>Ga0102593_1000014_pt1 | contig 694517 bp, 719 predicted proteins | sample AraplaCol_mMS_r2_2_FD_76862 | JGI IMG/M metagenome (GOLD analysis project Ga0102593, IMG submission 76862) | Arabidopsis root microbial communities from North Carolina, USA - plate scrape MF_Col_mMS_r2 (SPADES assembly) (version 2) | ecosystem: Host-associated > Plants > Roots > Endosphere... | reverse complement strand
TCCAGATGCCGGGCGAGATGGGCGGCTTCGAAGCTGTCGGCATCCAGGCCCACCCTGAGGTCGAGCGTATCAATTACGTCCACCACGCCGGCAATTCCTCCGGCATCGTCGATGGCGCAGCCGCCGTCCTGCTCGGCTCCAAGGCCGGTGGCGAAAGCCTCGGGAAAAAGCCGCGCGGCCGCATCAAGGCCTTCGCCAATATCGGCTCCGATCCGGCGCTGATGCTGACCGGCCCCGTCGACGTCACCGAAAAGCTCCTGAAGCGCACCGGCATGTCGCTTGCCGATATCGATCTCTTCGAGCTCAACGAAGCCTTCGCCGCTGTGGTGCTGCGCTACATGCAGGCCTTCGACATCGACCACGACAAGATCAACGTCAACGGCGGCGCCATCGCCATGGGCCACCCGCTCGGCGCGACAGGCGCAATGATCCTCGGCACCGTGCTGGACGAACTGGAGCGCCGCGACCTGAATACCGCGCTCGTCACGCTCTGCATCGGCGCCGGCATGGGCACGGCAACCGTCATCGAACGCGTCTGAGGGAGGAACGACTATGACCTACAAGAATTTCACCCTCGCGACCGACGCAGACGGCATCGCGCTCGTCACCTGGGACATGCCCGGCAAGTCGATGAACGTCTTCACCGAAGAGGTGATGGAGGAGCTCAACGCCATCGTTGACGCCACCGTCGCCGACGGCGCCGTCAAGGGCGTGGTGATCACCTCGGGCAAGTCGTCCTTCTCCGGCGGCGCCGATCTCTCGATGATCAAGTCGATGTTCACGCTGTACCAGACCGAAAAGGCTGCCAACCCGGATACGGCCGCCCAGAAGCTGTTCGATCTCGTGGGACGCATGACCGGCCTGTTCCGCAAGCTTGAAACATGCGGCAAGCCGTGGGTCTCGGCAATCAACGGCACCTGCATGGGCGGCGCACTCGAAATGTCGCTCGCCTGCCATGGCCGCGTCGCCTCGAATGCCAAGTCGGTCAAGATCGCGCTCCCCGAAGTCAAGGTCGGCATCTTCCCGGGCGCCGGCGGCACGCAGCGCGTCTCGCGTCTTGCCGATGCCCAATCTGCCCTGCAGATGATGACGACGGGCCAGTCGCTGACCGCTTCGCGCGCCAAGGCGATGAACCTCGTGCATCAGGTTGTCGAGCCGGATCAGCTGATCCCGGCCGCCAAGCAGATGATCAAGGATGGTCTGAAGCCGGTTGCCCCCTGGGATGAGAAGGGCTTCAAGGTGCCCGGCGGCGGCATCTGGACCCCGGCTTCCGCGCAGCTCTGGCCGGCCGCACCGGCCATCCTGCGCCGCGAGACGGCAGGCAATTATCCGGGCGCGCTCGCCATCCTGAAATGCGTCTATGAAGGCCTGCAGGTGCCCTTCGATACGGCGCTGAAGATCGAGCAGCGCTATTTCACCCAGGTGCTGCAGACCACCGAAGCCTTCTCGATGATCCGCTCGCTGTTCATCTCGATGCAGGAACTCGGCAAGGGTGCGCGCCGTCCGGCCGGTCAGCCGAAAACCGAACTGAAGAAGATCGGTGTCGTCGGCGCCGGCTTCATGGGCGCCTCGATCGCCTATGTCTCGGCCGCTGCCGGTCTCGAAGTCACGCTGATCGACCGCGATATCGACGCCGCCAGCAAGGGCAAGGCGACAGGCGAGGGGCTGGCGAAGGATTCCGTCGGCAAGGGCCGCCTGACGCAGGATGAGGCAGCCGCCATCCTTACTCGCATCACTCCGTCTGCCGACTACGCCGATCTCCGGGATGCCGGCCTCGTCATCGAAGCCGTCTTCGAAGACCGCGACGTGAAGAAGGCAGTGATCGAGGCTGTCGAGGAAGTGCTGCCCGAAGGCGCGATCTTCGCCTCCAACACCTCGACCCTGCCGATCACTGGTCTGGCCAAGAGCTCGAAGCGCCCGGCCGATTTCATCGGCATCCATTTCTTCTCGCCGGTGGAGAAGATGATGCTGACCGAAGTGATCCTCGGCAAGGAAACCGGCGACAAGGCGCTCGCCGTGGCGCTCGATTATGTCGCTGCGATCAAGAAGACGCCGATCGTCGTCAACGACACCCGCGGCTTCTTCGTCAACCGCTGCGTCCTGCGCTACATGGCCGAAAGCTATGACATGCTGATCGAAGGCGTGCCGCCTGTCATGATCGAGAATGCCGCCAAGATGGCCGGCATGCCTGTTGGACCGCTGGCGCTGAACGACGAAGTGGCGATCGACCTGTCGCTGAAGATCCTCAAGGCCACCGTCGCCGATCTGGGTGACAAGGCGATCGACCCGCGCCACATGGAACTCGTCGCCCGCATGGTCGAGAAGGAAGGCCGCTTCGGCCGCAAGAACACCAAGGGCTTCTACGACTACCCGCCGAAGCCCGCCAAGAAATCGCTCTGGCCTGAATTGAAGACCTTCTATCCGCAGAAGAAGGCTGATGAGGTGGATATCGAGGTGCTCAAGCAGCGCTTCCTCGTCACCATCGCGCTGGAAGCGGCCCGCACCGTCGAGGAAGGCATCGTCACCGATCCGCGCGAGGCCGATGTCGGCTCCATCCTCGGCTTCGGTTTCGCGCCCTATACCGGCGGCGCTCTGAGCTATATCGACGGCATGGGCGCCAAGGCCTTCGTCGAACTGGCGGAAAAGCTCGCGGCCTCCTACGGCCCGCATTTCAAGCCGACACCGCTGCTGAAGGACATGGCCGCCAAGGGCGAAACCTTCTACGGCCGCTTCGACCCCTATCGCGGGGAAAAGGAGGCGGCGTAAGCCGCCGCTGGTAAGCAGCCGCCCACCCATCACTCCGTCATGCTCGGGCCTGTCCCGAGCATCTGCAACGGCTGACATGGAATGAAACGGTTAGCGCAGGGACTCCTTAGATCCTCGGCACAGGGCCGAGGATGACGGCCTTGGTGACCGTACTCAAGCGATCGCCGTAATCTCCAGCTCCTGATCGCCCACCATCGCGAGATCGCCCACACCCTTGCCCATCAGTCCTCTGGCCACCCGCGAGACAAACGAAATCGACCCCGCCTTGGGATCGGCCTCGTCCTCGCCGACGATGCGGTAGGTCTGCACGCGGCCGTCGTCGCGGCTGAAGGTCACCTTGCTGCCGAAGGCGACGACGTCGTTGGAGGCAGGGCCGGGCATCACCTGCGCGGTGCGCACGCGCTCGGCGAAATAGCGGAAATCTCGCAGCGGAATGGCCGTCTGGCGCCGCTTCTCGTTGACGTCCTCGATCCCGGCTGCGGCTTCCACGCCCTCGCGCGCCTGCTGCAGCTGCGCCTCCAGCGCCTTCAGCCCGGCTTCGGTGACGAGGTTCGGATGCGGCGAGATCGGCCGGTCGGGCAGGTGGGTTTCTGCCGCGGTTTCGGCGCTCTCTTCCTTGACGAAAGCGGTACTCAATTCTCAAGACTCCATTCAGGCACGCGCCATCGCGAGGCGCAGAGGGGCGCTCAGGCGGCGCCCATCCCCTCAGCCTGCCTGATCGGACCCGAAGCGGTCAACATCGAACTCGGCTTCGTCGGCTTCCTCTTCGTCGTCGAGGATCTCGTAGGCCATGCTGTGATCGGCAAGGATCGCCCGGCGGATGATGCGCGGCGCGCTCATGCCGAGTTCGCGGCCGTTGCCATGCAGCGCCCAGCCCATCAGCGCCTCGTCGGAGATGCTGGAAACGCCGCCATCGAGCTCCGGCGACTTGGCGAGCGGCAGCGCCGCCATCAGCTCGGCCTGAGCGCCGGGCATCGAGCTCGGCTTGAGAGAGGCAAGCGCGCTGGCGCCGAAGGAGGGACCGGCGGGACGGATTTCCGGGCGGATGGCGACCGGATCGATCGAGGCCGTCTGCACCGGATCGACAGGCGCATTCGTCTTCTCGCTGCCAGGCCGCAGAACCGGAAGCGGCACGCTGAGAGAGGCGAGATTGGTATAGCTCTCGGGTGCGGGCTTTTCAGGAACCGGCACGGCCGAAAGCATCGGAATGTCACGCTTCACGCTGCTGCGCGGCGTCGGCACCAGCGCCGTCGCGAGCTTGCTCGGAAGTGCAGCACTGCTGCCCGTATCCTCGTCGTCCTCGACGGAGGCGACTTCGACGGTCTTCACGCTGCCGCGCTTCTTGTATTCGGCGACTGCCTGGTTATAGCCCGGCAGTGGCCGTCCGTCGGCGGGAACATGCATGGTCTTGCCGCTCGGGAAGATCCGCGCCAGCTCCTGGCGCGACATGCGCGGCCAGGCGCGCACCCGGCCGACATCGAGATGCACGAAGGGCGAACCGGATTTCGGATAGTAACCGACGCCGCCGCCCTGCATCTGCATGGCGATGCCGCGCAGCTTGGCGAGCTGCACGCCCGGAATATAGAAATCCATCGCCTTGCCGAGCATGTGCTGGCTGTTCTTGGCAACGCCCGTCACCCGCGAGCGGGTGCGCAGCATGTTGTTGGTGGCAGGCGAACGGTAGGCAGAGACGACATGGATATAATCGCGCCCGCCGGCCTTCTGATAGACCTCCCAGACGAGATCGAGCAGCCGCGGATCCATGCGCGCCGGCTCGTTGCGGCGCCAGTCGCGCAGGAAGCGGTTGATCTGCTTCAAGCCACGCGGATCGAACCTGCCGTCACGCTTGAAGGTGATCGTCGCCTTCTCGCCGGTATGGGTGAAATAGAGCTTTAGCGCCCGGTCTTCGGCCGCTGCCGCAACCTCGGACCCGAGAAAGGCCGGCACCGCCAGAAACGACGCCACGACAGCCCGCACAGCCTGACGCGCCAGTGCCGAAAGGAGGCCAAACCCCTTCCCATCCTGACCCGCCCGCGTCTTCGCCGCACATTCCATATGACCATCTCCGTCCTACGCGAGTAAAGGCAGCAGAGGTCCGGTGAACGCCTACAATACCGCGCCTGAAGCGGCGATTATGGTCAATAAAGGTTTAACAAGGGGTTGATGGGGGTGGGGGCCTCGTCTTTGCTTGGATTTTTAGCATCGTCGTTGCGTGCTGACGAATTGCCATATTCAACCTTTGGTCGCGGTTTTGCCAGAATTAGCATCGAGCCTATGCGCATGTCTTTTGCTTGAGGTTTGGTAGATGCAGCCATTCGGGAATTTCGTGAAAGCAGCAACGATATGTTTTGCCCTGATCTCAGGCTCCGCAGCGGAGGCTTGCGTGATTAGCAAAGACCGCAAGCTTGCCGACATAAAATACGCGGACGTCGTCGTGGTCGGCGAGATTTCCAATTATGGGGTTATTCTGGACCAAGAGATGAGAGAGCGGCACCAGAAGATGATTGCTGGTACGAAGTCGACAGCTTTGCCAGCGAAACCATCGGGCTTCATAACGGACTATGCTCGATTTGATATCTCGGTAGAGAAGGTTCTCAAGGGTGAGGCGCCTGATCTCATTACGGTTACCTGGGATAATTCGACTTTTATTGAGCCGGAGACAATGCCTCCCGGCCCATATCTGATTGCCTTGCGCAGGACAGATTCGGCACAGCCGCCACTTCGTGGTCCGAGCGCAACAATGTGGCCAAGTCGGGAGCCCGGTTTGCTCACCGTCCTTCAAGCGCCGTGCGCGCCCGCCTTTATTCTCAAAGAGGCGAGCGACGACGCGCGTTCTGTTCGAGAGCTTTTGGGCGAGAAGTCCGAGTAGAGGAACTGACAGGCGAGGAATGTGACCTCAAGCCATCACCTCTATCTCCCGATGAAACACCAGCGACCGCCTGATCCCTTCTTCAAGGCTCACCTTCGGCGCCAGCCCGAATTCCCGTTGCAGCGCGGTATCCCCGCAGCGGTAGAACACGCCTTCCGGCCGGCTGGCGGTGCCGTTTACCTCTGGTGACCAGCCGAGTTCGCGGGCGATCAGTCTGGCGAGGTCGATGAAGGAGGTGGCGTCTCCGGTCGAGAGGTTGAGGCTGGTTCCCGAGGTCATGGCGTCCATCGTGTCGACGACGAAGCCGATGCAGTCGGAGATGTGGATGAAGTCGCGGCACTGGTGGCCGCTGCCCCAGACGGAGACGTTCGGCGCCCCGCGCTCGCGGATCAGGCGGCGGCAGATGGCGGGGAAGGGATAGGCGAGATCCTGGTCTTCGCCATAGCCGCTGAACGGGCGGTAGGCGACGGCGCGGCCGCCGTAGCGCTCGACATAGAGCTTCATCAGATATTCGCCGGTCAGCTTCGTCCAGCCGTAGCTGAGGTCGGGCACGCCGATCGGCCGGTCGAAGGAGATCATGTCTTCTGAAAGGATCGTCTGCGCCTCGAAGGTCTGCAGCGAAACGGGATAGGCCGCACTCGAACTGAAATAGACCACATTGCCCGGGCGTCTCTCGCCCGCCCAGCGCCAGAGCGCGGCATCGACGGCGAGATCCTCGGCCACGAGAAGCGTCTGGTTCTCCAGCGTCATCCGCCCGCCGACGAGTGCCGCGAGATGGAAGACATAGTCGAAATGCTCGTCCGTGCGCTCGAAATAGCTGCGGCAATCCTCCTGCAGGAAGGTGAAATGGCGATTGGAAAGCAGCCTGGGCGATGGCGGCAGCGCGCCCGTGCCCGGCTTCATCAGGTCCACCGAGACGACGTCCATTCCTTCGGCAATCAGCCGCTCGCATAGATGCCGGCCGACGAAGCCGCATCCCCCAGTCACCAATGCACGCGCCATGATCCCTCCTAGGCCGCAAGAAAGGCATTTTCCCCCGTGTAGATCGCGATCATCCGCTGGTCCCATTCCTGGCGGGAGGGCGCGATCTTCTTTCCGAAGGCGCGGGCGCCCTCGGTGAGCTTCTGGACAAGGCTGTCGCTCTTGACCTTGTTGAGCGCATCGGCGAGCGAGGCGGCATCGCCGCTCTTGAACACCAGCCCGGCGCCATTCGCCGCGATCTCTTCCGAGATCAGCGCATTGCTGCTGACGATCAGCGGAATGCCGCTCATGATCGCCTCTGCCGCGACCAAGCCATAGGGCTCGGGCATCCGCGACGGCATGATGAAGACGCGTGCTTCACCGGCAAGCTTGGCAACGGTGGCATCGTCCAGCCAGCCCGGCACCCAGCAATGCGGCAGGGTCTTCTGCATTTCCTCCAGTAGCGGGCCGCGGCCGATCAGCGTCGCCGCCTGGCCGGTCATCCGCAGCGCTTCGCCGAGCGTCCGCACACCCTTTTCCCAGGTCATGCGGCCGAGAAACATGATGCGGTCGCGCAGCCAGGGTTCGGTCGGCTGGCGGGTCAGCGGTTCGGTCGGCGTGCGCAGCGTCTGGAAATGTTTCAGCGGCCCCGGCGTCAGATAAGCCTCCATGTTCTCATGGGCGAGGATCACCTCGATCCGCTCCCAGAAGGCATCGCCGACACCGGCCTGCGCCAAGGTTCGGCGGAAGCGCCAGAGCTTGTGCAGATAGTTGCGCTTGTCGCAATTGGTGGTCAGGCAGCTCATCGACATCGGCGTCACCGAGCAGATCTCGCCGCTCTTGTAGTTCAGAAGGCCGCCATTCGGGCAATTCAGGAAGAAATCATGGGCGGTGATGATGACGCGCGCATTGCTCTGCGACAGCGCATGGAAGATCGAGGGCGAGAGGATCTGGTTCCAACCATGCACGTGCACGACAGTCTCGTCGGCGGATTCGGCGAGCAGGCCGGAGAGCGCCTCATAGGCCCGCTTGTTGAAATGCCGGTCGAAGATATTGGCGATTGCAGGCCCGTCGCGCAGCGGCTTCTCGCCGAGCGCAATGGTGCGCACATCAAGCCCGTATTCCTTCAGCCCCGCTCCGTCGTCGCCGACGAAGAAGGTGCAGTTCACTCCGGCATCGACGCATGCCTCCAGGCACTGGATCGCAACCTTGGTGGCGCCACCCCGGACAACGGACACGTCATTGACGACAATCAGGCGCATGTGTGAAACCAAAGCGTTGCCAGGGGCCCAGGGCGGACCCGTGTCGATGAGGATAGAAGATTGTTGCCCGGCTCAATGAGGCGATGGATCGCACGCTATTGCAATTCAGCCTTTTGCATTAGCCTACCATTGCGCGCATAGGCGGCTGCGTTTTATGCAACCGCCGCGCTTGGCTTTCCCGCCCTCATCACGGCCAGCAGCCCGGCAAGGCTGACGAGTACGACCGCCGTGCCATAGATATCCGTCGTCAGCGCGTAGCCGATCGATTTCGCCAGGAAACCGGCCAGAATGGCGGGCAGGCTGAAGGCGAGATAGCTCTGGATGTAGAAGGCAGACAGCAGGCCCGCTCGCTCGTCAGCCTTGGCAAGCGGCATGATCGAGCCGACCGAGCCCATGAAATTGACGCCGAAGCCGATGCCGGTCAGCAGCGTGCCGGCGAGCAGCACTGGAACATCGGCAAGATGCACACCCGCGACGACGGTCAGAATACCCGCAGTCGTTGCCGAAACACCGAAGCGAAGATTGGCCCTCGGCGCCTGCGCACGGCGCAGATAGACGGCGATTGCGCCGGAGATCATCAGCGCGGTGACGACAGCGCCACCCGTCAGCGGCGCATGGCTGCCTGTGGTGGAGACGACGAGTGAGGGCACGAGCGACAGATAGAAGCCGCCGAGCGTCCAATTGGCGATATTGATCGGCGTCACCAGCGCCAGCGTCCGCTTCACCTGCGGCGGCACGGCGATCCGCGGTTTCAGCGAGGCGAGCATGCCCGGCCGCTTGCCGCCGGTCTCCGGCGTCAGCCAGATCGCGACAGCCTGGATCGCAAAGCCGATCAGCAGCAGCGCATAGACGAGGTGCAGCGGGAAGGGGCCGTATTGGATCAGCGCGCTGGTGCCGATCGCGCCGACTGCCATGCCCGAAAGCGGCGCCAGCGAATTGACGAGCTGCCCGCGGGCGCGGTCGACATCGACGAGTGCTGCGCCGATCGAGGCGCCGGCAATGCCCGTGGCAAGGCCCTGGACGATCCGGGCGGCGATCAGCCAGCCGGGGCCGCTGGCGACGGTGAACAACGCCATTGCCGCGATCTCCAGCATGAGCGCGGTGAAGATCACCGGCTTGCGGCCGAGGTGGTCGGAAATCGAACCGGCAATCAGCAGCGCCGTCAGCAGCGCGAAGGCATAGACGGCGAAGACGACGGTGATCATCACAGGCGAGACGGAGAAGCTCTCCTGATAGATGCGATAGAGCGGCGTCGGCGCCGCCGACGCGCCGAAGAAGGTGGCAAGCGTCACGGCATGAAAGGCGATCGGATTGCGGGCTGCGGCATCCGCTTCACTGGATTTGCGATCCGAGACCATCTATATACCCCTTAAAGCTAAATCGTTGCGTTTGCCTGATGTAGGGCGGCGCGATGCTAAAAGCAAATAATTTGCGTTTATGGTTCTATGAGAATCGTTGAACCATGGGTGCCGGGGCAGGAAAGGCAGGGTAAGAGAGATGGCAGGCAGGGAAGGCCCGCGTCCGGGCGGCAGAAGCGCAAGGGTTCAGGCATCGGTGCACAAGGCCGTGCAGGATCTCCTGGCAAAGATGGATCGCGCCGAGATCACCGTGCCGCTGATTGCCACCGAAGCCGGCGTCACGCCGTCGACGATCTACCGCCGCTGGGGCGACCTGCGCGAACTCCTGGCGGACGTCGCCGTCGAGCGCCTGCGGCCGGACATGCAGCCGGTCGACACCGGCAACGCCCAGCGCGACCTGCAGCAATGGGCGGAGCAATATGCCGAGGAAATGGCCTCCGGCCCCGGGCGCTTGGTCATTCGTGACACGCTTGCCTCCATAGAAGGGACTGGCGCACGGCAAAGCTGCGATTTCACCCGCCAGCAGATCGGCGTGATCGCCGCCCGCGCCGCCCGCCGCGGCGAGGCCTTCCCGGATATCGAGCATGTGCTGGATCGGGTCGTCGCGCCGATCATCTACCGCATCCTCTTCGACACGTCCCTAGGGCCGGAGCGCGTTGCGGTGCTGGTCGAAGACATGATGAAATCTATTCCGCCGCGGCCCGCTTCTGCCCTGAAATCTGCGTGATGAAGGCGCGCAGCGCTGCCGGACGCACCGGCTTGTGCTGCACGGCAATGCCGTAGCGCTCTGCCTCGGCGCGGATTTCCAGCGTCCGGTCAGCCGTCAGCAGCAGCGCCGGAAGCTCGGCTGCGAAACGCTGCCGGAGATCGAGAATGGCCGCAATGCCGGTTCCATCGTCGAGATGGTAATCGGCGATAACCAGATCGGGCGCCGCGGAGCGGAAATCGGCGACCTCCGCAAGCGAGGCCAGCGACTGCACCTCGCAACCCCATCCGGAAATCAGGAGCCGCATCCCTTCCAGGATCTTCGGCTCGTTGTCGATGCAGAGAATATTGAGGCCGCGCAGCGTCTGCGTCTGACGTTCGGCCGCAACGGTAGCGACAGGCGCGCTCCCTGCCTTCGTCACATCGAGCGGCATGACGATGCGGAAATCCGTGCCCTTGCCATGCGTCGAATGCAGCTCGACCGGATGGTTCAGAACACGGGCGATGCGATCGACGATCGACAGGCCAAGCCCGAGCCCCGTCGCCGTCTTGGCGCCTTCGTCGAGCCTTGCGAATTCCTTGAAGACGGTGCGGAATTTCGAGGGCGGAATGCCGATGCCGGAATCCATCACCTGGATCACCACCTTGTCGCCGCGCCGCCTGACCCCGACCAGCACCTTGCCCGTCAGCGTATATTTGATCGCGTTCGAGACGAGGTTCTGCACGAGACGGCGCAGGAGATTGGGGTCGGAGCGCACGCGCAGCGTCGTCGGCATGACGGTAAGCTTGAGCTTCTTCTCACGCGCAATCGGCGCAAAATCGGTCTCGATGCGCTGCAGCAGGTCGGAGAGCGGCACCGTCGTCAGCCGCGGCCGCATGGCGCCGGTATCGAGCCGCGAGATATCGAGCACGGCGCCGAGAATGGTCTCGACGGATTCCAGCGCCGAGTCGATGTTGCGCACGATCGGCCCGTTGTCGGATTGCGCCATCCGCTCCACCAGCGCCGAGGAATAGAGCCGCGCCGCATTCAACGGCTGCAGAATGTCGTGGCCGGCGGCGGCGAAGAAGCGCGTCTTGCCGATATTGGCTTCATCGGCGGCGGCCCGCGCTTCGCCAAGCTCGTGGTTCACCCGGGTCAGCTCTACGGTGCGCTCGGCAACGCGCTGCTCCAGCGTCTCGTTCGCCTGCTTCAGGGCCTGGTCTGCGGCGACGCGCTGGGTGATGTCGGTGAAGGTCGCAACGATGCCCTTGTCGGGCATGGCATTGGAACGCACTTCGATGATCCGCTCGCCGCCGCCAAGCACCAGCGAGAAGGGCTTGTCGAGCGTCTGGAAGTGGCGAACGGTCTGCACGAGATCGGCGGGCGCGATATCGCCGCGCTGGCCGAGAATGGCGACGATCTCCGACAGCGGGAAGCCGACGCGTCCGGCATCCTCGGGCAGGTCCAGCAGCTGGCGGAAGCGCCGGTTCCAGATCGTCAGCTGGTTGGAGCTGTCGAAAACGGCGATGCCCTGATCCATCTGCGAGAGCGCCGTCTGCAGCATGTCCTGGTTATATTGCAGCGCCTCGCTCGCCTGGTCGAGCAGCCAGGCGGTGTCGGAAGAGGCATCCTCGATCTTCTGCAGGATCAGCGACAGCACCAGCCGTGCAGAAGACGAACCGATGGCGCTGCCAAGCAGCTGTTCGGTGAAATGGATCAGCGCCATGTCGGCCGGCTGGTCGTCTTCGAGCTTGCGGCCGGAGCTCTGCTCGTAGGTCGCCAGCGAACGCTGCATGCGCTCTTCGCCGAGATAGCGGGCAATCGCCGCCTTCAGGTCGCCGACGCTGATCCGCGTCTTCCACCCACGCGTGGCGAACTGCGAGCGCGACTGGCGCTTGACGAAGATGCCCGCCTGGATGCGCTCCAGCGGCCGCGCATTGCGCGTCATCGAGCCGACGATGAAGAAGGCGGTGTTGACGAGCAGGCTCATCGCCGTGGCATTGACGAGAGGATCGGCATCCGGCGCGGTGAAAACCGTCGTGCCGGGGAACAGGAAGCCTAGGAAGCCGCTGGCGATATAGGAATAGTCAGGCCCGCCGAGCGAGGGCAGGAACAGCAGATAGAACCAGATGACGAAGCCGGAGGTGAGGCCGAGGATCGCGCCCCGCGCATTCGCCCGCCGCCAGACGAGGCCGCCGAACAGCGCCGGCGCGATCTGCCCGATTGCCGCAAAGGAGAGCAGGCCGATCGAGGCGAGCCCCGCCGTGCTGTCGGTCGAGCGGTAATAGGCATAGCCGAGCAGCAGCACGGCGAAGATCGCGCTGCGGCGGATATTGAGCAGCGTCTTGGCGAAATCGTCGCGCTGGCTGGCGCGCCCGGCAAGCTTACGCCGCAGGAAGATCGGCATGATGATGTCGTTCGACACCATGATCGACAGCGCCACGGAATCGACGATCACCATTGCCGTTGCCGCCGAGAAGCCGCCGATGAAGGTGATCAGCGAAACGACCGGCATCTGCCCTGCGAGGGGCAGCGACAGCACATAGAGGTCGGCATTGCCGGCGCCGCCAAAGGTCAGCAATCCACCGATTGCCACAGGCAGCACGAACAGATTGATGGCGATGAGATAGAGCGGGAACAGGTAGCCCGCGAGCTTCAGCTGCTTCGCCGTCCGGTTTTCGACGACCGTCACATGAAATTGCCGCGGCAGCATGATGATCGCGAAGGCCGAAAGTAGCGTCAGCACGATCCAGCGGCTGATCGGCGTCTGGTATTCCAGCGCCGCCGTCACCAGCGGGTTCGCCGCACTTTTCTCCCACAGGTCCATCGGCCCGTCGAACAGGAACCAGATGACGCAGACCCCGGCCGTCAGGAAGGCGATGAGCTTGACGACGGATTCCATAGAGACGGCAAGGATCAACCCATCCTGATGCTCGGTCGCATCCGTGTGGCGGGTGCCGAACATCACGGCGAAGCAGGCAAGCACCAGCGTCACGATCAGCGGCAGGTCGAGGAAATAGAGATTGCCGCTGCCGATGCCGTAATCCCGCGGGTTGACGACGACCGATACCGTGCTCGAAATCGCCTTCAGCTGCAGCGCGATATAGGGGATGACGCCGACCAGCGATATCAACGCCACGATCGTCGCGACGGTTGAATTTTTCCCATAGCGCGCCGCGATGAAGTCGGCGACGGAAGTGAGCTTCTCGGCCTTGGCGAGTTCGATGATCCGCCTCAATACCGGCATGCCGAGCGTGAAGACGAGGATCGGGCCGATATAGATGCCGGCGAACTCAAGCCCATGCTGCGAGGCGAGGCCGACGCCGCCGAAATAGGTCCAGGAGGTGCAGTAGATCGCCAGGCTCAGCGCATAGACAACAGGCCAGCCGCCCTCAAGAGTGCCGAGCCGGCGGCTCTTGCGGTCGCCATAGCTTGCGACGGCAAACAGCAGAAGCATGTAGCCGAAGGCAGAAGCAATGATTACCCAACCCGGAAGCATCGATCCTCCACCGGCGTGTCATGCGCCGGTTCTCCCTGATGCATGCGAGATTAGGTGAAATCCCCCACTTTGGAAATTGGGGTGATCTAGGCATTAAGTCCAAGACGTAGGAAGCGGTGATTATTCAAAATTAACAATTGAATAATTGTGGCGGAGATGTAGCTAATTAACGCACGGACTGTCAGTGAGAGCACTTCAGAGGGAGACAGATCGGATGCTCAACGAATTCAAAGCGTTTATTGCCCGCGGTAACGTCATGGACCTGGCGGTCGGTGTCATTATCGGTGGCGCTTTCGGCGGTATCGTCAAGTCGCTTGTCGACGATATCATCATGCCTATCGTTGGCGCCATCTTCGGTGGCTTCGACTTCTCCAACTACTTCATCGGCCTGTCGTCGGCGGTCAATGCACCGACGCTGGCTGCTGCCCGTGCCCAGGGCGCCGTCTTCGCCTACGGTAACTTCATCACGGTGGTCATCAACTTCATGATCCTCGCCTGGATCATCTTCCTGATGGTCAAGGGTGTGAACACGCTGCGCAAGCAGGTCGAGCGCAACGAGGAGAAGGCTGCGGAAGCTGCGCCGCCGCCGGCCGATGTCGCGCTTCTCACTGAAATCCGCGATCTCCTGGCCAAGCGCCCGGCCTGATCCGGGAGGCATTTGAGCCCTGCTTTCCGGCAGGGCTCCATCCATCACAAAAATCGATGTGACATCACGCATTCTCATTGGGATTTGCGCCGGGTTTTGTTCTATGAAGGCCAAAACCGGAGTCCTTCATGTCGATCGTCAATAGCCTCAGCCCGCGCGCCATCACGGCACCCGAAAGCGGGATCGTCGAAGTCGTCAATTATGCACGCGGCCGCGAAGGCCTGCTGCCGCTTTGGGTCGGCGAGGGCGATCTGCCGACGCCCGATTTCATCAGCAAGGCGGCGATGGATGCGTTGGCGGCCGGCGAGACCTTCTACACTTGGCAGCGCGGCATCCCGGAGCTTCGCCAGGCGCTCTCGGATTACTATGCCCGCCACTTCGGCGTGACGCTGTCTCCTGAACATTTCTACGTCACCGGCTCCGGCATGCAGGCGATCCAGATCGCCGTGCAGGCGATGACCTCGCCCGGCGACGAAATCGTCTACCTGACGCCCGCCTGGCCGAATATCGCGGCAGCCCTCGAAATCGCCGGTGCCCGCTCTGTCGGTGTCGAGCTGCAGTTCGAAGGCGGCACATGGGCTGTCGATCTCGACCGCATCGAAGCGGCCATCACCCCGAAGACCAAAGGCCTCTTCGTCAACACGCCGTCGAACCCGACGGGCTGGACGGCGACGAAGCAGGATCTGAAACAGATCCTCGAGATCGCCCGCAAGCACGGCCTCTGGATCATGGCCGACGAGATATACGCCCGCTACTTCTATGCCGGCGGCCGCGCGCCGTCGTTCTTCGATGTCATGGAGCCCGGCGACAAGATCTTCTTCGTCAATTCCTTCTCGAAGAACTGGTCGATGACCGGCTGGCGCGTCGGCTGGATCGTCGGCCCGCCGGAAACCGGCCAGGTGCTGGAAAACCTGATCCAGTATTCGACTTCGGGTGTGGCGCAGTTCATGCAGAAGGGCGCAGTTGCGGCGCTCGACCACGGCGATGATTTCGTCGCCGCCAACGTCCGCAAGGCCACCGAAGCCCGCGATATCCTCTGCGACGCCCTGATTGCGACCAATCGCGTCGAGACCTTGAAGCCGGATGGCGCGCTCTATGCGTTTCTGAAAATCGACGGCGTCACCGACAGCCGCAAGGCGGCGCTCGATATCGTCGACAAGACCGGCGTCGGCCTGGCGCCCGGTGCGGCCTTCGGCGCTGGCGGCGAGCTCTTCCTGCGCGCCTGCTTCCTGCGCGATCCGGCTCAGGTGCGCATCGCCGCCGAGCGTCTTTGCGACTACATCATGAGCCGCTGAATACCGCATGCCCGGCTCCCTCAGCCGGGCATCTGCCCCGGATTCGGCCGGTTCGATAAAATTGTAGCGAAAGCCGAAATCGGCCTCTAACCACACCCGCAAACTTACCCGCCGGAACGGCCCAAAACGGGCCTTTGATAAGAAAATCCGAAAGGGAAAATCCGTCTGATGCCCCTGTGCGATAAAACAGGGAATGCGGGACATGGCAATCTTGGTGACGGGCGGCGCTGGCTATATCGGCAGCCATATGGTCTGGACACTGCTGGAGGCAGGTGAGGACGTCGTCGTTCTCGACCGCCTGTCGACGGGCTTCCGCTGGGCGGTGGCGCCGGCGGCCCGCTTCTATCTCGGCGATGTCGCCGACCCCGAAATCCTGCGGACCATCTTTATCGAAAACGATATCGAAGCGATCATCCATTTCGCCGGTTCGGCCGTCGTGCCGGTCTCTGTCGCCGATCCGCTCTCATACTACGACAACAATTCCGGCAAGACGCGCGCGCTGCTCAGCGCCTCTATCGAAGCTGGCGTCCGCCATTTCGTCTTCTCATCGACCGCGGCCGTCTATGGCCCGCAGAAGACGTCGGATCCGGTCAAGGAAACCGCGACCCTCAATCCTGAAAATCCCTACGGCCAGTCGAAGCTGATGACCGAGTTCATGCTGCGCGATGCCGCTGCAGCCTATGATTTCAACTATGTGGCACTGCGCTATTTCAACGTAGCCGGCGCCGACCCGCAGGGCCGCGCCGGCCAGTCCACCAATGGCGCCACGCATCTGATCAAGGTCGCCTGCGAAGCCGCTCTCGGCAAGCGCGACGGCGTCAGCGTCTACGGCGTCGATTACCCGACGCATGACGGCACCGGCGTGCGCGACTATATCCACGTCACCGATCTCGCCGATGCGCACCTGAAGGCGCTGCAGCACCTGCGCCAGGGCAAGGGCTCGCTGGTCGCCAACTGCGGTTATGGTTTCGGCTATTCGGTTCTCGACGTTCTGAACATGGTGACCCGCGTTCACGGCCACTCCTTCAAGATCCACATGGCACCACGCCGCCCCGGCGATTCCGCGAGTGTCGTCGCCGACGCAACCTTGGCGCGCCGCGTGCTCGGCTGGGTGCCGCAGCATGATGCGCTCGAAACCATCGTGCGCAGCGCGCTCGACTGGGAACTGGAGCTGATGCATCGCCGCGTCGGCGATCTGCAGGGCATCTACCGCGAACTGGCTGCTGCGTCGTTCTGATCGCGCTAACACGGCATTTACCATCCGCGGCGGGATAGCCGTGCGAAAACAGCGAAACTAAGAAAAAATCAAGCTTTCTCTGGCTGTTCTGTGGCCAAGGGAAAAGGGACAATGAAAAGCTTCATCGCTTCGCTACGGCTGCAAAAAGACAACCCGAAGTTCTTGATGGCACAGTTTCAGGCTCTGTCGACACAGATCCCGATTCTCTATGTCCTGCTGATCATCAACGCGCTCTCCGTCGCGATCACCCATATCAAGACCGCGCCGCTCTGGCTGGCGCTCTATATTCCGACCGGCCTCAGCGTCGTCTGCCTTTTCCGTCTCTGTTGGTGGGAAATCAACGGCAAGGAAAACGTCACCCCCGAGCGCGCCTACAAGCTGATGCGCTTCACGATCATCGGCTCGTGCATCCTGACAGTTGCCTTCGGCTTCTGGGCGGTGGCGCTCTATAGCTATGGCAATGCCTTTCAGCAGGGCCAGATCGCCTACTTCCTGGTCGTGACCGGCATTTCCTGCATCTTCTGTCTCATGCACCTGCCGATCGCGGCTGCAATCACCACGGTCATCACCTTCACCGCGATGGCGCTGACCTTCCTGTCCTCGGGCAATCCGGTTTTCATCGCCACTGCCGTCAGCGGCCTCTTCCTGATCCTGCCGTTCCTTAGGGTGATCAACAGCTACTTCCAGAACTTCGCCGGTCTCGTGCAGATGACCGAGGAGCTGGAGAAGAAGCAGGCCGAAGCCGAAGAGCTCAATCTCGTCAACAGCCGCAACGCGCTGCAGGACCAGCTGACCGGTCTTGCCAACCGCCGCAGCTTCTTCCTGTCGCTGGAACGCCTGCTGCAGCAGAATCCCAACGAGCCGCCTGTCATCGGCATCATCGATCTCGATGGCTTCAAGCCGGTCAACGACGTCTTCGGCCATTCGGCAGGCGATCTCGTGCTGAAGGAAACCGCCCGCCGCTTTGCCGCGCTTGCCGGCAGCGAAGCGGTCGTCTCGCGTCTCGGCGGCGACGAATTCGGCCTCATCTTCCCGCAGGGCATCAGCCGCAAGGATGTCGCCGATCTCGGCCACGCCCTCTGCGCCTCCGTGCACGAAGCCTTCGAAATCCCCGATGGCTCGGTCCGGGTCTCGGCCTCCTGTGGCATCGTCTATCCCGAGGATCGTGATTCCACCGCCGAAGACCTCTATGAGAAGGCCGACTTCGCCCTCTATCAGGTCAAGAGCAAGCGCCGCGGCGGCGTCGAGTTCTTCTCTTCGGAGCACGAGAAGATCCTGAACCAGCGCTATCAGATCGAGCTCGAACTGCAGGCCAACGATTTCTCCAGCGAACTGTCGTTGGAATACCAGCCGATCATCGAGCTGAAGAGCGGCCGTGTTGTCGGCTATGAGGCGCTTGCGCGCTGGGATAGCGCCCGCTTCGGCCGCATCAGCCCGGATGCCTTCATCCCCGCCGCCGAGCGCACCGCCGTCATCGGCCGGATGACCCGCGTGCTGTTCGGCCAGGCGCTCGATGCGCTGAAGCAGATCCCCGATCATCTCTGCCTGTCGTTCAATCTCTCGGCCCGCGACATCTGCGACCACGAGACCTCGATGAACCTGCTCGCGATGATCCACCGCTCCGGCGTCGATCCGAAACGCATCGAGTTCGAAATCACCGAGACGGCGCTGCTGTCGGACTTCGATACCGCCGACCAGGTGATCGGCCTGCTGCGCGCCGCAGGCATTTCGATCGCGCTCGATGATTTCGGCACCGGCTTCTCGAGTCTCAGCCACATCCACCGCCTGGCCTTCGACAAGCTGAAGATCGACAAGACCTTCGTGATGAATTTCGATCGCGATGTCCGCTCGATGAACATCACCCGCTCGGTCGCCAATCTCTGCCAGAACCTCGGCATCGCCTCGGTCGCCGAAGGCGTCGAGAGCGAGGAAATCGCCGACGGCCTGCGCGCCATGGGCGTCCGGCTGGCTCAGGGTTATCACTTCTCCAGGCCGTTGAAACTCAACGCCGCGATCGACTATGCTCTCCAGCGCGACGCCATGACGATGGCTCACGAACCGCTCCACGCGCTGCTTCCGTATTGATCCCCACTGGAACGAAGTGCCCTGCCTGTCTATTGATTAGCTGATCAAGGAGGCGCGGCACACCATGCACAAGAACAGCGACCGGGAAGTCTTCATCGAAAAGCGCGGCAGCGCCGGCATTGTCCGCCTCAATCGCCCCAAGGCTCTCAACAGCCTGACGCTGCCGATGGTGCGCATGCTGGATGCTGCATTTGACGAATTCGAGGGTGATCCTGACGTCGCAACCGTGGTCGTGACAGGCGAGGGCGAGCGCGGCTTCTGTGCCGGCGGCGATATCCGCGCTCTGCATCAGAGCGGTCTTTCCGGATCCGAGGATGCTGAAGCCTTCTGGCGCGAGGAGTTCGCGCTCAATCATCGCATCGCCCACTTCCCGAAACCCTATGTCGCGGTCATGGATGGCATCACCATGGGCGGCGGCGTCGGCCTCTCGGCGCATGGCCGCCACCGGGTCGTGACCGAGCGCACCCGGCTCGCTATGCCGGAAACCGGCATCGGCTATTTCCCGGATGTCGGCGCCACCTGGTTGCTGCCACGCATGCCCGGCGAAACCGGCACATGGGCTGGCCTCACAGGTCTTGATATGAACGCCACCGACGCGCTCTATGCCGGTCTCGCCGACGTCAAGATCGCCTCCGGCCGCTTGCCAGAGATGATCGATGCACTGGCCCGCATGCCGCTCGGATCGTCTTCGACCGCGGTCGATGCGCTGCTGAAGCATATCGCCATCCACCCGCATGCCGGCCACCTGCAGCATAACCGCGAGGTGATCGACCGCGCCTTCCGCTTCGACAGCGTCGAGGAGATTGTCGCGGCCCTTGAGGCAGAGGAGGGTGAGTTTGCCGCCGAGACACGCGCCACCATCCTCAAGCGCTCGCCGACCAGTCTCAAGGTGACGCTGAGGCTGCTGCGACAGGGCAGGGCGAGTGCCGATCTCGCCGCATGCCTGAACCGCGAGCTCGCCGCCTGCATGCAGATCCTGAAGGCACCGGATTTCTACGAAGGTGTGCGCGCCGCCGTCATCGACAAGGACCGCAATCCGAAATGGAAACCGGCCGAGCTTGCCGCCGTCGGCCAGGAAGCGATCGAACCGTTTTTCGGCAGCGTCAAACCTCTGTCGCTTTAGGCGGTCCTAGCGCCACATGCCGCGCATGCGTGCGCCGACATCGATCCGCACCTGACGCGCGTGCTGGCTGGCCGCCGTCTCGGCCTTGGCCTGCTGCCAGCCGCAGACTTCGAAGAACTGCAGAAGCGTCGCCGGAATGAAGCGGGTGCGGGCGGCATAGACGTGACGGTCGCCCTGCGAATTCTGCCCATGGGTGAAGAAGCGCTGCGGCACGACGAGATCGAGATTGTCCTTCGCCCGCGTCATCGCGACATAGAGCAGCCGCCGCTCCTCCTCGATTTCGGCACTGGTGCCGACAGCGAGGTCGGAGGGAATGCAGCCGTCCACGACGTTCAGCATGAAGACCTTGGTCCATTCCTGCCCCTTGGCCGAATGGATCGTAGAGAGGATCAGATAGTCCTCGTCCAGCAGCGGTACCCCGGCCTGATCGCTGGTCGCATCCGGCGGATCGAGCGTCAGCTCCGTCAGGAAACGTTCGCGGGAAGGATAGCCCGCGGCGATCTGCTCGAGCTGCAGCAGGTCGGCCTGGCGCGTCGAGGCGTCCTCATGCAGCCGTTCCAGATGCGGCTGGTACCATTCCCGCACGAGCCCGATCTCGGCCGGCCATCCCGCCTTGCCGGTCTTCAGCTCCTGCATCACGGACACGAAGGCCGTCCAGTCATCGCCGGAGCGCGGCGGCGCGGCCAGTTCGGCAAGCGCCTGAATCGGGCTCGGATCGGCCGCCATATGATCCAGCGTCTTCTGTGCCGTCGAGGGCCCGACACCGGGCAGGATCTGCATCAGCCGGAACCCTGCAACGCGATCGCGCGGATTGAGCGCAAAGCGCAGTGCGGCCAGCATGTCCTTCACATGCGCGCTGTCCAGAAACTTCAGCCCGCCGAATTTGACGAAGGGAATGTTGCGCCGTGTGAGCTCCACTTCCAGCGCGCCGCTGTGATGCGAGGCGCGAAACAGCACCGCCTGGCCCTTCAGCTTCACGCCCTCTTCGCGGTTCTCCAGCACCTTGTCGGCAACGAAGCGCGCCTGATCCGCCTCGTCGCGCACGGTGACGAGGCGCGGCCGCTCGGCAGACTGCCGTTCCGTCCAGAGGTTCTTGGTGAAGCGTTCCGAGGCGAGATCGATGACGGCATTGGCGGCGGCAAGAATCGGCTGCGTCGAGCGGTAGTTGCGGTCGAGCGTCACGATGTTGGCGGCCGGGCTAAACGAGGCCGGAAAGTCGAGAATGTTGCGCACCGTCGCGGCGCGGAAGGAATAGATCGACTGCGCATCGTCGCCGACGACGGTCAGCCCCTGCCCATCCGGCTTCAGCGCCAGCAGGATCGAGGACTGCAGCCGGTTGGTATCCTGATACTCGTCGACGAGCACATGGTCGAAGCGGCTGCCGATATCCTCGGCAATCATCGGCTCGGCCACCATCTGCGCCCAGTAGAGCAGCAGGTCGTCGTAATCGAGAACATTCTGCGCCTGCTTGGCCTCGACATAGGCGCCGAAGAGCTCGCGCAGCTGGTGCTCCCAGGTCGCGCACCAGGGAAAGGCATCGCGCAAGACGAGCGGCAGCTCGCCTTCGGAATTGACGACCCGCGAATAGATCGCCAGGCATGTGCCCTTGGTCGGAAAGCGGTTCTCGGTCTTCGAGAAGCCGAGGTCGTGGCGCACGATATTCATCAAGTCGGCGCTGTCTTCCCGGTCGTGGATCGTGAAGGCCGGATCGACGCCGATCTGCTCGGCATAATCGCGCAGCAACCGCGCGCCGATGCCGTGGAAGGTGCCGCTCCAGGCAAGCGCATCCGCCATGATGCCGGAATTGGCGCCGAGCACTTCGGCGCAAATGCGCTCGACACGCCGCGCCATCTCGGAGGCGGCCCGGCGCGAAAAGGTCATCAGCAGGATGCGGCGCGGATCGGCGCCCTTGACGATCAGATGCGCGACGCGATGGGCCAGCGTGTTGGTCTTCCCGGAACCGGCGCCCGCAATGACGAGCAGCGGGCCCGCGACATGGCTGCCCTCGGTAAGGGTTCCGTGTTCCACGGCCATGCGCTGTTGCGGGTTGAGCTTTTCGAGATACATCCAGCCGTCCGGTTGGCGCCCGCGCGCTTGGCGTCACGGACTATGAGACGTTCCTTGAATGTTCTTGATAGTGATTCCTGTCAAGCGCGGTCAGTAAACGAAGTCTGAAACCACTTCCTGGCGCGTCAGCTTCAGCGTCCGGTCCGGCTGCAGGATATAGGTCTCCTGCACCTTCTGGCCGCTCGAATTGTAGAAGCTGTTATAGACATAGCTGCCGGGCGGCGACTTCGTCAGCTTCGAGCGCGCCGGCCCGCCATAGGTGAGGCTTCCCGGGATCGGCGTCGGCCCGGCGCTATCGGCGGCGCTACAGGCCACCAGCATGGCGGCGGCGGTGAAAACCGGAACGATGACCTTGAACATGAAAGCTGCCCCCATTTCGACCCGTCATTGATATGGCGTCAAAAATCCGCTTCGCCAAGTAGAGCGCGCCGAAATTTGCGGGGGCAAGAGCGGGGCGCTACTTAGGCTCCGGCTGCTGGATGGTCTTTTGCGGCGTGTCGTCCTGGCTGCCGCCCTGTTCGAAGGGCTTGATGACGAGGATACTCAGAATGGAAGCGACCATAAGCGCGATGATGATCAGCATCAGTGTTTTCATGATTAATTCTACTTCGTCCGGCCATGCTGTTCTCAACCTTATTGAACAGCGCCGCTGCCCGAAAAGTTCCGGCAAGTGCGCACGAAAACGTGCGAAGAAAAGCGGGGAACCAAAGCTGCCCTTCACGGGTTGATTGGGCGGATTTCAACGCTGGAGATAGTCATGAGGACCTGCATCCGTCTGGGGGTTCCAGCCCTTTTTATTGCAAGTGCCGCTTTCGCCATTCCCGCATCCGCCGCTCTCGAAACCGATGTCGATTATTACTCGGCCCTGCCGCAGGACCAGATCGCGCTGAACGAATATAGCGGTACCGTCGCCTGCCCGCAGCCCGAATCCCACTACGTGCCGTCCTTCATCCGCGCTCCCGACGGAACGATCATCGGTGTCGGCTATATGGAGATGGACAGCCAGAGCGACGCCGGCTGTTAACGCATGAAATTCTTGAAGTATTGCCAGAATATCGGTTGTGCGAGGCTCGTCTGCATAGTGCAGAGGGTGACGAGCCTCTGACCATCATCATGATGGCTGCAGATGTTCTATTGATGCACAACGCGAGGGCGCAACGGCAATACTTGGGCTATCCCGCGCCAGATTCCCCCACGGTTAAGCGAAAATTAACGGCCATCCCGTTCCGGCACGGCGCCGGCAAAACCGCATTCAGCGATATCAGTCCGCATAACCTTGCGACCGTTTCCGGCCAGCGAGCCATGCCCGACTGCGGGCTCGGCTCGCCCGGCGGGACGTTTAGTGAAGCTTGAGCTTCGCCTCTTCCGCAGCCGCCACGAACTCCATCCGCGCTTCCTCGGCCGTCTTGCGGCCATCGAGTGCAGCACGGCAGGTACTGCGGGCCTTGAGGTAGCGCAACCCGCGCGCGGCGGGCCAGAGATCGGCAAGGCACTTCAATGCATCGAACGGACCGTTCACGGTACGGGCATCGGTATCCTCGAAACCCACCTTGACCGGACTATCCCATCTTTCAGTTGCCATAGGCGTATTCCTCCAGTGTGTACGCCAAAACGCGCAGCCAGCCCCTCGCGTTCCTCCCGGAAGGGCGCTGCATGAGGGTATTTTAGCGGGTTATTTTGGCGGGGCAATGGGGGAGTGTGGGGTGAGGCGGTGCAACGGATGCATCATATAGGGGGAGCGATCAGGTCGTGACAGCACCTTGGTAATTGGCCCGGCAGAAGCCGGGCCTTCAATAGTTTACCAGATTGCGAGATATTTCAGCAGCGACACGATACCGATGATGATCACGATAATCTGCACGATCTGACGTGTGCGGCCATCGATCGGCAGGCGTTGAACTAAGTACAATACGAGAATGATGACGAGAAACGTGATCAGAATACCGATCAGTATCGAAGCACCCATTTATCCCCACTCCTATCAAAAAAGCCTTTCGGCGACAGGGAGTTAACTATGAGACAGCAAGTCAAAGAAAAGGGGGAGGCCTGAAACTTGATAAGTTGCTTCGCTGGTGCGATGCCGTCATTCATGCTGGTGTCGGCACATGCCAGTCCAATATTGGACGGCCTGTATGAACAGTAAACCGCATAGATTATCTGATGAAAACTGGTGCTGCCGAGTGGGATTGAACCACCGACCTCACCCTTACCAAGGGTGTGCTCTACCACTGAGCTACGGCAGCAGGACCAGGAACGCTTCGAGCCGTTGGGCTGTGTTGCGTGGACGGGGCGCCTATTGCCACAGGTTCTTGACAAGCGCAAGCCGCAATTTCCAACTTCGCGTGGATTAACGACGAAGCTCTTTTGACAAGGGCGGGAATCCGGTAAGCAGAACACATGGAAGACAATAGCGAAAAGCCTGTAAACGGCCGCAAGGCGGCGATCGAAGAGCAGGCCCGGCTCCGGCGGGAGCGGGCTGCAGAAAAACTTCGGGAAAATCTTTCCCGGCGCAAACAGCAGACCCGGGCGCGCCGTTCCGGAGAGGCAGATCAGACGATCGGCCTGCCTGCCGCAAAAATGGACGAATCGTAATGTTGGCTCCGCGGCGAATTGAAGCGTCGCGGGAATTCGTCTAAAGACCCCCATCCCTTTTAAAGGCAGAACTTTCAGGAAAGGCGGGCGCAGCCCGTAAGCCCCCATGGATCGTATCAGAATTGTCGGCGGGAATGAGCTGAATGGCATCATCCCGATTTCCGGCGCCAAGAATGCCGCACTGCCGCTGATGATCGCCTCGTTGCTGACCAGCGACACGCTGACGCTGGAAAACGTGCCGCATCTGGCCGATGTCGAGCTGCTCATGCGTATTCTCGGCAATCATGGCGTCGACGTTGCCGTCAACGGCCGCCGCGAGCGCCAGGACGATGCCTATTCCCGCACGATCCATTTCACCTGCCGGACCATCGTCGATACGACCGCCCCCTATGAGCTGGTCTCGAAGATGCGCGCATCCTTCTGGGTCATCGGCCCGCTTCTGGCGCGCGAGGGACAGTGCCGCGTCTCGCTGCCGGGCGGTTGCGCCATCGGCACGCGTCCGGTCGATCTCTTCCTCGAAGGCCTGACGGCGCTCGGCGCCAATCTCGAGATCGATGGCGGCTATATCAACGCCACGGCTCCAAAGGGCGGCCTGATCGGCGCCAAGTACACCTTCCCGAAGGTTTCCGTCGGCGCCACCCACGTCATGATGATGGCGGCAACGCTTGCCCGCGGCACGACGGTGATCGGCAATGCCGCCCGCGAACCCGAAGTCGTCGATCTCGCCAACTGCCTGATCGCCATGGGCGCCAAGATATCAGGCGCCGGCACTTCGACCATCACCATCGAAGGCGTGCAGTCGCTCTCCGGCGCCCGCCACCGCGTTCTGCCGGACCGTATCGAAACCGGCACCTATGCCATGGCCGTTGCCATGACCGGCGGTGACGTCGTTCTCGAAAACACCGACATGGCGCTTCTCGAAACCGCATTCGAAACCCTGCGCCGCGCCGGCGCCGATGTCTCGGCCACCAATAGCGGCGTGCGCATCAAGCGCAATGGCGCCGGCATCAAGCCAGTCGACGTCGTCACCGATCCCTTCCCGGGCTTCCCGACCGACCTGCAGGCGCAGTTCATGGCGCTGATGACCCGTTCGTCGGGCGTGTCGCATGTCACCGAAACCATCTTCGAAAACCGCTTCATGCATGTGCAGGAGCTCGCCCGTCTCGGCGCCAAGATCTCGCTGTCCGGCCAGACGGCGAAGATCGAAGGCGTTCCGCGCCTGAAGGGCGCACCTGTGATGGCAACCGATCTGCGCGCCTCCGTGTCGCTCGTCATCGCCGGTCTCGCGGCTGAAGGCGAGACCATGGTGTCGCGCGTCTATCACCTCGACCGCGGCTTCGAGCGTCTCGAAGAAAAGCTCACGCGCTGCGGCGCGATCGTCGAGCGCGTCAGCGAATAAGGGAAGGGCGGTTTGCGCCCTTTTATCCCCGGCAATGCGGCCGCGCCGCATTGCCGCTTGGGAGTTGCGCATTGCCGCGCGGCGTCCTATTTCCCTTGTCTAACGCATCGCCATACTGGCGATGCGGCATCATCGACCGGGGGTACAGTCTGCATGACCGATCTGAAGCTTCTTGCACTCGACAGTGAAGACCTCGCCGTGGTCTCCGCGCATCTGCAGGACGCCGTTTTCAAGATCGGCGACATCGCCTGGTCGCCCAAGGATGCGCAGTTCGCCTTCGCTGCAAACCGCTTCGTCTGGGAAGAGGCGAATGGCAAGCGCAAGGGCTTCGAGCGCCGCCGCGCCGCCCTCGTTTTCAAGCGCGTTCTTGCCGTCCGCTCGACCGGCATCGACCGCAAGCGCCGCGATGAAGTGCTGTCGCTCCTCTCCGTCGTCTTCGAGCCAAAGGGCGAGGGTCCGGAAGGCACGATCGAAATCACGCTGTCGGGTGCCGCCGAGATCGTTCTCGATGTCGAATGCATCGAAGTTCAGCTTGCAGATATCGGCGGGGCATGGGAAACCGCCTCCAAGCCGCGCCATCCCGGCGCGTAACGATCTTTTCTGCGCTGTTTGGCGTTAGCGTTGGTTTGGAAGGGAATTGAGCGTGGCAATCTGGCTTGATCAGGCATCCGAAGGTTTCGAGCAGCGTTTTGCCGCTTTCCTGACGACCAAGCGCGAGGTCTCCGAAGACGTCAACATTGCCGTCCGCGCCATCATCGATGATGTCCGCGCCCGCGGCGACGTCGCACTTGCCGAATATTCCAAGAAATTCGACAGCATCGATTTTGCCAAGGTGCCGATGCGCGTCACCGAAGCCGAGATCGACGCGGCCGTCGAAGCTGTGCCGGCCGAAGTGCTGGGCGCGCTCAAGGTCGCCGCCGTCCGCATCGAATCCCATCACCGCCGCCAGCTGCCGAAGGACGATATCTACGAGGATGCGATGGGTGTCGGCCTCGGCTCGCGCTGGACGGCGATCGAAGCCGTCGGTCTCTATGTGCCCGGCGGCACGGCGAGCTATCCGAGCTCCGTGCTGATGAATGCCGTTCCGGCCAAGGTCGCGGGTGTCGATCGCATCGTCATCGCCGTGCCGGCAACCGGCGGCGTCGTCAACCCGGCCGTTCTCGCTGCCGCCAAGCTCGCAGGCGTTTCGGAAATCTACCGTGTCGGCGGCGCTCAGGCGATTGCGGCGCTCGCCTATGGTACCGAAACGATCGCCCCGGTCGCCAAGATCACGGGCCCCGGCAATGCGTACGTTGCCGCCGCCAAGCGTCATGTCTTCGGCACCGTCGGCATCGACATGATCGCCGGTCCCTCGGAAGTTCTCGTCATCGCCGACAAGGACAACAATCCGGACTGGATCGCCGCCGATCTCCTGGCCCAGGCCGAACATGACGCAAGCTCGCAGGCGATCCTCGCCACCGATGACGCGGAATTCGCCAAGGCTGTCGAGGCTGCCGTCGAGCGCCAGCTGAAAACGCTGAACCGTGCCGATACCGCCGCCGCCAGCTGGCGCGATTTCGGCGCGATCATCCTCGTCAAAGATCTGAAGGACGCTATCCCGCTCGCAAACCGCATCGCGCCGGAACATCTGGAGCTTGCCACCGCAGATCCGGACGCGCTGCTCGATGGCATCCGCAATGCCGGTGCGATCTTCATCGGCGCGCATACGCCTGAAGTGATCGGCGATTATGTCGGCGGCTCGAACCACGTTCTGCCGACGGCGCGTTCGGCGCGCTTCTCTTCCGGCCTCTCGGTTCTCGATTTCGTCAAGCGCACCTCGATCCTGCGCCTCGGCCCGCAGCAGCTGCGCGAACTCGGCCCGGCAGCGATCGCGCTTGCGGTTTCCGAAGGCCTCGATGCCCACGCGCGATCGGTCGCGATCCGCCTCAATCTCGAAAGGTGAGGCATGGCGAAGGGCGACTTCCGGCTTTCTGATGTCGTCCTTGACGACACGATCGGCCGTTCGACGCCCGATGTCGAACACGAGCGCGCCGTCGCGATCTTCGATCTGATCGAGGAAAACACCTTTGAGCCTGCCGGTCACCCGGGCGGGCCGTACAAGCTCAACATCTCGCTTGTCGATAGCAAGCTGGTTTTCGTCATCAAGACGGAAGAGGGCGGCGATGTCGCGACTCATATCCTCTCGCTGACGCCCTTCCGCCGCATCGTGAAGGACTACTTCATGATCTGCGAGAGCTATTACGAGGCGATCCGTTCTGCCTCTCCCAGCCGCATCGAAGCGATCGACATGGGCCGCCGCGGCATCCACAACGAGGGCTCGCAGACCCTGAAGGACAGGCTGAAGGGCAAGATCGACGTCGATTTCGACACGGCGCGCCGCATCTTCACGCTGGTCTGCGTGCTCTACTGGCGCGGATGACCGGGATGGAGCCCGCTCCGCTCACCGCAGAAGGCAAGGCCCCGGGCGCGATCCTCTTCATGTGCGGCATGAATGCCATCCGCTCGCCGATGGCCGAAGCGATCGCCCGCAGTGTGCTGCCGTCAAATACCTATATACGCTCTGCAGGCGTTCGCGCCGGCGAGCGCGATCCCTTCGTCGATGTCGTGCTGGAGGAAATCGGCCTTTCGCTCGGCCGCCACCTGCCGAAGACGCTGGACGAGCTCGAAGACGATTATTTCGATCTCATCATCACGCTGTCGCCGCAGGCCCATCACGCCGCCCTGGAACTGACGCGCGCCAACGCCGTTGAGGTGGTGTATTGGCCGACCATGGATCCGACCGGCGAAACCGGCAGCCGCGAGCAGATTCTCGATGCCTATAGAGAGGTGCGGGATCACATATCGGCGCTGATCGAGAGCCGGCTACTCAGGCGAAGTGGCATCGCCGCGCAGTCGGCGTGAACAAAAGGAAGAAAGCCCAATCAATTAGGTTCACAAATGACCCTTGATTGTGTAGTTTCCGCGCAAATTTTGAGGCGGCCCAGGTCCGCCATCTCAACCGACAGGAAGAAAAGCCTTATATGCCTAAAGAAGAAGTCCTTGAATTTCCGGGTATCGTGACCGAACTTCTGCCGAACGCGACCTTCCGTGTGAAGCTTGAGAACGATCACGAAATCATCGCCCACACCGCCGGCCGCATGCGCAAGAACCGCATTCGCGTTCTGGCTGGTGACAAGGTTCTTGTGGAAATGACCCCGTACGACCTTACCAAGGGCCGTATTACCTACCGTTTCAAGTAAGCTTGGGCCGCAAGCCCTCGAGGCTTCCTTTCCGGTCGAGGTTCCATGGCGCTCACATACAAGCTCATCCTGGCTTCCGGTTCGCCGCGCCGCGTCGACCTGCTCAATCAGGCAGGGATCGAACCGTCGCGGCTGATGCCGATGGATATCGACGAGACGCCGAAGAAATCGGAACATCCCCGCTCGCTGGCGCGCCGGCTTTCCACTGAAAAGGCGGAAGCCGCGCTCGCTGCGATCAAGGGCGACATGGCCTGGAAGGGCAGCTACATTCTGGCGGCCGATACGGTCGTGGCCGTCGGCCGCCGCATCCTCGGCAAGGCCGAATTTGCGGATGAGGCCTCTGCCTCGCTGCATCTGCTTTCCGGCCGCAGCCACTGGGTCTATACCGGCGTCTGTCTTGTAACTCCGGATCGCAAGGTCCGTCAGAAGATCGTCGAGACCAAGGTGCGCTTCAAGCGCCTCTCCGGTTTCGAGATCGAAAGCTATCTCGCCTCCGGGCAATGGCGCGGCAAGGCCGGTGCCTACGGCATCCAGGGCCTAGCGGGTAGCTTCGTGCAGAAAATGGTTGGCTCCTACACCAATGTCGTGGGCCTGCCACTCTATGAAACCATCCTCCTGCTGACTGGCGAAGGCTTCGACGTGCACAGCCGGTGGCCCGAGGGCTAAGCCCGGAGGAGACATCCTCATGTCTGAAGACGAAAAGAAGCCGACCGCCAAGGTCGAACCGCTACGCAAGACGCGTCCCTGCCCGGAATGCGGCAAGCCATCGCATCGCGAACACTACCCGTTCTGCTCGAACCGCTGCCGCGAGGTTGATCTCTCGCGCTGGCTGACGGGCTCCTACGCCATCCCCGTTGCCGAGGATGAGAAGAAGGCCGGTTACGAGGACGAGGAATAGCCACAGATTTTTGCGAGTGAACCCATTAATTTTGCTCGTTAATTTGTAAAAATTCGACAACTGGCAAAAAACTGTCATTTGACGCTTGCCATGTCCCGACAAGATGCTATAACCCCGCTCGCTTCCGGGGCACACCAAACCCTCCGGTTCCTTCTTGGAAGGAATGCAGGCCGAAGCAGGAATGCCCAGATAGCTCAGTTGGTAGAGCAGCGGATTGAAAATCCGCGTGTCCGTGGTTCAAATCCGCGTCTGGGCACCACTATTTTGCCGTAAGTGACTGATATCAGCCTTAATTTAGCACCTTATCTTGAAGCTTATCCACCTTTTAATCCCCCTTTCTCGTCTCGGTAGACGGTCTACGTCTGGTGTCGCCAAGTTGGCGGCGGTCTCGTTCTGGCGAATTTTGAAAAGGTCGCGCTTGGCGACGATGACCTGCTCGTTCGGCGGCAGGCGCTTTATCTTGTCGAGATAGGTGCCGGTGATCATGTCGATCACCTCTGGGATTACCTTGGATCCGCGCTCGGCATCACGTTGGATGGTGCGCTCGTCTTTTTCTGTCATTGCCGCCGTCGAGGCGGCGAAGGACGGAACAGGCGACAAGTTGTCAGCCGTCGCGTTCCCCTTCCCGCCAGCAACGTGCTCCGCGGTCTCTGGATGAAGTTCAAGATAGATTGCCTTGCGCCTCGCCGTCTGCGAAGCACGCTCTGCCGGAGAGAATTCATTCCGGCAGAAGTCTATCGCGCTCAGGCTGACGCCCTTACGATCGAAGCCCGCGCCAAGATGCGTCTGGCTGAAGAGTACGACGCCGCGCAGGATCGTGGAGAAATTCGGAACAAACGGCGACAAAAGCTTTTCCCGACCGGAAAAGCTTTCTGGACCTGACCGATGGTGAGAACCTCACCACTTCTTTCTCGGCAAGTCTCTCAGTCCATCTCGACCGGCCAACCAATGTCGTCATTTGTCGTCATGACCCCTGGGTCGCCAACTTCCTCAAAATGAGGGAGTTCGGCTTGATTAATTTTGATTAAAATCAAAAGGGAGCCTGCGCCGCGCCGTGTTACTTCCTTTCATGAGAAGCTGCCCGCCGCTTTGATTTGCTCTGGCCGCGGATGTTCTGATTTGCTCTAGTCCGCGGTCGGCGATGTCATCATTTGTCATCATGCTGCTTGAGGCCAAGATGCTCTTTTTGCTTCTTACCTGCTCCCACGCACTTAGGCTTTGGTGCTGTCATTTGCTGTCATCACGTCATGTCCGACAAAGCCGACTTTTGCTGACATCCTCTCCCTCTCGCATGTTGGCGTTTGATTGTTTGATTGTCTTTCAAAGGGCAAAGCCATTGCTGCGGCTCATGTTTTCGAGCTGGGTGGTTCGACGCGCAAAGCCTTGACGCATCTCGGCAATCCGATTTTACTCCCCCGATGACTGACGCAAAAAAAGCCGGAATGCAGGCCTCAGCGTCTTGATCGCCGCCCCTCGCGCACGCGCGCGCACTTGTCGCGAAACTCTCGGTTTGCCCTCGCGAAAGGACATCACCAAAACCTTCGCCGCCGTCAGAAACGGGGCTTCTCCTCGCGAAGTGATATCCGAAAAACCTTCAGACCGAACACTTCACACGCCGTAGCTGTGTTAACGATATATTAACATGCAATTTGACGTCGCAACGATTTCTGCGATGGTGGCCGCGGGCAACTGAGGGGTTATCCGTGAAAATCACCTATCTGACGCGATGCATAGGCGCCGCGGCGATTTCGCTCGCGCTGGCGAGCTGCACTACCACACAGGCCGACTTCAATAAGAAGCCTTCGGCCGTAAGCAAGGCCGCGCTTTGCAAAACCGCGCTTGAGACCAAAGACCCAGCTTTCCAATTCCAGCTAGTGTCTGAGGTGAACCGGCGTGGCTTGAGCATGCTGGAGTGCGAGCAGATGGTCGCCCAGCAGAGGCAAGCTGCCGCGGCTCTTGTCGCTGTGGCGCTTGTCGGCACTGCGGTCGCGGTCTGCGCCAACAACAACTGCGGTGGCGGCTACTACCCCTCAAGCTATTATCAGGGCAACTGTCAGTACGACTGGCAGTACGACGCGGCCGGCCACCGTTGCGGCCGGCGCAGCGCCTGGTCCCGGCCGGGCGGATACTGAGAAATACGAAGATGAAAACTCGGACAGCATTGGTTCTCTCACTATGCTTGGCGGCCTCACCGGCACTTGCGCAGACGTTCGGCGGCAACGACTGCACCGATGACTGCACGGCTCATAAGGCAGGCTATGAGTGGGCAGAAGAAAACAACATCACAAGCGAAAGCGATTGCTCGGGGAACTCCTCGTCATTTGAAGAGGGCTGCAGGACGTACTTGGAAGATCCGTCCCGGAGCGCCGACTATGACGATGATGGGAATGAGATCGAGGAATGAACCTTCAGCTTGACCGACTAGAGGCTTTCCCGTATCTGGCCGCGGCCGTGCTCGTTTAGCCATGGGGCGGCGCAAGGGAAGGCCCGGTCTGACGAGGATGGATCGGGCCTTTGCCATATGTATAGGCGAAGAGGTAGTAAGCCCTCACCATCCCCAAGCGTAGAGCGTAAGGTAAACCACAATCACCAGCAGAAGAGCGGCCTTAGGGTTCAGCAGCATTCTGCGTCTTCCTACTAAGCGTCCGGCGGGATTCGAGAATGCGCTCGATCTGGCGCCACATGACGGCGAGGCGCTTAAGTTTGTGCCGGCGGTTCAATACTTGGCTGATGCCATAGAGCGGGATGAGTGTCTTGATCCCGATCCCGTCAACGAGAGTGATACCGAGCTGCCCATCGTTCTGGATGCCGTAGACCAGGTTGCCCGGGTGCATATCCCCAATGGCGACGTTCGAGGCGAGGATCTGCTGCTCGAATTTGCCTAGCGCGTCGTGAACTTCGGCCGTCATGCCTTCGGCCTTCAGGCGATCAGCTAGGTTCAACGCCATCTGCCCATCCGGGCTGAGGACGGCTTTACTGACAAGCCCCATGCCCATGTCCGTTTCCACAATGCCGACGATCTGCTGAACGTAAGGCGGCAAGACCTCATCAGCGGCGCGAGCGGCAATCTGCTCACTCACTTCTCGCTGAAACTGAATGAGGTGGCCATATCTGCGGATCGCCTTGGACAAAGCGCCACGCCGGCGTTCCTGTTCGATTCGGTCAGGCCGAATGACCTTGATCAGGAAGCGCGGGTTCACCGGATGAGCGAATACTAGCCGAAAACCGCCGACCGCAACTGGCTTGCTCGCCTTGAGACTGTAGAAGGCGTCACGGGCGATATAGCCGCCCGTGACCGTAGGGAAAACTGAGTCCATACTTCAAGCCAAAGTTATTATATGACAGTTTTCTGACAGCTACCTGAACGAAGTGCAATTAAGAATGTTACGTTGAACTAATTTTTATCAACGTACGGTTTCGTACATTTCTCGCCCATTAAATCAGGCTGCAGTATCCTATTGTCGCCACCTCGTGAGGGCGGGCACGAGCGGAGAGAAGAAAGTGTTGGTAATCATCTGGGCGTGCGTTGTCTCGCTCATCATTGTGAGCTTCATCTCGAAAGCGCTTCGGAAACATGAGCCGGATGACACTCACCGGACCCCACCTCGGGGTGTTGAGCCAGGTGTCTGGATTCCTGCGAACACTTCCGTCCGCTACTCGCGCGGCGCTGACCATGAGACCGCTGAAGAGGTTTACATTGTCAAATGCTGGACGAAGGATGGCTGGGTGTACCGGCCAGCCAAGCCGGAAGAATACGAAATTTTCGAAAAGAGGCGGGCTCAGCTTTAGCGGCTATTGAACCGAGTCCCCGAAACGCTGGAATCACAAACGTTGATCTCCGCGGAAGCGGATCAGGCGGGCAGGTACACCGCCGTAAATCCCGAAGGGCTCGGTACTTTTGGTGACGACCGCTCCGGCGCCGATGACACACCCATCCGCGATGGAAACGCCGTCGAGAACAACCGCGCCGGTTCCGATCCACACATCATTCCCGATCGTGACGCCTTGACGGGTCTCCCCTTGTTTCTTGATAGGCACACTCGGGTCATCATAATTGTGGTTGAACGGGACGACCGTCACCCTTGCCGCGATACGCACATTGTCGCCAATCGAGAGGCCGCCATGCCCGTAGAGGATCGAGTAAGGGTTCAGACTGAAGTTGTCCCCAATGGTTATCTCTCCGCCGAAAGTCTGGAGGATTGCACCTTTTTCGATCTTGGCGTCTCGACCGATCCGGATCGTACCTTCGCCCGGTGAAATCGTCACGCCGGACCCGACCCTCGCATTGCTGCCAATCTTTATCTTGCCCTTTGAAAGAAGCTGATAAAGAACCGCCCTGGTTTTCGTGATACTCATCGTCCCCTTCGATGGTGAGGCGACGCCCCTTCAAAGAGCGCCGCCCGTCAATCTTTAACGCCGCAAGCGCTGACAGCTCGGATCATTGCTGACCATCATCGAAGTGCGCTCACCACGCTTACCAATGCCCACGAGCGTTAGAGCGCGCCTGCTCTCGCCGACGATACGGACTCGGCGCATGCCGTACGACATGGCCGTATCGATCGCATCATTTGGATCGCATGTTCCGCGATAACGTCGCTGCGGATAGTAGCGACCGTTGTCGCCTCCGTCATCGTAGTAGCGGCCGCGGTCGCCATTGCCAACATAGATGTCGAGGCCTTGGGCCTCAGCGGCGACAGTCCCCCCGAACGAGGCGATCGACAAGACGCCAAGCGCGAGAGCTTTTGAAACTTTATTCATTTGATCCTCCATTGCGATGTAACTGACGGTAAGTCGCGGAATATGAACGCAGCCCGAATAAACTCATCGTGTGGACTTACATTCCAGTTGAGTTCCGGCTGATCGATGAAAACGGAACGCTCATTCGCGAGCGTTCCGCCTGACTTGACCGGCTTGAGAGGCACTCCCAAGCGCTTTGCAAAAAGAGGTACGGCCTCAGGAAGCTGCGATGCTCTGGGCCACCTTGAGTGTCGCGAGGCAAACGCCACAAAATCTTTCGTGGGCTAGACCACAGCCGCCATCCCGGCGTTCTTGCCTTTCGATGAGCCCTTGAAAACGTTCTGTCCGCCCGTCAGGTCAATGCTTACACCGCGCCAGTTATCCCAGACGAGTGATAGGTACCTCCCTTGACCATGAGTGCCCACAGGATTCGAGAGATTTTATTTGCTAGGGCAACCGCAGCGACCTTGAAAGGTCGGCGCTTTCTCAGGCGACATATCCAAGATTGGCTGTCTTTTGCTTGACGAAGCACCGACATGGCTCCGATTATTAGCAATGCCCGCAGTTGCCGATTACCACGTTTTGACATGTGGCCGAGGAACTCCTTGCCTCCGCTGGAATGGGATCGGGGTGTCAGGCCGACCCATGAGGCAAAGTGTCTGGCAGATTTGAAACTGCTGGCATCCGTTACGAAGGCGCGAACGGCAACCGAGATGATTGGCCCGACTCCAGGCACAGTGGTCAGCCTCTTCAATTCCTCATCTTCCTTCACCTGTGCTTGGATCTCACCCTCAATTTTCTCGATTTGCAGGTTGATATAGTCGAGCTGCTCTCTGATGAGGTTGAGCGCAAATTTGGCCCCATGGGGAAGCTTTCTTCCGGACTCGCTCTCCATCAAGGCCTTGAGGGCCTTCAGGTTGGCGCGACCCCTGGCGGCAACGAAACCAAGTTCAGCAAAGTGCGAGCGCAACGCGTTTACTGCCTTTACGCGTTGCCGAATGAACATCGCGCGCGTTCGGAACAACATAATCGTAGCTTGTTGCTCTACCGTCTTTACCGGAACAAACCACATTCTCTTCGATAGCAGGGCTTCGTTTATCGCCTCTGCGTCGTTGGCGTCAGTTTTATCCCTCTTAACGAAGGGCCTGACGTATGCAGGGTGAAGCAGGCGAACATCATGTCCGAGCCTGCTAAGGTGGCGCGCCCAGTGATGTGAGCTACTACAAGCTTCCATTCCGACCTTGCACTGGGGCATCCTTTCAAAAAAAGGCAACACCTCTGAACGGGTCAGTTTTCTGTTGAAGATCTGGTTTCCCTCGACATCTGCTCCGAAGGCCTGAAAGACGTCCTTTGCGATGTCGAGCCCAATTGTAACAACCTGTCTCATTGCTGCCACTCCTCTGTTGACGGGCGTGGCAATTCTACTCCTGGGCCTTTTGGGACGCGATGAGGCAGAGGCCAACCCGCGCTTTCGCTTGCTCATGATGACGAAGCGGTTCACTCTGTGACCAAGCCTGGAGGGGGAACTGATGGTAACGCTTGCAGCAATATTCGTAGTGCTCACGCTGGCCGTGATAGGCTGCTACTTGGCGATAGTGCCGATCGGTAGCGAGCAGCGCTGAGCGCAATCCCAAGAATTAGCTATATCTTATTAGCCGCCATCCGCTATTGGTTTCCTCAATCAATGGAGGAGTTAGATGCGGGTTTTCAACGTCGCAGCAATCTTGACGGTTATGTTTCCCTTAGGTGCAGAGGCCTGCGATATAGCCTACGCGTCCTGCCGGCATAACGACTCTCGAACCGACACCCATCGCTCCGAGACGCAAAAGCCGAAAGCAGATAAGCCAGCGTTCGGATGGCCTGGCCTGCACATTGAAAATATCGGAGGCATGAACGTCGTAGTCGCCAATTGGATCAATGGCGGCGTGGGCGTGATTGTAGCCTACGACAAAAACGGGCATCTGAAGGTCCGGGACCGCACTGGACGAATTTTCGTGTTGACCGATCCGACTAAAAGACCCGCTTCTAAGCCCCATGCCAAAATGGCCGTTGTGCGAGCGCTGCAGAGTGCGCCCGTTGACAGCCCGGCCGTGGCCCAAGGAGCCGAGCAGCCGACTGCATCAGACGCGGCCGGCGGCAATCCCCCGTCGAATGAAACCGATGCCATGGGAACGACGCCTAGCGAGGCGGCCCCCGGGGCGAGCGACACGGCGGGCACTGCGACATCTGAGCAAGGCACAGATACTGGCTCGCCGGAAGCAACAGCCAGCGACCCTTGAATTAACCGAGCATCTACGACGATCAGGGGGACGTCCCGATGAACTCTCAATCAAAGGGGTTCAGCCTCAGAAATACCTTTACTGCAATAGCTGCGGTCGTTGCCCTGGTTTCCAGCAGCAATGCACGAGAGGACGTCCCTGCTGGGCGTTCGCCGCTGAGGGAGGACAGGCGGTCGCATGAACTCGCGCAGCCCCAGGGGGAGGACCCCTCGTGCAGCCGCTTAGATCGCGCGCTGCAGCGTGGATACAACAGCGGCCGCTACTCAGTTCAAGAATGGGAAGTATGGCCGGACGGACGCACCACCTTGGCATTCGAGCAACGGTCGAATGGCCGTTTCATGTATCTCCTCAATACGGTAATGGGTTGGTCAATCCGCCAACGATGGGAAATGTATACGGTAGAGGATGGGCAACCGGTGTTCACGAATTGCACGGAGGCGGCTGCTGCGACGACGTACCGAGGCGATACAGCTATCTACACCGATGCGGAATGGCAGCGGGGAAGCCTTCGTGCCGTTGCGACAGTGGTCCTTTCCGAACAAGAAGGCCGAATCCTCAGGGTTGATCGCCGCTTTGTCGGACATTCACCTTTTCGGACGGAACGGACGTTTGAGATATGGGAGACCCGCCGCGATTTGATCGCCAAGCCCGACGCGAAGCCAGATCTTCCTTGGTGATTTCATGAAGACACATCCAGCAACTCTTTGGCAGCTTTGTCTCCTCCTATGCGCCTTTGTAGCAGCACCGTTTGCGATCGATCCTGCACAGGCCACAGACGGCGGGTTAGATACGTCCTGCGACACCTTGAACCGAGCTTACGTTAACTCGCGGACGACGCCATACTATTCCAGCGATGCCTATCGTGTTGAGCAAAACGGAACTCGACGGCGCGCATTTGAGATCCGGGTCGCATCAGCGTCCTCGTATCAGCGAGAGCCGCCAAAGACAGAGTGGTTCGGCATCAGTCGACCGCCCTCATCTCTATTGTCTCCCTCTGGCGGTCCAAAATTCACATCGTGCAAGCTCTTGGGTAATCAACTGCTGTCCGTTGGCAATACCGTTCGTTACTCGTTTGATTGGCATGGACTAGGAAGCTCTGCGTCCGGAGAAGCCTGGGTCGAAGCAAAGACCGACCGCATAGTCTATCTACTCCGGCGCTTTCGACCACAGTCGGATGTTCGGCCGGCAAACATGCTGGAGATTTTTGACTACGATCCGACCCGCGCCATCACGGTCGCGCCAGTAGAGGGGTCAGCGGCCCCGAGTTCGCCACCGCTTTCCAAGTCGCCAGAGGTGGACCCAACCTGCTCTGAGGTGGACAAAGCCTATCTGCTGACAAGGAGCGCCTCCAGCTATACGGAAACTTCGTATCGCGTCGAAGAGAGCGGAAAACTGAAGCTGCACAGCGAGCTTCGAGCGAACTACATGGGTGGAAGTTTCAAGCTTGCCGCGGGGAACAAGTGGATCGAACAAACGCGTCCTTTGCCGGAACTTCTCGACAGCTACGCGCCGCGTTTTGACGGCTGCCGGCCTCTTCGCTCTCGCAAGGAACAAGGCATCAGCTTCCGCCGCTATATTACGCGCTGGCACGATTTTCCGTATGAAGCGGTCGCCGAGGTGTGGATCCGACCAGATGGAAGGATAGCTAAGATAGCCTACAGATTTCTCCAGGGAAGGTGGCAACTGCCGACCGAGAAAGCCCAATCTATTTTCAGTTACCCCGAGCTTTGATCTGAGCCAGAAGCACAACTCGCTGGCCTGGGAGATAAGAGGCCCGGCCTCGGGCTATGAAAACGAGCCTCCTGCCTCGCGGCGTGTCAGGGTGTAGTTGGCTAGGCAACGTGACCTCAGCAGTGCCGCCGGTTCCTGTTATGCGCAGTATCGGCCACTATTTTACTGCCTATATGCGCCCCGCAGCAAAGGCACGACGACCCGGTTGCCAGCGCTCTGCTTTCCGATTTTACCCCCTGTTGAGATCTGGATGAGCCAATGAAGCTGAATTAGATTTGGAGGGAACCGCATCCGGGGGACCAGAAATTGGAATTCATCAAAGCGTTTGCGCCTATCTTGATTTCGACAGCAGCGCTTTTGGTCGCTGCTCTCAGCTACAGAAATGCCAGGCGCATCGATGGGCGTGTGGTTCGCCAGGCACTGATAAAAGATGCCTCAGAACTGGAAGACCGTATTGCTCGATCTCGTTCGGAAATGGACCTGTGGCTATATGGGTATAGAAACACCCTCCGAGATTATGGCTTCACTCCGGAGGAACAGGAGTTTGCCAATGCAGTTCACGCTCCTCGCGCGAAGCAGCTGGATGCAATATTGGCGCGGATCACCGCGATAAGAGTGACGGCACACTCCGTGAAATCCGACCAGTTCATCGGAAACTTTCAGACCCTCAGCGAAGAGCGCCGAAAGCTTTCGATCGCAGAGGAGGAAAATAAGGTCATCGCTCAATCTATGTCGATAGCCGAACTGCGAGAGCGCGCGGTGCGGGAAGGGCGAACCTACAAGCCTTGGGATATTCCCCTCAAGAGATGAGGGCGTCACGTTAAGTGCGCACCAGCTCTCGCTCTGCCCTCTGTAGGGCGTATCGAGCAGCTTATCGGCCGCAGCCGCCTCCTCACGTTGCTGTGGATCTCGGGGACGGATAGCGGGTATACCGTGGATCGCCGCCGACCTGCCACCTTGTCACCTTGCCCGTTTGATTTCGTGCTGAGCGATTCAACGGGAGGCAATTCCATGGAAAGCAGAAAAGGGAACCCGCCGCCAAACCCCTTCGAGACGGCCGCCTTGGACGAGGAGGTGAACAAGTACGGAGTGCCGCTCGGCATCTGGGCTGGCCTTACTCCAAAGCAAAAGCAACTCCACTACAGGCGCCTATCCCAGAAGAAGCGACATGAGCACAACCTAGCAAGCAGCCGAAATACCTGGGCGAAAATGTCGCCCGAGAAAAAGGCTCGCTCATATGCCCTTGCAAGAGCGCGCCGCAGTGCAAACATTGAGGACGAGCGCCGTAAGGAAAGAGAATATTACGCCGCCAATGTCGAGAGGATCCGCGCCCAGTGGCAAAGGTCATATTGGCGCAACCGCCAGACGCAATTGGCACGAAGCAGGCGCGGCGCGGCAAGGCGGCGCTCTCAAAAGCAAATTACCCTCTCTCCTGACGCCGTATTCCTGATGATCGATAAGGCCGTCTCAAAAGCGCTGCCTCGTTTTGTCCGGGACGACGTCATCGCAACTATGTGCCTAGCGGTGCTCGAAGGGAACTTGTTCGTCGAGAACATTGATAAGGAGGCCAAGAAGTTCGTCACGTCCTATAACCGCGAGTACGACCACTTCAAGACTATGTCGTTGGATGCGCCAATCAATGGCTGCGACGGGATGACGTTCATGGACAGGCTCGCCGATCCCGCGCCGTCGGAGTTAACCGACTGTTAACCGCATCTTGCCATCCTGTGGCTGCATTCCCCCAATGAATGCAGCTCTTTGCTCGGCGCGTGCCGCTTAGTGGGCACGCGCCTTTTTCTTTTCCCGCGTCATCTCGGAACAACCGCGCCGCCCATTGGTTCATCGATTGCAGCGTTTCATCATCCGCGCTGCACCTAAGGGCCTCGGCGCTTTCCCCCAGTTAGCTGCCGGGGCCTTATCTGTGGAATGACGTCAAGCGACGGGGCGCAAGATGAGCCGATCACAAGAAGCGCGGATGGCGGTCATCGACCTGATCAAGGAGCGAGGCTTCGAGGTCGGTCAGAGCTTTAACATGTACACGATTGGCCTAGCGCTGACGCCCAAGGGCTATAGCGTTGACGAGCTTTCCGACGCCGTCGAATGGATGCTCAGGGAAAAGCTTGCCGATATAAAGCTCGGCACCAACAGCTTGGTTTTGCTCAAGCCCCTTTAGGGAACCGGTAGGCAAATCGGTCGTTTCGCAGAAATGGCTGCAAAATCTCTCCGACTTATAATGCTCCTCAACTCCATGAGCGACCGTTCTTATCGGTCCACACCTACGAACGTGGGCCTGAAGACGGTCATCCTTGCCGAGGAAGCAGGCCTTATCCAGCGAGAAGGCTCGCTGGGCCTCAAGCCCCGCTGTAAGCTCACCCGCGAAGGAAAGGCCTACCGCAAGGAAAACGGGTTCCCGACCCATTAGGATCAAATGATTTCAAAAATTTCCGATTGGTCAGCGGTATCCCGAAGGCCTTTGTAACTGGCGTGGCGCAGCTTGCCGTCAGCCGTCCAAGCTCGATACTCGATTTCGGCGACTAGCCGCGGGCGCGTCCAGACGACGTTCTTGCGGCGGCCGGAGTAGGCGATCGGCGGTGTTTTCGTGGTCAGCTTATCCAACTCCTCGCGAAGCCTCCACGTTGCAGCCTCTTTGAAGCCAGTTCCGACCGAGCCGACATAGACAAGCTTGCCGCCGCGCCGAGCGGCCAGGAGGAGCGCTCCGATGCCGGCGCGAGCGGACATCGAGTGTTCGTAGCCGACGATGGCAAAGCTGTCGGACTGGATGCACTTGATCTTGAGCCAGTCGCCGAGCCTGCCGCTGCGGTAGGTGCTGTGGCGGTCCTTGGCGATGATGCCCTCTAGCCCAAGCTCGCAGGCGGCGCGGAAGAAAGCTTCGCCATCGGCGTCAACCTCCTCCGAGAGCCGGATGGCGCCTTCTCCGGTTGGCACGAGGCTTTCCAGCAAGTGGCGGCGTGTCGACAGCTCGGTTTCGATAAGGGAATGCCCATCGAAATAGAGGAGGTCAAAAGCCATGAAGATGGCATCGCCGGAAGTTTGCTTGCCTCCCCGGCCGCCGAGCGATTGCTGCAGGGCGTTGAAGTCCGACCGGCCCTGAGCGTCGAGGACCACGGCCTCACCATCAAGGACGGCGGTGGACACACCAAGCGCACGGGCGGCGGCTTCGATAAGGGGAAAGCGATGCGTCCAGTCGTGGCCGCCTCTGGTGATTATCCGTACCCCTTGAGGCTCAATATGGACAGCCAGGCGATAGCCGTCCCACTTGACTTCGTAGGCCCACTGGTCGCCCTTGGGCGGCTTAGCCTTGAGCTGCGCGAGACACGGCTCGATGCGGGAGGGCATCGGGTCAAGAGGGAGGTCGGTTGGGCTGGATCTCGCGGCTTGCGAGGCCGGGATCGAACCGGCTTGTCTGCCCGTAGGAGCGGCTTGGAACGTGGCGGCTTGTTCATGCTCACCAGTTCATCAGTGATTGCTTAAAATGCGGTGCATGGCGATCAGGTGTCTCCCTGTCAGCTATCCAGTTCTCGCGAATCGTGTTCTTCTCGTCTCCGGTTTCAATCTGGAGGGGACATGACCGCTGAAATCTGCATGATGAACCGGCTTGCCGTGGTGCTCGCTGCAGACTCCGCCACTACTGTCTCAAGCTGGAGCGAAGGAAACCGCCAGGAGCGATACTTCAAAGGCGCAAATAAGGTCTTTCAGCTGTCGAATATGCAGCCGGTAGGACTGATGATCTATGATTCTGCCGACATCCTGAATGTTCCATGGGAACTGCTAATCAAGTCTTTCCGGGAACACATCAACTCAAAGTCGTTCAACACGGTCGAAGAGTATGCAAAGGAGATGTTCTCCTACCTCAGCAACAATCCGCGGTTTTTCCCTGATCAGATCCAGACCGAAAAGCTCGCTGACGCAGCGCGGCGTGTTCTGCTTGGCTGGATAGGGGAAAGCATCGAAGAGGTTGAAAAAGACAAGTACAAGGACGCTGTGGCGGCGGTCTTGCCGGGCCGTCGAGATGCCGCGATTGCTGCTGCTGTGCCGCCGTGCTTGGAAGCCGCTGATATTGACAAATCCGTTGCTGACCTCGGTCCTGAACTTGAAGCCGGTCTGGCCGAATTTCTCAAACTGATTGAGATCGATGACCTTGCCGACCTACAATCATATTGCGTCGGCGCCATTCATGAGGTCACCAAAAATCCGGCGGCATATCTCGATACCACCGGCTTGGTATTCGCCGGGTTCGGTGACCACGAGATTTTCCCGGCGATGGTGGAATTCGAATCTCAGGGCATGGTGTGCGGCAAACATATTTACGAACGCAAGCGCGAGGTGGTGCTAGACCATCATCAGCCCGCCTGGCTGCAAGCGTTCGCTCAAACGGAAATGGTGGACACCTTCAACGCGGGCTTCAGCTTTGACGCCTACAGCTCGATCATGGTCGGCGTCGGCGAAAACCTTAAAAGCTTCGCAGAAGATGTAGCACAAAAGAGCGGTGGCAATTTTGCCGCAATTGACGACGTGGACAGCCTGATACAAGCTGCGAGGGAGAAAATAGGATCTGGGATGATTGACAAAGCGCGCAAAGAGCACTCTTTGCCGCTACGACGGGTTCTAGGGGTGCTGCCGGCGAACGAAATGGCCGAGCTGGCGGAAACCTTAATAACTCTTCAATCGTTGAAAGAGAAAGTGACTAAACCATCTGAGACGGTTGGCGGACCTGTCGATGTGGCGATTATCACAAAGCACGAGGGCTTGGTCTGGGTGAAGCGTAAGCATTTCTTCCAGCCCGATTTGAATTCAAGGTTTAAGCTGCGCCAAGCCGCGCAGCACTCATAGCCCTAGGGAGAATGCGGGATGGCAAACGCGAAGATATTGACGGAAGTGGCACCAGCGACGTTGCGTGACAAGGTTCAAAAGGGCGCGGACGACAAATATCGCGAGAAGGTAATCCGCGAGAGCCGTGACCAGTATCGAAAGTTTCTCGAATCCATCAACCAGAGTAGCGACCGAGATATTGACCGCGCGATGAGCCGGTGAGTATGACGGTTTAGCAAAATGAAGCGGGGCGGTCCAATCGGGCCGCCTTTTTGTTTCAACTTTTTGCGGTGGCCCACATCATGCAGAGTTCCGCCTGGACGGCATTGGTCAGCCGGATAGCCTGCTCAGATATTTCCTCGTCCCCGAAGCCGCAGGCAGTGAGACGAGCGGCAAGCGCTCGCATTTCCAGCTTCCAATATCGATCGGCCGCCTTGCCGTGATATCGGTTGAGGTTGTCAGCAAGGCGGCGGACATCTGCGCCGCAGCGGTCGGCCGGGAAGGCGCGGACGTTGGTCATGGCTGCCTCTCCCGCTTTGCCAGAAAGCTGTGGAGACGGCCCTGGTCGACTGCCTTTGCCATTTCCTCGTTGATGATGGTCTCGCCAGCGAGCAGCAACCAGCGCGACAGACGGAACATGCGGCGCGCGGCCCTAATTCTGATGATGCTCCAAACCATGTTCACGCCTTCCTCCTGCGCATGCGAGGCGACTGGCAAGAAACCTTGATGCCCTGGAGCATCGAGCGGGCAATCTCGCGCCCGCTGCCATCGAAGTTCAGTCCGCCCGTAATGCCGCTGTCGACAGTGAAGAGGTCGAGTGCCTCCGGATCGGCCAGGCCGGACTCTGCCGGGTCAAGTTCGATGTCTCCGCCTTCTTCGAGGTCTGTTTCCCCGTCGATGACATCGAGGAGCGCGATAAGCTCCTCGATCTTGGCTTCCAGCGTTTCCCGGCGGAGCTTCTGGATGTGGTGATGGGCGCTCATTGGCTCTCGCCTCCACTCTTGCCGACAAGCGACGGCAGGAAAGGCGAAGGGCCATCCAAAATCTCTGCCATTTCACAGATCCGGTCGAGACTACGGGTTGCGATCCGGTGCATGCCGGCAACGCGGTCCAGCTCATCGATGCGGCTTCCGTCTTGGCGCGCGTACTCCACCTCATGCAGGATTTCGTAAGTCGCCTTCATCAGTTCCGATAGGTCGAGCAGGTGATAGTAGATATCGGAAGGATGAAAATCGCTCTTCGTGCTCACGCCCGCGCCTCCTTACCGAATGTCTTCTCGACGTAAATGTCGCGCCGTTCCGCAGCGTCGGAGACGAACCGCTTCAATTCGGCCATATCCTCGCCGTTGCTTTCAACGGCAAGCCACTGAAGCTTTACCATCAGCTCGACGTGTTCCTCGTCCGAGTGAGGGCGTTCAAGCAGCACCTCCATAGCTCGACGGCGCTCATCAAGGAGGAAGTCGGCGATTGTCATCAGGTACTTGCCGGCGGCGTTCAAGTCGCCCTGGCGCTGGCATTGCGGGCGCTGTGCGATGCCTTCCAGGCCTTGGGCCGCCATCGTCAGGCCGTCGTAGACAGCCATCCAACCGTTTCCTTCGATGCCGGAAAGATCAAGCCCCTGAACCGTCTGCGTGGTTGCGGAGTGCTTGTTCATGATCAAGCCTCCCCGATGATGAGCGATTTGAGAAAGTCGGACGCGAAATCGCCGCCGGCGAAGGCATGATAGGTCGTTATAGAAGCTTCGGTTTTGCCGTCGTGCAGGTAGTGGATCTTGTACTGCTGATCCGCGACCGACTTGCAAGGGAAGTTGATCAGCTTGTCCTGCGCTTTGTCGTAGGCCTCGGACTGCTCGTTGGTGGGGAGATCGACGTGAGGCGGAACGCTTTCCATCCATGCTTGGTGAGTCCGTTCGACTTCATCAACGATAGCGATCAACTCAGGCGATACACCTTGGTTGGGAACCACCACGTCACCGGCTTTCAGGGCTTCGAAATAGGCGGCTTTCAACTCGTTGACGCGGGTCTGAACATCGTTGACGGTGAACAAGGCCCGATCGCAATCCTCGTCGCTCGGTTTCGCATCGACCTCCTGGAAGGTCTCGAACACGAGTTCCGCCATGATTTCGGTCATGTTGTAGAGATTGTGGATGTGCGTTTCGAGCCGCCGCATCTCAACGGCAACTGCCGCGTCCTTCTCAAAATAGAAGACCTTGTACGGCTGCGGCGTCAGGTTGACCTTACCGCCGAACTTTACTTTAGGCACAGCTCCGCCGGCCGACTGGATCGGGCTTTTCATTTCAGTTGCTCCTTGAAAAGGACGGGTTAGCTACGGCTCGACGAGGCAGCGAACCTCTCAAGCGATGAGATTTCGGCAAGCACGGCGAGGCGATCGGCGCGACCGGCAACCCGCCAGTCGCGGGCATCATCCCGCATCAGTTCGGTGGTCAGCTCCTGCACTCGATCGGCGGCGCGCTGCTGAATGGTCTTACGAGCTTCGGCAATCTCGTGCTTTGCCGTCATCCATGCGGACTTCAGGGCGCGAGAGAAAGCCTTGCGGCGGGCCTCAGCGGTGGCAGGACGAGCGAGTGCAGTATCGCGGCGGTAGATCTTCCAAGCTAAGCCCATGATCCGGGCGAGGTCGAATTTGGGCATACCTTCGGCGGTGGCCGGAATCGCTTTGATCGGCATTTGGTCTGTTCCGATTGAGAAAATATCAACTGTACTTGAATTAACCTTAATTGCGGGTCTCGTCAAGCGCGCTTGATAAAAAAACAATTGCAGCTTATAAAAAACGGCATGATCACATCAGAACAAATCCGCGGCGCGCGCGCCATGCTTGGCTTTACACAAGCTGAACTTGCGACTGCAGCCGGCATCTCGACCACTGGACTTAACAACATCGAACGCGGCACGGCCGACCCGAAGGCTTCCACCTTACGGTCAATCCAAGACGCCCTCGAAGCTGCGGGGGTCATCTTTATCGAGGGGGCTTACTCAGGCACTGGCGGCCCCGGAGTCCGATTAGTCAGTAAGAGCGGTTGAGTGATGGTTTTCTCAAAAATGGCAAAGGCCCTGGCATGGCTGGCTTTGATCGTCGGCGCCATTCAACTCGTGCTCGGCTTCGGAATTGCCGCCGAGGCGCTTGGCCCCTACGAACAGGCGCTGGCCCGCTATGCGCCTGGCGCCTCAAGCGCCGGCCGCGTCATCGAGCGCGGTTTTTATGCCATCCTCTTCGCAATCGTGCTCGGCACCCTCGCCGAGATTAGCTTTCATCTGCGGCGATAGAGCCATGCAGCGTCACGAAGACGTCAGAGCCGCCTCACGAAAATAAAAGGCGCAAGCTGGACATGCCGTTAGGTTGGGAAGGATAAGGCCCCGATGTCTACTGATGCAGTAACGTTTCTTGCGCGCCACTTTGTTGCGATTAGCGTCAACTCTCGAGCTAGAGGAGATGATGGGCCCGATCGGTTTTTTGCTGCATCCGGTCTTCTCATTAGGGTCGGCGATGTGTTCGGAATACTTACAGCCGGGCATGTCATTGAATATCTCGACAAAGCGATTCAGCACCCGGATATCATCAGCGTAGGTTGTCAGCTCCTAGACACTTTCGGTGAAACGCGGCTAAGCGACTTAGGCGTACCCTACGACTTGAAGACCTCGCCACGCCTGCACTTCCATGACGACGAGCAAGGCCTCGATTTCGGCGTTCTATTCCTCCACGAATACCAAATTCGTCTGATTGAAAAACACAATATAGTGCCACTCACCTACGAGGCTTCGCGAAACGAACCTGCAGACCTCGACGTGTTTTTCCTGCTCGGCTTACCCGCTGAACTCACATCAGAACGGGTTTCGCCATCAGGAAGCGCGACGGTAGGGCTGACCATGCTTAGGTTAAGGAGGTCGGCGCCCGAAGATCAACCAACGCTATTCCCGCGCTTCATTGCGCGCATCGACAGCAAGACGGATCTCGAAAGCCTTCAGGGTATGAGTGGTGGCCCCATTTTCGGCTTTAACACCGATCGTCCCGATAAGTATTGGATCGTGGCGATTCAATCGTCATGGATCAAGGGGGAGCGGAAGGTCTATGGATGCCCGGTCGTTCACATCTACCAGATCCTTAACCACCTCCATGAAGAGGCAGAGAAGGAACTTGCGGCAAAAGTTAGCGTGCCGGCTCCCGGCGGTTCTTCACGAATCTGAGCCATTCCCTCATTGCACAACGACGGTTGGTTCTGACTTCTCGAAGAAGAGCCGGTCGCCGATCTTGGCGCCGGTAACCTGTTCAGTGAGGACCGACGAAGCCAGGATGATGTTTCGGACCTGGCCCACCAGATAGCGCACCATTGCCGGATCTTCGGGCGCCTCCATGATGGTGTTGCAGTAGGAGACGGCTAGACCCTGAATGGTGAGCGTCTCGTCGGCGGTGACCTGGCTACCGTCGAGATTGTTGACGAGTGCGTTGAGTACGTTCCAAGCGACGTTGCGACGGTCCATGTCTCCGGTCTTCGCTTCATAGGCAAGGAACTCGATCAGGCCGGTGAGCGATGAGGTGTCCATCGCAGTCATGGTTGGTTTGGACATCCGTCTTTCCTTCCTGCCAATGTTGAGGCATGTTGCCCGCCATGGCCGATTTCATTTACCGCCTTGCCTATGTCGTCATCTGCTGCGCAGCCATGGCCGCGGTATGGTTGGGCATCCGTTGGCTTGTCTATGGCGTGCCTGCGCAGTTTGCGTATGGCTTGGGCTTGGGCTTTGGAATCGGCATGTTGCTGATGTACGCCGTTACGCAGATCGATAAGCGAAACGCTCAGCGTCGCTCCAAAAGCTGACGCCCGGCTATCGGCGCAGTCTGGACACCTATCTGCGCTGCGGTGCCAACCCCGCTTGCAATTGCCGCATTCTGCCCTTGCAGACGCTGAAGGAAGCTCAACCTTTCCACCTGATCGAGCGCATCCTGACCCGTCGCTGTGAGGGCGTCGGCGGCAGCTCCCCGGCGTGCCGCCATCAGCGCTTCGTTCTGGACGCGATTCAGCTTTCCGCCGGCAGAGGCCAGCGCGTCTCCGAAGTTGAGATTGAGCGCGCCACGGATCAGGCCGCCACTATCGCCGCTTGGCGTGCCCCAACGCTGCTGGGCGGCTCCCCTGGCTGCTGTGATGCTGTTTCCAGTCGCCGTGTAGTGGGTATCGGCAAAGGTGCTTTCTCGCTCGATCGCATCCAGAAAGCGCTTTGCCTCGTCACGCCCGAGAAGAGCCTGAAGCTTGAACTTGTTGGCGTCCTTCTGAAACATTGCACGCGCCGCGCCGCCGTCGTTGCGTGCGTTCATCATGATTTCGTCGAGACCGGCGCGCGCTCCCTGCAGATAGGCGTCACGCTCACTCGGGTTCATGCCCTTCATCTCGGCAGTCACCTCGCCAGGATGCACACTACGCTGAAAGACGGACCTCCCATTGTCGAGAGCGTCAATCACCGCAGAGGGTCCAGAGAAGGCATCCAGAGCATCCCTGTAGGACTGCGGTGCATCCTTGATGATCTGGTTTTTCATCGTCGTGAGCATGCGGACTTCGTTGTTGCGGCCGGCCTTCTGCGCAACGCTGATCTGGTCATCAAGGGCACGCTTGACGAGATCGACACCGCGCACGTCGAGACGATCGGCGCTGATCGGCATCTGCTCGTTGGCGGCCCATTCCTGCGCCTGCTCCAGCGCACGCTTGCCGGCGGGGGTCTTGATGACATTCTTGATACCCGGTGTGGCCTGATAGGGCTCCGCATAAGCGGCTTGGTAGAGCGGGCTCGCTGCGTGCGCCCTGTCCTGGACATAGGCATTGCGGTCAGCGATTATGTCTCCGGATTGACCAAGCGTCGCATCTGCGTCGGAACGAATGCGCTGACCCGCACCCGCCGCTCTGCTTTCGAGAGCATCGCGAGCCACGGCCTGACCGCGACCGGGCATCGAAGCGACTGCGCCAAGATCCTGGCGAAGGTTCGGCCCCAGATCGGCAACCATCCCCTCAGGACCAAGCTCTGTAAGTCTCGCCTGTGCGCCTGAGGCATCGAGACCATCGGCGCCGAGAGAGCTTGCGAGGTTTCGTCCCACGCTGTCACCACGGGAGCGGACCCAGTTCAGGACACCCCGCGTGCCAGCACCTATTGCTGCGCCCACACCGGGAGCGACGCCGCCGAAGATGCCACCAGCTACAGCACCGCGTCCTGTAGCCTCCAGATCGCCGCCGGATCTCACCGCAGCGTCAGCGGCTCCGATACCGGCACCTGACAGCATGCCAGCAACAGATCGGCCGCCGAGCGTCTCGCCAGTAACGCCAAGAGCCCGTCCGCCCAGTGAGGAGGCCGCGACGGGAGCAAGGGCAGCAACACCACCGGCTACGTTGCCAGCCGTGCGGATATAGGGATGCGCTTGCAGCGCTTCCTCAGTCACGTCCTGCGCTTGCTTCAGATTGTCTGCGTAGGGTTCGCCGTCGATCGCCGAAGCAAGGGCTGCAGCGCCACGCTGAGCGCCGCCGACGAGCAGCGGCCCGACAATAGGATAGCCTTCAAGCGTTCCAGCCAGGCCAGCGCCTACGCGGCCATTGTTGCCCGCGACAGAGTTTTGATGGTCTTCGGCATCAAGCAGAGCTTGCCCCTCCTCGAAAGTGAGGTGCCGGCCGCCATGCTCAATCTCGAAGCCAGGGGGCGGGGGTGGCGGCGAAGCAGCGCCACCTGCCGGCGCATAGCCGAGGAACTCGGCGTTCTGGTCAGGCGGCGTCTCGTCAAGAACGAAACCGGCAGGCAGCGGGGGAAGGTTATCAGCCATCAGCGTACGGACTCCCATTTGCCATTGCGAAGCTCCAGCGTCTCGCCGGTCTTCGGATTGCGAGCGCGAAGTGGAGGCGTTGCTGCGCCTTGCTTCTGCGCAGGCGGGTTCGAGCCCGTGTACTTGCGGAACTCAGCATAGGGGTTCGCGAGCGCACGAATCTGCCGTTCCGCTTCCTGCCAAGTGATGCCGCCCTGATCTTTCGGAATGTAAGCCTTCGAGGCGATATCGGCCGCTCTGATCTTGTTCTCCTGCACGCGTTGCAACGTCTCATTGATGATCCGGTTGCCCTCAGGCGTTTTGCCGATGGTCGGGATGCTATTGAGGAGGTTGCGGGCGTCAGCGTCGGTCTGCGGGCCGGAGCCAGGCGGGCGCATCTGTGGAATGAGGCGCGCCGTGATTGCCTGGAAGGCTTGGCTTTCGCCAAGGCCGTCAATCGAGATGCCAAGAGCTTCGGCGTAAGGGCCGAGAGTGCTCATCACCTGAGCTGTCTTGCCGGTGCCGATCTGCTGCCCAAGTGTTGCCAGCGTTTGCAGATCCTGCATCATCTGTGGCGCCGAGCTGCCGCCTTCAACGATGTCATTCAGACGCTTCGCCGCCGCCTTGTCCGATTCCTTATCGAACGTGGTGGAGTTGTCGCCGTTGTCAATCGTGACATTCGTTCCTTCGCCGCCGATCTGATAGACGCGCTGGTCCGGACCGACCTGATATGACTTGGACGGGTCAAGCCCCCGAGCCTTCACCTGATCCGGCGTGAGCTGGTTGAAATTCTGCTTCGGCTGCTGGTAGATCGGTTGCCGCGTGACGGGATCGAGGAGCGTCTCACCATCCTTTACGGAAATCGGGATCTGCGGCTTGGCAAAGTTGCCAACACGCTCGACAGCACCGGTCTGCTTGTTCCAGCGGACAAGTGTCCCGTCATCGAGAGTGCTGAAGCTGTAGGGCTCTCCGCCTGCCTTGCCGGCATTCTGCTTCCAAAGCTCAAGGCCCATCTGACGCAAGTTCGGGTCGCGCAGCATGAAGCGGATCATATCGCTGGGCGCGCCGCCGGTCTGGATTGGCGTCGAGGTGGGCAGATCGAAGTTGGCGGATTGCTGCTCAGGACGGGCGAGCGCACCGCCGGAATTGATCTGCGTCACCGACACAGGAACGTCACCGCCAGTCCGAGCCACACTCGGCGGCACTGCTGCGGGGGCCGTTGAAGTTGCAGAAGTAGCAGCATTCGGCTGAGTAGAACGGATGTCCAGCGGCTGCGCCGGAGCCGAAGCGCGCATCTGGCCTGTAGCACCGGGCATGGGAATGCCGATCGACGGGTCATTGCTCGCGACGACATTCGCAGCGGCCCTCGTCGAGTCCGCTGCGGCGGCGGGTGTGCCTGGCTGATTGCGGAATTGACCTGCGTAATTGACTGTCATGGCGCGCCGCCGCGCTGCCTCGCCACCCTGCTGATTGAAGCCTGCGAACTGCCAAGCCCTAGCCATCGCGTCGGCCGCTTCTTCGGGAGATTGCGCAGCGTTGAGGCGATCGATAAGACCAGGGTCTTCCTGCAGCAGAAACTCTGCTTGGGTGCCGGGGCTGCCGTTACCGTTCTCGCCCTTTGATCGGGCATAGGCCTGAAGGCTCGCGAGGCGAGGCCCCCGCCATGACATCACACCGCCGGCTGTTCCGGGTTGCCCACTCTGGCTCGGGTCTGACCAAGACCGATCGGCATTGGCCTGAGACCATCCGCTTTCTGCGCGGCCCGTCGCTGCAATCGCTGCCAAGCCGAAAGGATTTTGAACGCGGGTGCGAACCACGTTCATGAAAGGCTCGAAGGTCGATCCCTGCGCGGGGCCGCGGTCAACCGTTCCGACTGGAGCAGTCTGGACAGGTGCCGTCCCGCCCATGAGGCTGTTGAAGAAGGACTGCTGCCGCTGTGGTGCAGCGCTTTGGGCGCCCGTCTTGTCGAACTGCTTATCCAGTCGATCGAAAGAGCGGTTCGATGAAAATTGGTCGAGCGCGTTGCTGGCTCCATTGAGAAGAGAGCCGAGCCAGGAGGTGTCTACCTGCGGAATGGCGCCGATACGGACGCTGAGATCTGCGATGTTGCCGACCATTAGAACAGGCCTCCACCAGTTGCGAGTTTGAAGCCGATATTGCCGACGCCGCTCAGCAGGTTGCCGAAGAAGCTGTTCTTGTTGGCGTCCTGCTGATCCTTGATTGAAGCCGTGTCGTTGTTGATGCCCATGAGGCCCTGAACAACGCCGCTCTCGAGGTTGAGGCGATTGCCCGTCCCAGCCTGATAGAGGTTCGACATGTTGGTGTAGCCGTTGGCTTGGCCGCCCACCGCCTGCAGCCCTGTATCAGACGTGCCTTTCAGGCGATCGAGCCAGCTTGAATACTCCTGATCTGCCAAGCTGTTGCCGCGGTCCTGGAGAGCCGTGAGCGTGTTGCCGCTGTTTAGCATACCAGCGGCCGATGCACCGCGAAGAGCGGCCTGCATGCTCTGGTCAACGGCGAAATCATACCCTGGGCTGGTCTGGAAGGCGCCGGTTGCTCTGGTATTGCCCTCCGCGCCATTGAGGCCAATAGCATCGCCATAGAGCGAATTTGCCGCCTTGCCGGAATCGACCCACGGCTGAAAGCCCGAGATGCTGCTGTTCAGAGCATCGGCGCTCTTGGTCTCGCCCGAGTTGATGATTTCGTTGCCCTTGGTCTGGAAACCAGTCAGAAGGCCCTTGTTCTCGGCCAAGGCCTTGAGGCTGTTCTTGCCGACATCGCCGCCCATCAGTCCGCTGAGGAAGCCCATCAGTGCACCTCCGAGATGTCGCCGGGATGAAAGACGCCGGTGAAGTCCCGGCCGGAGGCACGAAGCTTCTCGGCTGTAGCCCTGAGGCAAAATTCATTCACGCTGAGACCCTCGCGCGCCGTTGCGTCGAAGAGCGCTTCGCGAAAGGTTGCGGTTACCCTGCCGCCATTCAGCATCAGATTGACCGTGTGGTCCTTGGGGCGTCGCAGTGTGTTGGCTTTGAGGGGCATCGATCAGTCTCCCGGTTCGCGTTACCTGCATCAGACCACACTTGGAGAGCCCTGAGGACTGGAAGCGTCCGGTAACATTTGCCACTATTCGCCGGTTTTGATGCGCTATCAGCCAGCCTCCGGTGAGATTACACCGACTTCGTCGAACCATCTCCTGACACGGGGATGCGTCCGGTCTCCAGATCGAAGCAGCTCCAAGGCGACGATATCGCCATGCAACGCCATCAGCACCGCCGGCGCCGATATGCGGAGCGGCGCGCCGGGTAGTGCTCCTCCGATGCCGTAGTCCTTGCACCAGCCGCGGATCGTCTTCTCGTTTTTCCGGGTCAGGTGGCAAGCCGCTTTCAGGTTAATCTCCTCATCGGGCTTGATGATGATCGGCCAAGGGGTGTCGGTCATGCTCGCGCCCTTTCGGCCCGTATCTCATTGGCGCGGGCAACTGCCTGGCAAGCTTCCTTGGCACTGAAGCCGAAGCGGGATTTTAGATCGGGAATGATGCGAGGATTGCCCGCCGGCTGATCGGCAAGCCATCTCGCGGCGTCTTCAACGGAAGAGCTGGTCATGCAGCTTCTCCGGTCAAATCCCTCACGCGTCCTCTGAAGTGGCAGGCAAGATAGTGCGCTTCCCGAAGAGCTTCGTGTCGGCTTTCGCCATCCCACATGCCAAGACGGGTGCCGTCCGCTTCGACGACGTTAACAAAGTACAAGTATTTACCCACATCGGCGTATGCGGCGCGGGTGCCGTTTGCGTCGGTGATGGTGGAGCCGGTGACGGTGCCAGCGTTGATTTCGATGAAGACCAATTCAGGGAAAGCGATGACGTTGCTCATGCTGCTAGCTCTCGTTCGCGCCAGTTGGCGCCGTCATTAGGCTCGAGGAGATTTGCTGGTACCTTGCATCCTGGTCTGCCTGGTGCCGGTCCCCACTGCGGCGTCATCCAAGCATGCTCGCGCCGTCCGTACTGCAGACGTTTCCGCCAATGGTCCTCGCCGACCATCTGCAGAGTTTGCGGATCGGCCGGAGCAAAGCTTTCGAACCGACGCTTTGAGATGAAGCGGCAAGCGTGCTGGACTTCGAGGGTCGGTTTTTCCTTCAGCAACGCCATGTATTCGGGAATGGCTTTGAGGCAGGCTGCTCGCTCTTCGAGATCCAGCTTCATCCAGGCATCATAGGCTTCCTTCTTTCCCATCCCCTTGTGCGTCGGGTAGGCCTTCCAGAAGGCTTCGAACTCGACAGGATAGCTGATCACCTTTTTCTTCGGTTTCGGCGTCTGGTCCGAAATCGTTTCGGACAAAGAATCTTCCCTTCCTTTCCCTTCCTTTCCTTTCCCTTCCCCTGAGCACGCGTGCTCGACGCGTGGCTCACGCGTGCTCGACGCGTCAGATTGATCAATGTTTTCAGTCAACGGAGGCAGATCACTCGCCTTTTCCCGGTTGTTTATGACTTGGTGGCGATGCCATGACGGGACGAGACCAAAATCACGGTTTCCTGACGTGTATTTGACGACGAAACCACGCGTGACCAACGCGTCAAGCACGCGTGAAAAGTCGACCTCGTCATAAGGCAAAATGGCAACCTTCAACTGCCTGGGGCGCCATGCAAACCGGCCCTCTCGATCGCACTGCGTCCAAAGGCCAGCGAAGGCGAGCCGGAGGGGAAGCCCGCTCTGATGTTCGGCCTCAAAAAGGTCTTCATGCGTGAAGAACTCAGGCTTGATTGTTCTGATCCTCGCCATCAGAAAGCTCCTCTGGCTGCGTTTCGGACGGCGGAGCACGCGATATCGACGAAGAGGTCAACCGTCTTGACCGCGCCGTTGCGCTGCTTGGCAATGATGAATTCGAGCTTGTTCTGGCAAGCGGCCAGGCGCTCCGAACGCTCCATCTCGGCGTCCTCGTCCTTACCCTTGGCCTTTTCCAAGTAGTAGGCCTCGCGGTAGAGGAAGGCGACGGTGTCCGCGTCCTGCTCCAGCGAACCGGAATCGCGAAGGTCTGCGAGCTGGGGGCGCTTATCGTCCCGGCTCTCAACCTGTCGAGACAACTGCGAGAGCGCAATAAGGCCCAAATTGTTTTCCCGGGCGATCTGGCGGAGGCCAGCACTGATCTCCGAAACCTCGTTGTTACGGTTGCCAGAGTAGCGTGATGACGCGGCGAGCAACTGTATGTAATCGACGATAAGCAGATCGAGAGGGTTTCCTGCTCGGTCGGCAACGTCCTGCATGCGATCGACCTTGACGCGGAGGTCCGTGATAGAGAGCCCCGACTGCTCCTCAATCCAGAGGGGAAGCCGGTTCATCTCCTGCTTGGCGGCAACAAGAGCCTCGAAGTCCTTTTCCGTCACGCGGCCGGTGATCAGGTCGGTATAGGCGACCCTGATGCTTCGGTCGTAAGCGATATCCGTCAATGCTCGCATCGCAAGGCGGGGAGAGCCCATCTCAAGCGAAACGAACCCGACGCCGGCACCTGCCCGAGCGGCCTTTATCCCAATCCCGAGGGCAACGGCTGTCTTGCCCATGGATGGTCTTGCACCGAGTAGCATCATCTCGCCACGATGGATGCCGCCTGTCAGCGCGTTGATGTCCTCCAACCCCCAGGTGATGCCGGTGATGCCGCTTTCGCATTGCATCGCCTCCTGGACCTGATCCAGCGCCGTATCAGCCGCCTCGGAGAGAGAGAACCGCGTCTTTCCTCTGCCGCTGCCGCGCAGCTCGGCGGCAACACCGTCAAATGCGCGCGTTGTCGCTTTGATCAGCTCGGATGCATCGCTACCGGGATCTGTTGCTGCGGCCGCGATACGCTGGGCCTCGGCACCGACCGAGACCCGCGCCCACTGCTGGATCAGGTTGGGTACGCTGATCTTCAGGCCGCCGGCGCCGTAGACGCTGTTCGAGACGAGCCGCGCCATATAGGAGGACAGCGGCTCCTTCAGAAAGTCTGACCAGCTCTTGGCCTCGTCCGGCGGAAACAACTTGAAGACAAGCCCGATCGAGGCGCTGTTGTAGCGCTCGGCTGCAAGCTCGATCATCTCAAAGAGCCGCCTGTGAAGCGGCTCGATGAAGTGTTCAGCCCGGACAGTGCCGCGCACGGCGCTATGCTGCCCAGAGGACAACACAGCGCCAAGCACTTCCTGTTCGATCTCGATGACGTGACCGCATTTCTCCAGGTCGATAGGTGCAACGATCTGATTCATGCGGCGGCACTCTCGGTCTCGTCTGCAGCAACAATCTCGGCTTCAGAACGGAGGACATACCGTGCATGGGTTCCCGCGAACGGACCGCCGTGCTGCTCATCGATCGTCTCGATGACGAACCCGAAGCGGCGCAATTTGAAAACGTAGTGGGACCAGCGCGGTCCGGGGTGGTCGATCGGCGTGCAACCGCGGACCCCGGCGTTGACGAGGTTGCGAAGTGCCCAGGCATCGCGGCCGACAACCTTTATCGGCTGGCCGTCAGGAAGAATGCGAGCAGTGATTACAAGACGCTTTGCCATTAGTAGCGGCCTCCGAGTCCGGAAAGCTCGCAGATGACTTTTGCGTGTGCGATCGATACCGGAAACCGCTTGAGAACGGCCCGGACTGCGAGCGATTGAGATTGAATTTTGAGGGTAGGTGTATTAGGTTCCTGAACATCAACTCCGGCAAGAGCTTTGATATTCGGAACCCGGTTAGCGCTACCCATCAGCGCGGCCGGGTTTTCCATTTTCATGGGTCACCTCAAGCAGCGCGCTTCTGCTTGGCCGTCTCGATAACGCCAAGAATGTCAGACAGTGGGAAGCGGGTAATGCCGCCCAGTTTGATGGGCTTGGGGATGATGCCTTTCTTGACATTCCCCCAGACCGTCGCGCGGCTGACGCCGCCGAGAAGCTCTCCGACCTCCTTGTCGGTGAGGAGCTTGTCAGTATCCTTTGCGATTGCAGTCATGTGTTGACCTCGTTTATCGGAAGATTACGAGGCCAGACTGAACGATCTGATTTTGTTGAACAAATTCCAACAATGGACATTTAGTTAATGTCCATAAATGTCCATTTGAGTTGAACTAAATCAACGACTTAGCCAAAAATTTTCTTTATCGCTCTGCGAACGGTTTTCGCGTCGATGTTTCCACCAAAAATATCCGTTGCCTTCGCTCGGATATCTTCAACGATTACCTGCTCTTGATTTGTCTCCGGAATGCCGTAGGGGCAAATTTCCGCTATCGCTTGGCGCACTGCCGCAGCTTTCGGCGCCCGCCTTTCCGTTTTTACAGCCAGTTCTCTTACCGTGTCGGAAAACAGCCTTGAAACGCTGTCATCGTAGTGACCTGAGAGCTTTTTAGCCTGAAGCAGAGTGCCGAATCTGGTAGCGGTGCCTTGGTCGATCCATATCCACTCCTTCCGGGTTGCCGGCCGGCCGGATTGAAAGGGCTTACTCGGATCAAGATCAAACTCATCGAACCTCTCGCGTATCTGCTCGGTGTTCCAGATGGCGCGTGGGCAGGGTTGAAAGGTTCCGCCCTTTTTTGGGCGAAGGAAGCACTTCAAAGCCCCCTCTCTTATAGCACTTGCTATCCCTTCCTCAATTTCATTGCGCATAGTCGCTCCAGCCATACTTGCGCTATTTTGCAAATAGTTCTCACGAGCGAACTTCTCACCGAACAAGATTTTGAAGGTTCCAAAAACCATCGTCCCAAGGAAAAGCATATCGCTTCTCGAACGAGGCCACTTCCCAGGGGAGTGCCTTAGTATTGGCGGAGCTGGATTCAAAAATGACATAAGGGACATTGCACTTGCCCGCACCTTGAAAGGCCGCAGGGAAACCGGTGGTGCTAACCGGCTTGTCGGATGGCCGTCCTATCCCTGCGGATCTGTGATTAAATGCCCTCGGCTACCAGCCTGATGACCTCGCCGCGCTTGCCAGTGACATGCTTCGCCCATTTTTCGAGGAGTGTTCGGCGCTGCGCCAGGAAATCGGTTCGACGATAGGCTCGCTCGACAGCGCCGCCGACGATATGCCCGAGCGTGGTTTCCGCAACATCAAAGGGAGTTTCCGTGGTCTCGGCGATCCAGTCGCGCAGGCTGGAGCGGAAGCCATGAGGACGAGCTTCCATCTTTGCTCTTTCCATCAGACGAGACATGGTGGCGTCCGAAATCACGCCCTTCTTCACGCTGGGGAATAGAAAGCCGCCTCGCGCATGGCGTCGGGCTTGCTCGATGATATCGAGAGCCTCAGGAACCAGAGGAACACGAAAGTCCGGCGTCTTGTCCTTCCGGCCTTTCTGCGCCTCGCCGGGGATGGTCCAGATGTCTCCATCAATCTGGCTTTCATGCATGAAGCGCAGCGGCCCAGACCTAACGCCGGTCAAGATCAGAAGGCGCAGGGCGAGATGCGTCACCGTTCCATCGGCGAGCGTGGAATAGAAGTCAGGGACTTCCGACCAGGGCAGAGCAGGGATGTTGGTCGCCTTGTGGCGCTGCTGTCCAAGCAAGGCTCGCGCCTTCTCGGTAGCCTGCAGGTCAACTTGGTGACCGAGCGCCGCAGCGTGCCGGAAGCAAATGCTGAGACGATTGAGAGCCTTGCGCGCCGTTTCGGCTTTGGAATGCCAGATTGGCTTGAAGGTGTCGCGAATATCGATTTGATCGATCTCGCCGATCGGGATCTTCCCGAGCTTCGGAAGAACATGCAGTTCAAGAGGGCTGTACCAACGGCCGGCTACACCATCGCCTTTGAGTTCGGCCTTCCGGCTCTCGAAGGCGTCCTTCGCGACATCCTCCAGGATAAGCAGCCGTTTCTCAGCTTCGCGTCGTAGCCGCTCGCGCTCCTTGATTGGGTCAAGCCCCTTGCGAGAAACCGCGCGCCATCGGTCGGCCTCCTCGCGGGCCTCTTTCAAGCTGACCTCCGATAGAGAGCCGAGACCCATTTCCCGGCGCCGGCCGTGAACGGTTACGCGAAGCACCCATTGCCCGCCGCCGTCCTCGCGCTTGAACAGCCAAAGGCCGCCCCCATCCGCGTACTTTCCAGCTGCAGCGTTCTTCACGGCTGCGGCCGACAAATTGTTGAGCGAACGGGCCACTGCCGTATCCACCTTTTAATCCACCCTCAGTGATTTGACACCGCAAGACGAATTTATACGCGGAATGGCAGAACGAAACAAGAAGATAGCGGGCGCTCAGAGGGAAGCCGACGGGGATTGACGAGCTTGTACTCGCTTAAATTGGAATTCAATGCCGCGTCTGGGCACCACTCTTCTTTCTCATCAAATCAATAAACGCTGACTGTTTGATCGCACCGCCTGGCAGCGCGCGGATTAGCCCATTTTGTACTTTTGGCTGAATTGCGCCCGTTCGCCATCCGCCTAGGCTTTCGGCCCATGAACAAGCTGTTTCTGGTGAGAGTGGCCGCCTGGATGTCGCTGGCGGCCGTCATCTTCGTTACCGTTTGCCCCATCGAATACCGGCCGCACGACATCATCGATGTCGATGTCGACAGGGCGATGGCGTTCATGGTGATGGGTATTCTCTTCGTCACCGGCTATCCGCGCCGTATCGTGCTCTGCGCCATCCTGCTGGTCATCGGTGCTTTTGCGCTGGAGACGCTGCAGTTCCTGTCCCCGACCCGCCACGCGCATTTCGAGGATGCGGCGACGAAGAGCATGGGGGCGCTGTTCGGCGTCTTCCTGGCCGAGGTCGTTAACCGTATCCGCGGCATACGGCACAAGGCTGGCTAGGCGGTTTTCTCCAGCCAGGCCCGCATGCCAATAGCGGCGGCTTTTCCGGTGGCCATGCAGGCTGTGAGCAGATAGCCGCCGGTCGGCGCTTCCCAGTCCAGCATCTCGCCCGCGGCGAACAGGCCGGGCAGGGCCTTGAGCATATAGCCGTCATCGATCGCATCGAGCGAAATGCCGCCGGCCGATGAGATGGCTTCGGCGATCGGGCGGGTTGCGGTCAGCGGGATGGGCAGCGCCTTGATCTGCCCGGCAAGCCGCTGCGGGTCCTTCAACGCGTCCTCGGGCACAAGTTCGCGAACCAACGCAGCCTTGACCGCATCGAGACCGGCGCCCTTGCGCAGGCGGTTCGAGAGACTGGCCTTCCTGTCCTGCCGGGCGAGATCGGTCGCGATGCGCTCGAGCGGCCGTCCCGGCGCCAGGTCGACGATGAGTGATGCTGTTCCCTTGCCATCAAGTTCATCCCGAAGCGCAGCCGCATGCGCATAGATGAGGCTGCCCTCGATGCCGTGGCGCGAGATGACGAATTCGCCGGGGAGGGTGCCAGCCGCGGATGTCGCAATCACTGCCTTCAGTGGCGTACCGGCGAAGCGATCCCGGGAGATCGCGCTCCAGTCGACATCGAAGCCGCAATTGGCCGGGCGGAAGGGTGCGATCTCGACACCCCTGTCGCGCAGCCACGGCACCCAGGCGGCGTCGGAGCCGAGCTTTGGCCAGCTTGCGCCACCAAGGGCCAGTAGCGCGGCATCGGCCTCTATTGTCTTGCGGCCCTCGGGCGTTTCGAAGACATAGGCGACGCCATCAAAGCCCGTCCAGCGGTGGCGTTTGGCGATCGCAACGCCCTGTCTTTCCAGTCGGGCGATCCAGGCGCGGAGCAGCGGCGATGCCTTCATCACTTTGGGGAAGACACGGCCGGAGGAGCCGACGAAGGTTTCCGTGCCGAGCGCGGCGGCCCACTCGCGGATATCCGCAGGCGTCAACTGATCGAGCGCCGGGCGAAGCCGCGTGGACGCACTGCCGAAGCGCGCTGCAAACCGCTCGTAGTCTTCGGAATGCGTGATGTTCAGTCCGGATTTTCCCGCCAACAGGAACTTGCGCGCCAGCGTCGGCATCGCATCGTAGACGGTGATCGCATGCCCGGAACCGGCCAGCGTTTCCGCCGCCATCAGGCCCGCCGGGCCACCCCCGATGATCGCGATCTGTTTTTTCTTCATGTGCTGCCTGATACAGCATTCAAATGCGCGCGTCTCCGGATTTGAGAGAAGCCGTTTCGTTGCTTCCCGCTGCCAAACTCACTATCTCAATCTCATATCAAATGGAGTGTCGCGGCATGGCCGATCTCAAAGCAAGACCCAGACCCACAGGCGCCAAGGCCGTTCTCGGCCGCACCGGTTTCCCGCATGTCACATCGGCGACGAAGGGCGAGATCGATATCGTCACCAGCCCGTCGCAGCCGGGCTTCAACCCGCTCGATCTTCTCTATTCCTCGCTCTCGGCCTGCCTGGTGCTCAGCGCCCGCATCGCCGCCAGCAATCTCGGCATTCTCGACAAGATCACCGAGATCACCGCCGACGTGACGGGCGAGAAGGCGCCCGAAGGCCTGTCGCGTGTCCAGAAGTTCAACATCTCCTTCTCGATCAAGGGCGATATCGACGACGAGACCCGCCAGAAGATCGCCCATCTCGCCGAAGACGAGATCTGCACCGTCAGCAATACGATCCGCGGCAACCCGGAATTCTCCTCCGTGGTCACCGGCTGAGCTTTTGTTTCGGGGGTGTCGTTCCTGCGCTATCCCTCGGCATGGCGATCTGATAATCCGCCTCAGGGCTGGCACCTCAATCTTCGCCGCCCTGAGAGCATAGAAAATCATGTCGCAGGCCGCAGCCCCCTCCGTTGAAACCGCTCCCTCCCAGCGTTTTGCCCTGACCGCGCTCATCCTCGGCGGTGCCGCGATCGGCGGCTCGCCGATCTTCGTGCGGCTCTCGGAAGTCGGGCCGATGGCGACGGCCTTCTGGCGCGTGGCGCTGGCGCTGATCCCGATCTTCATCTTCTCGCTGATCAAGAAGGACAGCGGTCCGAAGCCGGAAAAGCTCTCCGATTACGCAATGCTGATCCTGCCGGGCGTGATCCTGGCGGCCGATCTTGCCGCCTGGCACCTGTCGATCACCATGACCTCGGTCGCCAATGCGACGCTGCTCGCAAACCTCGCGCCCGTCTTCGTCACCGTCATCGGCTTCATCTTCTTCCGCGCGCCGGTCTCCCGCATCTTCGTGATGGGTCTGGCGCTGGCGCTTCTCGGCGTCATCGTCCTGAAGGGCGGTCCCTCGGCCTTCGGCAATGGCGATCTGCGCGGCGATGGCGTCGCGATCATCGCGGCTGTCTTCTATGCCGGATATATCCTGGCGATCGGCCAGCTGCGCAGCCGCTTCGATACGATCCGCATCATGCTCTGGAGCACGGCATCGGCCGCCGTTTGCGTCTTCCCGCTCGGCTTCTTCTTCGAGCCGCAGATGCTGCCGCCGACGGCCTATGGCTGGGCGATCGTTTTCGGTCTCGCCTTCGTCAGCCATGCCAGCGGCCAGGTGGCGATCGCCTTCGCGCTCGCCTATCTGCCGGCCGCCTTCTCTTCGCTGACGCTGCTGCTGCAGCCCGTCGTCGCGGCCATTCTCGCCTGGGTGCTGCTCAACGAGGCGATCGGCCCGATGCAGGCGCTCGGCGGTCTGGTGGTGCTCGCCGGGATCATGATCGCCCGGCGAGGCTGATCGTCAGGCGACGGCTGCCGGCTGCATGCGCCGCGCGTCGAGGATGCCGAGCGCTTCGTCGACCGTTGCAGCGATCGCTGCCTTCTCAGCATTGTTGCAGGTGCCCCAGGCCTCGATGAAGCTGCTGGTCTTGCCGTAGCTGTTGTCGAGCACGCAATGGTCGGCGCCGAGAAGCACGCACATGATATGGCCGTGCATGCGGTCTGTGATGACCTGCCGCGCGGAGCTGAGCAGGGCGACGCCGCGGTCGAAGCGCTGTTGCGCCCGCTCGCGATAGGCAAGCTCGGTCATTTTCGCGCGTCCGCCGATGCGGCCGGACATCAGCCCCTTCAGGATCGCCGTGTGCTTCGTATGACGCTGGAAATCGGCGGGCTCATCCGGCCAGTCGGATTTCACCGTGCCCGGGCGGCTGGTGGCGGCGGTCAGATCCTGCGGCGCGCCGACTTCCTGGTCTTCACGCAGGTTGAGCAATAGCTCGTGCTGTGGCGCCGGGCGGCTGACCGGACCGATGCAGAAAGCCATGTCGGGGCAAAGGCGGACATCGCACTGGAACCAGCGCTTGGCGAATTCAAAGCTCTTGTGGTCGCGCACCAGAAGCGTGAAATTGCCGTGCTTCTCGATGGCGCGGGCCGTGCTGTCGATACCGGCCTGCTCCCTGAAGTGGATCGTCTGCGGCATCTGCACGATCGGCCGGCCCTTGTACTTCGTCAGCATATCCTCGCGGAACTGCCGGTAGCCGGCCCAGATATCGCCGAAATTGCCGCCGCCATGCAGGAAGATGCGACCATCGCCGATCGCCGCCAGCATGCGCTCGTCATTGTAGGTCGGGATTTCCGTCACATAGGCCGGCCGCGTCTTGCGGCGGTCGAAATAGGCAAGTTCCCCCAGCCAGATGGCGCTGTCGCCGATATTGTAGTGGTTCGGGAAATCGAGCAGCGCGAAGCGCTCGGCCGGATCGACAAGATCGGAAAGGCAATTTGCGATCAAACCCTGAAGGCGGTTGATGATCGTAATGTTGGTTTCCTGCATACAGTGGCTCCTGTTGAAGAGTCTGGCCCAGCCCCGGCGGCTAGGCCTCTGCCCGCTTCCCGAACGGCAGCAATGACTTGCCGAGCGCGATATAGGGGCGGATTGCGGATCTGCCGAAGACCGGCAGGAAGGCGAGATAGATGACGGCGCCAAGGCCGATGCTGAACCCGAGCACCAGCCAGCGGCTCTGGATATGGGCGGCAATGACGGGGTGCGCGAACCAGACGCAGACGGCCATCACGGCAGCGCCGCAGAAGGGCAGCGCCACGGCCTTGAAGGTGCCGAGCGAGTCGATGCCGGCATAGCGATGCAGCACATATTGCTGATAGGGCATCGTCAGCCAGGCGCGCAGGACGTAACCGGCCGCAACGGCGAGAATGCCGTATGGCACCAGCAGCCACGTCAGCAGCAGCGTCGCGGCAAATTGCAGGGCGGCGACCGAAAGGATCGATTCCGCGCGGTTGACGGCCGACAGCGCCGAGGAGGCGAAGAAGTTCGTGACGAACGGCACCGACATCAGCACCAGCACGGTGGCGATATCGCCGGCATTGCCCCATTTGTCGCCGAAGAGCAGGGCGATCATGTCGTTCGACAGGGCGCCGAAGCCGAAGAGCAGCGGAATGGTGCCGAGTGCCGCGGCGCCGACGATCTTGTTATAGGCATTACGGAAGGCGACGCGGTCGTTCTGCAGGCGCGAGAGCGTCACCAGCGAAACGCTGCCGATCGGCGCCAGAACGGCCTGGCCGATCAGCTCGATCAGCCGCCAGGCGATGCGGTAGCGGCCGACTTCGACGGCGCCGTACCAGCGCGAGATGAAGATATCCTGCACGCGTGCCAGCAGCATCCACATCAGCTGTGTCACGACGAGGCTGACGCTGAACAGGAAGACCGAGCGGAACTTCTCGACATTGAAGCGCAGGCGCGGCATCCAGGGATAGGCGACCCAGCCCAGAACGACGGTGACCGCGGCATTGACGGCGGTTTGCGCTACCAGTGCCCAGATGCCCCAGCCGAGATAGGCGCAGACGACGGCGGTGATGCCGGAGAGAAGGCTGGCGGCAATGCTCTGCGCTGCAAGGTTCTTGTGACCGAACTCGCGGGCGAGGCGCGCATTGTGGATGACGGCAAGCGAGGAGACCGGCAGCAGCGGCGCCAGCCAGCGCAGGATGCCGGACACCGATTCATCGCGAACCAGCTCGCCGTAATAGGGCGCGAAGACGAAGACGATCGCCGCCACGATGGCGCTGAAGGCGACGGTCGCCCAGAAGCAGGTGTCGGCCAGTTCCTCATCGAGATCGAGCTGCCGGGTGATGGCATCGCCAAGCCCGGCATAGGCAAGCACGCGACCGATCTCGACGAAGAGGCTGGCAAGCGCAAAGGTACCGAAATCGCCGGGGCCGAGAATGCGCGCCAGGATCACGAAGATCACGAAGGTCGCGATCGTGCTCCAGGCCACGCGGACCACCGACCAGAGGACGGAAAGGGCCGTCTTCTTTTTCAGGTCGGCGTGCGCAACTGCATGTTCTGCCATTCGGCGTCCTATCGATTGCAGCCGCTCAAGGGCGGCCTTTGGATCTGTTTCAGGTGCGGGCTGCGGCCGGGGTCTTGCCGCGCGTGCTGCGCCAATAGGCGAGCATGCCGGTCAGATTGTCCCTGAGCTGGCGGCGATAGGTGAGGCCCATCTCCTTGCTCATCGGCTGGCCGCCGAGCGCCTCGCGAACCGCCTGGCGAATATCCCAGCGCAGCATGCCGCGCATGTTCGAGCGCTTGTCGAACAGATATTTGGCGTAGAGCGCGCCGTTGCCGAAGGCGTATCCGGCATGCAGGCGATGGATATCCTCGACTTTGCGGCGGCCGTGGAAATGCTTCACCTCGAGCTCCGGAACATACTCGACACGAATGCCGGCATTGAAGGCGCGGTGGATGTAATCGGTGTCCTCGCCCGAGCGGAACGCCGCTCCGGCGCCGAAGCGCGGATCGAACTGGCCGACCTGATCGACGAGGGCGCGCGGAAACACCATGTTACAGCCATGGATGAAGCCACCGGCATGGAGTTCGTTCGTCAGCACTGCCGGTTCGCGCTCGGTCTTGATCGTGACGGGTAGATCGCGGACATCGCCGAGCTCCACCCGGCCGCCGCGCATGACGATGCCCTGATCAGCCGCAAACAGACCGGCGATCACGGTGAAATAGTCGGGCAGCACTTCGCAATCGTCGTCGGTAAACGCAAGAAGCCGTCCGACGGCCGCGGCGATCCCGCTATTGCGGGCATTGGCAAGCCCCGGCAATGTCTCATAGATGAGATTGGTATGCAGGGGCGCGACCGCGGCCCAGCGGCGGAATACTTCCGACGTATCGTCTGTCGATCCGTTATCGACGAAGACGAGCTCCAACTGCAAATCGCCCGACAGACGGGCGGCATTTGCAATCGCATCCAGGCAGTTCAACAGGCCACTCGCCCGATTTCTCGATGAGATAATCAGGCTGATGTCAACGGGCCGAGGAGGCATTCAATTTCCCCTTCTGCGATCGATGTCCGGGGCAAGATAGGTCGGACACAGAGGTTCGGCAAGAAATTTTTGCAATGCAGCAAAATAGAACAAGCGCAGAAGAAACGGAAAGAATGAGGTAATTTATAGGCGAATGAATTTTATTCGTGAATTATGTAAATTGATCTTCCGAATATTTGTAATAATTCGTGATCAACGTGAAATTTATAAGTCGATTGGTATTTAAGGTAATCTCAGCATCGATATAATCTCTGTAATATCGGTTTTATGTCGCAAAAATATATGTGAATCCGATAGAGATATATTTATTTTTCTTTGATGATTGTTTTTCCGATGCTCACTGGCTGATTTGCGCTGCACAATAGAAGGTTGTGCGCTGAAACCGGTGACTTCAGCTATTTGCATCCTGCCTGCCGCAAAGTTCTAAAACACCGGTTGCTGCCGGATTAACTTCAAGCGCAAGTTCAAAACCAAGAACAAGCGGCGGCGCGGACAGTCTTTCCGCGCGGTGCCGTTACTGGTTTTCTCTGAGCAGCCATTGCTGGATAATCGGCACGTCGGCGTCGCCGAGATCGTGCCCGCCGGGGATAACGTCCGAATCGACCGTCGCGCCCGAGGTCTTCAGCCGCCCTTCCAGCTCGCTCGCATATTTGCCATAGGCGTCTGTCTTGCCGCTGATGACGAGCAGGTCGGTGCCCCTCAGGTCGGCATGCGGATAGTTGGTCAAGACGGGCATGGAGCGCAGCAGCACCGCTTTGTGAATGAGCGAGGGGTGCAGGTAGATCAGCGAGTTCAGAAGGTTCGCGCCGTTGGAATAGCCGACATAGACGATCTTCTTCGGGTCGAGCCCGTAGGATTTGACGGCGCCATCGATGAACGCCGCGAAGGCTTCCGCCTCGTTCTTGATGTCGTCCTGATCGAAGGAGAAGGGTGTGATGCGCTTGTACCAGCGCGGGAAGCCTTCCTCGGTGGCGCGGCCGCGCACGCCAAGCAGCGTCGCTCGCGGGGCAACCTTGTGCAACAGCGGCATCAGCGTCGTCTCGTTACCGCCCGACCCGTGCAGCAGCACGAAGACGCTGCCATCCGGATCCGGCGGCGTGTAGAAGCGGTGCACGAAGGGCAGTTCGCGGTAATTCACGCGCGGTTCGCCCGGCATCGAGAATTGCGGCAGGATGACCTTGAGGTCCTTCAGGTCCTTGATCGAATCCTTCGGCGGCAGGAACAGCTTGGTGCCGAGAGTCGGTGCCGGCTCATCGATCGTCATCCCGGGCTTGTCGGTCGCAAGCTCGATCAGCGTGCCGCCGGGTTCGCGCACATAGAGCGATTTGAAATACTTCCGGTCATGCATGTTGGTCGCCGAGTCCGTCGACCTGGCAAGCGCGTCATGAACGGATGTCAGCTCGGCCTCATCCGCCGCGCGGAAAGCCACATGATCGATCGCACCGGTGCCCGGCGCCCCCGACCAGAAACCCTTCGCGTTGCGAACATCGACGACATCGCCGGAATCCGAAACAAGCCGGTCGATGGCGCCCTTGTTTTCCTGGAAGCGATAGCCGAAATGGCTCTCGATGAAGGCGCGGCTGGCATCGGGCGTCTCGGTCAGCATCGTCGCGCCGCGCACGCGCTGCACGGCGTGCTCGATGGGAACAGGTCCGTCGCTCCAGACCGCTGCCGTCTTCAGATCCTTGTTGCCGGCAAGCTTGAGGATGATGTTGTCGGGGTCCTTGAAGCGCAGCACCGGCTCGCCGAATTCATCGGCCGGTCCTTCCATGCGGATGCCGAAGCTCATGGCGCGCGTCAGCCAGTAGCCGATACTGGTCGGGTCGATCGCCAGCGCGATCTCGCTGATCTGGCCGAAACCGGCGCGTCCCTGAGAGCCGTCTTCCCAGGCAAGGAAGGTCAGCAGCGAGCCGGGCGTACCCTCGCCATCGCCATAGAAGAGGTGCAGCTGGGTTTCGTCCTCGAAACCGGCAGTTTGCTTGACGAGCCGCATGCCGAGGAAGCCGGCATAGAAATCCACATTCGCCTGCACTTTGCGGGTGATGGCGGTGATGTGATGTATGCCAGAAATCATCGAAAGCAGTCCGTATTGTTGGGGAGTGGCGAGAAGCGCCAGAACTAATGCGGATACTAAAGTCATACCAGTGCCGTTGGAGATTGCCTCGATTGTTCTGCACAAAGAACTAGGGCATCACCGCGCGGCTGCAATTCCAAACTGTCGACGCCTTCGAGCGCCTGCTCCAGCTGCTGGAGCGTCGGCGGCTTGATCATATAGGCGAGAGCGCCGAGGTCTTTGGCCCTCTGCATGTCGCCTTCGTCGCTCGATGTGCTCAGGATGCAGACCGGTATTTCCTTGAAGCGCGCGTCCGCCGAAAGCGCGTTCAATACCTCGAAACCGTCCATGATCGGCATGTTGATATCGAGCAGCATCAGGTCCATCGGCGGCTGCGAAACGTTGCCCGCCCGATCCTCCAGAAGCCGCATCGCCTCGCGCCCGTTCGTCGCCACATGCAGGTTGAAGCTCACCTTTTCACGCCGCATCAGCTTAAGCTTGAGAAGCTGGATATCGGCCGGGCTATCCTCGACGAGCAGAACCTCGGCAAGCCGCCCTCCGGTATCGGCGCTCTGCTCGGAGACGCGTGCCGCCTGTGCCTCGGCACCGCGGGCGGCTGTGGCAGGCATGCTCCGCGCCAGCGGCAGTTCGAGCACGAAGGTCGCCCCGCGCCCGGCCTTTGCCTCGCACCAGATCGCCCCGCCATGCAGCTGGGCGATACGCCGGCAGATCGCAAGACCGAGCCCGGTTCCCTCGATACCGCGTCCGACCAGCCGCTTGAAGGGCTGGAAGATCAGTTCGCGATGCTCGGGATCGATGCCCGGGCCATTGTCGCTGACGAGCAGGCGGCAGAGCCCGCCGTCGGCCGCCTCGGCGGTCACCCGCACTTCGGGCCGCTGATCCTCGCAATAACGGATGGCGTTGGAGATCAGGTTCTGCATCACCTGGATCAGCAGTGTCCCGTCGCCCATCACCTCCGGCAGCTCACCGCGCACGATCGTTGCCTGGCGGCTTTCCATCTGCTGGTGCAGGTTGTCCTCGACCTGGTCGAGCACGGCGGCGATCGACACCGGCTTCATCTCCAGATCACCGGAGACTTCCAGCTTGGTGAAGCCGGAAACCTTGACGATCAGGTCTTCCATGTGGTCGGCGGCGCTCAGGATGTAGTCGAGCAGCTCGCGGTCTTCGGTCGGAAGCGCTGCCGAGCCATGCAGGATCTTGCTGAACGACTTGATGGTCCTCAGCGGCTCCTTCAGGTCGTGGGCCATGGCGCGGGTGAAGATCTCCAGCGACTGGCGCTTCTGCTCCAGTTTCATCTCCAGCGCGCCATGCATGACGGCGCTCTGGATGCAGCGATGTAGTGATTCAGGCGAGAGCGAATCCTTCGTCAGATAGTCGCGGGCGCCGTTCTTCATCACCTCGACGGCAACGGTCTCGTTGCCTTGGCCCGTCAGCATGATGACATTGGCCGTCGGGTCGCGCTTGAGGATTTCGGCCAGCACGCCGAGGCCGTCGCGGCCCGGCAGCGAATAGTCGAGCAGGATGCAGCTCGGCCGCTTGCTCTCGGCGAGCTTGATGCCCTGGTCGCCGGTTTCGGCTTCCGAGACGATATAGTTCATCCCGGCGACGCGCGAGAGCATCCGCCGGTAGACCTCGCGGTCGTCGATATTGTCGTCGATGATCAGTACCGGGCAGTCTTCCGCCAATGTCAGTCCTCGTGCGGCAGGATGGCAATTTCGAACCAGTATTCCTTCAGCCGCTGGATGGCGGCGAAGAGCCCGTCCAGATCCACCGGCTTCTGCACATAGGTATTGGCGCCGAGCGCATAGCAGCCCTCGATATCGCGCTCGTCGTCGGATGTCGTCAGGATCACGACCGGGATCTTGCGCCAATGCGCATTGGACTTGATGGCTTCAAGCGTCTTGCGCCCATCGAGGCCCGGCATGTTCAGGTCGAGTAAAACCAGGCCGGGACGCGGGTTCATCTCCGCCAGCGCATCGAGCGCTTCCTGACCCGATGCGGCCCAGCGGATGGGGTTTCGCAGGTTGGTGCGCTTGAAGGCGCGCATCGTCGCCTCGAAGTCGTCCTCGCTGTCCTCGACAATCAGGATCGGCTGCATGTCACGCGGCTGCATTCTGGTCCTCTCGTTTGCTTCCCAGCGTAAAATAGAATGTCGTGCCTGTCCCGAGCTCGGATTCGAGCCAGATCTCGCCATTGTGGCGGGCAATGATCTTGCGCACGAAGGTCAGACCGGCTCCGGTCCCATCATCTGAATCCTGCGATTTTTCCAGGCGTTTGAAAATGCGGAAAATATCTTCGTAGAATTCCGGTGCGATGCCCTTGCCATTGTCCCGCACGAAGAACACGTCGCTCGCCTCCGAGCCGTCCTTGCCATGGTAATGGTCGAGATAGCCGATCGTCACCAGCGGCTCGGCCTTGTCGTTGTATTTGACCGCGTTGGTCACGAGGTTGCGGAACACCTCGGTCAGCCGCGTCGCGTCGCAGACCACCTCGGGAAGCTCCCCATCCGTCGTCACCTGCGCATTGCGCTCCTCTAGGAACACTTCGAGCGTGCCGACGACATCCTTGACTACGAGGTTTATGTCGGTGCGCTTCACCGCCAGCTGCTGGCGGCCGATGCGGGAGAAATAGAGCAGGTCGTTGACGAGCTTCTCCATCCGCTGGCTGAGGCGGACGAGGCGGTTCAGACGCCGCACGCCATCCTCGTCCAGCTGCTGCTCATAGTCTTCGAGCAGGAAGCGGGAGTGATTGTGCAGCCCGCGCAGCGGCTCCTTCAGGTCATGCGAGGCGATATAGGCGAATTCGTCGAGATCCTGGTTGCTGCGCTCCAGATCGGCCGTATAGGCCTCGAGCTGGCCGACCATGGTCTTCAACCGTTCCTCCTGGCGAATGCGCTCGCTGATATCGCGCACGATGCCGACAAAGGTGCGCGAACCACCTGTAGGCACCACGCTGACGGAGAGATCGAGCGGAAAGGCAGCGCCATTCTTGCGCCGGCCGGAGACCATGCGGGTCGTGCCGATAATCCGTTCCTCGCCGGTCTGCCGGTAGCGGCTGAGATAACCGTCATGCTCGGAGTGATAGGGCTCCGGCATCAGCATCTTGATATTCTTGCCGAGAGCTTCGGCCGGCGTATAGCCGAACATCTGTTCTGCCGCCGGATTGAAGCTCGAGATTACCCCGCGCTCGTCCATGGTGATCACGGCATCCGGCGTGTTGCGCACCAGCGAGCTGAAGCGGATGCGCTCGGTCTCTAGGCTCGCGCTGTTGCGCATGTAGTGATGCACCAGATAGGCGATCAGCCACAGCATCGCGATGGTGACCGTGCGATTGGCGATTTCCTGCCACAGAATGTCGTCCGGGTGGCTGACGGCAAAGAAGCCGAGCAGGATCAGGATGGTGCAGACGAAGGCGAAGAACAGCGGTGCCTTGCGATTGCCGAACCAGAGCGCCGTCAGCACCAGGGGGACATAGAGAATGCCGTTGGCAACGCCGAGCGGCGTATAGAGGTCGGCGAGCAGGCCGGTGAAGCAGATGACGCCGGGGATCCAGAGCGGCACGCTGGCGCCGCCTTGCGGCTGCCGCCACCAGGCGCTCGCCAGCAACCCGCCGCCGAACACCATCATGCCGATCGACGTATGCAGCGCCATCGCCGCATAGGGTCCCCACCGGTAGCCATGCTCGGCGCTGGTGATATAGGCGGCAAAGGCGATCATCCCGAGCGTGATCGCCACATAGCTCGTCAGTTCCTGGACAAGCGGCGCCCGCTCGTCCTTCCAGTTCAGCGTCGCAAACAGCGCGACATTGCCGATCAGGAAGATCAGCGCCGTATTTGGCCCCATGCCGCCGCCGATCAGGTCGGAGAATTCCTGGGAAACCAGAAGATTGGTGAGCAACCGGTCGACGAGATGTGAGGTTCGTCCGAGTGCGATGATTTCGCTGAAGCGGATCAGCGTGATGGCAATGACGCCGGCGGCAAACACCGAGGCCGCGATATTGAAGCGCCGCCTGGTCGAGACCGAGCCGGCGAGCGCGAAGCCGGAGAGGATGAAGCAGAGCGCCGTGTTGAAGGCCATCGCCGGAAAGTCCGGCACAACCGAGACGATGACCTCGACCTCGAGCAACCAGCCGGCAATCGCGGCGATACCGAGCAGCCCGATCAAGCTGCTGACGGTCAGTGCTGTCGCCCGATAGCGCTTCTTCTTCCGCTCGTCGTCCCGCGATTTGCCAGCGGCTTCAGCCCACACGCGCCCTGTCCTCCTGAGTTCGTGCCATCTTTTCCGAATTCAGCGAATACTCAATAGGAAACGCAGGGTTGCGATCGTGTTCTACTGACGATTTTCACAGGATTGATAGCGATTGTTAGCGAAACATATCTAGTGTCATGTTTCGGGTCAGTGAAGCGAGGCCCGCCGATGATCGGATCGAGCAGCTATGCCTTTGATATTCTACATCGACGATAGCAAGGATGATCTTTTCTATCTCGACTACATGCGCCGCAAGAACGTGCTGAAGGCGGATCTCGTCACCTTTTCCCAGCCGCGGGAGGCGTGGGAAATGCTTCAAGCGCGCCATGGAAAAGGCGAGCCGATGCCCGATCTGCTGATCGCCGATCTCTACATGCCGCTCGATGGCGGGCTGCTTTTGATCCGGCAGATCAGTCAGGATCCGCGATTCGCAGGCATCAGGCTGGGTGTCTGCAGCGGCTCGGATGCGGAAGAAGACCGCCAGCGTTCGCTGGCAGCCGGCGCCCATGTGTTTTTCCTGAAGCCTTTGAATCCTGAAGATATTCCGCTCGGTTGAGCGGCATGGAACCGGCGCTCGGAATGCTCCGGGCGCGCACGGAAAGGCCGATTGACAAGGCCGTTTCAGCGTCTCAAGATACAACCAATGGGAAGAGGAGTGATTTGAGCGCTGAGAGAGCCGACCGACCCTTGTTCGCCGCCACGAACTTCAGCCAACCCCTTAGCTGAACGGATCTATCGGCCCTCCCGCGCTTACTTCCGGCACTTTTTCCGCTATTCGAGAGATCAAGAATAACGAAAAATGCGATACCTAGGTAAGACTACGATTTCAGTACATCTGGCCTTTGCATCACTTGCGGTTGAGAAATCGATGAGCGTTTATGCCTCAGGATATTGGAGGTCCCTGTTCCTTTATCCTCATCAACTGTCTCGGAAATTTTTCTAACTGTTCGCGTTTAGGACGTATATCCCAAGATTTCGGGATGAGGTGGGGTGACTTGTGAAGGCTTCGAGGTAAGGTTGCCGGAATGACCAACGCAGCGGCTGTTCCTTTTCATACTGGGCCCGAGCTGAACCGGGCCATCAACCGCACCGATTTCTTCCGCCTGTTTAAGGCGGCGGCGCACCATTATCACTTCGACAATTTCGCATTGGCGAAGATTTCCGAAGCCGCCGCCCCGTTCGGCGAGCGCGAAATCGTCATCACCAATATCGCCGAGCGCCGCGCCAGCCTGTTCATCCAGACGCTCAAGGAAGCGCTGGGAACGATCAAGGCCAAGTCCGCGCAGTTCCTGACGACGCCGGTCTTCGGCAAGAGCGCTCAGCTGGAAGGCTATCCCGCCGATCTGGTGTTCAACGAGTTCAACGGCAACACTTTCCTCTTCATCCCGCTCTTCACGCCCGAGGGCCGCCGCTACTGTCTGGTGCTCAGCGGCATTCGCCAGGAGCCGGATCAGAGCGAGATCGCCGATGTCCTCCTCGATGTCATGCGCATCTTCGACAAGCTGTACGAGGAAATCTTGACCCAGGAAATGACTGGACGTCTGACGCAGCGCGAGGCCGAGATCGTCAAGTGGACGAGCGAAGGCAAGACTTCTGCCGAGATCGCCATCATTCTTGGCCTCTCGGAGCATACGGTGAATTCGCATATCACCGCTGCGGTGCGGAAACTCGATGCGGTCAATCGCGTTCATATGGTTGCGATAGCGCTGAGAAACGGGCTCGTTTCGTGACCGGGGGAGATCAGATGACAGCCGAGGCCAGAGCCGCGGGGACCGTCAAGGTCCTGTTCGTGGACGACGAGTTCATCGAGTTCCGCTCGCTGAAGAAGAAGATCGGCAGCCTGTCGGAGCCGGCGGTCGATGTCGAATATGCCCAGTCGGTGGGTGATGCCGTCGACAAGATGAAGAGCGTCAAGTTCGACCTGATCCTGCTCGACAACCGCCTGCTGCCGAATGCCGATTTCCGCGAGACGGTGCCGGAATTGCGCGGCATCGGCTATACCGGCCCGATCGGCGTCATCTCGACGGATATTTCCGACGGCTATTTCCAGCAGTTTCCCGACTACGGCGTCGATTTCCGCATCGGCAAAGACGAGATGGACGCGCGCACGCTGCAATACATCATCCGCGAATACGTGACCTACGACGTCCCCGACTTCTGGAAGGACGACTACAACATCTGACGATCTCAGGCGGGCAGGCGGATTTCGAACCGGCTGCCATTCTCGGATGAGCTTGCAAGATCGAGTGTTCCGCCCATCGCGGTGATCAGCTCGCGCGAGATAGACAGCCCGAGCCCCGGACCCGCAATGCGACCCAGCTTAGGCAGCTTCCAGAAGGCTTCGAAGATGCGCCCCTGATGATCAGGATCGATGCCGTGTCCATTGTCCGCAATGGCGATGACCAGCGCCGACCCATCTTGGGCCGCCGTTACCTCGACCCGCAGGGCATCCCGGTCGCCATGAACAAGCGCATTGGCGAATAGCTGCCTCAGCACCGCGGTCAGCAGCGCGCCGTCGGTGCGCAGTTCCGGCAACTCGCCATGGACTAGGGTGGCATCGGTACCGGGAACCTCGGCAATCGCCTCATCCCATGCCGTTTGCGCAGCCGCGTTGAGATTGACGTTCTCGCGCGCCACCTGCGGCGTACCGGCAGCAAAGGTCATCAGCGCCTTTGTCAGCCGCTGTGCCGTCTGCACCTTGTCGAGAATAGTCGTCAGGCTCTGCTTTTCGTCGGCGCTGATCCTGCCTTCGAGATCCTCAAGCAGGATCTCCGAATACATTGCGATATGACGGAGCGGCGACTGCAGGTCATGCGATGCAACAGCGAGGAAGCGGCGGATGCGCTCCTCGGTAGTGTTCGTCTCCTGCGGCGTCGTGCTGGATGACATGGCGGTATCTCCCCTCGACCTCAGGGCTACCATAAAAAGAGGGCGCCGGTTCTGCAACCGGCGCCCGCCTCAAGCTTTTGTTAACAACCGGTTTTTAGCCGATCGATTTGCTCGGCTCCACAGCGTCCGGAGGAATGATCTCTGCTTCGGGCTTCGCATCCGCTGCCGGCTTGGCATGGCGGCGGCGCCAGTCGCCGAGGAAGAGCAGGATCGGCGCTGCGATGAAGATCGACGAAGCACCGGCAACGAGGATGCCGAAGACCATCGGGATCGCGAAGCTCTCGACCGCGCTACCGCCCCAGATCGCCATCGGAAGCAGGGCGAGGAATGCGGTGGCGTTGGTGTAGAGGCTTCGTGCCAGCGTCTCGTTGATCGAGCGGTCGATGATTTCGCGCAGCGGCATCGACTTGTAGAGGCGCATGTTTTCACGCATGCGGTCATAGACGACGACCTTGTCGTTCACCGAGTAGCCGACCAGCGTCAGGATCGCCGCGATAGCCGTCAGGTTGAAGTCGAGGCCGGTCAGCGCGAAGAAGCCGATTGCCTTGGTGACGTCGAGGACGAGCGTCACGATGGCGCCGACAGCGAATGGCCATTCGAAGCGTGCCCAGATGTAGGCAAGCATCGCAAGGCTGGCGATAACGACGGACAGGATACCTGCCCATGCAAGCTCGCCGCTGACCTTCGGGCCGATGACGTCGGTGCCGGTGACGGTTGCCGACGGGTCGATCTTGACGATCTCCGCCTTCAGCTTTTCGACGGCTGCCGTCTGTGCCTCTTCGCCACCTTCCTGGCGTTGCGCACGCACTGCCATGGTGTTGTTGTCGCCGTAGGACTGCAGCGAAACTTCGCCGAGGCCGAGGCTGTTCAAGCCTTCACGGAACTTGCCGAGATCGGCAGCTTCGGTCGTCTTGACCGACATCTGGATACCACCACGGAAGTCGACGCCGTAGTTGAGGCCCGGATGGATGAAGAGCACGACCGACGCGATCGACAGCAGGGCCGAGACCGTGACGCCGAAGAAGCGTGCCTTCATGAACTGGATGTGGCGGCCGTAGGGGTTGAACATCATCGACAGCAGCGGCTTGATGTTCAGAACCTTGAGCTTACGGCGGCGGGTGATCTCGATCATCGTGACGCGAACGAAGGCGACCGAGGTGAACATCGAGATGATCAGGCCGAGTGCCATGGTGACCGCGAAGCCGCGGACCGGGCCGGAGCCGAACCAGAACAGGATGGCGGCGGCAATCAGCGCCGTCATGTTGCCGTCGATAATCGTCGAGTAGGCGCGGCGGAAGCCGGTGTCGATGGCGGCAAAGGCGCTCTTGCCCTTGCGCGTTTCTTCACGGATGCGCTCGTTGATGAGAACGTTCGCGTCGACCGCAAGACCGATACCGAGAACGACACCCGCGATACCCGGCAGGGTCAGCGTCGCGCCGACAAGGGTCAGGGCCGAGAAGGTCAGGATCGTGTGGATCAGCAGGGCGAAGTTCGCGAGGAAGCCCCAGGTGCCGTAGAGCACGAAGATGAAGAGGGCGACGAGAACGAAGCCGACGATACCCGAATAGATACCCATGCGGATCGCGTCTGCGCCAAGGTCGGCACCGACGGTGCGTTCTTCGATGACGGTCAGCTTGGCAGGCAGGGCGCCGGCGCGCAGCATGGCGGCGAGCGTCGTTGCCGTATCCGGCGAGAAGCTGCCGGAAATCTGGCCCGAACCACCGGTGATCGGCTCGCGGATGACAGGCGCGCTCAGCACCTTGTCATCGAGAACGATGGCAAAGGGGTTGCCGACATTCTGGCGGGTGATGTCTGCGAAGCGGGTCGCACCGGCGCTGTCGAAGCGGAAGCTGACGATCGGCTCATGCGTGTTCGGGTCGAAGCCGACGCGGGCATCCGAGAGGCGGTCGCCGGAGATTTCGACGCGGTCGAGAACCGGATAGCTGTTGCCCTGATCGTCCTTCAGCATCGTCACACCAGGACCCGGCTGGTTGTTCGGGGCAAGCATGTGGAACGACATCTTCGCGGTCGAACCGAGCAGCTGGCGAAGGCGCGACGGATCCTGGGCGCCCGGCAGCTGCACGAGAACGCGGTTGGCGCCGATGCGCTGGATCGTCGGTTCGGCAACGCCGACCTGATCGACGCGCTGACGGATGACTTCAAGGCTCTGCTGGACGGCGGAGTCGACGTGGCTGGCGAGACCGGCCGGCGAGAAGGCGACGATGACGTTGCCGCCGTTTGCCGTGACCGAGAGGTCCGACTGGCCGGCGCTGAGACCGGTGCTGATCGGGTTGCCGAGCGTCTGGAGCTGGGTGATGGCTTCGCTGCTCTGCGCCGGATCAACCGGGGTCACGACGATCTGGTTGTTGTTGAGAACGATCGACTTGGTCTGGATGTTCTTCTCGCGCAGAACACGGCGAGCGTCCTGCAGCAGCGTCTGGAGACGCTCCTTGGTCAGGTCCGCTTCATCGACTTCGAGCACGAGGTGCGAGCCGCCGCGAAGGTCGAGACCGAGGGAAACCTGGCTGTGCGGCAGCCAGGTGGGCAGCTTGTCGAGGGTGCTCTGCGAGAGCATGTTCGGCAGCGCGATGATAATGCCGAGCACGATGATCACCGAATAGGTGAACACCAGCCATGGTGAATTGCGCATTCTTTCAGATCCTTGAATAAAAGTAGGCCGGCGCAAGGCGCTGGCTGTGTCTCTGCAGTTCTGGAGGCGCCCGTCAGGGGCGCGGAAAATCAGGCGACCGGCGGTGCGCGGGGCTGATGGGCCGCCGGGGCGGCAGGCCGGATGACCGTATCGGCGATGCCTGCAGGCGCAGGTGCCGGCCATTCGGCGAATGCGAGATGCGCAAGCAGCGGCAGGGCCGCGGCATCGGAATCGTGCAGTGTCTGTTTCGGCGCGATCTTGCGCTCGGTGGCAAGCAGCCCGCGCACGGCTTCACGCGCCGTCAGCTGCAGCGGCTGGCTTTCCTTGCCGGGCGCGCTCAGCGCATTATTGCTCTGGGAGTCGGGACCAAGAACCAGGTTGCCGCCGAAAAGCAGGCCGAGATAGGCGAAGACGGCAAGCAAGAGGGAAACGGCGATGCGGGCGCTCAGGCGGCGCGCATCCGGCATTCCCTCGTCATGTCTTGCGATCTCGCTCTCAAACCGGCTCAAAAGCGCAAAAACCCGTCATTCTTTCTCCGGCGGCTCTGTGGCCGCGAGCGGAATTGTATCAGTCTCCAGCCCATCTTCATAGGCTGGTCTGTCATGATGCACTTGAGCGAGCCGGTCAACCATCCCCATGGCGATTTCTCGCTCGCCCATGATCACCGTATCGGCGCCATATTGCTTGAGTTCTTCCACCTCGGCGTCCGAGTGCGCCCGTGCGACGATCAGGATCGAGGGGTTGACCGTACGGCCGAGCTCCGCCACGTGGCAAGCCTCGAAGGCATTCGGAATGGCGATGACCAGGCTGCGGGCGCCGTTGAGATTGGCGAGATCGAGCACCTCGCGGGCCGCTGCGTTACCGAGCACCGTCTCGACGCCCTGGGCCGAGAGCTCTTCGATGCGCTTTTCGGAATCCTCGATGACCAGGAACGGGGTGCCAGACGATTTCAGGTTCTGTCCGACGATGCTGCCCACACGGCCGTAGCCGACGAGGATCACATGGCCGGACAGCGAGGTCGGCTGGATGTCGTCCTCCTCCGGCTGGATAGGCTCGACGGGGGCGGACTCCTGGGACTCCGCTGCCTCTGCCGCTGGCTCCTCGCGCTTCGGACGCTCCAGGAGGGGCTTGATGCGGTCGCAGAGGTAGAAGAGAGCAGGATTGAGAATGATCGAGATGATCGCACCGGCGAGGATGAGATCGCGTCCTTCTTCCGGCAACAGGCCGAGATCGACGCCAAGCGCCGCGAGGATGAAGGAGAATTCGCCGATCTGACCAAGGCTCGCCGAAATCGTCAGCGCCGTGCCCACCGATTTCCTGAACAGCAGCACGATCAGCAAGGCGGCGACCGATTTGCCGATGACGATGATGAAGACGGTGGCGAGAACCGGGAGCGGCTTCTCGATCAGGATGTTCGGGTCGAACAGCATACCGACGGAAACGAAGAACAGAACCGCGAAGGCGTCGCGCAGCGGCAGGCTTTCCTGCGCGGCGCGGTGGCTGAGCTCGCTTTCGGCCAGAACCATGCCGGCGAAGAAGGCACCGAGCGCCAGCGAGACGCCGAACATCTTCGAGGCGCCGAAGGCAACGCCGAGCGCGATGGCGAGAACACCGAGGCGGAACAGTTCGCGAGAACCGGTATGGGCGATGCGATGCATCGTCCAGGGGATCAGCTTGCGGCCGAAGATCAGCATCAGCGCCACGAACAGCGCCACCTTGACCAGCGTCATGCCGATAATGCCGCCGATGCCGAGATCGAGGCCGAGCAGGCGGTTCAGACCAGCCGAGAGCGGCTCGACCGTCGCATGCTCGCCACCGCCGATGCTGGCAGCCGCCGGGATGAGAACGAGTGCCAGAACCATGGCGAGGTCTTCGACGATCAGCCAGCCGACGGCGATCTTGCCGCGCTCCGTCTCGACGAGACGCCGCTCCTGCAAGGCCTTCAGAAGCACGACGGTCGAGGCGACCGACAGCGCCAGGCCGAAGACCAGGCTGCCGCCGGTCGGCCAGCCCATCAGCCAGCCGAGACCCCAGCCGAGCAGCGTCGCAAAGCCGATCTGTACGATCGCGCCGGGCACCGCGATGCCGCGAACGGAAAGCAGATCCTTGAGAGAGAAATGCAGGCCGACGCCGAACATCAGCAGGATGACGCCGATTTCGGCGAGCTCGGGAGCCAGATTTTGGTCAGCGACGTACCCGGGCGTATGCGGCCCGACGAGAATACCGGCGAGCAGATAGCCCACCAGCGGCGGCAACTTCAGCCTGTTGGCGATGGCGCCGAAGATAAACGCCAGCACGAGACCTCCGACGATTGTCGAAATCAAAGGTGTGTCGTGCGGCATCGCAATCTCCCGATCTGGTATTCCCGTTCAAAACATGACATATATGGCTTATGTTGACCAATATGGGTGACTTGAAATCATGGGTCAAGGCGCTAAAGAAACAATTCTGACGCCTGCTTTATGCCGCGCTGCCCGAGGTTTGCTCGATTGGACGCAGAGCGACCTTGCCGACAAGGCCGCCGTCTCACGCAGTACGATACGCGACTATGAAGGCCGGCACCACGAAATCCACCGTGCGACCGAGGCACAGCTGCGCCTCGCCTTCGAGGAAGGCGGCGTGAGATTCGTCGATGTGGAAGGCGCGGGGACCGGTCTCTGCCTGCCCCCGCAAGCGCCTGCCTAGCGCTGCCGGTCGAGGCAGCTGCCCGGCATCTTGTAGGCGTAGACGTCCTTGCCGCGATAGTAACCGTCGGCCGGCTGCCAGCTCTTCACCAGCTCGGCCGTCCCGGTGGTGCAGGTAAATTCATTGCGGCTGACGAAAAGCACCGGCTCCTGCGAACCCGCGGGCAGGGCGAAGTTCTGCTCGTAATAGCTGTTCGGCAGATCGACGGGCGCCCGGGCATAGATCTTCACCGGCTCGTTGCGCAGCGTGTGGAACATGTCGGCGACGAAATCGCGGTTGTCGGTGACGATCGTCGCGGTCCCTGCCTGCTTGGCAAGCGCGGCGGCTTCGCGGCTGATTTCGGCGCGGCCGAGATAGCGCTTCATGATCTCGTTGCCGCCGGGCAGCACGAGTTCATGCGCGAAGATCGTAGCCAGCGGGAAGAGGATGCTGGCGACAGCGCCGATGATCAGCGAGATGTTGAGCCCCTTCGGCCAGAGGCGTGAAAGAACGGTCACGGCAAGCACGGTCCCGGCCACATAGGCCGTCACGCCCCAGTTGGCTTCGGCCTTGGCGACGAATGCCTGCAGGGTTATCAGGAACACCACCGGCAGCGAGAACCAGACGAGCAGCTTTTCCGTTTCTCCGCTCCGGCCCCGGATCATCCGCCATCCGGCCCAGAGCATTGCGAAGAAGATGATCGGGCCGACGACGCCGAACTGCGCAGCGAAGAATTCCGCAGCGCCGGCGAAATCCAGCTTCATCTGGTCCCACTTGGCGATGTCCTCGGTGTGGCGAACCGTGGTCGCGTCATGCGTGAAGTTCCACCAGAGGTTCGGCGAAGCGAAGATCAGCGCCGTGACGACGGAAATGAAGAAATCGCGCCAGGCAATGCGCGCCGCAGGCACGAAGAGCAGCGCGATCAATCCGCCGGGCACGACGAAGAGGATCGCGTATTTCGACAGGAACGAGCAGCCGAAGGCAGCGCCCATCAGGAGTGCCAGCCCGATCGAGGACTTCTTCGTCAGGCCGGCATAGGCCCAGAGCCCAATCGTCATGAAGAACAGCAGCACGACATCGGTGGAGAAGAACACCGACGAAAGGGCAACCGCCGGCATCGTCACATAGATGGCGCCCGTCCATCCCTCGACCTCGGGTCCGACAACGCGCTTGGCGAGCTTCATCAGCAGGAAGGCGGTTGCGGCGTGAACGATCGGTCCGCAGAGCCGCACCCAGAAAATATCGGTCGAACCCGCAATATCGGTCATCGCCCGGATGAACCAGGCGATCATCGGCGGCTTGGAATAGTAGCCGAAGTCGAGATTTTGCGACCAGAACCAGTATTGCGCCTCGTCGACGAAGAAATCCGTCGTGTCGAAATGCAGCGTCACGATGCGCCACAAGGTGACGGCAAGAATGATGAAAAGGCCGGTTCTGGCAGACATATAGAACTTCCGCTGGTTAAGGCGCCTGCCATACATCAGCGAAGCTGCACTGCCAACACGGGCGGCTCACAAAGCCGCACTATGCCGCAGTCAAAGGCTTTTCAGAGAACCCGAAGGTCGATGCTGCCGCGGCGCGCCTCGATCTGGTCGAGCAGGGCGACGGCTGCCAAAGTGGCAATTGCGATGAGGCAGGATCCCAATCCGAGAACAATCATTGCTCTATCCTTAACGACATCATGTCATGTCTTAAGGGTGCGATATAACACAAAGCTTGCGCAGGACTTGTAGCGCGCCTGCAACTCCTTGGGACTATTTCATTTGTTGCTCCAAAAATGCTTTCAGCGGCTGCGTTGATTAAAAAGCGCATTAACCTTCAAGCAAGGAATTAACCATAAACATGGCGTTACACGTCGGAATGGGAAATGTTGCTCGTTCCCACCAGGCATGACGCCGTCCCGCCGTACCGGCTCGATCCGGTATCCACTCTTTTCCGAAACAGATTTCTGTTGATGGGAGACGCCTGTCTTCCGGCCATACTGCCGGAGGCTGAAGGCCGCTTCCCTGCATTGTGCTCGTCGGATGGAGCAAAACGGTTTTTCACCGGACAAGGTCCGGATGTGGTTGGGGATAGGCATTGCGGCAGGATATGCCATCAGATCAGGCCAAGGGCGCGCAGGCAGGCAGCCTCCGTGATCGCCTGCGTTTTGCCGGCCTCGATGCCGCGCAATGCGAGCTTGTTCGCCGCCACCGCCCGCTGCTCGAAACCGAGCTGAAGAGTGGCCTCCGCGATCTTTTCCAGCGGTTCCAGGCATTTCCGGACGCTGCCAGCAATTTCCAGAACGACCGCCAGCTCGACCGGCTGCACGATCTGCAATCCTCGCACTGGGATGTGCTGACGGATGCGCGCTTCGACAGCCTCTATGCCGAGCGTGTGAAGGTTCTCTCCGATACGCAGAACAAGATGGGCCTCGACCCGCGCTGGCACGTCGCCGGCCACGGCGTCATGCTCGAGCATATCATCTCCGGTCTCGCGAGCGATCTCGCCGGCAAGCCGCTGCTTCCGGGCGCCAAGCGCCGCGCCAAGGAAATCAGCGAGATGATGACGGCGATCATCCGCCTCGTTATGGTCGATGTCGAGATTGCTGTTTCGCTCCGCTTCAATGCTCTGCGCGCATCGCAGGGCCGCGTGCTCTCCGAGCAGCGCGAGAAGGACAAGGCAGATATCGCCCGCATCTTTGGCGACGTCATCGATGGTCTTGCCGCCCGCGACCTTACGGTTCGCGCTCCCGTCGAGGCCGATGGCGCCCATGCGGAACTTGCCGCGGCCCTCAACGCCGCGCTCGACGCCGTCCAGACAGAATTCGTAGGGATCTCCGATCGCACCCAGAAGGCAGAGCTGTCGACGCGCTCGCTTTCCGAGGCGTCGAAGAACTTTGCGGGTCACGCCGCCGGTCATGCCGGAGAGCTGCAGTCCTCGGCTGCTGCGCTGCAGGCGATCGCCGAAAGCGTTCGTCAGGGGGCGACGGGAAGCCGCGCCGCCGAACAGGCGGCCGCTTCGACGCGCGTTGCGGCCGAAGAGAGCGGCGCCGTCGTCGGCCGGGCGATCACCGCCATGGCCGATATCGAGCAGTCGGCCGAGAAGATCGGCCAGATCATCGGCGCCATCGACGAGATCGCCTTCCAGACCAACCTTCTGGCGCTGAACGCCGGTATCGAGGCTGCCCGCGCCGGTGAATCCGGCCGCGGTTTTGCCGTCGTCGCCCAGGAAGTAAGAGCTCTGGCGCAGCGCTCGGCAGATGCCGCCCGCGAGATCAAGACGCTGGTGACGACCACCAAGGCGCAGGTCGATGCCGGCGTCCAGATGGTCGGCCGCACCCAGGATTCGATCGGCAGCATCGTCCGCCAGGTCACCGGCATCAACGAGGCGATCGCCGCGATTGCCGTCAATACAGGCGAGCATGCCGCAAGCCTCGACGCCGTCACCGGCGAGGTGAAGAGCCTGAGCGCCGGTGTCGCCGCCAATGCCAACGCAGCCCGCCATTCGGCCGATGGTGCCGATCACCTGCACACCGTCATTCTCGAACTCGGGCAGACGATCCGCGAATTCCGCATCGCCCGCGAAAGCGCCCAGCCGGCGCGCCGCGAACCGGTTCGCGCAGCAGCGCCGCGTGTCGAGATCGCCGCCCAGCCGGTGACGCTCGACGAGCAGTTCGACAACGAAGATTTCGACTTTTCCCGCCCCGCAGCAAGCTTCGGAGGACGGAATGTTTACTAACCTATCGGAATATGAGGTCCGCTCGCTTTTGCGGGTTGGACACAAGGGGACAAGGACAGGCTGATGGCAGCGAAGAAGAGCGGCAAGACGCTTAATCTTGCAGCGGTACTCGATCTCAATGAAGCGACAGCACTCCGCGACAAGCTTCTTTCCATGCGCGGCAGCGACATCGTTATCGATGCATCGGGCGTCGAGCGTGTTGGTGGCCTCTGCGCACAGGTGCTGATGGCTGCGGAAAAGACCTGGGATCAGGACAAGCAGTCTTTCAAGTTCTCGAAAGTGTCTGATGCATTCGAAAAAACCATGCAGCTGGTCGGCGTCGATATAGACCACCTGCTTGCCAAGGAGATCCGGCAATGAAGAAAAAAGTGCTTACCGTGGATGATTCACGGACGATCCGAAACATGCTTCTCGTGACGCTCAACAATGCGGGCTTCGAGACGATCCAGGCGGAAGATGGTGTCGAGGGCCTCGAAGTTCTCGAAGAGTCGAACCCTGACGTCATCGTGACCGACATCAACATGCCGCGTCTCGACGGTTTCGGCTTCATCGAAGGTGTTCGCCGCAACGAAAAGTACCGCGCGATCCCGATCCTGGTGCTGACCACCGAGAGCGATGCCGAAAAGAAGAACCGTGCCCGCCAGGCCGGTGCGACGGGCTGGATCGTAAAGCCTTTCGACCCTGCCAAGCTGATAGATGCCATTGAGCGTGTAACCGCTTAAACCCAGGAATTTCTCCTATGGATATGAACGAAATCAAAGAGATCTTTTTCCAGGAGTGCGAGGAGCAGCTCGCCGAACTGGAATCCGGTCTCATGAAAATGAATGATGGCGATCGTGATCCGGAAACCGTCAACGCGGTGTTCCGTGCCGTCCATTCGATCAAGGGCGGCGCTGGCGCCTTCGGTCTGGATGATCTCGTCGCTTTCGCCCATGTATTCGAGACCACACTTGATTGCGTTCGTTCCAACAAGCTTGAGCCTAATCAGGACGTCCTGAAGGTCATGCTGAAGTCGGCCGACGTTCTGGCCGACTTGACGAATGCTGCCCGCGATGGCGGCAGCATCGATGAAAGCCGCAGCCGCGGCCTGGTGAAGGAGCTCGAGGCTCTGGCACACGGCGAAATGCCGTCGTCGTCGGCTGCCGCCGAAGCGCCCGCACCGAAAGCGGCTGCAAAGCCTGCTCCGGCCCCGGCACCCGTTGCCGCAGCCCCGGCTCCGACCGACGATAGCGGTTTCCAGCCGATCCCCTTCTCCTTCGGCGATTTCGGCGATGAAGAAGAAGCCGGTTCCGATCTGCCGGCCTACGAGATCACCTTCAAGCCGCGCTCGGACCTCTATTCCAAGGGTAACGACGCAACGCTGCTGCTGCGCGATCTCTCCCGCCTCGGCGAGATGAGCATCTACTGCAACATGGACGCGCTCGTCGGCCTCGACGAGATCGATCCGGAGGCCGCCTATTTCTTCTGGAACGTCACGCTCAAGACGGACAAGGGTGAAGACGCCATCCGCACCGTCTTCGAATTTGCCGAATGGGATTGCGAACTGACCGTGACGCCGGTCGAGGACGCCAAGTCCGCGGAAGCTTCGAACGAAGAGCTGCCGATGATCCCGGTTCCGTTCGATCTCTCGGCCCTCGACGATGCGCCTGAAGCACCGGTCGAGCCCGCAAAATCGGATGTTGCCGCAGCCGTTGCTGCCGCTGAGACCGCTTCCAACGTCACGCAGATGGCCGCTGCCGCTGCCCGTGTCGAGAAGAAGGAATCGGCTGCCGCCGCCAGTGCCGCTGCCGCCGCAGCAGCCCAGAACAATGCCGCCGCCAACAGCGCAGGCCAGACGATCCGCGTCGATCTCGATCGCGTCGACCGCCTGATCAACCTCGTCGGCGAGCTTGTCATCAACCAGGCGATGCTCTCGCAGAGTGTTATCGAAAACGACACGACCGGCACGTCCTCGATCAACATGGGCCTCGAAGAGCTGCAGCAGCTCACCCGCGAGATCCAGGACTCGGTCATGGCGATCCGCGCGCAGCCGGTAAAGCCGGTCTTCCAGCGCATGTCGCGTATCGTTCGCGAAATCGCCGACATGACCGGCAAGTCGATCCGTCTGATCACCGAAGGTGAAAACACCGAAGTCGACAAGACGGTTATCGACAAGATCGCCGAACCGCTGACGCACATGATCCGAAACGCCGTCGACCACGGCATCGAATCGCCGGAAAGACGTGCGGCCGCCGGCAAGAGCGCCGAAGGCACAGTCCGCCTCACCGCAAAGCATCGTTCGGGCCGCATCCTGATCGAACTCGCCGACGACGGCGCCGGCATCAACCGCGAAAAGGTCAAGCAGAAGGCAATCGCCAACGAGCTGATCCCGGCCGATGCCAACCTGTCGGATGAAGAAATCGACAACCTGATCTTCCTGCCGGGCTTCTCCACGGCCGACAAGATCTCCGACATCTCGGGCCGCGGCGTCGGCATGGACGTCGTCAAGCGCTCTATCCAGGCACTCGGCGGCCGTATCAACATCACCTCGAAGCCGGGCCAGGGTTCGGTCTTCACGATGAGCCTGCCGCTGACGCTCGCCGTCCTCGACGGCATGGTCGTCACGGTTGCCGGCCAGACGCTGGTCGTGCCGCTGACGGCGATCGTCGAGACGCTCCAGCCGGAAGCCTCCGCGATCCACTCCTTCGGTGCGAGCCATCGCCTGATCTCGATCCGTAACTCCTTCTGCCCGCTGGTGGATGTCGGCCGGATCCTGAACTTCCGCGCCACCCAGGCAAACCCGGTCGAAGGCGTTGCCCTGCTGGTGGAATCCGAAGGCGGCGGCCAGCGCGCTCTGATGGTCGATGCCATCCAGGGTCAACGTCAGGTCGTCATCAAGAGCCTCGAAGCCAACTATACCCACGTTCCGGGTATCGCGGCTGCAACGATCCTCGGCGACGGGCGCGTGGCGCTCATCCTCGACGTCGATGCAGTGGTCGGCGCTTCGCGCGGCCAGGCCTTGAAGCAGGAAATCTCCCTGGCAGCGGTAGGATAAGACGATGTCGTACGGCGTAAAAAATCTGAACCATGGGGATAGCGAGCTCATCGCTTTCCGCATCGGTGACCAGGAATTTTGCGTGAATATCATGGCGGTGCGCGAAATTCGCGGCTGGACGCCTGCAACGCCCATGCCGCATGCGCCCGCCTATGTCATCGGCGTCATCAACCTCCGCGGCGCGGTCCTGCCGATCATCGATCTGTCGGCCCGCCTTGGAATGAAGGCGGCCGAACCGACCCCGCGCCACGTCATCATCGTGGCGCAGGTCAAGCGGAAGGTCGTCGGTCTGCTGGTCGATGCTGTCTCGGATATCCTCACGGTGACCGAGCAGCATATCCAGCCGACCCCGGAAATCGCATCCGATATCCAGCGTCAGTTTGCCCGCGGCATCCTGTCGATCGACAAGCGGATGATCTGCCTGATCGAACTCGAAGCCCTCTTCCCGGAAGCTGAAAGCGAAGCTGCATGAGTGTCATGAGTGCAAAAGATGTGCGGCAGGGAAGCCCCGACGAGGTTCTGGCGAGCGGCGAATATCCGCTGACCCGCCGCGACCTCTCGGAGATCGCCGCCATGATCTATTCGGACGCGGGGATTTTCCTCAACGAGACGAAGGCCTCGCTGGTCTATTCGCGTCTGTCGAAGCACATTCGCAATCTCGGCCTGTCCGGCTTCCGCGAATACTGTTCGCTGGTGGCTTCGCCGGCCGGTGCCGCACCGCGCCGCGAGATGCTGTCGCACCTGACGACCAACTTCACGCGCTTCTTCCGCGAAAACCATCACTTCGATCACCTGCGTGATCAGGTGCTGCCGGAACTTCTGCACCGCGCCAAGATGGGCGGCCGCGTGCGCATCTGGTCTGCTGCTTCGTCGGATGGCCAGGAGCCCTATTCGATCGCATTGACCGTGCTGTCGCAGATGCCGAATGTCGCCGATTACGATTTCAAGATTCTGGCGACCGACATCGACCCGAAGATCCTGGCGATCGCCCGGCAGGGCGCCTATGACGAGAGCGCGCTGGAAACCGTGTCGCCGCAGATGCGCAAGCAGTGGTTCTCGGAAGTCGAGATCCAGGGCCGCCGCAAGTTCCAGGTCGACGATCGCGTCAAGCGCCTGATCACCTACAACGAACTGAACCTGATGGCGCAGTGGCCGTTCAAGGGCAAGTTCGACGTGATCTTCTGCCGCAACGTCGTCATCTATTTCGACGAGCCGACACAGATGAAGATCTGGTCGCGCTTCGCCGAGCTGCTGCCGGAAGGCGGACACCTCTATATCGGTCATTCCGAGCGCGTCTCGGGCGATGCCAAGAACGTCTTCGACAATATCGGCATCACCACCTACCGCTATACGACCAAGGGCGTCGGGAGGAAGGCATGAGCGCACCTGCAAGGGTACTCGTCGTCGATGACTCGCCGACCATGCGCGGCCTGATCACCGCCGTTCTGAGCGCCGACCCCGATGTGACCGTCATCGGCCAGGCCGGCGACGCGCTGGAAGCGCGCGAAGCGATCAAGAAGCTGAACCCTGACGTCGTGACCCTCGATATCGAGATGCCGAACATGAACGGCCTCGATTTTCTTGAGAAGATCATGCGCCTGCGCCCGATGCCGGTGATCATGGTGTCGACGCTGACCCATCGCGGCGCCGAGGCAAGCCTTGCTGCTCTCGAAATCGGTGCCTTCGACTGCATCGGCAAGCCTGCTCCGGGCGATCTCCGCCCGTTCGGCGATCTCGCCGAGAAGGTCAAGGCTGCCGCCCGTACGCAGCGCCAGTTCACCCAGCGCCCGGCCGCAGCACCTGTTGCGCCGCCTGCGGTCGCCGATTTCCGGGTCGGCCGCAAGATCGTCGCGATCGGTTCGTCGACCGGCGGTGTCGAGGCTCTGATCGCGGTTCTGCAGAAGTTTCCGGCCAATTGCCCGCCGACGGTTATCACCCAGCATATGCCGCCGACCTTCACCAAAAGCTTCGCCGAACGGCTGAATCGCCTCTGCGCCCCTGTGGTCGAAGAGGCGAGGGACGGGGCTCGTTTGGAAATTGGCAAGATTTATCTGGCACCAGGAGGTGAACGACACCTGCAGGTCGCCAATGTCTCGGCGCCGCATTGCAGGCTTGTCGAGCGTGACCCCGTCAACGGCCACCGTCCTTCGGTCGATGTGCTGTTTGATTCCGTCGCGGAACTTGCCGGCCGGAACTCGGTCGGCGTGATACTCACAGGGATGGGCCGCGATGGCGCGGCTGGCCTGCTGAAGATGCGCCATGCGGGCGCACGCACCATCGGACAGAACGAGAAGACCTGCGTGGTCTACGGCATGCCCCGTGTTGCCTATGAGCTTGGAGCCGTTGAGCATCAGCTGCCACTGAATGCCATCGGCGAGGAAATCTTGAAAATGACAGCCGCCCGAAAGGAAGGGACAGAATAATGTCGATAGCGGAGAAAATTAAGGTTCTGATTGTTGACGATCAGGTCACCAGCCGCCTGCTGCTCAGCGATGCGCTGACCCAGCTCGGTTTCAAGCAGATCACCTCTGCTGGTGATGGCGAACAGGGCATGAAGATCATGGCCCAGCAGCCCCACCACCTGGTCATCTCGGACTTCAACATGCCGAAGATGGACGGCCTCGGTCTGCTCCAGGCCGTGCGCACCAACCCGGCAACGAAGAAGGCCGCCTTCATCATCCTGACCGCGCAGGGCGACCGCGCGCTGGTTACGAAGGCCGCTCAGCTCGGCGCCAACAACGTGCTTGCCAAGCCCTTCACCATCGAAAAGATGAAAGCGGCTATCGAAGCCGTGTTCGGAGCACTGAAATGACAATCGAGGCAGCAGCCCGCCGTGTCCACATCATCCAGGGAGAATGGAAAGTCCTGAATGATCCGAATGCGGTTCTGACGACCATTCTTGGCTCGTGCGTGGCTGCTTGCCTGCGGGATCCCGTGGCAGGAGTGGGCGGCATGAACCATTTCCTTCTGCCGGGAACCGGCAATACGCCGATGACCGGCGGGGATGCCACGCGCTACGGCGTGCATCTGATGGAACTGCTGATCAACGGCCTTCTGAAGCAGGGCGCGCGCCGCGACCGCCTCGAGGCCAAGATCTTTGGCGGGGCGAAGACGATCTCGACCTTCTCCAATGTCGGCGAACAGAACGCTGCTTTCGCCGCGCAGTTCCTCAGGGATGAAGGGATCCCCGTTGTCGGCTCCAGCACCGGCGGCGATCACGGCCGCAAGCTGGAATTCTGGCCGGTCTCCGGCCGGGCCCGTCAATATCCGCTTACCGGCGCCGAGACGCAGAAGACCGTTGCCCTTGAGCAGCGTCCGGTCGCGCCTGCCAAACCTGTTGAAAATAGTATCGAATTTTTCTGAGTTTGAGGATTTTTATATGACTTTTAATGCCCCCATCGAACCGCCCTCGCCGTTGGAGGCTCTGCCCGACCTCCTGATGCGCATCGTTTCCGAGCTGCATGACGTTGCCTACCTGATCGAACGCATCGAACCCCAGCTTCTCGAAATCGGCGGTGCCGATATCCTCAATGCGCCCGACAGCATGAAGGTCATGCAGGGCATCGACCTTGCCGTCCAGAAGACCCGCGGCCTCGCCGAATTCATCGACACGATCACCGGCGAAATCCCGCAGAACTGGACCGTCGACGTCGCAACGGCCCTCAGCCTGGTCAAGCTTGCAGAAATGCAGAAGGCCCTTGGCGGAGCCACGCGGCATGGTCATTCCCAGCCTCTCAGCAAGGCAGCAGGCGACTTCGACTTTTTCTGATCCCTGCTTTTCAAGCATGCCCTGACGAAACGCTCGCACAAGTTTCGGTCTCTATCAAGGAATGAGGCAATAAGCCTGTTTTGTCTTTGACGGATCGTGCGAGAACAGAATGAATCTGTTAAATCAATTAGTTCAGGTCATGAAGAACCTCGGTTCGCTAGGCCGGACCCGCCTGCTGGCGCTTGCGGGTGTGGGTGTTCTTTCAATAGCAATTGTTTTGGCTGCGGCCCTTTTTGTTAATAAGCCTGCCCAGGAAACCCTTTACGTCGGCCTCGACAGCCCTGATCTCAACCAGATCAGCATGGCGCTTGCCGAAAACAATATGGCATTCGAGGTTGGTACCGACGGTTCCAGCATCACCGTACCGGCTGGCATGACCGGCAAGGCCCGTCTGCTTCTTGCAGAACGCGGCCTGCCGAACAGCGCCAATGCCGGTTACGAGCTTTTCGACAAGGTCGGCTCCCTCGGCCTGACGTCGTTCATGCAGGAAGTCACTCGCGTTCGCGCGCTTGAAGGTGAAATCGGTCGCACCATCCAGTCGATCTCGGGCATCAACGCCGCCCGCGTTCACATCGTCATGCCCGAAGTCGGCAACTTCCGCAAAGCGGAGCAGAAGCCGACGGCATCGGTCATGATCAGAGCGAGCGCCGCCACAGGGCGAAGCGCTGCAAGCTCCATCCGCCACCTGGTGGCCTCGGCTGTGCCGGGGCTCGATGTCGATGACGTCACGATTCTCGATTCGACCGGCCAGCTGCTCGCTTCCGGCGACGAAGCCGGCAACAACACGCTTAATCGTTCTCTCGGCATCGTGCAGAACGTTCAGCAGGAAGTTGAATCCAATATCGACAAGGCTCTCGCACCCTTCCTCGGTATGGATAACTTCCGCTCCAGCGTGACGGCGAGCCTCAACACCGACGCTCAGCAGATCCAGGAAACCACCTACGATCCGGAATCCAAGGTCGAGCGTTCGGTTCGCACCACCAAGGAAGCCAACCAGTCGTCGCAGAAGCAGTCTGACAACGCCACGACCGTCGAACAGAACGTTCCCCAGGCCGCTCCTGAAGCTGGTGGCGCTGCCGGTCCTCAGTCGGAAGACAAGTCCGACAAGAAGGAAGAGCAGACCAACTACGAAATCAACAGCAAGACGACGGCCACGACGCGCAACAGCTACAAGATGGAAAAGCTCTCCATCGCCGTTGTCGTCAACAAGGGCCGTATCGCCAAGATGGTCGGCGAGCCCGCAGACCAGGCTAAGATCGACGCCTACCTTGCCGAGATGAAGAGCATCGTCTCCTCGGCCGCCGGCATCGACGCCAGCCGCGGCGACGTCGTGACGGTCACCGCCATGGACTTCCTCGAGAACCAGCTTCTCGACGATACCACCAGCGGCCCCCGCGTTCTCGACATGCTGAGCCGCAACCTTGCGACCATCATCAACTCGCTCGCCTTCCTGGGTGTCGCCTTCATCGTGGTCTGGATGGGCATGCGTCCTCTGGTGCGCTCGATCGGTGGCGGTGGTGCCGGAGCAGGCATCCTCGGCGACAGCTCGTCGGAATCGGCCGGCCTCGAACTGCCCGACTTCGCTCCGGCAGCAGCAGGCGGCGGGGCAGGCGGAGCGCTCATGGACGGCTTCGGCTCGGACTTCGGCTTCGACAGCACCGAGGACCTTCTCAGCCTCGGCGACGACGACGGCAACTTCAATCGCCGCGTCAAGGAAGGCCCGGAACGCAAGCTGTCTCGAATGGTCGAAATCAACGAGGAGCGCGCTGCGAAAATCCTCAGAAAATGGGCGGTCGATCACGCCGCGTAACGAACAAAGGCCGGGCAACCGGCCTTTTTCTTTGCCTGTAACAGGCCTCTGGAGCGGCCCGGCGATCCGTCAACTTGACTGACCTTTTTTGGGGGAATGATTAGCTGGCACAAAGAAAACGCATTTTGTCCGATTGTGGCAAAATGGCCTTAATCCCCAGGCGAAACATATACTCTCGATTGAACGAAAAAAGGAAATACACAGGAATTGCTTAAACGATTATCTAGTTGTTCATTAAGTACATTTTCCGATAATCATCGTAATATTGCTGATCAATATCGACACTTGGCGATATACATTAGATATGCTGATGCAATATTGACTGTTCTTGCCTCGCGCATGGCGCGAATTGTGTTGCGGAACAGAGAGAATCAATTTAGCTTTACTAGAAATTAATCGAGCGACCTCTGCGTGCGAATCAGCGCACGGAATGCGGCAACAGTAAATCCCCAGAACTCGGAGATGGCGATTTGGAGCGCTTCGCCTAGGCTTTGGTGATTCGTGTAAGGGTTGCCGCGGGCCGGAGTTGAACCTGCGCAGTTAGTGCTTTTGCAAAGATTGGTTTTGAGCCGCAGGACGCTGCCTATGGATATGCATATATTGCAGTCGCTTAAGGGCGAAAATCAAACGGCGAATTTTATTGGCCTTCAGGCGTCTAGTCTGTGTTCGCGGGACGAGTTGATCAAGCAGCTCGGAGAGATCGCGGATACCGGCCGTTTGCAACCTGCGATGCGCACCCTGACAGATTACGTCGGCGCCTCCCATTACCTGCTCGCCCGTTCCGACCTGGTTCAGGAAGACGGCCTGGATTTCATCGTTTCCTCTGACTGGCCGTTCGATCTGGTCAAAGATCTGGCCGGTGCGCTCGTCAGCGGTTATTCGCGCACGACCGAGCTTGAGAAGTGCATGCAGCTCTTCCAGCCAAGCTTCTCGCTGCTGCCCGACAATGCCGATGTGCCGGATGGCGCCAGCCGCCAGTACTGCACGCTGTCGTTCAACGTCGGCCGTTCGCGCCTGTCGCTGATGTTCCTCTTCGACGACGGCTTCATTCTTTCTCCGGAGCGCCTGCGCGACGTCGGCCTGCTGGCCGGCTATTTCGCCAGCTTCCTGCGCTGCGGCGGCACCAAGGCCGACCGCGACTTCGAACTGACCGAGCGCGAGCTCGAGTGCCTGTTCTGGATTGCCGAGGGCAAGACCAGCGACGAGATCGCCATGATCCTCGGCATCTCGCGCAACACAATCAACAACTACATCACAAGCGTGATGCGTAAGACTGCTACCAAGACGCGGTCTGAAGCGATTGCATTTGCGGTCAGGAACAGTCTGGTCTGAGAGGGGTTACATGGGGCAGCCGTCAACCAGAACGATGGGAAATACCGACATACGGTCGATGCGGGTCAGCAGGGTTTCCAGCCGCTCCGATCTCTTCCCGCGCCTCGTCGCCATGCAGAAGCTGGCTGACGCGCAGAATTTCGGTGTCTTCCGGGTCAGCGGCTCCGGCGTTCCGGCCAAGCAGCGCCTCGTCTGCGAGCTCGAGAACTGGGGACCGTCCAGCAACGCCGCAAAGGCCTTCGTCGACGCTTACGGCGAGTTCCTGCTCGAACATATCGACAAGTCTCTGTTACCGCTGACATGGGCTGGAGGCCACGACAGGGCCGCTCCTGGCCCGGCAGCATTCGCGCCCTTTCTGACGCGCCTGAAGGACGGCGTGCTGCCGTTTTCGGGCATGGCCTTCCCGGTGCGCCTCGGCGCCAACGGCAACGGCTATGTCGTCTTCACCGGCGATTATGTGGAACCCGGCAGCGATACGATCATCGAGCTCCACGGCCGCAGCAGCCATATCATGATGGACTTGCTCTCCCTCGACGAGCGCCGCGCGGCCGCATCGGAAGCGCTCAGCGAGCGCGAGATCGCCTGCCTGCAGCTCGCCGGCGACGGCCGTATCAGCGAAGAGATCGCCGACAAGCTTGGCCTCTCGGTTCACACGGTCAATGCCTATCTCGGCTCGGCGACCATCAAGCTGGATTCGGTCAACCGCATCCAGGCGATCGCCAAGGCGATCCGCCTCGGCTACATCAGCTGAGAGCAGAAAGCCCGGCGGGAGAACCAGCCGGGCTTCAGCACTGAATTTCGAAAATGATCAGCCGGCGAAGGCCGGGTAGGACGGGCGCACGTTGTAACGTGCTTCGCGCAGCGCATTCTCGAGGAAAGCGGTGTTCTCGTCCGGATCTGCAGACGGATCCTGGAAAGCGATGTGATTGATCTCGATGCCGGCGACGTCTTCGGCGAGCGTCAGCTGCGCATAGACGGTGACGCCGCGCGGCTTGATCTCGAGATCGAGCACCACTTCCGGCTTGCCGCCCCATTCCAGCGTGTAATTGCCGCCCAGGCCGAAATTGACGGTGCCCGGATGGAAGAAAAGCTCGGCAGCGGAAGCCACCAGATCGGCGAGATTGCCGTAATACTCGAATCGCAGCAGCGAAATCAGGTCGGATGCGTCCAGAAGCCGAAGCTCCGTCGCAACCGGGCTGATCGCCTCAGCTAGAATTCTTTCACGCTGCGAGGAGTAGGGGCACTTCTTCATGCTGTTTATCTGACCCGCTTGTTCTTGGCTTGTGCGGCGTACACCCGGTGGATGAGCTCCGCGACGGCCTTGTAGAAGACTGACGGGATGACACTATCTATCGAGACTTGCGCAAACATGGAGCGTGCAAGCGGCGGATCTTCGAAAACGGGGATTCCTTGCTTCTCGGCTATCTCTCTGATTTTCAACGCAATGAGGTCCTGGCCCTTGGCAATGACGATCGGCGCGTCGTTTTCCTCGCGCACATAGCGCAGCGCCACGGCAAAGTGCGTCGGGTTGGCGATGACGAGCGTTGCGCGCTCGACATTGGCGATCATGCGGCGGCGGGCGCGGTCGCGCATCAGCGAGCGCTGGCGGCCCTTGACGAAGGGGTCACCCTGCGACTGCTTGTTTTCTTCCTTCACTTCGTGGCGCGTCATCTTCAGTTCGCTGAACCAGTGATGGCGGGTCCAGAAGAAGTCGGCGATCGCCACGAAGGCGGTGGCAAACAGCACGATCAGCACGATCTTGCGCATGATCGTCATCGCCCGCTCAAAGAAGGTCTGCGGGTCGGAGAACATCGAATCGATCGAGCTGAAATATTCGCTCTTCAGCACGAAGAACATGATGAGGCCGACGACGACGACCTTGAACAGCGATTTGCCGAATTCGATCAGGCCGGGCACGCTGAACATGCGCGCGAAACCCTTGGCCGGCGACAGCCGTGAAAACTGCGGGCGGATACGCTCCAAGACGACGCTAGGAAGGTTCTGGCTGAGCGAGGCGATCAGCCCGAAACACATGAACAGCAGCATGGCGGGAGTCAGCAATACCGCGCTGACCCAGCCGAGATGCACGAAGAGAGACATGGCGTCCGGGCCGGTCTCGATCTTCCATTGGTCCGGCTGCTCGAAAATGTCCCGCAGCTGCTCGCTGACGGTGCTGATGCCGTCGGGCAGGTAGAAGGTCAAATAGACGTAGGTGGCGAGAACCGTGGCAAAGATCGGCACCTCTCGCGAGAAGGGGGTATTACCTTTCTCGGCGGCATCCGACAGTTTTTTGCCTGTCGGGTCTTCTGTTTTGCTGTCCTTGTCTTCATCAGCCAAGTGAACGGCACTCCCTGAACGGAAAAGGCCGCGACAGAGCGCGGCCCGACAGGGAAAGGGTAGTCTCCCGGCGCATGGCGATCAACCGCGCGGCGCCGGGAGGAGGTAATTGTCAACAGCTGCGGTGGCTTATGCCGCCGCCGCTGGCTCGCCCTCGGTCTCCTTGAGCTGGATCTGGCCCGAATTTGCCAGGCGAATCGCTTCCTGAGCGACGGCGCGGCGGGCAATAGCGATCTCGCGCGGGTTGATACCCGTCGTACCGCTCTGCAGATCCGATTCGATCATGCGGCGCTGACGCGGGCTGATTGAAGCGAGAACCGATTCGCGAATTTCGGCAGAGGCGCCACGCAGCGCCATCGTGAGAATGTCTGCCGAAATGTCGTTGAGCAACATGACGCGGCTGCGCTGCGGCATGAGGAGCAGATCTTCGAAGAGGAAGATCTTCGGACGAACCTTGTTGACCGCTTCGCGGCTGATCGATTCGAGCGAGGTGAGCAGCGTATCGACCTGCGGCTTGTCCATCTCGTTCATCAGTTCGGCGACCTTGTTCGAGCCGCTCGAATTCTTCTCGGCATCGATCTCGGCAAGCAGCGTCATGACCTGCTTCTCGATGATCTGCGCCGCCTTCGGGCTGACGGACTTCAGGTTGACCGTACGGTTCATGATGTCGGCACGGCGGCTGTCGGGCAGCTGCATCAGCACCTTGGCGCCGAAGGACGACGGCATCATGGACAGGATGTAGGCGATGGTCTGCGGATGTTCGCGCAGCAGGAACTTGCCGATGAAGGCCGGGTCGCCTTCACCGAGGCGATCCCAGATCGACGTCTCATAGGCCTGGAAGGCCGTACGGCGGCCGAGCAGGCTATCGACTTCGTCAGGCGTCAGGCCTTCCTCAAGAATGCTCTCGATGGCCTTGGCGTTGTCCATAAGGCCAGCGCCTTCGGTAAACAGGTCTTCAAATTCAGCGACGAGGCCAAGCAATTCATCCGGCGGAATAGCACGAAGGGCCTGTGCCGAAGAGATAATCGTCTGCAACTCAGCCTGCGTAAAATATTTCAACAGCCGGCCAGCGACTCCCTTCCCCATAGCGAGGAGTACAGCCGCTGCCTTTTCAGCCTGGGTCAACGGTTTCCCGGCAATAGCGCCGCTGAAATCGTCAAAGTCCATCATGGTCTAACCTCTCCGTCCCTAAAACCGGGATCAGGCTTTTTTGGTACTTAAAACTTCTATCAGTTTTACGCCGAAACGTGTGTCGTCATTTTCCAGAACGGTGATTTCGCCGCGTGCAATCTTGCGGCCATTCACCATGATATCTACCGGCTCGCCGATCCTCTTGTCGAGCGCGATCGTGGCGCCCTCGTTGAGGTTCATCAGGCCGGAAACCTGCATGCGGCTGCTGCCGAGCATGATCTGGACGTCGATCGGAATGTCCATGATCAGTTCGAAATTCGAAGACAGCGCGCTGCCGAGCGGAGCAGGTTCGCCGGAGCCTGCCTGGAAACCGGTATCACCGAAATCCGAGCTGCCGCCGAAGTCACCGCCGCCAAAGGCCGCACCGGCATCGTCGTCACCACCGAAGTCGCCGAAGGTCGAAAGGTCGGTGCCGGTGCTGAATGCATCGGCGTCGCCGCCGAATTCCGGGAGACCGCCTTCGGAATCCTGCTTCAGGACACCGCGAAGATCATCGATCGCCTGATCGAGGTCAGCCTCGTTGCCCGGAAGCTCCAATGACAGATCGTCGTTCTGCTGTGTTTTCTTCGTAGCCATGAAATCACTATTCCAGTTGAAACTTGCCTCAAGCTGCCGTGGCAGCGAAATGGCGGGAACCGATTAATTCATTAAGTGGCGGATCAGCTCGTCGTCCGAGCTCATCGTATCCTTGACCCGGACCGTGTAATTCTCGCCGGAACGCCCAAACTCGCACACATACAATTCCTTGCTGTTGGCGCTGACCTCGACCCGGACATCGCCGGAATCGCGGAAAGGAATGACATCGCCGGCGGCAAGCTTGGAGATCGTGCGCAGCGTCAGGTCCTGCAGGCGGATCTTGGCTTCGAGCGTCACCTGCGAGCGGCGAACCTGCTCGCTGATCTGCTCCGTCCAGGCGGCCGACTTCGAGGCCTGGCTCTTCGCCTTCGGCGCCGAAATCTGTGTCTTCAGAAGGGCCTGCTGCAGCACGATCAGCGAGAATTCCGAGGTGATGCCGGCAAGCGTGATCGACATGTTGATCGCCGCGCCAAATTCATCCGCCTTGTCGTCGGCAGGCTTCGGGCGGTTTTCCAGCGCATGCGGCAGTTCGAGCGCAGGCTCGAAGCCACCAGGCGCGTTGACCGCAGAGCGCAGCACGCCGGCAATCTTGTCGAAGACCATGACCGCAAGTTCGAGCTCGATCGCCGAAAGCAGGCGGTCGGCCGGCGGTTCGATCGTTTCGGGCGCCGCACCAAGCAGGCTTTCCATCAGCGTGATGACGAAGCCGTTGCCGCAGGCAAGCGTGATATCCTGGGACCAGTTGCGCAGCGTCGCATCGACCAGCGTCGAGTTGGCGCCGAGATCGGCAATCAGGTCGTTCTTGTATCCGGAATCGCAGCCGAGATAGGCGATCGTCACGTCGAGGCCGGTCTCGCTCTTGAACATGTCCGGCATGAATTCGATGTAGACGTCCGCGAATGCGGCGCAGAGTTTTTCGATTGTAGCCTTGTCGCCGAGACGGCCAGTAAGCTTGGCCAGCAGTGCGGCATTCATTGCCGGATTCTCTAGTGCAACGTTGTTCATGGTCGCTTAGGCCGCCTTGTTCTCGCCACCCGGGTTCATCATTTCCTGTTCGACCGCGTCGATCGACGGACGCTCGTAAGCGGAGATCGTCTTGCGGCCGTATTCGAGAGCAACCTGCGGTACCGAGCCGTTCATGTAGGCCAGCAGCGTCTGCTTCACGATGACGTAGAGGCGGTGCTGCTTGGAGCGAACGATCTTGATCTGCGAGCAGATCGGCGAGCAGACGCAGTAAGAGAGAAGAATACCGAGGAAGGTGCCGACGAGAGCCGAGCCGATCAGGTGACCGAGGACTTCAGGCGAGTCGTTGATGTGCGCCATGGCCTTGATAACGCCGAGAACGGCCGCGACGATACCGATAGCCGGGAAGGCGTCACCCATGGTCTGGATGGCGTGGTAGGGCTTCAGCTTGTCGTGCAGGATGGTGTTGATTTCTTCGTCCATCAGCGCCTCGATCTCGTGGGAGCGGGCATTGCCGATGATGATCAGGCGAACGTAGTCGCAGATGAAGGCCGTCAGTTCCTTGTTCTTCAGAACCGTCGGAGCGGTCTGGAAGATCGAGGATTCGGCCGGATTGTCGATATGCGCTTCGATCTCGTTGCGCGACTTGGTGCGCAGGTCGCGCATCAGCGAATAGAGAACGCCGAGCGTGTCGAGATAGTTGCGCTCCTTCGGAACGGTGTGCTTGAAGGCTTCGCCGAGCGCCTTGCCCGAGTCCTTCACCACCTTCATCGGGTTACCCATGATGAAGCTGCCGAGACCGGCGCCGCCGATGATAACGAGCTCGAACGGCTGAAATAGTGCCTCGAGATGGCCACCCATGGCCATGAAGCTGCCGATGATGCAGCCGAGCGTAATCACAAATCCGATAATGATATTCATCGTCAGTCACACCTGATCGTTATTTTCACCGGAAGGGATAGGGTTGCTGGCTTGCGTCAGGCTGACGGCAGGCCGCGGAAACCGGTTTTCTGCGTGCCAGCTTCGCACAAGGAATTGCCGTCAGATTGGAGATGACGAATGGGCGAATCTCGCCCGTTTCTGAGATGCCGCCTCAGCGGAAGCCGTCGTCGAACGACAAGGAACCCGGCTTTCGTCCCGTTCATCGCCAATGCCAGGAGCTTACCCCGATGCAGTCCGGTCTTTATGTTTCTCTGTCGTCACAGATGGCACTTGAAAAGCGTTTGACGACCATCGCGGACAACATGGCAAACGTGAACACGACGGGCTTCCGCGGCACGGAAGTGAAGTTCAACCAGATCCTCAGCAATACCGACAACAAGCTGAACGCCAAGGTCGCCTTCGTTTCGCAGGGCAACGACTATCTCTCCAACGAGACGGGCGAACTGCAGCACACCGGCAACATGCTGGATTTCGCGATCAAGGGCGACGCCTGGTTCTCGCTCGATACCCCGGCCGGTCAGGTCCTCACCAAGGATGGCCGCTTCACGATGAAGGATACAGGCGAGCTCGTGTCGGTTCGCGGCTATCCGGTCCTCGACGCCGGCGGCGCGCCGATCATTCTCAACACGGCTGGCGGCGAGCCGAAGGTCGGCGCTGACGGCAATATCTATCAGGGCGGCCGCCAGGTCGGCTCCATCGGCCTCTTTGAAGCCGATATCTCCAAGGGCTATCTCCGCTACGAAAACAGCGGCGTCATGACCACGGAAACGCCGCGCACCGTCACCGATCGCTTCAATATCGGCGTCGAGCAGGGCTATCTCGAAAACTCCAACGTCAACGCCATGCGCGAAATCACCCAGCTGATCGAAGTCAACCGCGCCTTCGAAAGCATCGCCTCGCTGACGACGGATAGCGAAAACTCATTCGGCGAAGCGATCAAGACGCTGGGCGGCAGCCGCTAAGCGGAAGGGTCTGAGACATGAGCCAGACACCGCTCACCGAAGGCGCGCTTTCGCCGAAGCTTGGCCACCTCGCATCGCTGGTCGAGCGCTACAGCAAGCCGGAATTCTCCGTCGCCCATGGCGGCCATGTGCAGACGATCGCGGCGGGCCACTATACCGTGACAGGCCTTTCCCGGCATGTCCGACTCGGCGAATTCGTCGCCCACAAGTCGGCAACCGGTATCCATCTCGGCGAAGTCGTCCGCGTCGAGCCGGATCTTGCCTATGTCTGCCCCATCGAGCCCGGCGAGCCGATCGGCATCCACGACACGGTCATCCGCAAGGGCGCCTTCCGCATCTCGCCCTCCGAAAGCTGGTGCGGCCGCACGATCAACTCGCTCTGCGAGCCGATCGATGGTCTCGGCCCGGTTGTCGAAGGTCTCGATCGCCGTTCGATCTCCAATACCGCCCCGCCGTCGATGACGCGCCGTCGCGTCGACAAGGGCTTCAAGACCGGCGTTCGCGCCGTCGATATCTTCTCGCCGCTCTGCCACGGCCAGCGCCTCGGCATCTTCGCCGGCTCCGGCGTCGGCAAGTCGACGCTCTTGTCGATGCTCGCCATGGCCGATGCCTTCGACAAGGTGGTGATTGCGCTCGTCGGCGAACGTGGCCGTGAAGTGCGCGAATTCATCGAGGATACGCTCGGTGAAAACATGAAAAAGTCGATCGCCGTCGTCGCCACCAGCGATGAAAGCCCGATGCTGCGCAAGATGGCGCCGCTGACGGCGGTAACGATCGCCGAATATTTCCGCGACCAGGGCCAGAACGTCCTGCTGATCGTCGACAGCGTCACCCGCTTCGCCCACGCCATCCGCGAGGTCGCTACGGCGTCCGGTGAGCCGCCGATCGCCCGCGGCTATCCGGCCTCGGTCTTCACCGAATTGCCGCGTCTTCTGGAACGCGCCGGTCCGGGACCCGAGGGTACGGGCACGATCACCGCGATCATCTCGATCCTCGTCGATGGCGACAATCACAACGACCCGATCGCCGACTCCACCCGCGGTATTCTCGACGGCCACCTCGTTCTGCAGCGCAGCCTGGCGGAAGAGGGGCGCTATCCGCCGATCGATCCGCTGGCCTCGATCTCGCGTCTCGCCCGTAAGGCCTGGACGCCGGATCAGGAGAAGCTGGTCTCGCGCCTGAAGTCGCTGATCCACCGTTTTGAAGAGACGCGCGACCTTCGCCTGATCGGCGGTTACCGCCCGGGTGCTGACCCGGATTTGGACATGGCGGTCAAGCAGGTACCAATTATTTACGATGTTTTGAAACAGTCGCCGGGCGAATCGGCGTCGGCAGATGCCTTTGCTGATCTCGCGGCTGCGCTCAAGGCTGGGGCAGCCCCGCCCAACCAGCCTGCACCCAAAAGAGGTTAGACGTGACCGGGTTTGAAGACGACGACGAGCGCATTGCTCCGCTGAAATCCGATGAGAAGCGCAAGTCGCTGATGCTCGACCGCGTGCTGACCGTAACCGGTCTCGCGCTCGCCGGCGCTGCCGCGATCTTCCCTTGGTACGTCTTCTTCAACGAAGACAAGTTCAGCCTCAATATCGCCCAGGGCGACCGCACCCGCGACCTCCCGGATTGGCCGGCCCGCAATGTCTTCAGCGTGTCGCCGCTGGCGATGGTCAACAAGAACGAAGTCAAGAACAAGCCGGAACCGCCGATCGACCCGCTGACGACAGCAACGGTCTCGAGCGTCGGCAAGGAAATCGACAAGGGCCTGGTCCCGGAAGACCAGCCATTCCCGGCGAGCTCCGGCTTCAAGCTCCTGCATGTCGCAAACGGCCGGGCGCTGATCGAAGACCCCTCGGGCATGTATGTCGTGCGCGTCGGTTCGGTGCTTCCCGACGAAAGCCGCCTGGCGACGATCGAGCAGCGCGACGGCAAATGGGTGATCGTCACCTCCAAGGGCGACATCTACCAGTAAACGTCAGCCTCTCGAGCTGAATGGAATGCTTCACGGCCCCGGTTTTCCGGGGCCTTTCCGTTTGTGCTGCGCCTGATCGGGGCCGCAAAAGCCGAATTCTCCGTAAGTCTGACGCAAGATTACCGCCCTAGGGTCGTCTCAGTAAAAACGGAGAGTTCCCATGCAACCGATTCAACTTTTCGACTTGGCCTCGCGGCAGGCGGAATGGCTGACGATCCGTCAGGAGGTTGTGGCCGGCAACATCGCGAATGCGAACACGCCGAAGTACCGTGCGAAGGACATCACGCCCTTTCAATCGGTTCTCGACAAGTCTGATGTTGCCATGGCGCGCACCAATCCTGCGCATTTCAGCGGCAATGACTTCAGCACCAGCGGCGACATCGACGTCAAGGAAGCCGCACTCGATCAGGAGATCGGCGTGCAGGAATCCGGCAACACCGTCGGTCTCGCCGAGGAACTCTCCAAGTCCGGCGAAATCAAACGCCAATACGAGCTGAACACCTCGCTGGTCGGCTCCTTTAATCGAATGATGTTGATGACCGTAAGGAAGTAAAATCGTGGATCCTTTATCAGCAGCCATGAAGATTGCTGGGTCGGGGCTTGAGGCTCAATCGACTCGCCTGCGCATTGTCTCGGAAAACATCGCGAACGCCCGTTCGACCGGTGACACGCCGGGTGCCGATCCCTACCGCCGCAAGACCGTTACCTTCGGCGAACAGGTTGACCGTGCAGCCGGCTTGACCACCGTCAACGTCAAGAAGCTCGGCGTCGACGAATCGGAATTCACCACTGAATACGACCCCAGCAATCCGGCAGCGGATGAGCGCGGCGTGGTGAAGCTGCCGAACGTCAACATGCTGGTCGAAATGGCCGACATGCGCGAAGCCAACCGATCCTATGACGCCAATCTGCAGACCATCAAGCAGACCCGCGACTTGATCTCCTCCACCATCGACCTCCTGAAGAGCCAGTAATGATCAGCAACGTACAGAACATCGGTTCTCTTTCCTCCACACGCGGCCTCGGCAGCGTCGTTGGCGAGAATTCTTCCTCTTCGGTCACTTCGGCGGCCGAAAGTGCAAAGGCAGACCAGAGCTTCGCCTCCGTTATGGGCAACATGGCCACCCAGGCCATAGACTCGGTAAAGGGCGCGGAATCCATGTCCTTCGCCGGCCTCAAGGGCACCGCGACGACCCGCGAGGTCGTCGACTCCATGCTGCAGGCGGAACAGACGCTGCAAACCGCAATTGCCATCCGTGACAAGGTCGTTTCGGCCTTCCTCGACGTCACCAAGATGCAGATGTAACCGGATAAGGACGGACCGATGAGAGCGCTTGCCATTGCGGCCACGGGCATGGATGCCCAGCAGACCAACCTCGAAGTCATCGCGAACAACATCGCGAACATCAACACCACCGGTTTCAAGCGCGCCCGCGCCGAGTTCACCGACCTTCTGTACCAGACCGAGCGCGCCAAGGGCGTTGCCAACCGCGCCAACCAGGCGATCGTGCCGGAAGGCGCGAATATCGGTCTCGGCGTCCAGACCTCGGCCGTGCGTAACCTGCACATCCAGGGCGAACTCAGCCAGACCGGCAACGACCTCGACGTCGCGCTCGTCGGCCGCGGCTTCTTCCAGGTCCAGGCGCCCGACGGCACGACGCTCTATTCCCGCGCCGGCGCCTTCAACAAGAACGAGACCGGCCAGCTGGTCACCGCTGACGGCTATACCGTCGTTCCCGGCGTCACCATCCCGACCGGCTCGACGCAGCTGACGATCAGCCGCTCCGGCGAAGTGACCGCCGTTCTCGCCGGCCAGACCGATCCGACCACGCTCGGCCAGCTGACGCTCGCAGACTTCGTCAACGAAGCCGGTCTCCAGCCGATCGGCGACAACCTGTTCCAGCAGACGCCGGCATCCGGTGAAGCTGTCGTCGGCACGCCCGACGAGCAGGGCTATGGCTACATGAAGCAGGGCTACCTGGAATCGTCGAACGTCGATCCGGTGAAGGAAATCACCGACCTGATCTCCGCGCAGCGCGCCTATGAAATGAACTCGAAGGTCATCACCACTGCCGACGAAATGGCCTCCATCGTCAGCAAGAACCTGAAGTAATCTAGGAAAGGGCCGAACATGATGTTTCGCCGGGCGAGAAATACCGTCGCTCTGACGGCATTCGCTGCGATCGCTTATGCCGGGATCCTCGTGACCCCGGCGGCGAACGCCAGCATGGGTTACGCAGTCGTTCCGACCGCGATCATCTATCCCGGCGAAACCATCGCTGCCGGCCAGCTCCAGGAAGTCGAAGTCACCAACCCGAACCTTTCCGGCGGCTACGCAAAGTCGATCGACGAGGTGCAGGGGATGATTTCGAAGCGCACCCTGCTTCCAGGCCGCACGATCAGCGTCTCGGCGCTGCGCGAACCCTACACGGTGACGCGCGGCTCGCAGATCCGGCTGGTCTTCAACATCGGTAACATGACCATCTCGGCGGCCGGTTCGCCGCTGGAAGACGGCTCGACCGGTCAGGTCATCCGCGCCCGCAACATGGATTCGGGCGTCATCATCAGCGGTACAGTCCTCGCTGACGGCACCATTCACGTGGCGGCAAAATGAAGATCGTCTCTCGCATCATCGCCGCGTTTGCGGCTCTTTCCATGTGCATGGGAAGCGTGACGCCCGCCTCGGCGCAGATGGCCTCGCGCATCAAGGATATCGCCTCGCTGCAGGCCGGCCGCGACAACCAGCTGATCGGCTACGGTTTGATCGTCGGTCTGCAGGGAAGTGGTGACGGTTTCCGCGCCTCGCCCTTCACCGAGCAGTCGATGCGCGCCATGCTGCAGAATCTCGGCATCTCGACGCAGGGCGGTGAATCGAACGCCAAGAACACGGCGGCCGTCATGGTCACCGCCAACCTGCCGCCGTTCGCCAGTCCCGGCAGCCGCATCGACGTCAATGTCAGCTCGCTTGGCGATGCCACGTCGCTCCGTGGCGGTACGCTCGTCATGACCTCGCTGTCCGGCGCCGATGGCCAGATCTACGCCGTCGCCCAGGGCTCGGTCGTCGTATCGGGCTTCCAGGCGCAGGGTGCGGCCGCAAGCGTGACCGAAGGTGTGACCACCGCCGGCCGCGTGCCCGGCGGCGCGATCATCGAGCGCGAGCTGCCCTCGCGCTTCAAGGATTCCGTCAATCTCGTGCTGCAGCTGCGCAACCCCGACTTCTCGACGGCCGTGCGCATCGCCGACGTCGTCAACGGCTATGCATCCTCTCGTTTCGGCGGCCCGGTTGCCGAAGCCAAGGACGCCCAGGAAGTCATCGTCCAGAAGCCGCGCGAAGCCGATCTCACGCGCCTGATGGCCGATATCGAAAATCTCATCGTCGAGACCGACACGCCGGCCAAGGTCGTCGTCAACGAGCGCACCGGCACCATCGTCATCGGTGCGGACGTCCGCGTCTCGCCTGTGGCCGTCAGCTACGGAACGCTGACCGTGCAGGTCACCGAGACGCCGCAGGTCATCCAGCCATTGCCCTTCTCCAAGGGGCAGACGGCGGTCCAGCCGCAGACGGATATCGCCGCGCAGAAAACCGGCGGCCGTGTGGCGATATTGCAGGGGCCCGATCTCAGAACGCTCGTCGCCGGCCTGAACAATATTGGCGTCAAGCCTGACGGCATCATCGCCATCCTCCAGGGCATCAAATCTGCAGGCGCTCTGCAGGCGGAGCTCGTACTGCAATGATCAAGCTCAACAAGGACATGACCGTCTCGGAACTCGTGCGGCGCCTGGCATTGCCGGCCGCCGCCGTCATGCTGCTGACGATCCCGGGCGCCTTTGCCCAGGAAGCGCCGAAGCCTGAGGGCGACATCACCTCCGAGGACGAGATCAAGCAGTTCTGCACCAACATTGCCGATCCCGCTCGCGACCAGCGCTATCTGCTGCAGAAGCAGGATCTGGAAAAGCTCCGGGCCGATATCGATACCCGCATGGCCGAGATGGACAAGCGCAAGGCCGAGTATCAGGATTGGCTGAAGCGCCGCAACGACTTCCTCAAGCAGGCGGAAGCGGGCCTCACCGACATCTACAAGAACATGAAGCCGGACGCGGCGGCGCTGCAGCTTGAGAAGGCCAATACCGGGATCGCGGCGGCCGTGATCATGCGGCTCGGTGCGCGTCAGTCGAGCCTGATCCTGGCCGAGATGGATCCTGAAAAGGCAGCCGTCATCGCCAACATCATTGCAAGTGCATCCGATCCCAATACGTCGAAGGATCCCTCATGAATAAGCGTTTCCCGGCTGCCATCGCCGCCGTTGCCCTTCTCGCCGGCTGCCAGTCGCCGCAGTCCGTGAGAGAGATCGGCAGGGCGCCCGCCATGAGCCCGATCGGCAGCGGCCTGGCCTATGGCCAGACGCCGCAGATGGCGCTTTATCCGAAGCAGCCGCGCCAGGTCGCACAGGGCTATTCGCTCTGGAGCGATAGCCAGGCCGCGCTCTTCAAGGATGCCCGCGCTCTGAACGTCGGCGATATCCTGACGGTCAACATCCAGATCAACGACAAGGCGTCGTTCGAGAACGATACCAGCCGCAGCCGCACCAATTCCAGCGGCATGAACTGGGACGTCCAGGCCAATATCCTCGGCTGGAACCCGAAGTCCAAGACCGACCTGACCTACGGCTCTGACACGAGCACCGACGGCAAGGGCAAGATCGACCGCTCCGAAAAGCTGACGCTGCTCGTCGCCGCGGTGGTCACCGGCATCCTGGAAAACGGCAACCTGGTCATCAGCGGCTCGCAGGAAGTCCGCGTCAACCAGGAAATCCGTATTCTGAACGTCGCCGGTATCGTTCGCCCGCAGGACGTCAACGCCGAAAACCAGATCTCGTATGAAAAGATCGCCGAAGCCCGCATCTCCTACGGTGGCCGCGGCCGCCTGATGGAAGTGCAGCAGCCGCCGCGCGGCCAGCAGGCCGTCGATCTCTTCTCACCGCTCTAAGGCCAGGAAACCATGGCAGACGAAGAAACAGGCGAAGCCAAACCGAAGAAGAAATCCGGGGCGATGATGACGATCGTCGGCGTCGCGGTATTGACCCTTCTCGGCGCCGGCGGTGGTTGGGCTGTCGGCTCGATGCTCGCCCCGAACGTCAAGAGCGCCGAGCAGGCCGAAAAGCCGGCCGACCCGAAGGCCGCCGGCGGCGAGAAGAAGGAAGGCGAAACCGGCCTTCCGCATATCTCGACCGAGGCCAACAACGTCGTCCAGCTCGAGCCGATCACCTCGAACCTCGCTTACCCCTCGGAAAACTGGGTGAGGCTAGAGGTCGCACTTCTCTTCAATGGCCCCCCCGACGTGAAGGTCGCGGAGGATATCCATCAGGATATAATGGCTTACATCCGCACTGTTTCGCTGCAGCAGATCGAAGGTCCGCGCGGCTTCCAATATCTACGGGATGACATCCAGGAACGTGTTGACCTGCGCTCTCAGGGGCGCGTATCCAAGGTCATGTTCAGGACCTTTGTCGTCGAATGATTCGATTCATAATTTTCTTGGCCGCCATGATGGCGGTACCGGAATTGGCGGTGGCTCAGCAGCTGCCGACAAATCTGTTGAATATCCCTGTCGATGGTTCGGTCGCGGCCTGGATCATCCGTACATTCGGCCTTCTGACCGTTCTTTCGGTCGCGCCGGGCATCCTGATCATGGTGACGAGCTTTCCGCGCTTCATCATCGCCTTCTCGATCCTGCGCACCGGCCTCGGCCTCTCCTCGACGCCATCCAACATGATCCTGTTGTCGCTGTCGCTGTTCATGACCTTCTACGTCATGACGCCGACCTTCGACAAAGCATGGCAGGATGGGGTGCAGCCGCTGCTTTCCAACCAGATCCAGGAACAGGAAGCCATCCAGCGCATCGCCGAGCCGTTCCGCACCTTCATGGCCGCCAATACCCGCGACAAGGATCTGGCGCTTTTCGTCGATCTTGCACGTGAGCGTGGCCAGAACGTCCAGACCGGCGCCCAGATCGATTACCGCGTGCTGATCCCGGCCTTCATGATCTCGGAAATCCGCCGCGGCTTCGAAATCGGCTTCCTCGTCGTCTTGCCGTTCTTGGTCATCGACCTGATCGTCGCCACCATCACCATGGCCATGGGTATGATGATGCTGCCGCCGACGTCGATCTCGCTGCCCTTCAAGATTCTCTTCTTCGTGCTCATCGACGGCTGGAACCTTCTGGTCGGCAGCCTGGTTCGCTCGTTCAGCTAAGCCACAGCAGTTTTCCCTGGCCGGGTCTTCGGCCGCCACAGCAGACAACAAAAAACCCGCCTGGATCTCTCCGGCGGGTTTTGTGTTTGTCGGTGTCTCGAACCTTATGCGGTCCAGAACGGCTGCGTGCGGGCCGGCAGGGCAGGGACGTCGAAGTGGTCGGGAGCCTCGCCGCGCTTGGCGCGGTCGGCCATCGTCACGAAGGCCTGCTCGAGATGCTTGCAGAAGCGCTCGGCGTCGAAGAGCGGAGCGATATAGCGCTGCTCGGCGAGATGCGCCTTGTAGGCCGTGACCTTCTCGCGATTGTTGGCGAGCTCGACAGCCATATCCTCGTAATCCTGCAGATCTTTGCCGACCAGCTCCGGCAGGCCGATGGCGTTCAACAGGCTCTCGCTGACGCGTGAGGCGAAGTTGGTGCCCTTCATCGTCAGAACCGGCAGACCGCCCCACAGCTGTTCCGATGTGGTCGTGTGGCCGTTGACCGGGAAGGTGTCGATACCGAGATCGGCGGCCTGGATACGGTCGATATGCTCCTGGTAGCCGGTACGGGCGCAGAAGATGATCCTGTTCGCGGCGATACCGGATGCCCGGAACGCCTTGCGCAGGTTCTCCTCGTTGCGCGGAGAATTGCTCATCAGCCACAGGACGCTGTTCGGCGCCCGCTTCAGGATCCGCGTCCAGCTCGCAATGGCTTCCGGCGTGATCTTGCGGTTACCGTTGAAGGAAGCGAATACGAAGGCATCGTCTGCCAGGCCGTACTGCTCGCGCGTCACCGGCTTCGGCTGCGGACGGTTCGACGGGTCGTTCGGCTGGTAGCTCTCCGGCATGCGGCAGAACTTCTCGTGGTAGAACGGCTTGGCGACGTCAGGCAGGACGAACTGGTCGCCGATGACGTAGTCGAGGTCGATACCCAGCGTGCTGCCCGGGAAGCCGAGCCATGCGACGTGCACGGGCGCCAGCGGGATGTTGAAGCTGTTGGCGCGGCTATCTGCGGTATGACCCTTCAGGTCGACCATGATGTCGATATTGTGCTCGCGCACCAGGCGCAGCACTTCCTGGTCGGAAACACCGTGGATGTCGACGATCGTGCCCCACTTGCTGCGGTCGGTCTTGTTGTTCAACAGGGCATAGGGGCCGCTGTGGTCGAACAGCACGATCTCGAACTTGTCGCGATCGTGGAGTTCGAGAACCCGCTGCATCAGCTTCATGGTTGCGTGGTTGTCCCAGAAGTCGGCGGACATGTAGCCGATGCGGATCTTGTCCGACCATGCATGCGGCTGCGCCCGGCGCGCCGCGACCTTGTCGGGATCGAGCTTCGGCACGCCGACCATCGGCAGGCGGTTGAGATCTTCGTTGCCGCACCAGTGCAGGTGATAGAAGGGATGGTCCTTGCGCAGCACTTCCGGGCGGCCGTCGAGGACCGAGTCGTCGACGACCTTCTGGTGCCTGAGGCTTTCCTCGTAGTCGTTGAATTCGCGCAGGAAGATCAGATACAGGAAGCGCGCCGAGAAATCCTTCGGGAAGCGCTTGAAGATGTTGCGGGCGAGCTGCTCGTTGGACGGATCGCTGAGATCGTTGGAGACCAGCGTCGCGGCGGCCTGGAGATGTTCGCGGTTGCTGCTCTTGGACAGCACGTTCTTCAGCGGCTGGATCAGATCGCGCTGCTGGCGCGCATAGAAGACCGAGACCAGGATGAATGCTAGGTCGGGATCCTTCTGCGCCTTCTCGAAGTTGCGCATGCAGATGACCAGCGCTTCATCGTGTTCGCCGCAATCGTAGTGCAGGCGCGCGGCAAGCTTGTAATATTCGTAGGCGTTCGCACCACCGGCCTTGGCCGCAAGCCCGTAGGACTTCGCCGCGTCGGACTTGAAGCCGAGCTGCAGCAGGTTCTTTGCGAGCAGGGCGTAGGTCTTCGCATCCTTCTGGGTGTCAATCAGCTGATTCAGTGTTGCGAGGGACTGCGTATAGCGGCCTGCCTGAAATTCCCGGGATGCCACCGAAAACGAGACTTTGCTGTTCAAAACCGAACTCCGTTAGGAAATGCGCTGATCAAAACATCGATGCTGCCGCACGCAGCGAGCCGCCGCGTCTGGACGAGGCGAGCTGTGCTGTTTCTGGCCATGGCACATTTGCATCCGAAGCTTGCACGAAGCCGGTGTATTGCTTTGGAACGGGCGGAATTTAACTGTCTCCGACCCCCTGTTCCGGATTGTTTAACTATAGACTGCAGGGGTTTGGCGCCCCCCGGCACTTTTAAGAAGTTGGCAAGTATTGGCTGCGAGATTGCCCTGGACATGACGGGTTTGGGGCCAAAAAAGAAGGCGCCGAGTTGCATGAAGCAGGTCCGTCATCGCCGGTAATAGCAGTCCGGTAATGTCCTCCTTTTTGTATCTAGTTTTCTAGGGGACAGATTATGACAAGCATTAACACCAACACTTCCGCAATGGCAGCTCTCCAGACGCTGCGTAACGTCAACCAGAACCTCTCCTCCACGCAGAGCCACGTTTCGTCGGGCCTGCGCGTTGGCAAGGCTTCCGACAACGCTGCTTACTGGTCTATCGCCACGACCATGAAGTCGGACAACAAGGCCCTCGGCGCTGTTTCTGACGCTCTCGGCATGGGCGCTGCCAAGGTCGACACGGCTTACACCGCCGTTGAAAGCTCGATCGACGTCGTTTCCGAAATCAAGTCGAAGCTGGTTGCTGCAACTGAAGACGGCGTTGACAAGTCCAAGGTTCAGGACGAAATCACCCAGCTCCAGGCTCAGCTGAAGAGCATTGCTTCTTCCGCTTCGTTCAACGGCGAAAACTGGGTTGCCAACACCGCCGGCGAAACGATGAGCGTTGTCTCGTCCTTCGTCCGCAGCAGCTCGGGTGCCGTTTCGGTCACGACTTCGGAATACACGGCTGCCGATACCGACCTGCTCTACACCGACGCAACTGCCGGCACCGGCGGTATCCTCGGCACGGCTGGCGCTTCGTCGGGCAAGTCGATCACCGAGTTCACGATCGACTCCTCCACGACCAAGGGCGGCATCGACAACCTGCTTTCGGACGTTGAAACCGCACTGAAGAGCATGACCTCGCTCGGCTCCAAGTTCGGCTCGATCTCCTCGCGCATCGACATGCAGTCGAACTTCGTCTCGTCGCTCAGCGACTCGATCGAATCGGGTGTTGGCCGCCTCGTTGACGCGGACATGGAAGAAGAGTCCTCCAAGCTGACCGCGCTGCAGACGCAGCAGCAGCTCGCGATCCAGTCGCTCTCGATCGCTAACTCCTCTTCGCAGAACATCCTGTCGCTCTTCCGCTAAGACCGGAACAGCACATCACAAAAATGGAAATGGCCGGTGTTTCACCGGCCATTTTTCGTTAACAAGCCCTTAATGCTAAAATAGCGTAAGTTACCGATTTTTAACGATTTTTTTTGGGTCGTGTTTAGGTTGTTTTAACTATGATGCTGTTTCCTAGGGACATCGAAACGGCGGTCGATCAACAGACGATCGGCAGGCATGACGCTGAGCGCCGTTCCCGGTGAGACCGGAATGCCCTTCATCACGTAGCCAATTAGGGGCACATTTAAAATGACCAGCATTCTTACCAACAATTCCGCAATGTCCGCACTGCAGACGCTGCGCAACGTCAACCAGAACCTGTCCGACACCCAGAACCACGTTTCGTCGGGCCTGCGCGTTGGCAAGGCTGCCGACAACGCAGCTTACTGGTCGATTGCCACGACGATGAAGTCGGACAACAAGGCCCTCGGCGCTGTTTCTGACGCTCTCGGCATGGGCGCTGCCAAGGTCGACACGGCTTACACTGCCGTTGAAAGCTCGATCGACGTCGTTTCCGAAATCAAGTCGAAGCTGGTTGCTGCAACCGAAGACGGCGTTGACAAGTCCAAGGTTCAGGACGAAATCACCCAGCTCCAGGCTCAGCTGAAGAGCATCTCTTCTTCCGCTTCGTTCAACGGCGAAAACTGGGTTGCCAACACCGCCGGCGAAACGATGAGCGTTGTCTCGTCCTTCGTCCGCAGCAGCTCCGGCGGCGTTTCGGTCACGACGACCGAGTACACGGCTGCCGAAACCGACCTGCTCTACACCGACGCAACGGCTGGTACGGGTGGTATTCTCGGCACGACCGGCGCTTCGTCGGGCTTCTCGATCACCTCGTTCACGATCGGCGCTTCCACGACCAAGGGCGACATCGACAACCTGCTGACCGACGTTGAAACCGCTCTGAAGGACATGACTTCGCTCGGTTCGAAGTTCGGTTCGATCTCCTCGCGCATCGACATGCAGTCCAACTTCGTTTCGTCGCTCAGCGACGCAATCGACTCGGGTGTTGGCCGCCTCGTTGACGCCGACATGGAAGAAGAGTCCTCCAAGCTGACCGCGCTGCAGACGCAGCAGCAGCTCGCGATCCAGTCTCTCTCGATCGCTAACTCCTCTTCGCAGAACATCCTGTCGCTCTTCCGCGGCTAATAAGTCCAGAAAACATACCCGCCGGCTTAGTCCGGCGGGCACTGAAAAGAAGCCGCGCCTTAACAGGTGCGGCTTTTTGTCGTTGGCGTTAACGATTTGTTAACCATTTTGCCGTCTTCTGCGCTCAACGTAACGGTGAGTTAACCGAGATTAATCGCAGGTTAACAGGCATGAGCGCTGCTTCCCGTTCCCGGTAGGCCGGAATGTCCCTTCTCGACGTTTTTGCCAATAAGGGGCACATTTTTCATGACGAGCATTTTGACGAACGTCGCAGCCATGGCTGCACTTCAGACACTTCGTAGCATTAATAATAATCTTGAAACGACACAGAACCATGTTTCCTCGGGTTACCGTGTCTCCAAGGCTGCAGATAACGCAGCCTACTGGTCGATTGCGACCACCATGCGCTCCGACAACAAGGCCCTGTCCGCAGTCTCCGACGCACTGGGTCTTGGCGCCGCAAAGGTAGACACCGCCTATTCTGCGATGGACAACGCCATCGACGTCGTCACCGAAATCAAGGCCAAGATCGTCGCCGCAACCGAAAAGGGCGTCGATCGCACCAAGATCCAGGAAGAAGTGAAGCAGCTGCAGTCGCAGCTCCTCAGCATTGCCCAATCGGCATCCTTCTCCGGCGAAAACTGGGTCGCAGGCAACGAAACGAAGAGCGTCGTCTCTTCCTTCGTTCGCGACGGCAACGGCGAGACCTCGGTTACGACCACCGAATACGTCCTCAATTCGGCCTCTAACGGCAACGTCCTGTTCGGCACCAGCAATGGCGCGATCGATACCTCCACCGGTATCATCGGCTCGACCAACGGCACTGTCGGCTCGATCTTCTCGCTCGACATCTCCAACATGTCGGACGGCGATATTACCCTCGCATTGAACGTCGTCGAGCAGGGTCTGGAATCGATGACCAAGGCCGCCTCGCAGCTCGGCTCGATCTCGACGCGAATTCAGCTGCAGGAGAATTTCGTCTCGTCATTGAGCGACTCGATCGACTCCGGTGTTGGCCGTCTCGTCGACGCGAACATGGAAGAGGAATCGTCCAAACTGACAGCGTTGCAGACACAGCAGCAGCTCGCCATCCAGTCGCTGTCGATCGCAAATTCGAGCGCACAGAACGTTCTCACGCTCTTCCAGCGCTAAGCCGGAAAATTGAAGCTGGATCGAATCTTGCGTCGCGATTTTCAACCGGCAGAAAAGATCTCGAAATCGCGCTCAAAAGGCGCGATTTCTCATTTAAAAACAATTTGTTACAGTGATCGTGAAGTTTCCGCGTGCCGGAGCGCTCCAAGCCTTGAAAGCATGCTTAAGTTCGGGTTAATTTCACCGGCGAGTTGATTTGTTTTACAGCGACGCACCGGCCGATTGCCGGGGGCATGAGGCCATAATCTGTCGCTACCGGTTTCCGGTCTGTCCCTTTCCATTCATACAAGAGATCGACAGATGGCTTATTCCATTCAGGACCCTGCTGCGCTGACCGCACTGAACGTTATGCGCGGCCTCGGCAAGGATAACGACAAGATCCAGCAGCAGATCTCGTCCGAGCTGCGCATCCAGTCCGCGGCCGATGACGCCACCTACTGGTCCTACGCCCAGACGCTGCGCACCGACGGCAATTCGCTGAAGACCATCGACGACGCTCTCGGCCTCGGCGCCGCCAAGGTCGATACGACCTACACGTCGATGAACTCGCTGATCGACCTCGTCACCAACATCAAGTCGACGCTCGTCTCGGCTGCGGACCCGGCAAACGATCGCGACAAGCTGAACACGACGCTTCAGCAGCTGAAGGGCCAGCTTCAGTCCGCCGTCACCGGCACCAGCTTCTCCGGCGAAAACTGGCTCTATAACAACAGCTCCGCCATGCCCGACACCCGCTCGGTGATCGGTGGCTATACGCGCGGTCCGAACGGCCAGTTCTACCCCGAGAACATCAGCATTCCGTCGTCGAACCTGGTGATGATCGATTCCCGCGACGCGTCGAAGGGCCTGCTGACGAAGGCGATCGATCCCGGCAATGGCACCGGTAGCCAGTTTTACCTGCTCAACGCCAATTCCAGCACGCCGGCCGCCGGCACCGAGATTGCGCTTTCGGACAGCACATCGAGCCAGGACCTTGCCGACATGCAGTCCGCGGTCGAGAAGATCCTCTCGAGCCTGAACACGACGGCATCCGGTCTCGGCATCATGCAGAACCAGATCGACGCCCGCTCCGATTACATCAGCAAGATGATGGATTCGCTGGACACCACGGTTGGTGCGCTCGTCGACACCGACATGGACGAAGCCTCCACGCGCCAGACGGCGATCGGGACGCAGCTCAACGTTGCCACCGAAGCGATGAACATCCTCAACACGTCGGCAGGCAACATCCTGATCCTTCTCGAGTAGCATTCCCGTCCAGATGGCGGGCGTTTGCGCCCGCCATTCATCCTCGCGCAAGTTTGGCTTTCTAGGTTTCAGGCAAGGATGGCGCATCAGGTTTTGGGCGGCCGTCGGAGTTGGTTTGAACGGGGCGCAGGCATGCCGCATCTTTTCGCAGATAACGGGTCGACACGATGAGCGCGATGCTTTCCCGCTATCTCAAGGATTTCAGTGACATCAAGCCCGTCGCCCCGGCTCCGGAGCCGTTGGACTTTGCCGACGACACCTTTGGCGGCTTCGCCGATATCGCCGAAGAGCCGGTTGTCGATCTGGAAGCCGAGAAGCGCGGCGCCTATGCCGAGGGCCATGCGGCCGCGACGGCGGAGCTCAGCGAAAAGCATGCCGTCGAAATGCAGACCCTCGAACTCATTCACCAGCGTGAATTCGAGGAGTTGAAGGCCAAGTATGAGGAAGAGCTGGCGGCGCTGATTGCCGCACGTCTTTCCAATATCGCATTCGATGTCGCCGATCTCGTCAGCGCCGCGGCCGTCAAGGCCGTTGCGCCTGTCGTGACCGAGGCCGTCGCCGAGGATGCCGTCAAAAGTCTCGCCGCCCTGTTGCGCGAGGCGATCCTGGATGGCGCTGCCGGCCCTGTCGTCGTCAAGGGACCGGCGAAACTCTTTGCCCTGCTGGAAAAGGCGCTCGGCGAGAAGCCCGGTCTGCTGCGTCATCTCGAAACGGATGATGTGGATCTTGCAGTTGAGGTTGATGGTTCCGTTCTCGTGACGCGCATCTCGGCCTGGTCGGCCAGCCTGAAGAAAGTTCTGGAATGAGCGAGAGCGAAAATCACCACCACGGCAAGAACGAAGTCATCATCGTCAAGAAACATGGCCGTGGCGACCACGATGGCGCCCATGGTGGTGCCTGGAAGATTGCCTATGCCGACTTCATGACGGCGCTTATGGCCTTCTTTCTCGTCATGTGGCTGGTCAACGCCGCCAACGAGGAAACCAAGGCCTCGGTCGCGACCTACTTCAATCCGATCAAGCTCGCCGATGAAAAGCCGACCGAAAAGGGCCTGAAGAAGCCTGTCGATACGGCTGACGGCGAGGAGACGAAGGACAAGTCCAAGCAGAAGGAAGAGCAGCAGACGCAGGGCGCATCGGCTGCAAGCGGCGACGACCAGACATCGACCTCTGGCGACCAGACCAACTATTCCGAAGCCGACTTCTTCGAAAACCCATACTCCGTTCTGGCCGAGATCGCCCAGGAAGTCGGGCAGCAGGCCAATGTCAGTGCCAAGGGCGAGGGCGGTGCGGCCGATTCCGGCCCCGCGACCGGCGCCGACGGCGGTCAGGCCTATCGCGATCCCTTCGATCCGGATTTCTGGACGAAGCAGGTCGAGGTGACGCGCGCCGACAATCCCGGCAAGACGCCGGCGACCAAGGACGCCAAGGAACAGCCTGACGCGACCGAGCTGGCAAAGCTCGAAGCCGAGAAGCCAGACACCGACACCGCGGACCTCAAGCCTGCGGACCAGCACGCGAAGCCGGCCGACAAACAGCATGACAAGACCGCAGACGGCAAGGCTGATGATCAGAAGCCTGACGATGCCGCAAAGACCGATGAAGAAAAGTCCGATCCGGTCAAGCAGGCCGAGGAAGAGAAGAAGGCCGACGAACTGAAGCAGGAGATCGCCAAGCAGATCACCGGCGTCGCCGGCAAGCTTGCCGAGGGTCTCACCGTCGTTCCGGCGGAAGGCGGGCTGCTGGTCAGCCTGTCGGACCAGGCGAACGACTCCATGTTCAATGTCGGCTCGGCCGTTCCCCGCAAGGAAATGGTTCTGGCGATGGAGAAGATCGGCGAAGTGCTGAAGGCCCGGCAGGGTGCCGTCGTCATCCGCGGCCATACCGACGCGCGTCAGTACAAGGGCGCCGATAACGAGAACTGGCGCCTGTCAATGGACCGCGCCCAGGCTGCCTATTACATGCTGGTTCGCGGCGGTCTCGGAGAGGGGCGTGTCTCGCAGGTCTCCGGCTTTGCCGATCGCAAGCTGAAGCTGCCCGATGATCCGCTCAATGCCGCAAACCGCCGTATCGAAATCCTCGTCCAGGGGGATCAGGGGTAAGCCATGGCGCGCCGCAAGCACCATCGTCTTCTGTCGATCGCACTCGGGCTGGCGCTTGCAGCGCCCGCGGCCGCGCGCGCCGACGAGCAGGAAGATCTGGCGCCTTACAAGATGCTGCGCTCGCTGCAGTTCGTGCAGGATTCCGTTGTCTCAGGCGATCACTCCGCCGCGGAAATGCAGCGCTTCATGCTGGGCACGATCGATCAGCGCCTGCGCACCGTCGATCCCGCCGTCTTTGATGACGATCGCAACGTCGATGCGGCGCTTGTCTATGCGATGAGCGGCGGTAACCCCGCCACGCTCGAATATCTCGTTTCCCGCGACGTCAACGGCTATTTCGACAATCGCGTCACCGATGTGCTGCGCAAGTATCTGAGCGGCAAGGGCCTGCTCGTCGCCAAGACGCTGGTCGAGACCGCAAACGAATATCGCGACAAGAAGATCGGCCCTTATCTCTCGCTGGTCGGCGGCAACGTCATGGTTGCCCGCAGTCCGCTCGAGGCACTGAAGCTTTACGATCAGGCGCGCCTGTCGGCGCCCGGCACTATCGTCGAGGAGGCGGCGCTGCGCCGCTCGGTGGCGATCAGCGTCGAGGCCGGGCTTGTCGACAAGGGCATGGCCTATTCGCAGCGCTATGTTCGCCGCTTCCTGCACTCCCCTTATGCCAGCCAGTTCGCCGATCTCTTCGTCAAGCTGATCGTCGATCATGAGCATGACGTGAAGACCGAGGACGTCGTCAGCATCCTGAGTTTCATGGATGATGCGCGTCAGCGCGAAGTCTATCTGCGCATCGCGCGCGCTGCAGGCATTGCCGGCAAGGTCGAGCTCTCCAAGACGGCCGCGGACCACGCCCGGGCCCTGTCGGGCGGCGAAACCGATCCGCTCGGCGCGCTGGCGAGCTTCTATGGCAATATGGCCTCGGTCTCGACGCCGGACGTCGATTCGGCGGCCCAGCATATCGGCAAGGTCGCGGATGGCGATCTCTCGGATCGCGACAAGGCGCTGCGGGCCGCTGCCCGCTCCGTGGCAGAACAAGTATTGAAAGCGCCTGACCCTGCAAGCTTGACGCAAGCAAGCGATTCTACTTCTTCTAATGAAGAGAATACTTCAGAACAGGCCGCTGTTACTACGGACGCCGAATCGCAATCGCCCACCGCTCCCCCGTCGGAACCGGTTGACGACGGAGCGGCACCGGCGCTCCCGGCAGACAGCAGCCAGGACCAGCAGAATGCTGATCCTGCCTACAAATCCTTTATGGCTGCGAACCGGTCCAAGCTTGACGATATCGACAAGTTGCTGGGCGAAGAGGGCAATTGAGATCATGGATATCAGCGTTTCGGGGGGAACGGCACCGGTTGAGGCGCCGTCAGCGAAATCCAATCGCCCTGTCGGCAAGGACGATGACGGCGGCAAGGGCGGCTTTTCGGACGTCCTGCAGAAAGCCGGCGATAACGGCCAGGGCGCGAACGACGCGCAGGCCGCTGACGGTTCGCAGCCCGCTGACGCACAGGCCGATGCCAACGTCATCGCCCGGTCGCGCCAGCATCCAAAGCCGATCATCGACCTCAGCGACACCTCGCTGAAGCAGCAGGCCGAAACCAAGCCGGAAACGGTCTCGGTCGGCAAGACGCTGAAGGAGCAGTTGCAGGAAGCCGCTGCGCTGCCGAAGGAAAAGAATACCAAGGACAAGTCCGACAAGCTCGACGAAGACACCCTGCCGCAGGCCGCCAAGGGCGCCAAGCCGGCAAAGGGCGAAGAAACCAAGAAGTCTTCCAAGGGCGAGACCGAGGATGCCGCAAGCGATGCGCTCGATCTCCTGAAGAAAGACGTCCCGCAGCAGCCTGCCGTGATCACCACGGTCATGCAGGGCACCGCCGTGAAGGCGAAGGACGACACCGCGCCTGGCAAGGACAAGAAGGACGATAAGGTCGAGGCAACCGGCAAGGCGGAAACGCATGCCACGGACGCGCTGGCGGCGATCAGCGGCCCGAAGGCTGCCGAGGTTCCCGTGCCCGGCGCTGAGGGCTCCGAGGCTGCCGATGGCAAGGTCTTCCGTTTGAGCCGCGCCGATGGCCGCGGTGAATCGATGGATATTCATATCGGGACCGAAAATGCCGGAGAGACCGGCGCCAAGGCCAAGACGGATATCGAGAACGTCACCGTGCTCGAATCGCGCCGCTATATCGGCCTCGCTCAGAACTCCGCTTCGGTCACCGCTGCCATCAGCGGCGACAAGGAATGGGCGCAGGCCATGCAGCCTGGCTCGGCGCTGTCGAACGCCGCCGAGTGGACGAGCACCGGCAAGGTCGTCAATACGCTGAAGATCCAGATGACGCCGATCGATCTCGGTCTCGTCACGGCGACGATGCGCCTGTCCGGCGATGCCCTCAACGTCGATCTGAAGGTCGAGACGGGCGCGGCCTACCGTCAGCTCAAGGAAGATCACAGCAAGATCCTCGAATCGCTGCGCAGCCAGGGCTACACGGTCGACAACGTCACCATTAGCATGGCGCCGGTCGAAAAGACCGACACCAGCGCGCAGGCGAACGCACAGGGCCAGTCCGGCCAGCAATCCCTGCAGCAGGGACAGGGCGGGGAGGCGCGTGAGCGCCAGTCGCAGACCGCACAGCGAGGGAATGGAGGCTTTGATGGCGCAGCTGAGACCGGCGTGGAAGGCGCTGCTTCTGGCTCCGATCGCAGCAGCGGTTCTGGCGGCGTTTACCTCTGAGGCAGCCGCCTCCAACGGTGCCTGCGAGAAGGAAATCCAGTCGGCCGCTGCCAAGTACGGCATCCCCGAAGGCATCCTCTACTCGGTCGGTTTGACGGAGACGGGACGCAAGGGATCGTTGTATCCCTTCGCGCTCAATATCGAGGGAAAGGCGGTCTTTCCACCCTCCGAAGCAGATGCCATGCGCCAGTTCGATACGGCGACCCGCGCGGGCGCGAAACTGATCGACATCGGCTGCATGCAGATCAACCATTACTTTCATGGCGAGAACTTCCGCTCCGCCGAGGAGATGTTTGACCCGCACACCAATGTGGAATATGCGGCGAAGTTCCTGCGCAACCTCCACGACCGTCACGAAACCTGGACGATGGCGGTAGCGAGATACCATGCAGGACCCAACAACGACCCCGCGCAGAAGCAGTATGTCTGCCGGGTGATCGCCAATCTGGTCGCCACCGGCTACGGCAAGTGGACTCCTAATGCGAGTAACTTCTGTCAGAATTGATGCAATCAAAGATGGCAAAAAGAGAACAAAGCGGAATCGTGTCGAAATGTGGCAGGAATCCGCCAGAATCTGGCCACGCAAGGCCTAATTTACTAGGTGTTAACTTTTCCACGAAATTTTTGTGTGCATAAGTCCAGTGACCTACTATATGTAGAGCAAATCGGGACGCAAAGGTTAAGCAACTATTAATTCCTGCCATTAACTTCCAACACCTTGTTCCAGATTCGTACGATTCGTACCCATAGATCATCGAAGTGCCACACTGATTCGGAGGCGGACGAATGATCGTCGTGGTTGATGAGCGCGAGCTCGTTAAGGATGGATATACATCTCTATTTGGCCGGGAAGGCATTCCTTCGACAGGCTTTGATCCAAACGAATTTGGCGAATGGGTGCAGACGGCGGCGGACTCGGATATCGCTGCTGTTGAAGCATTCCTGATCGGCCAGGGCCAGCAGACCTTCGAGCTGCCGCGGGCAATCCGCGATCGCTCCCAGGCGCCTGTCATCGCGGTCAGCGATCAGCCCTCGCTCGAAACGACGCTTGCACTTTTTGATTGCGGTGTCGACGACGTGGTCCGCAAGCCGGTCCACCCCCGTGAAATCCTCGCTCGCGCTGCGGCCATCCGCCGCCGCCTGAAAGCGATTGCAAGCCACACCGATATCGGCGCCATCCGCGTCTTCTCGGACGGCCGCGATCCCGAGATCCACGGCGAAGTTTTCGCGCTGCCGCGCCGCGAGCGCCGCATCCTCGAATATTTGATTGCCAACCGTGGACGCCGCGTCACGAAGACCCAGATCTTCAACGCCATCTACGGCATCTTCGACGAGGAAGTCGAAGAGAACGTCGTCGAAAGCCATATCTCCAAGCTGCGCAAGAAGCTGCGCAAGAAGCTCGGTTTCGACCCGGTCGATTCGAAGCGCTTCCTTGGCTACTGCATCGACTGGAACTGATTTCAGTGCTGGGCCCTGCTGCGCGGGCGCCCGTTCAACATTTCGAACGGTCCGCTCGCCACCAGACAGCTTCACGCAAGGCCCGCCAAATACTCTCCAAGCTATCAAGGAAAACGAGGTTTTCAGATGAGCATTTTTGGCAGCATGAAGACGGCAGTGTCCGGCATGAATGCCCAGGCAAACCGCCTGAGCACCGTCGCCGACAACATCGCGAACGCAAACACCACGGGCTACAAGGCGGTATCGACGGCTTTCTCGTCGCTCGTCCTGCCCTCCACGGCCGGTAACTACAATTCCGGCGGTGTACAGTCCTCCGTTCGTCAGGCCGTTTCTGCTCAGGGTGACATCTCCTACACCACCTCTGGCTACGACCTCGCTATTTCCGGCGACGGCTTCTTCATTGTTCAGGGCGCTGACGGTACGCCGGTTTTGACGCGTGCCGGCGACTTCACGAAGGACGACAGCGGCAACCTCGTCAACTCTGCCGGCTTCACGCTGATGGGTTATCCGTGGGGTGCATCGGCTCCGGCCGTCGTCGTCAACGGCTTCGATGGCCTGGTGCCGATCAACGTCATGGGCGACCAGAAGCTGGAAGCCGTCCCGACATCGACCGGAACCTGGACGGGTAACCTGAAGCCGGGTGCGACGGTCGTCACTGACCCCAATACGCTCCCGAGCGAAAACGCGGCTGTCGACCCGGTAACGTCGAACACGCAGAAGTACTCGATCGTCACCTACGACAAGCTGGGCTCGAAGGTGATGTACGATATCTATTACACCAAGGTCCCGGTTGACTCTCCGCCCGCAACTGCTGGCGCTGCGTACCAGTGGGAAATGTCGGTCTACCGCAACGCCGACAAGGCGACGACGGGCACCAGCTCGTTCCCCTACAGCTCGGGTCCGGTTTCTGTAAAGACGATTGAGTTCGATGACTCCGGACAGATGATTTCGCCCGGTTCGGCGACGATCACTGACCCGGTCACCGGATTGAGCATCGACATGAACCTCGACCTCTCGCAGGTTGGCGATAACTGGTCCGGTACGGGTAACGTCGACGGTCAGGGTGCAAATTCGCCGGTCGACATCACCATCGACTCGAACGGCGTTGTCTACTCGAAGTACGACGACGGCAGCACCAAGCCGGTCTATCAGATTCCGCTCGCAAACGTTCCGAGCCCGGACCTGCTGACCCTGATGTCGGGCAACGTCTACTCAGCCAACGGCAACTCCGGCGTGACGGTCACCGGCTTCCCGCAGACCAGCGGCTTCGGCAAGATCCAGTCGGGCGCCCTCGAAGGCTCCAACGTCGATATGGCCGGCGAGCTCACCGAGATGATCGAATCGCAGCGTAGCTACACCGCGAATTCCAAGGTCTTCCAGACGGGTTCCGACCTGATGGACGTTCTTGTGAACCTCAAGCGTTAAGAGCAGGGTAACGGGTAAATCATCATGTCGCTCACGTCAGCACTTAACACCGCGCAGAGCATATTCAACAACACCGGCACTCAGAGCAGTGTGGTGTCGAACAATATCGCCAATGCCGGCAACAAGGATTACGTGCGCCGGCAGGCGATGATTACGACGTCGCTGAACGGCGCGCAGGTCGTGCAGATCAGCCGTGCGCAGGAGGATCCCCTCTTGCGCCAGTATCTGAAGAGCAACGCGCAGGACAGCGCCCAGCAGACGCTGTTGAACGGCATCACCGATATCAAGAGCGTTCTCGGCGGGAACGACTACGAGACGTCTCCCTCGGAATATCTTTCGGCTTTCCGAGACAAGCTGGGTGCTTTCGCGGCTTCGCCGAACAATACGATCGCGGCTCAGGGCGCGGTAACCGCAGCCCAGGATCTGGCGAACTCGCTCAACAACGCCTCCAGCTATGTTCAGCAGGCGCGGTTGAATGCCGACAAGTCGATCGATCAGCAGGTCACGACGCTGAACTCGCTTCTGTCGCAGTTCGAGACGGCGAACAACGCGGTTAAGCTGGCGACGTCTTCGGGTGGGGATGCATCCCAGGCTCTCGATCAGCGCGATGGCCTTCTGAAGCAGATATCGAGCATCGTTGGCGTGACGACGACCACGCGCGCCAACAATGATATGGTGCTCTACACCTCCGACGGCACGACGCTGTTCGAAACCATTCCGCGCTCGGTCACCTTCGCAGCGACGAAGAGCTACAGCGCCGGCATGGACGGCAACAAGGTCTATATCGATGGCGTTGCGCTGGCTTCCGGCGCGGGCGGAACGACATCGGGCCAGGGTAGTCTTCAGGCCTTGCTTCAGGTCCGCGATGATGTCGCGCCGACTTTCCAGTCGCAGCTGGACGAGATCGCCAAGGGCCTGGTGAGCATGTTCTCGGAAACCAGCACCGATGGAACGACGACGCTTCCGGGCCTCTTCACCTGGAGCGGCGGCACCACGCCCACGTCAGGCGATATTATCGATGGGATCGCCGGCAGCATTTCTGTCAGCTCGGCCGTAATCACTTCGGCCGGCGGCGATCCGATGAAGCTGCGTGACGGAGCAATCAACGGAGCGGCTTACGACCAGAACCCCGATCCGAACAAGAGCGGTGGTTACACGGCGCAGCTGGATAAGCTGAATAACGCCCTCGGCGCCAAGATGAATTTCAATACTGCCGCTGGCATCGATTCCAACGTCAGCATCATGGACTTCGCCTCGAATTCCATCGGTTGGCTGGAACAGTATCGAAGCGACGCGGACGGCGCAGCTGAAAATACGTCTGCGGCCCTGTCGCGCTCCGACGAGGCCTATTCCAACGAGACCGGCGTCAACCTCGACGAAGAGCTGACGCTGATGCTCGATATCGAGCAGTCATACAAGGCGGCAACGAAGATTTTGAATGCCGTCGATGAAATGCTGAAGTCATTGCTGGATATTGCGAGTTAACGATGAAAAGCTCATTCATTTCTAGTTCAGCCATTCAAAACGCCATGCGGTTGACGATCCGTCAGTCGCAGAACCAGATGGTGCAGTCGGCTGTTGAGGCCAGCACCAAGACCTACGCCGACGTTGGTCTGGCGCTTGGTATGAACACGGCAAAGAGCATCGATTTCAATCGCGAGATCGATCGCATCAAGTCGATCAAGGACAGCAACTCGGTTGTCAACCTTCGCCTGGAGATGTCGCAGAACGGTCTCGGCGATCTGAATAGCGCTGCCGACGACCTGATGGCCAAGCTGACCGCGCTCAAGGGCAGCGAGAGCTCGACGACAATCACGGTGACATTGCAGCAGGCAACCAGCGCGTTCTCGACGCTGATGGGAACGGCCAATTCGTCCGCCAACGGTGAGTATCTCTTCTCCGGCGTCAATACCGATGTGCCGCCGCTCAGCGACCAGAGCGCGGATGCGATCAGCGCCATGCAGACCAATCTTCAGGCCTATGCCAGCGCTTTGACTGATCCGGTCACCGGCAATCCCAAGACGGTTGCCGATCTCGATGAAACCGACATGAAGAACTTCACGACGATGTTTGTCGAGCCGATGTTCACCGGTGACACGTTGCCGACAGGCTATCCGGTCGGTGCACCGGTGCCGACGTCAGGCGCTTACGTCACAAACCCGCCGGCTTGGGCTGACTGGTCTTCTGCATCCAACCAGAACATGACCAGCCGCATCAGCAACTCTGAAGTCGTTACGTCTTCGACCAACGCCAATTCTGACGGCATGCGCTATTTCGCCATGGCGACGATCATGACCCAGGCCCTGGCCGGTCAGGGACTTGGAACTGCCGGCATGGCAGGCCTCTCCGATGCAGCGATTGACTATGCCGGCCGCGCCGTCGACGGTCTGACGAGCCAGCAGAGCCAGCTTGGTCTCTCCCAGGAGCGTGTGACGAAGTCCAACGACGCACTGGATGCGCAGTCGACTATTCTGCAGGGCAAACTCATCGATCTCACGGGCGTGGATCCGGTCGAGGCGACCACGATCGTCAAGAACATGGAAACCCAGCTTCAGACCTCTTACACGATCATCTCGAAGATCCAGCAGTTGAGCCTCGTAAACTACCTTTGATGATCAAAGGTACCTAGAAGGATGCATGAATGTATCAGTTCTCTTATGCCGAGGTCATGCAAGACTCGGTGGCCGATGCAAAAGAAAGGGAACGACAAGTTCTCGATCGGTCTATCGAAATGCTTGCCGCGGCGCGCGACAAGGGAAAATACGGCCGGGAAGCCATCGAGGCGCTGTTTTACACCCGCCGCGTTTGGGTCAGCTTCGTGGAGGACTTGAAGCACCCGGACAATCAGCTTGAGATTGAGCTCCGCGCCAATCTGATTTCGATCGCAATCTGGATTTTGAAGGAATGCGACAGGATCAGACGGCGGCAATCGGACAACTACCAGGGCATTATCGACATTACCACCATCATCAGGGATGGACTTAAATGAAAAGTACACTTCGCATTTCGCTTAAAGCCGGGGAAAGAATCTTCATCAACGGCGCGGTTTTGCGCGTTGACCGCAAGGTCGCGCTGGAATTCCTGAATGATGTGACCTTCCTTCTCGAAAATCACGTCCTGCAGCCGGAAGATGCCACGACGCCTCTGCGCCAGCTTTACTTCATCGCGCAGATGATCCTCATCAATCCGGAAGGCAAGGAACAGTCGACGGCGATGTTCCGCAAGTCGATCACCATGCTGCTCACCTGCTTCCGCAACGAGGAAGTTCTGGCCGAACTGAAGCGCATCGACGGTCTGGTTTCGACCGGCCGCGCCTTTGATGCTCTGAAGGCGATCCGCTCGCTCTACGCCATTGAGGACAACATCCTCAACACGCAGGAAATGGCGCCGGCGATGGTCGAACAGATCCGCAAGGAGATCGCACCATGGCGGTAGATGCCCTCTCGGGCGTAGGCTCTTCGACGCAGGGCAACACCGCCGCTGCGCAGCAGAAGGCAACGCTGAACTACGACAACTTCCTTCAGCTGCTCATCGCGCAGATGAAGAACCAGGATCCGACCGATCCCGTCGATGCCAGCCAGCAGATGGCGCAGCTTGCGAGCTTCTCGCAGGTTGAGCAGACGATCCAGACCAACAGCAAGCTCGACACGCTTCTTGCGAGCTCCAGCCTGACCCAGGCTGGCAGCTATGTAGGCAAATACATGGAGAGCGCTGACGGTACCGTCAAAGGCATGATCTCGTCGGTCAAGGTTTACTCCGACGGCATCATTGCAACGACCGACAAAGGCGATAAGATTCTCGTCCAGGCGGGCGTAACGATCTCTGATTCGGCTCCGGCTACGACCCCGACCGACGGCAGCAGCTCTAGCTCCAGCTAATCGCTGCTCCGGTCATGAAAACGATGAGAAAGTCCGGCTCGCGCCGGACTTTTCTCCCAGGGCGATATGAGGTTGCCTGATGAATGAAGCTGATGCACTCGATCTGTTCCAGGCAGCCATCTGGACCGTGCTTGTCGCGGCGGGCCCCGCGGTTGCTGCGGCCATGGTCGTCGGTCTGATCATCGCGCTCATTCAGGCCCTCACGCAGATCCAGGAAGCGACGCTGACCTTCGTTCCGAAGATCGTCGCCGTCCTCATCACCGTCGGTATCTCGGCGCCCTTCGTCGGCTCGCAGATTTCGATCTTCACGGACATGGTTTTTTCGCGCATCCAGTCCGGCTTCTGAGCCATCTTCGCGCAAGCTTCGCCATTTAACTGTCGATCCGAATAGGGCGGGTCCCGGTATCCGCCTCCTCTCATGAAGAGACGGAACCAGTTATGGCGCAACCACCTGCACTACCGCTTCCCAAATCCGCACCGAGTTTGCGCGATATCGGCTTTGCCTTCGGCATCATCGTTATCATCTGCATTCTCTTCCTGCCGATTCCGCCATTTCTGATCGACCTCGGCCTGGCATTCTCGATCGCTTTCTCGGTGCTGATCCTCATGGTCGCGCTGTGGATCAAGAAGCCGCTGGAATTCTCGTCCTTCCCGACCATTCTGCTGATCGCGACCATGACGCGACTGGCGCTGAACATCGCCACGACGCGCGTCATCCTTTCGCACGGCAACGAAGGCCATGATGCGGCCGGTGGCGTTATCGCCGGCTTCGCAAGCCTCGTCATGTCCGGCGACTTCGTGATCGGTCTGATCGTCTTCTTGATCCTGATCACCATCAACTTCATCGTCATCACCAAGGGTGCGACGCGTATCGCGGAAGTCGGCGCGCGTTTCACCTTGGACGCCATTCCCGGTAAGCAGATGTCGATCGACGCCGACCTTTCGGCTGGCATCATCGACGAGAAGGAAGCCCAGCGCCGCCGTAAGGAACTCGAAGAAGAAAGCTCCTTCTTCGGTGCCATGGACGGTGCGTCCAAGTTCGTGCGCGGTGACGCTGTCGCCGGCCTTCTGATCACCGGCATCAACGTCTTCGGCGGCATCATCATCGGCTACTTCCGCCACGGCATGCCGATCGGCGAAGCGGCTGACGTCTTCGTCAAGCTGTCTGTCGGCGACGGTCTCGTGTCGCAGATGCCGGCTCTTATCGTTTCGCTCGCTGCAGGCCTTCTGGTTTCGCGCGGCGGCAATGTCGGCTCCACCGACGAAGCGGTTATCGGTCAGCTCTCCGGCTATCCGCGCGCCCTCTCGGTCTCGGCCGCCCTCATGGCCATCCTCGGCCTGATGCCCGGTCTGCCGACCGTCCCCTTCATGCTGCTCGGCGGCCTGATGGCTTTCGGCGCCTGGTTCATCCCGCGCCAGATCGAGGCTGAGAACAAGATCCGCCGCGAACAGGAAGAAAAGAAAGTCGTCCAGAGCAAGGAGCTCGAGAAGGACTCGGTCAAGTCGGTCCTGCGCACCTCGGAAATCGAGCTCGCACTCGGCAAGATGGTCTCGACCCGCCTGCTCGGCGCGCATCAGGAACTCGCCTTCCGCGTCGGCAAGATGCGCAAGAAGTTCGCGACGCAATACGGTTTCGTCGTTCCCGAAATCAAGGTCACCGACGATATCGCGATCGCCGAAAAGTCCTACCAGATCCGCATCCACGGCACGACCGTCGCATCGAACCAGCTGCGTGTCGGCGAAGTGCTCGTCGTCACCGGCTCGGGCCGCAAGCCGCGTATTCCGGGAGACGAAATCCGCGAACCCGCTTTCGGCATGCCGGCAGTTTCGGTTCTCGAAGCCTTTACCGAAGATCTGAAGCGCGAAGGCTTCCAGCCGATCGACAACGTCTCTGTCGTCCTGACGCATATGAGCGAAGTCATCCGCAACAACCTGCCGCAGCTCCTGTCCTATAAGGACGTCAAGGTGCTGATCGACCGGCTCGATCCGGAATACAAGAAGCTGGCGGACGAGATCTGCACCTCGCACATGTCCTATTCGGGCCTGCAGGCGGTGCTGAAGCTGCTGCTCGCCGAGCGCGTCTCGATCCGCAACCTGCACCTGATCCTCGAAGCCGTCGCCGAACTCGCTCCGCATGTCCGCAAGACCGAGCAGATCGTCGAACACGTCCGCATCCGCATGGCGCAGCAGATCTGCGGCGACCTTGCCGATAACGGTGTGCTCCGCGTCCTGCGACTCGGCAGCAAGTGGGATCTCGCCTTCCACCAGGCTCTGAAGCGCGACAACAAGGGCGAAGTTGTCGAATTCGACATCGATCCGCGTGCTCTCGAAGAGTTCAGCGAGCAGGCGACGAAGGTTATCCGTGAATTCATGGATCGCGGCCTGCCTTTCTGCCTTGTCACGTCGCCGGAAACGCGCTCCTATGTGCGCATGATCATCGAACGCTTGTTCGCGACGCTTCCGGTTCTGTCCCACGTCGAGTTGGCGAAGGGCATCGAGATAAAGATTTTGGGCTCGGTTTCATGATAACAGACCCGCAGGGCACCATCCTTGCGCTCTTTCTGATCTTTTGCAGGGTTGGTGGTTGCGTCTTGGCGATGCCGGGGTTTTCCTCGGCACGTGTGCCTGAAATCCTGCGGGTTTTCGTTGCTGCCGGTCTGTCGCTCGCCCTGCTGCCGATGATGTGGGATACGGTCTATCCCTCGGTCAGCGGCACCAGCGCCACCTATATCGGCCTGATCTTCACCGAATCGCTGATCGGCGTCATGTACGGCCTTCTGGCCCGCGTCTACACGATGGGCTTCCAGTTCGCGGCGACGATCATCGCCATGATGGTCGGCTACACCTCGCCGGCCGGCAACGACGTCGTCGAAGATTCGCAGGAAACCAGCCTGTCCGGTTTCATCACCTTCGCCGGCATCATGGTTCTCTTCCTGATGGACTTCCATCACATCGTCTTCAAGGCGCTGGTCGATTCCTACACGACCATGCCCTTCGGCGGCCCCGGCGACATGCGCGCCAACCTGATCTCGCTCACCGATACGCTGGTCTCGACCACCTACATCATGCTTCGGCTCTCAAGCCCGTTCCTGATCTACAGCATGATGTTCAACGTCTCGATCGGCTTCATCAACAAGCTGGCGCCGCAGATCCCGGTCTACTTCATCTCGACGCCTTATCTGCTGCTCGGTGGGCTCTTCCTGTTCTATTTCTCGGTCGCGGCGCTGATCAGCCAGTTTGCGCAATCTTTCCCCACCGTCTTCATAGGGCTCTAGAGCAATGGCGGAACAGACCCGGTCTCAGAAGCTGAAGCGCCTGGTCGCGGTGCAGCGTCATCTCGAGCAGATGGCCGAATACGATCTGGCCGAAACGGCGCGCCAGCGCGTCGAGGTCAACCAGTCGATGGACAATGTCATCGACGCGTTGGGTTCCGTCGATCCGATTCACCGCGCCTTCTCGCAGAGCTATGCCGACCGCTTCGAGCGACTCAGCACCAAGGACAAACAGCTGACGGGCATCCAGCAGTTGCACGAAATGCGCCTGCAGCGCGAGCGTGCAAAGGGCGACAGGCTGGAGGAGGGGATGAAGGAAGCCCTGGAATCCGAGCGCCGCGAGGCCGATGACAATGCGGTCTACGATATCATCGACCAGAAATTTGCAACGCCAGCCTCCAGCAAGCTTCAAAAATAATAATCGCCACAACCTTACATTAGAGGATTGTGACGTTGGCTATCTCGCCCCCCAGTGATCTTGTCCTGGACGTTGTCAAAGCTGCCGACCCGACAGAGGTCGCGGCCGCCCAGGAGAAACTGAAGGCAGCCCGTGCTGCGTTCCGGGCAACCAGCCTTGCCGAGAACGGCAATGGCTTCTCCTCGAAGATCGAAGGTCTCGAAAGCACGGCGAAAACCGGCCTCGACGACGTCAAGAACCGCGAAAAGACCGAACAGATTCCGGAAACCTACCGGAAGTTCGAATCGATGGTTCTGCAGAACTTCATCAAGAACATGCTGCCGAGCGACAGCGAGCAGGTCTACGGCAAGGGCGCCACCGGCGACATCTGGAAGGGCATGATGGCCGAGCAGCTCGGTAACGTCATCTCCAAGGGTGACGGCATCGGCATCGCCAAGCAGCTCTATCACGATGCCCTTCGCAAGAAGGAAGGCGGCATCGTCAACGCCACTGCCGACCAGGATGACCGCAAGGTCGCCTTCAGCATGATCGACGAATTCCAGCGCAAGACATTTGGCACGCCGACGGCGGAGACCAAGTCCAGTAAAGAAGCATAGCCGAGGATAAAAATGGAAATAATCTCGAACGAATATCGTATCAAATCGGTCCTCGGCCGCCTGGAAATGATCATCGATAACGAGAATACGCGCATCGGTGCCGATCCGCAGTTCGACCTCAAGGTATCGAACGCGCACAAGAGCCGTTGCCTGTATGAGCTGTCGATGCTTTTCCGCGATACCGATCCGGCTGAACTTGCCGCTTCGCATCTCGACCAGCTGCATGGTCTGAAGAAGAAGCTGACGCTCAACGCGCGCCGCGTCGAGGCTCACCTCGAAGCCGTCCGTGCTGTGGCCGATCTCCTGAAGAGCGCCGTGCAGGATGCGGATGCCGATGGCACCTATTCCCAGGAACAATTCGTCGCGCGTGATAACTGATGCTTAAACTCGTCTTTACAGGCATCTGGGTCTGCGTGATCACGCTGGCTTCGGTCTATTTCTCGGTGAAGATGGCGACTGCGCCAGCGCCGCCGCCGGACGATTCCAAGCAGGCGCAGCTCGAGCTTGTCAAAGGCGAGACCGTCACCATTCCGATCATCGGCGATGGCGCGGTAACCGGCTATTTCATCGGCCAGCTGAACTTCATGATGAACAAGGATGTCGTGAAGGGCGCCACGCTGCCGCTGACGGAAATGACGACGGATCAGCTGTTCACGCTGCTCGTCGGCAACAAGATGGTCGATATCAGCAAGGTGAAGTCCTTCGATCCGCAGGCATTCCGCGATGCGGTCAAGAAGGGCATGAACGAGCGGCTGGGCGGCGACTATATCGCCGACGTCATGCTGCAGCAGCTCGATTATCTGTCGAAGGAAGATCAGAAAGCCGCCACCTCCGGCCAGCAGCCGAAGATGGGCAAGCCGGTCAAGATCGTCGAAGCTGCACCTGCAGAGGATGCGGCAGCGGCGCCGGCCGCGCACTGATCGTATTCATCGTCCAGATCGAGATGGCGCCCCACGGGCGCCATCTGCATTTTCGGGGCGGTGATGGTTAACCGTTGCTTTCCCCAGTTCCCGCAATGCGACGGGTTTTCCTAAAGGTTGTTTGAAATTGAGCTGATATACCCTTGGTTCAGGCCTGTCATGGCTCTGCATCCGGGATAGCGGCTGCAGGCTCTGCCAGCCACGCTCCCCGCCATCACCGGCAGGAGTGCCGTCTGTCGCTTGTTTTCCGGGATGCTGGGCGCATGAAGCACCCCCTGCAGGAGGTTGGGATGAATCTGATCGCGAATTTCGCGGTTATGGCCTCGCGCCGCACGATTTTCGACGTGCCGGTCTGCGATCTCGGATGGGACGACGCGCTCGTCTTCATCAACGAACTGGCGTCGCTGCCGGTCGGCCAGACGGTCATCTCCTTCGTCAATGCCCACAACATGCTGATGACGCTGCGCGATCCGGAATATCGCGACATCCTCGAACAGAACCTGGTCCTGCCCGATGGTATCGGCCTCAACATCGCCTCGCAGGTTTCGCATGGCGGCCCGTTCCCGGCCAATCTCAACGGCACGGATTTCGTCCCCGCACTGCTGACCTTCATGGAGACGCCGCGCCGCGTCGGCCTGATCGGCGGCAAGCGCGCCGTCGTCGAGCGCGCTGCGGCGAATTTCGCCAAGCATGCGCCCTGGCACGAATTCGTCGTCATTTCCGATGGTTATTTCGACAAGGACAATCCCGTCGATGTCGTCGCCGAGCTCGACGCCCAGAAGGTCGACATGCTGATCATCGGCATGGGCACGCCGCTGCAGGAAAAGTGGGCGCATCGCCATGTCCGCCCGGAGCATGCCCGTCTCGTGCTGACGGTCGGCGCGCTCTTCGATTTCGTCTCGGGCGAGATCCCGCGCGCGCCGGAAACGGTGCGGATGATGCGGCTCGAATGGGCCTACCGATTGGTCCAGGAGCCGTCCCGCCTCTGGCGCCGTTATGTCGTCGGCATTCCGGTCTTCCTGTTTCATGTGCTGCAATACCGGTTCAGCCGGCGCGAGCGGATGTTGAAGCTTGATGGTGATCGCGGCAATTCTCTGCCGCCGCAGAAGCGCAGCGGCACGCATCAGTAGCGGCTCTCCTGAGCCGTTCATTAACCATTTCTTTGCCATGATTGTTTAGGCTCGATTAATGCTCGCTGAGCCGCGGGTAATGGCCGGACCATCACGTGCGTGAGAAGTGGCATCCATGTATGACAACAAGGCATTGAACGGCAGACGGACAGGCGCCCCGCTCGGCGCGCGGGAAGCATCGCGCGGCGATCATGCGCCTGCGGTTCGTCCCTCCGAAGCCGAATTGCTGCGTGTCATCGAAAAGGCGCTCGAAGAGCAACGTCAGGCGCGGGCGAGGGCAGAGGCGCCGCTGACAAGCCGTATCGAAGCCATTCTCGCTCCGCAGTTCGCGCCCGCCAATGACGCGCCACCGCAGCCGGCGAAAGCAGAAAAGCCCCCGGTCCAGCCTGCCGCCGTCCCGCAGCTGCCGGAACCGGTATTCGTCCCCGCCAATACCAATGACATCCCCGCAGCCGTCGACGACGAGCCGCTCCATCTTCCCGTGAAGCCGATTGCGTTTGCGCTTGTTGGCCTGATGCTCGGCGCGGCCTTTCCGCTCATGATGCCTCAGGCGCCCGTCCGCTATTCCGCCGCCACCGTGCTGTATGTCGGCGGCGATACGGCGACCCGTCCGGCACTGACGCAGGCGGCCGCGAAGAAGCTGGTCTCCGCCCCGATGATCGCCGCGGCCGTGGCGTCGCTGAAGCTCGACCGCGATCCTGAATTCGCTGGCGAGAAGCCCAACGCCGTCGGTATCGCCCTCGATCTTTTGTCCGGCAACGGGGCGGCAGCAGACGCCGCGTCCCGCGCCGAGGCGTCTCTGGCAGCCGCCGTCGAAGCCGTGCCGGATGGCGGCACCGGGCTCGTCAGGCTCAATGTCTCCACTGCAAGCGCCGAGAAATCCCGCCAGATTGCCGCGCGCCTGTCAGGCATGCTGCTCGCGTCGCCGGCAGGCAGCGCTGCCGGATCGGACGGCACGTTGAAGAAGGCCTATGATCAGGCCCGCGCCGAACTTGACGCCTTCACGGCCAAGAACGGTGAAGGCAACGTCAAGGTCGCCATCGATCTCCAGCAGCGCATTAACCAGCTGGATGCCGATCTCAAGGTTGCCGAACAGCGCATCACGCTCTCCAAGGAGCGCGCCGATCGCCTGAAGGCGGCCAAACCGGCCGATGTCGTCGATGGCGTGCTGCCCACCGATATGATGTCGCCCGTGCTGCTGGACGCGCGTGACAGATATGCCGCCGAGAAGGCAACGCTTTCGCAGCTCTCGATCGATCTCGGCCCGCGTCACCCGAAGCTTCTTGCCCAGCAGGGGATCGTCGATGGTCTCCGCGACAAGCTCTCCCGCGAACTCTCGGTGCAGGCGAAAGACGCCGCCGTCGACGCCAAATCCGCCGTCGACGCACGCCGCAAGCTCAGCGACGAACGCAACGGCCTGATCGCCCAGAGCCGCGATACCGGCGTCGATCTCGCCAAGCTGACCGAATTGCGCGACAAGGCGGATGCAGCCAAGTCGCGGCTCGATACGACCCTGCCTCAGGCTGGCATGGGCGACGGCAATATCTCCATGCAGGCTGCTCCGCAGGTCTTCGCGATCGCGACCGGCTACAGCACGCCCCTTCGCTCCGCGATCGGCGGCGGCATCGGCCTGATCCTCGGTCTTGCCGCCTCGATGCTGTCAGGCCCGTTTCGCAAGCGACAGGAAGACCCGCTCGATCTCCTGGATATCCGGGTGATCGTCGAGCCGCCCGCCGTCCAGCAGCCGGAGCCCGAGCCGGAGCAGCCGGACGACCTTACGGCGCTGCGGGCCGAACTGGCAGAGTTGCGCAGCCGCTTCCAGAGCTATGCGGCAACTGGCCGCTAACCGCGATTTCTCCCCACGCGGCGGCATCATTGCCCTTGCATTTGCCGCTTTTAAACAGGATAGGGCGTTCTGAGGCAAACGGCGTGGCGGGCGAAGGCCTAGCTTCGCACGCGATGGCACAGGCGGGAGAGACGCGTGACGACAGTGATCGATGGCAAGCAGGTAGCCGCTTCGGTGATCGAAACCGTGAAGGCGGCGACGGCATCGCTCGAAAAGCAGAGCGGCGTGAAGGCGGGTCTTGCAGTGGTGATCGTCGGCGATGATCCGGCAAGCCATGCCTATGTCAATTCCAAGAGCAAGATGGCGAAGGAATGCGGCTTCAAGTCGGTGCAGTACACGCTGCCGGCCGAAACGAAGCAGGAAGAGCTTGCCGCTCTGGTCGCATCGCTGAACGATGACGCCTCGATCCACGGCATTCTCGTGCAGCTGCCGCTGCCGAAGCCGCTGAACAGCGAGCCGATCATCCAGTCGATCCTGCCGGAAAAGGATGTCGACGGCCTGCACGTCGTCAACGCCGGCAAGCTCGCCACCGGCGATCTCGAAACCGGTCTTGTCTCCTGCACGCCGGCCGGCGCCATGGTCTTCGTCCGCCGCACACATGGCGAGGACCTTTCCGGTCTGAACGCCGTCGTGATCGGCCGCTCGAACCTCTTCGGCAAGCCGATGGCGCAGCTGCTGCTGAACGCCAATGCGACCGTCACCATCGCGCACTCGCGCACCAAGGATCTGCCGGCCGTCTGCCGCAATGCGGATATTCTGGTCGCAGCCGTCGGCCGTCCCGAGATGGTCAAGGCCGATTGGGTGAAGCCCGGCGCAACCGTCATCGATGTCGGTATCAACCGCGTTCCGGCACCGGAAAAGGGTGAGGGCAAGACCCGCCTCGTCGGCGACGTCGCCTTTGCCGAGGCGGAAAAGGTTGCCGCCGTCATCACCCCGGTTCCGGGTGGCGTCGGCCCGATGACGATCGCCATGCTGATGGCCAATACCGTGATCGCCGCTCACCGCACCGCCGGCCAGAAGCCGCCGCAGTTCTGATCAGCTGCGCGGGGCAGGGCCTGTCGATCCCCTGACGATCAGTTCCGCCTTCCAGAGCTCCTGCTCGGGGAAGGCGGCGGTCTGCTTGACCGTTCCGATCAGGCGCTGCGCGATGCGGGCGCCCGCGGCGCGTAGCGACGAGCGCGTCGTCGTCAGCGGCACCGAAAAATTCTCCGGCTTCAGAAGCGGCAGCACGTCGTCATGGGCGATCAGCGAGATGTCTTCGCCGAGCTTCAGTCCCGCCTGGTTCACCGCGCGGATCGCGCCGAGCGCCAGCACCGTACTTGAACAGAGAATTGCCGTCGGCCGCTCCGGCAGCTGCAGGAACTGCTCCATCGCCACCATCCCCTGCTCGTCCGTCATCAGCGAGTGGCTCATGCAGTCTTCGTTGAGATGCAGGCCGCGCTCGCCAAGTGCCGCCTCGACGCCTTCTCTCCGCCGGATCGCGAAATCCAGATGCGCCGGGCCGTTCATCAGCCCGAAGCGCGTATGCCCGAGCTGCAGCAGGAGCTTCGTCGCATCGTAGAAGGCGGCTTCGTTGTCGATGTCGAGATAGGGGTAGTCGGGCTCCGTTCCATGCGAACGGCCATGGACGACAAACGGCGTCGAAAGCGATTTCAGCATCGCAAGCCGGGGATCGTGGCCGCGCATATAGGCGACGAACAGCGCATCCACATTGCCGCTGATCGCCAGCCGCCGCAGCGCGCCAACCTCGTCGTCGGGGTCCGATGGCATGATCACGAAATGAAAGTCGTGACGCAGCGCTTCCTCGCCAAGCCCCGCCAGGAATTCGCCGAAATGCACGTCGGACTGGTGGCCGGGAGCGGTCGGCATCACGAGGCCGATCGAGCCCGCCTTGCCGGTCGCCAGGCGCTGGGCCGCCTTGTTCGGGCGATAGCCGGTTTCCTTGACAGCCTGGAGCACACGCTCGCGCGTCGCCTCATTGACTTCGGGATAGCCATTGAGGGCGCGGCTGACGGTCGTCTGGGAAAGACCGAGCAATTCCGATAGCTGTTTCAGATTCACGTGCTATGCTTCCTCCGCCGGTTTCTGCACGCAACGGTTTCTCCCGGACCGTTCAAAGCGCTTTTAAATTATGTAGCATTTGGTCCGCTTGACTCAAGAAAAATCGCTCCATATTCCCGTGTAAGCGTTGCTGCAACGCGAAATTTGCCAGTGTTTGCGCGGTATTCGCGAATTAGCTTGACTCCGTTCGGAGGAAAGTGGAATGACTTTGTTGTCAAAGCGCTTTGAAAGGCTCCGATGAGAGGCTGAAAGCGCGGTTGGGATTGTGATGGGAGGTTGATCACATGAAAAAGATTTTTCTGATGGGCGTCGCTGCGGCGGCGCTTTTTGCAGGTAGCGTCTCTGCTGCCGATCTCAAGTTTCCTCCGGGGCAGGACGCCAAGTTCAACTGGAAGAGCTACGACGAATTCAAGGCATCGCATGCCGACCTCAAGGGTCAGCCGCTGACGATCTTCGGACCGTGGCGCGGCGAAGATGAAGCCTTCTTCCGCAGCATTCTTGCTTATTTCACCGAAGCGACCGGTATCGAAGCCACCTACTCGTCCTCGGAAAACTACGAGCAGCAGATCGTCATCGACACCCAGGCCGGTTCGCCGCCGAACGTCGCGATCCTGCCGCAGCCGGGCCTTCTTGCTGACCTCGCCAGCAAGGGTTTCCTGACGCCGCTCGGCGACGATACCTCCAAGTGGGTCAAGGACAATTACGGCGCCGGCGACAGCTGGGTCGGTTACGGCACCTACAAGGGCAAGGACGGCAAGGAAGGCTTCTACGCATTCCCTTACAAGGCCGACGTGAAGTCGCTGGTCTGGTATGTGCCTGAAAACTTCAAGGAAGCGGGCTACAAGGTCCCGACGACCATGGAAGAGCTCTTCGCGCTCACCGACCAGATCGTCAAGGACGGCGGCGTTCCGTGGTGCATCGGTCTCGGTTCTGGCGGCGCAACCGGCTGGCCGGCGACCGACTGGATCGAAGACATCATGCTGCGCACGCAGAAGCCTGATGTCTACGACAAGTGGACGACGAACGAAGTGAAGTTCACCGATCCGGCCGTTGTTGCCGCGATCGAGGAATTCGGCAAGTTCGCCAAGAACGAAAAGTATGTCGATGGCGGCGTTGCAGCCGTGGCTTCGACCGACTTCCGCGACAGCCCGAAGGGCCTCTTCGCCGTTCCGCCGAAGTGCTACCTGCATCACCAGGCTTCGTTCATCCCGTCCTTCTTCCCGGAAGGAACGAAGCTCGGCCAGGACGCCGACTTCTTCTACATGCCGACCTATGCCTCGCACGCCGATCTCGGCAAGCCGGTTCTCGGTGCAGGCACGCTGGTCTCGATCGCCAAGGACTCGAAGACGGCCCGCGCTTTCGTCGACTTCCTGAAGACCCCGATCGCTCATGAAGTCTGGATGGCTCAGTCGAGCTTCCTGACGCCTTACAAGGGTGTCAGCACCGCGGCTTACGCCAACGAGCAGATGAAGCGTGAAGGCGAAATCCTGACCACTGCCACGACCTTCCGCTTCGACGGTTCGGACCTGATGCCGGGCAAGATCGGCGCCGGCGCCTTCTGGACCGGCATGGTCGATTTCGTCGGCGGCAAGTCTGCCGAAGATACCGGCAAGGAAATCCAGGCTGCCTGGGACGCCATCAAGTAATCATCGTTGTCAGATGCCGCGGCTCGGCCGCGGCATCGCTGCATGCAGGGCCGGATCCTCAAAGGGGTTCGGCCGGCGCCAGCACTGTGGTCAAACGCGTAGAGAAGTTGACGCAGGCCGGCGTAAGCCCTTCAGATAGACAGGGGTAGCAGGGGAGGGACGAATGCTATCGCAGATAGTTTCCGCTTTGGGCGTGGTGGTCGTGGCGGTTTTCGCCTGCTCGGCCTACTTTTATTTCTCGAACAAGATCTTGGATCTGGCGCTGCCGGTGAAGGATGGCGACATCCGCGCCGCATCGCGCAATCTGAATCGCCGCGGCTTGATCCGCCCCTGGCTGTTCATCGGCCCGGCGCTGCTTCTGCTCGTCGTCTATCTCGTCTATCCCGTCGTCGCGACGCTGATCCTGTCGTTCTACGATCGCTCGGGCGTCAATTTCGTCGGCTTCGCCAACTATCAGTGGGCGCTGGGCGATCGCGAATTCCGCCAGTCGATCTTCAACAACATCCTCTGGCTTGCCGTTGTGCCCGCCGCCTGCACCTTCTTCGGTCTCGTCATCGCCGTGATGACCGACCGCATCTGGTGGGGCAATATCGCCAAAAGCATCGTCTTCATGCCGATGGCGATCTCCTTCGTCGGCGCCTCCGTCATCTGGAAGTTCATCTACGAATATCGCGGCGGCAACGACGTCCAGATCGGCCTGCTGAACGCTATCGTCCAGCTCTTTGGCGGCACGCCCGAAGTCTGGATCTCGGTTCCCTTCTGGAACAATTTCTTCCTGATGGTCATCCTCATCTGGATCCAGACCGGCTTCGCCATGGTCATCCTCTCGGCTGCCCTTCGCGGCATTCCCGAGGAGACGATCGAGGCCGCCGTTATCGACGGTGCCAATGGCTGGCAGATCTTCTGGCGCATCATGGTGCCGCAGGTCTGGGGCACGATCGCCGTCGTCTGGACGACCATCACGATTCTCGTCCTCAAGGTCTTCGACATCGTTCTGACGATGACCAACGGCCAGTGGCAGACCATGGTGCTCGCCAACCTGATGTTCGACTGGATGTTCCGCGGAGGCGGGGATTCCGGCCGAAGTGCTGTCATCGCGCTGATCATCATGCTGGCCGTGACGCCGATCATGGTCTGGAACGTCCGCCGCGCCAACCGCGAACTCGGAGGCCACTGAGATGACTGCGACTGCAAGCTTCTTCAAGATCGGCCCCGCCCGTCTGTTCGTTCACGCCTGCGTTCTCCTGATCGTCATCATCTGGCTGATCCCGACGCTCGGCATCTTCGTCAGCGCGCTGCGCGACAAGGACCAGATCGTCGTCTCCGGCTGGTGGACCTCCTTTGCCGGCTCGACCCGCACGGTCGCTGCCCGCGTCGGCGGCGTCGACCAGCAGAAACAGGAAGGCGCGACCTATGTGATCGCGGGCAACCTGCTGCAGGGCCAGGAAGGTCATTCGCTGACCGCCTTCGGCACGCGCGTCCAGCAGCCCTCCGCCTACAAGGCCGGCGAAACCGCCGATCTCGGTGAGGGCCTGTCGCTGCAGGTCAATGCCGATGGTAGCTACCGCTATTCCAAGCCGGCTGCCTTTACCGATGACGATGCCGGCCGCCGCGTCTATGTCGCGGTCTCGACGCCGCCGGAATTCACCCTCGACAATTACCGCACCGTTTTGACGGGCGAGGGGATCGGCCAGTCCTTCATCAACTCGCTGACCGTGACCATCCCGGCAACGATCATCCCGATCCTGATTGCGGCTTTCGCGGCCTATGCGCTGAGCTGGATGGAATTCCCCGGCCGTGCGCTGCTGATCGCGCTCGTCGTCGGCCTCATCGTCGTGCCGCTGCAGATGTCGCTGATCCCGCTTCTGCGGCTCTACAATCAGGTCGGCATGCTGCTCGATGCGCCGTCCAAGACCTATCCCGGCATCTGGCTGGCGCACACCGCCTTCGGCATGCCGCTCGCCATCTATCTGCTCCGCGCCTATATCGCGGGGCTGCCGAAGGAGATCATCGAGTCCGCCCGCGTCGACGGCGCCAGCGATTTCGAGATCTTCGTGAAAATCGTTTTGCCCTTGTCCTTCCCCGCGCTCGCGTCCTTCGCGATCTTCCAGTTCCTGTGGGTGTGGAACGACCTGCTCGTCGCCATGGTCTTCCTCGGCACCGACAGGCAACACCTCGTGCTTACAGGTGCGCTCAATGCGCTCCTCGGTTCGCGCGGCGGCAACTGGGAAATCCTGACGGCCTCGGCCTTCGTCACCATCATCGTGCCGCTCTGCGTCTTCTTCGCGCTGCAACGGTATCTGGTGCGCGGCCTGCTGGCGGGCTCGGTCAAGGGCGGTTGATCAATCCCAAGACCTGACTTCGCATAGGAAAGCACATGAGCGTGGCATCTCAACCCCAACTGGCTGACGACAAGGACTGGTGGCGTGGCGCGGTGATCTATCAGATCTATCCGCGCTCCTACCAGGACTCCAACGGCGACGGCATCGGCGACCTCAAGGGCATCACCGCCCGGTTGCCGCATGTCGCAAGCCTCGGCGCCGACGCCATCTGGATCTCGCCGTTCTTCACCTCACCGATGCGCGACTTCGGTTACGACGTGTCGGACTACGAGAATGTCGATGCGATCTTCGGCACGCTCGTCGATTTCGACACGCTGATCGCCGAGGCCCATCGCCTCGGCATCAAGGTCATGATCGATCTGGTCATCTCGCACTCGTCGGACCAGCATCCCTGGTTCGTCGAGAGCAGATCGAGCCGCACCAATGCCAAGGCCGACTGGTATGTCTGGGCGGATGCGAAGCCGGATGGCACGCCGCCGAACAACTGGCTGTCGATCTTCGGCGGCTCCGCATGGGCGTGGGATCCGACGCGTATGCAATATTACATGCACAACTTCCTGACCTCGCAGCCGGACATGAACCTTCATAATCCGGAGGTGCAGAACCGCCTGCTCGATGTCGTGCGCTTCTGGTTGAAGCGCGGCGTCGATGGCTTCCGCCTGGATACGATCAACTTCTATTTCCACGACAAGCAGCTGCGCGACAACCCGGCGCTGGCGCCTGAACGCCGCAACGCCTCCACTGCGCCGGCCGTGAACCCCTATAATTTCCAGGAGCATATCTACGACAAGAATCGCCCCGAAAATCTCGAGTTCCTGAAGCGCTTCCGCGCCGTGCTCGAAGAATTTCCGGCGATTGCCGCCGTCGGCGAAGTCGGCGACAGCCAGCGCGGCCTGGAGATCGTCGGCGAATACACGGCCGGAAACGACAAGATGCATATGTGCTATGCCTTCGAGTTCCTGGCGCCCGATCCGCTCTCGCCCGATCGCGTCGAGGAGGTGATGAAGGATTTCGGCCGTGCCGCTCCGGATGGCTGGGCCTGCTGGGCCTTCTCCAACCACGACGTCATGCGCCATGTCAGCCGCTGGGGCTCGCTGGTGGCCGATCACGATGCCTTCGCCAAGCAATATGCATCGCTCTTGATGACGCTGCGCGGTTCTGTCTGCCTCTATCAGGGCGAAGAACTCGGCCTCACCGAAGCCGACCTCGCCTATCAGGATCTGCAGGATCCTTACGGCATTCAGTTCTGGCCGGAATTCAAGGGTCGCGACGGCTGCCGGACGCCGATGGTCTGGGATAGCCAGGTCGCTCAGGGCGGTTTCTCCACGGTCAAGCCGTGGCTGCCGGTTCCGGTCGAACACATCCTGCGCGCCGTCAGCGTTCAGCAGGGCGACGAGAACTCGGTGCTGGAGCATTACCGCCGCTTCCTCGCCTTCCGCAAGCAGTTCCCGGCCTTCGCCAAGGGCGAGATCGCCTTTGCCGATCCGCAGGGCGACGCGCTGATCTTCATGCGCGAATATGGAAACGAGAAGCTGCTCTGCGTCTTCAATATGGGCGCTGCCGAAACTGCCGTGGCGCTGCCCGCGGGCAACTGGCAGGCGTTGACGGGTCACGGCTTCACCAGCAATAACTATGGTGGGAAGATCGATATTCCGGCGTGGGGCGCATATTTCGCCCGGCTCGCCTAAGAAATCAGAGGGAGGCACTGATGACAGGACTGTCGCTTAAGGAAATTCGCAAGTCATACGGTTCCGTGGACGTGCTCCACGGCATCGACCTTGAGATCAATCAGGGCGAGTTCATCGTTTTCGTCGGTCCTTCCGGCTGCGGCAAGTCTACGCTGCTGCGCATGATTGCCGGCCTGGAGAACATCACTGGCGGCGACATGTACATCGACGGCCAGCACGTCAATGACGTGCCGCCGTCGAAGCGCGGCATTGCAATGGTCTTCCAGTCCTACGCGCTCTACCCGCACATGACGGTCTTCGATAACATGGCCTTCGGCATGAAGATCGCCGGCGAGAGCAAGCAGGAGATCGACCGCCGCGTACGCGCCGCTGCCGAAAGCCTGCAGCTCACCAAGTATCTCGACCGCCTCCCGAAGGCGCTCTCGGGCGGCCAGCGCCAGCGTGTCGCCATCGGCCGTGCCATCTGCCGCAACCCGAAGGTCTTCCTCTTCGACGAACCGCTGTCCAACCTCGACGCGGCCCTTCGCGTCGCAACCCGTATCGAGATCGCCCGTCTGAACGAGCAGATGGCCGATACGACGATGATCTACGTCACCCACGACCAGGTCGAGGCGATGACGCTGGCGGACCGCATCGTCGTTCTCTCAGCCGGCCATATCGAACAGGTCGGCGCCCCGCTCGAACTCTACGAGCGCCCGGCAAACCTCTTCGTCGCCAAGTTCATCGGCTCTCCGGCCATGAACATTATCCCGGCTGTCGTTGCCGAGGCTGGTAGCGCCACGACGGTGACGCTCGCCGGCGGCAAGTCGGTCACGCTCGATATCGCAACGGCGGCGTCGGAGAAGGGCAAGTCGGCAAGCTTCGGTGTGCGCCCCGAGGATTTGATCATCGCCTCGGACGACGACTACCTGTTCGAGGGCGAAGTCTCGATCGTCGAAGCGCTTGGCGAAGTGACGCTGCTTTATATCGAGGGCCTCGTTCAGGGCGAACCGATCATCGTCAAGCTGCCGGGCACCATCGACATCAAGAAGGGTCAGAAGATGCGGTTCTCGGCCGATCGCCAGAAGCTGCATCTCTTCGATGCCGAAGGCCGCACCTATCGCCGCTGAGGATGTCGCGGCCAAATTTGGGGGCTTTGAAAACAAGCCCCCAAACGTGTCTCTCCAATACCTTCTGTTAAGTCCCGGCTGCTAGCATTCCCCCATTGTATTGAGTGGGGTTACGGTCTTGGGTATTGCCAATCCATCGCCATCTGGGCATTTTTTGAATAAGGAAGAATCCTTCATGTACGACCGCGAACAGCGGTTCAAAATGGAGGACACGATGAACGCGGCGCGTCTCGAATATACCGAGAAGGGCGTCATGCACATGGCCTCGCGCCGTTGCGACATCGTCCGCATCTCGATGAGCTCGGCGGTTCTCGCCATCCTGACGCAGTTCAATCTGCCGAAGCAGTTCTATCTGGATATTCCGGATGCGCGCATCACCAAGGTCGGCTGCATGCTGATGCGGGTGAATGCCAACAACACCGTCGAAGTCCGCTTCCTGCGCCTGCTGACGCAGAAGGAGCTGAACAAGATCTTCGTCTACAGCACGCATCCCGCTCATCGCGATTACGTTCTCGACGTACGCGGCTGATCGGCTGCAAGGCACGAAAGAAAAAGCCCGCGATCGTCTCGCGGGCTTTTTTCGTTTCAGTGGAAGAGAACGCTCGCCCCGTGGTCGGAAGCACCGACCGCCCGGCGGAAGGGCGCGAAGAGCTCGCGGCCCATGCCGTATTCGTTTTCGGAGAGATCGGCCGTCACCGGCTCGCGCTCGGCCATCGTCGCGGCATCGACGAGCACTTCCAGCGTGCCGCGGATCGCGTCGAGGCGGATGATGTCGCCATCCTTGATGCGCGCGATCGGGCCGCCCTCGACAGCCTCGGGGGTGACGTGGATGGCGGCCGGAACCTTGCCCGACGCGCCGGACATGCGCCCGTCGGTCAGCAGCGCCACGCGGAAGCCGCGGTCCTGCAGCACGCCGAGCGGCGGCGTCAGCTTGTGCAGTTCCGGCATGCCGTTTGCCTTCGGACCCTGGAAGCGCACGACGGCGACGAAATCGCGGTTGAGCTTGCCTTCCTTGAAGGCGTCCTGCAGCTCCTGCTGGCTGTGGAAGACGATGGCCGGTGCCTCGATGATGTGGCGTTCCGGCTTGACGGCGGAGATCTTGATGACCGCCTTGCCGAGATTGCCGCGCAACATCTTCAGGCCGCCATTCGCCTGGAACGGCGTCTCGATGCTGGCGAGCACCTTCGGATCGTGGCTCTTCTCAGGGGAGGGCTCGCGTACGACGGTGTTGTTCTCGCCGAGCCGGGCGTCGATCGTATAGGCTTCGAGGCCCTGACCGGCAACGGTGCGTACGTCGTCGTGCAGCATGCCCTGCTTCAGCAGTTCCTTGATCAGGAAGCCCATGCCGCCTGCCGCGTGGAAGTGGTTCACGTCGGCAAGACCGTTCGGATAGACGCGGGCCAGCAGCGGGATCTCCTCGGAGAGCTCGGCAATATCCTGCCACGTCAGCTGGATGCCGGCGGCACGCGCCATCGCCACGAGATGCAGCGTATGGTTCGTCGAGCCGCCCGTTGCGTGCAGGCCGACGACGCCGTTGACCACCGAGCGTTCGTCGATCATCTCGCCGGCAGGCGTGAATTCGTTGCCGAGGGCGGTGATCGCCAGCGCGCGCTTGGCGGCTTCACGCGTCAGCGCTTCGCGCAGCGGCGTGCCGGGATTGATGAAGGACGAACCCGGCAGATGGAAGCCCATGATCTCCATCAGCATCTGGTTCGAATTGGCGGTGCCATAGAAGGTGCAGGTGCCCGGGCCGTGATAGGACTTGGATTCTGCTTCCAGCAGCTCGGCGCGGCCGACCTTGCCTTCGGCATAGAGCTGGCGCACGCGCGACTTCTCGTCGTTCGGCAAGCCGGTCGTCATCGGGCCTGCGGGCACGAAGATCGACGGCAGGTGACCGAAGGAGAGTGCGGCGATGACGAGGCCCGGAACGATCTTGTCGCAGACGCCGAGGAACAGCGCCGCATCGAACATGTTGTGCGACAGGCCGACGCCTGCCGACATGGCGATCAGGTCGCGCGAGAAGAGCGAGAGCTCCATGCCCGGCTGTCCCTGGGTAACACCATCGCACATGGCAGGCACGCCGCCCGCGACCTGGGCGATACCGCCGGCTTCGGCCGCCGCTTGCCGAATGATCGCCGGATAGGTCTCGAAGGGCTGATGCGCCGAGAGCATGTCGTTATAGGCGGTGATGATGCCGAGGTTCGGAACGCGGTCGCCGGCGAGCGCATCCTTTTCGGCGGGGGAACAGACCGCAAAGCCGTGCGCAAGGTTGGCGCAGCCGAGGATAGACCGGACGGCACCCTTCGATGCCGCGCCGCGCAGGCGCTCCAGATATCGCTCGCGCGTCGGTTTTGATCTCTCGACAATGCGGGACGTGATCGCAGAAATGCGTGCGTTAGCGGACATGGGAGTTATCCTGCCTTGGTTGCTGTTCAAATTGTATGTTCGCGGCTCGGCCCGAAGGCTTGGTGTTACGGAGCCCAGTAGATATCGACAGGCGTTGCCGCCCGCCGCAGCACGGCCCGGATCGGCATCTCTGCCTCGTCTCCGGCGCCTTCAGCCTTCGTCAGCACGTCCTTCTTGCCCTGGCCTTCGATATGAAGCACCAGGAGCTTGGCGTCCTGAAGGCTGGAGAAAGTGAAGGTCAGGCGCGGTTCGCCCGCATCCTGCGCTTCCATGGTGATGATGCCGCGCGGCGTCTTCGGATCCAGCGCAACGGCCAGGTTGTTGCCGCCGGGGAAGAACGAGGCGGTATGACCGTCGCCGCCCATGCCGAGGATGACGATATCGAACGGGTTGCCGATCGATGCCGTCTCCGCGGCGGCAAGCTTCGCGGCCGTTTCCGCGGAGCCCGTGTCGTGGAACAGCGGCAGGAACCGCGCCGCTTTTGCCTTGTTCTGCAGCAGGTTGCTGGCAACCAGCAGATGGTTGGAGCGGTCGCTGGTCGCAGGCACGAAACGCTCGTCGACGAGTGTGATCGTCACCTTCGGCCAGTCGAGGTCCCGCGTCGAAAGCGCCTGGAAGAAGGCCTTCGGCGTGGAGCCGCCGGAAACGGCGATAGTGGCCGTTCCCTTCGCTGCGATCGCCGTGGAAAGCGTGTCCGCTACCTTGTCTGCAAGGTTGGCGGCCAGTTCCGCGGCATTGGCAAAAGCATGCATGGTCGCTGCCATCGCTGTTGATCCTAGATGTTGTCGTGCCAGGTGCGGCCGTCGCGCTCGATGAGTGCGATAGCCTGGCTCGGGCCCCAGGTGCCTGCGGTGTAACCCTGAACCAACTGGCCGGTGGATTCCCAGCCCTTCAGGATCGGGTCGACCCAGTCCCATGCCGCCTCGACTTCGTCGCGGCGCATGAACAGCGTCTGGTTGGAGCGGATGACGTCCATCAGCAGGCGCTCGTAAGCATCCGGGTTACGGACATGGAACGCTTCCGCAAAGCTCATGTCGAGCGAAACGTTGCGCAGGCGCATGCCGCCCGGACCCGGGTCCTTGATCATCAGCGACTGCTTGACGCCTTCGTCCGGCTGCAGGCGGATGATCAGCTGGTTCTGGCTGATGCGGCCGGCAGACTGGTCGAAGACCGAGTGCGGGATCGACTTGAAGGTGATGACGATTTCCGACATGCGGCCGGCAAGACGCTTGCCGGTGCGGATGAAGAAGGGAACGCCGGCCCAGCGCCAGTTGTTGATCTCGGCCTTGATGGCGACGAAGGTTTCGGTATTGGAAACGCCGCCTTCCAGCTCTTCGAGATAACCCTTGACCGGACCGGTGCCGGACGCGCCGGCGCGGTACTGGCCGCGAACGGTGAACTGCTCGACATTCGAGGCGTCGATCGGCTTCAGGGCGCGCAGCACCTTGAGCTTCTCGTCGCGAACGGCTTCGGAGTCCATCGAGGAGGGAACTTCCATCGCCGTCAGGCAGAGCAGCTGCAGGATGTGGTTCTGCACCATGTCGCGCAGCGCGCCAGCCGTGTCGTAGTAACCGGCGCGGCCTTCGAGGCCAACGGCTTCAGCCACGGTGATCTGTACGTGGTCGATATAGTTGGCGTTCCACAGCGGCTCGTAGAGAGCGTTGGCAAAGCGCAGCGCCATCAGGTTCTGCACGGTTTCCTTGCCGAGATAGTGGTCGATACGGAAGATCTGCTCTTCCTTGAAGACCTTGCCGATCGTGTCGTTCAACGACAGTGCCGAGGCGAGGTCGCGGCCGATCGGCTTCTCGACGACGATGCGCGTCGACTTGGTGATCAGCTTGTGCTCGTGGATCTTCTGCGAGATGTCGCCGAAAATGCCCGGGGCAACGGCGAGATAGAAGGCGCGAACGCGATCCTTGCCGTCGTCGAGCAGCTTCTTCAGCTTGTCCCAGCCGCCGTCGGAGCGGGCGTCGACCGATACATAGTGCAGGCGCTTGCAGAATTTCTCGACTTCTGCCTCGTCATACTCGCCCTTCTTCAGGTGCTCCTTGAGAGCTTCCTGGGCGAATTTGCGGTATTCCTCGTCGGTCAGCGGGCTGCGCGAAGCGCCGATGATGCGGGTCGGCTCGGTGAACTGGCCCTCGATCTGGCGGTGATAGAGCGCCGGCAGAAGCTTGCGCTCGGCAAGATCGCCACTGCCGCCGAAGACGACATAGTCAAAGGGTTCAACGGGAATGATTTGGCTGCTCATGAGCTTTTCTCTCAATCAGTCTGGTTGGCGGCCGTTTTAATCTAATCGATTTAAAAAAGCCAGTGTGCGATGCAATGAATCTCTCGGGTTCCGGTTTTAAAGCGAATTGACCCGAGAGGAAATCCCGCAATCGCCCTAAAACTTGTCGCGCAGCGCGAACCAGGACAAGGCTAGGAAAAGCAGCGGCGCCCGCATGGCTGGCCCACCGGGAAAGGCCGGGATGTCGAGCGCCTTGAAGAGGTCGAGATCGCCGGATTTTCCAAGAACAGTTTCTGCATAAAGTTTGCCGCAGTAATTTGACAACATCACGCCATGGCCGGAATAACCGCCGATCGATGTGACATTTGGCATCACTTCGCGCACGAAGGGCTGCCGCGGCATGGTGATCCCGACAGAGCCGCCCCAGGCATGGGTGATCTCGACATCCTTGAGAGCCGGATAGATCTCGGTGATCTGCCGGCGGATATGATCGGAAATGTCGCGCGGGTTATCCGCCGTATAGGCCTCGCGCCCACCGAACAGCAGCCGGCCATCCCGGGATTTGCGGAAGTAGCGCACCACGAAGCGCGAGTCTGCCACCGCCTCGCTGCCTGGAATTACCGAGGGAAAGCTGTCGAGCGGTGCCGTCGCGCCGATGAAGGAGCGGATCGGCATCACGTGGCTCGCCGTCACCGGTTCCAGATTGCCGATATAGCCGTTGCAGGCAATCAGCGCCTTGTCCGCGGTGATCGTCCCCTTCGGCGTATCGATCCTCACCTTGCCGCCGTCGTTGCGAACAGCCGTTGCCGGCGTGATCTCGTAGATCTGAGCGCCCGCATTGGCCGCTACCCGGGCAAGCCCGATCAGCAGCTTCAGCGGGTGGATATGCCCGGTGCCGGTGTCGCGCACGCCGCAGTGATAACGCTTCGAACCCAGCCGTTCCTGCGTCTCCTGCCGGTCCATGAACTGGACATGCGGATAGTCGTAGCGGGTGGCTGCGATCTCGGCATTCTCGACATAGGAGCGCTTGTAGCTCTCCTTGTGCGCCACGTTCATCTGCCCGGGCATGAACTCGATGTCGATCTGGTGTTCGCTGGCGAAATCGAGGAGGTGCTTCTTTGCCCCTTCCGCCAGATCGAACAGCGCCTTGGAGCGCTCGTAGCCGATCTTCTCTTCGAGTTCTTCCGGCCACCAGCGCTGGCCGGTACCGAGCTGGCCACCATTGCGGCCCGATGCGCCGTCGCCGAAGCGGTTGGCGTCGATCAATACGACCGAGACCCCCGCCCTGGCGAGATTGTACGCCGCCTGCAGCCCCGTATAGCCGCCGCCGACAATGGCGACGTCACAGGTTTTCGATCCGTCAAGTTCCGGATAGGTCGCCCGCTCGCCCGCCGTTGCCTGATACCAGGAAACGCCGGGCGCGATGGGGCTCTGCCAGTCTTGCTTCACAGCCATGAGGAACGCCTCCTCACACGTTGAGCAACAGGAACTCGCGCTCCCAGGGGCTGATCACTTCCATGAAGGTCTCGAACTCGCCGCGCTTGACGCCGGCGTAGATCCCGATGAACTCCTCGCCGAACACTTCTTCGAAAGCCGGCTCGTCCTCCATCAGCGCGATCGCTTCCAGCAGCCCGCGCGGCAGGTCGATCGACCCCTCGTTGGCTGAATCCTCGGTCGGGGCCGTCGGCTCGATCTGCTTGGTGATGCCGAGCAGGCCCGATGCCAGCGATGCGGCAAGCGCCAGATACGGATTGGCATCCGAGCTCGGCAACCGGTTCTCGACGCGCCGCGCCTGCGGATCCGAAACCGGAACGCGGAAGGCGGTCGTGCGGTTGTCGTAGCCCCAGGCATTGTTGACAGGGCAGGACATGTTCGGCGCCAGGCGGCGGTAGGAATTCACGTAAGGCGCCAGCATCGCCAGCGCGCTCGGCACGTATTTCTGCATGCCGCCGATGAAGTGGAAGAACTCCTTGGAGGGCGAACCGTCCGGATTGGAGAAGATGTTCTTACCCGTGCCTTCATGCACCACCGACTGGTGGATATGCATCGCCGAACCCGGCTGGCCCTGCATCGGCTTGGCCATGAAGGTGGCGTAGATGCCGTGCTTCAGCGCTGCCTCGCGGATCGTGCGCTTGAACATGAAAACCTGGTCGGCAAGTTCGATCGGATTGCCGTGGCGCAGGTTGATTTCCAGCTGCGCCGGGCCCTCTTCATGGATCAGCGTGTCGATCTCGAGACCCTGCTTTTCCGAGAAGTGATAGATGTCGTCGATCAGTTCGTCGAACTCGTTGATCCCGGCGATCGAATAGCCCTGACCACCGAGGATCGAACGGCCGGAGCGGCCTTTCGGCGGATGCAGCGGATAGTCCGGGTCGTCATTGGTGGCGACCAGATAGAACTCGATTTCAGGCGCGACGACCGGCTTCCAGCCGCGGGCGCTGTAGAGCCCCATGATGCGCTTCAGCACGTTGCGCGGGGTATAGGATACCTCGGCGCCGTCGGAATTGACGATATCGCAGATCACCTGCGCCGTCGGATCGGTTTCCCACGGCACCACCGATAGTGTCGAAAGGTCGGGCACCAGCTTCAGGTCGCTGTCGCGCGGCTCGTAGCGGAAGCTTTCGGTCTCCTCGGGATAGGCGCCGGAGATCGTGTGGCGGTAGATCGCCGAAGGCAGCGCGAGCGAGGTGTTGGAGGTGAATTTCGAGGTCGGCATCATCTTGCCGCGCGGAACACCGGCAAGGTCGGGGGTGATGCATTCGATGTCTTCGATGCCGCGTGCCCGTAGCCACTGTGCCGCTTCCTTCCAATTCGCTACGCCGCGCGACGACCCGGGGTCAGGGGGAGTCTTGATGGTGGGGCGGACGTTCTTGGCAGGCTTAAGCGTCGTCTTTTTTGGAGACATGACACACCGGTTACGTTGATCGGAAGGCCATCATAGCCAGAGTTTGGCAATTGGCGAGGGGGGTAGAGACGTTGACTTTCGCCATTTGATAGAAAAAGAAGACGCCGTTCAGAGAAGGATCGGGGCGTGGCAGAAAAAAGCGATGTGATCGTCATCGGCGCGGGTGCCGCCGGCATGATGTGCGCCATTCGCGCCGGTCAGCGCGGCCGCTCCGTGCTCGTCCTCGATCACGCCAAGACGCCGGGCGAGAAGATCCGCATTTCCGGCGGCGGCCGCTGCAACTTCACCAATATCCATGCCGGCCCGAAGAACTTCCTCTCGGCCAATCCGCATTTCTGCAAGTCGGCGCTCGCCCGCTTCACCCCCGCCGATTTCGTTGCCATGGTGGATCGCCACAAGATCGCCTGGCACGAGAAGACCCTCGGTCAGCTCTTCTGCGACGACAGCGCCAAGGACATCATCCATATGCTGCTCGACGAGATGCGGTCGGCCGGTGCCGAATGGCAGCTGCGCACCGAGATTATCGGCATCGAGAAGACCGATGGCGGATTTCGCGTCAGCACATCGGAAGGCACCTACGATTGCGCCTCGCTTGTCATCGCCACCGGCGGCAAGTCGATCCCCAAGATGGGCGCCACCGGCTTTGCCTATCGCATCGCCGAGCAGTTCGGTCTCGCCATGACCGAAACCCGCCCGGGCCTCGTGCCGCTGACGCTCGATCCCGTCCTGCTTGAAGCGATCGCACCGCTCTCGGGTATCGCCGCCCCGGCAGAAATCCGCCACGGCAAGACGGCATTCCGGGAAGCGCTGCTTTTCACCCATCGCGGCCTCAGCGGTCCTGCCATCCTGCAGATTTCGTCCTACTGGCGCGAAGGCGAGGGGATCACCGTCGATATCGAGCCCGATGTCGATCTGCTCCAGCATCTGAAGAAAGCCAAGCAGGCGAACGGCCGCCAGTCGGCGCAGACGGCGCTGGCGGAAATCCTGCCGAAGCGACTGGCGCAGTATCTGACCGAGCGCGAAGGCATCTCCGGCAACATGGCCGACCTCTCCGACAAGGCGCTCTCAAGGCTTGCCGATGCCGCGCAGAACTGGACCGTGAAACCTTCGGGTTCCGAAGGATACCGCACCGCGGAAGTGACGCTCGGCGGCATCGATACATCGGCGCTCGACTCCAAGACGATGGAAGCGAAGGCCGTTCCTGGTCTCTATTTTATCGGCGAATGCGTCGACGTTACCGGCTGGCTCGGCGGCTATAACTTCCAATGGGCCTGGGCCTCGGGCTTTGCGGCAGGTGAATCCTTATAGGGTCGAATCCGGATCAATAGATTCAAGACTTCTTAAGCCGGGTGCGCCATCGTGTCCCAATGGCGTCCATGGAACAAGCTGCCCATTTAAAGCTTTACCGGACAGCCATTTTGATGGATTGTTACAGTATTGAGAAAGTGAGGTCCTTTACATGAATAGGAACACACGCCGCGCTCGCGCCATCGCAATCGCCCAGGCAAAGCCTGACACCAAGATTGCGACGCTCCGCTTTCTCATGTTGGCCACCGGTGCAACTGCCGCGATTATCGCACTTCTGATCGCCCACACCATCTGACCATTCCCGCAATTGTCATATAAATAGCGGCTAGCCCTTTCGTGCCAGCCGCTTACGGGCGGCCTTAAGTACGATTTCAAACGATTTGGCTTATCCGAAAATTAATATCTCTTCTGTCACACTTGCTGAAACTATGGGCATCCCGTTCGCGCGGCGATGACTTGGCAATGACTGCCGCCTGAGCCCTCGGGTTTCCCATTATTCCAAAAAAGTCAGCTCGATGCACTCGGCCGGCGCCGCAACAGCAGCCGGTGGGAGGAGTGGTGTATGGAAGGCCGGTATAGCCATGTTCATTGATAAGATCCTGTCGCGCTTCAAGATCAAGACGAAGGTGTTGATCTTCGTTCTGCCTTTCGTCGTCGCCATCTCGGCCGTCGGCCTTACCGGGCTTTATGCCTCAGGCATGCTGCAAGGGCGCATGGAGATTTCGAACAGCATCCTGCAGTCGCTCAGCGGCTTCAAGGATCTCTACGGTTCGATGGACGACTTCCTGCAGAACACCAATGAGCAGGCTCGCGACAAGCTCTATACGGATATCAAGACGCAGGGCCAGACGCTGAATTCCACGCTGTCGCAGATCGGCGAGAATGCCGGCCGCGAGAACCTGCAGGCCGCGATCGATGGCACCAGCGCCATCTCGGGCACTGTCGGCAAGCTCTGGACGCTGCATGAGCAGGAAGTCACGCTGCGCCAGCAGATCGAAGACTCCCAGAAGGTGATGATCACCAACCGCTTCAACGTCAGCTATGACGCCCGCCAGCTCGAAGAGAGCGTGCGCACAGACGAAGGCAACGCGACCGCAACGCTGCGCGCCGCCGACCGTCTGCTCAAGGGTGGCGACACGCTGGCGACGGCCATGAACGATTTCAGCAAGGCGCAGCTTCCTGCCGACAAGCTGAAGGTGGTGACCACGGCGCTGCCGTCGATCATCAAGGCCCAGCGCATGATCGAAATCTCGGTTCCGCAGAACCAGAAGAGCATGACGCAGTCGATGGCCCAGACCATCAGCGACCTGAAGACCCAGGCTGCAGCACCCGATGCCGGCACCGATGATGGCGTCGCCAATCTCGGCCGCCTCGTGTCGCGCTTCCGTCAGATGTCGACCTACACGCAGCTGACGGCAACGCAGATGATGCGCGAAGCCACCACCACCTTCGTCCAGCTCGACAGCCGCATCGCCCAGACCAACTCGGTTCTGGAAGACACCCGCCGTCTCGAGACCTCGATCTATTCGCTCCAGCTCGTTCTTGCCGATTTCAGCGCCAAGCCGAGCAAGGAAAATCGCGTTCGCCTGAACCAGGAAATCGCGACCCTCAACACCATGCTGAATACCCTGCAGGCCAGCGCCAAGGGGATGGATTTCGCCAGCGACATCATCGCTGCGATCAATCCGGCACTGGTCTCGATGGACAAGGACGCACAGAGCCTCGTTGACGTCATCAACCAGCGTGTTGCCGACTATGCCGCAGCCCGCCAGGAGCTCGACAGTGTCTGGGGCCAGCTGACGAGCTTCGCCGAACTGCAGAAGCAGACGGCCGGCGCCGAGCGCGATCAGGCCAACAGCATCTCCGTCGGCACCACCGGCCTCGGCATCCTGGTCTCGATCATCGGCGGTATCGCTCTGGTCCTGACCCTGCAGCGCCCGATCGGCCAGATCACCGCCGCAATGCGCCGCATCGCAGACGGCGCGCTCGACACCAGCATTTCCGGTGAGCAGCGCTTCGACGAAATCGGCGACATGGCCCGTGCACTGGGCATCTTCAAGGAAAACGCAATCTCCAAGATCCGTATCGAGGAGCAGAGCGACGAGGAGCGTCAGGCCGCCGAACACGAGCGCCAGCGCAACGATGCCGAAAAGCGCGAGATGGACCGCCAGATCGAATTCGCGGTCAACGAGCTCGCTGCCGGCCTCGAGCGCATGTCGCAGGGCGATATCTCCACGACCATCGACACGCCGTTCATCGGCCGCCTCGAGCAGCTGCGTGAAGACTTCAACGGCTCGATGCTCCGCCTCCAGGCAACGATGAGCCAGATCCGCGACAACGTGCAGATGATCCAGGGCAACGGCAACCAGATGGCCCAGTCGGCCGAAGATCTCGCCAAGCGTACGGAACAGCAGGCGGCGTCTCTCGAAGAAACCGCCGCTGCCGTCGACGAGATCACCGTCACCGTCCGTTCGTCTGCCGAACGCGCCAAGGATGCCGACCAGATCGTCCGCCAGGCCAAGCGCAGCGCCGATGACTCGGCGACCGTCGTCGGCAAGGCGATCGACGCCATGGGCCGCATCGAGGATGCATCGCGCCAGATCGAGCAGATCATCGGCGTCATCGACGAGATCGCCTTCCAGACCAACCTGCTCGCCCTCAATGCCGGTATCGAAGCCGCGCGTGCCGGTGAAGCGGGCAAGGGCTTTGCCGTCGTCGCCATGGAAGTCCGTGAACTCGCCCAGCGCTCCGCCGCTGCCGCGCAGGAGATCAAGGGCCTGATCAACAAGTCGACCACCGAAGTCAGTTCCGGTTCGCAGTCCGTCCAGGAAACCGGCACGGTGCTCGCGAAGATCAGCGCCCAGATCGTCACCATCAGCCAGCATGTCGAGATGATCGCCCGCGCCAGCCACGACCAGTCGGGCGCCCTGCAGGAAGTCAATTCGACCGTCAACTCGATGGACCAGATGACCCAGCAGAACGCCGCGATGGTGGAAGAAACGACCGCCGCCAGCCGCGAGCTCGCCTCGCAGGCAGACAGCCTGCTGGCCCTCGTGCAGCAGTTCAAGATCGACGGCGAAACGCACGCGACCTACTATCGCGCCGCCTGAGACCAGCGAAATTTCAGACTATGAGAACGGCGCCGCAAGGCGCCGTTTTTGTTTGTGCAGAATGTCTGAAATATGAACGCAAAGGTTGTGTTTTGATCGCGACGTCGCTGATTTTCTACCGATGTTCGAAAAGATGCTGACGAATAGTCATATTTATACAAGTTATTACAGTGTTTTCAGATAATTAGCGGATAATTTTCCTTAACGTTTAACGCATAGGATAGCTGCAATTCGTATTGCAGAGGATTGCTATGCTGCGCTTTTTCTCGACATCCATCGTCCGCCAGGCGGTTGCCATCACACTCGGTTTGCTTGTGGTCAGCACCGGCGCGATCGTTGCCGTGACCTATTATGATCTGAGCCGCTATGTCATGGACAATGCGGTGGCCGACGCCAAAGATGCCAGCCGCACGATGGCGATCCTCTACGGCGCGGCCGATGACAGCGCGAAGATCGCCGTCAAGGATGCGCAGCTCTCTACGGTCACCGAAGAAAAGATCCCCGCATTCACCGATCACTCGCTGGTCGATCGCACGGCCGAATCCATTGCCGGTGTCGCGACGATCTTCGACAAGCAGGGCAGCGATTACGTCCGCGTCTCCACCAATGTGAAGAAGGAAGACGGTAGCCGCGCCGTCGGCACCAACCTCGCCGCCGATCACCCGGCGCAGACCGTGCTCGCCAAAGGCGACGCCTATTACGGTCCGGCAGTGCTGTTCGGAAAGAACTACATGACCGGCTATTTCCCGGTGAAGAATGCCGCTGGCGCCAATACCGGCATCCTCTTCATCGGCATTCCGATGGAAGTCTATTTTGCCCGTCTTCAGCATCTGCAGATCCTCGTGATCGGCGCCGGTGCCGCCGTCATGCTGGTCGTCAGCCTGGCCGCCTTCTTCGCGATCCGCCGCACCGTCAGCCCGCTCCAGGCGCTGACGAAGACGGTGCATTCGATCTCCGCCGGCAATCTCTCCGGCGCCATCCCCTGCGTCGACAAGCCGAACGAATTCGGCGAGATCGGCCGCGCGCTGTCGGCCTTCCGCGATAGCGCCAAGGCGCGCCTGGATCTCGAAACGCAGGCCGCAGAGCAGCGTGCTCTGACAGAGGCTGAACGCACCCGCAACGATGCCGAAAAGCGCACGCTCGACGGCCAGATCGATTTTGCCGTCAACCAGCTCGCAGCCGGTCTCGGCCGTCTGGCACAGGGCGACGTGTCCGAAACAATCGAGACGCCCTTCGTCGGCCGCCTCGAGCAGCTGCGCATCGATTTCAACAGTTCGTTGCTGCGCCTGCAGGACACGCTGACCCGCATCCGCGACAATGCCAACGCCATCCAGCGCAACAGCGGCGCGATGTTGGCCTCTGCCGGTGAGCTCTCGAAGCGCACGGAAGCACAGGCCGCCAGCCTCGAAGAAACCGCCGCTGCGGTCGAGGAGATCACGGTCACCGTGCGCTCGTCCGCCGATCGCGCCCGCGAAGCCAACAATACGGTGGCTCTGACCAAGAAGACCGCCGACAGCTCCGGCGCCGTTGTCGGCGATGCCGTCGCCGCCATGGGCCGCATCGAGGAAGCCTCACAGCAGATCGAGCAGATCATCGAGGTCATCGACGACATCGCCTTCCAGACCAACCTTCTGGCACTGAATGCCGGCATCGAAGCGGCGCGCGCCGGTGAAGCCGGCAAGGGCTTTGCCGTCGTCGCGCAGGAAGTCCGCGAACTGGCCCAGCGCTCCGCCGATGCCGCCCGCGAGATCAAGGGCCTGATCGAAAAGTCGAGCCGCGAAGTGACTGCCGGTTCCGGGCTGGTGCAGAAGACCGGCAATGTTCTCGCCTCGATCAGCCAGGAAATCATCGTCATCAGCAAGCATGTCGATACGATCGCGACCGCCAGCCACGATCAGTCGGCGGCTCTTCAGGAAGTCAACGGCTCCGTCAACGCGATGGACCAGATGACCCAGAAGAACGCCTCGATGGTCGAGGAGACGACGCAGGCAAGCCGCCAGCTTGCCGACGAGGCCGATGCCTTGATGGGCCTGCTTCAGCAGTTCCGCATCGGCAACGGTGCGGCCGCTCACCGCCCGGCAAGGCAGGCTGCCTGATCCAAGCGCTTTACACGAGCATCCTTGGGCCGCGCCTCGACAGCGCGGCCTTTGCTTTTCAGGCCTATGTCGGTCAGCCAGGCGACGGCGCGGATGATGCGCGAGCCGCCATATTGCTCATAGAATTCGTCTTCGGATGTCCAGCAGGCAATCCGGCCGCCCCGTGAGAGACCGAGCATGCTGGCGATGGCGATCTGATCGATCATGATGATGTCCTCCGTTTCAAAGACATCACTTCAAATACACATCAAAAATCGCTTCTTAAACAGCCGAAATCGGCATACGATTTTCACGGATGAAAAACACAGCTTGGGATTCCTATCAGCTTTTCCTGCAGGTCGCCCGTCTCGGCGGCCTCACCGGCGCGAGCGGCACCAGTGGCCTCAGCCCGGCAACCGTCGGCCGCCGCATGCTGGAGCTGGAGCAGGACACCGGCCGCACGCTCTTCCTGCGCAGCCAGACCGGCTACCGCTTGACGCCGGATGGTCAGGCTCTCCTTGACCACCTGCAGGAGATGGAGGCCGCCGCCCGCAAGGTCGATGCCTGGCGCCAGTCGGGCGAGGGTGGAGCGACGGTAAGGGTTGCGGCGGGAACCTGGGTTGCCTGGCTGCTGACCGAGAATTTCTCGGCGATCCGCATGCCCGGCGATGGCTTTGCCATCTCGCTGACGATCGGCGAAACCCGCGCCAATCTTTCCTACCGGGAGAGCGATATCGGCATCCGCGCCTTCGAACCCGACGAGGCAAACCTTGCCGCGCGTCTGCTCGGAGAGGTCGCCTATGCCGTCTATGTCAGGCGCAATGCTGCGGAGGCTGCGGAGCAATGGGTGGCCGTTGCCGAGGACGAAGCGATCTCCGGCTATTTGCGCTGGCCCTATCGCAACGCGTCCGGCCCGATCGCCGCCACCGTCAACCGGCCGCGGTCGCTGCCGGATCTGGTGCGCGCCGGGGCGGGCAGGGCGGTGCTTCCGTGTTTCGTCGGCGATCTCGATCCGGAGCTTCAGCGGCTCGGCGGCGAGATCCCCGAACTCAAGCATCGCCAGTGGATCGTCATGAACAACGAAGACCGCCACCGGCTGGAAATCCGCGCCGTTGCCGATCGCATGACCAGATTGCTGAAAAGCTATTCCGATCTCTTCGCCGGAAAGCGCGCCAGCCGCAGCTAGCTTACGGTATCAGTCTTCGTACCAAGGCCACCTGGCTGTTGACGCCGAGCTTGGAGAAGATGTTCTTCAGGTGCGATCGCGCCGTCTCATAGCTGATGTCGTTCAGCTTGGCGGTATCGCGCAGCGACAGCCCGCTGGCGATCGACGAGGCGATGCGCAGTTCGGCGGCCGTCAGGTGCTCGTTGCCGCTCAGCCTGTCGTTCAGATGGGCGCAGATGCCGCCGGAGCGCTCGATGATCAGCGCCGAGGTCGGTTCCTGCAGGAACTCGCTCATGAAATCGGACTGCAGCCGCACCAGCGTGTATTTGATGTTGCCGATGCGCCCGCTGCAAACCGGCTGCAGCGGCTCGCGGGAGCGGCCGGTGGTGCGCAGTTGCTCGTTGACATTGGCATCGTTGACATTCAGCCGCCCGGTCGGGGTCACGCTGATGCCGCATCCCTCCGTCAGCATCATCTGCGCCGCGGTGTTCATCGAGCGCACCTTGCGCTCCTCGCCGAGATAGATCAGTCCTACGCCGATCGCATCGAGCAGCGGCTTGCCGCCTGCCTCGTTGCTTCGCTCGCGGCGCAGGTAATCGAAGGCACGGCGCAGATGCGGGGCAAGTTCGGTCAGCACCTGGGCGTTGGCGCGGTTATAGCCGGCGTCGGTGCTCGATGTCAGCGTCGAGAGATTGAAGGACCGCCCCTTCTCCCGCATGATCGTCACGCCGATGCTGCTGCGGCAGCCGATGCTGCGCAGGTAGTCGTGATAGAATTCGGTTTTCAGCAGCTCTTCATGCGGCAGCATCTGATCGGCGATGACGCCGAGCCCGACGGGGCGCACGGCGGCCCTCGCCATCCACGGGTTCACGGTGCTGAAATGGGTGTTGTAGGCTTTCGCGGCAGCGTCTTCGAGGCCGGATGAAAGCGACAGCCCGCCGGAGCCGAGAATCGCATCATGAAAAAAGAGCGTCGACTTTCCATCCGGCATGCGCGTGTTCAGCGTATCCAGAAAATCCTGCCAGCTGGTTTCCCCGAGCAGTGCCCCATAGACCATATCGGTCAGGGACTGCACGTCCGCGCGTATTGTTGCAGGCATATGACGTCCCATAAGAGCTTGATGATATTATGCTCGCCTTTGCTGGGACTGACAATTGCGTCAAATGACGCAGAAGGCGCCGGTTTTCCCGGCGCCTTCTCACTCTTTAGGTGCGGTTGGCAACGACAACCGGGATCATCAGATCGCCCCAGTTGCCGTCGCCGCCGTGATGGCGGGCGGACCGGACAAGCTCTACCGAAATACCGGATTCAACCGCCTTCATGACAGACTGATTGAGCCGGTGCAGATCGTTGGCGAGCATGCGGATCATGCTCTGCTGGTCCGGCGTCATCGTCGAGGACTGCTCTTCCGCGCGTTCGCGGACACGTGAGATGGAAGCCATTGTCTTCTCCTCCTGTTGCGCGGTCATTCCGCTGCGGGCTTGAACTGTGCGTGTTCGGTCGATTCCCTCATCGCGGTCGTCGAGGACAGTCCGCCGGTGATGGCAAGCGATACGGCATCGAAATAGCCGGTGCCGACTTCGCGCTGATGCTTGGTCGCGGTGTAGCCGTTGACCTCGGCGGCAAACTCCGCCTGCTGCAGCTCGGAATAGGCGGCCATCTGCCGGCTCTTGTAGCCGCGCGCCAGCTCGAACATGCCGAAGTTCAGCTGATGGAAGCCGGCAAGCGTGATGAACTGGAACTTGTAGCCCATGGCGCCGAGTTCGCGCTGGAACCTGGCGATCGTCGCCTCGTCCAGGTTTTTGCGCCAGTTGAAGGACGGCGAGCAGTTATAGGCAAGCAACTTGCCCGGGTGCACCTTGTGCACGCCTTCGGCAAAGCGCCGCGCCTGATCGAGATCGGGCTTCGACGTCTCGCACCAGATCAGATCGCAATAGGGCGCATAGGCGACCGCGCGGGCAATGCAGGGCTCCAACCCGTTGCGGACCTGATAGAAGCCCTCGACGGTGCGCCCGGCATCGTAATCGACGAAGGGCTGGTCGCGCTCGTCGATATCGGAAGTCAGAAGCTTTGCTGCCTCGGCATCCGTGCGCGCAATCACCAGCGTCGAAACGCCCATGACATCGGCTGCCAGACGCGCGGCGTTGAGGTTGCGGATATGCGCTGCCGTCGGGATCAGAACCTTGCCGCCGAGATGGCCGCACTTCTTTTCCGACGCCAGCTGATCCTCGAAATGGACGCCAGCAACGCCCGCCTCGATATACGCCTTCATGATCTCGAAGGCGTTGAGTGGCCCGCCGAAACCGGCCTCGGCATCGGCAACGATTGGCGCAAACCAGTTCTCGACAGAGAGGCCCTTGCCTTCCGAGGTCTCGATCTGGTCGGCGCGCTGGAGCGTGCGGTTGATGCGCTTGGCAAGCTCCGGCCCGGCATTGGCGGGATAGAGCGACTGGTCCGGATACATCGCCGAGGCGGTATTGGCATCGGCCGCGACCTGCCAGCCGGAAAGATAGATCGCCTTCAGGCCGGCGCGGACCATCTGCATGGCCTGATTGCCGGAGAGAGCGCCGAGCGCATTGACGAAATCGTCGCGGCGCAAGAGTTCCCAGAGCCTCGCAGCACCCATTTCCGCCAGCGAGTGGCTGATCTCCACGGAACCGCGCAGCCGTCTGACGTCCTCTGCGGAATAGGGACGCTCGATGCCGTCGAAACGGCCAGCCGGTGCGTTGCGGATCAGCTTGTCAAACTCAGTCACAATATCCTCCTTCAGCTCGATTGCTTGTGTGACAGAGTTTACAAGATCGCCGTCAAAAGCCAGAAAAGACTTGCTTAAGTGCCTGAGAAAGAGGTTATATTGGCGCAAGATTTACAAGCTGACTTTGTCAATTTGTAAAATTTTGTAAAAGGCATCGATATGGAACGGAAGATCTTTGCCGGACCGAAAGTCAGGCGCATCCGCAATGGCCTCGGTGTCACGCAGACGGCGATGGCCGAAGCCCTCGGCATTTCGCCGTCCTATCTGAACCTGATCGAACGCAGCCAACGGCCGCTCACCGTTCAGCTGCTGTTGAAGCTCGCCTCGGTCTACAAGGTTGATCTTGATGAGCTCCAGAGCGAGCCGGGCAATAACCTCGCCGAACTGCGCGAAGTCTTCGCCGATCCGCTGCTGTCGGGCGAGCTTCCCGGCGATCAGGAGCTGGTGGAGATATCGGACGCTGCGCCCAATGCGGCGAGCGGCATGGTGAAGCTCTACCGCGCCTACCGCGAACAGGCTGCCCGGCTTTCGGATCTCGGCGCGCTGATGGCTGACGGTGCGCAGGTCCCCGCTGCCGGTGCGCGCCTTCCGGCCGACGAGGTGCGCGACGCGCTGGAGCGGCGCCCGGCCTATTTCGCCGTCATCGAGGATGCCGCCGAGCAGTTCTTCATGACGCTTCCCTCTGGCGATCTGCAGCAGGTGCTTCGGGATTGGCTGCAGAAGGAGCGCGGCATTACCGTGCGCGTCCTGCCTGTCCATGTCATGCCGGATCTGCGCCGCCGCTTCGATCGCCACTCCATGCGGCTTTTCCTCTCCGAACGCCTGTCGCCGCAGGACCAGCTGCAGGAGATCGCCATCGAGGCCGCAACGCTCGCCCTGAAGGCGGCGATCGGCAAGGAGCTGGAAGGGCTCGCTCTGTCGACGCCGGAAGCCCAGCGCATCGCCCGCTTCGAGCTCGCCCGCGCTGCCGCACTGGCGCTGATGATGCCTTACGAGGCCTTCCTGACGGCGGCGAAATCCGTGCGCTACGACATCGATCTGCTGCGCAGCCGCTTCGGCTGTTCCTTCGGCCAGGCGGCGGCCCGGCTCACCATGCTGCAGCGGCCGTCGAACAGCGCGGTGCCATTCTTCCTGATGGAGATCGATGCGGCAGGAAACCGTCTACGCCGGGCAGGGGCGTCGGGCTTCCCGCAGGCTCGCTTCGGCGGCGGCTGCCCCAAGCTCAATATTCACGCCGCTTTCCTGCAGCCCGGCCAGATCCTGGCGGAAACCGTAGAGACGCCGGATGGCAGCACCTTTCTGACGATCGCACGAACGCTGGAAGGCCCGGCAGCCCCCTTCGGCGAAAGGGTCAGGCGCACCGCGCTGCTCGTTGCCTGCGACGCCCAGTTCAGGGATGCGACCGTCTACGCCCAGGCGGCGTCATCTTCGCCACATGCAGTTGCAATTGGCCCGGCCTGCCGCCTTTGTGAGCGAAAGGGCTGTCTTGCCCGTGCCGAGCCGCCGGTCACTCGCCCGCTTGGGCTAGACGAGATGGTGGCCGGTCTCAGCGCCTTTGATTTTCAGTGATAGTTGAAATCATTGAGAGCGCAGGATTTTGCGCTTGTCGGCTCTCAAAATCCTTCTTAGTCTAGCTAAAAATCCAGAGGGAATGGGTGTCCGGGGGCGTGATACCTAATAATTATAAGCCACAGGAGAGATTATGAGGTCAGTCATTGCAAAGCTCGCGGCAACTGTTGCCGTGGCCATTCTTGCCGCCGCGCCGTCCTACGCCCAGGAACGCGTCGTCAATGTCTACAACTGGTCCGATTATATCGACAGCTCGATCCTTGAGGACTTCACCAAGGAAACCGGCATCAAGGTCGTCTACGACACCTTCGATTCCAACGAGACGCTGGAGACCAAGCTGCTCGCGGGCGGCACCGGCTATGACGTCGTTGTTCCGACCGTTTCCTTCATGCAGCGCCAGATCGCTGCTGGTGTCTATCAGAAGCTCGACAAGTCGAAGCTGCCGAACCTGAAGAACATGTGGGACGTCGTCATGAAGGGCGTCGCAACCTTCGACCCCGGCAATGAATACAGCGTCGACTACATGTGGGGCACCACCGGCATCGGCTATAACGTCGACAAGGTGAAGGCCGCGCTCGGCACCGACGAGAAGCCGAACTGGGATGCGCTCTTCGACCCGGCAAAGGCCGAGAAGCTGAAGGATTGCGGCATCTACATGCTGGACTCGCCGACCGACGTCATCCCGTCCGTTCTCGCCTATCTCGGCCTCGACCCGAACAGCAAGAAGCAGGCCGATCTCGACAAGGCGCAGGAAGTCCTGCTCAAGGTTCGTCCCTTCGTGCGCAAGTTCCACTCGTCCGAATATATCAGCGCGCTCGCCAACGGCGATATCTGCATCGCGCTCGGCTATTCCGGCGACATGTTCCAGGCCCGCGACCGCGCTGCCGAAGCCAAGGCCGGCGTGACGATCGACTACTCGGTTCCGAGCCAGGGCGCGCAGATCTTCTTCGACGTCTTCGGTATCCCGAAGGATGCTCCGCATGTCGAGGAAGCGCATGAATTCATCAATTACATGATGAAGCCCGAAGTCGCCGCCAAGGCATCGAACTTCGTCTTCTATGCCAACGGCAACAAGGCCTCGCAGGAGTTCCTGGACAAGGAAGTCATCGGCGATACGGCGATCTATCCGACGCCCGAGGTCATGGCTAAGCTCTTCACGGTGCCGCCGCTCGATCCGAAAACGCAGCGCCTCGTGACACGAATCTGGACAAAGGTCGTCACCGGCCAGTAATCGAGACTTCGGCCCGGACGGCAACGCCCGGGCCTTTTATTGACGTGCCGGCCGTCGGGGGAGCGCCGGTTTCAAATTCATAATTTCGGGGAAAACCATGAAGTCTCTTGGCAATATTCGCCGCTCCTTCGCGCCCTGGGCCGATCCTGCCTCAAAGCCTTTTATCTCATTCAAGAACGTCACGAAGCGCTTCGGCGATTTCACCGCCGTCAACGATCTCAGCCTCAACATTTACCACCGCGAATTCTTCGCACTTCTCGGCGCTTCCGGCTGCGGCAAGTCCACGCTGCTGCGCATGCTGGCCGGCTTCGAGCAGCCGACCGCGGGCGAGGTCATCCTCGACGGCACCGACATGGCCGGCACGCCGCCGTACAAGCGGCCGGTCAACATGATGTTCCAGAGCTACGCGCTCTTCCCGCATATGACCGTCGAGAAGAACATCGCCTTTGGCCTGCGCCAGGATGGCATGGGCAAGGACGAGATCGCCGAGCGCGTGTCGCAGATGCTGAAGATGGTCAAGCTCGAGCAGTTCGCCTCGCGCAAGCCCAACCAGCTTTCCGGCGGCCAGCGCCAGCGCGTCGCACTTGCCCGTTCGCTTGCCAAGCGCCCGAAGGTGCTGCTGCTCGACGAGCCGCTCGGCGCACTCGACAAGAAGCTGCGCGAGGAAACCCAGTTCGAACTGATGGACCTGCAGCAGAATCTCGGCCTGACCTTCGTCGTCGTCACCCACGACCAGGAAGAGGCGATGACGATGGCAGACCGCATCGCCGTGATGAGCCATGGCAAGGTTGTGCAGGTCGCAACGCCTGCCGAAATCTACGAAGCACCGAACTGCCGCTTCGTCGCCGACTTCATCGGTGACGTGAACATTTTCGACGGCAAGGTCGTCTCCGCCGATGGCACGAGCGTCGAGCTCGCCATCGATGCCGGCTTCAGCGTCAAGGTCGCGACATCAGACATGCCCGCCAAGGGCAGCACCGCCGGTTTCGCGATCCGCCCGGAAAAGCTGAAGGTCACCCGCCAGCCACCGGCCAATCCCAATGTCAACGCCTCCTCGGGCGAGCTCTGGGACATCGCCTATCTCGGCGACATGACCGTCTTCCACGTCAAGCTGAAGAGCGGCCAGGTGGTCAAGGCCTCGCTGCTCAATGCCCAGCGCGCCGTCGACGATCCCTTCACCTACGACCAGGAAGTCTGGGTCACCTTCGCCGAAGACGCCGGCGTGCTCTTGAAGGATTGATCATGGGCAAGCTCGGTTCAGCCATCTACAGCCGCTTGGTCATCATCGTTCCCTATGCCTGGCTGCTGATCTTCTTCCTGGCGCCGTTCTTCATCGTCTTCCGCATCTCGCTGTCGACGACCGCGATCGCCATGCCGCCCTATGAGCCGGCCTTCTCGTTCAGCGATGGCTGGGCCGGTTTCATGGAGAAGATTTCGACCTTCTCCTTCGACAATTACAGCTACCTGATCGACGACCCGCTCTATTTCAACGCCTATATATCGAGCCTCGTCATCGCCGGTGTCTCGACCTTCCTGACGCTGCTGATCGCCTATCCGATCGCCTACGGCATGGCGCAGGCGCCGCGCAGCATCCGCCCGACGCTGCTGATGCTGGTCATCCTGCCGTTCTGGACGAGCTTCCTGATCCGCGTCTATGCCTGGATCGCGATCCTCAAGCCGGAAGGACTGCTGAACCAGCTGCTGATCGGAACAGGTATCATCGATACGCCGCTGATCATCCTGAACACCAATGTCGCGGTCTATATCGGCATCGTCTATTCCTACCTGCCGTTCATGGTGCTGCCGCTCTATTCCTCGCTCGAGAAGATGGACGGCACGCTGATCGAGGCGGCGCAGGATCTCGGCTGCACGCCGATCCGCGCCTTCTGGCGGGTGACGTTCCCTCTGTCGCTGCCCGGCGTCGTCGCCGGCTGCATGCTGGTCTTCATCCCCGCCGTCGGCGAATTCGTCATCCCCGACCTGCTCGGCGGGTCGCAGACGCTGATGATCGGCAAGACGCTGTGGAACGAGTTCAACTCCAACCGCGACTGGCCGGTGTCTTCGGCCGTGGCGACCATCCTTCTCTTGATCCTCGTGGTGCCGATCGTGTTCTTCCAGAATGCCCAGGCCAAAGCCGACGAGCAGGGGAGATAAGAGATGCTACGCTGGACACGCTTCAACATCATCTCGGTCACGCTCGGCTTCGCCTTTCTTTATCTGCCGATCGTGCTCCTGGTGATCTTCTCCTTCAACGAGTCGAAACTCGTCACCGTCTGGGGCGGCTTCTCGACCAAGTGGTACGTGTCGTTGATGCACAATGACGCCCTGCTGGATGCGGCCTGGGTCACTGTCCGCGTCGGCGTCCTGTCAGCAACGGCGGCGACCATCCTCGGCACGCTGGCGGCGATCACGCTGGTGCGCCACACGCGCTTCCGCGGCCGCATGCTGTTTTCGGGCATGGTCTATGCGCCGCTCGTCATGCCTGAAGTCATCACCGGCCTGTCGCTGCTGCTGCTCTTCGTGGCGATCGGCCTCGACCGCGGCTTCTGGACGATCACGCTGGCGCACACGACGCTGACCATGTGCTTCGTCGCCGTCGTCGTGCAGTCGCGCCTGATGAGCTTCGATCAGTCGATCGAGGAAGCCGCGCAGGATCTCGGCGCGCCGCCGGTGCGCACGTTCTTCGAGGTGACGCTGCCGATCATCGCACCGGCCGTCTTCTCCGGCTGGATCCTCGCCTTCACCCTGTCGCTGGACGATCTGGTTATCGCGAGCTTCACCTCCGGCCCGGGCGCCACGACGCTGCCGATGAGGATCTACAGCCAGGTGCGATTGGGCGTGACGCCGGAGATCAATGCGGTCTGCACCATCCTGATCGCCGTCGTTGCCGTCGGCGTCATCGCGGCATCGGTGATCACCAAGCGCCGCGAAGTCCAGCGCGAACGCGATGAACGCGCTGCCGCCAACGCACCCTGATTACTGAGCGCTGGGTGCCGGCTGCGTCAGCACCGGCACCGGCGATATCACCGGATTTGGCCAGGAACCGCCGATGAAGAAGGGGAGCAGCGGTAGCTCGGCTGCCCGCGTATCGTCGGTCGCCTGCAGTGAGCCGGAAAGCGCCAGCCCGTTGGATTCGTAGGGGATGATGCCGGAGAGCGTCAGCGTTTCCACCGCGCCCTTGATGCTGACGCCTTCAAGCTCTGCCGAACCAGCCGAGAAATTCGCCGTCAGCTGCGCCTCGGTGAACGGGAACGAATGATCGCCCGCGGCACTCAGCGGAAAGAACTTCTGCTGCGCAGACTGATTGCGGATCGCCTCGACATCGAGATTGGCGATCGAGCCGGTTCCCGCATGGAAGGTGAGCTGACCGGTCACGTCGCCGAGTCCAGCCGTCCAAAGCGGCTTTGCCGTCTTCAGGTTCAGGTCGAGTGAGCCGGTCGTCAGCGGCAACGGCCCCTTGAGCTGCAGCCGCTCGACCAGCGCGCCGAAATCCGCGCCGCGGATCGACATTTGCAGCTTGCCGCCACCATCGAAATCGCCGCGCGTTGCTTCCAGATGCGCCAGCATCGTGCCGCCCTCGAACTGGCTGTCGCCGATATCGAACTTGGCCTCGTTGCTGGAGACAATGACACTGGCGCCGACATCCGACAGGTTGAAGGGCGCAAGCTGCATCTCCTTGGCGGAGAAGCGCAGATCGAGATCGAGACGCTGCAACGGCCCACCGTCCGGCGTTGCCGTTTCTTCACCGGCCGCAAGGCGCAGCGCGAAGGCGTCGAAGAACGGCTTCAGGTTCATGGTGTCGAAGGCGAGTGTCCCACCGAGCTTCGCCCGGTTGTTGCGCACGCTGGAAATGTCCATCACGCCGGTTGCCGTCGCGCCGTTCAGCCCGAGCGTCACATTGTTGAAGCGCAGGCCATTGGCGGCCGAGAGCACATCGCTGCTGATCGAAAACGACTTGAGGCTCTCGATCCCCGGGATCGACTTGCCCGACCATGCAAGCAGGGCCGGCATGTCGCCGATCGTGGCGCTGATATTGCCGGAGAGATCGGTCAAGTTGGTGATGCTGCCGAGACCCGAGAAAGAGGCGGTGACGAGGTTCGAGGCAAGCGATGCCTTCATCTCGGTGGTCTTGCCGCCGAAGACCAGCAGTGGATTGCGCGAGGAGAAGTCGAGCTTCAGATCCTGACCGGCAGTCCGCGCAATCAGCACGGCCGACATGCCGCTCGAAAGCCGTGGCCAGTTGATATCGGCCGTCACACCCTCGAAGTGATAGGTCTTGGATGTCGCGAGATCGGTAACATTGAGCGTCCCGTCCTCGACGGTAATGGCGCCGACTTCGGCATCAAGCTTGCGGTCGAGTACCTGCGCATTGCCATCCTGGTGCGCGCCGTCGATCGCCTTGGCGAGTTGGCCGGCATAGGTCCAGTCGATCAGGCCCTGCTGATCACGCGTGAGCGACAGGTTGGGCCGCAGCAGATGGAATTCATGGAAGCTGGCATGGCCGCGCAGCGCCTCGATCAGGCTGAAATCGGCCGAGAGGCTGTCGATCGTGCCGAGCAGCTTGTTTCCGGCATTCGGCGGCTGCCGGATGGCGATCTGGTGCAGCGTGATGCGCGGCGTCGGCCAGAATTCGAGTTCCGGGCTGCCCTTGATCTCGGCCTTGTAGCCCGTCCAGCGCGACAGCGCATCCTCGATGCCGGAGCGCACCATGCCAGTCGAAACCACGAAAGGTGCGGCAACGCGCAGGGCGACAAAGATCACGGCGGAAATAAGCAAGAGCAGGGTTGCGAGACGTGTAATACCCGGAAGCCAGCGGGAAACGGGGGCCATCTTTTTACGCCACTTCGGTTGTCTTGACGTACTCATGAGCTCTGCCAGTATTTTCAGTCGCTTACCCGTTAGGCGCTGATCTTGCCGGATATATGAAATACGCGCCATATGCAATTCGGACGGCCGATCGCGGAGCGCCATGCACACTTTATAATGCAGTGCAGCATGTTATATAGCGAATAAACGGGAGGAAATGGGAATGAACGACACAGTGCCGCTCTGGACGCCGTCGCGGGAGTTCATCGAGAAGAGCCCGATGTATGCCTTCATGCAGCGCTGCAACGAGGCGTTCGGCCTGTCGCTTCAAGACTATGCCGGCCTGCATGCCTGGTCGATCGCCGAGCGCGAGCATTTCTGGTCCACCCTCTGGGATTTCTGCGGCGTGCGCGGCGAACGCGGCGAGCGGGTGCTGGCCGATGGCGATCTCATGCTGAAGGCGCGTTTCTTCCCCGATGCCCGGCTGAACTTCGCCGAAAACCTGCTGCGCAATAGCGGTGAGGGCGATGCTCTGATCTTTCGCGGCGAGGACAAGGTGCAGGATCGCTGGTCCTGGAACCGCCTGCACGAAACGGTCTCGAAGTTGCAGCAGGCCTACCGCGCGCTCGGCATCGGCGAGGGCGATCGTATCGCCGCGATGATGCCGAACATGCCGGAGACCATCGCCTGCATGCTGGCCGCGGCCTCGATCGGCGCGATATGGTCCTCCTGTTCTCCTGATTTCGGCGAACAGGGCGTGCTCGACCGCTTCGGCCAGATCGGCCCGAAGCTGTTCATCGCCTGCGATGCCTATTGGTATAACGGCAAGCTGCAGGATGTCTCCGCCAAGGTCGCGACGGTCGCCGGAAAGTTGCAGGCGCCGTCGATGATCGTCCACTATGCCGGCGATGCTGATGCCCTGGCCGCCGCTGTAACGGACGCCAGGACTTTCGATGCGATGATCGCGCCCTATCAGGCAAAGCCGGTCGAATTCACCCAGCTGCCTTTCGCGCACCCGCTCTACATCCTCTTTTCCTCCGGCACGACAGGCGTGCCGAAATGCATTGTCCATTCGGCCGGCGGCACGCTGCTGCAGCACCTCAAGGAACATCGCCTGCATTGCGGTATCGAGCCCGGCGACAAGCTCTTCTATTTCACCACCTGCGGCTGGATGATGTGGAACTGGCTGGCGAGCGGCCTTGCTGCGGGCGCAACCCTCTGCCTCTTCGACGGCTCACCTTTCTCGCCCGATGGCAATGTCCTGTTCGACTATGCCGAGGCGGAAAAATTCGCGGTCTTCGGCACCTCGGCCAAATATATCGACGCCGTTCGCAAGAGCGGCCTGACGCCGCGCAGCAGCCATGACCTATCGAGCCTCCGCCTGATGACCTCGACGGGATCGCCGCTCTCGCCCGAAGGCTTCACCTTCGTCTATGAAGGTATAAAGGAGGACATCCAGCTCGCCTCCATCTCCGGCGGCACGGATATCGTCTCCTGCTTCGTGCTCGGCAATCCGCTGCAGCCGGTCTGGCGCGGCGAGATCCAAGGCGCCGGTCTCGGCCTTGCCGTCGATGTCTGGAACGATGACGCAAAGCCGGTGCGCCAGGAAAAGGGCGAGCTCGTCTGCACCAAGGCATTTCCCTCCATGCCCGTCGGCTTCTGGAACGATGCCGATGGCGCCAAGTATCGCGCCGCCTATTTCGAGCGCTTCGACAATATCTGGTGCCACGGCGATTTCGCCGAATGGACGGAGCATGGTGGCCTCGTCATCCACGGCCGCTCGGATGCGACACTGAACCCGGGCGGTGTCCGCATTGGCACCGCGGAGATCTACAATCAGGTGGAGCAGATGGAAGAGGTCGCCGAGGCGCTCTGCATCGGCCAGGACTGGGATGACGACGTCCGCGTTGTGCTCTTCGTCCGCCTGGCGCCCGGCGTCACGCTCAGTGAGGATCTTTCGAAGGCGATCAAAAACCGTATCCGCACCGGCGCCTCGCCGCGTCACGTTCCGGCAAAGATCATCGCCGTTGCCGATATCCCTCGTACCAAGTCGGGAAAGATCGTCGAGCTCGCCGTCCGCGAGGTGGTTCACGGCCGTCCCGTTAAGAACAAGGAGGCGCTCGCAAATCCCGAAGCGCTTGAGCTATTTGCGGGATTGGCCGAGTTAAACGTTTAAAGTCGCGTAAAATGCCCCCGAAACTACAAGCTTCCACCCTTCAGAGCTTCCCGGCCCCGGCAACCATTCGTTAACGGAGGTCCGTCAAAGGTGATGGCACTTGGAGCTGTGAATGATAGGCAGCTAGGAGCACTTGGCTCCCGTGACATGACGTTGAGCGACTGAGCCCCTTGTTGAACAGCACCAAACTCCAGGCAGCCTAAACCCCAGGCTGCCTTTTTTCGTTTCAGCCGGCCAGAACCCGCTGCGACGGGAAGGTGATCTCCACAAGCGTGCCTTCATTCGGTGCCGAGTTGATTGCAAAGATCGCCCGGTTGGCATCGACCATCGCCTTGGTCAGCGGCAGGCCGAGACCGGTTCCGTCGCCGCGGTGGCGCGATTGCGCCGAGACCTGCCGGAACGGCTTCATCGCCTGGTCGAGCTCGCTGCGCGTCATGCCGATGCCGGTATCGCGGACGCGAAGCACGACGCTGCCATTGCTCTCATAGGAGGTCGAGACGACGATCTGGCCGCCCGACGGCGTGAAGCGGATAGCATTCGACAGGATATTCAGCGCGATCTGTTTGACGGAGCGCAGGTCGGCAACGACATTCGGAACCGATTGCGACAGCGCCGTGCGGATGATCACCCGCTGCCCGTTCGCCTGCGGCTGCACCAGCGCCACGGCTTCCGAGACAGCATCGTTCAGGCCGACCGAAGCGAAATCGAGATCCATCTCGCCCGCCTCGATCTTCGAGATGTCGAGCAGGTCGTTGACGATATCCAGCACATGGCGCCCGGAGCGGCCGATATCGTTGGCATATTCGATATAGCGCGGATGGCCGATCGGTCCGAAACGCTCGCTCGCCATCATGTCGGAGAAGCCGATGATGGCATTCAGCGGCGTGCGGATTTCGTGGCTGATGCGCGCCAGGAAATCGGTCTTGTGGGCGTTGGCGGTTTCGGCCGCGCCTTTGGCGCTACGCAGCTCGTCTTCCGTCCGCTTCCACTGGGTAATGTCGCGGATCACGGCGCAATAGCCGCTGGAGGAGGTCAGGCGGCCCATCGTCATGAACAGCGGCACGAAGCCGCCGGACGCCTCGCGGCCGATCACTTCGCGCCCGTCGTTCAGCACGCTGGCAACGCCATGGCCCGAAAGGCCGTTCAGATAGTCGAGCACGGCCTTCTGGCTTTCATGAGCGAAGAGCATGACGAAGGGTTTGCCGCGCGTTTCCTCTTCGTCGTAGTTGAAGAGGGCGCTTGCCGAGCGGTTCATCGAGCGGATATCGCCCTCGGCGCCGATCACGACGACGCCATCGGTTGCGGTCTCCAGGATCGAGCGCAGTTCCTCGACTTCGACCTGCAGCTTGGCGACCTTCTCTACCATGCGGTCGGAGCGGTTTTCCTGGCGCGGCTCTTCTTCCACCTTCGCAGGCGGCACGTCCTTGGCCTCGACCGGCATCAGCGCCAGCATCAGCGCGCTCGCATCTTCCCAGCGAACCGACTGCAGCCGCGCGGTCACCGGCACCAGGCTGTCATCGGCGGTAACAAGCATCATCGCGCCCGGACGGCCGGTATTTTCTTCCAGCTCCCGGCGCTGCAGCAGCGCATCGAGACCGCCAACCTCGTCGAGCGCCTCGAGCGAGGCATAGCCGGTCAGGCGCATGAATTCCGGATTGGCATGCATCAGCTCGTCACCGGCATGGATCAGCACCGCGACCGGCAACTGATCGACGGTGGCGGAAGACAGCCCGTCCGTCATCTTCACGCGCGGAGGGATGACGCTGCTCAGCATGTCGAGCGGGCTCACCGACGTTTCCGGCAGCCCCTCGGTGGCATCGTCATCGCTATCGTCGGCAACGATCTCGTCTTCTGCTGCTTCCGCAGAAACATCATCGTTTTCGTTGGCAGCCTCGAAGCTCGCAACGTCTTCGGCGCCTGAAATCTCCTCAGCAGGAGCAGCCGTCTCGATCTCCACCGGAGCCGCATCGTTGGCAGCAGCCGGCGTTTCTTGCTGTACCGGTTCGCCGGCTTCATCTTCGGTATCGCGTACGCCAAAGGCCTCGAGGCGCTTGGCGATCTCGCGGAAATTTGCTTGCTCGGCAGCGCTGAGCCCCGGTCCGGCATTGTGCAGCTGCACGATCTTGTCGGTCAGGCGGCGGCTCGGCGTTTCCGCCATGCGCAGCACTGGCGGCTCTTCGCGCGGCAACGGGATTTCGACAGGTGCGGGAGCTTCGGCTTCTACAGTCGCCGGCTCTTCGGCAACTTCGGCAATCGGTTCTTCCGGCACGTCGATCGGCTGGTCGAGGCTGGCAGCATCCCGGCCGATGCCATCGGGCCCGAGCGTCAGGCCAAGGGCGAGCGGATCTTCCGCCGCATCCGACAGGCGCACGACGCCGAAGCCACGGAAACCGTCGAATTCGCGCTGGCGCGTATAGGTCGGCAGGGCCGCGAGATCTACTGGCACGACGAGGCTCGTGCCTTCGATCGGCCAATGGATGGTCTTGCCCGACCAGGTATCGCGGCGCTCCAGCGCCTCGGCGATCTTGCCTTCGGGGTCGAGATTGAAGAGGGCGGAAATATCGCTGAAGGCAACGCCGATGACATTCGCCGCATTCGGGCCGACCGCCTCGGCAAACTCGTTCGACACTTCGCTGAAACAGCCGGCCGAATCGATCTTCCAGACAAAGCGCGTGGCGCGGCTGTTCGGCTGGAACTTGAAGCCGGAGGAGGGCGCTGCAGCAACGGTTTCAACCGGAGCCGCTTCGGCCGCGGCAACGCTCTCTTGCTCGGGCTCTTCCGAAACCGCGCTTACCGGCTCTTCTTCCGCAACATCCTCGGCAGGGGCGTCCAGAGGCTCCGCATCCAGCACGACATTCGGTTCCGGCTCGATCGCGATGGGGCCGTCGTCTTCGGCGGCGGTTGCCTCCAGCTCGGCAGCCTCGGGAAGCGTCTCTTCTTCCTCGACAGCGCCTTCCGCCAGATCCGCCTGCGCCTCTACGTCGGCAACGAGTTCTTCGACTTCAGGCTCTTCGGCAACAGGCTCCTCAGCCTCGGCGACGCTCTCCAGAACCTCTTCGACATCCTCGATGCCCGCGACCGCATTGAGCGCTTCGTCGAATTTCGGCGGCTCGATATGGTTAACGGCGGCTGTGGATAAGGCCGGTTCCGGCACTGCAGCATCGATCGGGTCGAGGTGGCCGAGCACGGTTTCGACGGCGAAAAGCAGGTTGAGGACCGGTTCGTCGCTGAGCTTGCCGACGGCGGCGGGCAGGTAGCCCTTGCCGGTGGCGACAGGGCGCTTCACCAGCCGGTCCGGATGGGCGGCGGCAAGGCCCGTCAGGCTCTTTGCGGTCTGCTGGGTGATTCCGAGAGAGGCATAGCCGGGCGAGGAGGCGATCACTTCGCCCTCTGCGCCGATCACCGCCATATGCGTATCGGGATCGTCGAGACCCTGGATCATCTGCGCTGCCGAAGCGCTGGCCGGCAAGGCCTTGCCCGCAACGGGAACCGAAAACAGGATGGCCCGCTCGCCGGTCGAAAGCGCGATGCGCTCGACCACGGCCTGCACCGGCACGCGCTGAAAGCCCTTGACGATACGGATCATCAGATTGCGGCTGTCGCCGGTCGATGTCAGCTGCCGCGCCGTCGTCTCCAGCTGGCGGAAGGTGATGTCGCCATTGCCGACGCCCTGATCAAGCAGGTCATAGACGGCTGAGTGGCCGAAAAGCTCGGCGCCGGTGCCGTTTGCCCAGAGCAGGCGGGTCAGATCGGCGGAGAACAGCACCATGGCTTCCCCGCGCGAAAAGCGCTCCCGCACCCGCTGATGCACGGCAATATCGATGAACGGGTACTGGACAGCGGGCATGGGGAACCTTGTTGCCTTCGGCCTCATTTAAATTAACGGTCTATTAATAACGATGCGCCGGAAAGGGGTCCAGCTTGAGGCCGCCTTTTCGGGCGGAAAGGTTAATGCGTTGTGCGTCGCACAATTATGTTGCAATGCACAATAAGATCGTCTATATAAGCTCTATCCAAACTAAAGGGCGTCAAACGCCCGGACTCAAGGAGCTCGCATCCATGGCTACCATAAAGACAGACGACGTTTTTTCAATGGCTGCATTCGATCCGTCCAAGTTCGCAGAATCCTTCCGCGATTTTGCTGAAAAGGGCGCACAGCAGTCCCGTGATGCCTATTCCAAGATGAAGTCTGCCGGCGAAGAAGCTGGCAAGACCCTGGAAGCCACCGTTCAGACGGCGCAGGCCGGTTCTGTCGAGATCGGCCTCAAGGCCATCGACGCGCTGCGCACCAACGCAGAAAACTCCCTGTCGCACATGGAAGCGCTCCTCGGCGTCAAGTCCATTGCCGAATTCGTCGAGCTGCAGACGGCGTTCGTCCGCAAGCAGGCCGAGCTGACCGTCGAGCAGGCAAAGTCGATGCAGGAAACCTCCAAGCAGGTTGCCGAAAAGCTCGCAAAGCCTTCCAAGGAAGCCGCTGAAAAGGTCATGGCCTCCTTCAAGGTCGCCTGATCCGCTGATCGAAAATCAAAGAAAGGCTGGACCCCTCGTCCAGCCTTTTTGTATATTGAGGGGAGATAGGGCTTGAATTAATTTTCAAGTCCTCGTATGTGACCCCCGTCGCGCCGAGCGCGGCATTGTGCGGTTGTAGCTCAGTTGGTTAGAGCGCAGGTTTGTGGCACCTGAGGTCGGAGGTTCGAGACCCCCCAACCGTACCATTCCTCTCAAAACATCGAAGTGAATGGTGCGTGATCGCCCGATCCGCATGACGAATCCCCCGGCTATTGCCCTGTGGCGCCGCCCGCCTATCTACCGGCTGCGGCACAAGTAAACTTTCTCTTATATTGCGTTGCAAAATGTGAGCGGGAGTGCCATTTTGTGCCGGGGGTTACTTGAGTGCTTTTAGAAGGAGACTTTAATGTCCATTTCTCTCAAGAATCTGGATCAATCCAAAGCCACCGCCATTTCAGCCATCAATGTCGCCGCTGAGGTCAAGAAGGCCCGCGAAGCTGTTGGGTACAGTGTTGATGATCTGGCGGTAACCTGTGGCCTGGTGGCTGCGGAAATTACTGAAATTGAAAATGGGGAACATGCCGACCCGGCAAAGCTGAAGCGCATCGCCGCTGCCTTGCAGGTTCCGGTTTCTGCTTTCGTCCCGATGTAATTGCCTTCAGGGCGAACCAAAAGAGCCGGTCGATCTGACCGGCTTTTTTCGTTTCAGGACCTCGTTCCCGGTAATCATGGAACTCCCGGTTCCCTCCAGCCGTTCTATCCGTGGACAGGAGAACGGGAATGTCGAAGACGCTTCTATACGGTGCGACCAAGGTGGACGAGACGAATGTCGCCTATGCGGCAATCGCCAGCCTCGAGCAGTTCCAGTGGAAGAACCGCGTCTTCGTGATTTTCTCCGACAGGGATAACAGTCGCGCCGCGCGTCAGGAGAACCAGTTGCTGGCCGACCGGCCGGCACTCGACGAGCGCGACATGATCGTCCTGAAAGTCGCGGGCAACAGCGTCAAGCCGGTCTTCGGTTCCGCCGAACCGATCGCGGCGGAGGCACTGCGCACCGAACTCGATGCGCCCGATACCGGAGATTTCCATGCGGCGCTGATCGGAAAGGACGGCACGGTGAAACTGAAGGTCAGTGAACCCGTCAGCAATGGCGAGCTGTTCGCCATCATCGACAGCATGCCGATGCGCGCCGCCGAGGCCCTGAAGCCAGACAACTGAGCAATCGAACAAGACGGAAGGAGCAGGATATGTCCGTACCGAACGAACCTATCCCCGATCAGCCGCCGATGCCGGGACCCGGCTGGAAGCCGGAGCCGCCGATCAAGGAGCCGGAGCCCGACAGGCTTCCGGATGAGGCTCCGAACCCCAATCCCGACGAGAACGAGGAGCCGCCCAAGCACCTTCTATAGGAAGATGTGCCTGTCGGCGGCGACGAGCTCCTGCAGGAAATCGGAAACGGTGCGCACGCGCACCAGTTCGCGCGCGCTCTCATGGAACGTCGTCCAGTAGGCCCGCCGGATCGAAATCGCGGGCAGGATGCGGATCAGCTTGTCGTGCTGGCGGGCGATATAGTCATGCAGAATGCCGATGCCGGCGCCGGAAAGCACAGCTTCGGTCTGCCCCGTGGCGGATGAGATCTCGAAGGCGGCATCCCAGTTGCGCATCACTTCGCCGGTAAAGTTCAGCGACTGCGAGAAGAGCAGGTCCTCGACATAGCCGATGCGGCGGTGCTGCTTCAGCGCTTCGGCATCGGCAGGCAGGCCGTTGGCGTCGGCATAGCTCTGCGAGGCGTAAAGGCCGAGCGTGTAATCGGTGAGCTTGGCGGAAACCAGCCGCCCTTGTTCCGGCCGCTCCAGCGTAATGGCGATATCGGCCTCGCGCTGCGACAGCGAGAAGGAGCGGGGCACCGGCACCAGCTGGATCTTCAGTTCCGGATGGCGCTCGATCAGCCGTCCCATGCGCGGCGCCAGGAACGAGACGCCGAAACCATCGGGAGCGCCGACCCGCACCGTGCCAGCGATCGCCGTGTCGGTGCGGCCGAGGTTGGCCTGTGCCGCCAGCATCTCCGTTTCCATCCGCTCCGCCGAAGCCAGGAAGATCTCGCCCTCGGCGGTCAGCTCGCAGCCATTCGTCCGGCGCACGAAGAGGCGCGTCTTCAGCGCTTCCTCCAGCGAAGTCAGCCGCCGCGACAGCGTCGCATGGTTCAGCCCCAGCCGCTTCGAGGCGGCAAGGATCTGCCCGGTGCGGGCAACGGCGAGGAAGATGCGAACGTCGTCCCAGTTCATGGCTTGCTGCACATGATGATCGGTTCGACATCGAGAAGCGTCAGCGACGTGACCATGCCGGCCGTGCCGGTCTTATATTTCAGGAAGTGCGGCGTCTGCAGATGCGCTTCATAGGCCTCCCGGTTGGCATAGACCTCGAGGATGCGGATCTTCTCCGGAGAACCGACGACGGCGACCGCACTGAGCGACAGCACGCCGTCTTCGAAGGCGACCGATGCCGAAATCTCCTCGGCAAGCAGCGCGCGGTAGGCGTCGAGATGCCTGATGTCGATCTCGATTTCCGCCATTCTGACGACACGGTCTTCACTCATCGATGGATCGCCTTATCTTGCGTTTGCCCGCTTGCCCGCACATCGGGCGCTTCGGCCGCATTTCGCATCGCGCTATAATTTATGCACAACGGTTGCTTATCTCAGCTCATTGATTTGTGCAAATTGAAGTGCGATTGTTTGGCATCCAAAAAATAGGAGGAGCACTTCTCATGCGTCAGATCGGACATTTCATCGGCGGCAAGCAGGTTGCAGGCACCAGCGGCCGCACCAGCAACGTCTATAACCCGGCAACCGGCGAAGTTCAGGCAACGGTCGCGCTCGCCAGCGATGCCGAGATGGATGCAGCGGTACAGAGCGCCAAGGCTGCTCAGCCGAAGTGGGCTGCCACCAACCCGCAGCGCCGCGCCCGTGTGTTCATGAAGTTCGTTCAGCTGCTCAATGACAACATGAACGAGCTCGCCGAGCTGCTCTCCAAGGAGCATGGCAAGACCATCGAAGACTCCAAGGGCGATATCATTCGCGGCCTCGAAGTCTGCGAATTCGTCATCGGCATTCCGCATCTCGCCAAGAGCGAGTTCACCGAAGGCGCAGGTCCGAATATCGACATGTATTCGATCCGCCAGGCCGTCGGCATCGGCGCCGGCATCACGCCGTTCAACTTCCCGGCCATGATCCCGATGTGGATGTTCGCCCCGGCGATCGCCTGCGGCAACGCCTTCATCCTGAAGCCCTCCGAGCGCGATCCGTCCGTTCCGATCCGTCTTGCCGAACTGATGATCGAAGCAGGCCTGCCGGCCGGCATCCTGAACGTCGTCAACGGCGACAAGGGCGCGGTCGACGCGATCCTGACGCATCCGGATATCTCGGCCGTCTCCTTCGTCGGCTCCACGCCGATCGCCCGCTACGTCTATGGCACCGCTGCCCAGAACGGCAAGCGCGCCCAGTGCTTCGGCGGCGCCAAGAACCACATGATCATCATGCCGGATGCCGATCTCGATCAGGCTGCCAACGCGCTGATGGGCGCGGGCTACGGCTCTGCCGGCGAGCGCTGCATGGCGATCTCGGTTGCCGTTCCCGTTGGCGAGGAAACCGCCAACCGCCTGATCGCCAAGCTGACTCCGATGGTCGAGTCACTGCGCATCGGTCCCTACACCGACGACAAGGCGGACATGGGCCCGGTTGTCACCAAGGAAGCCCAGGCGCGCATCATGGGCCTGATCAACAAGGGTGTCGATGAAGGCGCAAAGCTCGTCGTCGACGGCCGCGACTTCAAGCTCCAGGGTTATGAAGACGGCTATTTCGTCGGCGGCTGCCTGTTCGACAACGTCACGCCCGATATGGACATCTACAAGACCGAAATCTTCGGACCGGTGCTCTCGGTCGTCCGCGCCAAGAACTACGAGGAAGCCCTCGAACTGCCGATGAAGCATGAATACGGCAACGGCGTCGCGATCTATACCCGTGACGGCGATGCGGCCCGCGACTTCGCTTCGCGCATCAACATCGGCATGGTCGGCGTCAACGTTCCGATCCCGGTTCCGCTCGCCTACCACTCCTTCGGCGGCTGGAAGTCCTCGTCCTTCGGCGATCTCAACCAGCACGGTACCGACTCGATCAAGTTCTGGACCCGCACCAAGACCGTGACCAGCCGCTGGCCGTCGGGCATCAAGGATGGTGCCGAGTTCGTCATGCCGACGATGAAGTAAGCGATCTTCATTATAGGATCAGGAAAACGGGCTCCCGGCGGGGCCCGTTTTTCGTTTGACGCTATGCGGCGAGGGGCCGCATAAACGTGACTCCGATTTTCATATTTTGGAATTGTTCAAAACTATCAAAGCCACTATATAGGCTTCAGCCCCTATCGAGTCAGGAGAACGGCATGCGATTGACGAAGCAGACCAACTATGCGGTTCGCATGTTGATGTATTGCGCTGCCAATGAAGGACATCTGAGCCGGATCCCCGAAATCGCCAAGGCATATGGTGTTTCCGAGCTTTTCCTTTTCAAGATCCTGCAGCCGCTGAACAAGGCGGGTCTCGTCGAAACCGTTCGTGGCCGCAATGGCGGCGTGCGCCTTGGCAAGCCGGCAACCGATATCAGCCTGTTCGATGTCGTGCGCGTCACCGAAGACAGCTTCGCAATGGCCGAGTGCTTTGAAGATGGCGCGGTCGAGTGCCCGCTGGTCGATAGCTGCGGTCTGAACTCGGCACTGCGCAAGGCGCTGAACGCCTTCTTCGACGTGCTGACCGAGTATTCCATCGACGACCTCGTCAAGGCCCGCCCGCAGATCAACTTCCTGCTCGGCCTCACTGGCGACCAGGCTTTTCGCAAGCCTGCGATACCCGCTCCGGCTGCCTAATATTGGAATAGTCGAAAATCGTCATGAAACCGCAGCTACTCCCGGTAGCTGCGGTTTCTCGTTTCCGGTCACGTCTTGTTGATATATCACAGCCTCTTGAAACCGCTTTCAATGCCGTCGAGAGACGCGAAATTATACCAAATGCGACAGAATCGCGGGCGAATGTGCCTCAATCTTGCAAATTTGGGCCTATTTTTGACCGAAAATTTCTAAAGTTGCTTTTACGGAAAAATTTTCTGCGGATGGCGTTGCTTTCAGCAAATAAATGTCGTTCCATCGGCCCGCCGATCGGGATAACTAGCGCCGATCTCCAAAGATCAAAAAGAACAAACCTGGGAAACAACATCATGAAAAAGTTCTCTGTCCTGCTGGCAGCGACAGCCCTGGCTTCGGTCATGGCCACCGCCGCCTACTCCAAGACGCTTGTCTACTGCTCTGAGGGATCGCCGGAAGGCTTCGATCCGAGCCTCTACACCGCAGGCACGACCTTTGACGCTTCCTCGCGTACGGTTTACAGCCGCCTCGTCGAATTCAAGCACGGCGGTACGGAGATCGAGCCCGGCGTTGCCGACAGCTGGACCGTTTCGGACGACGGCAAGGAATACACTTTCAAGCTGCATCCGGGCGTAAAGTTCCAGACGACCGACTTCTTCACGCCGACGCGTGACCTGACGGCCGATGACGTCGTTTTCTCGTTCGAGCGCCAGCTGCGCGCCGACAATCCGTGGAACAAGTATGTTGAAGGCGGTTCTTACGAATACGCTGCCGGCATGGGCTTCCCGGATCTCGTCAAGTCGATCGAAAAGGTTGACGACCTGACGGTCAAGTTCACGCTGAACCGTCCGGAAGCTCCGTTCCTGGCCGACCTCGCCATGGACTTTGCATCGATCGTTTCCAAGGAATATGCCGACAAGCTCGCAGCTGACGGCAAGATGGCTCAGCTGAACCAGCAGCCGCTCGGCACCGGTCCCTTCACCTTCGTTGCCTACCAGCCGGATGCCGTCATCCGCTACAAGGCCAACGAAACCTACTTCAAGGGCAAGGAAAAGATCGACGATCTCGTATTCGCGATCACCACGGACGCTTCGGTCCGCGCCCAGAAGCTGAAGGCCGGCGAATGCCACATCGTTCCTTATCCGAACGCTGCTGACGTTTCCGAGCTGAAGAAGGACGAGAACCTCACCGTTGCCGAACAGCCGGGCCTCAACATCGGCTTCCTCGCCTACAACACGCAGATGGCTCCCTTCGACAAGCCGGAAGTCCGCCGCGCGCTGAACATGGCGATCAACAAGCAGGCTATCGTTGACGCCGTCTTCCAGGGCGCCGCCACCGTTGCCAAGAACCCGATCCCGCCGACAATGTGGTCGTACAATGATGCCGTCGTTGACGACAAGTACGATCCGGAAGGCTCGAAGAAGGCTCTTGAAGCTGCAGGCATCAAGGATCTTTCGATGAAGATCTGGGCAATGCCGGTTTCGCGTCCGTACATGCTGAACGCACGCCGCGCAGCTGAACTGATGCAGGCCGACTTCGCCAAGGTTGGCGTCAAGGTCGAAATCGTTACCCATGAATGGGCCGAATACCTGAAGCTCTCCTCCGACGTGAAGCGCGATGGCGCCGTCATCCTCGGCTGGACCGGCGACAACGGCGACCCGGACAACTTCATGGACACGCTGCTCGGTTGCACGGCTGTTGGCGGTAACAACCGCGCTCAGTGGTGCAACAAGGACTATGACGATCTGATGAAGAAGGCCAAGCAGACGGCCGACGTCGCAGAACGCACCAAGCTCTATGAGCAGGCTCAGCTGATCTTCAAGAAGGAAGCTCCTTGGGCAACGATCGACCACTCGGTCGTCTTCGTTCCGATGAGCAAGAAGGTCACGGGCTTCCACATGGACCCGCTCGGTATCCACCGCTTCGACGGCGTGGACATTTCCGAATAATAGAAAATCTGTAAACTGTCCGGCGAGAGCCGGGCTTGGCCGGCGGTCAGGATCATCCTGACCGCCGGAAACTATTGGACACCTGCCATGTTACGTTTTTTCATCGGCCGCCTCGCGGTGCTGATCCCAACGTTCCTCGGCGTTTCGCTCATCGCCTTTTCGTTCATCCGCCTGCTTCCGGGCGACCCCGTCATGTTGTTGTCGGGCGAACGAGTCATGGCGCCTGAACGTCACGCCCAGATCATGCATGATCTCGGCTTCGACAGGCCGATGTATGTGCAGTATTTCGATTACCTGGGTAAGGTCTTGCACGGCGATCTCGGAACCTCGATCGTCACCAAGCGCCCGGTTCTCGGCGAATTCTTCACGCTCTTCCCGGCTACGCTGGAACTGTCGCTCTGCGCCATCATCCTGGCGGCTCTGCTCGGCATTCCCGCCGGCGTCTTTGCCGCGGTCAAGCGAGGGACCTGGTTCGACCAGAGCGTGATGGGCGTTGCCCTTATCGGCTATTCGATGCCGATCTTCTGGTGGGGCCTGCTGCTCGTCATCTTCTTCTCCGGCTATCTCGGCTGGACGCCCGTTTCGGGCCGCATCTCGCTGATGTATTTCTTCAAGCCGGTCACCGGCTTCATGCTGATCGACAGTCTGCTGTCCGGCCAGGCCGGCGCCTTCAAGTCCGCCGTCAGCTATCTCATCCTGCCGACCATCGTTCTCGCCACCATTCCGCTGGCCGTCATCGCGCGCCAGACGCGCTCGGCGATGCTCGAAGTGCTGGGTGAGGACTATGTGCGCACCGCCCGCTCCAAGGGTCTGAAGCCCCTGCGTGTCGTCGGCGTCCATGCGCTGCGCAACGCCATGATCCCCGTCATCACGACCATCGGTCTGCAGGTCGGCGTGCTGCTCGCAGGCGCGATCCTGACCGAGACGATCTTCTCCTGGCCGGGTATCGGCAAGTGGATGGTCGATGCGGTCTTCAAGCGTGACTATGCGGTCGTCCAGGGTGGTCTTCTGCTGATCGCGGGCATCATCATGCTGGTCAATCTGCTCGTCGACGTCACCTATGGTCTTATCAACCCGCGTATTCGTCACTAGGAGCGGCCCATGAGCACGGTATCTACCAAAACCGGCCAGCCATCCGCCCTCGCGGAGTTCTGGTACTATTTCTCGCGAAACAAGGGCGCCGTCATCGGCCTCTTCATCTTCCTGCTGATCCTCGTCATCGCCATCGGTGCGCCAATCGTCGCTCCGCATGCGCCTGACGAGCAGAACCGCCAGCTTCTGCTGTCGGTGCCGTTCTGGATGGACGGCGGCAGCTTCTCCTATCCGCTTGGCACCGATGCCGTCGGCCGCGATATCCTGTCGCGTCTGATCTATGGCGCGCGCTTTTCGCTGTTCATCGGCGTCGTCGTCGTCACGCTCTCGGTCGTCGCCGGCGTTCTGATCGGTCTCGTTGCCGGTTATTTCCGCGGCCGCGTCGACATCGTCATCATGCGCCTGATGGATATCATCCTGGCCTTCCCGTCGCTGCTGCTCGCCCTCGTGCTGGTCGCGGTTCTCGGCCCGGGCCTGACCAATGCGATGATCGCCATCTCGATCGTCAACCAGCCGCACTTCGTCCGCCTGACGCGCGCTGCCGTCATGAGCGAACGCGAGAAGGAATATGTCGTCGCCTCCCGCGTTGCCGGTGCCGGCACGCTGCGCCTGATGTTCAAGACCATCCTGCCGAACTGCCTGGCCTCGCTGATCGTTCAGGCGACGCTCGCCTTCTCGGCGGCGATCCTCGACGCAGCCGCCCTCGGCTTCCTCGGCATGGGCGCACAGCCGCCGACACCCGAATGGGGCACGATGCTTGCCGAAGCGCGCGAGTTCATCCAGCGCGCCTGGTGGGTGGTCACTTTCCCGGGTCTTGCGATCCTCATCACTGTCGTTGCCATCAACCTCATGGGTGACGGCCTGCGTGATGCGCTCGATCCCAAGCTGAAGAGGTCCTGATATGGCACTTCTCGAAATCGAAAATCTCGTCGTCGAGTTTCAGACATCGACCGGTGCCTTCCGCGCCGTGGACGGCGTCTCCCTGAAGGTCGATCCGGGCGAAGTTCTCGCCATCGTCGGCGAATCCGGTTCCGGCAAGTCGGTCTCGATGCTGGCCGCCATGGGCCTTCTGCCCTGGACCGCCAAGGTCACCGCCGACAAGATGGTCTTCGACGGCCAGAACCTGCTCGGCATGTCCGGTGCTCAGCGCCGCCAGATCATCGGCAAGGACATGTCGATGATCTTCCAGGAACCGATCGCCAGCCTCAATCCGTGCTTCACGGTCGGCTTCCAGATCGAGGAAGTCCTGAAGATCCATCTCGGCCTCGACAAGGCCGCGCGCCGCAAGCGCGCGATCGAGCTCTTCGAGGCGGTCGGTATTCCGAACCCGGCCGAGCGGCTCAACCACTTCCCGCACCAGATGTCGGGTGGCCAGTGCCAGCGCGTGATGATCGCCATCGCGATTGCCTGCAATCCGAAGCTGCTGATCGCCGACGAGCCGACCACCGCGCTCGACGTGACGATCCAGAAGCAGATCCTCGATCTGCTGATGCGCCTGCAGACGGAACATCGTATGGGCCTGATAATGATCACCCACAACATGGGCGTGGTCGCGGAAACCGCCGATCGCGTGATCGTTCAGTACAAGGGCAAGAAGATGGAAGAGGCCGACGTCCTGTCGCTCTTCGAAGCGCCGAAGAGCGATTATACCCGCGCTCTGCTCGCAGCTCTTCCCGACAACGCCACCGGTGATCGCCTGCCGACCATCGGCGAGCTTTTCAATCAGGGAGCGGCTCAATGACGCCAGTCCTCGAAGCCAAGAATATCGTCCGCGACTACTATCTGCCGGGCGGCCTCTTCAAGCAGGCAAAGACCGTTCATGCCGTCAAGGGCGTGAGCTTCAAGGTCGAGCAGGGCAAGACGCTGGCAATCGTCGGCGAAAGCGGCTGCGGCAAGTCCACGCTTGCCCGTATCGTCACCATGATCGATCCTGCCACGGCAGGCGAGCTGATGATCGACGGCAAGAAGGTGGATATCGCCGCCGGCGACCTGACGCCCGAGATCCGCCGCAAGGTGCAGATCGTCTTCCAGAACCCCTATGGTTCGCTGAACCCGCGCAAGAAGATCGGCGATATCCTGATGGAGCCGCTGATCATCAACACCAATACGCCCGCTGCCGAACGGCGCGAACTGGCGATGGCGATGCTCAAGAAGGTCGGTCTCCAGGAGATCCACTTCAATCGCTATCCGCACATGTTCTCCGGCGGTCAGCGCCAGCGTATCGCCATTGCGCGCGCCCTGATGCTGAAGCCGCGGCTTCTCGTTCTCGACGAGCCGGTCTCGGCGCTCGACCTGTCGGTGCAGGCACAGGTGCTGAACCTGCTCGCCGACCTGCAGGACGAGCTGAACCTCACCTACGTCTTCATCAGCCACGACCTCTCGGTCGTTCGCTACATGGCAGATGACGTCATGGTGATGTATTTCGGCGAAGCAGTCGAATACGGTAGCCGCGATCAGGTTTTCAGCGATCCGCAGCACAGCTATACCAAGACGCTGTTTGCGGCGACGCCGCGGGCCGATGTCGATACCATCCGGGCCCGTCTGGCCCGCAAGGCGGCTGTTGCTTCCTAAGGGACGATAGCCCGAGAACGAGGATTAGAAATGCTGGAGAACGACCGCAAGCCCCATGCCATCATCGTCATGGGCGTCAGCGGCTCCGGCAAATCCTCGATCGGCGAGAAACTGGCGGAGGCGCTCAGCCTCCGCTTCGTCGAAGGCGACCAGCTTCATCCGCGCACCAATGTCGAGAAGATGTCAAAGGGTATCCCTTTGACCGACGACGACCGGATGCCCTGGCTCGATCTCATCGGCGAGACGATCAAGGCCGCGCTCGCAAAGGGCGAGGGCGTCATCGTCTCCTGCTCTGCGCTGAAGCGCATCTATCGCGAGCGGCTGCGCAGTGCCGCCGGCGGCAATCTCTTCTTTGTCTATCTGGATGGCTCGAAGGAGCTGCTGACCGACCGCATGGGCCACCGCACCGGCCATTTCATGCCGGCCTCGCTGCTCGAAAGCCAGCTCGCAACCCTCGAAGTCCCGACCGGCGAACCCGGCGTCGTCACCGTCGATATCGACGATACGATCGAGGGAATTGCGCAAGCGGCGCGAAACAAGCTCGCGCCGCTCGGTATTTCCTAGCCGTCGATCCGGCGCAGGTTCCTCTTCTCCAGGAAGAAGAACGGACGGAATTTCACGCCGAAGATATTCCCCGCAAAGGCCGAGAGCGCCCAGAGGTAGCCATGAAGGCTGCCCGATGCGATGCCGGAGAAATAGGCGCCGATATTGCAGCCATAGGCGATGCGCGCGCCGTACCCGAGCAGCAGGCCGCCGACGACGGCCGCAACGACCGAGCGCAGCGGAATATCCCAGCTCGGCGAGAAACGTCCGGCAAGCGACGATGCGAGCATTGCGCCAGCGATGATGCCGAAATCCATGACCGAGGTGATATCGGCAAAGACGCTATCGGAAAGCGCCTTGGCATTGGCCGGCGTCTGCCAGTAGGCCCAGGCGGTCGGGTCGATGCCGAGCAGCAGCGCGCCCTTCGCACCCCAGAGCGCGAAGGCCGAGGTGATGCCCCAGGGGCGGCCGGCGATGGCGAGCGTCACGAAGTTGAGAAGCGCCAGCGCCACGGCGCCGAGCACCAGCGGCCAGGGACCGCGCAGGAAGCGCGAAAGGCCCTGGCGGGGCGAAGGAGCCGGCTGCTCGAGCGAGCCATGCCAGCGTTTTTCGACGATGACGCTGATCCAGGCAACGGCGGCGAAGATCAGAAGCGAAACGGCGATACCGCCCACGGCGCCGAAGCTCTGTACGAGCGAGGTCGGCGGCAGCGACGGAAGGCTCACCCACCAGTCGAAATTCACGGTGCCGAGCACAGAGCCGATGATGAAGAACAAGAGCGTGATCAGCATGCGCGCATTGCCGCCACCGGCGGTAAACAGCGTGCCCGAAGCGCACCCGCCGCCAAGCTGCATGCCGATGCCGAACATGAAGGATCCGGCGATGACGCCGAGGCCCGCAGGCGAAACCGAGCCCTTCACCTCATGGCCGAACAGCGTGCCGCTTGCGAGGAACGGGAAGAACAGCACCACGGCGATCGCAAGCAGGATCATCTGCACCCGCAAGCCGCGGCCGCGGCCGTCGAGAATGAGCACGCGCCAGGCAGAGGTGAAGCCGAAGGCGGCATGATAGAGCGCGATACCGAGCGCCCCGCCGACGAGGAACAGCGCGCCCTGCGCCGGTCCGTAGTAATAGCCGAGCAGCAGCGTGCCGAGAACGAGGATGGCAAGCGAGCCGAGGCCCGGCGTTCCGAGCGATGGTTCTTTCAGCCCGGGAAGACTGGGTGAAGCGATGGACATGGGATTCTCCTGAAATTCTAGCGCAATACTAGAACTTCAGGCTCCACATTTGGAGGAATCCTATTTCCTTGAAGATGCGCGATGCGGATTCATCTGGCGCTGAAAAGCTAAATTACGCAAGCGCTTAGGCATTGAAGCGCTGCGGCGAATAGGCCGAGATATCGATGAACGGCGTCTCGCCGGTGATCAGCTCCGCCAGCACCCGGCCGGTCACCGGCCCGAGCGTCAGCCCGTGATGGGCATGGCCGAAGGCGAACCACAGGCCGTTATGGCGCGGCGCCTTTCCGATGATGGGCATCATATCCGGCGTGCAGGGGCGGGCGCCCATCCACGGTTCGGGGTCGAGGCGCTCGCCGAGCGGGAAGATGGTGCGGGCCACCTTCTCGGCGCGATCGAGCTGCACCGGGGTCTTCGGCGCATCGAGCGTTGCGAATTCCGCCCCGGTCGTCAGGCGGATGCCCTTGTTCATCGGCGCCAGGAAATAGCCGCGTTCGGCGTCCAGCGTCCAGTTGTTGAGCACGGTATTGCCCTGCGCAGCATAATGCATGTGATAGCCGCGCTTGACGCCGAGCGGGAAGGAGTAGCCGAGCCGCTTCGTCGCCACCGCCGCCCAGGGGCCGAGCGCCAGCACCGCGTCATCGGCATCGACCGGCCCTTCGACGGTCGCGATCCTCCAGCCGGAACCGGCCTGTTCCAGCGAGTTCGCATCGCCGCTGACGAAGCGGCCGCCGATGCTTTCGAAATAGGCGCAATAGGCGGCCGTCAGCGCATGCGGATCCAGCACGGACCACGGATCGCGCCAGCGCAGGCCGCCCTTGAAGGTCTGCGTCAGCCCCGGCTCGATGCCAGCAACATCGGCGGAACCGAGCTTGTCATAGGTGACGCCGAATTCGCGCTCCCAGAGCGCTGCCTCGGCCACCGCCTCGTCGAACTTTTCCTGGGTACGGAACACGCGCATCCAGCCGTCCTTGCGGATCAGCGCCTCGGCATTCGAGGATTCGATCAGGTCGCGGTGTTCGGAAACCGAGTTCTCGATCAGCGGCGCATAGGCGCGGGTGATCGCCTCGTGGCGGCGCGCATTGGAGTTCCACCAGTAGCGGGCGAGGAACGCCACCTGCTTCGGCAGCGTCTTCAGGTGATAATGGGCGTCGATGCGGTTGTTCAGCGCATAGCGCAGCAACAGGCCGAGCTGCTGCGGAAAGCCGTAGGGCACCACGCCCTCGCGCTGGATGAGACCGGCATTGCCGAACGACGTTTCGTTGCCGGGTGCCTTGCGATCGACCAGCACCACCTGCCGCCCGCGGCGTTGCAGATGAATGGCAGTCGAAACGCCGATGATGCCGGCACCGAGAACGATCGCAGTCTTGGTCATTTTTTCTTGCAGCCCACTGAGTTCCAAGACCCGAAAATGCCCTTAGGCTGGCCGCGGTGCAAACGAAAAATCGCCTTTCATTTCAATTTCATTGCCCCCTCAGTGCAGCATTTTCAACGCGGATGCGCACCCACAGCATCGCCGCGTTCAGAATGGAGAAAAGCAGGGCGTAGAGGGGGAGGCCAAAGGCGAGCGGCAGCGCTGCAATCTCGCCTGCCACGATCACGTAATTCGGATGCCTGACGAGCCTGTAGGGCCCCGCTGCCACCAGCTGCTCGCCGGGCAGAACGATAACACGCGTCGTCCACCGCCCCTTCAGCGTCAGGAGCACCCAGACCCGCAGCGCCTGCAGCAGCAGAAACACCGCCAGCCAGCCAACCTGCACCTGATGCCCAAGCGCCAGCAGCCACAGACCGCCAAGCCAGGCCGCATGCAGTGCGACCATGACAGGATAATGCGCCGCCCCTGCCTCTCGTGCACCGCGGGCCATGAGCGCCCGCGTGTTGCGTCTCGCAATCAGCAATTCGGCCAGCCGCTGCAGTGTCACGAAGCCGAGAAGAAGGAGGGAAGGCAGCATCACCCGATCCTCTTCAGCGTCACGCAGCTTGCCGAAAAGCCGGGTCCCATGGCGATGACGGCGGCGCGCTCCGGCAGGCCCGCGCGGATGGCGCGCTCCAGCACGAAGAGCACTGTCGGCGAAGACATGTTGCCGAATTCGGCGAGCACGGCGCGCTCGTGATCGAGACTTTCCGGCTCCAGCCCAAGCGTCGTCTCAATCGCGCCGATCACCTTCGCTCCACCCGGATGGCAGATGAAGCGGCCAATATCCCGGCGGGTGAGCCCGCTGCGCGAAAGAATGCCATCGATCGCCGGACCGAGTTCACGCTCGGCAAAGGGCGGCAGCGATTGCGCCAGCAGAATGCCGAAGCCGGTGTCGTCGATCTTCCAGCCCATGATATCGAGCGTATCCGGAAAGAGATGCTCGCCCGAGGATTCCACCTCGGCGATCCCGCGCTCGCCGTTCTGCAGCACACAGGCCGCCGCCCCATCGGCAAACAGCGCGGTGGCGATAATGTTCGGCCGCGTCAGCTCGTCCAGCCGGAAGGCCAGCGTGCAGAGCTCGAGCGCCACGAAAAGCACCGTCTTGCCCTGCCGCACCGCCGCGATCCGCGACGCAATCCCGAGACCGGAAACACCGGCCGCACAGCCGAGCCCGAAGACCGGCACACGCTCGATATCCGCCCTGAACCCCAGCTTTCTGGCAAGACGGGCATCGAGGCTCGGCGTCACGATCCCTGTCGAGGAGACCGTCACCACGCAGTCGATATCGCTTCCGGAGATACCGGCCTGCGCCAGCGCCTTTTCCGCCGCCTCGGCAAAGAGCTGGCTGGCGACCTCAGCATAGGCCTCCATCCGGTCCTGCCAGCCGTGATGCGCCTCGAACCATTCGAGCGGCCGTGCTGCATGCCGCTTCTCGATCCCGGCATTCTCGAACACGCCGGCAAGATGCCGGAAATCCTTGAAGCGATGCGCAAACAGCCGCGCGGAGGCAGCCGCGGCCTCCTCTTGGGTGATGATATCAGTCGGAACGGCGGTCGCGAGACTGAGCAGTTTCACCGTTGGGTTCACGGAGTTCTCCTTGTTCTGCCGGCGGGCGGAGAACACCCGGGCACCGGCTTTATTCGGCGCGGAGCCCTCACAAAAAGGTGATCGGAGAAAATCGTCAGCCCCGCCGAATAAAATCCCGGCGAGCGGTGTTCTCGGCGTGCAACGTCATTTTCCCTGGAGATTTTCCCATGACGACCACGACTGTCCGTATCGCTTCTCTCGTCCTCGGCGGCCTGATTGCCGCGTCGGCATTCTCCGTCCCGGTCTTTGCCGCGGGCGACGACAGCGAGACCATGCCGGTCTGCAAGAAGGGCGAGGTCTACGACAAGAAGGCCAAGAAGTGCGTGAAGCAGAGCAGCGCCAACATCACCGACGAGAACCGCACTGACTATGCGTATTCGCTGGCAAAGGCCGCCCGCTATGACGAAGCGCTCGCCATGCTCGACACGGTGAAGGACCAGAACAACGCCGAAGTGCTCAATTACCGCGGCTATGCCACCCGCAAGCTCGGCCGCACCGATGAAGGTATTTCCTACTACCTGCAGTCCGTGAAGCTCGATCCGCAATATGCCAAGGTCCGCGAATATCTCGGCGAAGCCTATGTCATCAAGGGTCAGCTCGACATGGCCAAGGACCAGCTGGCAACGATCAAGACGATCTGCGGCACCGGCTGCGAGGAATATCAGGATCTGAACGCCGCAATCATCGATCCCTCGAAGATCTGAGGGCCAGGAAATGGGCGAAGCCGGCTGCAAAGGATTGCTCTGATGGCGGTCGCACACGCCCCGTTTCTTGCCTATAGTCGCGCGAAATCGGAGTCGCCGGTCAAACCGGCGGCACCGCAGAAAACAGCAGGCGCGGAGGCGGCTATCGCGAGCGAAGCGGATATCAGGACGGGCCTGACGGAGCACCTCTCCCGGCTCTGGCGCTACGGCCTCGTGCTGTCGCGCAAGCGGGATGTCGCCGAAGATCTCGTGCAGCAGACCTGCGTGCGGGCGCTGGAACGCGCCGCCCAGTTCGAGCCGGGCACCCGGCTGGACCGCTGGCTGTTTTCCATTCTCCATTCCATCTGGCTGAACGAGATCAGGGCCAGCAAGGTGCGGCAGGGCCAAGGCTCTGCCGATGCCGAGGAGGCCCTGGTTTTCGATGGGGCAGGGGCAACGGAAACCCATGTCGCCGCCACCCAGCTGCTGCGCAAGGTCGATGCCTTGCCGGAGGCTCAGCGCAGTGCCGTATTCCTGGCCTATGTCGAAGGGCTCGCCTATCGTGAGGTCGCAGAAATCTTGAACATACCGATCGGAACCGTGATGAGCCGCCTTGCCGCCGCCCGCGCCAGGCTCTCCGCCGAAACAGCCGAAGGAGGGCGCCCATGACCAGCGATATCCGCATGCCTTCCGATGAACAGCTGACCGCCTTCCTCGATGGCGAACTGCCGCAGCAGGAGATGGCGCGCATCGAAGCGCTTGCCAATGAAGACGAGGAAGTGGCTGCCCGTATCGAGTTTCTGGCAAACGGCAGCATGCCGTTCCGCGAGGCTTTCGCGCCGCTTCTCGATGAAGCGCCGCAGCAGAAGCTTGAGGCCATGCTTGCCGCGATCCCGGCGCCCGCTGCCGCTGCCAAAACGGAGCGCTCCGCCATCACCCGCCGCGGCCTCTTCGGCGCGCTCGCCGCATCGCTTGCCGTCGGCATCATCGCCGACCGCGCCTATCTCGGGATTGGCCGCAATCTCGGCCGCGACGAGGGCAGCGAGTGGCGCAGCGTCGTTGCCGAATATATCGCGCTCTATACGCCGGATACGCTGGCAGGCCCGGTTCCCCCCGCCGATGTCCAGGCGGCCCAGCTCGCCCGCGTTGATAGCAAGCTCGGCCTCCACCTCTCGCCGGAAGCCGTCACCCTGCCGGGCGTCGATTTCAAGCGCGCCCAGCTGCTCGAATATGATGACCAGCCCCTGGCGCAGATCGCCTATCTCGATCCCGAGACCGGGCCGATGGCGCTCTGTATCGTCCGCTCGGAGAAGGGCGCCAAGGAGCCCGACATCGAGGGGCGCAAGGGCATGAACGTTATCTACTGGTCGACAGCCACCCATGCCTTCATGCTGATCGGCCATGCGCCGGTCGATCGCATGCGCGAAATTGCCGATGCCGTCAGGCCAAAACTGACGGCTTGAGGCGCTCTCGCCATCTTCATGCCGATTTTGCGTGGTTTTGGCTGAGCCTCTCCTAATGAAGGGGCGCATCAGCGTGAACTGGATCAATCGTTATATCGACGAGCCGTTGCTTGACGGCGCGGCGAGCGTGCTCAAGGCATGGCATATCCGCACCGGCCAGGCGCCGGAGCGGCTGGAGCCGGTCTGGAATCTCACCGTTATCTCGCTCCTGACGGCAGGCTGCTGGTATGGTCTCGCGGGCATGCCGCTGGCGCTCAGCATCGCAGCCCTTGTGGCGCTCGCTCTGCCGTCGCTGCGCAAGCTGCTGCGGCTGAAGAAATCCAACGCCTATGATGCCCGCCAATACAAGTCGGCCCGCGCCCGTGCCGTCTCCAAGCGTGAGGCCGAATGGTCGCTGCGCATGACGGTGCTTTCGGTCTCGGGCGGCCTGCCGTTCCTGGCCGGCAGCGACGATCCCGTCGGTCATGCCTTCATGGCGGGCGCCTGCGTCTGGTTCGCGCTGACCGCACCCGTGAAGTTCTATCTCGATGCCGCCGAGCCGCCCGCACCCGATCAGGGCGACCGCGCCGAGCGCGCCGTCTTCAACTTCGGCTGAGCTTTACCGCCAATCTGTGCCGGATCCGGCCGCCCGATGGAACTAAGTCCTTGGGCGGCCGTTATTATGTCAGTCCAACGCATAGGAGATCGCCATGCTGTATTACGCTCTGGTATTCCTCGTCGTGGCACTGATTGCCGGCGTGCTCGGCTTCGGCGGCATTGCAGGCGCTTCGGCGTCCATAGCGCAGGTTCTTTTCTTCATATTCCTGGTTCTCTTCGTCGTATCGCTCGTCATGCGCCTGATGCGCCGCTGACACCTCGAACGAACAGGATCGCATCCGGACCCGGCGGTGAAACGCCGGGTTTTTTGTGTCTGGACGAGCCTATCTCGTGCGGAAATGACACGCTCGTCCGGAAAATTCCGGCGTAAAGATTGGATTCAACATTTCCCAGTAAACTGCCGTTAGCCATTCGTCCGGGCTCGTTCAGGCTGGATGTGTCAGTGTCGTTTTCTGTGTTGTGTACGAGTTCCATGCGTTTTTCGGCTGTACCTGCGATCTTTCTTGCCTGCCTGACCATTTCGGGCTGCGCATCCAGCACGACCCCGGAGGGCCTGGTATCAGGCGTCGTGTCGAAGGAAACGACGAGCTCGGTTTCCGCTTCACCGCCGCCTGCCGCCGTTCCGGCAGCCCCCATCATGGCCGAAGTCGCCCCGCCCGCCGCCGTTCCGCATCAGGAGGAGCTCGCCTGGGCAGGCCGCGTGCCGCAGCCGCAGGCCTTCGAGCCGGTTGACCGCATGGTCGGCGCCCCCGTTCCGGCAGAGCGCCCCGAAGCGCTGATGGCGGCACCGCCATCCGTTGCCGAACCCGCCTTTTCCCCGCGCACCCGCTCGCGCATCTATGCCCACCGCTTCCGCGATGCCAAGCCGATCAACTTCGGCCGTGCCTCGCCGCGCAAGCTCGCCGTCCACGGCGTCGACGTCTCGCGCTGGCAGGGCGATATCGATTGGGTGATGCTGCGCAGCCAGGGCGCCAACTTCGCCTATATCAAGTCGACCGACGGCGGCGACCATCTCGACCCGATGTTCCGCACCAACTGGCAGCGCGCCAAGGCCGCCGGCATGAAGCGCGGCGCCTATCACTTCTTCTACTGGTGCCGCACCGCCGGCGAACAGGCCGACTGGTTCATCCGCAACGTCCCGCGCGACCCGGACGCCCTGCCGCCCGTGATCGACGTCGAGTGGAATGGCGAATCCAGCTGCAAGCGCCGCCCGTCACCCGAGCGCGTCGTCGAAAAGATGCAGGTCTTCATGGACAAGCTGGAGCGCCACTACGGCAAGCGCCCGATCATCTACACCGCGCCCGATTTCTACCGCGACAACCTGCGCGGCCAGTTCCAGAATCACCCCTTCTGGCTCCGCTCCGTCGCCGCCCACCCCGCCACGGTCTATCCCGGCCGCCGCTGGATGCTCTGGCAATATTCGGGCTCGGGGCTTTCCCAGGGCGTAGAGGGGAAGATCGATCTGAACGTGTTCCATGGGTCGGAAGCGGAATGGCATGAGTTTGCCTCGCCAACGGCGGGGTGAGGGGGCGTTCGTGCGTGCAGAACCGCGTCCCCAAGGTTAAGGCTGTAAGAATCTGCTGGGCTCGGCCTAATTCATCCATCTGACAGAATTATTGGCGACAACTGCGTCTGGAAGTTTGTTTTTCGCTTCGTGCCGCAGTTCAATTGGCTTGTGTCCCTATTCGACTAGCTAGTCGTGCGTCTGCTTGATGTAGCCTCGATTGACCAAATCAAGCCAGTCTCGTGAACTTTCGCCGTAGATTTCTTCTCGGCGCTTCTCCAACTGCGAAGGAGCGACTTGGGGCAATCCCATCAATTCATGAAGAGCCGTGTAGTCGCGATAAGGCATTTTAGCGCGAGTGAACACGAGGTAAAATCCGCTCACAATCCCATTTGTGATTGAGGCGCCTGCCGTCGCGTAACTCCAATAACCTAAATTAGCTGTTCTCCAGACGTCGATTGAAATGAGAATATATGTCAGAGAGTATGCGGCGAAGTAGGCGAGCATCATGAATAGAAAGAAGCAGTAGAATATAATTGCTGATTTTGTGTGAATTGTAGCAAAGCTTATGTGGGGCAGGCTTTTCGGAGATACTGTAGGTACGCTCTCATAATAGAAATACTTAGAATTGTATATACCGCGTAATTCTATAGGAAATTTGTTATTTATTATGAATTTTACGGCGCTGTCCATGATGTATAGATTATTTTGTAAAACCATGCTGTAGATGCCAGATAGGCTTGAATAAAATATCAAGAATTCACGGACGCCTTTTTTGTCAATAACTGCGACTCCAGGGATGGTGAAGTTCAGCCCAAGTGAAAAGTAGTCGGTGACCAGGAAGGCGAATATCATCATGTTGATGAACATTACGCGGTATGATCTGGCTCTCGCCGCATCGCGAGCGGGCTGTAGATCATCGATGAACTTTTTATCGAGCGCGAACTCATTGGACTCTGGCTCGTAATTTTCGAGATCCATTTGAATGATCTCGCCCGGCGTTTTCCAGATCCAAGGAAACCGCTTTCTGTCTCGGCGCCGCTGTCTCCAATGGTACGCGCCCATCACGAATGGCCGCGTCAGAAATATTTTCAAACGTTGCACTTTAGTACGGGACGGTTCGTTCATTGATGTTCGCTTCAAGCGTGCGTTCAAACCCGGCAGGCTTTCCGGGGAGAGGTCGGCTACCTTTATGAACGCCGTCGGCCTCTCAGGCAATCTGTGCGGTGGTAGTTCGAACTTTCGAAGTGACGTTCGACGACCTGCACTGAGTGGCTGTAACTCGCCTGACGATCAGAGTGACCGCAAAATCTCTCAGAATATCCTAATTAGAAAAGACGATAGCCGAAAGAAAATTTGGCTGGGGAACCTGGACTCGAACCAAGATTAACGGAGTCAGAGTCCGTCGTTCTACCATTGAACTATTCCCCAGCAGGAGCGGCGCTGTGTGCCGCTTCGCTGTCGTGCGGGGCTTATAACCAAAAGACGGCGGAATGCAAATACCTGTTTTGAAAAAAATCGAGAGAGCTGTGGAAGGGGCGTTTCAGGACCTTCTAAAACTGATTTCAAAAAGAATTTGGTGATTTTCGCATGCGCTGGTATTCTTGCGGCAACGCAAAAATCTAATGAGCGCCAGCAGCATACCGGTCAGGCCTTGCGCGGCGCGTGGAAAAAGAACGTGGAAGACCCCGAAGGCGGCGCCAAGCCGCAATTTGACGGGGCGCCAGCGGCAGGACGCAAGGACGGTAAAAAGTCCCGGCGCCGCAAGGGGAAACGTGGCGGGCAATCCCGCAACGCGCCCCAGGCCGCTTCGCAGACCGCCTCCGGCACCCCCGGAGACGCTGCGCGCCCGACGGAAAACGCAGCAGGGAATCCGTCCCGCAAACGCAAGCGCCGTCGCCGTGGTGGTGGTCATGCCGCAGGACAGGCCGATTCCGGGGCTCCCGCACACAATCATCCGCAAAAGGCGCCCGAAGCAGCAGCGCTGAGCGCTGGTGATTCGGAGCATCCCTCGCGCCGCAACCGGCGCAAGCATCGCGGCAAGCGCGGCCTGCAGGGCCGTCCGCTGACGCCGGGCAAGGCGGCCGTCCAGCCGTCTGCCGTTGCTGCCCCCGCTTCGGCGCGCGCCAATGGTGCCGCCGAGCCGCGCGGCAACGAGCTGCAGCGTCCGCCGCGGCTTCCCGAGCGCGAACATCACGCCCACGAACATCCCTGGCCGGATGAGCTCTATGCCGCGCTCGATCTCGGCACCAACAATTGCCGCCTGCTGATCGCCCAGCCGACCCGTCCTGGCCAGTTCCGCGTCGTCGATGCCTTTTCGCGCATTGTCAGGCTTGGAGAGGGGCTGGCGGCGAGCGGCCGTCTCTCCGACGAGGCGATGGACCGCGCCGTCGATGCGCTGCGCGTCTGCGCCGGCAAGTTGAAGAACCGCGAGATCCGCCGCATGCGGCTGATCGCCACCGAAGCCTGCCGTCAGGCGTCGAATGGCGAAGACTTCCTGAAGCGCGTCGTTGCCGAAACCGGCCTTGAGCTCGAGATCATCGACCGCGAAACCGAAGCGCGCCTTGCCGTCTCCGGCTGCTCGTCGCTGGTCGGTCGCGAGACGCGCTCGGTCGTGCTCTTCGATATCGGCGGCGGCTCGTCGGAAATCGCCGTCATCCGCATCGGCGAAAACCGCTTCAGCCGGCTTGCCAATCACATCACCCACTGGACCTCGCTGCCCGTCGGCGTCGTCACGCTCTCGGAGCGGCATGGCGGGCGCGATGTGACGCCCGATGTTTTCGAGGGCATGGTCTCCGAAGTGGCTGGCATGCTGTCGAATTTCATCTGCCCGGAGATCGAGGTGGTGGAATCGACCGATTTCCATCTGATCGGCACTTCGGGTACGGTCACGACGCTGGCCGGCGTGCATCTCGATCTGCCGCGTTACGATCGCCGCAAGGTGGATGGTATCTGGCTCTCGGATGACGAAGTTTCGGCCATGCAGGCAAAGCTGCTCTCATGGGATTTTGCAAGCCGCGCCGCCAATCCATGCATCGGGCCCGACAGGGCCGATCTGGTTCTGGCGGGCTGCGCCATTCTGGAGGCGATCCGCCGCCGCTGGCCGAGCCCGCGCATGCGCGTTGCCGATCGCGGCTTGAGGGAAGGCCTGCTGACGGACATGATGGCGGATGACGGCGTCTGGCGCCGCCATCGCAATCGCCGCGGCCAGCGTGGAAGGTAGGGGAAGAATGACCAAGGCACCCATCGCGGGCAACCGCACCGGCCGCAAGCTCGGCCAGCGCGTCAAGAACAAGAAGATGAAGGCGTCCTCGCGCCAGTGGCTGAACCGCCATATCAACGATCCCTATGTGCAGCGCGCGCAGCTGGAAGGCTATCGCGCCCGCGCCGCCTTCAAGCTGCTGGAGATCGACGAGAAGCACGGCATCCTGAAGGGTGCGCGCCGCATCATCGATCTCGGCGCCGCGCCGGGCAGCTGGTCGCAGATCGCCGCCAAGGTGACCGATTCCACCGATGAGGATATCCGCGTCGCCGCGATCGACTTCCTGGAAATGGCGCCGCTCCCCGGCGTCAAGATCCTGCAGCTCGACTTCCTCGATCCGGAAGCGCCGGCCAGGCTGATCGAAGCCGTCGGCGGCACGCCCGATCTCGTCATCTCCGACATGGCGGCGCCGACGACCGGCCATCACCGCACCGATCACCTGCGCACCATGCATCTCTGCGAGGTCGCGGCGCATTTCGCGATCGAAGTGCTGGGCGAGGGCGGCCATTTCCTGGCCAAGACCTTCCAGGGCGGCACCGAGCGCGAACTCCTGACCATGCTGAAACAGCATTTCAAGCAGGTCGTGCACGTCAAGCCGGCCTCCTCGCGGGCGGAATCCGTGGAGATGTTCCTGCTCGCCAAGGGCTTCAAGGGCCGCCAGGCGCAAACTGACGTTACGGAAGCTTGATCTTTCCAGGGATCTCGGGCGATTATGACAGTCCCAAGACGGGACTGCCATCGACCTATGCTTCTCTATGTGACCCTCGGAACCAATGACGTCGAGCGGGCCCGGCGTTTCTATGACGCCGTGCTGCCGCTGCTCGGCTATCGCTGCCAGCGCTATTCGGAAGAAGAAATCGGCTATTCGGCGGATGGCGATAGCCGCTGCCGCCTGTGGATCGTCACGCCCTTCAACCGCCGCCGGGGCTCGGCAGGCAACGGAACCATGGTGGCGCTATCGGCAGCATCGAGGGCCGATGTCGATGCCTTCTATGCCGCGGCGATCGCCGCCGGCGGTGCCGATGAGGGCAAGCCGGGCCTTCGCCCGTTCCATGCCGATTTCTACGCCGCCTATGTCCGCGATCAGGACGGCAACAAGCTGAGCGCCGTCTGCGAACAGCCGGAGTGAGCTATTTCACAGCCGGCTGCTCGGCTTCCATGACGGCAGGCGCCACGCGCTTGCCGCGATGGCCGGAGACCAGCGCGCCAGCATTCTTGTCCATGCGGATGAACGGGATCATCGCGATGATCGTCAGCGCGGCGATCACGTAGAAGGCCATATGGAAATCCGCCACCTGCAGCGCCTCGCCGCGGAAATAGATGCAGGTCTCCAGGATCATGGCGGCGACGGAAACGCCGAGCGCCAGGCTGATCTGCTGCAGCACCGAGCTCATCGAGGTCGCCTGGCTGGCTTCCGAATCCTTGATGTCGGCGAAAGCCAGCGCATTGATGCCGGTGAAGATGAAGGAGCGCGAGAAGCCGCCGATCAGCAGGATCATGACGATCGCCAGATGCGGGGTCTCGGGCGTGAAGAAGCCGGTGGCGGCGGTGACGACCGTGGTCACGCAGGCGGCCGTCAGCAGCGTCGAGCGGAAGCCGACGGCGGCAAAGACCCGCCGTGCCATGAACTTGGTGGTGATCGCGCCGATAGCGCCCGAGAAGGTGATGAGACCGGACTGGAACGGCGTCAGGCCGAAGCCGAGCTGCAGCATCAGCGGCGTCAGGAAGGGCATGGCGCCGACGCAGATGCGAAACAGCGTGCCACCCGTCGTCGAGGCGCGGAAGGTTGCGTTCTTGAAGAGATCGAGATTGAGGATCGGCGCCGGATGGCTCCTGGCATGGCGGACGTAGAGCCAGCCGCAGATGAGGCCGACGACGGTGGCGGCAATACCGATGATCGGCGGCAATGCCGGCAGGCTGACGACCGACAGGCCGAAGACCACGCCGGCGGCCGAAACCGAAGTCAGGATGAAGCCTATGAAATCGAGTTTCGGTGGCCTCGTCGCTTCCACATGCGGCAGGAAGATCGTCGCCAGCCAGACGCCGACAACGCCGACCGGCACGTTGATCAGGAAGATCCAGTGCCAGCTGAAATAGGTGGTGATGAAGCCGCCGAGCGGCGGTCCGGCAAGCGGCCCCACCAGCGCCGGGATGGTCAGCAGCGCCATGGCCGATACGAGGTCGCTTCGCTGCGTCGTCCTGACGAGCACGAGGCGCCCGACCGGCGTCATCATCGAGCCGCCCATGCCCTGCAGGAAGCGGGCGATGACGAATTCGACGAGGTTCGAAGAGAAGGCGCAGAAGATCGAGCCGACGACGAAAACGCAGATCGCCAGGCGGAAAATGTTCTTGGCGCCGAACCTGTCGGCCATCCAGCCGCTGATCGGAATGAAGACGGCGAGCGACACCATGTAGGATGTCAGCGCCAGCTTCAGGGTAATCGGGTTGACGTGGAGGTCATTGGCGATCGCTGGGAGGGCGGTGGCGATGACGGTCGAGTCCATCTGCTCCATGAACAGAGCGACGGCGAGGATCAGCGGAACAATGCGGTTCATAGGCGAAAGCCTTGAATGGTGGTCTTGGGGGCGGGTGCTGTTTAGTCCTGGTGTAGGTCTCTGCCAATCCCGGAAACGCCGAAGTTTACACATCTGCTTCACGTCTGCGTGAGACGGCTTGTTCGGCAACTTCTCCTTTCAAGATTGACATATGCTTACGCCGCCGGGGCTAGAAATCCCGGCGAATTCACAAGGGATGGGTGCGAAAAGATCGCACATTGCCGGAGGATCCATATATGGCAGTTTCATTGGGGATGAAGCGGCGCACACTTTTTGCCGCAGGCATTGGCCTGCTGGCAGCGCCGGCCATTTTAAGAACGACGGCCCAGGCGGCCGCGACTGGAGATACAGGTAAGATGACGACGGCATTGCCAGAGATCAATCAATTCAAGCTCGGCTCGTTCAAGATCACCGCCATCCGCGATGGCAGCAACGTGCTGGAAAAGCCCTTCGAGACCTTCGGCACCAATCAGGATCCGGAAACGGTCAAGAAGCTGCTGACCGACAATTTCCTGCCGGGCGACAAGTTCGTGAACAGCTATTCGCCCGCCATCATCGATACCGGATCGGATGTGATCCTCGTCGATACCGGCTTCGGCGCCGGCGCCCGCGAGCGCGGCATGGGCAAGCTGCAGGATGGCCTGAAGGCCGCCGGCTACTCCGCCGATGACGTCACCGTCGTGGCGCTCACCCATATGCACGGTGACCATATCGGCGGCATGATGGAGAACGGTGCCCCCGCCTTCAAGAATGCCCGCTATGTCGCCGGACAGGCGGAATACGACTTCTGGACGGACAAGGCCCGCGAAGGCACGCCGGCCGAAGGCGGCCACAAGGCGGTTCTCGCCAATGTCGTCCCGTTTGCCGAAAAGACCACCTTCATCAAGGAAGGCGATTCCGTCGTCAGCGGCATCACAGCCATGCTGGCGCCCGGCCATACGCCCGGCCACATGGTCTTCCATGCGCAGTCGGATAACAAGCAGATGGTCTTCACCGGCGATACCGCAAACCACTACATCCTGTCGCTGCTGCATCCGGAATGGGAAGTGCGCTTCGACATGAACAAGGCGGAAGCTGCGACATCCCGAAAAAAGGTGTTCGACCTGATCGCCACCGACAAGATCGCCTTCCTCGGCTATCACATGCCGTTCCCGGCCGTCGGTTTCGTCGAGAAGCAGGGGGCCGGCTACCGCTTTGTGCCGAAGAGCTATCAGTTCGATATCTGATGACGACAGCGGGAGCGGCTCTCACCGCTCCCGCCCATTTCAATCCGCGTTGCGCTGCCAGAAGGCGAGGGGATTGCGCCGGGAAATGCGGTAGACCGCAGCCGGTGGGAAGTTCTGGATCGTCCGTCCGACGAGCACGGCCTTCAGGCCCAGCCGGTCGAGGATCGGCCGCGGCACCGGGCAGCGCGGCCCGTAGGTGAACTGGTAGAACTTGCCCTGATTGCCGAGATGCCTGAAGGCGCCGGCAAGAATGCCCATCACCTGGCGCGGCGGCATCGAGAGAAGCGGCAGCCCGCTGATGACGGCGCCTGCCGGACCGCCAAGCTCAAGCTGGCCAATCTTCGCCGCATCGCTTTCCACGATCGCTGCCTGCGGGAACCGCTCTGCCAGCATGCCGGTAAATTCCCGGCCTTTCTCGATCAACACCAGATCGCTCTCGGCAACGCCGCGGCCGATGAGGGCGCGGGTGAAGACGCCGGTGCCGGGTCCGAGCTCGATCACCCGGCCGCATGCCGGATCGATCTCCTGGGTGATCAGCTGGCCGAGCGAGCGTCCCGAGGGAATGGCGGAGGCAACCCGCAGCGGATTGCGCAGCCAGGCGCGCAGGAAGACGAACGTATCTGACGATGTGCAGGTGCAAGTGGGGTTCACGGCGTGCAGGCTCCGTTGAAGGGTGGGAAGTATGACGTCTTGAAGAAAATGCAGTCCAGCCCGTGGACACATGGGAAAGCCGGGTGCGCCAAACAAGGCCGTTAGCCGCAAGAATGCGCCATCCCGTCCTATTCTCTGGACGCGCGGCTGGCATTCGCGTTTTGCTATTCCCATCCTGTCATAGACGTGTTACCAGCCCTCGCCAACTTCCAAAGCAACCCTTGCACACCGCCGGTGCGGACGATTCGTTCCGGGTGGGGTCGCATTTTTTCTTAATTGAAGGAAATTGGCCATGGCTCGCATCATTGAAACGCCAACCGGATTGGACGCACTCACCTTCGATGACGTGCTGCTGCAGCCCGGTCATTCCGAGGTTCTGCCGGGCCAGACCAGCGTTGCCACCCGCCTCGCTCCCGACTTCGAACTCAACATCCCGATTATCTCCGCCGCCATGGATACGGTCACCGAAGCCCGCCTGGCAATTGCCATGGCTCAGGCCGGCGGTCTCGGCGTCATCCACAAGAACCTGACCCCGGCTGAACAGGCCGAACAGGTCCGCCAGGTCAAGAAGTTCGAAAGCGGCATGGTCGTCAATCCGGTGACGATCGGCCCCGATGCGACGCTGGCCGATGCGCTGGCGCTGATGAAGATGTATTCGATCTCCGGCATCCCGGTTGTCGAAAAGTCCGGCCGCCTCGTCGGTATCCTCACCAACCGCGACGTCCGCTTCGCCTCCGATCCGAGCCAGAAGATCTACGAACTGATGACCCGCGAGAACCTCGTGACGGTCAAGGAAAGCGTCGATCAGCAGGAAGCCAAGCGCCTGCTGCACGCACACCGCATCGAGAAGCTGCTGGTCGTCGACGGCGAAGGCCGCTGCGTCGGTCTGATCACCGTCAAGGACATCGAAAAGGCACAGCTCAACCCGAACGCCGCCAAGGATGCACAGGGCCGTCTTCGTGCTGCCGCTGCCGTCGGCGTTGGTGAAGATGGTTTCGAGCGCGCCGAGCGCCTGATCGATGCCGGCGTCGACCTGCTGGTTGTCGATACCGCCCACGGCCACTCGGCCCGCGTTCTGGAAGCCGTCGGCCGCGTCAAGAAGCTCTCCAATTCCGTCCGCGTCATGGCGGGTAACGTCGCGACATCGGAAGGCACCAAGGCGCTGATCGATGCCGGTGCGGACGCCGTCAAGGTCGGTATCGGCCCGGGCTCGATCTGCACCACGCGCGTCGTTGCCGGCGTCGGCGTTCCGCAGCTCGCCGCCATCATGCTGGCCGTCGAAGCCGCGCAGGCGCAGAACATTCCGGTTATCGCTGATGGCGGTATCAAGTTCTCCGGCGACGTCGCCAAGGCGATTGCCTCCGGCGCCTCCGCCGTCATGATCGGCTCGCTGCTTGCAGGTACCGATGAAAGCCCGGGCGAAGTCTATCTCTACCAGGGCCGTTCGTTCAAAGCCTATCGCGGCATGGGCTCCGTCGGTGCTATGGCGCGCGGCTCGGCAGACCGCTACTTCCAGGCCGAAGTACGCGACACGCTGAAGCTTGTTCCTGAAGGTATCGAAGGACAGGTTCCCTACAAGGGTCCGGTTTCCGGCGTCGTCCACCAGCTCGCCGGCGGCCTGAAGGCAGCCATGGGCTATGTCGGCGGCAAGGACATCAAGGAGTTCCAGGAGCGTGCCACCTTCGTGCGCATCTCCGGCGCCGGTCTTCGCGAAAGCCATCCGCATGACGTGACGATCACCCGCGAAAGCCCGAACTATCCGGGCTCCGGCGTCTGATCATGGAAGCAGGCAGCCGGATACCCGCCTGGATCATCTGGCTGCTCGCCATCCTCAGCCTTGCCGCCTTCGGCTGGGCTGTCTTCGGTTTCGTACTGCCGTTCGAGCACGAAACCGGCCGCGCCATGCTCGACACCTATGTCGCGGGTTATGACGAGGCGACCGTTGCCGCCATGCAGGTTCTGCTCAATGGCAATCCGGTGGCGCACGATATGCTTCGCGCCATGTATCTCGGCCCGGAACTGGTGCTTCCGGCGTTGCTCGCGATGCTGCTCCTCACCGTCATCCTCAAGCTCGACACCGGCAGCCGCTATTTCGGCCGTCCGGTTCATCCGGCCCTGGTCAAGGCCATCTGCGCCTTGCCGATCCTCTATGCGCTTGCCGACTACGGCGAGAACTTCGCAAGCCTGACGGCCTTAAGCGACAGCGCATTGGCCGCCATCGCCGCAGCAGCACTTCCCTGGCTCACCAAGCTCAAATTCGCGGCACTCGCCGTCACGCTGATCGCCATCGTCCGCTTCGTGCTGATCCGCATCGGCCCGAAGGCGGAGTAATCAGCGCGGCCAGCGCCAGGGCGGGTTTGTCAGCCGCGCCGCGCAGAATTCCGCCAGCACCTCGATCTTTGCCGGACGCGACCGCGCCGAGGGCGTGACGAAATAGAGCGCGCCGCTCGGCAGCGTCCAATCGGTCAGGATCGCCTTCAACCGCCCGTCCGCCAGATACTCGCTCACCATGAACTCGGGAAGCTCGCAGATGCCGAGACCGCGCAGCGCCATCGGAATGAGCGCTTCGGAATTCGTCGCCCGCAACGGCCCGTTCGGGGTGATGGAAATCTCTTCTCCGTCTCGGCTCTTCAGCCGCCAGATGTCCTGGCGCGGACGATAGGCATAGCCCATCAGATGATGCGCCTCGAGATCGCGCGGATGCTGCGGGCAGCCGTATCTCTCGAGATAGGAGGGTGCGGCGACGATGAAGGGCGCAACCGGCGCCAGCCGCCGCGCCACCAGCGAGGAATCTGGAAGCACGGCAATCCGCAGCGCCGCGTCGAAACCTTCGCCGACGAGATCGGTGCTCGCATCGCTCATATGCAGATCGATGCTGATATCGGGATATTGCTCGAAGAAATCCGGCAGGATCGGTGCCAGCCAGCGCACGCCAAAGGACATCGGCGCCGCCAGCCGGATCAGTCCGCGCGGGCGGCTGGAGAGCTCGCGCGCCGCGTTTTCGATCTCCTCTGCCTCTGAAAAGATCCGCGACGCCCGGTCGGCAAGGCGGGAGCCGAATTCGGTGAGTGACAGCTGCCGCGATGTCCGGTTGAAGAGCCGCGCTCCCAGCCGCTCCTCCAGCCGGCTGACCCCGCGCGACACCGTTGCCGTCGATACGCCGAGCGCTTTGGCGGCCCGCGCAAAGGAGCGCTCCTCGGCCACCTTGGCGAACATCGCAAAGCCTTCAAAGTCCGGCAGTTTCATTGTTTCATTTCAGCAATGATGGATTTCTTTTCTTTCTATTCCGAAACGATCTCGCCGTCCATATCTTCTGTCCAGTCGCACAAAGGAGACGACACACAATGACACAGAGACTGAATGGAAAGATCGCCGTCATCACCGGCGCCACCTCGGGCATCGGCCTTGCCACCGCCAAGCGCTTTGCCGCGGAGGGCGCGCGCCTGTTCATCACCGGCCGCCGCGCCGATGTTCTGGAGAAGGCCGTTGCCGAAATCGGCGGCGATGTCACGGGCATTCAGGCCGACTCTTCGAAGCTTTCCGACCTCGACCGCCTCTATGCCGAGGTGAAGGAAAAGGCCGGCCGCATCGACGTGCTCTTCGTCAACGCCGGCGGCGGCTCCTTCGCGCCGATCGGCGAAATCACCGAGGAGCAGTATGACGATACCTTCGGCCGCAATGTGAAGGGCGTGCTGTTCACCGTGCAGAAGGCGCTGCCGCTGCTCGCCAACGGTTCCTCCGTGATCCTGACCGGTTCCACCGCAGGCTCTACGGGGACTCCGGCCTTCAGCGTCTACGCCGCCTCGAAGGCCGCGATCCGCAACTTCTCGCGCAACTGGATCCTCGATCTGAAGGGCCGCGGCATCCGCATCAACACCCTGAGCCCGGGCCCGACCGAAACCACCGGCCTCGTCGAGCTTGCCGGTCCCGGCAAGGCCGAACAGCAGGGCCTGCTCGATTACCTGAGCTCGCAGGTCCCGATGGGCCGCGTCGGCCATGCGGATGAAATCGCCGCCGCCGCCCTCTTCCTCGCCTCCGACGATTCCAGCTTCGTCACTGGCGCAGAACTCTTCGCCGACGGCGGCATCGCCCAGGTCTGACGTCGTTTGCCCGCTGCGGCCTTTCGCGGCGGGCATTCGTCTGGCAACGCCGGATGTTTTCCTTTACTGCTCTGAAAAATTTGGAAGAAGCGGAAAGGAAATGCCCACATGACCGGTTTCGAGATGTTCTGGCCTATCGTCGCCCATGTCGCGCTGGTCTTCATCCTCTACGGTCTGCTCGGCTATCGCCGCCGCCAGATGGTGAAGCAGGGCAAGGTCAGGATATCCGAATACCGCGAAAACCGGGTCGAGCCGCAGGAGAGCCTGTTCGTCAAGAACTGCATCGCCAACCAGTTCGAGCTGCCGATCCTCTTCTATGTCTGCTGCATCCTTCTCTATATCACTGAGGCTGACAACATCCCGGCGGATGTCGCCGCCTGGGTGTTCGTCGCGCTGCGCTATGCGCATGCCTATGTCCACGTCACCAGCAACCGCCTGCGCATCCGCAGCCCGCTGTTCGCCGCCGGCTTCGTCGTGCTGATCGGCATGTGGGGATGGCTGGTCGGCTGGATGGCCTTCAGCGGGTAACGCACATGTGTTCTCCGCGCGCTGTGCGCTGACCTATCTTCCTCAGCGGGCAAAACCCCGGGTAGGGAAGAGGAGAACCACATGGACAAGCCGGAAATCACCCAGGCGATGATCAACGCCTATGATGAATACACGCATCTGACGCTGGATCGGCGCGGCTTCATGGACAAGCTGTCGAAGCTCGCAGGCTCGGCGGGGGCCGCAGCCGTGATCGCTCCGATGCTGGCCGCCAACAAGGCGGCCGCCGAAGTTATCTCCGCCGATGATGCCAGACTGAAGGCCGCCGATGTCACCTATCCCGGCGGCGCCGGGGAAATGAAGGGCTATCTCGTTCAGCCCAAGGGTGCATCCGGCAAGCTCGGCAGCGTCATCGTCATTCACGAGAACCGTGGCCTCAATCCGCATATCCGCGACGTCGCCCGCCGCATGGCGCTGGAAGGCTTCATCGCGCTTGCACCGGATTTCCTCTCGCCGCTCGGCGGCACGCCGGAAAATGAGGATCAGGCCCGCGAGATGTTCGGCAAGCTGGATGCAGCCGCCACCGCGGCCAATGCCGAAGCCAGCCTCAAATATCTGCAGGGCCTGCCCGACGCCAACGGCAATGTCGGCGCCATCGGCTTCTGCTGGGGCGGCGGCACCGTCAATAACTTCGCCACCAAATCGCCGGAGCTGAAGGCCGGTGTCGCCTATTACGGCGCCCAGCCGAAGGCTGATCAGGTGCCCGCCATCAAGGCGGCGCTGATGCTGCACTATGCCGGCCTCGACGATCGCATCAATGCTGGCATCGACGACTACAAGAAGGCGCTCGAGGCTAATGGCAAGAATTTCCAGATCTTCGTCTATGACGGCGTCAATCACGCGTTCAACAACGATACGTCCTCGGCGCGATATGACAAGAAGGCCGCCGATCTGGCCTGGAGTCGTACGGTCGAATTCCTGAAGAAGAACCTCGCCTGATCTTGCGATCGATTGGAAATCCACAGGGATAAACATGGAAAATCGGGGCCGCGCGCCCCGATTTTTGTGGAGTTTGACAGTTCGTTAAAATGCGATGCTTTCCATTTACGGCGCATGAAGGGCTGCATGCCATATCGCTCGCATGCGCCGGTTTGAAACAGACACCGCCGCTCATTCATAAAAATACGGGGGTGAAATGAGCGTAGACAGTGTGGATCGCATCGGCCTTCGCCGAAAGCCCAAGCAGGAACGCAGCATTCAGCGTTTCGATCTCATCCTGTCAGCCGCTGCCGAAATCATCGCCGAAAAGGGCGTCAGCGCCATGCGCATGACCGAGCTTGCGGTTGCCGCCAAGGTGCCGATCGGCTCGGTCTACCAGTATTTCCCGGAAAAGGCGGCGATCGTCAAAGCGCTCTTCGACCGTCATGCGAGCGAGGTGCAGGCCAAGACCGCCAAGATGTTTGCCGGCGTCCAGTCGCTCGAGGAGTCTCTGACCCTGATCGAGGGAATGATCGACTGGTATTACAATGCCTATCGCAACAACCCGACCTATCTCGGCGTCTGGATGGGCACGGAAACCGACCAGGATCTGTTGCGCCTCAATATCGAACACAGCAACCGCGTCGCCGACATCTTCCTCGATGCCGTCAGGCGCGTCGCGCCGGAGCTGGAAGCGGTCGACATGCAGGCGCGCACCTATCTCTTCAGCCACCTGATCGGCGCCTCGATCCGCCTCGCGGTCAAGAGCGAGGAAGCGCTCGCCGAGCGCATGCTGGAAGAATGGAAGCGCGTCATCCGCGCTTGCCTGTTCGTAGAGGTAAGCTGAGGCTTACCAGCTCGGCACCATGTTGGCGGCCTTCAGGCGCGGGAAATTCCGCGCGTAAGCGCTCTTCACATCGGCCTCCAGATTGTCGTCGACGACGGCAGGCGTGATGTTGTCGAGGCAGGCGGTGATATGCGCCGTGATCGCATTCATCAGCGAGATCGAAACGCCGGGACGCTTCATGATGCCGATCTGCACAGGGGGCAGGGCGGGGAAGCCGTCTGCCTGGCTCAGCACCTTCATGCCCGTGCGCAGCGCCGATTCCGGCATGACGGAGACGGCCATGCCGGCAAGCACGGCGGCCGCAACCACGGTGCAGGACCAGCTGGTGAACAGGATCTGATGCTCGCGGCCGACGGCATCGAGCGCCGAGCAGGCAAGCTGGCGCCACTGGCAATCACGGCGGCCGACAGCAAGCGGCACCGGCGCATCGTCGCGGATCGGATGGTTGGCAGAGCCCACCCAGCAGAGCGGCTCGGTTCTGACCACATCCGACATGCGCTCGCGCGGGTTATGCGTCACCAGCGCGATATCGAGCTCGCCCTTGTGCATCCGCTCGGCGAGATCCACCGAGGGTTCGCAGACGATGTAGAGCTCGACATTCGGATGCGTCTTGGCAAAGCGGCCGATGATCTCCGGCATGTAGCGGTCGGCATAGTCGTCGGGCGTGCCGATGCGCAGCGTGCCCTCGAGACGGTTGTCGTCGAAGGCCGCGATCGCCTCGTTGTTCAGGCGGATGATGCGGCGCGCGTAGTTCAGGAGCTTCTCGCCCTCGACCGTCAGGCGGTTGCCGCGGCCGTCCTTGATGAAAAGCTGCTTGCCGATCCGCTCTTCCAGACGCCGCATCTGCATCGAGACGGCAGACTGCGTCTTGTAGACGCGATCGGCGGCCTTGGTGAAGCTGCCGGAGTCGACGATGGCGATGAAAGTCTGCAACTGGTCAATATCAAGAGGCGCTGACATGGGCTCACCTATAACGATCTCTGATAATAACCATTAGAAACATTCGTTGGACTGATCAATAGGGCTTTGGCATCTTCTGGCTGCAAATCAAGCAAAGTGAAGGACAGAGACCGCTCTGTCCGACTTGAGTTTCGATCCACACACCGTCCCGCTCGACCTCGCGGGACGGGTGGATCGTTGCGCCCGAAAGAAAGGAGAGTTCGATGCGCATGATTGACCAGACTTTAGAACTCGACTGTGCCAAGCAGCCGGCAACGTCCACACGTCTCGTGGGCATCATGGCTCCGCTGGCCGCTCTCTTTCGCGCCTACCGCAATCGCAGAGCGATCAACGGCCTCCATGAACTGGACGATTATCAGTTGAGGGATATCGGCCTCACCCGCGCCGATATCGCCGCCGCCCTTCTGACGTCGTCGTTCTTCGAGGATCCGTCGGCCCACCTGACGACCTCGGCCCGCCGCCGCTGGCGCCTGTCGATCTTCCGCTCCTACATAGACTAGGAGCGGACCGTTTCCCCGCAGGGTGATAGCCAATAGCCCTGCCTCTTAACCCGGTGACCGGCTTTCCCAGCCGTCTCCGGGTTTTTTTATGGCTTGGAGGAGGGCGGGCTCTTCGGACGATAGGCGTCGAAGATGGTTTCCAGGCTCTTCTGGTAGCTCTTCTGCACTTCGAGGCCGCTGTCGAACATGGTGTTGAGCATGTCCATGTAGTTTTCGGACGGCTCTTTGACCTCTTCCTTCGGTGGCTCCGGGGCCTTGGCGGCCTGCTGCGGCTGGCTCATGCCGGCCATCATTTCCTGGAAGGCCTTGGCGAAGGGATTGTCGAGGAATGGGTTGGCCGCCGTCTTTTCCGGCTCGGGCTTCGGCACGCTGAACATCAGCTGCATGGCCTGCGTGAAGGGATTGTCGAAGATGCTGGGCTCGGGCGCGGCCTTCTGCTTCGGCGCAAAGCCGGTGCTTTCGAGCCAGGCCTGGATGGTTTCGCCCATCGCCGTGTTGACGAAGGGATTGACCGGCGACGACATCTGCCCGGTCGACTGCTTGAACAGCCCGCCCATCAGCGTGCCGGCCATGACAGGCAGCATCTGCTTGTAGATTTCCTGGCCGATGCCGGTCATCTGGGCGGCCTGCGCGGCAACGGCGCGGGAGACCCCCTTGGAGCCGAAGAGCTGGGACAGGATATTATTGCCGTCATTGATGCCCTGCGGCGTGAAGGCCTTGCTCATATCCTCGAAATACTTGCCGTAATTGCCGGATGCCACCGATTGCATCAGCCCCATGAAGTCATAGGGATTGGCGGTGCTGCGCTTCAGCCCGGCGGAGAAGGCGGGCATCAGCGCCGCCATCGCCTTGGTCGCCTGTTCCTGCGCGAGGTTGAACTGCTTGGCGATGGCATCCATCGCCGCGCCATTCTGCGCCTGCATCATCATGTCGAAGAGTGGCAGCATGGGCAGTCCTTCCGCTCTCTAGTGCGTTTGAATCGCTACTATAAACGGAAATGGGAATGCGCAAACGGCTTTTAGTACTGATATTCTTCGAAGACAGGTTCGACGGAGCCGTTCCAGCGACCGTTGAAGCGGGCAAGCAGATCTTCTGCAAGCGTCGCCTTCTTGGCCATGACTTCGTCGAGCGGCGACAGGAAGATCGTCTCGTCCTGGCCTTCCTTGTTCAGCCGGTTGCGCGACTTGAGACCCGCCTTGGAAATGGCGAGCACGTCCTTTGCCGTGTCGAACAGCTGATGACCGCGGAACGAAGCCTTCAGGCCCTCGGCCGGCACGGCATTGCGCAGCGCGACGACCTCCTCGAAGCTCCAGTCCTTGGTGAACTGGTCCGCAGCCTCGAGCGCAGCTTCGTCATAGAGCAGGCCGACCCAGAAGGCGGGCAGGGCACAGATGCGGCGCCACGGGCCGCCATCGGCGCCGCGCATTTCGAGGAAGCGCTTCAGGCGCACGTCGGGGAACAGCGTCGAGAGATGGTTGGTCCAGTCGCCCATCGTTGGTTCCCAGTCCTTGATCTCGCTCTTCAGCGCGCCGTTCATGAACTGGCGGAAGGTGACATGGGTACAGTCCTTGTAGCGGCCGTCGCGCACGATGAAGTACATCGGCACGTCGAGCGCCCATTCGGCATAGTCCTTGAAGCCGAAATCGTCGCGGAAGGTGAAGTCGAGCGGGCCGGAGCGGCGGTTGTCGGTATCGGTCCAGATGTCGCCGCGCCAGGAGAGCAGGCCGTTCGGCTTGCCTTCGGTAAAGGGCGAGGAGGCAAACAGCGCGGTCGCCAGCGACTGCAGCTTCATCGAGACGCGCATCTTCTTGCGCATGTCGGCTTCCGAGGAGAAGTCGAGGTTCACCTGGATCGTGCAGGTGCGGTACATCATGTCCAGCCCCTTGGAGCCGACCTTCGGCATGTAGCGGGTCATGATGTCGTAGCGGGATTTCGGCATGCGCGGCGTTTCCGCCAGCGTCCATTTCGGGCTGCCGCCGATGCCAAGAAAGCGGATGCCCATCGGCTCGGCGATCTCGCGCAGAACGGCGAGGTGCTGGTTGGATTCTTTGCAGGTCTCGTGGATCGTCTCGAGCGGCGCGCCCGACAGCTCGAACTGGCCGCCCGGCTCGATGGAGATCGCGCCCATGCCATGCTGCTCGCCAAGGCCGATGATGTTCTCACCGTCCATGATCGGCTCCCAGCCAGAACGCTCCTGCAGCCCCTTCAGGAGCGCGGAAATGCTGGCGTCGCCGGCGTAGGGAACGGGGCTGTTGTCGGCGCGGAAGAAGGCGAACTTCTCATGTTCGGTGCCGATGCGGAATTTCTCGGCTGGCTTGTTCCCCGCTGCGAGATAATCGGTCAGCTCCTGAACCGAAGAGAGCGGGGTCTGGTCGGTGGTGTCGCGAGCCATGCAAATCTAACCTGTATTCTGGGGGAACGCCTTGTGGGGCGCGGCAATTGGAAGGGTGATTAGGACCGCTCTCAGGTATGTTGCAAGTGAAATTCTTTCAACGCCGGTTCAAAAAAATAGCATGCTGTTTCTTGAGTGGATATGGCGAAGGTTAATTCCAGTCGCCGATCGCCGCCTGGATTACGGCCATCGCAGCAACCGCAGCCGTATCTGCACGCAGGATTCTCGGGCCGAGCGGGATGGCGGTGACGAAATCGAGGCTGCGCAGCCGGGCGCGCTCTTCTTCCGAAAAGCCGCCTTCCGGGCCGACCAGAAGCGCGAGCTTCTTCTCGCCAATCGCCGAAAGCAGCGGCAGCGGGTTCTGCCCGGCATCGCCTTCGTCGCAATAGATGATCCGGCGATCGCTGGACCAGCCGTCCAGGAGATCGAAAAGCTTCACCGGTTCGGCAACATCGGGAATGCCGAGAATGCCGCATTGCTCGGCCGCCTCGATGACGTTCGCCTTCAGTTTGTCGAGATTGGTGATCTTGCCCTGCACATGCTGGGTCATGACCGGCTGCAGAAGACCGGCACCCATCTCCACCGCCTTCTGCACCAGATAATCCAGCCGTCCGACTTTCAGCGGCGCGAAGAGATAGTGAAGGTCCGAGGGGGCAGGCTGCGGCCGCGTCTGTTCGACGGGTGTCAGCAGGATGCGCTTGCGGGTCGGAAAAGCGAGCGTGGCTTTCCATTCGCCATCCCGGCCGTTGAAAACCAGGATCTCCGCGCCGTCGCTCATACGCAGCACATTGGCCAGGTAATTATACTGGTCGGAATCGGCTTCCACGGCTGCATTGGCTGAAAGCGGTGCATCGATGAACAGCCGCTGCATGCGGAAATTGGCGCGCATTCGATCTTTCCCGGTCAAACGAAGAGGGCGAACATAACCCAATAGAGAAGCGCCGCAAGCGCGCCCGATGCCGGCACGGTGATCACCCAGGCGGCAATGATCGTCATGAAATGCGAGCGGCGCACCAGATAGCGGCGGCGGGTTTCATGCACGTTCGGATCAACAGGTTCGTCGATCGCCCAGCTCTCGGCCTTGTGGCGCATATAGGCGATGCGGCGCTTCGAGTTGCGGGTGTACCATTCGCGGAAGAAGCCGACGCCGAAGACGGAGCCGACGGCGATATGCGTCGTGCTGACCGGCAGCCCGAACCATGAGGCGACGATGACGGTGAAGGCCGTCGACAGCGCCACGCAATAGGCGCGCATCGGATTGAGCTTGGTGATCTGCTCGCCGACGAGGCGGATCAGGCGCGGTCCGAACAGCAGCAGACCAATCGAAATACCAAAGGCGCCGATCAGCATGACCCAGAGCGGCGGCGCGACGTCGCCATGCACGGGCAGAACCGTCGTCGAGCGGACGATCGCCGAGAGCGGGCCGACGGCATTCGAGACATCGTTGGCGCCGTGGGCGAAGGAGAGCAGGGCGGCCGAGCCGATCAGCGGATATTTGAAGAGGATGCGCAGCGAGCTGTTGCGGTTTTCGAGCCCCTCCGCCTGGCGCCGGACGATCGGGCGGGCGACCAGCCAGGAGACCACCGTCGCCGCCAGGCCGTAAGCGAGGACCGTCACTGCCGGGAAGCGATCGGGTGTCGTCAGCTGCAGGATCATGTAGGCGGTAAAGCCACCAGTCATGATCGCGATCAGCACCGGGACCCAGCGTCTTGCGGCGGCAATCTTGTCGTCACGGTAGATGACGAATGTCTTGACGAGAAACAGCAGCCCGGCGGCGATTACCCCGCCGATCAGCGGCGACGTTACCCAGCTCGACGAGATCTCCACCATGACGCGCCAGTTCACCGGCTCCGGCCCGACGGCCGCAATGCCTGCGCCGATCACGGCGCCGACGATCGCATGCGTGGTGGAAACCGGTGCATTCAGCCATGTTGCAAGATTGATCCAGAGAGCGGCTGCCATCAGCGCTGCCATCATGATCCAGGCCAGCAGTCCCTCGGGAACGCTCACGGCATCGACGATGCTGGAGGAAATGGTCTTCACCACTTCGCCACCGGCGATCGTCGCCCCCAGCACTTCGAAGATTGCGGCGATCACCAGCGCCTGCGCCATCGTCATCGCACGCGCGCCGACGGCAGCGCCGACATTGTTGGTCACGTCGTTCGCGCCGATATTCATGGCCATATAGGCCGCAAATGCGGCAGCGGCGATGACGAGCACGGCGCCCGGCCGGTCGAAGACGTAGACGCCTGCAAACAGCATCGCGAGACCGAGGAACACCAGGCCGATGCCCGGTGCGATCAGTTTTCGCGCGACGAACTTCGAGGCATCCTCGACATGGCTATATTTGTCGAGGTCCTTGTCGAGCGTTCGTTTTGTAAGGACGGGTGTCTTCTCGGCCATTCTCTTTCCTGGAAAGAATCCCGCTTTAACGCTGTCATTCCTAACAGCGCAAGATGGCAGGAATCATTCAGCCGGAATCTGCTTGGCGCGGCTTGCCTGAAGATGTTCGTTGATACGGCGCTTGAACTGCAGGAAGAGATCGCGAAGCTCCGGCTCGCGAACCCGCTTGCAGGCCTCGTCGCAAGAAACCCACTCGATCGTGCGTTCGCCCTTTTCCTTGAAGTTCTTGGCGAGATCGGTGACCTCGAGAGCGTAGACCTGCACCTTGCAGGTCACCTTCAGCCCGTCTTTCAGGACCTTCGGATAGCTGTAGGCGCCGAGCGTCTCGTGCTCGACGGCGCCGCGTACGCCCGCTTCCTCGTAGGCCTCGCGGGCGGCGACCTCATAGGAACACTTGCCGTTCATCGGCCAGCCCTTGGGGATTACCCAGCGGCCAGTATCGCGGCTCGTCATCAAGAGAACCTCGACCTCGTTGCCCTTCTTCTTCACCCGATAGCAGAGCGCTGCATACTGCTGTCGCGGCGGGCGCCGGAACATCAGCTGCACATCAGAGGCTAAACGGGCGAGAAGCGTCAACGGTCGGGTCACCTTTTGAGTCGTTCCAAGGAATCACTAATATTAGCATGTGCTGGAAAGCTTGCGCGATCCATGCGCCATTTAACGGTGCATAACGCGGCTTTGGTTTTTAATACGGAAATATCAGGCCGCAGCGGGTCGCAATTCCGTCAAATCCTGTTCCGTTTCCGTCTTTGCACAGGTGTTCAATATGGGGCCTTCTTGCCTTTCATTCAATGCCCATATCAATCTGGGGGTATCGTTTCCTGTTGATGACCGCCATGCGCCTTCCGCCACTCAATGCAATCAGAGCTTTCGAAGCCGTCTGCCGCCAGGGTAGTGTTCTGCGGGCTGCCCAGGAGCTCGGCGTCGTGCGCGGCGCTGTGCGCCTGCAGATCGCGGCACTGGAGAATTACTTCGGCGAGAAGCTCTTCACCCGTGAGGGCCGCCGGCTTGTGCCGACCGATCGGGCCAAGGCCTTTGCGGAAGCGGCGACGGCTGCGTTCTCCCTGCTGCAGCATGCCGCCGGCGACCTCCAGAAGGACGACAGCCGCAAGCTGCGGCTCGGCGTTCCCTCGGCCTTCGGCATCTGGTGGCTGATGCCGCGCATCGGCAGCCTACAGCGGGCGCTTGGCGATAGCGAGATCGATATCGTGCCGATGGCGGTGGCCGAGCCGCTGTTGCAGCACCCGGAACTCGATGCCGTCATCATGGGTGGCGAATACCGCCCCTCGGCTGGTGTCGCCGCCATCCGCTTCATGGAAGACGAGTTTGGCCCGGTGGCCGCTCCTCAGCTCGCCGCCACTTTCGGCACCGATCCGGCCGGGATGGCTTCGGCGGCCATGCTTGTCAGCCGCAGTGTGCCGAAGCTCTGGGACGAGTGGTTCGCCGAAAGCGGCACGCCCCCCGTCAGCTTTGGCCGCCGCCAGGAGTTCGAGGATTTGCTGCTGGCGCTCGGTGCTGCCCGGTCCGGCCTCGGCGTCGCACTCGCACCCCGCGCCTCGATCGAGGACGACCTGGCGCGCAACATCCTAACGGCCCCCTTCGGCTTCATCCGCCGCCCGGCAGGCTACAGCCTCTGCTGCCGCACCACCGATCTCCGAAAGCCGCACTTCACCGCGCTGCGCGACTGGCTGGTCAAGGCAGGCGAGGGGATCGAATAGGGCAGATTTTCTGCCGCATTGGCAGTGGAATATCCATGCCGCGCAGTCTTCATGAGCGTTATGACGACCTATCGCGACAGGAGACCATCATGGAAAACACTGCCACCCGCATCGACTGGATCGGAAACAGCTGCCGCCTGCTCAAGGCAACCGCCGCTGAATTCGAGCGCACCCGTCCCTTTGAAGGACTGACGATCGGCACCGGCATCCACCTGGAGCCGAAGACGGTCGCCCTGCTGACGACGCTGCGCGCCGGTGGCGCAGATCTCGTCTGCACCGGCAATCTGAATAGCACCCAGCCCGCAACGGTCGAGTACCTGCGCTCCCAGGGCGTCACCGTCTTCGCCACGCAGACGACCGATCCCGCCGAGCATCACCACAGCCTCGAAGCCGTGGTCGATGCCAAGCCCGACCTGCTGCTCGACAATGGCGGTGACCTCTTCGCCATCGCCGCCGAGCGCCCCTATGCCAATCTCCTCGGCGGCACCGAGGAGACGACCTCGGGCCGCACCCGTCTGCTGCCGATGCGCGACAGACTGAACATGCCGATCCTTGTGATCAACGACAGTCCGATCAAGCAATTCGCCGAAAACAAGCATGCCGTCGGCCAGAGCCTGTTCGAAAGCTACATGCGCTTCACCAACCGCTCCACCAACGGCAAGTGCGTCACCGTCTTCGGCTACGGCGCCTGCGGCAAGGGCACGGCAGCAAGCTTCCGCAACGCCTTCTCGACCGTCAGCGTCGTTGATATCGATCCGGTCACAGCGCTCGAAGCCCATCTCGACGGCTTCGTGACGCCGTTGCGCGCAGACGCGATCCGCGCCGCGGACGTCATCGTCACGGTCACCGGCTTTCCCGGCATCGTCACCGTCGCCGATCTGCCGCTGATCAAGGACGGCGCGATCCTCATGAATGGTGGCCATTTCCCGCTGGAGATCGACGTTGCGGGCTTCCGCGCCCATCCCGATGTCGTCTCGATCGATCGCTATGCCGCCGATGTCATGGAGACGCTGCATCTGAAGGATGGCCGCTCGATCCATATCCTCGGCGGCGGCCACATGGCGAACCTCGCCGGCCCGCGCCCGCTCGGCAATTCCGTCGAATCCATGGATCTCGGCTTCACCCTGCAGGCCCGCTGCCTGGAGCGCGTTGCCAAGCGCGGCGTCGGCGCCGAATCCTGCATCGTGCCGGTGCCCGCGGATATCGACGCCGTGGTCGCAAGCGCCTATCTCGACCTGGCTCGGTAACCGGAAAACTCAGCCCTGCCGGACAATCGTCCCGATCGCGTTGACGAGAAGGCGAGCAGCCGTCAGGGCCGAGATACCGTCGATATCGGCGGGCGGATAGAGCTCGACGAGATCGAAGCCGGCGATCCGGCCACGGCGGCCGGCGCCTGCAATCAAGTCGATCACCTGCGTATAGCTGAGGCCGCCCGGCGTGCGGGCCGCCACGCCCGGCATGATGCTGGGATCGAGCCCGTCGCAATCGAGCGTGATCACCACCGGCGCGCCCTCCGGAATATGCCGTAGTGCCGCCTCGACGCCCTGGGCATGAACCTCACGCGCCGTCACGAGATGGCTGCCATAGGAGCGCGCCGCGTCGATCTCCGAGATACGGGCGCTGCCGACGCCGCGCATGCCGACCTGCACCATCCCGGCAATGTGGCTCATCTCGCTCCCCCGGCGCATCGGGTTGGAATAGCCGTAGCGCTCTCCATGCAGTTCATCGCGCCAGTCGATATGCGCGTCGATCTGCAGGATCCAGACCTGCCCGCAACCGGCAAAACCGGCGAAAAACGGAATGGGCACGGAATCGTCTCCGCCGAGCAGGATCGGCACGGCCCCGCCCGCCAGAATGTCGCGCGTCTTCGCCTCGATCAGTGCCCGGTTCCCGGCATTGTCATGCATCGCCGTCGGCAGATCGCCGCTATCGATGCAGCACACCGGCCCTCCATTGAAGAGCGGCCCGCCGAGATCGAAATCCCAATGCTCGATAAGTGCGGCGTCCTCCTGGCTTGCGGCACGAATGGCGTTTGCCGCACCGGCATAGCCGCTGCTGTCCTTCCCAGGATAGGTGGTGCCGTGACCGGCGCCGAAGATCACCATGCGCGGCGCGCGGCCGTCATCGAGGCGGTCGGGAAGGCCGAGAAAGGAAGGCGAAGCAGTCATGTCGAGGCTCCAGAGAATGGTCTACGGGGTCCGGCGGAAGGGCGACTACAGCTCCCAATAGGGAACCGGCCCATAAAGCTCCGCCAGGTAGTCGATGAACAGCCGCACCTTGGCGGGCAGGAACTGGCGGCTCGGATAGACGGCCGAAAGCGCGACGCTGCGCGACCCCTCATAGGCGGGCAGCACCTGCACAAGCTTGCCGCTCTTCAGCTCCTCGCCGATATCCCAGGTCGAACGCAGCGCGATGCCGAGCCCTGATATCACCGTCTCGCGGATCACCTCGCTGGAATTGGTGATCAGCATGCCCTCCGGCCGCAGCGTCATCGCGCCGTCGGGGCCTTCTAGCCGCCAGACGTCATTGTTGTGCGCAGGCAGGCAGCGATGGTTCCGTAGGTCCTCGATGCCAGTGGGCATGCCATGGCTGTCGAGATAGGAGGGGGCGGCGCAGAGCAGACGCCGCACCGGCGCCAGCCGCCGGGCGACAAGGCTGGAATCGGTCAGTTCGGCAATGCGGATCGCCAGATCGAAACCGGCACCGACGATGTCGCTGAACTCGTCCGTCAGCACCAGATTGATCGCCAGCTCCGGATGCGCCTCCATGAAGCGCTTCAGATGCGGGGCGATATGCATGCGCCCGAAAGAGGTCGGCGCCGAGATCTTCAGCGTGCCGTGCATCTGCGCCGAGCGGCCGGAAATATAATACTCGGCTTCTTCGAGCCCGGCGAGAATGCCGAGCACCCGGTCGTAGAAACCCTGGCCCGCCTCGGTCAGCGAAATCTGCCGCGTCGTGCGCTGCAGCAGCCTCGTGCCGAGCCTGTCCTCCAGCCGCTTGATACGCTTGGAAACGACGGCCGGGGAAAAGCCGAGCGCCCGTCCGGCCAGCGACATGCTGCCGGTCGAAACCACCTTGGCAAATATCTCGAGATCACCCAGATTGGTCATTGTGCGGAACTATTTCCCCTTTTGACATAAGTGCTTAGCATTTGCGCCGGTTTCGGGAAAGTGCTAAGCCGGGCTAAACCGGCTGCCATGGAGGACAGGCTGGTCCCGCTGCCATATCGGGAGGAAGCGCGCCATGTCCGACGCCATTTCGTTTCTTGCTCCGCGCGCCGACGTGCTCGCCCGCCGCAGCCAGATCGTCGGTGATCTCATCGATCTCCTGCCGCCGGAATGCCTGGTGCATGAGCCGCGCGAACTGGTGCCTTTCGAGACCGATGCCTTCGTCTCCTACCGCCGCCTGCCGCTCGCCGTCGCCCTGCCGCGCTCGACCGCCGAGGTCGCCGCCGTGATGAAATACTGCCATCGCTATGGCATCCCGGTCGTGCCGCGTGGCGCCGGTACATCGCTCTCGGGCGGCGCCATTCCGCAGGAAGATGCCGTCGTCATCGGTCTCTCGAAGATGAACAGCATCCTCGAGATCGATCTCGCCAATCGCGTCGCCGTCGTCCAGGCGGGCGTTACCAATCTCAATATCTCGGAATCCGTCTCTGCGGACGGTTTCTTCTATGCGCCGGATCCGAGCTCGCAGCTCGCCTGCACCATCGGCGGCAATATCGGCATGAATTCCGGCGGCGCCCATTGCCTGAAATATGGTGTGACGACCAACAACCTGCTCGGCGTCAAGATGGTGCTGACCGACGGCACGGTGATCGAACTCGGCGGCAAGGCGCTGGATGCCGGCGGCTATGACCTGCTCGGCCTCGTCTGCGGCCACGAGGGCCAGCTCGGCATCGTCACCGAGGCAACCGTCCGCCTGATCGCCAAGCCGGAAGGCGCGCGCCCCGTCCTCTTCGGCTTCGATACGTCGGAGGATGCCGGTTCCTGCGTCGCCGATGTCATCGCATCCGGCATCATCCCCGTCGCCATCGAGTTCATGGACAAGCCGGCGATCGAGATTTGCGAGGCCTTCGCCCATGCCGGCTATCCGCTCGATGTCGGCGCGCTCCTCATCGTCGAGGTCGAGGGTTCTGAAGCCGAGATGGACGACATGCTGAAAAGCATCGTCGAGATCGCCCACAAGCATCGGGTCAAGACCGTGCGCGAATGCCAGTCGGCAACGGAAGCCGCGCTCATCTGGAAAGGCCGCAAGTCGGCCTTCGGCGCCACCGGCCGCATCGCCGATTACATCTGCATGGATGGCACGGTGCCTCTCAGCCAGCTTTCCTACGTCCTGAAGAAGACCTCGGAGATCGTCGATCACTACGGCCTGCGCGTCGCCAACGTCTTCCATGCCGGCGACGGCAACATGCATCCGCTGATCCTCTTCAATGCCAACGACCCCGAAGATGCCGCGCGCGCCGAGGCGGCAGGCAACGACATCCTCAAGCTCTGCGTCGATGCTGGCGGCTGCCTGACCGGCGAGCACGGCGTCGGCATCGAGAAGCGCGATCTGATGCGCCATCAATATTCCAAGACCGATCTGGCGCAGCAGATGTCCGTGCGCGCCGCCTTCGATCCCGGCTGGATCCTCAATCCGTCAAAAGTCTTCCCGCTCGATGGACGGCCGGCCGCATGAGCGCATTCTTTCCCGAGAGCGAAGATGAGGCAGCAACGCTGATCCGCGACCAAGCCGCCGCAGGCAGGCCGCTCGCCATGTCGGGCGGCGGCACCCGCGCCGGTTTCGGCAACAGGGTCGAAGCCGAAGACACGCTCCGTTCCACCCGCCTCTCCGGCATCGTCGCCTATAATCCCGGCGAGATGGTCATGACGGCGCGCGCCGGAACGCCGGTTGCCGAAATCGAGGCCGCCCTTGCCGCCAACGGCCAGATGATGGCCTTCGAGCCGATGGATCACCGCAGCGTCATGGGTACCTCGGGCGAGCCGACGATCGGCGGCGTCTTTGCCGCCAATGTCTCCGGCCCCCGCCGTTTCATCTCCGGTGCGGCGCGCGACAGCCTGCTCGGCATCCGCTTCGTCAACGGTCGCGGCGAGATCGTCAGGAATGGCGGCCGCGTCATGAAGAATGTCACCGGCCTCGATCTGGTAAAGCTGCTGGCGGGTTCGCACGGCACGCTCGGCTTCCTCACCGAAGTCATCTTCCGCGTGCCCCCGCGCCCGAAGGCGGAAGAGACGATCGTCGTCTCCGGCCTCAACGACGCCGAGGCTGCCAATGCGATGGCCGCGGCGATGGCGCTGCCGGTCGAGGTCTCCGGCGCGGCGCACCTGCCGATGACGGTCACCTGGCGCTTCGCGGGCGGCAAGCTGCCGGAAGGCGAGGCGACGGTCCTGCGCCTCGAGGGCCTGCCGGGCTCCGTCGAGGCCCGCGCCGAAAAGCTCGCCAAGGCCATGTCCGCCTTCGGCCCCGTCGCCCGGATCGGTGAGGAGATGAGCCGCACGCTCTGGCGCGAGATCCGCGATGTCCATCCTTATGCCGACGGCACCATGCGCCCCGTCTGGCGCGTCTCGGTCGCGCCATCCGCCGGGCATCAGCTGGTTGCCGCACTCCGCCTCGAAGCCGGGGTCGATGCCTATTACGACTGGCAGGGCGGGCTCATCTGGATGCGCATGGAAGCCGATCCCGAAGCCGGCCTGCTGCGCCGCTTCATCAAGGCGCTCGGCGGCGGCCATGCGACGCTGATCCGTGCTTCGGAGGCGATGCGGGTCGATGTCGCCGCCTTTCAGCCGCAGCCGGAAGCGGTTGCGATGTTGTCGGCGCGGGTGAAGGAAAAGTTCGATCCGGCCGGGATATTCAATCCGGGGAAGATGGGGTGGTGATGGCTGGCTTCGCGTCTGTGGGTTACCCCCCTCTGTCCTGCCGGACATCTCCCCCACAAGGGGGGAGATCGGCTGGGCGCACCCTCACGACGATCGTTACCTTGGCGAGCGGCCGCCGCTCGCCAATCTCCCCCCTTGTGGGGGAGATGCCCGGCAGGGCAGAGGGGGGTAACCCCACCCACCAGGCCTCGACGGGACACGACTGATGCAAACCAATTTCACCGCCGAGCAACTGACCGATCCCCATGTCGCCGAATCCGAGAAGATCCTGCGCAAATGCGTGCATTGCGGCTTCTGTACCGCCACCTGTCCCACCTATGTGACGCTCGGTAACGAGCTCGATAGCCCGCGCGGGCGCATCTATCTGATCAAGGACATGCTGGAAAACGGCCGCCCGGCCGATGCCGAGGTGGTCACCCATATCGACCGCTGTCTCTCCTGCCTCGCCTGCGTCACCACCTGTCCGTCAGGCGTCGACTACATGCATCTGGTCGATCACGCCCGCGCCCATATCGAGAAGACCTACAAGCGCCCGTTCATGAACCGGCTGACGCGCGCCATTCTCGCCGCCGTCCTTCCCTATCCCGGCCGCTTCCGCATGGCGCTGCAGCTCGCCCGCCTCGGCCGCCCGTTCCGCGGCCTGATGAATGCCCCGGCGCTCAAGCCCTTCGCCGCGATGCTGGCGCTCGCCCCGCGCTCGGTCCCGGCGCTTTCCATCTACTCCCGCCCCGGCAACCATGCCGCTGAAGGCAAGAAACAGGCGCGCGTCGCGATCCTCACCGGCTGCGCCCAGCCCGTGCTCGACCCCGGCATCAACGAAGCGACGATCCGGCTGCTCACCCGCCTCGGCGTCGAAGTCGTGGCACCATCAGGCGAGGTCTGCTGCGGTTCGCTGGTGCATCACATGGGCCGCGAGGAACAGGCGCTCGCCAGCGCCCGGGCCAATGTCGATGTCTGGATGCGCGAGATCGAGAAGGGCGGGCTCGATGCGATCATCATCACCGCCTCCGGCTGCGGCACGACGATCAAGGATTACGGCCATATGCTGCGCCTCGACCCCGCCTATGCCGAGAAGGCGGCAATCGTCTCCGGCCTGGCGAAGGACGTCACCGAATATCTGGCGACCCTCGATCTCCCCTCGCATATGCCGAAGGGCATCACCGTCGCCTATCATTCCGCATGTTCGATGCAGCACGGCCAGAAGATCACCATGGCGCCGAAGCAGCTTCTGAAGGCGGCGGGCTTCACGGTGCGTGATCCGGCCGAAGGCCACCTCTGCTGCGGCTCGGCCGGCACTTACAACATCATGCAGCCGGATATTTCGGCGGCGCTGAAGGCCCGCAAGGTGAAGAACATCGAGGCGACAAAGGCGGATGTGATCGCCACCGGCAATATCGGCTGCATCACCCAGATCGCCTCAGGCACGGCAATTCCAATTGTCCATACCGTAGAATTGCTCGATTGGGCTTACGGTGGCTCTGTACCTCAAAAATTAATAGATTTGCATATAGCCTGAATTCGGCCGGTTGTCGGCCGGTCACAGGATTGAGCGCTATGCGGCGTACACTTGTTTTGCTTTCTGTCTTTTTCGGTGCCGCCGGCACTGCGCATGCCGATAGCCGTTACTTCTGTTCCGCCGATGATGCCGCCGCCCGCTTCACCGTGGAGATCGGCTTCAAGGATGACGGCGGCCATGTGCTGAACCATTTCCGCGGCGGCCTGATGATCAAGGATGCCTCGGTTCCCGACCAGTTCAAGAAGCGCGTCTTCGATTCCAGCCGCCTGACCAACCGCTGGTCGAGCGGCGGCGAGCTGCGCATGGAAATCTACGACGACAACGGCGACGACACCTCGGGCCAGGCGCTCAACATGGTGGTCATGGCCGAAGCCAAGGGCAAGGCCTTCAGCGGCACCTACGGCATGACCGTGACGGGCGGGGCCAAGCCCTTCACCGCCAGCGGCAAGGTCAGCTGCGGCTCCAAGTGAGCCGCTTCCTACCAGTGAAATGAAACGCCGAGATTGACGGCATTGGTGAAGATATCGGTCTTCAGCCGGTCGCCGCTGTCGATCGGCACATCCACCTTCGAATAAGTGCCCTTGTATTCGACAAAGGTCGACCAGCGCTCGGTGACGCGGAAATCGACACCGGCCTGCGCCTGCAGCGTCACGCCACCGAATTCGTAGCCGAAGGTCTTGCCGGATGGCCTGGTCACCTCGACATGCGGAATGTTGACGCCGACACCGGCGCCGAGATAGGGCGTCCAGCGCCCGCCATCCTGCGGAAAGCGGTAAAGCGCATTCGCCGTCACGAGGTTCAGCCCGTCGGTGAATTCGAAATGCGACCAGCCCGAAGTCGCCAGCGTCTTGCTGTCGGCATAGACCTTGTCATGGGTATAGTCGATCGACAGGCCGAGATTGGGATGCCCGAGATCCTCCAGCCACCATGTCACGCGCGCGCCGTAATAAGGCGGCGAGGCAAAGGATTTTCCTTCCCATCCCGCGGTAAAATGCGTCCCGTCGGAAACATCGACCCCGCTATGCGGCGCCGTCTGGTAACCGCCATAGACGGAAAACTGCAGGTCTTCGGCAAGGGCAGGCGAGGCGAGACAGGCAAGGGCGGCAAGCCCCAAGGCCGGCAGGAAGGCGCGATGCATGAGGGATCCCCGAATGGCAATGCCACCCATCTATCCCGCGTTGTGTAACAGGCTTATTGCACCGCCTCTATTCCGAGCCTTCACGCCGCTTTTCTTGCGACATGAGCTTCACGATTGCGCTCGCTGGAAGCGCATCGCCCGCGTAGGTAAAGGTGCCGTTGGTTCTGACCTCTTCGGCGGCCCGCATCAAGGCGCCGAGTGCGGCTCGCGCAAATGATCCTCCGACACTGATACGACGCACACCTGCATTCGACAATTCGCCGACGGAAACGTTCAGCTTGTTCAAGCCCATGACGACGTTGACCGGTTTGTCCACGGAGGTGCAGACGGTGCGGATGGCGTCCAGGTCTGGCAGGCCCGGCGCGTAAAGGACATTCGCTCCCGCAGCCGAGAAGGCTTGCAATCTCCGGATCGTGTCATCGAGATCGTGCCTGCCGCACAGAAAGTTTTCGGCTCTCGCAGTCAGTAAGAAGGGCAGGTTACTCGCCGCCTCCGCTGCGGCCTGAACGCGTTCGACGGCCTGGGAGAGGTCATAAATGGGGTTGGCACTGTCGCCGGTCGCATCCTCGATCGATCCTCCAACCAACCCGGCTTTGCAGGCGAGGCGGATCGTTTCGGCGCAGGTCTCCGGGGCCGCCCCGAAGCCGTCCTCCAAGTCGGCTGACACCGGCAGATCCGTTGCTGCAACAATCTCGCCTGCGTTGCCAAGGATCTCGCTCCGTTCAAGGCCTGCAAACGAGTCCAGCTTTCCCTTTGAAAAGGCATATCCGGCGCTGGTGGTCGCCAATGCTTCGAAGCCAAGGCTTGCAAGCAGGCGCGCCGAACCGGCATCCCATGGATTGGGTATCACGAAGGCCTGCGTCCCCTCATGCAATGCCTTGAACCGTTCGAACTTCCGCTGCTGATCTGACATGCCATATCCCGCGATATCGATGACATGGATAATCTGAACATAACGGGAACAAATGTGCAAGCTTTGCTTGCGTTCGCATCTGATTTGCGGGGCGGGGCATGAATGCCGCCGCTTCGATCAATTCCCGCCGCGCTTATGGCTTCGCGGCGGGCAAAATTGAGAGGGGGCTTGCCCCTCTCACAGCTCAACCGCCAAACAGTGTCCTGAGCACGTCGATGCCGCGGTCCTGGAAGGCGACGTTGCCCTGCTTGTTGCCGGGGCCGACGACGATGACCTTGGTGCCGACGGGCACGCGCTCGTAAAGATCCTGGACGTCGTTATTGACCATGCGGATGCAGCCGGAAGACAGGTTCAGGCCGATCGTCCAGGGCTGGTTGGTGCCGTGGATGCGGAAAGCCGTGTCGCGGCCGCCCTGGTAGAGATACATGGCGCGGGCGCCGAGCGGATTGTCCGGGCCGCCGGGCTGGAAGGCGGGAAGCTTGTGGCCGGCCTTGGCTTCGCGAGCGCGCATTTCCGGAGGCGGGGTCCAGCCCGGCCATTCAGCCTTGCGGCCAACCTTGACCACGCCGGACCAGCCGAAGCCTTCGCGGCCGACGCCGATGCCGTAGCGGGTGGCGCGGTTGTTGCCTTCGACGAGATAAAGATACTTGTTCGTCGTATCGACAATGACGGTGCCGGGGGCTTCATCGGTGACGAGGCGTACGACGCGCTTCTTGAACTGCGGCTTGACCGTCTTAACCTGCTTGACGCCACGCACGGCGTCGGTTGCGGTCAGCTGAGGCTCGGCATGGGCAAGGCTCAACGTGCTGGCGAATGCGATCGCACAGGCAGCCGCAAGCCGGACAATATGCTTCATTCTCTATTCCCCTCTATTCAGGATCACGGCCAAGCTAGCCAATTTGCCCTGGATTTCAAGCTTGAGAGGGGTTTACGCGGTTTTTTGTGCTGCGGCGCGCCGTTCTTGCAACGGCCCGCCGCAGCCTTGCGGATATCAGATCACGATAACGCGGGTGCCGACGTTGACGCGCTCGTAAAGGTCAGTCACGTCCTCGTTGCGCATCCGGATGCAGCCGGAGGAGACGGCGCTGCCGATCGTCCAGGGCGCATTGGTGCCGTGGATGCGGTAAAGCGTCGAGCCGAGATACATGGCGCGGGCGCCGAGCGGATTTTCCGGGCCGCCATCCATGCGGGCGGGCAGGTAATGGCCCTTGGCGGCTTCGCGGCTGACCATTTCGGAAGGCGGCGTCCAGTCCGGCCACTCGGCCTTGCGGGTGATCTTGTGCTCGCCGGCCCATTCGAAGCCCGGCTTGCCGACGCCCACACCGTAGCGGCGCGCCTTGCCGTTTGCCATGACGAGGTAGAGGAAGCGGTTGTTGGTATCGATGACGATCGTACCCGGCCGTTCCTTGGTGTCGTAGTCGACCATCTGCGGCAGGAACTGCGGGTCGAACCGCTCGCGGATCACCGGAATGCCATCCGGGCGCACGACGGCAGCCTGCTGCACGGTCGCTGGAGCCTGGCGCATCACGCGCGGCTGGTACTGGAACAGCCCGCGCGGCTGCTGGCGGATGACCGGGCGCTGATAGACGACCGGGCGCACATTGCTGCCGCCGAGCTGGTTGATCCAGGGCGCGGTCAGGTCGGGGCTGAGAACGACGGGCGGGCGGCTCGCATAGCGGTCGTCGCCAAGCGCGGGCGAGGCCAGCAGGCCGATCAGGCCGGCTGTAATCAAAACGGATTTCATCATCGGACGGAACTCTCTACAAATGACCGAAAATGCTGGGGCGGGCACTTCCGCCTGGCGGGATGCTGCCACCGCTCCGGCCAGCGAATGGTAAAGATCGATTCATTAAACTGCGAAGCCCCGGATAAACTTTTCGTCAGGGTTACTATCCGGTTTGGAAACGGGGTTTCTAAATGGTAAAGCCGCAATTGAAGCGTAAAATCAGTGGGGAAGCATGAGCGATACGGGCACCATTGCCGGCGATGACGGAAAGAGCCGGTGCCACTGGCACGCCAACCTTCCTGATTACATGCGCTACCACGACGAGGAGTGGGGGCGGCCCGTAACAGATGATATCCGTCTCTTCGAAAAGATCTGCCTCGAAGGTTTCCAGTCCGGTCTCTCCTGGCTGACGATCCTGCGCAAGCGCGAGAATTTCCGCGCTGCCTTCGCCGGTTTCGACTTCGAGAAGGTCGCGCTTTTCAACGATGCGGATATCGAGCGCTGCGTCGCCGATGCCGGCATCATCCGCCATCGCGGCAAGATCGTCTCGACGATCAACAATGCGAAACGGGCCATCGAGCTCAAAAAGGAATTCGGCTCGCTCGCCCGCTATTTCTGGAGCTTCGAGCCGGGTGCTGCCGACCGCCCCGGTGCCGTAAACCGCGCCTATATCGCCGCCAATCCGACGACGCCGGTTTCCGTGCGTATCTCCAAGGATTTGAAGAAGCGCGGCTGGACCTTTGTCGGCCCGACCACAGTTTATGCCTTCATGCAGGCCATGGGTCTTGTTAATGATCACGTCGAGGGCTGCTTCTGCCGCTCCGAAGTTGAATCCATGCGGAAAGCACTGGTACGTCCATGAGGAAATTGCTTGCGACAGCCGTTCTGATCGCCTTTGCCGCAGCGCCTGCCCTGGCGCAGGCGCCGCAGCTCGATCCCGGCGAGAAGCTGGAAAAGCTTCAGTTCCCCGCCGTGACCATGCAGATCAAGGGCTGGACGAAGTTCGGCAACAGCCACGTCTTCACGCTGCCGGTCAAGGCCGGGCAGCACGTGAAGATCAGCTTCGAGACCCGCAGCCAATTCGCCTTTCTCGCCATCTTCGATCTGTCGAAGGCCGACGACGAAGCCTTCTTCGGCACGGATGAGGATGGATCGGCGCTCGATACCGTCGTCAAGGACGATACGACCTGGCTGCTCAGGCCCTATTATTCCAAGGTCTCGCCGCGCCGCGGTCTCGGCGCCCCCTATACGCTGATGATCGAGCCGCAGGCTCCGGGCACCGCGCCGCCCGCCGCAAAACCGGAGACGCCGCAGCGTCCGACGCTGTTCCCGCCGAAATCCGACGCTGGCGAAGAAGAGTAAGGCTTAACCGAGCCCATCCAGCAGGTCACGCAGCTCGCCGAGATGCGGGATCTTGCGGAAGCGCGGCGCATCGGCCGGCTCGTCGACATGCTCCAGCACCCAGGTGAGCTCGTGCGGCACGAAGACGCCGTAGCTGCCAGCGGCAATCGCGGGCACGATATCCGATTTCAGCGAATTGCCGACCATCATCGCCCGCTCCGGCCCATCGCCGACCTTGGAAAAAATCCGCCGGTAGGTGACCGCCGTCTTGTCGGAGACGATCTCCACCGCGTCGAAGAAATCCCCGAGCCCCGATTGCGCCAGCTTGCGCTCCTGGTCGAAGAGGTCGCCCTTGGTGATCAGCACCAGCAGGTAGTTGCCGGCCAGCATCTCCAGCGTTTCCTGCACATGCGGCATGGTCTCGACCGGATGCGAGAGCAGATCGCGGCCGGTATCGAGGATTTGCGCGATCACGCTCGCCGGCACCTTGCCCTCGGTGATCTCGATGGCTGTCTCGATCATCGACAGCGTAAAGCCTTTGATGCCGAAGCCGTAATGCGCGAGGTTACGCTTCTCGGCTTCCAGCAGCCGCTCGGATATCTTCGGCCCCTCGGCGAAATCGGAAAGCAGCTCGGTGAACTGCGCTTCGGTCAGCCGGTAATATTGCTCGTTCTGCCAGAGCGTGTCATCAGCATCGAAGCCGATCGTCGTCAGCGCGTGCTTGCTCATCGGATGCTCCTGCAATTCCCTCCAGGCGAATCTATCGGCGCCGGCCGCCGAGACAAGGGCTTTGTTTTTTGCCGGTCAGGTTGCCGCATGCAGTTGAAAAGCCGAAACACGCACTTACGTACATCATGCCTCATCAGCAGCCAGCCCCGGCTGTGCCTGTTCCGCAGGCCAATAATCAAAAACATTGCATTCCGCAGCCCGCAGGCACCCCCGCCTGTGGCAGTCACAAGGAAATTTCCTCATGAAATACAATCAGCTTGGAAACACGGGTCTCTTCGTCTCGGAGATTTGCCTGGGCACGATGACCTTCGGCGAAGCGCATGATGGCAACTTCTGGGGCGCCATCGCCGATGTCGATCAGGCCGCCGCCGACAAGATCGTCGAGCGCTCGCTGGCAGCCGGTGTCAACTTCATCGACACGGCCGACGTCTATTCCTTCGGCGAATCCGAAAGGCTTCTCGGGCAGGCGTTGAAGAACCTCAACGTTCCCCGCAAGGACGTGGTCATCGCCACCAAGGTCTACAGCGTCATGGGCGACAAGCCGAATGATCGCGGCGCCTCGCGCGGTCACATCATGGATTCGGTCGAAGCCAGCCTGAAGCGTCTGCAGACCGATCATATCGATCTCTACCAGATCCATGCGACCGATACGGTGACGCCGATCGACGAAACGCTGCGTGCCTTCGACGATCTCGTTTCCCAGGGCAAGGTGCGCTACGTCGGCGTCTCCAACTGGCAGGCCTGGCGCGTCGCCAAGGCTCTCGGCGTCTCCGAACGCCGCGGCTTCGCCCGCTTCGAAACCATCCAGGCTTACTATTCGATCGCCGGGCGTGATCTCGAGCGCGAGATCGTGCCGCTGATGAACGAGGAAAAGCTCGGCCTGATGGTCTGGTCGCCGCTGGCAGGCGGTCTGCTCTCCGGCAAGTATGGCCCGGGCGCACCCGGCAATGGCGAGGGACGCCGCGCCAATTTCGACTTCCCGCCTGTCGACAAGGACAAGGCATGGGAATGCGTCGCGGTGATGCGCGAAGTCGCCGAAAAGCATGGATCGAGTGTCGCGACCGTGGCACTCGCCTATGTGCTCGCCAAGCCCTTCGTCACGTCGGTCATCATCGGCGCCAAGCGCATCGAGCAACTCGACCAGAACCTCGCAGCCACGCAGCTGAAGCTCGATGCCGACGATATGAAGAAGCTGGATGACGTCAGTGCCTTGGCGCCGGAATATCCTGGCTGGATGCTTGCCCGCCAAGGTGCCGCGCGCCGCCCGGAACCCTTTGAACCGAAAGCCTGATAACAGGCTCAGTTAAACGCGACCGCGCTGATGAAGCGCGGCCGCGTGAAGGCGCGCTCGGCGAATGTCATCTGGCCGAAGCCGAGGATGCTCGAGAGCATCGTGTAGGTCGTGGCGCCCTCGACATAGATGACGGAATCGCCATCGGTGATTTGCGGCAGCGTCGAACTGTCGAGCACCTGCGCCTTCAGCAGGCTGACCGTGCCGCTCTCCTTCTTCCAGTCGAGCTTGTAGACGCCGCCGGTTTTCTTGATGCTCGAGATCCTGAGCGCGCTCGGCGCCGTGCTGTTCTGCTGCAGATTAGTGAAGACGCCGTAGATATTGGAGACGAAGGTGACGTCGATCGATGTCTGCCTGGAAATCACGTCCGCCACCACGCCATTGGCCTCGACGATGTTCTGATAGGTGCGGAACATGTCGAAGACGGCGACGCTGGCGATGAAGAAGAAGATCATCACCGGCGCGACAAAGGAAAACTCGATCGCCGAGGCGCCCGAGCGGCTTTTCAGAAACTCTTTCAGAATGCGGATCATCAGCCTGGCTCGTTCACGAAGGCAAAGCGCGAGGTCAGGCGCACGCCGCCGGTACTGTCTTTCGGCAGCGCCAGCCCGTAGCCCAGCCCCGGCACCAGAGGATCGACGACATAGCAGGCGCGGGCAAAGACGATCTGCGAGCGCTGGCCGCCGGTATAGGTCGTCACCGGATCGATATTGACGCTGCGGTCGACACAGGAGGTTTCCGATGTCGGAAAGTCGGTCGACTTGCTGATCGGCGTGAATTCGATGCGGATCGACTTGATGCAGTTCGTCAGGATGATCGCCTCGTCCAAACCTTCTTCTTGAAATCGTCGTAGGTGAAGTTCGAGCCGGCCACCTGCAGCGCACGCGACCCGCGGCTAACGGCGCGATCGAGCATGATCGATTGCGTCATGATCCAACCTGCTTCGAATGTGGAGAAGATGAGCGAGAAGACGATCGGCGCGAGGATGGCGAATTCGATACCTGCAGCCCCGGCTCGGTCCCGCCGGAGGCGCTTGAGAATGCCGGTCATTGCGTCAGCCTCAGCTTCTTGATCGATGTCGAGATCGACTTGAAGGCATCGCCGATGCCCGATCCCGAAGCCGGATAATAATGGCCGGGGCTGGTGGCGCAGTTGGTCATCTGCGTCGTCGCATTGCCGCTCACCTCGAAGCCGATGGTGAAGACGGTGATGCCGCTCGACTTTGCAGCCGTGCAGACCGAGGAGAGCATCTTGGCCGTGTCGGTGGAGTTGATGATCTGCTTGTTGTCAGGCGCTTGGCTGACCGGGCGGCTGTAATCCTTCGGCCGGTACTGTTCGGTGATCGCACCGTCGGTCATCAGCACGATGACCTTCATCGTATCCGGATCGCCGAAGGCCGCCGGGCGGTTCGCAAACTTCGCATCCATCAGCTTGGCATCGACCGCCGCGTTGACGATGGTCTTTGCCGCCGGGTTCAGCAGCATATAGCCCCATTGCATCGCATTCTGCGTGCCGGTGCCGTCATGCAGTTCGAGCTGCGTGATGCGGTTCTTCAGATAGGTGGCATCATTGGAGAAATAGGTGATCGCCGTCGATTCCACCGGGCACCACCAGGGCTTCAGGTCGGTGCGCCCATAGTTCCACTGCGTGAAATGCGGAACCTGCGCCGCATCCTTGAAACTCGGCACGCTGCCGCCGAAGCCCGACGTGCTGAGCTCGATGCAGGACGAATTGGAGTGATCGCGCTTGGCGCCCAGCCTGTCGAAGATCGCCGAACCGACATTCACATGGCCGGCATAGGGCACGATGGTGATCGTCGTGTAGTCCTTGGTCTCATCGGTCAGAACCTGGTCGATGAACTGCTGGGCGGCCTTCTTCAGGTTCTTGATGCGGTTGCCGTTCATCGAACCCGACATGTCGAGCATCAGCGACATCTCGATATTCTGCTTGGCTTCCTCCGCCGTCGAGACGGCGGCGACGCTGAGCTGGCGAACGCCGACGAGGTGGATGAAGGTCGTATCCATCACATAGGCGGCGCTGGCGCTGATCTTCCGCGAGTTCAGCCCCTTCGTCTCGGTGAAGTTGACGGCCACATCCTGAGCATAGGAGAGGTTCTTCATGAAGCTGCGGAGCGTATCCTCGGGCTTCTCCTTCTGGGAAAGCGAGGCAGCGGCCAGCACGCCGCGGTCGAGACCATCCTGTAGTTCGACACGGATCGCCTCATAGCGCGCCAGATCGATCCCCGCGCCGCCCGCTGCAATCAGCGGCACCAGCAGCAGCGCAAAAACCATGGCGACATTGCCCTTGGTCTCGCAGGCAAGCTTTCGCGCTTTCGAAAGAAGATGTCTCATCGCTTTTCCTAAGTTGATGAGACCGTTTGTATTTTAGATAAATTAGAATTTCGTAATCAAAACATTACTAAGTCGTTGTAAATAAAACGCAAAAATAGAAGGCTAATTTATTCAGTATCGAAATACGAGCAATCTGGACGAGGAAGCGCCAGCTTTTCACCGGCGCCTCCAGTCATGATTGATTACTTGGTGTTCTTACTCAACCATGCGTTCATCTCGGCAATTTCCGCTTCCTGAGCCTTGATCACGGCTTCGGCGAGTTTGCGGATCTCGGGATCCTTGCCGTATTTGAGCTCGATCTTCGCCATGTCGATCGCGCCCTGATGATGCGGGATCATGCCGCGAACGAAATCGATATCGGCATTGCCGGTCATCTTGACCATCATATCCTTGTGCATCTTGGCATTGGCTTCGGCAAAGGCATGGCTGGACGGGCCGTGGTCGCCCATCGGTTTGCTCATATCCATCTGCATGTCCTCGGCAAATGCCGGGGCAGCGAAAGCGAGGGTGGAAATGAGAGCGATGATTTTCATAGACATGCGAGGTCCTTCCTCTGTCTGACAAAAGAGAATGCACGATCGGTGTCGTGCAGGCGTAGTCGCGGGAATTGTCAGACGAAACGGGGAGGAGGGGCCTGTGGCGCTGGGCGCAGATCGGCAAGCACCCTGCCGGCAGCCGGTGCCGGATAGGCGAAGACGTGCTTTCCGCCATCGGCGATCACCACAGCAGCCGGTGTCACCAGACAATAGGAGCAGGTGGTCATGTGGCCGGGATTGCTGGGTGAACACGGATCCTTCGCCGCGTCCTGCCCATGATCTATTGCCATATGGTGAGGTGCACCCATCCCGGGCATGTCATGCTGCATGCCGGAAGCGGCCGGCTGGCTCATCGACGCACACATCGGACAGCCCGCCCAGGCGGACGCGCTGAAGGTCAGCCACCCCAATATCATCGCCATGATCGCAACGAGACGCATGAGCCGAAGATAGGTGAGGGCGCCTGGTTCGCCAAGAGGCACGTCAGAGCTTGGCGGCTTTTCTCAGGACTTCGTTGATCCGCCCCTGCCAGCCCTTGCCGGTCGCCTTGAAGGCGTCGATTACGTCAGGATCGAGCCGCAGCGAAATCTGCCGCTTCGGCTTCTCGACCGCCGGCCTGCCCCGCGCCCGGCGAATGCTCTCGGCCAGGTCCGGGAAGACCTCGGCGAAGGGACGGGCATTCTTGAAGTCTTCCTCGGTCCATTCGGGATTGTCGGGGTCTTCAGCGATGCCACGCTGAATCCGCGCCTCTTCCTCGTCAGTGAGGGCGGGAATGATCCGCTTGGATTTGCTCATAGAGTTTCCTCTCTTTCCGGCTCGCGGGCCGCATCGAGATGATCGAAATGCCCTCGCTCCCCAAGGTCGCGAAGACGACCGCAAGAATATCCCCGATAGCAAAGCCGATCGCCTTCAGCCGCCTGTCCCGCGCGTCGATGATCACCGCATCCGCAAAGAATTCGAGATCGAGCTCGCGAAAGTCGAGGCCGTGCTTTGCCAGATTTCTAACCGCTTCGGCTCATCCCAAACGATCTTCACCGCAATGATATCCGATATTAAAAGTGATACAATAAATTCTGGATTGCAACCAGAATAATATGCATCTTAATAGTCGGCAATCACCTGATGGACGATCTGGTAGTCGCGGCTTTCCTCGCCGAGCGGCGCCACCGGCCAGCTCCAGGATGCCTTGATGTCCTGCGGCACCGACACGCCCTGCAGCAGGTCGGCCGTCTCGTGCGTCTTTCCCGTCCGGTCGATGACGGCATAGGAGATATCGGTGACGAGGCAGTTGGCGCAGGGCAGCGCCCGCAGCCCCTCGATATGTGCGGCGATCAATCGCTGCACGGTATCATCAGGCATTGCGCTGCCTTGCTCCGCCTCGAAACGCCGCTTCACTCCGCGGCCGATCTGCGACAGCAGGTTCGCCGAGATCACCAGATCGAGATAGGGGACGCCGCGCAGAAAGCCGAGCGGCTCCGCATTGCCCGTCTGTCGCAAATCGTCATAGCCGGAGAGATCACGCTCGATCAGCCGGACGTTCCGGTATCCCTTTGCCCTCAGCCACAGCCGCACAGAGGCGAGATGCACGAGATCGATTAGCACGACCGTATCGAACGCCTTCGCCAGCGCCTCGATCGGCACGTCGCGCAACAGCCCGGATCCGAGCACGACAACCGTCCGCTTCTGCCGAAGAGCGGCAGCCGCCGTTAGCATCGCCGCCCGGCTCTTCTCCTCATGCACCGCCCATGAACTGCTGCAGCGCCGGGCGCGCGACCAGAGATTGACGGAATAGCGGATATAGCCGCGGTGGGCCCTGGTCGTCACGGGAACTGTGGCGGCATACTGGAGGATTTCGGCGATCATGGAATTCTACTTGCACATTCCCGGCAATATAAACTGTGTGCGTTGCTGACAGCGGCTAATCGGTCAGGCCGAGGCGCCGCCGCAAGAAATCGTCGATGGTATCGGCGGATTCCCCGCTTTCGATACTGTCCAGCTCGGCTTCAGCCTCCTCAAGGTCCTGCGCGTCCTCGACATATTGCTGGAGGACCTGGAAGACATAATCCTCGACAGACATCTCGGCCTCGGCGGCGTGCACGGCGATGATTGCGTGCATTTCATCGGGCATTTCGATGGTCATGATCTTGGTCATCGCCGGGCTCCTTTTCGCGGGAAATCTATAGCAGCGGGCGGCGCTGTTCGCCAGCCGTTGCCCTTGCCGCCCCCGGCTCGTTCCTCTAAGAGAACCCTTCATTCAGCAGTTTGGAAAATCTGGCCAGTAACCCTATGAACGACAAGCAGAAGAAACCGCAAAAGCTCAAGGCCCGCCTGCCGCGTGGCTTCGTTGACCGCTCGGCTGCCGATATCCGCGCCGTCAACGAAATGACCGCGAAGATCCGTGAGGTCTACGAGCATTATGGTTTCGATCCTGTCGAAACGCCGCTCTTCGAATATACGGATGCGCTCGGCAAGTTCCTGCCGGATGCCGACCGTCCGAACGAGGGCGTCTTCTCGCTTCAGGATGATGACGAGCAGTGGATGAGCCTGCGCTACGACCTGACGGCGCCGCTCGCCCGCCATGTCGCCGAGAATTTCAACGATATCCAGCTGCCCTACCGCACCTATCGCGCCGGCTACGTGTTCCGCAACGAGAAGCCCGGCCCCGGCCGCTTCCGCCAGTTCATGCAGTTCGATGCCGATACGGTTGGCGCGCCCGGCGTCCAGGCCGATGCCGAAATGTGCATGATGATGGCCGATACGCTCGAAGCCCTCGGCATCAAGCGCGGCGACTACGTCATCCGCGTCAACAACCGCAAGGTCCTCGACGGCGTTCTCGAAGCGATCGGCCTCGGCGGTGACGACAAGGCCGCCCAGCGCCTCAACGTGCTGCGCGCCATCGACAAGCTCGACAAGTTCGGCCCCGAGGGCGTCGCCCTGCTGCTCGGCCCCGGCCGTAAGGATGAGTCCGGCGACTTCACCAAGGGTGCCGGTCTCGACCAGAGCCAGATCGACAAGGTCCTCTTCTTCGTCGGCATCAAGAATTATGCCGAAAGCGCTGATGAGCTCGCCGAGCTGGTGGCCGGCACGTCAAAGGGTGGCGAAGGCGTCGAGGAACTGAATTTCATCGGCAGCCTCGTCACCAGCGGCGGTTACGACAGCACCCGCATCAAGATCGACCCCTCCGTCGTCCGCGGCCTCGAATATTACACAGGCCCGGTCTACGAAGCCGAGCTCCTATTCGACGTCACCAACGAAAAGGGCGAAAAGGTCGTCTTCGGTTCGGTCGGCGGCGGTGGGCGTTACGATGGCCTGGTCTCCCGCTTCATGGGCCAGCCGGTTCCGGCAACCGGCTTCTCGATCGGCGTCTCGCGCCTGATGACGGCGCTGAAGAATCTCGGCAAACTCGGCCAGAGCGAGGTCATCGAGCCCGTTCTCGTCACCGTCATGGATGGCGATGTTGAGGCGATGGGCCGGTACCAGCGCCTGACGCAGGAGCTGCGCGCCGCCGGTATCCGCGCCGAGATGTTCCAGGGCAACTGGAAGAAGTTCGGCAATCAGCTGAAGTATGCCGACCGCCGCGGCTGCCCCGTCGCCATCATCCAGGGTGGTGACGAGCGGGCGCAGGGCGTCGTGCAGATCAAGGATCTGATCGAGGGCAAGCGCCTCTCCGGCGAGATCGAGGACAATGCCAGCTGGCGCGAAGCGCGCGTCGCGCAGGAAACCGTGCCGGAAGGTGATCTCGTCGCCAAGGTAAAGGAAATCCTGGCGGCCCAGGCGGAAGACCGGAAGCGGGCGTCGAATGCGTGACCTTCCCCTCCCCAACCCCTCCCCACAAGGGGGAGGGGCTTCACGCGGCGCTGTCTCGCGCAATGCCGCAACTGAGAGATTTCCGGCCTCGCTCGGCGAGTGCCGCGGGTTAGTCCCTCCCCCTTGTGGGGAGGGGTTGGGGAGGGGACTTTGATCAATCTACCCAACTTCGCCACCGACCTCCTCACCGAGTTCGCCACCCGCAAGACCGAGCGCATCGACACGCCCGTCATCCAGCCGGCCGAACCCTTTCTCGATATCGCCGGCGAGGACCTTCGCCGTCGTATCTTCATGACGGAGAGCGAGACCGGCGCCAGCCTTTGCCTGCGCCCGGAATTCACCATTCCCGTCTGCCTTCGCCACATCGAGACCGCGACCGGCACGCCGAAGCGCTATTCCTATCTCGGCGAGGTCTTCCGTCAGCGCCGTGATGGCGGCAACGAGTTCTATCAGGCAGGCATCGAAGATCTCGGCGAGACCGATACGGCGAGCGCCGATGCGCGCGCCATCGGCGATGCCGTCGCCATCCTGCAGCGGCTGATCCCCGGCAAGACCTTTTCGACCGTTCTCGGCGACCAGGCGGTGTTCGAAGCCGTCGTCCAGGCGCTCGGCCTGCCGCTCGGCTGGCAGAAGCGGCTGATCCACGCCTTCGGCAACATGACGCAGATCGAGGCGCTGCTTGCGAGCCTCGTCAGCCCGCAATTCGTCACCGGTCTCGACGATGAGATCGCCAGGCTCGTGGCAGCAGGCGACGATCAGGCGCTGATCGCCCATATCGACCAGACGATGGAAGCGACCGGCTATTCCACCAATGCCAGCCGTTCGCCTGCCGACATCGCCCGCCGCCTCAAGGAAAAGCTGGTGCTCTCCGAGACGCGGCTCGATGACGATGCTTTTCGAGTTCTGGAAGAATTCCTGTCGCTGAACGTGCCGCTGGCCGATGCGTCCTCGGCGCTGGCAGGCTTTGCCGACGCCGCCGGCCTGAAGATCGGCACCGCGCTCTCGCATTTCGACAGCCGCCTTGCCGCGCTCTCGAATGCCGGTCTCGATCTCTCATCGATGGATTACCGCGCCGCCTTTGGCCGCCCGCTGGATTACTATACCGGCCTCGTCTTCGAGGTCAGCGTCGAGGGCTCGTCGGCGGTTCTCGCCGGTGGCGGCCGCTTCGACAGGCTGTTGAACTTCCTCGGCGCCCGCGAGCGTATCCCGGCCGTCGGCTTCTCGCTCTGGCTCGACCGCATCGAAACGGAAAGGGCAGCGGCATGACCGTTACCATCGCACTGCCGTCCAAGGGCCGGATGAAGGACGATGCCTCCGCCATCTTCGAGCGCGCCGGCATGAAGATATCAGCCGTAGGCAACGATCGCTCCTATCGCGGCCGCGTCGAAGGCTGGGATGATGTCGAGGTCGCCTTCCTGTCGGCTTCGGAAATTTCCCGGGAGCTCGGCAACGGCTCGATCGATTTCGGCGTCACCGGCGAAGATCTGGTGCGCGAGGGCCTCGCAGAGACCGACAAGCGCGTCGAATTCTGCGCCCGCCTCGGCTTCGGCCATGCCGATGTCGTCGTCGCCGTTCCGGAGATCTGGCTCGATGTCGATACCATGGCCGATCTCGGCGATGTCGCCGCCGACTTCCGCGCCCGCCACGGCCGCCGCCTGACCATCGCCACCAAATACTGGCGCCTGACGCAGCAGTTCTTCTCCAGCCAGCACGGCATCCAGCTCTATCGCATCGTCGAGAGCCTAGGCGCCACCGAGGGCGCGCCTGCATCCGGCTCGGCCGATATCATCGTCGATATCACCTCCACCGGCTCGACGCTGCGGGCAAATCACCTGCGCGTCCTGAACGACGGCGTCATCCTGCGCTCGGAGGCCTGCCTCGTGCGCGCCCGCAAGGAAAGTCATGCCGCAGAGCCCGTCGTGGCGAAGATCGTTGCCGCCGTCCGCGGCGCACTCTGATCCTCTTCCGATACCGGAAACGAAAAAACCCGCCGTCTCGCGACGGCGGGTTTCTTTATGCTTGGGAGGGCTTCAGCTTAGGCCGTAAGAGCCGGTACACCGCGGCGGGCGTCGATCGAGTAGGCACCGGCACCGACAGTTGCGAGCAGGATGTAGGCACCAGCCAGCGTGAAGTTCTTCATGACCATGATCTGGTTCAGGATGTTCACGAGTTCAGCACCGCTTGCATAGGGCAGGTGGAAGACGACGGCGGTGAACACACAGAAGGCAGCAAGCAGCCAGCCGACGATGCGAACCTGGAAGCCGACGAGAACGGCAAGGCCGGTCAGCAGTTCGAAGAGGCCTGCGAGATAGGTGAGAGCGGTTGCGGCCGGAAGGCCAGCACCAGCGATCATGCCGGCAGTGCCAGCCGGGTCGGTGATCTTGCCGAAGCCGGCGAGGATGAACATGAACGACAGCAGGATGCGGGCAAGCACGAGAAGAAGGCTAGAGGTATTCGACATGGACGTAATCTCCGTTTGAATGACTGTGAGATCCGCTGATCTCGTTGGCCACACTTGTCGCGCATTTTGTCGCAGCTGGAAAGATAAACGAACGGGGACGGTTCGTTCAGTATTTTGAAACGATCGCCTCTTGAAGGCGGCTTGTCTTCCCGGCGGTCGCTCTCTTATGGTCGGCCACCAACCCCCACGGAGATTTCAATGGCAGACCTTTCAAGCTTCCCGATCACCGAGCGCTGGCCGGCAAAGAACCCGGATGTCATCCAGCTCTATTCGCTGCAGACGCCGAATGGCGTGAAGATCTCGATCGCGCTGGAAGAGCTCGGTCTGCCCTATGAGCCGCATTATGTCGGCTTCGCTCAGAACGACCAGAAATCCGCGGAATTCGTCTCGCTCAATCCGAACGGCCGCATACCCTCGATCATTGATCCCAATGGTCCGGATGGCAAACCGATCGGCCTCTTCGAATCCGGCGCCATCTTGCTCTATCTCGCCGAGAAGACCGGCAAGCTGATCCCTGCCGATGCCGCCGGCCGTTACGAGACCATCCAGTGGGTCTTCTTCCAGATGGCCGGCATTGGCCCGATGTTCGGGCAGTTCGGCCATTTCTACAAGGCTGCCGCCGATAAGGTCGCCAACAACAGCTATCCGATGGAGCGCTACCGCGATGAGGCCAAGCGCCTGCTGAGCGTGCTGGAGAGCCGCCTGCGGGGCCGCCAGTGGATCATGGGCGATGAATACACCATCGCCGACATCACCACCTTCCCGTGGATCCGTGGCGCCGACATCTTCTATGGCGGCCGCGAGGTGCTGGAATACGCGAAATTCCCGGCCGTGATGGCCTGGCTGGAGCGCTGCATCGCCCGCCCGGCAAGCGCCAAGGGGCTGAACATCCCGGTCAAGCCGGTGTAAGCCAAACAGCAAAGGCCGGTCGCAGGACCGGCCTTTTTCAATTCTGTGCCTGCGCAGTGACGATTACTGGCGGCTCGCCATCTGGTTGGCGCTGTCGAGCTTGAAGCGCGGGAAGATGAAGACGCCGACCATGCTGCCGCTGTACTTCTCTTCCAGTCCGGCAGACTCGCCCATGCAGAACAGCGGCTGGCGGAAGCCGTTCGGCATGACGATGGTCGTCGAGAAGCAGAAGGACGAGGAGAGCGTCGCGGCCTGCTCGAAGAGCGCCAGGATATGGGCGCGATCCTTCACGTCGTAACAGCGCATCAGGCTGAGCAGCCCGCATTCCCGGCCGGCGAGACCATGGAGCATCGAGCTCCATTCGCCAAGCTGGATGACGCCGCTGGAGAAATCGCCGTTCCACGCTTCAGAGACGGAAAACTGCGCGAGCATTTCCTGGTTGTGATGGGTCAGATCAAAGGAGCCAGGCGTAAGAGGGGCTGCAACATTGGCTTTGGCGATCTTGAACAAATGGGGTTCCCCGTGTCGTGCGCAGTTCTATGCAGCGCTCGTGCGGTGTGACGAAAACATCTTCATGCGACACCGGTCATCATGTCCGGGCGTGAGCAAAATACGGCGCCGCCGATGCGGAACCCCTCTCATGCTCTTTTCAAAATTCTGGCGCGGAATGCTCTGCAGCCGGCGTCATTTGCAAAATACGGTCTTCCGCTGGCGGGCGGAAAAATATCGTCATGCACTGCAATTTGCAGCGCGGATTTATAGGCAGTTTTTGAGAGGCGGCAAATGCTTTTTCGGGGGTAATCCGCAACGCGAAGGATGCGATATATTGCATGCTTCTATAAAAGGTAGAAGAAATCAAAGTAAAAAGTTGCCCGTTTTGTGAGATGTAAACGGTTACGCTTCGCAAAAATTTCACATTGCAGCGGTGAAACCAATTTCACTGAGAGTATTTCACCTGATGACAAAAAACGCCGCTTGGTAAGTCTCGCGAAAGCTTCGGAGTCCGATTTTCGCACAAAATAGACGCTTAAACGTTTTACCAGTTCGGTTCCTGTGGCCTCGAAAATTGGTAAGGCCGAATCGGTTCTCCGCAAACGAAAAGGGCGGCCCGAAGACCGCCCTTCCGTAACTGAACCGGTTGGCTCAGATGTGCAGGCTTTCGCCTATCACATCATGTCCATGCCGCCCATACCGCCCATGCCGCCAGGCATGCCAGCCGGAGCGTCCTTCTTCGGCAGCTCGGCGATCATGGCTTCCGTGGTGATCAGCAGCGAAGCAACCGAAGCTGCGTTCTGCAGAGCCGTACGGACGACCTTGACCGGGTCGACGATGCCCATGGCGATCATGTCGCCATATTCGGACGTCTGGGCGTTGTAGCCGTAGTTGTCCTGATCCTTGTCGAGAACCTTGCCGACAACGATCGAAGCTTCGTCACCAGCGTTTTCTGCGATCTGGCGAACCAGAGCCTGCAGAGCGCGGCGGATGATGTTGATGCCAGCTTCCTGGTCGTCGTTCTCACCCTTGGACTTGATCTTCGTGGAAGAGCGCAGCAGAGCGATACCACCGCCCGGTACGATGCCTTCCTGAACAGCAGCGCGCGTCGCGTTCAGAGCGTCGTCGATGCGGTCCTTCTTTTCCTTGACTTCAACTTCCGTCGAACCGCCAACGCGGATAACTGCAACGCCGCCAGCGAGCTTGGCAAGACGTTCCTGCAGCTTTTCGCGGTCGTAGTCGGAAGAGGTTTCTTCGATCTGAGCCTTGATCTGGGCAACACGGCCTTCGATGTCGGACTTGGCGCCAGCGCCGTCGACGATCGTGGTGTTTTCCTTCGAGATCGAAACCTTCTTGGTACGGCCGAGCATGTCGAGCGTAACGGATTCGAGCTTGATGCCGAGGTCTTCGGAGATGACAGTGCCGCCCGTCAGGATGGCGATGTCTTCCAGCATGGCCTTGCGGCGGTCGCCGAAGCCAGGAGCCTTGACGGCAGCGATCTTGAGGCCGCCGCGCAGCTTGTTGACGACGAGCGTAGCAAGAGCTTCGCCTTCGACGTCTTCAGCGATGATGAGGAGCGGCTTGCCGGTCTGAACGACGGCTTCGAGAACCGGGAGCATCGACTGCAGGTTCGAGAGCTTCTTCTCGTGGAGGAGAATGAAGGCGTCTTCGAGGTCAGCAACCATCTTTTCCGGGTTGGTGACGAAGTACGGGCTCAGGTAGCCGCGGTCGAACTGCATGCCTTCGACGACTTCGAGTTCGGTTTCAGCGGTCTTGGCTTCTTCGACGGTGATAACACCTTCGTTGCCGACCTTCTGCATGGCTTCAGCAATATCGAGACCGATCTGCTTTTCGCCGTTTGCGGAGATCGTGCCGACCTGGGCAACTTCTTCCGAAGTGTTGATCTTCTTGGCCTTGGCCTGGAGATCCTTGACGACTTCGGCAACAGCGAGGTCGATACCGCGCTTCAGGTCCATCGGGTTCATGCCGGCTGCAACAGCCTTGGCGCCTTCGCGAACGATGGCGCGGGCGAGAACCGTTGCCGTCGTCGTGCCGTCGCCGGCGATGTCGTTGGTCTTCGAAGCAACTTCGCGGACCATCTGGGCGCCCATGTTTTCGAACTTGTCTTCAAGTTCGATTTCCTTGGCGACCGATACGCCGTCCTTGGTGATGCGCGGAGCGCCGAAGGACTTGTCGATAACGACGTTACGGCCCTTCGGACCGAGGGTGACCTGCACTGCGTCAGCGAGGATGTCGACGCCGCGCAGCATCTTTTCGCGCGCAGAGCGGCCGAACTTTACTTCTTTAGCTGCCATTTTGATAACTCCTGAAAAGGGGTGTCAGCGATAATCGGGACGGGATGACCGGCTGATTAGCCGATGATGCCCATGATGTCGGCTTCCTTCATGATGAGAAGGTCTTCGCCGTTGATCTTGACTTCGGTGCCCGACCACTTGCCGAACAGAACGCGGTCGCCAGCCTTGACGTCGAGAGCGACGACCTTGCCGGACTCGTCACGAGCGCCGGAACCGACAGCGACGATTTCGCCTTCCTGCGGCTTTTCCTTAGCGGTGTCCGGGATGATGATGCCACCCTTGGTCTTTTCTTCGGACTCAACGCGGCGAACGACGACGCGGTCGTGAAGGGGGCGGAAATTGGTGCTTGCCATTGTCTAATCCCTCGATCAAATGACATTCGCGGACCGGGGTGGCCCACATGGATGAGTGTTAGCACTCTCCAATGAGGAGTGCTAGACGCCGTGCATTTAGGGATGGCTCCAGAAAGAGTCAAGGAAAGCCTTCGCGGATTTTTGCGCCGGAATTGTGGAGAGGGTGGGGGATTTGTCTGACGTGGTTGCCGAACCCATGCCGCGGCCCGCTTTTTCCGAGGCTTTTGCCGTCTGGGCCCGCATCGGCTGCCTGAGCTTCGGCGGCCCCGCCGGCCAGATCGCCTTGATGCATAAGACGGTGGTCGACGAAAAGCGCTGGATCTCCGAAGACCGTTTCCTGCACGCCCTTAACTATTGCATGCTGCTGCCCGGCCCGGAGGCTCAGCAGCTCGCCACCTATATCGGCTGGCTGATGCATGGCGTTCGCGGCGGCATCGCTGCCGGCCTGCTCTTCATCATGCCGGGCTTTCTCGTCATCCTCGTGCTCTCCGGTCTCTACGCCTATTTCCAGAATGCCGAATGGCTGCTGGCGCTGTTTTTCGGCTTGAAGGCCGCCGTGCTCGCTGTTGTCATCGAGGCGCTGATGCGGGTCGCCGGCCGGGCGCTGAAATCGCGCTTTCATTATTATGTGGCGGCCGCCTCCTTCGTGGCACTCTTCCTGCTCAACCTGCCGTTCCCGCTCGTGGTCCTCGCCGCCGGCATCGCCGGCTTCGTCGTCGAGCGCCGCAGGCGAAAGGCGGGGGGTGTGGCGCCTGTCGAGGCTCCGGCGTCCTCGGGAATGCTGTCGGGATTGACCAGCCGCCATATCGCCAGGCCGTTCCTCATTCTCGCCTTCTGGGTCCTCGTCTGGCAGTTCCCGCTGTTGATCGTTCGCGGATTGCACGCGCCGTCCGATCTCATCGCCGAGGCGCTGAGCGGCGAGACCAACGTCTTTGCCGCCGTCTTCGTTTTCTTCTCGAAGATGGCCGTCGTCACCTTCGGCGGCGCCTATGCCGTTCTCTCCTATGTCGCGCAGATAGCGGTCGAGCATTATGCCTGGCTGCGTCCCGGCGAGATGCTGGACGGCCTTGCCCTTGCCGAAACGACGCCGGGGCCGCTGGTCCTCGTCCTCTGTTTCGTCGGCTTCATGGCCGGGTTCCGCAATGCGCTCGGCATCGACCCGCTGTTCGGCGGCGTGATCGGCGCCAGCCTCGCGGCATGGGCTACCTTCGTGCCGAGCTTCGTCTGGATCTTCGCCGGGGCGCCCTTCGTCGAGAAGCTCCGGCAGAACAAGATATTGTCGGCAGCGCTCTCGGCGATCACCGCCGCCGTCGTCGGCGTCATCCTCAACCTGGCGCTCTGGTTCGGCCTGCACGTGCTCTTTGCCGATGTCGGCAATATCGCGCTGTTGTCGCGCGCGACCGGCCTTCCGCTCGTCAGCCTCGCCTGGCCGATGTGGAGCACGCTGAATATCGCCGCTGCTCTGATTTTCGTTGCCGCCTGCGTCATGCTCTTCCGCTTCAAGCTCGGCATGGTCAGCATCCTCGGCTTTGCCGCCGTCGCCGGTCTCGCCGTGCGCGGCGTCGAGCTGCTTCTCTAGCGGCGCGCTCCTGTTTTTGCGCCGCGAGGCCGAAAAAACCTTGCCATCCCGCCGGGCCTTTGCAATGTCACGCCTGACTGAAAAGCAAACGGGATATCGGAATGGCCAAGCGCATCGGAAGTTTTGCGGAAATCACCAGCCAGTATGACGCGGTGTTCTGCGATGTCTGGGGCGTGCTCCACAATGGCGTCGATCCTTTCCCCAAGGCCGCCGCCGCGCTCGAAGCCGCACGCGGCGAGGGGCTGACGGTCGTCCTCATCACCAATTCCCCGCGCATCGCCCCGCTGGTCGTCGATCAGCTCCGGCATATCGGCATCCAGGACGGCGCCTATGATCGCATCATCACCTCCGGTGACGTCACCCGCGGCCTGATCGCCGAAGGCCCGAAGAAGGTCTTCCTGCTCGGCCCCGAGCGCGACATCGCCATCATCGAAGGCCTCGGCGTCGAGCGCGTCGATGCCAAGGAAGCAGAGTCCGTCGTCTGCACCGGCTTCTTCGATGACGAGAAGGAAGTGCCGGAAGACTATACCGAGATGCTCAAGGAGTTTCAGTCGCGCGACGTGCCGATGATCTGCGCCAATCCGGATCTGGTCGTCGAGCGCGGTCACAAGATGATCCCCTGCGCCGGCGCCATGGCTGCCTATTACAACCAGCTCGGCGGTTCGACCCGCATTGCCGGCAAGCCGCACACGCCGATCTACGAGGCCGTGCTCGATACCGCCAAGGAACTGCGCGGCGACTTCCCGAAGAGCCGTATTCTCGCAATCGGCGACGGAATGCCGACGGATGTGCGCGGCGCCCTCGATTACGGCCTCGACCTTCTCTATATCAGCGGCGGTATCCACGCGAAGGAATACACGCTGAACGGCGAAACGGATGAAGCCATCCTGCACGCCTATCTGAAGCGTGAGAAGGCCGCGCCGAAGTGGTGGATGCCACGCCTCGCATAAGAAGAAGCCCTGCCGATGACCGTCTTTCACCGCAATGAAACCCGCGAACCGCTGCCATCTCATCTGAGAGGCGGCGTCATTGCCATCGGCAATTTCGACGGCGTGCATCGCGGCCACCAGTCGGTGCTGACGCGCGCGCTGGAGATCGCCAGGGCACGCGGCGTCCCGGCGCTGGTGCTCACCTTCGAGCCGCATCCGCGCACGGTTTTCCGGCCGGATACCCCGGTTTTCCGCATCACGCCGGCACCTTTGAAGGCCCGCATCCTCGAAGCCCTCGGCTTCGGCGCCGTCATCGAATATCCCTTCAATCGCGAATTCTCGCAGCGTTCCCCTGACGATTTCATCCACGGCATTCTCAAGGATTGGCTCGGCGCCTCCGAGGTCGTGACCGGTGTCGATTTCCATTTCGGCAAGGGCCGCGAAGGCGGACCGGCCTTCCTGATGGATGCCGGCCAGAAATACGGCTTCGGCGTCACCCTGATCGATGCCTTCCGCGACGAGAATGCCGATGTCGTCTCGTCGAGCCGCATCCGCGCGCTGCTGAAGGATGGCGATGTCAGCGAGGCTGCTGCCCTGCTCGGCTATCATTATACGGTCGAGGCGGAAATCATCGGCGGCGAAAAGCTCGGCCGCCAGCTCGGCTTCCCGACAGCCAACATGCAGCTGCCGCCCGAGGCCGAACTCGCCTCCGGCATCTATGCGGTCCGTTTCCGCCTGCAGACCGGCACCCTTCACGATGCGGTCGCCAGCTACGGCCGCCGCCCGACGGTCACCGAAAACGGTGCGCCGCTGCTCGAAACCTATGTCTTCGATTTCAGCGGCGATCTCTACGGCCAGATCTGTTCGGTCTCCTTCTTCGGATACCTGCGGCCGGAACTGAAATTCGACGGCCTCGACCCGCTCGTCGCCCAGATCAAGCGCGACGAGGAAGAGGCGAGGGCACTGCTCTCAGGCGTCCAGCCACTCGGCGAACTCGACCGGCTGATCTGCTTCCGCTGACGCTTTACCGTGTAGCCCCCTCATCTGCCTGCCGGCATCTTCTCCCCGCCGAGGAGAAGAGAGGAGACCGCGACGCCCCACTTCTTCCCTTCTCCCCAGCGGGGAGAAGGTGCCCGCAGGGCGGATGAGGGGGGCCAAGTCCTCCACATCTGCTTAGGCCATCCCGACTGCCTGCTCTGGCTTCCCACGCGGCAACGGCGGAAACGCAAGCGCGATAGCCGCCGCACCGAGCCCCACCAGCGCCGAGCCGATGAACAGCCACGAATAGTTCTGGTAGGTATCGAAGATCCAGCCACCGATCAGCGGCCCGAAGGCCATGCCGATGCTCGACAGCATCGTCGCGGCCCCGAAAACCGTGCCGATCACTTTCGGCCCGAAATATTCGCGCGCCAGCACCGCATAGAGCGGCATGACCCCGCCATAGGCGCTGCCGAAGATCACCGCGAGCGCGTAGAACTGCCCGAGTTCGCTGACCGCCAGATAGGTCGCGAGCGCCGCCGCTTGCACCAGAAGCCCCGCAACCAGCACCGGCTTGACGCCGAACTTGTCCGCCAGGCTGCCGTAGAGCAGGCGACCGCCGAGACCGGCAAGGCCCTCGACGCTGTAGATGCTGACCGCCGCCATCGGCGCCACGCCGCAGATCGTCGCGTAGCTCACCATATGGAAGATCGGCCCGGAATGGGCCGCGCAACAGGCGAAGAACGTGCCGCCGAGCACGAGGAACTGCGGCGAGCGGAAGATCTTGCCGAGCGCCGGGCGTTCGCCGCCTGCCGCTTCCACCATGCCTGTGTCGCTAGCGGGCGAGGGCGCGCGGCGTACGAGCAAAGCGGCCGGGATCAGCAGGACCCAGGCGCCGATGCCGATGATCAGCATCGCCGTGCGCCAGTCGTATGCCGAGATCAGCGCCCGGGCGAGCGGCGAGATCGTCATCGGCGCAACGCCCATGCCCGCCGAAACCAGCGACACCGCCAGCCCGCGGTTCTCCTCGAACCACTCGGTCGTCGATGCGATCATCGGCGCGAAGAAGGCGCTCGCCGAAATCCCGACGAGAACACCGTAGGTCAATTGAAACTGCATCAGCGATCCCGCCCGGCTGGCGAGAACCAGCGCCAGCCCGAGAAGCAGCGCCCCGATGAGTACGACGGGGCGCGGCCCGAAGCGGTCGCTCAGCGCGCCCCACATGAAGCCGCCGACGCCCATGACGATGAAGTTCAGCGTCATGGCGCTGGCAATGCCGGTATGCGACCAGCCGGTATCGGTGGCGATCGGCGTCTGAAAGATGGCGAGAGAGAACATTGCGCCGAGCGCAACGCATGTCATCAGGGCGCCGGCGGCGACGATGACCCAACGATAGGAACTGCTCATATCCACTTCACTCCCTGTGGATCGAATGGAATGCAGGCGCGGCAAAACCCGTGCTGCACTCCAAGGACGTGCGAGCCGTCGGCATTTCGACAGTGCCACGATAATTTTTGCTTGTCGCCGCCCTCCGCCAAAAATGGCGGTTTCATGGCAAATACGCTTGTCCCGATGCCTGAGGGGTATATGTCTGAACTGTCATATGACGCGGATTCGCTGCGCCCCCACAGCAATGAAAGGCAATCTCAACATGGATAAAAGGTTTGGAACAGCGGCCTGCTGGCTGCTTGTCATTCCCTATATCGGGCTCCTCTGGGTGCCCTTCTACAATTTCCGTGAGCCGTCGCTCTTCGGCTTTCCGTTCTTCTACTGGTACCAGCTCGCATGGGTGCCGATCACCGCTTTCCTGACCTGGATCGCCTATCGGAGCATGCGCAATGACGACTGAGATCAACGGTACGGCGCTCAGCGTCTTCATCTTCTTCTTCATCCTCGTCACGGTGATGGGCTTCGTCGCAGCCCGCTGGCGCAAGCCGGAAACCCTTGCCAATATCGACGAATGGGGTCTCGGCGGCCGCTCCTTCGGCACCTGGATCACCTGGTTCCTGGTCGGCGGCGATTTCTACACCGCCTATACGGTCATCGCCGTCCCGGCACTCGTCTACACGGTCGGCGCCTACGGCTTCTTCGCGCTGCCCTACACGATCGTCGTCTATCCCTTCGTCTTCATGGTGATGCCGGTTCTCTGGAAGCGTGCCAAGGACTTCGGCTATGTGACGGCGGGTGACGTCGTTCACGGCCAGTACGGCTCGCGCGGCCTGGAGCTCGCGGTTGCCGCGACAGGCGTCATCGCCACCATGCCCTATATCGCCCTGCAGCTCGTCGGCATGACCGCGGTCTTGAAGGCGCTCGGTCTGCATGGCGAACTGCCGCTCGCCATCGCCTTCATCGTGCTGGCGCTCTACACTTACTCGGCGGGTCTGCGCGCCCCGGCGCTGATCGCCTTCGTCAAGGACATCATGATCTATGTCGTGGTGATCGCGGCCGTGGCGCTCATCCCCTCGAAACTCGGCGGCTATGCCAATGTCTTCGCCTCGGCGGACGCTGCCTTCCAGGCAAAGGGCTCCGGCAACCTGCTGCTCGGCGGCAACCAGTATGTCGCCTATGCGACGCTGGCGCTCGGTTCGGCGCTTGCGGCCTTCATGTATCCGCACACGCTGACCGGCATCTTCGCCTCCAACAGCGGCAATACCATCCGCAAGAACGCAGTGCTGCTGCCGGCCTATACTTTGCTCCTCGGCCTGCTGGCGCTGCTCGGCTATATGGGCCACGCCGCAAACCTGCAGCTGGAAAGCCCGAATGACGTCGTCCCGGCTCTGTTCGAGACGCTGTTTTCCAGCTGGTTCGCAGGCTTTGCCTTCGCGGCGATCGCCATCGGTGCCCTCGTGCCTGCGGCCGTCATGAGCATCGGCGCCGCCAACCTCTTTACCCGCAATTTCTGGAAGGCCTACGTCAATCCAGAGGTCAGCGATGCGGGCGAGGCGAAGGTCGCCAAGATCACCTCGCTGGTCGTCAAGATCGGCGCGCTGCTCGTCATCCTCTTCCTGCCGACGCAGTTCGCCCTCGACCTGCAGCTCCTCGGCGGCATCTGGATCCTGCAGACGCTCCCGGCGCTGGTCTTCGGCCTCTACACCAACTGGTTCCGCGCACCCGGCCTGCTCGCCGGCTGGTTCGTCGGCTTCTTCGGCGGCACATTCCTCGTCTGGATCAACGGTCTGAAACCACTCCAGCCGATCACGCTCGGAGAGACCTCCTTCACCATCTATATCGGCTTACTGGCCCTAGTGGCGAATATCCTGGTCGCTGTCGTGGTGAATGTGGTGACGCCTGCGAAGGCGGTTATGAGAGCTTGATAAAGCAAAGGGCCGCTCCGAGCGGCCCTTTTCATTTTTGGCTTAACGGAAAGCGTTCCGGATCATCGTTCCAGGGATCGAAGACCGCCGCTCCCGAAAGCGCTACATCTCTTATGTTTCGCGTTACCAGATAAAGCTCGTGTTCGATCGCATTTGCGGCAAGCATTGTATCGATCACGGGTGGAGCGTGCCCTGTCTGTCGCTTAACCCGCCCCGAGATAGCGCCCCACCGGCGGACGGCACTGTCGCTCATCGAAAGCACACGATCGGAGAAACGAACCTCCAGGGCGTCACGCGCAACGATGTAGCGGTGGCGGTTCTCGTCATCGGGCGGAAGGTTCTCGATGCCCTTGTCGTATTCCGCCAGGCTCAGGACGCTGATGAACATCCGCCGTTCGTCAGCCTGGGCAGCCCAGCTTTTCACCGAGGGTGCGCCGTTCCGGTTGATCAGCGCCGCGATGACGTTGGTATCCAGAAGCCATCCCCTCACAGCGGAATGTCCCGGCCGCGATCATCCTCCCGATCAAGCGGCAGACCGTCGAGGTCGAGGCTTTCCATGAAGTCGACAAAGGGCTGGGCAGGTGCACGTTTCGTCAGCCTGTCGAGCTCCTCGACGCTGATGATGGCGACACTCTCGCGGCCGCGCACCGTCACTCGCTGCGGTCCCTCGCTTTGGGCCAGCCGCACGACCTCGCTGAAACGGGCCTTGGCTTCCTCAAGTCTCCATGTCTGTCTGCGCGCCATCGGGCACTCCATCTAGTCAGATGGTCAGATCATACGATCTGTTGAGAGAAAATGCCACCGCTTTCCGATAGGTGCTTACGGGGCGGGTTCGTGAAATGCCTCTTCCTTTTCCCCGCAAAAGCGCCTATGAACCGGCCCGATGAGTAAATTCCGGCTGGCGATTGCGATACGAATTATCGGCCCGGCCTTCCGCGCGCGCTGAGCGGCCGGAAGGTCCGGGTTTTTGGCGCTTGCCGAGCAAGCGCTTCCGTCACCAACAATTCCACATCCGTTGCGCCCTTTGAGGCCGCCAGAAACGATTGCCAGACATGACCGACACAGCCGAAAAGATCGACTACTCGAAGACCCTCTATCTGCCCGAAACCGACTTCCCGATGCGCGCCGGTCTGCCGCAGAAGGAGCCGGAAATCGTTGCCAAGTGGCAGCAGATGAACCTCTACAAGAAGCTGCGCGCTTCGGCCGCCGGCCGCGAGAAGTTCGTGCTCCACGACGGCCCGCCCTATGCCAACGGCAACATCCATATCGGCCACGCGCTGAACAAGATCCTCAAGGACGTCATCACCCGCTCGTTCCAGATGCGCGGTTTCGACTCCAACTATGTTCCGGGCTGGGACTGCCACGGCCTGCCGATCGAGTGGAAGATCGAGGAAGAAAACTACCGCGCCAAGGGCAAGGCCAAGCCTGACCTGACCGAGCCGGCGGCGATGATCGAGTTCCGCCGCGAATGCCGCGCCTATGCCGAAAAGTGGATCGGCATCCAGGGCAGCGAGTTCCAACGCCTAGGCATCATCGGCGACTTCGAAAACCCCTACCTGACGATGAACTTTCACGCGGAAAGCCGCATCGCCGGCGAGCTGCTGAAGATCGCCAAGTCGGGTCAGCTCTACCGCGGCTCCAAGCCGATCATGTGGTCGGTGGTCGAACGCACCGCGCTGGCGGAGGCCGAGGTCGAGTATCATGACTACGAAAGCGACACGATCTGGGTGAAGTTCCCGGTCGTGAAGGGTCCGGCTGCGCTTGACGCCGCCTTCGTCGTCATCTGGACGACCACGCCCTGGACGATCCCCGGCAACCGGGCGATCGCCTATTCGGCGCGCGTCTCCTACGGCCTCTACGAAGTCACCGCTGCCGAGAACGATTTCGGACCGCAGCCGGGCGAAAAGCTCGTCTTTGCCGACAAGCTCGCCGAGGAATCCTTCGCCAAGGCAAAGCTGCAGTACAAGCGCCTCTCGGATGTGACGGCTGCCGATCTCGCAGGCATCACCTGCGCCCATCCGCTGAAGGGCCAGGGCGGTGGCTACGAATTCGGTGTCCCGCTTCTCGATGGCGACCACGTCACCGATGATGCCGGTACCGGTTTCGTCCACACCGCGCCGTCCCACGGCCGCGAGGACTTCGACGTCTGGACCTCGTCGGTCCGCGAGCTCGATGCCCGTGGCATCGATACCCGGATCCCGTTCCCGGTCGATGACGGCGGCTTCTACACCGCCGATGCGCCCGGCTTCGAAGGCGCACGCGTCATCGACGACAACGGCAAGAAGGGCGATGCCAACGACCGCGTCATCAAGGCGCTGATCGAGCGCAGCGCGCTGTTTGCGCGCGGCCGCCTGAAGCACCAGTATCCGCATTCCTGGCGCTCCAAGAAGCCGGTCATCTTCCGCAACACGCCGCAGTGGTTCGTCTATATGGACAAGGACCTGAAGGACGGCACGACGCTGCGCACCCGCGCCCTGAAGGCGATTGACGACACCCGCTTCGTTCCGGCCGCCGGCCAGAACCGCCTGCGCGCCATGATCGAGCAGCGCCCGGATTGGGTCCTGTCGCGTCAGCGTGCCTGGGGCGTTCCGATCTGCGTCTTCGTCGACGAGCAGGGTGAAGTGCTGAAGGACGATGCCGTCAACCAGCGCATCCTCGATGCTTTCGATGCGGAGGGCGCCGATGCCTGGTTCGCCGAAGGCGCCAAGGAGCGTTTCCTCGGCAATGAGCATGATCCGGCCCAGTGGAAGCAGGTCATGGACATCCTCGACGTCTGGTTCGACTCGGGCTCGACCCACACCTTCACGCTGGAAGACCGTCCGGACCTGAAGTGGCCGGCCGATCTCTATCTCGAAGGCTCCGACCAGCATCGCGGCTGGTTCCATTCCTCGCTGCTGGAATCCGCCGCCACCCGTGGCCGCGCGCCCTACAACGCCGTTCTCACCCATGGCTTTACCATGGACGAGAAGGGCGAGAAGATGTCGAAGTCGAAGGGCAACGTGACCTCCCCGCAGGAAGTCATGAAGGATGCCGGTGCCGATATCCTGCGCCTCTGGGTCATGACGTCGGACTACGCAGACGACCTGCGCGTCGGCAAGACCATCATCCAGACCAACGTCGACGCCTACAGAAAGCTGCGCAACACCATCCGCTGGATGCTCGGCACGCTGGCGCATGACAAGGGCGAGACGGCCGCGCTTGCCGATCTGCCGGAGCTGGAACAGCTGATGCTGCATCGCCTGGCTGAGCTCGACCAGGTCGTCCGCGAAAACTACGATGCCTTCGATTTCAAGAAGATCGCCCGCGCGCTCATCGACTTCTCGAATGTCGAGCTCTCGGCCTTCTACTTCGACATCCGCAAGGACGCGCTTTATTGCGACGCGCCGTCGAGCCTGCGCCGCCGTTCGGCACTCTATGTCATCCGCATGATCTTCGATTGCATGGTGACATGGCTGGCGCCGATGCTGCCGTTCACGACGGAAGAGGCCTGGCTGTCGCGCAATCCGTCGGCCGTCTCGGTCCACCTCGAACAGTTCCCGGCAATCCCGGCAGACTGGAAGAACGAGGCGCTGGCCGAGAAGTGGAAGAAGGTCCGCGCCATCCGCTCGGTCGTCACCGGCGCCCTCGAAATCGAGCGCAAGGACAAGCGCATCGGTTCGTCGCTCGAAGCTGCCCCGGCTGTCCACATCGCCGATGCGGAGTTGAAGGCTGCGCTCGAAGGTCTGGATTTCTCGGAAATCTGCATCACCTCCGACATCGCGATCGATGGCGCCGAAGGCTCTGCCGATGCCTTCCGTCTGCCCGAAGTCTCGGGCGTTTCGGTCGAGCCGAAGCTGGCAGAGGGCGTCAAGTGCGCCCGTTCCTGGCGCATCACCAAGGATGTTGGCTCGGATGAGAAGTATCCGGATGTCTCCGCCCGCGATGCCGCTGCGCTTCGCGAGCTTGGACTGTAAAGCCTGAAGAAAATTGCCGGGTGAATTGCTCTTTGGCGGTTCATCCGGTAAAAGCTGCCTGAAAATGGCCGGATTTTTACGTCAGGGGGACGGATGTCCGGTTGGGCGATGATTGCACCGGCATGGCTGGAAGGGTTTTCATGTTAGCGACGCGTTGGTTCCGTGTAGGCGCTTGCCTCACGGTTGTTATGGCGGCAGGCTCGATGGCTACCGGCTGCACGAGCCCCACTTACGGCACCGGCACGAGCGCAATGGCGCAGCTTGGTGACGATATCGGCCAGTCCGTATCGCTCGCTCCCCAGGAGCCGAAGAACAAGGGCGTCAAGTATCAGCCGCGCCCGACGCTGGTCATGCCCGCACAGGCTTCCAAGGAAACCTTGGTCGAGCCGCAGGCGACGATCGCCACCAAGGACAATCCGCAGTGGCCGGAATCCCCTGAGGAAACCCGCGCCCGTCTCGTCAAGGAAGCTGACGAGAATTCCGACAGCTCGACCTATGTCTCGCCGCTTGCCAAGAACGGCATCGAAGGCGGCCGGAAAACCGCAGCCGAACAGGCCCAGGCATTCCGCGAAGCCCGCGCCGCCCAGAAGGGCGGCGGCGCCGTGACCGAGCGCCGCTCCATCTCCGATCCGCCGACCGAATACCGTCAGGCTGACGATCCTTCCAAGCTGGATGATCTTGGTGAGCCGGAAGCCAAGAAGGAAAAGAAGCGCAAGAAGGATGCCGCTGTCGCCGGCACCGGCAAGCAGTGGTGGAACCTGCTGCAGTAAGCGGATGCTTACATCTGCCGCGCCGCTGCCCAGCGGCGTACAAGCAGAATGTGGATGATCTGGCAGATCAGAAGAACTGAGCCGGTGATCGCGAACAGCGCGATCATCCCGCTGGCCGCAAAGATCGCGCAGATGACGATCGAAAGACCCGGCACGAAGGCGAACGCGGCCGCCCGCGGCGCCGACCACTTGACCTCTCCCCGCAAGGACCATTGCATCGGAATGGCGCTCGTACCTGGCGCGATGCGCAGATAGGCGAAGCCGCCGATCGCGATCATGACGGCGAGAATGACAAGGCTCATGGCGTCTCCCGTTTTCGAGCAAAGAACGTCCTGAGGATATCCGCAGCCTCCGTTTCGTTCAAACCTGAATAGACCTCCGGTGCATGATGGCAGGTCGGTTGCGCATAGAAGCGCACGCCGTTGTCGACTGCGCCGCCCTTCGGATCCTCGGCGCCGTAATAGAGGCGCCGGATGCGGGCAAAGGAGATTGCCGCTGCGCACATCGTGCAGGGCTCCAGCGAAACATAGAGATCGGCCCCCGTCAGGCGCTCCTGTCCAAGCTCCTCGCAGGCCATACGGATCGCCGCAATCTCGGCATGGGCGGTGACGTCGTTGCGTTCGCGGGTGCGGTTTCCGGAGCGGCCAACGACGGCGCCATCAAGCACCACGACGGCGCCGATCGGCACCTCGCCACGCTCGCCGGCAGCGCGCGCTTCCTCGAGCGCCATCTCCATAAACCGATTTGTCTTCACGATCCGGCAAATTCCCACTTAACCGCAGGGGCACGACCTGATAGAGAAGCCCCAAAAGGCAGGCAAACAACAAATGACATTCAAAGACAAGCCAAAACGGCCGGGTGGCAAGCCCGCAGCGCGCGATACGCGTCCGAAAACCGAAGGCAAGCCGGCACGCGGTGCCGCGCCGAAGGCAGAGGCTGCGGCAACCGAAGGCGACGCCAAGGCCGAACGCATTTCCAAGGTCATGGCGCGCGCAGGCGTTGCCTCGCGCCGCGATATCGAGCGCATGATCATGGAAGGCCGCGTGACGCTGAACGGCAAGCTGCTCGAAACGCCCGTCGTCAACGTCACGCTGACGGACAAGATCGAGGTCGACGGCATCCCGATCCGTGGCATCGAGCGCACGCGCCTCTGGCTCTATCACAAGCCGGCTGGCCTGGTGACCACCAATTCCGATCCGGAAGGACGCCCCACCGTATTCGACAATCTGCCGGAAGAACTTCCGCGCGTCATGTCGATCGGCCGCCTCGATATCAATACCGAAGGTCTGCTGCTGCTGACGAACGATGGCGGTCTCGCCCGTTCGCTCGAGCTGCCGACGACCGGCTGGCTGCGCCGCTACCGCGTGCGCGCCCACGGCGAGATCGATCAGGACGCGCTCGACAAGCTCAAGGAAGGCATCGCCGTCGATGGCGTGCTCTATGGCTCGATCGACGCGACGCTCGACCGCACCCAGGGTTCCAACGTCTGGATCACCATGGGCCTGCGCGAGGGCAAGAACCGCGAAATCAAGAACGTCCTCGGCGCGCTCGGTCTCGACGTCAACCGCCTGATCCGCATCTCCTACGGTCCGTTCCAGCTCGGCGATCTGCCGGAAGGCCATGTGATCGAAGTGCGCGGCCGCACGCTGCGCGATCAGCTCGGCCCGCGCCTGATCGAAGACGCCAAGGCGAATTTCGACGCGCCGCTCTACAACAACAGCCCCGCTGTTGCCGAAGAAGAGGAAGAGGCGCCCGCCAAGCCGGAACGCCGCGAGCGCACCTGGAAGCCCGAGGACAAGCGCGAGCGCGCGCTGAGCCGCCTCGATACCAAGCGTGACGATCGCCGTGACGACCGCCGCGATGATCGCCGTGACGGTGGCCGCGAAGGCGGACGCAAGGATGACGACCGTCCGAAGCGCCCGGCGCTTGGAAGCCGCCGCAACGCCAATGTCTGGATGGCGCCCGGCGCCCGTCCGCTCGGCGAGAAGGCCGCTGCTAAGGCCGCCAAGAACGAAAAGACCGCCCGCCGCCGTGGCGAGGGGCCCGATGCCGGCAAGCCGCAGGCATCGAGCTACGACAACGACCGTCCGCGCACGGTGATCAACCGCGCTCACGACGAAGAGGGCGAATGGATCCGCTCGAGCGAAACCCCGGCTGGCGGCAAGGATGATCGCGAAGGCTTCGGCCGCAAGCGCTCCTTCGGCGACCGTCCCGATCGTGGTTTCGGCGACCGTCCGGCGCGTGGTGATCGCCCGGCCCGCGGTGAGCGCTTCGAACGCGGTGAACGCCCCGCCGGTGACCGTCCCGCTCGCGGTGACCGTCCTGCCCGTGGTGACCGTCCAGCTCGCGGCGATCGCCCGTTCGACGACAAGCCGCGTGGCGACCGAAAGCCCCGTGAAGATGGCGAGCGTACGCGCTCTTACGGCGACCGTCCGGCCCGCAGCGACAGACCCTATGGTGATCGTCCGCCTCGCGGCGAGCGTCCTGCCGGTGACCGTCCCGCTCGTGGCGACCGTCCTTTCGGCGGTAAGCCGCGCGGCGACCGCCGTCCGCGCGAAGAGGGTGACGAGCGTCCCCGGTCCTTCGGTGACCGTCCGCGTCCCGCCCGCAGCGCTTCCGGCGAAGCCCGCTCGGAGCGTCCCCGCGGCGATCGTCCGTTCGGCGACAAGCCGCAGGGTGACCGCCCCCAGGGTGACAAGCCGCGCGGCAAGAGCTTCGGTGCGAAGCCGGGTGGCGCAAAGAACTTCTCCGGCAAGCCGAAAGGAGACCGGCCCGGCGGCGGCAAGCCTTCGGGCGGCCCGTCGCGTGGTGGACCAAAAGGAAAGGGAATGACGCGCGGTGCGGATCGTCGGCGGTGAGTTTCGCGGACGGTCGCTCGCCGTACCTAAATCCAACGACATCCGGCCGACTGCCGACCGGACGCGTGAGAGCCTGTTCAACATTCTGAGCCATGCCTATCCGGAATGCGTCGATGGCACTCGGATACTCGATCTCTTTGCCGGTACCGGCGCCGTCGGTCTCGAAGCCGTCTCGCGCGGCTGCCGTCATGCGCTGTTCGTCGAAAACAGCGTCGAGGGCAGGGGACTGCTCTGGGAAAATATCGATGCGCTCGGCCTGCATGGCCGCACGCGCATCCTGCGGCGTGATGCCACGGACCTCGGCACGGTCGGCAATCTCGAGCCCTTCAACATGCTCTTCGCCGACCCGCCCTATGGCAAGGGTCTGGGCGAAAAGGCCATGGAAGCGGCGGCCAAGGGCGGCTGGCTGGTGCCGGGCGCCATCGCCGTTCTCGAAGAGCGCTCCGATGTTGCCGTTTCGGTCGATCCTTCCTATGTCTTCCTGGAAGACAGGATCTTTGGCGACACCAAGGTCCATTTCTTCCGCTACCAGCCGCTTTAGGCCGGGCGGAAAACCGGGAGCGTTCAGTGCAGCAGGCAGGTATTGTGAATAGCGTGATACCTGCCACGGATGGCCTGACGCCCGCCAGCGCCATGCCGACCGTCGCGGTCGCCTTCGGCGGTGGCGGTGCACGCGGCCTCGCCCATATCCATGTCATCGAAGCGTTGGATGAGCTCGGCATTCGCCCCGTGGCGATCTCGGGCTCGTCGATCGGCGCCATCATGGGCGCCGGCATGGCGGCCGGGATGACCGGTGAGGCGATCCGCGAACACGCGCTGATGACCGTCGGCAACAAGACCGCCGTCGTGAGCCGCATCTGGGGCCTGCGCCCGCAGACGGTGCGCGATGCCGTCGCCAAGGGCATCCGCATCGGCCAGTTCAATCTGGAGCGCATCCTCAAGGCTTTCCTGCCCGCAGACCTGCCCGACCGTTTCGAAGATCTGCTCGTGCCCATGCAGGTGATCACCACCGATTATTACGGCCAGAGCGAAGTCATCATCGACCACGGCCAGCTCTTCCCCGCACTTGCCGCGTCCTCCTCGATCCCCGCCGTCTTCATGCCCGTGCGCATGAACGACCGCGTCATGATCGACGGCGGCATCAGCAATCCCGTTCCCTATGAATGCCTGATGGATGTCGCCGATATCGTCATCGGCATCGATGTCGTCGGCGCCCCCGAAGGCGACGGCACCCATATTCCGAACCGCATGGAAAGCATCTTCGGCTCGGGCCAACTGATGATGCAGACGGCGATCACGCTGAAGCTGAAGATCCAGCCGCCGCACATCTTCCTGCGCCCCACGGTCGGCCGCACCGGCGTCATGGATTTCCTCAAGGCCCGCGAAGTGCTTGCCATGTCCGCGGGCGTCAAGGACGACCTGAAGCGCGCACTCGAGCAGCAATTCGAGGCGCGCATCAAGGCTTAGGCGTCAGCGGTGACGTCAGCGGGTCCGGCCAAGGGATCCTCGTCCATCTCCATCGCGCGCTTCGGCTTGACCAGCGGCTCCGGCCGCACCGGATGCGAAAACAGCATGTCGCGCCCGGCCTGCAATCCTTCCGAGACCTGCAGCACCAGCCGCTCCTCGTCGCGGCGGCGGATGTCCTCGCCGATCTCATAGGCTTCCGCTTCGCCGACACCGAGAGCCTCCAGCGTCCGGCGGCCGAAGAGCAGACCGGATTCAAGCGTTTCGCGCAGCTCGTAGTCGACATTCTGATTGCGCAGCGCGATCGAGTGGATGCGGTCGTAGGAGCGCACGAAGAGTTTTGCGTGCGGATAATCGGCCTGCACAAGCTCCACCACCTTGTCGGTGATCTCCCTCTTTTGCGTGCAGACGACGACGATCTTCGCCTTGTCGATGCCCGCCGAGCGCAGCACATCCTTGCGCGTGCCGTCGCCGAAATAGATGCGGAAGCCGAAGGACGAGGCCTGGCGGATGCGGTCGGCGGAGAAGTCGATGACCGTCACGTCGCGGCCACCGGCAAGCAGGATCTGCGCGGCGATCTGGCCGAAACGCGAAAAGCCGACCATCAGCACATCGGCCCCGGCGCCGACGAAGTCCTCGTCCAGCTCTTCATGCTCGTCGCCCGTCAACAGCCGCCTCGAAAGCGCCGAGCCGATCGGCGTCAGCGCCATCGTCAGCGTCACGATGGCGACCAGAAGCGAGGCAGTGCTCGATGGCATCAGGCCCGCGGTCGCCGCGGCGGTAAACAGCACGAAGCCGAACTCGCCACCCTGCGGCAGCAGGAAGGCGATACGGATCGCGTCATTGTGCGGCGAGCCGGAAGCGCGGCAGAGCCCGTAGATGACCGCGGCCTTCACCGCCATGATCACAGGCACGGCGGCGACGATGAACAGCGCATTGTCGACCAGCACCTCGAGCTCCAGCGAGAGCCCGACGGCGATGAAAAAGATAGCGAGCAGCACGCCGCGGAAAGGCTCGATATCCGCCTCAAGCTCATGCCGGTAGGAGGATTCCGCCAGCATGATGCCGGAGAGGAAGGCGCCCATCGCCATGGAGAGACCGGCAAACTGCATCAGCGTTGCCGAACCCATGACGACGAAGAGCGCGGCGGCGATCATCGCTTCGCGGGCACCGGTGCGGGCAATCACCTGGAACAGCGGCGTCAGCAGATAGCGCCCCATGACGATCATCGCCACGACCGCGCCGATTGCGATCCCGAAATCGAGGAACGGCTGATCCCCACCCTCGCTGCCGCCGCCACCGAGCACGGTGATCAGCGCCAGCAGCGGCACGATCGCCAGATCCTGCAGCAGCAGCACCGAGAAAGAGCGCTGCCCGTATTTCGTGTTCACTTCCCCGGTACCCTCGAGGATCTGCATGGCGAAGGCGGTGGAGGAGAGCGCCAGGCCGAAGCCGGCAACGATGCTGCCGCGCCATTCCAGCACGCCGGAAAGATAGGCAAGCGCCGTCAGCGCCAGTCCCGTCAGCAGTACCTGTGCGGTACCGAGGCCGAAAATGTCACGGCGCATCTGCCAGAGGCGGGAAGGCTTCAGCTCCAGGCCGATGATGAACAGCAGGAAGACGACGCCGAGTTCGGCGACGCCAAGGATCTGCTCGCCATCGGTAATGCCGTGGAAAACCGGCCCGATCACCACGCCGGCGGCGAGATAGCCAAGCACGGTGCCGAGCCCGAGCTTCTTGAAGATCGGGGCCGCGACGACGGCGCCGCCGAGCAGCAGGATCGTTTCGGAGAAAAAGGCATTAGGGGCAGACATGCGTCGGAAACTCGTTCGGTGATGGGGCGGGAAAAAGAATCGGCGGCCGCGGCCTTGATGCTTTCCGAACTGCACAATAAATGGAACCGGAAGGAAAGGCCAAATCATGTCCTCAGAAATTGATTCCTCGACACTTCTTTCCCGTGCCAGCCAGCTGATCGATCTTGCCAAGAAAGCCGGTGCCGATGCCGCAGACGCGGTGGTCGTCCGCTCGCGGTCGCAATCCGTCAGCGTCCGGCTCGGCAAGGTGGAGGGCATGGAGTCTTCCGAGAGCGACGACTTCTCGCTGCGCGTATTCGTCGGCAAGAAGGTTGCCAGCGTTTCCGCCAATCCCGGTTTCGACCTGACGGCGCTCGCCGAGCGGGCCGTCGCCATGGCCAAGGTATCGCCCGAAGACCCCTTCGCCTGCCTGGCCGACGAGAAGAACCTCGCCAAGTCCTATCCCGATCTGCAGCTGCTCGACCGTACCGAAGTGACCTCGGACATGCTGCGCGAAGCGGCGCTGGCTACGGAAGCGGCCGCACTCGCCGTCAAGGGCGTCAGCAATTCCTCCGGCGGCGGTGCCTCCGGCGGCATGGGCGGCATGGTGCTCGTCACCTCGCATGGCTTCGAAGGCAGCTATATGGGCTCGCGCTTCGGCCGCTCGGTCAGCGTCATCGCCGGTGAAGGCACCGGCATGGAGCGCGACTACGATTTCGACAGCCGCATCTATTACAACGAGCTCGACGCGCCCGAAGAGATCGGCCGCCGCGCCGGTGAGCGCACCGTCAAGCGCGTCAACCCGCGCCAGGTGCCGACAGGCAAGGACGTCACCGTCATCTTCGACCCGCGCATCGCCCGCGGCTTCGTCGGCCATATCGCCGGTGCCATCAACGGCGCCTCGGTTGCCCGCAAGACCAGCTTCCTGCGCGACAAGATGGGCCAGCAGGTCCTCAAGTCCGGCCTGTCGATCACCGACGATCCGCTGATCGTCCGCGGCCCGGCCTCGCGCCCCTTCGACGGCGAGGGGATCTCGGGCGAAAAGCTGGTGATGATCGAGAACGGCGTGCTGAACCACTGGTTCCTGTCGACGTCGACCGGCCGCGAGATCGGCATGGAAACCAACGGCCGCGGCGTGCGCGGCGGAAATTCGGTGACGCCGGCTTCCACCAACCTGGCGCTCGAACCCGGCGATATCTCGCCCGAGGATCTGATCCGCAGCGTCGGCAACGGCTTCTACGTGACTGAGCTGATCGGCCAGGGCGTCAACATGATCACCGGCGAATACAGCCGCGGCGCCACCGGCTTCTGGATCGAGAATGGCGAGCTGACCTTTGCGGTCTCCGAAGTGACGATTGCCTCGAACCTCAAGGAGATGTTCATGCGCGTCACCCCCGCAAATGATATCGACCGCAAATATGGCGTCGCAGCCCCGACGCTCGCCATCGAGGGCATGACGCTCGCCGGGCGCTGAAGATTGGAAGACAGATGACTGACGCCGTAAACGCCCGCTGGCAGAGCGATCTCGCGCTGATCGCCGATGCCGCAAAGCAGGCGGGTGAAGTGGCGCTCGGCTATTTCAATCAGTCGCCCGAGGTCTGGTGGAAGAACGAGGGCCGCTCGCCGGTCAGCGCCGCCGATTTCGCCGCCAACGAGACCCTTGAGAAGATCCTGCGTGCTGCCCGCCCAACTTACGGCTGGCTCTCAGAGGAGACCGAGGACAGCGCCGCGCGCCTTGCCAGCGAAACCGTCTTCATCATCGACCCGATCGATGGCACCCGTGCTTTCCTCGGTGGCCAGGCTCTCTGGTGCGTCAGCGTCGCCGTCGTCCATCGCGGCCGCCCGGTCGCCGGTGTCCTCTACGCGCCGGCGCTCAACGAACTGTTCGAAGCCGTCGAAGGCGGCCCGGCGCTGAAGAATGGCGAGCCGATCTCGGTCTCCGCCCGCGGACCGGAAACGGTCAGCCGTTTTGCCGTCGGCGAGGATCTGCTGAAGGCCTTCCCGGCGCCCTTCCGCAGCCGCATCGAGCGCGTCCGGCATGTGCCCTCGCTCGCCTATCGTATCGCCATGGTCGCCGATGGCCGCCTCGAAGGCACCTTCGTCAAGCCGACCTCGCATGACTGGGATCTCGCCGCCGCCGACCTCATCCTCGCGCGCGCCGGCGGCGAGCTCACCGGCCTCGACGGCGTGCCCGTGCGCTACAATCGCGCCGAGGTCAGCCATGGGGCACTGTGCGGCGCGGCGGCACCCCGCATGGCCGAGTTTCTGGAAGGACTGGCTTCGATACGAAGCAGTTGACGTTTTCGTCAAAATCCCGCAGATGAAAGCGCGGAGGAGACCAGAAAAGAAAGAGAAGAAAATGACGGAATCCGGCGGTAAGAAGCAGCTCCTGCACCTCGTTTTTGGCGGCGAATTGGAAAGCCTGACGGACGTTCAGTTCCGCGATCTCAAGGATCTCGATATCGTTGGCATTTTCCCGGATTACGCATCCGCGCTGACCGCGTGGAAGGCCAAGGCACAGTCGACCGTTGACAACGCACATATGCGTTACTTCATCGTCCACATGCACCGCCTGCTCGATCCGCAGGACAAGGCCGGCGGCAACTGATTTTATAGGCTTTTCAGCATGGTAGCCGCCCTCGCGGCGGCGCCGTTTCATGCCCGGGTATTGCGCCCGCTGCCGTCGAATGACGCATTCTGAACAAATTAATCGGCCATTGCGGCCGCAACAATAATTGGGGAATGGGTTTGATGTCGATCATTGCTGATCGGAGGCATTTTACATGAGTTCGCCGGGAGCGCGTTTCGCGCTGGGCGTCTACAGGACCGCGGGTGTCATGGCGACGCCTTTGGTCGGCGCCTATCTCGCCTACCGCACCGCCAAGGGCAAGGAAGAGCGCGCGCGCCGGACGGAACGTTTCGGCTATGCGAGCGCCAACCGGCCGCAGGGTCCGCTCGTCTGGTTCCATGCCGCAAGCGTCGGCGAAACCAATGCCGTCATTCCGCTGATCCGCGAAATCCGCCGCCGCGATATCCACGTCATCCTGACGACGGGAACGATCACCTCGGCCAAGGTTGCCGCGGACCGCCTGGGCGGCGATGCGATCCATCAATATGTGCCGCTGGACCTGAAGCCGGCCGTCAGCCGCTTCCTCGAATATTGGCAGCCCGATTGCGCCATCATCGCCGAGTCCGAAATCTGGCCGGCGACGATGATGGAGCTCGGCCGCCGCCGCATCCCGCAGATCCTTGTCAACGCCCGCATGTCGGACCGTTCCTTCGCCCGCTGGCAGCGCCGCCCGTCGATTGCCGAGGCGCTGTTCGAAAACCTGGCGCTGGTCATCGCCCAGTCCGATGTCGATTCCGAACGCTTCCGCGATCTCGGCGCCCGCCATGTCATGACCTCGGGCAACCTGAAGGTCGATACCGACGCGCCGCCCTATGACGCCAATCTCTTTGCCCGCTACAAGCAGCAGATCGGCGATCGCAAGACCTGGGCCGCCGTCTCCACCTTCGATGGCGAGGAAAATGCCGCAGCCGTCGTCCACCGCACGCTGAAGGACCGCAACAACCAGCTGACGATCATCGTGCCGCGCCATCCCGAGCGCTCCGACGAGATCGAGCAGATGCTGGTCGCCCAGGGCCTGAAGGTCGCGCGCCGCACCCGCAACGACGTTATCTCGCCTGATGTCGATATCTTCCTCGGCGATACGATCGGCGAGATGGGGCTCTATCTCCGGCTGACCGAAGTCGTCTTCGTCGGCCGCTCGCTCTATGCCGAAGGCGGCCAGAACCCGCTGGAGCCGGCCATGCTCGGCTGCGCTGTTCTTTCCGGCAGCAATGTCCAGAATTTCCGCGAGGCCTACCAGAAGCTCGCCCGCCGCGGCAGTGCCCGCATGGTGCGCGATACCGAGATGCTGGCCAAGGGCGTGCATTATCTGCTCATCAACGACGAAGCACGCCGCAATATGATCGAGGCTGGCATCGCCGCCGTGCAAGAAATGCGCGGAGCACTGACGGCAACGGTGAAGGCGCTCGAGCCCTACATCAATCCGCTGACGGTAAAGGCAAGGCTGCTGCCGAAATCGGCGCAAGGCTGAGGGTTACAATGGCACTCGACGGTATCAGGGGCATTCTCTTCGACAAGGACGGCACGCTCCTCGATTACGACGAGAGCTGGCTGCCGGTGAACCGCGAGCTTGCCCGCATCGCCTCGCAGGACGATGCCGCGCTCGCCGATCACCTGCTGCGCGAAACCGGCATGGACCCCGTCAGCGGCCATATCGTCCCCGACAGCCTGCTTGCCGCCGGCAACACCCGCCAGATCGCCGAAGGCCTCGTCGCTGCCGGCTCCAGGGTCGAGGTCACCGAGCTCACCATCAAGCTCGACACGCTGTTTTCCAACGCCGCCGAGTTTTCGGTACCGGTCACCGATCTCGCCGGCTTCTTCGCCCGCCTTCATGCCCGCGGCTTCAAGCTCGGCATCGCCTCCAGCGACAACGAACGCTCTATCCGCCAGACGGCCCAGCGCTTCGGCTTCGCCCAGTATGTCGATTACATCGCCGGTTACGACAGCGGCTTCGGCAGCAAACCGGAAGCCGGAATGGTCCTCGGCTTTTGCAAGGCAACAGGCCTCGCTCCCTCCGAAATTGCCGTCGTCGGTGACAACAATCACGACCTGCACATGGGCCACAACGCCAATGCCGGCCTCAAGGTCGCCGTGCTGACAGGCACCGGCTCCCGTGAATCGCTTTCCGCGGCATCCGACTATTGCCTCAACGATATCACCGAGCTCGAAACCCTGCTGCCCGGCCTCCAGCCGGCCTAGTCCAGGCCCGAACCATATGACATTCGATCCCCGATCAGCCATGAAGCCGACCTTGCGTGGTGAGCGCCTGACGCTTGTTCCGTTGGAGAAGCAGCATCGGGACGTGCTCCTGGCCGCAGCCGCTGACGGTAATCTCTGGGACCTGAAAGTCACCGCCGTCCCGAGCGCTGAGACAATCGACACCTATATCGACACTGCGATTGCGGGCCGTGAAGCCGGGACGATCATTCCTTTCGTGACGGTTGCCGGGGATCAGGTCGTCGGCAGCACGCGCTTCTGGAAGCTCGACCGCGTCAATCGCAATGTCGAGATCGGCCATACCTGGATCGGCGCCTCATGGCAGCGCAGCTTCGTCAATACCGAGGCGAAGTTCCTGATGCTGGAATATGCGTTCGAGGTGCTGGACTGCATCCGGGTCCAGTTCACCACGGACGAGCTGAACGAGCGATCGCGCAGGGCGATCGTCAGGCTCGGCGCGGTCGAGGAAGGCGTCATCCGCAACGAGCGCATCATGCCTGATGGACGCAAGCGCAACTCGGTGCGCTTCAGCATCATCGATACGGAATGGCCGCAGGTGAAGGATCAGCTGAAGGCGCGGCTCGCTTCCGCCTGAGACGGGAGGCTGCGTTCAAGGCTCGTGCTTTCCCGCCGACCCGATCACCCGCGCCACCATGCCCGCTTGACCCGCCGCATTACGCGTCGCTACATGACTCCATGCAAAAGATCGACGGACTGAACGGGCGAGTCGCCGACGCGCCTTCGGACAATTGGGTTTACCGGATCCTGCCGCCCTGGCTCTGGCCCTATGCGCAGCTGGCGCGCTGGGACCGGCCGATCGGCTGGCAGCTTCTGATGTGGCCGTGCTTCTGGTCGGTGGCGCTGGCGGCCAATGCCGCGGCGGCCGCGGGCAGCTTTTCCGGCGGGCAGACGATCTATCATCTGATCCTCTATTTTCTCGGATCCGTCGCCATGCGCGGCGCCGGCTGCGCCTATAACGATCTTGTCGATCACAAGATCGATATGGAAGTGGCGCGCACCCGCTCGCGCCCGCTGCCCTCCGGCCGCGTCACCCGCACGCAGACGAAGATCTTCATCGTCCTGCAGGCGCTCGTCGGCCTGATCGTGCTTCTGCAGTTCAACTGGTTCGCCGTGATATTGGGCATCCTGTCGCTCGGCATCGTAGCGCTTTATCCCTTCGCCAAGCGCTTCACCGACTGGCCGCAATTCTTCCTCGGCCTTGCCTTCTCCTGGGGCGCGCTGATGGGCTGGGCCGGAACCTTCGGCACGCTGTCCTTCGCCGCCGTCTCGCTCTATGTCGCCTCCGTCGTCTGGACGATCGGCTACGACACGATCTATGCGCATCAGGACAAGGAAGACGACGAACTCATCGGCGTCCGCTCCACCGCGCGCCTCTTCGGCGACCGCACCCGCCAGTGGCTGATCGGGCTCTATGGCCTGACGCTCGCCCTGATGCTGCTCGCCTTCGTGCTCGCGGGCGTCGGCCCGCTCGCCTATCTCGGCCTGCTGATCGCTGCCGGCATGTTTGCCTGGCAGATCGTCAAGCTCGATATCAACGATGGAGACCAGTGCCTTTACCTCTTCAAGTCGAACAACCGCGTCGGTCTGATCATCTTTGCCGGCCTGTTCGTCTCGCTGCTCGTGACACTTCCCTGACCGAAACGAAAAAACCCGGCGCAAAGCCGGGTTTCAGTTTGACGCATCTCGCCACAATCCCAGTTGTTGGCTCAGTTGCGGGCGATGATTTCCTTGCCTTCGATCTTCATCGAAACGCCAAGCTTGCCGGTGGTGCGGCGCACCAGGAAGCGCGGGCGGCGGTTGGCGAAATAGGAGTGGCGGCGGCGCGGCTTCATGTGGCTGGTGCGCAATTCGCCGAGATGTTCTTCGAGCGGACGGGCAACGCCATCGGCTTCCACCATCAGCATCGGAATGCGGAAGGCTTCCGACCAGCCGCGCCAGTCGGCGGCGATGTCGCCGAGATCATGGGCGACGAGCAGCGGAACGCAGAGATCGGGATCTTCGTGATGAAGCTCGAGAGTGACGGTGACTTCGCCATTGCCGTGGTCGATCGCCCGGGCTGCAACGCCCTTGAAGGCGCGCTTCGGCAGGGCGATGGAAAGCGGCAGGCCGCTGGAGGGGAGAACCTTGCGCAGGATCGCGCCACGTTCGTCGATCGTTATGCTGACGTCGCCAGCGGCGTCATGGATCGCGTAGCTTACCTGCTGGGGAAAGCGCGACGGATCGAGGCGCAGAGTCGTACCGGCCCATGCGGGCTTCATAACGGTGTTGTTCATGTTCATTTCTACCCTTGTCTTACCTGAGAGCCGGTTTCCGGTCTTCTCCTCGGGGCTTTTCGCCCTCTATGGCTCGACAATAGGCGCCGGCTCTTCCGGACCGCTTAAAATTTGCGGTTAAGAAAACGCTGCCTTTCCTGATGGTTATCAAAATCGAATGTGGCAGGGTTTCTGGAATATGAACGTTGTCTCACAAGCACATGTGCCATTCCGGTACCCGCAGCGGTAAGCCTCGGGTAAGCTTTAAGTGGCAAAATCGGCACAGGATATCCTGTTATTCTTTTAGATATTTTCCCGCAAAGGGTCGCCCGGATGATTTCATCTTCTGTTGCTTACGCGATGTTGTCGAAAGACATGAAGACGAGCCTCGATCGCGTCTCGTCCCAGGCGACCGTCAAGCAGAACGCCGACTATTACGCGGAAAATATCAACAAAGTCAAAGATGTAGACGATTTTCTCGGCAACTATAAGCTCTATAGCTATGCGATGACGGCCTATGGCCTCAGCGACATGACCTATGCCAAGGCCTTCATGAAGAAGGTGTTGGAAAGCGATCTGACCGATCCGAACAGCTTTGCCAACAAGCTTGCCGATTCCCGCTACAAGACATTTGCCGCCGCCTATAACTTTCACACGCCTGCCCCGCAGGCCCAGACATCGGCGCAGGAGGACGATACGATCGGCCTCTACACGTCGTCCTACGAGGATAGCGGGCAGGATACGGCCGCGGAATCCAACTATTTCAAGTCCGCGATGCGCGATGTCGACAATGTCACCGACCTCGTCGCCGATCCGCGCCTCAAGGCTTTCGTGCTGACGACCTTCGGCATCGACGGCACCTATGTGTCGAGCAGCTTCCTGAAGAGCGTTCTGACCAGCGACGTCAACGACCCCAACAGCTTCGTGAATACGCAGGCCAATGCCAAATATCAGGACATGGCCAAGTATTTCAATTTCGCCGCCGATGGCACGACCGGCGGCACTCCGCCGCAGCCGCCGCAGAGCGCGGCGCAGCAGGCCGATCTCGTCGATCGCGCCAATGCCAACGGCAAGGACTATTTCGCTTCGACGATCGGCACCGTCGCCAATGTCGACGACCTCCTGTCCGACCAGAAGCTGAACAACTTCGTCCGCGTCGTCTATAATGTCAGCAACACCGTTTCCGACGCCGACCTCAAGACCTACCTGACCGATCCGGCGACGGCAGCCTCGAGTGGCTACAAGACGCTGAACTCCGCCTTCGGCTTCAATGCCGACGGCAGTGTCAGCGGCAGCGCGCAGACCGCGGACCAGACCGCCGCCACGACCGCGCGCTTCGACCAGTCGACGGCCTATTACAAGCGGATCATGGAAACCGTCACCGGCGCCGACGATATCGTCGCCGATCCCGCGCTGTCGTCCTACGTCAAGATCGCCTTCGGCGTGCCGCTGACCATGTCGGATGACGACGTCACGAAGATGCTGACCGATCCTACCTTCGCGGCGTCCGTCGGCGCCCCGGATGCCCCGTCGGATTTCAATTTCAACGCCGATGGCTCGATGGTGGGCTCGGCCCAGACGACCGACCAGAAGAACGGCATCGTCGAGAAATACACGCTGAATTCGCTGCAGAAGGTGGTCGACTACGACGACGTGCCGGGCGAGCCCGACGACGTCTATTACGTCACGCCGGCGGCGGCCGATTTCAACAAGGCCTATTTCGAAAAGACCATCAAGACGATCACCAGCGTCGACCAGCTGATGGCCGATGACCGCCTGACCTCGTATATCAAGGCCGCCTACAGCCTTGGAAAGCATGGTTACGGCAGCGGTCTCGTCGACGGCCTCGATAATACCGGCTTGCGCCAGGTGCTCGTCAATGGCGGTCTCGCCACGCAGCTTGGCCTGAAGGATCTTCACGATGCCTTCAATTTCAATGCGGATGGAACTGTTACGTCGCCCGATGGCGCCCAGAGCGCAGCCAATACCGCGCAGGTCTCGAAGCAGTACATGGCACGCTACGATGATGAGGCGAAGGACTTCATCGACGATATCACCTCCAACTATAAGAAGTTGATCACCTCGAGCGTCGGCACCGGCACATTCTCGGATATCAAGGATATCAACGACTTCCTGCGCGACAACAAGCAGATCGACTTCGACAAGAAGAACGATGACCTGCCGGACCTCTACCATGTCGCGCTGCAGGCCTACGGCCTGACGGAAGCCGATCTTCCGAAGTCGATGGCCCGCAAGGTGCTGACGAGCGATGCCTATGATCCGAAGGGCTATGTCGCCTCGCTGAAGGACGATCGCATCACCAATTTCGCCCGCGCCTTCAACTTCGGCGCTGACGGCAAGATCGGCCCCTCTCTGGCGCCGCTGTCGGACGCTTCGATGGCCAAGTACGCCACGAACTACAAGTCGCATGCGACCATGTACATGGCCGACGGTCCGCTCAAGGACAAGGCATCCAAGGATGCCACGACCGATGTCGACAACTTCGCCAAGGGCATGGCCGATGTGAAGTCGCTTGACGACTTCCTCGGCAACAGCAAGCTCACCGACTTCATCCTGAAGTCCGTCGGTCTCGATCCGAAGGACTACGACAAGGATACGCTGAAGAAGATCTTCACCTCGGACCCCGAGGACAAGAAGAGCTATCTGAACACCAAGGCCGACAGCAAGTTCAAGGACATCGTCGCCGACTTCAACTTCGACAAGGACGGCAACATGACCCGGTCGAAGCTCGGCACGGTTCAGGACGCGGGCGCGCTCGACCGCACCCAGTCGGCCTATGTCGCGCAGCAGCTGGAAACCCAGCAGGGTCAGAGCAACGACGGCACCCGCCTGGCGCTCTACTTTGCGCGTCAGGCTCCCAACATCACCTCGCTCTACACGATCCTTGGCGACAAGGCGCTGTTCCAGGTCGTCCATACGGCCTTCAGCCTGCCGACACAGATGTCCAGCATGGATGTCGACAAGCAAGTGTCGATGCTGCAGAAATTCATCGATCTCAAGGATCTCGGCGATCCCACGAAGGTCGACAAGCTCGTCAAGCGCTTCACGGCGATGTACGACATCCAGAACAGCACGACGCAGGCGCCGGCCCTTCAGATCCTGACGAATGGCGGAACCACCAAGGCGGCCGGCATCCTCGGCTAATCGAGGCTGACCACCTTGCCGGGGTTCATGATCCCGGCGGGGTCGAAGGCGTGCTTGATGCGGCGCATCAGGTCCATCTCGATATCGGAACGGATCGAAGCGAGCTCGTCTCGCTTCAGCTGACCGATGCCATGCTCGGCCGAAATCGAGCCGCCATGCGCACGCACCAGACCATGAACGATCTTGTTCATCTCGCGCCAGCGGCCGATAAAGGCCGCCTTGTCGGCACCGACCGGTTGCGAGATGTTGTAGTGAATATTCCCGTCGCCCATGTGGCCGAAGGCGCAGATGCGTGCGCCCGGCATCGCCGCCAGCACCGCCTCGCTCGCCTCCGCCATGAAATGCGGAATTTTCGACACCGGCACCGAGACATCGTGCTTGATCGAGCCGCCTTCCGGCTTTTGCGCATCCGACATGCTCTCGCGCATGTGCCACAGCGCCTGCTGCTGGGCGACAGAGGCGGCGATGGTCGCGTCCTGCACCAGCCCTTCCTCGAAGCCTTTCTCCAGGAGCGCATTCATCATCCGCTCCGCGGTCTCGGCTGAATCCGAGGTCGAGATGTCGATCAACACATACCAGGGATGCGGGCTCTCCAGCGGGTCGCGCACGCCCTCGATATGCTTGCTGGTGATCTCGACGCCGAAGCGTGGCATCAGCTCGAAACCGGTCAGCGATGTGCCGCAGAGGCTGCCTGCGAGATTGAAGAAGGCCAGCGCATCCTCGACGCTCTGAAGTCCCGCAAAGGCCACTTGCCTGCCGAGCGGCTGCGGAAAGAGCTTCAGCACGGCGCCGGTGATGATCCCGAGCGTGCCCTCGGCGCCGATGAAGAGGTCGCGCAGGTCATAGCCGGTATTGTCCTTCTTCAGGCGGCGCAGGCCATCCCAGATCTCGCCGGTCGGCAGCACCACTTCGAGGCCGAGGCAGAGCTGGCGCATGTTGCCATAGGCAAGCACGGCGGTGCCGCCGGCATTGGTGGAGAGATTGCCGCCGATGCGGCAGGACCCTTCCGAGCCGAGCGACAGCGGAAAGAGCCTGCCATGCGCTTCGGCGGCCTTTTGCACATCGGCCAGGATCGCGCCGCCATCGGCAACCAGAATATTGGCGACCGGATCGACGTCGCGGATCCTGTTCATCCGCTCGAGCGAAATGATGATATCGGACTTGCCCTCGCGCGGCGTCTGCCCGCCGACGAGCCCGGTATTGCCGGTCTGCGGCACGACGGCCGTGCCGGTCTCGCTCGCAAGCTTCATGATCGCCGAGACTTCCTCGACATTGCCGGGCTTCAGGAGGAGAGGGGAGGAGCCGTGATAGAGGCCGCGGTTCTCGATCAGGTGGGGCGCCAGGTCGGCCTCGCTGCGCAGCGCGTGTTTCTCGCCGACAATGGCGGTAAAGCGGTCGAGCAGTTCGGCAGAAACGGCAGCACTCATTGGCCCTGATCCTTGTTCGTCATTCGCGCGGGGCGGCGGCCCGCCTCAGCCGGTCATTGATCGCTTCGCCCAGCCCCTCGTCGGGGATCGGCGCAAAGGCGATCGTCGCCGCGCCACTGGCGTCGGCCTTCTTCATATAGTCAAAAAGATTGGCAGCGGCCTCGGCAAGGTCGCCTGCCGGGCTGAGGTTCAGCCGGATCGCTGCCTTCTCCACGCCTTCGATGTCCCGCGGCCCGAACAGGATCGCCGCTTCGCCTGCAGCGATCCTGCTGGCGTCCAGGCGCACGGCGGCGGCCGGCGCATAATGCGAGGCCAGCATGCCCGGTGCCTCGATCGCGGCGGATGCCTTCTTCTGGCGGCGCAGCCGCTTGCCGGCGACGCGCTCGATTTCGGCAGCGGCAAGACCGCCCGGGCGAAGCAGCGTCAGCTCGCCATTCTCGACCTTCACGATTGTCGACTCGACGCCGACCTTGCTGGCGCCGGCATCGAGGATCAGCCGGATCTTGCCGCCGAGGTCGTCATCGACATGCGCGGCGCTCGTGGCGCTGATCTTGCCTGAGGTATTGGCGCTCGGCGCGGCCAGCGGCCGGTCGAAGGCGCGGATCAGGTCACCGGCAAAACCCTTTGGAATGCGGATGCCGACAGTATCGAGACCGGCAGTCGCCAGCGCATGGATCCCGCTTTCGGGCTTCAGCGGCAGCACCAGCGTCAGCGGACCCGGCCAGAAAGCCTGGGCGAGCGCCCGCGACAGCGGATCGAACACCGCGTAACGCTCGGCCATGGCAAGATCGGCCATATGGCAGATCAGCGGATTGAACTGCGGCCGTCCCTTGGTCTCGTAGATGCGTGTGATGGCGGCCGGGTTGGTGGCGTCGGCGGCAAGGCCGTAGACCGTTTCCGTCGGGATCGCGACAGGATGACCATCGCCGAGAACGGCCGAGGCAGCGCTCAGCGCTTCCTCTCTATGTTCTGCAATGTCGATGATCCGTGCCATGGGCCGCCTTTGATGTCAGGCAGTCCATAGGCCCTTGAGCGTCTGCGATCAATATCAGAGCTGGCGAATGATCCCGATCAGAGTTGACGAATGATCTCGCGCAGCTGCTCGTTGCGTGCGCCCAGCAGCAGCACGTTCTTGATTGCCACCTGCGGATCGTCGGTCCGGAACAGCACTCCGTTGCCGCGCACCGTGCGATCGATCGTCATCTTCTCCGCGGTATGTTCGCCCGGCTTGATCGCCACGGCGAAATACATGCGCGAATACTGCATGTTGATCTTGTGGAAGAAGTTGTCGTTATCGCCGATATCGGCATAGAAATTGGCGATATAGAAGGCCCAGCTGACCTCCTCGTAGCGGGCGAATTTCGTCCGCGACGCCGTCACGTGGCAGTAGCCGAGATGCGGGCTGTCGGCCAGCGTGCGGTGAAACACCATCTTCGGAAACTGGATCGCCCGGTGAAAGCCGTTGATCTGCTGGTGCGCCTGGGTGCCGGCCGATTGCAGCTTGCGGCCGGTCTTTTCGGCGACTTCCTGATGTGAGAGGTAACGGCGCTCTTCGGCCAGCCAGTGTGCCCGCTCCCGGGTGATCTTCCCGGTGCGCAGAAATTCGGAATGCGGCGCCGCTGGCGGCTCCTCCGGTTTGGTCTCGTCCCTGACGTCGAAATAGCGAAGTTTCGCCATGGCGCGTATTCCGTAAGCGTTTGTCCCTTGGCCCAAGAATAGGAGTTCATGCTTAATGTGCTCTTAAGGCCGCAAGCCGCGCCAACCCCTGAAAACTTGCAGTACCCCGGTGTCGTATTTGGGATAATGTCGGGAGAAGGCAAGCGGAGCACGGGTCTGCACCGTGGCTTTCGCAATGTCGCAATCGAAGGAAAAGAGTGGAAAATCCGTCAGGGCCTCGATTTTCGCAGCCACGCGTCATCCTGTCGTCAATTTCGAAGCCGATGTCGCTTTACAACCAAGACCCGGGGATGCCCGGTGCTTAAATGCCCCCATGACCAATGCTCCCGAAAGGGAGGGAAGCCAGACGCTTCCGAAAGCCATGCCTTTGATGGCTGAGCCGATTGCACGAGGATATGCAAATGGACATTCGCAGCAACGTTTTGCGGCAGCTCAAAAACCGGCGCGAAGGCTTCAGCCTTGAGCAGCCCTTCTATATCGACGAGGACTACTTCAAGCTCGATATGGAAATGATCTACTACCGCGACTGGCTCTTTATGGGCCACGATTGCGAACTGCCGAAGGCCGGCGCCTATTTCACCGTGCAGATCGGTCAGTATCCTGTCGTCATCGTGCGCGGCCGCGACAATGTCATCCGCGCCTTCCACAATTCCTGCCGTCACCGCGGCTCGCGGGTCTGCACCAAGGAGCACGGCTCGTCGGTCCGTCTCGTCTGTCCCTATCACCAGTGGGCCTACGATCTCGACGGCAAGCTCGCCTTCGCCCGCCATATGGGCGACGATTTCGACAAGAGCGGCTTCGGCCTGAAGCCGGTCCATTGCGAAAGCTTCGGCGGCTATATCTTCATCTGCCTCGCCGACAATGCGCCGGACTTCCAGCCCGTTCGCGACATGGTCACTCCCTACATGCTGCCGCATCGCCTGGCCGAGGGTAAGATCGCCTTCCAGAGCACGATCATCGAAAAGGGCAACTGGAAGCTCGTCTGGGAAAACAATCGCGAGTGCTACCACTGCGCCGCAAACCACCCGGAACTCTGCCGCACCTATCCGGAAGCCCCGAGCGTCACCGGCACCGATGGCGGCGCCGATGATCCGGAGATCGCCGGCCACTGGGCGCGCTGCGAGGCCGCCGGCCTGCCGAGCAAGTTCCAGATCTCGCCGGACGGCCAGTTCCGCGCCGCCCGCATGCCGCTGATCGAGGACGCCGAGAGCTACACCATGTCCGGCCGCCCGGCCGTCAAGCGCAAGCTGTCGGAAGACGTCACCATCGACCGCATCGGCACCATGCTGCTCTTCCACTACCCGACGACCTGGAACCACCTGCTCGGCGACCACGCGATCTCCTTCCGCGTCATCCCGCTCAGCGCCAACGAGACGGCCGTCACCACCAAGTGGATCGTTCACAAGGATGCCGTCGAAGGCGTCGACTACGATCTCGAAGAGCTGACGCATGTCTGGACCGAGACCAACGATCAGGACCGCCGCATCGTCGAGGAAAATGCCTTCGGCATTCACTCGCCGGCCTATGAGCCCGGTCCCTACTCGATGCTCCACGAGGGCGGCGTCATGCAGTTCCTCGAGTGGTACACCAACTTCATGGTCAACCGCCTGCAGGGCGACCAGGCGAAGCTTTCCGTCGTCGCCTAATATTTGCGTGATCTGACGAGCGCCGATGACACGGTTAATCTCCGGTTCATCGGCGCTTTCGTAACTTCAACCCGTGCTTGAAGAAAACGCCCGCTGGAACAATTTCCACCCTCGCGCGTTTGCTCGCAGGCAAATTCTGCTCTTGGGATTGGAGAACTACGATGATTGGCCTCAGTAAGAAGATTTCGGCCGCTGTCCTGTCCGTCGCCGTTGTCCTGACGAGCTTCCTGCCTTCCGAAGCGATGCCGCTGCCGGCAGCGCCGCAGGTCGCGCCGCAGGAGCAGGCTTCGAATGTTCAGGATGTCCAGTATCGCCGTTATTACGGCCGTCCGGGCTGGTATGGCGGTTATCGCGGCTATCCGTACTACCGCCGTGGCTACCGTCACTATAACGGCTACTGGTATCCGCTGGCCGCCTTCGGCGCCGGTGCGATCATCGGTGGTGCGATTGCTTCGCAGCCGCGCTATTACGCCCCACCGCCGGCCTATGCGCCGCGCCTGACGGCCGCGCATGTCCGCTGGTGCGAAAATCGCTACCGTTCGTATCGCGTCTACGACAACACCTTCCAGCCCTATGGCGGCCCGCGTCAGCAGTGCTATTCGCCCTACTGATATCGAGCGATCGGAATGACAAAAGCCCGGCAGAGATGCCGGGCTTTTTGCTGTCAGAGAATGTTGACCCGCTTCAGGAGCCACCAGGCAAACAGGATCGAGGCGAGGATCAGCGCCACCGCATACTCCGTGCCGCCGGTGCCCTGCGCGAAGGGCAGGTTGGCGGTGTTCATGCCGAAGAAGCCGGTCACCAGCGTCGGCGGCAGCAGGAAGGCGGTCATGATCGACAGGATGTAGAGATGCCGGTTGGTCTCGGAGGAGAGCTTCGAGTCGATTTCTTCGTGCAGCAGGCGGGCGCGCTCCTGCAGGGCGTAGATGTCGTGATCGACAGCTTCCAGCCGGCTCGTCAGCCGCCCGGCGATATCCTCGAAGCCGAAGGGCATCTCGTCCTCGTCTGAAGCGGAGGCCCGGCGCATCAGCGTCAGCACGTTTCTCAGATGCCGGTGGAGACGTACGATCGTCCGGCGCACCGGCGCCAGCCGCCGCCGCTCGTCGCGCGGCGTGTTGTCGTAGACGAAATCCTCGATCAGATTGAGCTCGTCTGTCAGGTCCATGACGACGGAGATCAACGTGCGCTGGAACTCGATGACCAGGAGCTCGAAGATATCGGCCGGATGATCGAACTTCGCCGGGTTCTTCTCGATCATGATCCGGGCGCGATCGACGCTGCGCAGCGGCTGCAGCCGCGTGGTGATGATGAACTTGCCCGAGATCGCGAAATGCAGCCAGCCGAGATCGGCTGTGTCCTGATCGAATTCGCGCTGGCAGTCGACCAGCGTTCCATAGAGCATCTGCTCGTCGACGGTGAGCGCCGCATGGGTATCGCGCGTCGTCAGCGCCGCCCGCGCGTCTTCGTTCAGTCCGGCAAGCTGCTCCAGCAGCGCCGGCACGCGGGCATCGACGAGATTGAGATGCAGCCAGTAGAAACCGTCCTGCGCGGTGAGCTCGGCTGCCTGCGCGCTGTTTTCCAGCCGGATCGCCGTCTTTGATCCTGCCGGAAATCGATAGGCCCAGATCAAGCCGGGAATATTGGCGGGCAATGTATCCATCGGCGGGGGATCCTCTTCGACGCAGGCATTCTCTTTTTGGCAATCCGCTCTAGAGATTCTCCATGACACCAGTTTGTGCAAGGGCTCGAATAAACTTGAGCCGGGACATCATGGCGCAGATCGGAAAACAAAATTGACGTTTACGTAAAAATCAATTAGCTCTGGCAGCGGAGGATGGCCTTTGCCGCGGGCAGGGCCGAGATGCGAGGAGACAAGATGTACAAGGCGCCCGTCGAGGATATCGCTTTCACCCTGAAGCATGTCGCTGGTCTGAAGGATGCGCTGGATAGCGGCATCTTCGGCGATCTCGGCGAAGACCTCGTCGATGCGATCCTCAACGAAGCCGGCCGTTTCGCAACCGAAGAAGTCGCCCCGCTTGCCGAGATCGGCGACAGGCAAGGCTCGCGCCTGATCGATGGCGAGGTGAAGACCCCCGATGGCTGGGCGAAGCTTTATCAGGAATGGATCGCCGGCGGCTGGAACAGCCTGACCGGGCCGGAGGAATTCGGCGGGCAGGGGCTCCCCGTGCTTCTCAATGTCGCCGCCCTCGAAATGTGGAATTCCGGCGCCACCGCCTTCGCGCTCTGCCCGACGCTGACGATGGGCGCCGTCGAGGCGCTCAGCGCCCATGGCTCGCCTGAACTGCAGCAGACCTATCTGCCGAAGCTGGTCTCCGGCGAATGGACCGGTACGATGAATTTGACAGAGCCGCATGCCGGTTCGGATGTCGGGGCGCTGAAGAGCCGCGCCGAACGCCGCGATGACGGCACCTACCGCATCTTCGGCCAGAAGATCTTCATCACCTGGGGCGAACACGACGCCACCGACAACATCATCCATCTCGTCCTCGCCCGCCTGCCGGATGCGCCTGCCGGAACGCGCGGCATCTCGCTTTTCCTCGTCCCGAAATTCCTGGTGAACGCCGATGGTTCGCTCGGCGCCCGCAACGATGTCTTCGTCCACTCGCTCGAACACAAGATGGGCATCCACGGCTCGCCGACCTGCACGATGATCTATGGCGACGGCAAGTTCGGCGATGAGAAGGGCGCCATCGGCTGGCTGATCGGCGAGGAGAACAAGGGGCTCAACTGCATGTTCACGATGATGAACAATGCCCGCCTGACGGTCGGCATGCAGGGCGTGGCGATCGCCGAGGCGGCGACCCAGAAGGCCATCGCCTTCGCGAAAGAACGCACCCAGGGCAAGGCGCCCGGCTGGAGCGGCTCCGGCATGAGCCCGATCATCGAGCATCCCGATGTCATCAGGATGCTGCTGACGATGAAGGCGCTGACGCAGGGTGCGCGCGCCATTTCCTATTCCTGCGCCCACGCCATCGACATGTCGCACCAGGGGAGCGGCGATACCAGGCATTGGCAGGAGCGCGCCGCCCTGCTGACCCCGATCGCCAAGTCCTTCGCCACCGACGCCGGCGTCGACGTCGCCTCGCTCGGTATCCAGGTGCATGGCGGCATGGGCTTCATCGAGGAAACCGGTGCCGCCCGTTTCCTACGCGACGCCCGCATCGCCCCGATCTACGAGGGCACCAACGGCATCCAGGCGATCGACCTCGTCACCCGCAAGCTGCCGCTCTCGAACGGCGAGCACGTGAAGGGCTTCATCGCCGAGCTCAGCGCCATTGCCGACGCCGTGCGCGGCTCGAACCTTGCTTCCTTCGGCGAAACCGCTGCCCGGCTGGATGCCGCGATCGCCGATCTGATGGAAGCCACCGTTTGGCTGATGAAGGCGCAGGCCGATGGCCAGATCGCTGAAGCGCTCTCGGGTGCCACGCCCTACCAGCGCCTTTTCGGCCTGGTGCTGACGAGCAGCTACCTTGCCAAGGGCGGCCTCGCCAAGGCCGGCGACGGCGCTGAAGAGGGCCGCATCGCGCTCTGCCGCTTCGCCGCCGAAAACCTGCTTTCCGAAACCGCTGCCCTGAAGGACCGCACCGTCAATGGTGCCGCGAGCCTTGCCGCAGCCCGCGCCATCCTGGCCTGAGGATCATCATGACCGATCACATCATCGTCGAGCAATCCGCCGAGCATCCCGGCGTCCAGATCATCCGCTTCAACCGGCCGGACAAGAAGAACGCCATCACCCGCGCCATGTATGTGCGGATGACGGAGGCGCTGAAGGCGGCCGATGAAGACGGCGCGATCCGCGCCACCGCCTTTCTCGGCACTGAAGGCGCCTTTTCCGCAGGCAACGACATCGCCGATTTCCTCGCGGCTGCGATGGGCGGCAGCCTCGGCCACGAGCTCCTCGATTTCCTCTATGCGCTGGTGAACTCCCGCAAGCCGTTGGTCTCTGGTGTCGATGGGCTGGCGATCGGCATCGGCACGACGATGCATATGCATTGCGACCTGACCATCGCCTCCCTCCGCAGCCAGTTCCGCACCCCCTTCGTCGATCTGGCGCTGGTGCCGGAAGCTGCTTCCAGCCTGCTTGCCCCCCGCATCATGGGCCATCAACGCGCCTTCGCCCTCCTGGCTGCAGGCGAGGACTTCTCGGCGGCCGACGCGCGCGATGCCGGATTGATCTGGAAGGTCTGCGCCCCGGGTGAGGTCGAACATCTGACGCTGGCAACCGCCGCCAAGCTCGCCGCCAAGCCCGCTTCCGCGCTGCGGATTGCCCGCGATCTCGTCCGCGGCCCGCGCGAACAGATTATTGCACGTATAGATGAAGAAGCGCGCCACTTCACCGCACAGTTGAAAAGCGATGAAGCAAGAAAAGCCTTCGAAGCCTTCATGCGGCGCTAATATAAAAACATAGGGTTTTAGCTAAATTTTAAGCGTGTTTTAATTCGAGCCTACTAATCAAAGGGTGACGAATTGCCCATTCGTCCGGGCGCATGACGCGCTTTGCTGAGCTTTGCCCAACCCCATTCGCCCGATCCGCGTTGCCGCGCAGTCCATCCGCGCAAACGAGACGGTGGAATACTTCGAAAGAACGCACTTGAAGAAGACGAATTTGATGACGCGCATCCTCGTCGCCGCGTCAGCCGTGGTTCTGGCGGCCTTCGCCGCCTTTTCCTATTACATCAACTCCGTTCAGCGCGACGTGACGACGGCTTCGATCGAGGCCAACATCCAGTCGTCGGGCGAGCAGGCTGCCCACAGCCTCGCCAACTGGATGAACGGCCGCGTGACGCTGACCGCCATGGTCGCCAACGCCATCGGCCGCGCAGCCGATCAGGCCGGCACGCTCAACGTCCTGCAGAACGATATCCTCACCAACCAGTTCGTCAGCACCTATTTCGGCGATGAGCAAGGCGTCTTCACCATGTGGCCGAAGCTGCCGATGCCCGATGGCTACGACCCGCGCAAGCGCCCGTGGTACCAGGATGCCGTCAAGGCCAATGCCAGCGTCATGACCGAGCCCTATGTCGATGCCTCCAGCGGCGACCTGATCATCAGCGCGGCCGTTCCGGTCCAGCGCGATGGCAAGCTCGCCGGCGTCGTCGGCAGCGACTTCTCGCTCGAAACCATGGTCAAGATGATCAAGGAGATCGATCTTGGCGGCCAGGGCACGGCTTTCCTCGTCAACAAGAGCGGCCAGATCCTCATCCACCCGGATGCCAAGCTCGTCACCAAGACGCTCGCCGATGCCTTCCCGGCGCAAACGCCGAAGATCGGCTCCGGCCTCGTCGCGACGGAATTCGGCGGCAAGCCGGTTCTCGTCAGCTTCATGCCGGTCACCGGCCTGCCGACCGTCGAATGGTATCTCGCCTTCGTCGTCGATAGCGACAAGGCTTTCGCTTCGCTCAACGAGTTCCGCATCGCCGCCACCATCGCAACGCTTCTCGCCGTCGGCCTGATGATCGCTGCCATGGCCTGGCTGCTGCACGGCCTCGTCGTTCAGCCGGTCACCGCCATGACCGCCGCGATGCAGAAGCTCGCCGCCGGTGATTTCTCGGTCGCCATTCCGGGCGAGGAGCGCCGCGACCAGATCGGCTCGATGGCCGAAGCCGTCGCGGTCTTCAAGGCCAACGCGATCGACCGCCAGCGTCTGGAAGGTGAGGCCGAAGAGGGCCGTTCGCTGACCGAGCGCGAGCGCCAGGACCGCGAACAGCAGAAGGCCCGCGAAGCATCCGAAATCCGTACTGCCGTCGATGCCCTTGGCGGCGCTCTCGGTGCTCTCTCGGACGGTAACCTCGCTCACCGCATCGAGACGCCCTTCGCCGCCCATCTCGACCGCCTGCGCAACGACTATAACAGCGCCGTCGGCAAGCTGCATGGCGCTCTCCAGACGGTCGGCAGCAATGCCAATGCGATCGACGCCGGTGCCGCCGAAATCCGTACCGCCGCCGATGGTCTCGCCCGCCGCACCGAGCAGCAGGCAGCCTCCGTCGAGGAAACCGCAGCTGCGCTCGAAGAGATCACCACGACCGTCAAGGACACGGCCCGCCGCGCCGAGGAAGCCGGCAATCTGGTCGATCGCACCCGCAACGGTGCCGAGCAGTCAGGCCAGATCGTCCGCAAGGCCGTCGATGCCATGACCGGCATCGAGCACTCCTCGGAGCAGATCTCCAGCATCATCAGCGTCATCGACGACATCGCCTTCCAGACCAACCTGCTTGCGCTGAACGCCGGTGTCGAAGCCGCGCGTGCCGGTGAAGCCGGCAAGGGCTTCGCCGTCGTCGCCCAGGAAGTCCGCGAGCTCGCCCAGCGTTCTGCAAAGGCCGCCAAGGAAATCGAGGCGCTGATCACCGCATCGAACGCCCAGGTCCGCTCCGGCGTGACGCTGGTCGGCGAAACCGGCAAGTCGCTGGAGGCGATCGTCGCGCAGGTCCAGGAGATCAGCCGCCATGTCGGCGCGATCGTCACCGCAACCCGCGAACAGTCGACCGGTCTCCACGAGATCAACACGGCCGTCAACACCATGGACCAGGGCACGCAGCAGAACGCCGCCATGGTCGAGGAGCAGACGGCTGCCAGCCACGGTCTCGCAACGGAAGCCGCCAAGCTGATGCAGCTGCTCTCGCAGTTCAACCTCGGCACCGGCCACGCCGCCGCATCCGGCCACCGCCGCGTCGCCTGATACGGTCTGTCCCCGAATTGAAGATGCCCGCGGAGACGCGGGCATCTTTGTTTGTACAAATAGCTAGGTATTTGCCTAACTATTATTGACAGGCAGCCGCGGATACGTATAGTTAGGTGTATGCCTAACCAATCACATGCACTCGATCTGATGTTTCAGGCGCTGGCCGATCCGGCGCGGCGCAGCATGGTCGATCGCCTGTGCAAGGGGCCGGCCTCCGTCAAGGAACTGGCGGAGCCGCTCACCATGGCCCTGCCTTCGGTTCTGCAACACCTGCAGATGCTGGAAGCGAGCGGCCTGGTGAAATCGGAAAAACTCGGCCGCGTGCGGACCTGCCGCATCGAGCCATCGGCGCTGCGTTCGGCCGAAAGCTGGATCAACGAGCGCCGCACCCATTGGGAGCGCAGCCTCGACAGGCTGGGAGAATACCTGAAAGCCAACCCGGAAATGCCAGAGGTAGAGGAGTAAGCGCATGTCTGAATACAGCACCGTCCATTCCACCTTCTCCGTCGAACGCACCTACGAAGCCTCGCCCGCCCGCGTCTTCGCCGCATGGTCGGATCCGAAGGCCAGGCTGCAATGGGAAGCGATCGGCGACAACTTCACCACCACCTATACGCAGAACGATTTCCGCGTCGGCGGCCGCGATGTCAGCAAGTTCGATTTCGGCAAGAGCGACCAATACGTCGCCGACGCCCGCTACGAGGATATCGTCAAGGGCCGCCGCATCGTCTACGCCTACACGATGTCGCATAACGAACGCCGCATCTCCTCGTCGCTGACGACGATCAGCCTGACGCCGGTCGCCGAGGGCACCCATGTCGTACTCACCGAACAAATCACCATCCTCGACGGCGGCGACAAGGTCGAATACCGCCAGGCGGGCATCGAAGGCCAGCTCGATCAGCTTGGAGGTTTCCTGGCGGGCCAGCCGGTGGCTTGATGAGGGCTGTCCACGACGTTGGGCGGAGGTAGCCGCGGCTATCCGTTCTCTCTTGAAGACGCTGGCCAGAAGGGTCCGTTAAGGGGCCGCACACACAACATCTCCCTCATCCCTGTGCTTGTCACAGGGATCCAGCCTGCCCAAGTCCTTGGGCAGAAGGACTCTTCCCGCCGCGCAGACGCGCGGCGACTGGATTCCTGTGACAAGCACAGGAATGAGGGCAGTCTTGAAGGGCGCGCTTAATAAAAAGGGCGCCAGAACAGGAGCAGCGGCGCCTACTTCTCCAGCGTCGCCACCACTTCCACATGCGCCGTCCAGAGGAACTGGTCGATCGGCGTGACGCTGGTGATGCGGTAGCCGCCTTCGATCAGGATCGCGAGATCGCGGGCCAGCGTCAGCGGATTGCAGCTGACGGCGACGACTTTCTTGACGGCCGAGCGCGCCAGTTCCTGCGACTGGAATTCGGCGCCGGCACGCGGCGGATCGAAGACCACGGCGTCGTAATGCTTGAATTCCGCGGTCATCAGCGGACGGCGGAAGAGGTCGCGCTTCTCGACGCTCACCGGCTTCAGCCCCTGCGCCTTGCGGGCGGCGTGATCGAGGGCGGCAAGCGCCTTGTCGTCGCCTTCGACCGCATGGACGCGGCCGATGCGGGCGAGCCGGAGCGAGAAGGTGCCGGAACCGGCGAAGAGATCGGCGATGCGCTTCGCCTTGCCGACATGGGCAACGACGAGTTCCGCCATCGCCTCTTCGGCAGGCTTCGTCGCCTGGGTGAAGCCGCCAGCCGGAGGCGAGACCTGCACGCCGCCGAAATCGACCACCGGCTTCTGCGGCTCGACGAGGATTTCGCCGTTCAGCGAGACGCGGGCGATGCCGCGCATGCCGAGCACGGTCTCGACGGCCTTGCGGCGCTGCTGGTCGGGAAGCTTCTTGATGCCGTCGACGGCGAGGTCGAGGCCGGACAGCGTCTCCAGCACCGAGATACGGAAGGCTTCGGCATTCGTTGCCATCGCCGCGCCGATCGCCTTGATCGCCGGCAGCCGGGCCATGATCCCTGCCGACGAGATCGGACATTCCTCGATCGCCACGATATGGTGGCTTTCGGCCTGGTTGAAACCGATCAGCATGTCCTTCTCGGTCTTGCGCGCGGCAAAGACGACGCGGCGGCGCTCGCCGGGATGTGCGGCAACGAGTTCGCCGACCTCGGCATCGATCCCCTGCGATTTCAGCGCGTTGACGACCAGCTGCCGCTTGAAGGCGCGATAGGGCGCGTCCGAAAGATGCTGCAGCGTGCAGCCGCCGCAGGTGCCATTGATGCCGTCGGAGCCGAAATGGCGGCAGGCCGGCTCCTGCCGGTCCGGCGAGGCCTTGGCGATCGACATGATCGTGCCCTGGTTCTTGACGCGCGCGATCGCGACCTCCTCGCCCGGCAGCGCGAAGGGCACGTAGATCGCGCCGTCCCTGCCTTCGGCGATACCGTCGCCCTGTCCGCCGAGTTTCTTGATCGTGACTGTTTCGGTGCTCACGGCTTTATTCCTGCCAGTAGATATTCCTGATTGCCGTCACCGCCCGCAATCGGCGAGGCGATGAGGCCGAGGCTCTTCCAGCCCATGTCTTCGGTAAACCAGCGCTCCAGCTCTGCAGCCACCGACGGCGCGGAGGAGGGGTCTTTCAACAGGCCGCCCTTGCCGATCGCCTCGCGCCCGGCCTCGAACTGCGGCTTGACCAGCAGGGCTGCCTTGGCGCCCGGCTCGGCGATGTCGAGTGCCGGGGCAAGCGCCAGCTTCAGCGAAATGAACGAGACGTCGGAAACGAGGAAGGTCACCGCATGGCCGATATCGTCGGCCGTCAGATTGCGGGCGTTCAGCCCCTCGATATTGGTGACGCGCGGATCGGCCGAAATGCGCGGATGCATCTGCCCGTGGCCGACATCGATCGCCGTCACATGCGCCGCACCGCGCTCCAGCAGCACTTCCGTGAAGCCACCGGTCGACGCGCCGACGTCAAGACAGTGATGCCCGGCCGGATCGAGCCGGAAGTGATCGAGCGCTGCCGTCAGCTTCAATGCCGCGCGCGAGACGTAATCCTGCGCCGGATCGTCGATTTCGATCTCGGCCGTTTCGGCAAACAGCGCGCCCGGCTTGGTGACGATCTTGCCGCCCACCTTCACGGTGCCGCGGTCGATGGCATCGCGCGCCCGCGAGCGGCTGGCAAAAAGACCGAGGCTGACGAGCAGCTGGTCGAGACGTTGTGGGTTCTGATCGGACATCGGCAGTCCATGACTGGCAAAACCCGCGCTTGCAAGCCTTTTGTTTGCAGCGCCGCCGTTGACGCCCGCCGGGACCCGGCGATAATTCCGGCTCCGGTCATGGGGCAGGGGAGTGAGACGGCATGCCGATATCGAGAAGCGCGGCTGTGATCGCCGCCGTCCTGACTGCCGCCCCGGCGCTCGCCAACGATACGATGGCCGAGCTCAAAACCGGCGGCCTGACCTTCATCGAATCCCCTGACGTCAGCATGGAGAGCGAGGCGCTTTTCATCTCGGCCAGGGAAGTCCGCGTCGATTACGTCTTCGAAAACAGCGCCGACAAGGATGTCGAGACGCTCGTCGCCTTCCCGATGCCGGATCTGCCGGGCCATGTGGAGAGCGATATCGCCATCGCCGATTCCGGCAAGGACAATTTCCTCGATTTCACGGTGACGCAGGACGGCAAGCCGATATCGCCGGCATTGCAGCAGCGGGCGATCGCCGCCAGCATCGACGTCACCGATGACCTGAAGGCGCAGAACATTCCGCCGCTCCCGTATGCCGAAGGCACGGCCGCAGCGCTCGAAAAGCTCCCCGACGCGGTCAAGCAGGACTGGCTCTCCCGCGGCCTGCTCTACGACGACGTCTATGACAATGACGGCAGCGGCATGAAGCATCACATGACGCCGCTCTGGACGCTGCGCTCCACCTACTGGTGGAAGACCGTCTTTCCGGCCGGGGCGAAGGTGACGGTCTCACACCGCTACACGCCGAGCGTCGGCGGCACGGTGGCGATCAGCTTCCTGGAGGAGGGGCAGGCCAAGGGTGACCGCTTCGCCGAATATAGCAGCCGCTACTGCATGGACGGAGGCTTCGTCAAAACGGCGCAGAAACTTGCGAAGGCTGAGGCGAATGGCGGCCCGAACTATACCGAAAGCTGGATTTCCTACATCCTGAAGACCGGCGCCAACTGGAACGGCCCGATCAAGAGCTTCAAGCTGACGCTGGATAAGGGCGACCCGAAAAACCTCATCAGCTTCTGCGGCTCGAACGTCAAGAAAACCGGCCCGACGACATTCGAGATGACGGCGGCGGATTTCTGGCCGGAGCGGGATCTCGATATTCTGATCCTCAATGCGCCCGGGCAGGTCCAGTAAGCGCCGGGGCGGCGCAATATCGCCATCCCCTATTTTTGTGCGGTGCAAACTTAAACAATTTTAAAGCCCGGCCGCCTAGGTTCGCCCCGATTGCAGTGGTTCGCCTGAATCGCTTTTGCCATGACGGCACGCATTTTCTGCCCGCAAATCATGTTCCTCCCAAATTTCTTAGCCTGCTGCCGTCGCCCCGCGGTGGCCCGATCAGACACGCCGATTATTTGCCAGGAGAATTACCGGTGTTCGCCAATATCTCACTCAAGGGGAAGCTCGCGGCGACGTTCGCAGCCCTCATCGTCATTTTCGTTGCCGTCTCGTCCTTCGTCTATATGAAGGCAAACGCCTCCGCTGAGGCCTCCGCACAGCAGGAAAAATCCGAGCTGCTCGTCAACCAGGTAGACGACGCGCTGCAGGCCATGCTTGAGCAGGCCGTCAATCTGCGCGGCTTCATCCTCTTCCGCTCCGACAGCACCTATGGCGATATCTTCGCCAATCGCGAGCGCATGCTGAAGGCGATTGCCGCCGCCAAGCAAACCGCTGCCGGCGAGCCCGAAATCCTCGACATGATCGACGGCATGCAGAAGGCTGCCGACATCTATTTCCATGAGCTCGCCGAGCCGCAGGCCAAGGCCCGCAAGGAAACCGAAACCCCGATCGCCGATGTCGTCAAGATCGGCGTCAACGCCACCAAGGGCCAGCTCGACGGCTTCCGTCAGGCTTCCGCCAAGATCAAGGCTGCCGCCCGCGACAAGTCCGCTGAGCTCGCCGCCATCCAGGCCGATGCCGATAGCGACCTCAACAGCACGCTGCTCTTCGGTGGTATCGGCGCCTCGCTCGCCGCTGCCGTTCTCGCATGGCTGTTGTCGCGCGCCATCGTCCAGCCGATCATCGGCATGACGACGGCGATGAGCCGCCTTGCCGACGGCCATCACAATGTCGACGTTCCCGCCCTCGACCGCCGCGACGAAGTTGGCCGCATGGCCCAGTCGGTTCTGGTCTTCAAGGATGCGGCTGCTGAAAAGCTCCGTCTTGCTGGCGAAACCGACCGCATGCGCAGCGATGCCGAGCGTCAACGCCAATTCTCCGACGAGGAGAAGGCCCGCGAAGCCGCCGACATCCGCTTCGTCGTCGATGGCCTGGCAACCGGCCTCTCGAACCTCGCAAACGGCGATGTCGCAAGCCGCATCACCACGCCGTTCTCCGCCCAGTTCGACGGTCTGCGCACCGACTTCAACAATGCCGCCGGCAAGCTGCAAGCGACCCTGCAGTCGGTTGGCCGCAACGCTTCGGCGATCAATGCCGGCGCCGGTGAAATCCGTTCGGCAGCCGATGATCTCGCCCGCCGCACCGAGCAGCAGGCCGCAGCCGTCGAAGAGACCGCAGCAGCCCTCGAGCAGGTCACGACCACCGTTCGCGACAGTGCCAAGCGCGCCGAAGATGTCGGTCAGCTGGTCGAGCGCGCCCGCCTCGGCGCCGAGCGCTCCGGCGACGTCGTCCGCAAGGCCGTCACCGCCATGGAGCAGATCGAGAAGTCCTCGGGCGAGATCGGCAACATCATCGGCGTCATCGACGACATCGCCTTCCAGACCAACCTGCTTGCGCTGAACGCCGGTGTCGAAGCAGCGCGTGCCGGTGAAGCCGGCAAGGGCTTTGCCGTCGTCGCCCAGGAAGTTCGCGAACTCGCCCAGCGTTCCGCAAACGCCGCGAAGGAAATCAAGGCGCTGATCAACACCTCAGGCGAGCAGGTCAGCACCGGCGTTTCGCTGGTCGACCAGACCGGCAAGGCGTTGGCCGAAATCGTCACCGAGGTCCAGGAGATCAACCGTCACGTCGGCGCGATCGTCACCGCCACTCGCGAACAGTCCGTCGGCCTGCAGGAGATCAACACTGCGGTCAACAACATGGACCAGGGCACCCAGCAGAACGCCGCCATGGTCGAGGAACAGACGGCCGCCAGCCACTCGCTGGCCCAGGAAGCTGCATCGCTGGATGCCCTCCTGCACCAGTTCAAGCTCGGTGCCGCCGCAGCCGTTGCCGTCGCCCCGCGCGCCGCCATCGCCCAGCCGGCTTCCCGCCCGGTCGCCTCTCCGGCCCGCGCACTGAACAACCGCGTCGCCAGCGCCTTTGGCGGCCGCGCTGCAACGGCCGCTGCTGTTGTGCAGGAAGATTGGGAAGAGTTTTGAGACCAGCCTGATTGTTTGAAACGGGGCCTCCGGGGGAAACTTCGGGGGCCTTTTGTTTTGGGCGCTTGCGGGTGTGGCCCCCTCATCCGGCTGCCGCCACCCTCTCCCCGAGGGGGTCCGAAGGACGGGTCGAGACCGTTGGCTCGACCCCGGTGGGCAGGGTGAGGGGGCTCCGGGGCGCGACAGTAACTACCGAGGCTTACCCCGCCACCACCCGCATCCGCTCCACATCCCGCCGCGGCGGCACGCTGTGGACCCGCACATAATCCCGGCTGAACTGCGAAGGGCTATCATAGCCCACGCGAAACCCCGCTTCCGCCGCCGTCAGCCCCTCCGTCACCATCAGCCGCCGCGCCTCCTGCAATCTGAGTTGCGTGCGAAACTGCAGCGGGCTCATCGCCATCACCGATTTGAAATGCTCGTAGAAGGTCGAGGCGCTCATGCCCGCCACCGAGGCGAGATGCTCGATCGCGAAGGGCTCGCTGAAATTCTTCCGGATGAAATCGACGGCACGGCCGATCTGGTTCAGCCGGCTTTCGCGATTGGCGATCTGCCTCAGCAGCGGCGCCTGCGGGCCGCGGATCAGGCGGTAGAGCATCTCGCGCTCGATCATCGGCGCCAGAACACCGGCGTCCTCGGGCGCATCCAGCAGCTGCAGCATCCGCACGGCAGCATCGAGCAGCTCCGGCGTCGAAGCGCTGACGCCGGCTGCCGCACTCTCGTTTGCCTTGTTCTCCGCCGCAGGCATCAGCTCCGCCAGCATGCCGCGATCGAGCTGCAGCCGCATGCAGAGATAGGGCCGGTCGGCGCTCGCCTCGACGACCGCGCCGATCACGGGCAGGTCGACGCCGACGACGAGATAGTGGGCGCTGTCATAGACATGCACCCGGTCGCCGACCACCGCACGCTTCCGCCCCTGCGCGACGATGCAGCAGGAGGGCTCGTACATCGTGTGGATCGGCTCTGTTTTCGCCGAGGATCGTATGATCCCGACGCGCGGCAGGGCGGTGTCGAAGCTGCCGTCGGTTCCGGCATGGCGATCGATCAATTCTGCAAGCTGGGCAATCTTTTCCATGGGAGCAGCATGAACGGCAGCGGCGCAAATGCCAAGCCGTGACGCACCGCTTCCGGAATATCGTGCAAGAAATCCGGAGAAGCCTGCTACCGGCCGGTGCCATCAAGCGAGCATCTTCTGCCGGGGCCGCGATTGGCGGCCGTCACAGCCACAGCATGAGGAAGAAGACATGACCGGCATCCGAGGCAAGACAGTTCTGATCACTGGCGCCAGCAGCGGCATTGGCGCCGCAACCGCCCGCGAACTCGGCGCCGCCGGCGCCGGGCTCGTCATCGGCGCAAGGCGGACCGACCGGCTGGAGGCGCTGGCAACCGAAATCCGCAATGACGGCGGCACCGTCGAATTCCGCGCCCTCGACGTGACCGACCGCGCCGACATGGAGACCTTCGCCAAGGCGGCGATCGATGCCTTCGGCCGCATCGACGTTCTCGTCAACAATGCCGGCGTCATGCCGCTATCGCTGATGTCGTCGCTGAAGGTCGAGGAATGGGACCGGATGATCGACGTCAACATCAAGGGCGTGCTCTATGGTATCGCCGCCGTGCTGCCCTTCATGAATGCGCAGGAAAGCGGCCAGATCATCAACGTCTCCTCGATCGGCGGCCTTGCGGTGTCACCGACCGCGGCGGTCTATTGCGCCACCAAATTCGCGGTGCGGGCGATCTCCGACGGCCTGCGCCAGGAGAACCGCAAGCTCCGCGTCACCTGCATCAATCCCGGCGTCGTCGAATCCGAACTCGCCAGCACCATCACCGAGCCCTTCGCGAAGGATGCCATGGCCACCTACCGCGCCATCGCGCTGAAGGGCGATGCGATCGCCCGCGCCATCCGCTTCGCGATCGAACAGCCCGAGGATGTCGATGCCAACGAGATCACCATCCGCCCGACGGCCAACGCGGCGATCTGACCATGCGCGGGCTCTCTCTGATAACAGGCGCCGCCCTCTGCGGCGCCACCCTTGCCTTCGCCAATGACCAGGAGACGACAATGCAGACCCATCCCTATATCGGCATGTGGATCACCGCCGACGGCCATATCCGCCAGGAACTCCTGCCGAACGGCCGCTACGACGAAGCCCGCGGCACCCGCAAGAGCGCCTACCGGGGACGCTACGAGGTGACCGGCGACCACATCGAATACTGGGACGACACCGGCTTCACCGCCGACGGCGACTTCATCGACGGCGTACTGCACCATGGCGGGATGGTGTTTTATCGGGATGGGAAGGTGGAATAGTTCTCAAGCGGAGGTGGTGCCCGCGGCCCCCTCTCATCCGGCCCTATGGGCCACCTTCTCCCCGCGGGGGAGAAGGGATCGGAGACGTTGCGGCAATTCCCTTCTCCCCTCGGGGAGAAGGTGCCCGAAGGGCGGATGAGGGGGCTCCGGGTAGGGAGCTTCAGACTTACCCAGCAACCCCAACCGCAACACTGCGGCCAAGCGCCCGGAACACCGTCGAAACGATCCCGGCGCGATCGAGCCCTGCATGGGCATTCATCGCCTCGGGCTTCGCCTGTTCCATCCAGATATCGGGCATCACAAGCGAGCGAACCTTCAGCCCGTTGTCGAGCAGGCCTTCCATCGCCAGGAATTGCATGACGTGGCTGCCGAAGCCGCCGACGGAACCTTCCTCGATAGTGATCAGGATTTCGTGGTGGGCAGCGAGCTGGCGGATCAGGTCGTGATCGAGCGGCTTGGCAAAGCGCGCGTCGGCAACGGTGGTCGACAGACCGGCCGCATCGAGATCTTCGGCGGCGAGCAGGCTGTCCGCAAGGCGCGTGCCGAAGGAGAGGAGAGCGACCTTGGTGCCTTCCTTGACGATCCGGCCCTTGCCGATCTGCAGGATTTCGCCGCGAACGGGCATTTCTACGCCGACACCTTCGCCGCGCGGATAGCGGAACGAGATCGGACCGGCATCATAGGCAGCGGCCGTGCGCACCATATGCTTCAGCTCCGCCTCGTCGGCCGCCGCCATCACGACGAAGCCCGGCAGTGCCGCCAGGAAGGTCGTGTCGAAGGATCCCGCATGCGTCGGCCCATCGGCGCCGACGAAACCGGCGCGGTCGATCGGGAAGCGGACCGGCAGGCCCTGAATGGCGACGTCATGGACGACCTGGTCATAGGCGCGCTGCAGGAAGGTGGAATAGAGCGCCGCAAACGGCTTGTAGCCTTCGGCGGCGAGACCCGCCGCAAAGGTCACCGCATGCTGCTCGGCAATGCCGACATCGAAACAGCGGGCCGGATAAAGGCTTGCCAGCTTGTCGAGACCGGTGCCGTTGGGCATGGCGGCCGTGATGCCGACGATCTTGTCGTCGAGCTCGGCTTCCTGCACCAACGCTTCGGCGAAGACGCTCGTATAGCTCGGCGCATTCGGCTTCACCTTCGCCTGCGCGCCGGTGATGACATCGAACTTGTTGACGCCGTGATACTTGTCAGCGGCAGCTTCCGCCGGCGGATAACCCTTGCCCTTCTGGGTCACGACATGGATCAGCACCGGACCTTCGGCATGATCGCGCACATTGCGCAGCACCGGTAGGAGGTGCTCGAAGGAATGACCGTCGATCGGGCCGATATGGTAGAAGCCCATCTCCTCGAACATCGTGCCGCCGGTCACATAGCCCCGGGCATGCTCGACGGCGCGGGTAATCGCCCGGTCGACCTTCTTGCCTAGATAGGCCGTCAGTTTCTTGCCGAAGTCGCGGAAGCCCATATAGGTTCTCCCGGACGCCAGACGCGCCAGATAGGCGCTCATCGCGCCGGTCGGCGGAGCGATCGACATGTCGTTGTCGTTGAGGATGACGATCAGCCGCGCGTCGAGTGCGCCGGCATTGTTCATTGCCTCATAGGCCATGCCAGCCGACATCGCGCCGTCGCCGATGACGGCAATCACGCGCTTGTCGGTCTGGTCGAGCTCGGCAGCGACAGCCATGCCGAGACCGGCCGAAATCGATGTCGATGAATGCGCGGCGCCGAAGGGGTCGTATTCGCTTTCGGCCCGGCGGGTGAAGCCGGAGAGACCGTTCTCCTGGCGCAGCGTGCGAATGCGGTCGCGGCGGCCGGTCAGGATCTTGTGCGGATAACACTGGTGGCCGACATCGAAGATCAGCCGGTCGTCAGGCGTGTTGAAAACGCTGTGGATGGCGATCGTCAGTTCGACGACGCCAAGCCCTGCACCCAGATGTCCGCCGGTGCGCGACACGGCGTCGATCATCTCGTCGCGAACCTCGCGTGCGAGCTGTGGCAGCTCGCGGTCATCGAGCTTGCGCAGGTCGGCTGGAAGCTTGACCTGATCGAGCAGCGGTGTCTTCGGCGGTTGTGTCACGGGCGGGCGCTCTTTCTTATCATTCTCGGAGATGCTTATTCCGATTAAATTGCGGCGAAACAAGTGCGTTTCAAGAACCGCAACCGCTCCATTCTAGAGAAGTTCAGCCTTCAGGCAAAGGCACGAATTCCTCTTCATCCCCCGGAACGATGTCGAAACGGCCGGTGCGCCATTCTTCCTTGGCCTTCTCGATCCGCTCTTTCGACGATGAGACGAAGTTCCACCAGATATAGCGCTTGGAATTCAGCGCCGCGCCGCCGAAGAGCATCAGGTGACAGCCCTGTTCGCCCCCTTCGAGCGTGATCGCATCGCCGGGCCGGAAGACCAGCAGCTGATCGGGCGCAAACCGGTCGCCGGCAATCACCACCTCGCCGGAGAGAACGTAGACGGCGCGCTCTTCATGCGCAGCACCGAAGGGAAATTTCGATCCCGGCTGCAGGCTGATATCGGCATAGAGCGTATCGGTGAAAACCGTCACCGGCGACTTCAGCCCCTCGAAGGAGCCGATCACCACGCGCCCGGTCACCCCGCCATCGTCGATCAGCGGCATGTCGCCCTTTTCGGTATGGGTGAATTCCGGGTTCATCTCTTCCTTTTCATCGGGCAGCGCCAGCCAGGTCTGCAGGCCGGACATCGCGAGCGGATGGCCGCGCAGATTGTCGGGCGTACGCTCCGAATGCACGATCCCGCGCCCCGCCGTCATCAGGTTGATATCGCCCGGCCGGATCACCTTCTCGGTGCCGAGGCTGTCGAGATGGCGGATCTCGCCGTCGAACAGATAGGTGACCGTCGAAAGCCCGATATGCGGATGCGGCTTCACATCCAGCGCCTCGTCGGGCCTCAGGATCGCCGGCCCCATCCGGTCGAAGAAGATGAACGGCCCCACCAGCCGCCGCTGCCTGGTCGGCAGCGCGCGCCGCACCTGGAATCCGCCGATATCGCTGGTGCGCGGAATGATCAGGTTCTCGATCGCATCACAGGCAAAGGCATCGCCGGGGAGGGGGTCTTTACCGGGGAAGAAGGACATGGCGGTTCTCCAAGCGGGATTTGCCGCCAACCTAAACAGTTCGGCGAGGCGGTGGTAGTGAAAGTTTCTATGTCGCTTGACGACATATGTCATGTGATGACATATTTATACGATGAAAGCCGAGCGCGTCATTCGCGAACGCATCGTTTTCGGTGACGGCGCGATACTCGAAATGAAGGTCTGGCGTGTTCCTGTGCAAGTGCCCGGTTCCCGGCACATGCTGAAATACTCGCTTTTCTACGGCAGGCCGGGCGAGCGGCTGATCGGCTATGACAACGAGCGCGGCAAGGGCGACCATCGCCATTATGGCGAGCGCGAGGAAGCTTACGCCTTCGTCTCGATCGAGCAGATGCTTCTGGATTTTCAGGCCGACGTCGAAAGGCTGAGAGGAGAATGGATATGAGCAAGGATATCGAACTGCATATCGGCGGCTCCTTCGCGGACGCGGCCAAGCGCGTCACCGATGCCTGGCATCGAGCCGAAGCAGGCGAGACGGTCTCCGAGGATCATCTCACCTTCGTTGGCTGGGACGCCTTCTCGCGCACGATGACGGCCAAGCGGCTGGAGCTGCTGCGTCACCTCCACCGGCATCCGCAGACGAGCATTTCGGCACTGGCGAAAAGCCTGAAGCGCGATTATCGCCGGGTGCACGAGGATGTCGAAATTCTCTCCGAAGCCGGACTGATCGAGCGGGACGGAAACGGTCTGCGCACCGGCTATGACGAAATCAGAACGGTGATCGCCCTCTAGGCCAATCAAGCCCCGTCGAGAGGCTCCACGCCCTGCGGCTTGCCCGAGCGGTCGAGGCGGATCTTCTCGATGCGGTTTTCAGCTGCCGAGAGCAGCGTTTCGCAATGCTTCTTCAGTGCTTCGCCGCGCTCGTAGATCTCGATGGATTCGTCCAGCGCCACGTCGCCGCGTTCGAGACGGGCAACGATGCTTTCGAGTTCGGCCACGGCCTTTTCGAAGGAAAGACCTGATACCTCAGGCTTGGCGCTGTCAGTCATACTCAACCCTTCATCAATCGAAGCACATGCAGCCCGGCCGATTCGGCCAGACCTTCGAGATCATAGCCGCCTTCCAGCAGGCTGACGACCCGGTTGGAGGCGCTTTTGTCGGCTATCTCCAGCAATCTTCCGGTCGCCCAGTCGAAATCCTCGCCGACGAGATTGATCTGCGCCAGCGGATCGCGGTGATGGGCGTCGAAGCCGGCGGAGATGATGATCAGGTCCGGCCGGAAGTCGTTAAGCGCCGGCAGCACGCGGGACTTGAACGCCTCGCGGAAATGATCGCTGCCGACATTCGGCGAAAGCGGCGCATTGACGATCGTGCCGTGCTTGCCGCTTTCGTCCTTGGCGCCGGAGCCCGGATAGAGCGGCATCTGGTGCGTCGAGCAGAACAGAACCGAGGGATCGTCCCAGAAGATATCCTGCGTGCCGTTACCGTGATGCACGTCCCAATCGACGATCGCGACGCGCTCGGCGCCGTAGCGCCTCTGCGCGTGGCGGGCGGCAATCGCGGCATTGTTGAAGAAGCAGAAGCCCATCGCCTTGTTCTTCTCGGCGTGATGGCCGGGCGGACGGGCCGCGACGAAGACATTGTCGGCCTTGCCGGTGAAGACGTCGTCGACGGCAGCCATCGCCCCGCCGACGCCGGTCAAGACCGCCTGCAGGCTCTTGGCGCTGGCATAGGTATCGGCTTCCAGCTGGTTGATTTCGCCTTCTTCTTCCGGGATCTGCCGCATCACGGCGAAGAGATGCTCTTCGGGATGGGCCAGCAGCACTGCGTCCTCATTGGCCTGCGGCGCCTCCTTGCGGTCCAGCCGCTCGAAATTCGGATGGCCGAGCGCGACATTGATGGCGCGCATGCGGTCCGGCCGCTCCGGATGGCCCTCCGGTGTCACATGTTCGAGGAAGATCGGATGTTCGTAAAGACGGGTGCTCATGGCGAAATACTTATCCTCTGGCCCTGTCATGATCCACAGCAGATGGTGCTGGGGCGGGCTATTTCAACAGACACATGCTGTCGCAACCACGTCACGGCAAGCGTTTACTTCACCTCGGGCCGGGCCTAGTCTTGCTCGTGATGGCAGGGGGAGCCGGCAGACGATGGTGAAGGCAGCGCGCTCGAACAGAGAGCAGATCCGCATTCCGTTCCGTGACGTGGACATGAACGGGCAGATGTTTCTCGCCTCGTACATTTCCTATGCCGAATCCGCGCTGGCCGGTTTCTGGTCGATGCGGCCGGAACTCGCCGATGAGCCGCTCTACATCGCCTGCAAGGTCTCCTGCACGCTGCACCGCCCGCTGCGATACGAAGAGGACGCGGTCTTCACCGCCGCCGTCGACAAGATCGGCCTGAGGTCCGTCGGCTTCGTGGTCGCCGTCGATGCGGATGGAGAGCGTGCCGCCGAAGTGGAGATCACCTGGCAGGCCCGCAGCCGCGAGATCGGCGAGCCAGTCTCGCTGCCTGAAGAGACGCGCGACTGGCTCTACACGTTTCTCGATTAGGCGCGAACCGGCAGCAGCGGATAGCCGACCATGACGGCACGGCCGACGAGGGCTGCGACGAAGGCCTTGGCGACATCGCCGGGCACGAAGGCCATGGAGCCGACAAAGGCCTGCTCGAGGCTGACACCACCGGCAATCGCCAGATAGATGATCCCGAAGGCATAGAGAACGACGATCCCGCCGATCATCGCCGACAGGAAGAAGCCGACGGTCTGCACGAGACCGGACTGCTCGGCCTTGACGAGACGCTCGCTGAGATAGCCGGTCGTGAAGGCGGCAAACAGCCAGCCGATCAGGAAGCCGGTGGTCGGCGCCGCAAAGGCGGCAAGTCCGCCGCGGCCGCCCGAAAGAACCGGCAAGCCGATGGCGACGAGCACCCAGACGATCAGTACGGCGATGGAGCCGCGGCGCGCGCCGAGAACGACACCGGCCATCATCACGCCCATCGACTGCGCGGTGATCGGCACCGGAATGAAGCCCAGGGTGATCGGCGGCAGAATGCCGAGCGCCACGATGATCGCGGCAAAAAGGGCAGACAAGACGAGGTCGCGGGTGCTCATTATGGGCTCCGTGTTTACGATCGGTTAACTGACATGCCGCCGAATGCCGCGCGCGTCAATCGCCGCGGCAATGTTATCCGCATCTCTGAGGGTGAGGATGATCAGCGGCGCAAGCAGCGTCACCGGCCGCACCTTGATGCCGCGCGCCGCATGCGCTTCCTTGATCGCCTGATAGCGCCCGAGGATTTCAGGCACGAAACGCACGACAAGCCCGACGGCGAGACCGACATCATTGGCCTGCACCAGCCCGATCCGCTCGAGCGGCCGCGCCAGCAGGGTAATCTCGTCGATGAACTCGGCAATCGTCGTCGTGGCGGTCACCGCCGCCGCAAAGAACATCAGCGATGTCAGCCGCAGCAGCGCCACGACCGCGCCATGCCAGGGATTGAAGGCAAGGCTGAACAGCGCGACAATGGCGATCGTCAGCAGTACCGGCTTCAGCCGGTCGAGCGCCTGCGCAAGCGGGATGCCGAGCCGGAAATAGATGGCCGCCGTCGCCAGTACCGCCAGCGACAGCAGCGGTATCTCGCGCGTCGTGAACAGGATGACGCCGAGGATCGCGAGCACCGCGAGCTTGGCACGCGCCGGCAGGCGGTGCATGACGCTCTCTCCCTCGACATAGAGCGATTGCATCAGCCGGCGATCTCCCTGTAGCGCGCGATCGCCTCCGCGGCTGGCGCATCGGCGGCAAGTGTGCCTTCGTGGAAGACAAGCACCCGGCCGAAATCGGCGATCAGCTCGAGATCATGGGTGATGACGATCGCATTCTCAGGCAGTCCCTCGATCAGCCGCTGCACCAGCGCCCGGTTCTTGAGGTCCAGCTGGTTGGTCGGTTCGTCGAGGATGAGAATGTCAGGACCGGTGACCAGCACCGCCGCCAGCGCCGCAATCTGCAATTCGCCGCCGGAAAGCTCATGCGCCCGGCGTGGCGCCAGATGCGCCGCGCCGAAACGTGTCAGCACAGCTTCGACCTTCGCCTCGATCTCGCCCTTCGCAACGCCGCGGCTCTTCAGCCCAAAGGCGATGTCGTCCTTGACGATAGGCAGGATGATCTGGTTCTGCGGCTGCTGGAAGATGAAGCCGACATCGGAAAGCGTACCGCGCTCGCCGGCTGTGTCGCGGCCATTGACGAGAACACGCCCGGCCGTCGGCTTCGCCAAGCCGTTGATCAGCCGCGCGAAGGTGGTCTTGCCGGAGCCGTTCAGGCCGATGATGCCGATGCGGTTTTCGCTCAGCTGCAAATTCAGCGGCGCCAGTGCCTGGCGCGCGCCATAGCTGACCGAAGCCCCTTCGAAACGGATGTCCAAATGCAGTCCCTCATCCTTCTGGCGCTCGCTTCTATAGCGGCGGCGGCAAAAGTGCAAAAGCGGGTGGCTAGGAAGATTTTCCGGCATATGATGACGTCATGACGAATCTGCTCTCGAATGCCGATGCCCGCCGCGTCTTCATCGCCAAGCAGGGCCTGAGTACTCCGCCCAACCGCGCTTTGACCAAGGACGGGCTCCTGCAGCTCATCCACGATCTCGGCTTCGTCCAGGTCGATAGCATCCAGACGGTGGAACGCGCCCATCACCAGATCCTGTTCTCCCGCAACCAGACCTACCGCCGCGAACACCTGACCTCGCTGCTGGAAAAGGATGGCGCGCTCTTCGAACACTGGACGCATGACGCCTCGATCCTGCCGAGCAGCTTTTTCAAATACTGGAAGCACAAGTTCGTCCAGCAGGAGGAGGTCCTGGTCGAGCGCTGGCGCAAATGGCAGGGCGAGGGCTTCGAACACGCTTTCGAGGAAACCTACGACCGCGTCGTCCAAAACGGCGCGATCCTCGCGCGGGACATCAAGGCGGACGATCACGTTTCCGGCGGCTGGTGGAACTGGCATCCGAACAAGACGGCGCTTGAATATTTCTGGCACACCGGCAAGTTCGCCATCGCCGGGCGCTCGAATTTCCAGAAGATCTACGATCTCGTCGAGCGCGTCATCCCCGACGAGTTCCGCGAGCAGGAAGTCAGCCGCGAGGAATTTGTCGACTGGGCCTGCCGCAGCGCGCTGACGCGTCTGGGCTTCGCCACATCAGGCGAGATAGCGGCCTTCTGGCGGCTGATCTCGCCGGAGGAAGCGAAGGCCTGGGTCACCGCGCATCGCGACGAACTCACCGAGATCATCATCGAACCCGCGCTGGGCGGCAAACCACGCCCCTCCTGGGCACTCGCGGAATTTCCGGCGACGATCGCCGACTTCCCCGAGCCGCCCGCCCGCATCCGCGTGCTCAGCCCCTTCGACCCGATGATCCGCGACCGCAACCGCACCGAACGCCTCTTCGGCTTCTTCTACCGCATCGAGATCTTCGTGCCCGAGCCGAAACGTGAATACGGCTACTACGTCTTCCCGCTACTCGAAGGCGATAAACTCATCGGCCGCATCGACATGAAGGCTGACAGGAAGAAGGGCACGCTGGATGTGAAACGTCTGTGGCTTGAGCCGGGTGTGCGGGCCTCCGCCGGACGTCTCGACAGGCTTGCTGCCGAGCTCGACCGCGTCGCCCGCTTTGCCGGCGTGGAGCGCGTGATCCTTGCTGACGGCTGGCTCGGGTAGCCAATGCCAATTGATTGAATTTTAAGAAGTTTTTTCGAAATTACTCGACGTTAATCTTGACGCCGGTTTACCATGCCCGTGCCAAACTTGTTAAGCACCGTTCCCCTACGGTTGGCGCATGAAAACGCACCCCATCAGATACGCCGCATGGTTGGCTTGGAACGACCTGGGCCGCAGGGTCAGGGCTCTGATCCGAAACCGCCGCGACGCCCGTGCCGCGGCGGCCTCAACTGTCTCAATGGGCGAACAGCGAGAGCCGATGAAGCCGGTCGCGGTAAAGTCGGCGCTGATCGATGCGGTCTATTTCAGCCAGCAGGATGGCCGTCTTCGCGTCTGCCTTAGCAACGGCGAGGACAGGACCTTCGAGGGCGTCAACGAGGCGCATGTCATTGCCATGGTCACCTCGCAATCGCCGGGCAAATATTACATGCGCAACGTCCGCCCCCGCTTCAAGCGTATCGCTGCCTGAGCGCGGGCGTTTAAGCGCATCTGCTGTGATCAGCCGAGTTCAGTCTTGGTGATCTTGATCCCAAAACCCTCGAGCCCGACATAGTGCCGCTCGCGGGTGGTCAAGAGCTTGATCGAGGTCACGCCGAGATCCTTCAGGATCTGTGCGCCGAGACCGATTTCCAGCCATTCGCTCTCGCGCGTTGCTGCCTCGGCATGCGACTCGCGGCCCTGGCTGCGGGCTTTGCGGCCGTTGTCGATATGGCCGACGCCGACGGAGCCTTCGCGCAGATAGACGATGATGCCGCGGCCTTCCTCGGCGATCTTCTGCATATAGTGATCGACGGGGCTCTTCTTGCCGAACAGGTCCTCGGCGACGTTCTCCGGATGCAGGCGCACCGGAATGTCGATGCCGTCGCGGATGTCGCCGAAGACGACGGCGAGGTGCTGCATCGGATCCCAAGGCAGCGAATAGGTATGAGCCTTGGCCTTGCCGAAGGGGGTCTCGATGTCGAAGCTCTGGCCGAGCTCGATCAGCGTTTCCTTGCGCTGGCGGTAGGCGATCAGATCGGCGACCGACACCTGCTTGAGGCAGTGTTCTTCCGCAAAGCTGCTCACCTGGGGGCCGCGCATCACGGTGCCGTTGTCATTGACGAGCTCGCTGATGACGCCGATCAACGGCAGGCCGGCGAGCTTGCAGAGGTCGACCGCGGCTTCCGTATGGCCGGAGCGCATCAGCACGCCGCCTTCGCGGGCGATCAGCGGAAAAATGTGGCCGGGACGGACGAAATCGGCCGCACCCACATTCGGGTTGGCGAGGTTGCGCACCGTCAGCGTCCGGTCGTCGGCGGAAATGCCCGTCGTCGTGCCGTGTTTGAAGTCGACCGAAACGGTGAAGGCCGTCGTATGCGCCGAGTCGTTTTCGGCGACCATGGCGTTCAGGTTCAGGCGCTTGGCCTCTTCCTTCGGCATCGGCGTGCAGACGATGCCGGAGGTGTGGCGGACGATGAAGGCCATCTTCTCCGGCGTGCAATGCACGGCCGCGACGATCAGGTCGCCTTCGTTTTCGCGGTCGTCGTCGTCCATGACGACGACGATCTCGCCGGCTTCGAAGGCACGGATAGCATCGACGACACGCTTCTGATCGTAAGGCATGGGGGTAATTCCTATTTCAACCGGCCGGTCTGGCCGCGGTCGCGGAGATAGTGATCGGCAATGGCGCATGCAACCATCGCCTCGCCGATCGGCACGGCGCGGATGCCGACGCAGGGGTCGTGACGGCCCTTGGTGCGCACATCGACATTCTTGCCGTCGGCATCGATCGACTGGCGCTCGGTCAGGATCGACGAGGTCGGCTTGATGGCGAAGCGGGCGATGACCGGCTGGCCGGTGGAAATGCCGCCCAGGATGCCGCCGGCATGGTTGGACAGGAACAGCGGCTTGCCGTCATTGCCCATCCGCATCTCGTCGGCATTCTCTTCGCCGGTGATTTCGGCCGCGCCGAAGCCGTTGCCGATCTCGACACCCTTGACGGCGTTGATCGACATCAGGAGCGAGGCGATGTCCTGATCGAGCTTGGCATAGATCGGTGCGCCCAAGCCCGCCGGCACATTCTCGGCAACCACTTCGACGACGGCGCCGACGGAGGAGCCGTTCTTGCGGATGCCGTCGAGATACTCTTCCCAGACGGGCACGATCGCCGCGTCAGGCGCAAAGAACGGGTTCTGGTCGATCTGATCCCAATCCCAGTTCTGGCGGTTGATCTTGTGTTTGCCGATCTGGATCAGCGCGGCGCGCACCTTCATGTCAGGGACGACGAGACGGGCGATGCCGCCGGCGGCAACACGGGCCGCGGTCTCGCGCGCCGAAGAGCGCCCGCCGCCGCGATAGTCGCGGATGCCGTATTTCACGTCATAGGTATAGTCGGCATGGCCCGGCCGATACTGGCGGGCGATCTCGCCGTAATCCTTGGAACGCTGGTCGGTGTTCTCGATCAGCATCGAGATCGGCGTGCCCGTGGAGATCATCGTCTCGCCGTCCTCGTCCAGCATCACGCCGGAGAGCACCTTGACGAGGTCGGCCTCGCGGCGCTGGGTGACGAAACGCGACTGGCCGGGTTTGCGCTTGTCGAGCCAGACCTGGATGTCCTCGAGCTTGAAGCGCAGGCCGGGCGGCGTGCCGTCGACGACGCAGCCTAGGGCCGGCCCATGGCTTTCGCCCCAGGTCGTGACGCGGAAAAGATGACCGAATGTATTATGCGACATGTGGTACCGACCAATGCGCGCCGCACGGACCGTTGCCGGCAGCGCCAACCTTTAGAATTCGCGGTCACTCATAGGCCAAAAAGCCCAAGGGGCAAACGCCTTTCTTTGCCGAAATGCGGGCGGATCTGAGAATGATGTTTCCGCAATTTGGAAACGATGGGCTCAGGAGGCGAGACGCCACGCGGTGCCGAGCGCTGCCTGCGTGAAGTCGTCGAAGGAGAGGGGGCGCGAGAAGGCGTAGCCCTGCAGCATGTCGCAGCCGAGATCGCGCAGCATGTCGGCATGGTCGATGGTCTCGACGCCTTCGGCCACCGTCTCGACGCCGAGCGAGCGGGCGATGTCGATGATCGAGCGCACCAGCGTGCGTTCCTGCGACGAATGCAGGATCGGCTGCACCAGCTGCCGGTCGATCTTCAGCCGCTTCGGCTTCAGCTTCAGGAGCGAGACGATCGAGGTATGGCCGGTGCCGAAATCGTCGATCTCGATATCGATGCCGAGCGCCTTGATGCGGTCGAGGTTCTGGGCGGCGACGTCTTCGCTTTCGTCGAGGAAGATCGATTCCACCAGTTCGAAGGAGAGTTCGCCCGGGCGGATATGCAGGTGGCTGAGCGACTCGAACAGGCTGCCGTCATGCAGGCGCCGCGCCGAAACGTTGACCGAGACCTGCGGCACGATGAGGCCATGGGCGGTCCAGCGCATCTTGTCCTTCAGCGCGGTCTCCAGAACGATGCTGTCGAGCGTCTGCACCACGTTGATCTCGTCGGCGATGCGCAGGAACTTGTCGGGCGTCAGCACGCCGCGGGTCGGGTGGTGCCAGCGCACCAGCGCCTCCACACCGGCGAGCTTCATCGTGCGGGCGCAGAACTGCGGCTGGTACCAGGCGGTGAACTCGTTGTTCTCGATACCGGCGAGGATTTCATCGGCGGTGCGCTTGTTGTTGATGATATCGGCCTGGAGGTTCTGGTTGAAGAACTCGTAGCGGTTCCGGCCCATGCTCTTGGCGCGATAGAGCGCGATATCGGCGTTGATCAGCACCTTGCGCGCATCGACATGGATGCCGTTCGCCAGTGCAATGCCGATCGAGACGCCGCAGCGGCAGGAGAAGCCCTGGAAGTCGATCGGCTGGCGCATTTCCTCGATGACGCGTCCGGCAAGCTCCGCCATATCGACGTCGCTGACGTCATGCGCCAGGATCACGAACTCGTCGCCGCCGATACGCGCCACGAGATCGCTGCCGCGCACGTTCTTCGACAGAACCTTGGATGCATGGACCAGCATCGCATCACCGGCCGCATGGCCGAGCGTGTCGTTGATTTCCTTGAAGCGGTCGAGGTCGATATGCAGGATCGCGAATTTCTGGCGCTGCGAGCGGGCATCGACCGTCAGGCTTTCAAGCGCGATGTCGATCTTGCGGCGGTTGGCGAGGCCGGTCAGCGGGTCATGCAGCGAATTGTGCTCAATGCGGTTCTTGGCGAGCTCCAGCTCGATATTCTTGGCGACCGCCTCGTCCTTGGCCGCCTTCAGTTCGGCGGTCAGCAGCGAATCTTCCGTCACGTCGAAGGCGACGCCGATGATTTTCGTGGTGCCAGACGGCGTCTGGTGCACCTTGCCGGTCGAGCGCACGTAGCGGACGCTGCCATCGTCGCAGGGAACGCGGCAGATCAGCGTATGGGTGTCGCCCGGCTGCTTGAAGTAGCGCGCGCTCTCGACGGCTGCCGCCCTGTCGTCAGGATGCACGCGCGAAAGCCAGAGTTCTTCGGGAACGAAGCCGTACTGCGCCGGCAGGCCGTAGAGCTCGTGCATGCGCTCGTCCCAGAGCGAGCCCTGCTCACCGCAGGTCGCGTCCCAGATGCCGCACTGATAGGCGTCGAGCGCCAGATCGAGCTTGCCGGAGATTTCGGTGAGCTGCGCCTCGCGCCGCGAGATTTCGTCCAGCGCCAGCTCCAGCTCGGCATTCTTGATGTCGCTGACATCCTTGGCGTGACGCAGCGTTTCGGCCGCTTCCGCATCCGTTGTCACGTCGGCGACGATGCCGATCGTGCGGCCGACGCCACCGGCATCGGTGTAGAAGGAGCCGACGGAGCGCAGGTAGCGAACCGTGCCGTCATCGAGAAGGATGCGATACTGCGCGGTGCAGGAAGCCCCGGCAACGCTGCAGTTGAAGAAGTGCATTTCGGCAATGTGGCGGTCGTCGGGAGCGATCCGCGAGAACCAGTTCTCCAGCGGATGGCTGCCTTCGCCTGCCGCTTCGCCGTGCAGCGCCGAGGCGCGCCCGTCCCAATAGAGGCTGTGGCCGCCTTCTTCGAGCTCCCAGATGCCGATGTTGGACGAATCGAGCGCCAGGTTCAGGCGCTGCGAGAGCTCCAGCAGCTTTGCTTCGCGGCGTTCGAGCTGCGAGATGTTACGGTTGCGCTCGCCGAGCAGCAGCGTGGCGAAGAAGATCGGGATGATGATGACGCAGCCCGCGGTGATGATGATGACGCGCAGCTGCGACTGGTTCGCCGGCGCCTCGTTCCAGCCGGTGGTCGGCACGGCCGAGAGTTCCCAGCGGCCGCCGGCAAAGGCGATCTTGCGGCGCAGCGGCTGCTTGTCGAAGACATCGGTATTGCCGAAGAAGGGCAGGGCGGCATCGGCCGCAGCCGTGCCGAGATCGCGCACCGCGATCGACAGGTGATCGAGATGCGGGTAGCGCTCCTGGTTCTCGCTGTTGCGCGCCGGCTTCAGGCCGGTGTTCTCGTAGAACATGTCGCGGTCGATGGTGACCTCGACGGCGCCCCAGATCTTCCGCTGGCCGTTTTCCTTGACGAATATCGGGAAGAAGATCGCAAAGGCGTCCTTGCCCTCGGCGGTCTTGATCGGGCCGTAGAAGCGCGCCTGCTGGTCGCCGGTATTGCGCCCGACCGACTGCATGGTCGACAGCGCCTCGCGCACGTCCTTGCCGATCCGGTCCTTGTCGGATTGTGGCGGATAGACGTTGCTGACGATGAAATTGGGGGCGACGGCGACATTGAGGAAATGCGGGTTCTGGATCAGCAGCCAGTTGATCTGCCGCTCCATTTCCTCGTCATTGGTGCGCGCGCTCAGTGAAATCATGTTGGAGAGGTCACGGACGATAGTAATGTCCATGTTGATCTGCGCTGCCATGCGGGCGCGGATCAGGTTAGTCTCGTTTTCGGTGCGGATCTGCAGTTCGCGCAGATGGGCGGCAGTATTGGCGCGATCAAGAGTGATGCCGACAGCGACGACCATGAAGGCGACGAAGCCGGAGACCAGCAGCGAAAGCCAGGTATTCTTGAAAATTCGCCGCAATTGCCTGTGGCCGCCCAGCCCGATAAGCAAAACAAGTTCCCCTTTGTTTAAAAGCAACTGTAGGGGGAACTTGTTAATTTACGATTGCCCGGCCTTCTATATTTCGGGTGCCGAAACAAGACAGAGTGGATGGTTAACGGCGCCTCTTGATTATTGTTAAAATGCTATTCATCAATTGGGCGGTGAAAGCCATTCTTCCGGGCAATTTTTGCCATATTCAGGGGATTATCTGTGTTTGATAAGATTTTAGCGTCGAGTGTGAAGAGGGTTGCCGCGATGCGTTTTTTTGTTGCCACGCTGTTGGCCACCGCAAGTTTCCTGTCGCCGATCAGCGGTTTTGCTGAGAGCGCGGATGTCGAGGCGACGATCAAGAAGGTCGATACCGCCAATCTCAGCCTGACGCTTGATGACGGCAAGACCTACCAGGCGCCCGAAGAGTTCAATTTCGATGGTCTGAAGGCCGGCGTGAAGGTCGTGATCTTCTATACCGAAGTCGACGGCAAGCGCGTCATCAACGATCTCGATATCGTTCAGTAAGCCGGTTCAGATCCAGCCGATCAGCCGCTCGGCAGTATCGATCTTCAAGATCCGGTCCTGCCAGATTTCTCCCTCAGCGGCCTCGTGCTTGGGAACATCGCCAATCATCTTGAAGAGACTGCGGATGACGCCGCCGTGCGTTACGCAAACCGTTGGTTTGTCAACGGAATTCAGCCAGGATGCGCTGCGCCACGACATGATCTCGTAGCTCTCCGCGTCGTCGCCCGGCGGGATGAAATCCCATTTGTTGAGGTTGCGCTCGCTGACCCGGTCGCGCTGCGTCGCCTTCAGTTCCTTGAGCGTGAAGCCTTCCCAGTCGCCGAAGGAAACCTCGACGAGACGCTCGTCGGTGCGGTAGCCCCTGGGGTCGATCCCCATGGCCGTTCGCATGATTTCCATCGTCTGGCGGGTGCGGGTCAGGGGGCTGGCGACAAAGTCGAAGGCAATGCCTTCGACCTTTAGGATCTCAGCGAGATCGATGCCGTTCAGCCGCGCCTGTTCGCGGCCGATGGCGTTCAGCGGAATGTCTTTCTGGCCCTGAAGGCGGCGTTCGGCATTCCAGTCGGTCTGGCCGTGTCGGACCACATAGATAAGCACGGCATATTCCGCTTCTTGGAGTTCGCTCAGTCCTTGATAACGGAAATATCCGGCGCGTCCACAGCCTTCATGCCGATGACATGGTAGCCGCTGTCGGCGTGATGGACTTCGCCGGTAACCGAACGCGACAGGTCGGACAGCATGTAGAGACCGACGTCGCCGACCTCTTCGATGGTCACGGTACGGCGCAGCGGAGCGTTGTACTCGTTCCACTTAAGGATGTAGCGGAAGTCGCCGATGCCGGATGCTGCAAGCGTCTTGATCGGGCCTGCAGAGATCGCATTGACGCGAATGTTCTTCGGTCCGAGATCGACGGCCAGATACTTGACGCTGGCTTCGAGAGCGGCCTTGGCAACGCCCATGACGTTGTAGTTCGGCATGACCTTCTCGGCGCCGTAATAGGTCAGCGTGAGAAGCGAACCGCCGTCCGTCATCAGCTTCTCGGCGCGGCGAGCGACCGAGGTGAACGAGAAGACGGAGATGTTCATCGTCTTGGCGAAGTTGTCGGCCGAGGTGTCGACGTAGCGGCCGGTCAGCTCGTCCTTGTCGGAGAAGCCGATGGCGTGAACGACGAAATCGATCTTGCCCCACATCTTTTCGACATTGGCGAAAACTTCGTCGATCGTTGCTTCGTCGGAGACGTCACAGTGACCGGCCAGAACGCCGCCGAGTTCGGCAGCCAGCGGCTCGACGCGCTTCTTCAGCGCCTCGCCCTGATATGTAAAGGCAATTTCGCCGCCCTGTGCATGAATGGCCTTCGCAATGCCCCACGCGATCGAGCGATTGTTCGCGACGCCCATGATGACGCCGCGCTTGCCTGACATGAGGCCTGTTGCTTGAGCCATATTTTGCCCCCTAATGAACCAATTGGAAATTGCCTATGGCATAGGCCGTTAATCGGTTCAAGATTGGGAGCAATCATCAACTGTTAGGGAGCGTAACAAAGGGTGCGCATGTCACGAAAATTTCACAGGAAAAGACCTTCGCGCATGCTGCGCATCAAATCCGTGACCTTATCGTCGGGTTTTTCCCACAGCATGATGCGCAGTTCGACCACCAGATCGCCCCGTCCACTGTTGCCGTCGGGCAGTCCCTGACCCTCGATCCGGATGGTCTTGTCGGAACCCGACCAGGCCGGAACGGTGACCTTGAGCCGGCCGCCCGGTCCCTCGATCTCGGTCTCGGTGCCGAGCACGGCATTCTCGATCGTCACGGGCAGAACCGTGTGCAGGTCGAAGCCGTGCACGGTGAAGCGATGATCGGCCGCGATATGGACGCCGATCACGGCGTCGCCGCGCTGCATGTTCGGCAGCTTCAGGCCCTGACCCTTGAGGCGGATCTGCTGGCCCTCGGTCGTTCCCGGCGAAAGCGTAAAGCTTGCTTCCTGCCCTTCGCCGAGCGGCACGATGATGCGGCTGCCCTTCATCAGGTCGTCGATCGTCACGGTCGCCTGAGCGAACTGATCGGGCGCCTTTTCCGGGGCAGGGGCGGTGCCGGTGAACCGGCGCACCAGCGCATTCAGGATGCTGAACGGCTGAAGAATGCCGGCCGAAGCCGCGGCATTCGGGTCGATGGCGTCAGCGTCGGTCTTCGGCGCGTCCGTTTCGGTCTTGGCGGTCTCGGCCTCTGCCGGCTTGGCCTTTGCCTGGGCCTGGGCCTGAGCTTGTCCCTGTGCCTGCGATTGCGCCTGACCGGCATTGCCGGCGGTCCCGCCCGCAGCCTTGGTCTGCGTGCCGAAAATCCGGTCGACAACCTCTTCGGCGCTCTCTGCGCCTGCCGTGTTTGATGCCTTCTGCTTGGCGGCTTCCTCGGCCGCTGCCTTCGCCGCCTTCTGGGCGTTGGCGCGGGCGAGCTCTTCCATCACCCGTTCGGCATTTTCCTGCGCTGCCTTGGCGCGGGCTGCTGCCTCGCGGGCCGCCTGGCGCTGCTGCATGATGGTCTCGCCGCCGCCCATCTTCGCCTCGGCCATGCGGGCCGCGGTGTCGAAGAGGCTACGTTTCTTCGGGTCCTTGAGGGTCTCGTAGGCGCGGCCGATCTCGGCAAAACGTGCCGTTGCATTCGGGTCGCCCTGATTGTGATCGGGATGCACGGCCTTCGCCATATGGCGCCATGCTGCCTTGATCTCGTCTGCCCCTGCGTCCTTCTGGACGCCCAATACCTTATATGGATCGCGCATAGTAATCCGCCGGTGTCCGTGCGGCTGCCGTCCCTTCTGGCAGCCGAAGCCCAATATCAACTCTTTGCGCGCCATCCGGTTCAACCGGACCTCGCGCTTATGGGCTGGATCGTGCGGGAGAGTTGCTAATCACTTGTTATTTTCGCCGGGCGCTCGGCGGCTTTTGCGGCAAATGGTTATCGTTCTGCTAAGCATCGCAATGCCGCAGGCGCCGGTATTAAGCATATGTGTGGAAAACGGATCAGCTCTCGGGCTGGAAGCTCAGAAGCTGCCAGTTGCCGCCGCCGACGAGGCAGGTCTTGCCCATGAACTTGGCAATGCCGTCATAGGAATGGCGGGTGGTGCGGAACTGCCGGCAGACCTGGCCGGATTCATTGTTCTCGACGATCGTGTCGATGACGCCGGCGCTGCCGGTGGAGGCGTTTGCCCAGGCAAGCGGCTGCGCGCCGATCCGGCCGACATCGGCAGACGTCACGGCATTGCGCACGGTCATTTCATCGGAAAGCGTATCGGTGCTCGGCGGGTTCTGCGGCACCGTGCCGGTCGCAACGGACCGGTCGACCTTGGATTCGCTCAGGAAGTCAAAACCACCCGTCATGCAGCCGGAGAGCGACAGTGTCGCCACCCCGATCAGAATCAGAGAGCTGCTGCGTCGCAGGAGCCCCTTTGTATGGTGAGTTGACTTTGCTATGACTTCCACCCTGTGTCCTGTCCAGTCGCTACCAGCTGGGCATTCAACCTAAAACCCCGGGGCATTTGAGCTAATATGTCGGCAAATGAGTTAACAAGCGGTGACTTTACCCAACGCGGCGAACCATTCAAGCTTTTCGCGGAATGGCTGAAAGAAGCCGAGGCTTCGGAGGTCAACGACCCCAATGCCGTGGCATTGGCAACCGTCGACGAAGCTGGTCTTCCCAATGTCCGCATGGTTCTCCTGAAGGGATTCGATACAGCAGGCTTTGTCTTCTACACCAATTTCGAGAGCCAGAAAGGTCGCGAAATCTTGGGGCAGAAGAAGGCCGCCATGTGTTTCCATTGGAAGACGCTGCGCCGCCAGGTGCGTCTGCGTGGTCCGGTGGAGGTGGTAACCGACGAGGAGGCCGACGTCTATTTCCAATCGCGTGCGCGCGGCAGCCGCATCGGCGCCTGGGCCTCGAAGCAGTCGCGCCCGCTGGAGAGCCGTTTCGCGCTGGAGAAGTCCGTCGCCGAGTACACGGCGCGCTATGCCATCGGCGAAATTCCGCGCCCGGCCTATTGGTCCGGCTTCCGCATCAAGCCTGTCTCGATCGAGTTCTGGAAAGACCAGAACTTCCGCCTGCACGACCGCGTCGAGTTCCGCCGCGAGACGCCGGAAGCCGATTGGGACAAGGTACGGATGTATCCGTAACCTCTTATTTTCCCATCAGTTTCAACGGAATGCCTGAAGCCAGCGCCGAGACATAGCGCGGCTTCTGGTAGAGCCCGTTGAGCGAGAGCCGCGGAAGATAGGTCGTCCCGCCCGCCATGCCGGGCCGGATCACGCCGGGCTGCGTCGTCACCGCAGCCGTAAAGCCGAGCTCGGCCGCGATCGCCGCTTCGCGCAGCGTCGCGGCTTCGCGGGTGCCATAGGGAAAGGCGATCGTCGCGGGCGTCTTGCCGGTGATCACCTTTACGTGTTCGGCCGACCGCAGCATCTCTTCGCGTGCTTCGGCCTCGCTGAGCCGTGCCAGTGCGCGGTGGCTGATCGTATGGGCGCCGAGCGCTGCGAGCGGGCTCGCCTCGATGAGATTGAGCTCGGCCTCGCTCATCACCAGATCCTCGACCAGCTCGCCCGGAGCGATGTCGTAGCGCCGCGCAAGCACGTCAAGCGAGCGCACCGCCTTCTCCTCGTCGCTCATGTGGAGAAAGGCCGCAAATCTCGCGAATGCCGCGTATTGTTCGGCGGGCGTATCGGTCTCCAGAACCTCCTCGCCACGGCCGAAGTCGAAATGCAGCCGGTCGGTGCGGCGCAGCAGCAGTGTCAGCGTTTCCCACCAGATCGTATGCGTTCGCTCGGTCAAACCCTTGGCGACGAAGATCGTGAAGGGCGCCTCGTGTTTATCGAAGATCGGATAGGCATGCACGAGGTTGTTGCGGTAGCCGTCGTCGAGCGTGAACGCGGCAAACGGCGCTTCGCGGGCGGGGCCTGAGAGCAGGGCAGGGACATCGGCGAGCGCCACGAACTCGTAGCCGTCCTGCTTCAGTCTCGTCAGCGCGGCATCCAGGAATTCGGGCGTGATCTCAAGATGCGCATTCGGTTCGAAGTCATGCGCTTCGTAGGGGCGGACATGATGCAGGGTAAAGATCGCGCCGCGGCCACGCGCGCCGCGCATCAGCCGCGCGGCCGTAATCAGATGCGCCGCCTCAAGACCGGCGGTGATGGCAGCTTTCTTGGCCCGTTTTTTCCACAACCCCTGCATGTCAGCTCCGTGAAAGGTGCGGATCCTACCAATTCTGGTGTTAAACCTTGTTGAAGATTGCTTTTCCGACTGAAATCTTTACGTTTCCTTCACCACGGGTGGAAAAAACTCAGAAAACCAGTGTCCGTTGCCTCAAAGTCGCGCGAATGTGCAGGCTCTGTCACAGAACGGGACATATTTTGGCAATGCCGCGCATGCGTGGCACCTAGAGGGGAAATCCATGAAGAGGTTGTTGGCTGCTTTGTTGAGCGTGACGCTCGCCGTGTCGGCGCCCGTCGCGGCTATGGCCGGCAGCGCATCGTTCATCCTCGATGCCCGCACCGGCAAGGTTCTCGCTTCGGAAAATGCCGATACCCTGAATCACCCGGCATCGCTGACCAAGATGATGACCCTCTACCTGGCCTTCGAAGCGATCAATCGCGGCAAGCTCAGCTGGGACAGCCAGATCGTCATGTCGAAATATGCGGCAAGCCGCCCGCCGACCAAGCTTGGCGTGAGACCCGGCAGCACGATCACCGTTCGCGAAGCCGTCTACGGCATGATCGTCAAGTCGGCCAATGATGCCGCGGCTGCCATGGGCGAGAAGCTCGGCGGTTCGGAAAGCAACTTCGCCCGGATGATGACCCAGAAGGCCCGCCAGCTCGGCATGAGCCGCACCACCTTCTACAATGCGTCCGGCCTGCCCGACGGCCGCCAGGTGACGACGGCGCGCGACATGTCGACCCTCGGCGTGGCGCTGATCAAGAATTTCCCGAGGGAGTACCGGATGTTCTCGGTCGCCTCCTTCAATTTCCGCGGCAAGCAGATCCGCGGTCATAACAATCTGATGTATCGCTACGAAGGCATGGACGGCATCAAGACCGGCTATACCAATGCCTCCGGCTTCAACCTCGTCAGCGCCGTGCGCGATGGCGACCGCCGCGTCGTCGGCGTCGTGCTCGGCGGCCGCACGGCGCGCGCCCGTGACGCCAAGATGGAAGCACTGCTCAACAAGTATCTCGACCGCGCCTCTGGCGGCGGCGGCCTCGTCGCCAGCATCGGCGGAAAGCAGCGCCCGGTTCCAGCCGCACCCGTGGAAGTCGCCTCCGCTGCCGACGATACCGATCTCCCAGTTCCGGTGAACGCGCCGCGCGCCCAGGGCGATGCCGAAGCCATCCCGTTTGCGCTTGGTTATAACGAAGCCGCTGTTCCGCTCGATCGTCCGTCGCCGCTGACGAAGATGGGCAAGGCCGGCAGCCTGCAGGCTTCCGCCGGTGGCTGGCAGATCCAGATTTCGGCTGCTCCGAGCGCCGAAGCCGCCCAGGCGCTGCTCGCACAGGCAAAGACAGAAGGCGGCGCTGCCCTGAAATCCGCTTCGCCCTTCACCCAGGCCGTCGGCTCCGGCGCCAACGCCGTCTACCGCGCCCGCTTCACCGGCTTCAACAGCAAGGACGCTGCCGAAGCCGCCTGCGACGCGCTGAAGAAGCGCTCCTACGACTGCATGACGGTCGGCGGCAACGGCTGATCATCTAGAACCGAACGTATTTAAAACGCCGTCTCGCTTGCCGGGGCGGCGTTATTCGTTTGTTCGGGCACGGTCTTGTCCAGACCTGAGACGGATGCGCGATAGGCACTCGGCGACTTGCCGTTCGCCCGCTTGAAGGCATTACTGAAGGCGCTCTCGGACGTATAGCCGAGCGAGCGCGCCACCGTCGCTACGGCCGTCCTTTCGTCGCGAAGCGAGCGTTCGGCGAGATGCATCCGCCAGGTCGCGAGATAGGTCAGCGGCGCAACGCCTGCCACCGTTCTGAAATGGAAGGCGAAGGACGTCCGCGACATCGCGCATGCCTTGGCGAGCTCCTCCAGATGCCATGAACGGGCCGGATCTCCATGCATCAGGCGCAAAGCCGGCGCGATCCGCGGCTCGGCCAGCGCCCGCAGCCAGCCGGCCGGCATCAGCCTGGCAGTGCCGAGATGCGAGCGCAGGATCTCGATGAACAGCAGCTGCGTCAGCTGCGACGAGGCGAGTTGCGATCCCGGCCGGCCGCTGGTGCGCTCCTCGATCAGCCGGTCCAGCAGCCATCGAAACGCCGCCGCGTGCGGGGAGGCCGCCCGCGTCAGGATCCACGGCGGCAGGATATCGGCCAGCAGTTTGCCGCGGATCGGATCGAGCATCACATGGCCGCCGATATAGCCGAAGTCGCCGCCATCGCCGACGACGGCCACAGCGTTGCGCCCGACATTCGAAAACAGGCTCATCGCATCGACGGGCTCGAGGGCGGGGTCGCTGGAAAGAACGGCGACGCGCGGCTTTGCCAGCAGGCCGACATCGCCGGTCTCGAACAGAAGTGGCTCCCGCGCCCCTTCGAGATGCACCCAGCAACTGCCCTTCACCACCGCGAAGAACTTGATCTTCTCGCGCGCCGGAAAGCGGATCGACCACGGGCCGCCCGCCGTGAAGCCGCCGGTGACGACGGCTTCGGCCTTGCTGAGAGTGAGAACGTCTGAAAAGGGATCGACAGCCATTCTCGTACTGTCGCGCAAGTAACGCGCACTTTCAAGCATTCACAGTGCAAGATGCCCGACCTACTTTCACGTCATGTCAATCAGCGGCGGCGATGTCGGCTGCCGTGAAACTCCTTGAGGTATGATATGAAAGACGAAATCGTTCTCGTAACCGGCGGCACCGGCTTCATTGCGCAATACTGCATGCTGGCGCTGCTGAACGCCGGCTACCGCGTGCGCACCACCGTCCGCTCGCTTGAGCGGGAAGGGGAGGTGCGCGAGCATCTGAGAACCGGCGGCGTCGAGGCCGGCGACCGGCTGTCCTTCGTCGTTGCCAATTTGACCGACGATGCCGGCTGGGCGGAAGCCGCTGCCGGCTGCACCTATGTCATGCACGGCGCCTCGCCGACGCCCTCGGGCGACCAGACCCGCGAGGAAGACTGGATCGGCCCGGCCGTCGACGGCAATCTCCGGGTGCTGCGCGCTGCCCGCGACGCCGGCGTCAAGCGCGTTGTCCTGACCTCAGCCTTCGGCGCGATCGGCGTCGGCCACAAGCCCGGCCACCGCCGCCCGTTCGACGAGACCGACTGGAGCGACCTGACCGGCGACGTCGCCCCCTATCAGAAATCCAAGACCCTCTCGGAGCGCGCCTCCTGGGATTTCATCGCCCGCGAGGGCAACGGGCTGGAGCTTGCATCGGTCAATCCGGTCGCCGTCTACGGACCGGCGCTGGGCGCTGACTTTTCCCACTCGATCCGCCTGATCTCTAACATGCTTGAGGGGCAGCCGGGCTGCCTGAACGTCAATTCCTGCTGCGTCGACGTTCGCGATGTCGCCGATCTCCATCTGCGCGCCATGATTGATCCAGCCGCGAAGGGTGAGCGCTTCCTTGCGACCTCCGGCAAGAGCATGTGGATGATCGAGGTCGCCGAGCTGCTGCGCGAACGCTTCGGCAAGGCTGCCGAAAAGGTCTCGACGCAGGTCTGGCCGGACGAACAGGTCCGCATCGCCGGCGAGACCAACGAACAGCTGAAGGGCGTCGTGCCGCTGCTGAACTACGACATGAGTGCAACGGGCGAGAAGGCCGAGCGCCTGCTCGGCTGGGCACCGCGGCCGAAGGAGGAAGCGATCGTCGCCTCCGCCGAAAGCCTGATCCGCCTCGGCCTGCTCCGCAACTGAGCAGCAGCCCTGGCACAGACAGCGGCCGCCCCCGGCCACTGTCTGCTATGGACATAAGCGAGGAATCACGGTTCTCCTGCATGCGTACGAAAGGAGAACGAATATGCTTGAAGACCTCGCCGACAAGTTCGAACGCGCCTCCAGAATCTACGCCGAAGCCAACGGCCTGGAGCGTGATCCCGACTGGTTTCTGTTGAAGCTGCAGGAAGAAATGGGCGAACTCACCCAGGCCTGGAACCGCCTGACCGGCAGGGGCCGCGCCAAGGGCCGCAGCGCCGACGACATGAGCCGCGACCTTGCCGACGAAACCGCCGACCTCCTCGGCCACATCCTCCTCTTCGCCCACAACAACCGCCTCGATCTCGAAGCCGCAATCGAGCGCAAATGGCTGTTCAGGCCTTAGATTACTGGGCAGCCGATTTGCGAGGCCGCCCCCCCTTCGCGCCATTCGCCCGCGCCGCCTCGGCTTTCGCGGCCGACGTCGCTTTGCCGGCCTGGCGCGCCATATGGGATTTGGTCCCGAATATTCCGGCGAGAAGACCGGGAACGGAGATATCGACGTCGAGCGCTTCCCAATGCAGGCCGTAACCTGCGCCAAGGATTTCGACGGTACTCAAGTCGCCATCCCCCGCATTTTCCAGCCCCTGCACGAGGCGGGGAGGGAAGGCGAAGGTGCAGCCATTGGTGAGGTCGACGATCATCCGGCCGCTACGCGCATCGAAACGTGCGGAAAGCGCCCGCGGCTCGCTGGCCCGCGTGTTCCTGCCACGCGCCAACGCGTCGTCGATGTTCTTATCCGTCAGTTCAGCCATGGATATTGCTCCAGCTTTCAAGGAAGGCATCCTGTTGTTCCTCGACGATCCTCATGGCCTTGCGGATATCGCCGCGCTTCATGCCGTCGGCCCAGATCAGCTCAGGCTCTCCGCCCAATCCGAGAAGATTGATCTTCGCTTCGCCGTCGCCGAAGACATGCACATGAGCAGGCTCATGGTCATCGACGAAGATCACGAACCTCAGCCCATCGGCCCGGAAGATTGTCACCATGGCCGAAGATAACCCAACTCGTTGGGTTTTTCAAGATTTGGCGCCGACCTTCCGCCGGTAGAACTTGCTGTCCACCGCCATCAGCGGGAAAGACCTCGGTAGGTCGTCGCGCTTGATTTCGCTGAAGCCGTTCTTTTCGTAGAAGCGGTGGGCGGCGAGGAATTTGTCCGTCGTGCCGAGGAAGATATCGGTGATCCCCTCGGCTTCGGCATGGGCGAACAGCGCGTCGAGCAGGCGGGCGGCGACGTTGTGTTCGCGGCCGCGCACATGGGCCGCCACGAACATCTTGCGCAGCGCCGTCTGGTTGTTGCCGATATCCTTGAGGCCGAGCGTGCCGACGATCGTGCCGTCGAGATCGGCCACCCAGAACTGACCCTTGCGGGCCTGGTAGAAGTCCGGAATGACGGCAAGGTCGGGCTGGTCGTCGGCGGTGATGGCGATACCGAATTCATCGCGCTGGATCGGCAGGATGACGGAGAAGACGCCGTCGATATCGGCGATGTCAAAGGGCCTGATCTCAATGTCGCTCATCGCCGCCTCCTGCCGCGTCAGGCTTGTGTGCCGCCGACTGTTACCTGGTCCATGCGCAGATGCGGCTGGCCGACGCCGACGGGCACCCACTGGCCGCCCTTGCCGCAATTGCCGATGCCGGTATCGAGCTTCATGTCGTTGCCGATCATCGAGACGCGCTTCATCGCATCCGGACCGTTGCCAATCAGCATGGCGCCCTTGATCGGCGCGCCGATCTTGCCGTTCTCGATCAGATAGGCCTCGGTGCAGCCGAACACGAATTTGCCCGAGGTGATGTCCACCTGGCCGCCGCCGAAGGAGACGGCATAGACGCCCTTCTTGACCGACGCGATGATTTCCTCGGGCGTCTTGTCGCCGCCGAGCATGTAGGTGTTGGTCATGCGCGGCATCGGCACATGCGAATAGCCCTGGCGGCGCCCGTTGCCGGTCGGCGCCATGCCCATCAGCCGGGCATTCTGCCGGTCCTGCATGTAGCCGACCAGTTTGCCGTTTTCGATCAAGACGTTATAGGCCGAAGGCGTGCCTTCGTCGTCGATGGTGATCGAGCCGCGGCGGCTGTCGATCGTGCCGTCGTCAACCACGGTGACGCCAGGTGCCGCAACCATCTGGCCGAGCAGGCCGGCAAAGGCCGAGGTCTTCTTCCTGTTGAAATCGCCTTCCAGCCCGTGGCCGACGGCCTCGTGCAGCATGACGCCCGGCCAGCCGGAGCCGAGCACGACATCCATCGTGCCTGCCGGCGCCTCGATCGCTTCGAGATTGACGAGCGCCTGGCGCAGCGCCTCGTCGGCGCCGGTCTGCCAGCTGCTTTCGGTGATGAAATCGCCGAAGCCGATACGGCCGCCCTGGCCGAAGGAGCCGCTCTCCTGCCGGTCGCCTTCGCCGACGACGACGGAGATGTTGATGCGCGTCATCGGCCGGATATCGCGGACGCGGTGTCCGTCGGCGCGCAGGATATCGACCACCTGCCAGCTGGCGGCGACCGAGGCCGTCACCTGGCGCACCTTGTCATCCTTGTTGCGCAGATAGGCATCGATATCGGTGAGGATCTTCACCTTCTCTTCGAAGGTCGGCGTGCCGATCGGGTTCTCGTCGGTATAGAGCTTCTTGTTGGTGCCCTGGGGCGCAGCCGCATAGCTGCCGGAATAGCCGCGGGTCACGGCGCCGACGGCATCAGCGGCGCGCTTCAGCGCCGAAACCGAAAGGTCGCCGGCATGCGCATAGCCCACCGCTTCGCCGGCGACGGCGCGCAGGCCGAAACCCTGCTCGGTGTTGAAGCTGCCGCCCTTCAGGCGGCCATTGTCGAACATCAGCGATTCAGCCTGCGCGTGCTCGATATAGAGCTCGCCGTCGTCGGAGCCGGAAAGCGCCTCGGCCACGAGCTTGCGCGTCGTCGCTTCGTCGGCATCGAAGAGCGTCAGGAGATCGGTATTCATGATGGTATGCTCCGCTTCAAAGCAGGAATGCTTTAAAGCCGATGTAGGACCGCAGGGCAGTTCGAGCAAGCCCCTATCGGGCCGGCATCAGGGAAGCGCGTCGTAGCCTTCGGCAAAGCCCTTCAGGTCGACGGGAATGCCGATGCCTTCTTCCGGCGTCTGGAAGACGATGAAGGTGGCGCTGGTGCCGCTGCGGAAGGTCTTCAGGAGCTCGTCCTCGAGCACGACTTCGGCATAGCAGCCGTCGGCAAAGCAGCGGACGAAATAGGCGCGGCCGATATCCTTGCCGTCGACATTGAGGCCGAGGCCGTTCGGCAGCAGCACGCCGAGAGGGGCGAGCACGCGCAGGATCTTCGACTTGCGGTCGGCAGTCTTCAGAACGACGACGGAGAGGCCGACTTCAGGGCGGTCCTCGGCGATGACATTCTGCATCAGCGCGCATTGCTCGGCAGAAGCGCCGGCCGGCTTGTCGCAGACGACGGACCATGCGCCGTGGTTCGACTTCACCGTGCCCGGCGCCTGCGGCTGGCTCTGGCCGGGCGCTGCCTGCTGGGCCGGTGCCGGCTGCGAGGGAGCGGGCTGGGCCGGGGCAGGGGCTGCCGGCTGTTGGGCGAAAACGGGGGCTGCCGCTGCTGCTGCAAGAGTGGTGGTCAGAACAAACGACCGCACAAGGGAACGGAAACCCATGAAAACCTCTGGAATTCGAATCGGTGACGGTATTGTTGAAGGCCGTGACCGGAAATGAAAAGACCTGCCCCGTGAAAACCGGGGGACTACGGCAGAAATAGGACCTTTCCGCAATAATGTTGGAGCTTTGGATTGGCCCGCGTAAGCCTTTTCCGTATGATGGTGCAAATATTCGGTAATGTTTTGTGCCTGCTTGTGAATCGGCTTCTGGCAAAAATGCCGCATAGACAATCGCTCTGGCCTGTTGCGGTCAGTTGCAAACTGTGGTTTGAAGCGCTGAAGATGGCAAGGATTCTGCGTTCGATTTAAGGCAGGTCAAGCGCTCGAGGGAGATACTAAGGTGATTAAGAAGGCTTATGCAGCTCTGACCGCGCTGGTCTGTCTGCTTTTTGCTTCCGGCACATATGCCGATCAGCCGATGCCGTGGCAGGCAACGCTGCAGCCGGCGGCAACGCCGATTATGCGGGAAATCCGCTGGTTCGAACAATATACGCTGTGGTTCATCGTACCGATCACGCTCTTCGTTCTGGTCCTGCTCATCGTCGTCTGCTGGAAGTTCCGTGCGAGCGCCAATCCGGTGCCGTCGAAGACGAGCCATAACACCGTCATCGAAGTTATCTGGACCGTGGGGCCGGTCCTGGTTCTTCTCTTCCTCGCCGTTCCGTCGTTCAACCTGCTCACCGCGCAGCTGACGCTTCCGGAAAATCCGGATGTGACGCTGAAGGCGACCGCCACCCAGTGGCAGTGGAACTACGAATATGAAGGCACCGGTGACAATCCGCTGGCCTTCGATTCCTACCTCCTGAAGGATCCGGATCGTGCCGCTGCCGGCAAGACGGATCTGGCGACCTATCCGCGCCTGCTGGCCGTCGACAACGAAATCATCCTGCCCGTCAACAAGGTCGTTCGCGTTCTCGTGACCGCCGCTCCGACGGACGTGATCCACGCCTTCGCAATGCCGTCCTTCGGCGTCAAGATCGACGCCGTTCCGGGCCGCCTCAACGAAACCTGGTTCAAGACCGAGCGTGAAGGCCTGTTCTACGGCCAGTGTTCCGAGCTCTGCGGCAAGGACCATGCGTTCATGCCGATCGCGATCCGCGTCGTTTCCGAAGACAAGTACAAGCAGTGGCTCACGGCTGCCGCTTCCGATCTTCCCGGAGCCTACAAGGCTCTCATGGCTGCCACCGATGGTCCTGCAAAGACCGTCGATGTCGCCGAAAACGCTCAGTAATCTAGAAGGGACTCGGAAAAATGGCTGGTTCCGCCCACGATCATTCTCATGATCATCATGGCCATGACGCACATGCGCATGACGACCATCACGATCACTCGCACAAGCCGAGCTTCGTCAATCGCTGGTTCTTCTCGACGAACCACAAGGACATCGGCACGCTCTACCTGATCTTCGCGATCTTCGCCGGCATCATCGGCGGCGCGCTCTCCGTTGCCATGCGCATGGAGCTTCAGGAGCCTGGCATCCAGATCTTCCACGGTCTGGCCTCGATGGTTTACGGCTTCGAAGGCGACGCCGCGATCGACGGCGCCAAGCACATGTTCAACGTCTTCACCACCGCTCACGCCCTCATCATGATCTTCTTCATGGTCATGCCGGCGATGATCGGCGGCTTCGCCAACTGGATGGTTCCGATCATGATCGGTGCCCCGGATATGGCGTTCCCGCGTCTGAACAACATCTCCTTCTGGCTGATCGTTCCGGCCTTCCTGCTGCTCGTGCTGTCGATGTTCGTCGAAGGCCCGGCCGGTGCTTACGGCGCTGGCGGTGGCTGGACGATGTATCCGCCGCTCGCTACCGCGGGCCAGCCGGGTCCGGCCGTCGACCTCGCGATCTTCTCGCTGCATGTCGCCGGTGCCTCGTCGATCCTCGGCGCGATCAACTTCATCACCACGATCCTGAACATGCGCGCACCGGGCATGACGCTGCACAAGATGCCGCTCTTCGCCTGGGCTGTTCTGATCACGGCCTTCCTGCTGCTGCTCTCGCTGCCGGTTCTGGCTGGCGCCATCACCATGGTGCTGACTGACCGCAACTTCGGCACGACCTTCTTCGCGCCGGAAGGCGGCGGTGACCCGATCCTCTACCAGCACCTGTTCTGGTTCTTCGGTCACCCGGAAGTGTACATCCTGATCCTGCCGGGCTTCGGCATCGTCAGCCACATCATCTCGACCTTCTCGCGCAAGCCGATCTTCGGTTACCTCGGCATGGCCTACGCCATGGTCGCCATCGGTGCCGTCGGTTTCGTCGTCTGGGCTCACCACATGTACACGGTCGGCCTGTCGCTCGACGCACAGCGCTACTTCGTCTTCGCGACGATGGTTATCGCCGTTCCGACGGGCGTGAAGATCTTCTCCTGGATCGCAACGATGTGGGGCGGCTCGATCGAGTTCCGCACGCCGATGGTCTGGGCGATCGGCTTCATCTTCCTGTTCACGGTCGGTGGCGTCACCGGCGTTCAGCTGGCAAATGCCGGTCTCGACCGCTCGCTGCATGACACCTACTACGTCGTGGCTCACTTCCACTACGTTCTGTCGCTCGGCGCCGTCTTCGCCATCTTCGCTGCCTGGTACTACTGGTTCCCGAAGATGAGCGGCTACATGTACAACGAGTTCCTCGGCAAGCTGCACTTCTGGGTCATGTTCATCGGCGTCAACCTGGTGTTCTTCCCGCAGCACTTCCTCGGTCTCGCCGGCATGCCGCGCCGTTACATCGACTATCCGGATGCATTTGCCGGCTGGAACTACGTTTCCTCGATCGGCTCCTACATCTCGGCATTCGCGGTGCTGATCTTCCTCTACGGTGTCTTCGAAGCCTTCGCCAAGAAGCGCCTCGCTGGCGACAATCCGTGGGGTGAGGGTGCAACCACCCTGGAATGGCAGCTGCCTTCGCCGCCGCCATACCACCAGTGGGAACAGCTCCCGCGCATCAAGTAAGATGCTCCAAATTCCGGGCGCCGCATTCCGATGCGGCGTCCGGCCTTAACGCATGACGCGGTAGGGCATGCGGAAAAAACAAGAGGCCAGAGCGCATCCAGCCGATCTGAAGGATCGCAGCGCGCTTGAGCCGAGCAGGACGGAATAATGACGGTCATCGACAATCACGAGGCACTTGCAGAGGAAGGCGAACTCCGCCTTTCGGAAGCGGGCGCGCGCGATTATTTCGAGCTTCTGAAGCCGCGCGTCATGTCGCTCGTGGTCTTCACGGCTTTTGCCGGCCTTGTGCTGGCGCCGGGTCAAATCAATCCCGTTCTCGGCCTGATCTCGATCCTCTGCATTGCCGTCGGCGCTGGCGCGTCGGGTGCGCTCAACATGTGGTATGACGCCGATATCGACGCTGTCATGACCCGCACGGCGCAGCGCCCGATCCCCGCGGGCCGCATTCAGCCCAAGGAAGCGCTGGCCTTCGGCCTGGTGCTCTCGGGCTTTTCGGTGACGATCCTCGGCCTCGCCGTCAACTGGCTGTCGGCCGGCATCCTCGCCTTCACGATTTTCTTCTACGCGATCGTCTATACGATGTGGCTGAAGCGCTCGACGCCGCAGAACATCGTCATTGGCGGCGCTGCCGGTGCCTTCCCGCCGATGATCGGCTGGGCCTGCGTGACCAACTCGGTCACCATCGAAAGCACCGTGCTGTTCCTCATCATCTTCCTCTGGACGCCCGCACATTTCTGGGCTCTCGCGCTCTTCAAGATGCGCGATTACGAAGCCGTCGGCGTCCCGATGCTCCCGAACGTCTCGGGTGAGCGCACCACCAAGCACCAGATCGTCGCCTATGCGGTGCTGACCGCCATCTGCGGCGTCATCCCGTCGTTGCTCGGCTTTGCGAGCTTCGGCTACGGTCTTGTCGCGACGCTGCTCGGCACCGTCTTCATAAGCTGTTCCATCGCCGTCTGGCGCATGCCGGATGGCGATGAAAAGATGATCCCGGCCAAGAAGCTCTTCGCTTTCTCGATCTTCTATCTCTTCGCGATCTTCTCCGCGCTGATGTTCGACCGGCTGGCATCGATCCTGGTCTTCCATGCAGGAGGTATCATCTGATGGAAACCGTGAAGCTGACCGAAGCGCAGCGCAAGTCGCGCCGTAACCGCAACGTGGCGCTCGGCCTCGTTCTCGCCGGCCTCTGCGTTCTGTTCTACCTGATCACCATCGTGAAATTCCTGGGACATGGAGGCTGAGCCGATGAGCGACACCGCCAACGCACCGAAGAAGCCGGGCCGCAACAACGGCGCTGTCGTCTTCATGTGCCTGAGCTTCGTCGTCGGCATGGGCGCGATGAGCTACGCAGCCGTTCCGCTCTATCGCATGTTCTGCCAGATCACCGGCTACAACGGCACGACGCAGCGCGTCGAGCAGGCCTCGACCGAGATCCTCGACCGCAAGATGCGCGTCACCTTCGACGCCAATGTCGCTCCGGGTCTCTTCTGGGAGTTCAAGCCGGTCCAGCGCGAAGTCAATCCGCGCATCGGCGAGACGATCCAGGTGAATTTCATCGCCGAGAATCGCTCGAACGAAACCCAGCGCGGCCAGGCCGTGTTCAACGTCACGCCGGGCGAAGCCGGGGCCTATTTCAACAAGGTCCAGTGCTTCTGCTTCAACGAGACCGACCTGAAGCCGGGCGAAAAGCTTGAAATGCCGGTGGTGTTCTACATCGATCCGGAAATTACCAAGGCCGTGGAGTCGAAGGACATTCACACGGTCACGCTATCCTATACGTTCTACCCGAAAGAGGGACCGAAGCCGCTGGCTTCGAATGAGGGTGGAGCGGAGAAGGTTGAAAAGAAACTTTGATTGAGGTTCGTTTCCGGCTATGCCGGGGGCGAGCGAGGAAGAGATCCGGGGATTAGAGATGGCCGACGCGCATCAAAAGAATCACGACTACCATATTATCGATCCGAGCCCGTGGCCGCTGCTCGCCTCGATCGGCGCCTTCATCATCACCTTCGGTGGCGTCGGCTACATGCGCTATCTGAACGGCGGCTCGCTGCACCTCTTTGGTGTCGAGTGGGCTCATCCGTGGCTGTTCTTCATCGGCCTCGCGCTGATCCTCTACGTCATGTACGGCTGGTGGGCCGATACCGTGAAGGAAGCCCATGAGGGTGCCCACACGCGCGTCGTCTCGCTGCACCTGCGCTACGGCATGATCATGTTCATCGCTTCGGAAGTGATGTTCTTCGTTGCCTGGTTCTGGGCCTATTTCGACGCCAGCCTCTATCCGCACGAAGCGATCCAGGCCTCGCGCCTTGCCTTCACCGGTGGTCAGTGGCCGCCGAAGGGCATCGAAGTCCTCGATCCCTGGCACTTGCCGATCTATAACACCGTCATCCTGCTCCTCTCGGGCACGACGGTTACCTGGGCACACCATGCTCTGCTGCACAACGACCGCAAGGGCCTCATCCAGGGCCTGACGCTGACCGTACTGCTCGGCATCCTGTTCTCCTTCGTCCAGGCCTACGAATACGCCCACGCTCCGTTCGCCTTCAAGGCATCGATCTACGGCGCGACCTTCTTCATGGCGACCGGCTTCCACGGCTTCCACGTTCTGATCGGCACGATCTTCCTGCTGGTCTGCCTGGTGCGCGCTATCCGCGGCGACTTCACGCCGAAGCAGCATTTCGGCTTCGAAGCGGCTGCCTGGTACTGGCACTTCGTCGACGTCGTCTGGCTGTTCCTGTTCTTCTCCATCTACATCTGGGGTGGATGGGGTGCACCGGTCGCTCACGGCTGATCCGGTTCACACGGACAATAGAAAAGGCGGGTGCCATCGGCGCCCGCCTTTTTCTTTGTCCTCACCGCGCCCCGGCGATCCGCTCGAAGGCGGAGGGATCGGGTATGCCGATATCGAGTTGTTGGCGGATCGCCTCGGCGCATTCATAGGGCGTCAGGAGCGAGGTATCGACTTCGAGATCGTAGATGCCGGGCTTGTGTACCTCGTCCTGCCAGCGCCTGACAGCATCAGGCACGGCGATCTCGGCGCTTGCCCTGGCATAGAGTTCCTCGCGGCCCGGCTCGTCGATCTCGCGCCGCTTCATGATCACCTCCAGCGGGCAGCGCACGCCGACGAACAGCACCGGGAAACCATCGAGCCGGCGGGCGCAATCGGCCAGAATCCCGAGCGGCTGCGAATAGGCGTCGTGATGGCCGAGATCGGCGACGACATTGATCCCGAGCCCGGCATGGATGGCGATCGATTCGTAGAGCGCGGCATAAAAGAACGGCACGAACTCCTCGAGATCCGGCCGCTCGCCGCCCGGCCGCAGCCCGATGCCCGGCAGATACTGCGACGGCGTCATCGCATTGTAGTTGTCGACGCCGAAATTGAGCCACGGCCCGTCGAATTGCTGCTGGATGGCGCGCGCGATCGTCGTCTTGCCGCTGCGCGGCGCCCCGTTGAGAATGACGATCTGGGCTGCGGTGCTGTCGGTGCTCATGTCTCTTCTTTTCTGATTGGCCCGAATCGCTGAGGCGAAATCGCGCAGGCATTTCCCTTCGTCCTGCGGATACTTTATGGGAGAGTTAAGGCGGCTTTAGGTGACGCCACGGGAATCCACATGCAAGAAGACACCGCTCTCTTTCCTCCGGTCGATCCGGTCAAGACAGGCATCAAGGGCTGCTGCCCGCGCTGCGGCAATGGCAAGCTGTTCGACGGCCTGCTGTCGCTGAAGCCGCGCTGCGCCGCCTGCGGCCTGGATTATGCCTTTGCCGATTCGGGCGATGGTCCCGCCGTCTTCGTCATCCTGCTCGTCGGCTTCGTCGTCATCGGCTGCGTGCTCTGGCTCGAGGTCAATTACGCGCCGCCGATCTGGCTGCACATTCTGCTCTTCGGCCCGCTGACGATCATCCTGTCGCTGCTGACGCTGCGCTGGTGCAAAGGCATCCTGATCGCCATGCAATACCGCCACAATGCCCGTGAAGGACGCCTGAGTGACTGACATGAACATCCCGGCCGCGCGCCGCAAGCTGCCGGTCTTCACCGGCATCGCGGTGCTGATCGCGCTCGCCATTCTCATTTCCCTCGGTACCTGGCAGGTCGAGCGCCTCTATTGGAAGGAAGGCCTGCTCGCCGATATCGCCGCGCGCCGCAATGCCGCTCCGGTGCAGCTTGCCGATATCGAGCAGATGCTCGCTTCCGGCACCGATATCGAATACCGCCCGGTCACCGTCACCGGCCGCTACGTCAACAACAAGGAGCGCCACTTCCTCGCCACCTGGCGCGGCGAGGCGGGCTTCTACGTCTATACGCCGCTCGAGCTCGCCGACGGCCGCTACCTCTTCGTCAATCGCGGCTTCGTTCCCTACGAGAACAAGGAGCCGGAAATGCGCATGCAGGGCCAGCTGACCGGCCAGCAGAGCGTCACCGGCCTCGCCCGCAACCGTCTTCCCGGCAAGCCCTCCTGGGTGGTGCCTGACAACGACATCGCCAAGAACATCTTCTACTGGAAGGATATCGACGCGATGGCATCGAGCGACGGCTTCGATGCCTCGAAGGTCGTGCCCTTCTTCGTCGATGCGGATTCGACCCCGAACCCGAAGGGCTTCCCGATCGGCGGCGTCACCGAGATCGACCTGCCCAACAACCACCTGGAATACGCCTTCACCTGGTACGGATTGGCCGCCGTTCTGGTTGTCGTGGTCGCGCTGTCATGGTTTCGGAAGTCGAACAAGGCAGGCAACTCCCCCGCGCAGTAACGCGGGGCATTGCCCTTGACGAGAACTTTCGCCTGAGTTGAATTCTTCGCGCTGCGCTCGGCTCACGAGCCAACCCTCGAACAGTGAGGTACGAAGTGTCTGAGCTCCGCATTGACTTTCAGCTTGAGCCAGCCGGCTGGGCCAGCGTGGTGTTTTCCAAGGGCGACGCCAGATATAAGTGTGACGGCGTGTCCGACATTTGCCATCCGCTCGATGCCCTTATGCTGGTCGCCATAGACGTTGCATGTAATCAATACGCGAGCCAATTGAGTTTTGACGGCGAGCCTACGGAGTGGCGGGTGGTGTTTGAGTCGAATAGCCAAACACCTGAAGCAGCATTCCTCACTATGACCATATTTGAATGTCGGGACTATAGCGGTCCCTATCAGCCGATGATTGATGGTCGTCAAGTTTTCTCCTGCCAGCTAAACTCGGATGAATTCAGCGTGGCCGTTCAACGCATGGCGGATGAATTTCTTGCCGACTATGGAGCCGCTGGATATCGAGAAATCTGGGGTGGCGGCGCCGTTTTTCCATTTCGTGCTTTCGCCGCCTTGAGCGCAGCACTATCTGCAAGTAACGACACCGCTGGCGGTGACTTTGGAGCATCGCTTGCCACTGACAAGACTATATCTTAACAGGGACACATGAACATCGCCGTTTCGAAACCTCCTCTGACGATCAGGCTTTGCGGGCCGCGCGGCTTCTGTGCCGGCGTCGACCGCGCCATTCAGATCGTCGTTCTGGCGCTGAAATCCTATGGCGCTCCGGTCTATGTCCGCCACGAGATCGTCCATAACCGCTATGTCGTCGAGGGGCTGGAAGCCAAGGGCGCCGTCTTCGTCGAGGAGCTCAACGAGATCCCGGAAGAACACCGCGCCCAGCCGGTCGTCTTCTCGGCGCATGGCGTGCCGAAGTCGGTTCCCGAGGATGCCAATTCCCGCAACCTCTTCTATCTCGACGCCACATGCCCGCTGGTCTCCAAGGTCCACAAGCAGGCGATGCGCCACAATCGTCTCGGCCGCCACGTCGTGCTGATCGGCCATGCCGGCCACCCGGAAGTCATCGGCACGATGGGCCAGCTGCCGGAAGGCTCGGTGTCGCTGATCGAGACCGTCGAGGACGCCGATACCTATCAGCCGGTCGACCCTGACAATCTCGGCTATGTGACGCAGACGACGCTTTCGGTCGACGATACCGCCGGCGTCATCGCCCGCCTTCAACAGCGCTTCCCGAACCTGACGGCGCCGGCCGCAGACAGCATCTGCTACGCCACGACCAACCGCCAGGAAGTCGTCAAGCAGGCCGCACCCGGCTGCGATCTCTTCATCATCGTCGGTGCCCCGAACTCGTCCAATTCCAAGCGCCTCGTCGAAGTGGCGCTGAGGGCAGGGGCGACGAAGTCGATCCTGGTGCAGCGCGCCTCCGAACTGAACTGGGACGAGATCGGCCAGATCTCGACGCTCGGCCTCTCCGCCGGCGCGTCGGCCCCCGAGGTCATCGTCAACGAGATCATCGAAGCCTTTCGCGCCCGTTTCGCCGCCCAGGTGGAGCTTGCCGAGACGGTGCAGGAAAACGAACACTTCCTCGTCAACCGCGAGCTCCGCAACATCGAGCTGACCGCGGCGGATATGGCTTTCGTGAACGGCTAGCGCGGCGTTGCGGGGGCACTTGCCTCTGTTCTGCCGCTCGCTCCAAGATGATTTGTTTGGGGAAAGCTCCACCGCAGGCCGATCTCCCCCCTTGTGGGGGAGATATCAGGCAGGGCAGAGGGGGGTATCCCGCGCCCTGAAGGCTTCCACTCTATCGAACCGACCGTGAGACCGCACCTTGGCCGTTTACACCGATATCTCCGAAGACGATCTGAAGTGGTTCCTGACGGAATATGAGACCGGCGAGCTGCTCTCCTACAAGGGCATTGCCGAGGGCGTCGAGAACTCGAATTTCCTGCTGCACACCTCGAAGGACCCGCTGATCCTGACGCTCTATGAAAAGCGCGTCGAGAAATCCGATCTGCCGTTCTTTCTCGGCCTGATGCATCATCTGGCCGCCCGCGGCCTGTCCTGCCCGCTGCCGCTGCCGCGCAGGGATGGCGCTCTGCTCGGGCGCCTGTCCGATCGTCCGGCGGCGCTGATCTCCTTCCTCGAAGGCATGTGGCTGCGCAAGCCCGAGGCGAAGCACTGCCGCGAGGTCGGCAAGGCGCTGGCGCAGATGCATATCGCCGGTGAAGGCTTCGAGCTGAAGCGTCCCAATGCGCTTTCGATCGATGGCTGGAAGACGCTGTGGGAGAAGTCCGAAGCCCGCGCCGACGAGGTCGAGAAGGGCATGTCGGACGAGGTTCGCGCCGAGATGGACTTCCTCTCGGCCCATTGGCCGAAGGATCTGCCTTCAGGCGTCATTCATGCCGATCTCTTCCCTGATAACGTCTTCTTCCTCGGCGATACGCTCTCCGGCCTGATCGACTTCTACTTCGCCTGCAACGACCTGCTCGCCTACGACGTCTCGATCTGCCTGAACGCCTGGTGCTTCGAAAAGGACGGCGCCTATAACATCACCAAGGGCACGGCCTTCCTCGACGCCTACCAGAGTGTGCGCCCGCTGAGCGAAGCCGAACGCAGGGCACTGCCGATCCTGGCGCGCGGCTCGGCGCTGCGCTTCTTCCTGACCCGCCTCTATGACTGGCTGACGACGCCTGAGGGCGCCATGGTCACCAAGAAGGACCCGCTCGAATATCTGCGCAAGCTGCGCTTCCACCGCCAGATCAAGTCGGCGGCCGAATACGGGCTTTCGGCATGAAGCACGTCGAGATTTTCACCGACGGTGCCTGCTCCGGCAATCCCGGCCCTGGCGGCTGGGGGGCGATCCTGCGCTACGGCGAGGTCGAGAAGGAACTGTCGGGCGGCGAAGCCGAGACCACCAACAACCGCATGGAACTGCTCGCGGCAATCTCGGCTCTCTCGGCGCTGAACACGCCCTGCGAGGTCGATCTCCACACTGACAGCAAATATGTCATGGACGGCATCTCGAAGTGGATCTTCGGCTGGAAGAAGAACGGCTGGAAGACCGCCGACAAGAAGCCGGTGAAGAATGGCGAGCTCTGGCAGGCGCTCGACGCCGCCAATCAGCGCCACAAGGTCAAGTGGCACTGGGTCAAGGGCCATGCCGGCCATCCGGAAAACGAACGCGCCGATGAACTGGCGCGCATGGGCATGGCACCCTACAAGAAGAAGTAGGCAGGCAAAGCGGGGGAGGCGGCACTGCGGATCATTTCTCTGAACGCCTGGGGCGGCAAGATCCATCAGCCGCTGATCGATTATCTTGCCGGCGTCAAAGCCGATATCATCTGCCTGCAGGAAGTCACCCGTTCCGTCGGCGTCACGAGCGGCTGGCTGGAATATCGTGACGGCAGCCACATCCTGCCGCAGCGCGCCAATCTGTTCGACGAGGTGAAGGCCGTTCTGCCGGAACATGACGGCATCTTCGCCCCTGCCTCGCGCGGTGAACTCCTGGATGGCGAGACAGCCGTCCCCTCCGAATTCGGCCTCGCCACCTTCGTCCACCGCTCGCTCGCCATCTCCGGCCAGGCGATGGATTTCGTCCACGGCACCTTCTCGCCCGATGGTTACGGTGCCCATCCACGTCCGCGCAACGCGCAGGTTTTGCGCCTCTTCGACTACGCCTCAGGCCGCCCGCTCGTCGTTGCCCAGCTGCATGGCCTGCGCGACATGGCCGGCAAGGGCGATACACCGGCCAGACTGGCGCAAGCCGAGGCGCTGGTCGCATTGATCGGGCGTATCCGCAAGCAGGACGAGCCACTTGTCGTCTGCGGCGATTTCAACGTGCTGCCCGATAGCGCCACCTTCGAAATCCTGGGCCAGCTCGGCCTCACCGAGCTCGTCACATCGGGCGGCTTTGCGGGAACGCGCACCTCGCTCTATCCGAAGGACGGGCGCTTTGCCGATTACATGCTGGTCTCGCCGGGCGTAAGCGTTGCTCGCTTCGAGGTCGTCAGGGAGCCCGAAGTTTCCGATCACTGCGCTCTGCTCTTGGATATCGCCTAGCCGTTTGCCGTCCGTGCACTGGCGGGCGATTCCCAGATCGAGATCCGGTCGCGTCCATTGCGCTTGGCGTCGTAAAGCGCCTCGTCGGCATGCTGCATGAACTCGGCAGGTGTCGTCGCGCGGGCACGGCTCTGCTTGACGGCAATGCCGGCGCTCGCCGTCACCCGTCCGAATTCGCTGCCGGTATGCGGCAGGTTCAGTGCATGCAGCGCATCGCGGAACTGTTCGGCAACACGGCACGCATCCGCCTCGTCGGCTTCGGGCATCAGCACGACGAATTCCTCGCCGCCGAAGCGGGCGACGATATCGGTATCGCGCCGGGCCGCCTTGCGCAGGCAGTCGGTAACAGCCTTCAGGCATTCGTCGCCGGCCAGATGACCATAGGTGTCGTTATAGGCCTTGAAGCGGTCGACATCGATCATCAGCAGGCTGAGCGGCGTGCGCTCGCGAACACTGCGGGCGAGCGCCAGCGCCAAGGCTTCGTCGAAGGCGCGGCGGTTGACGATGCCGGTCAGGCCGTCGGTCTCTGCAAGGCTCTTCATCCGGTCGGCAACGGCGCGCAGCGAATGCTCGGCCTGCTTCATCGCGGTCACGTCGGAGACGACGACCAGCGCCATGCCATCGGCGGTCATGCGGGTGCGGAGACTCAGCCAGCGGCCGTCATAGAGGTCGATTTCCTCGTCCTTGTCGCGGTGCAGGTCGCGTGCTGCGGTCTCGATCCACTCTTCGTCGATCTCGGCCGGAAAGCTGCGGCGCTCTTGCGTTTCGACCGCCTTGCGCAGGATGTCGCGAATGTTGAAGCCGGCAACGCGCACCACGCCGGAAAGCGGGAAGAGATGCGCATATTGCGGGTTGGCGTAAACGAGGTCGCCCTTCGGATCGTACATCGCAAAGCCATCGGACATGCCGGACATCGCGTGCGACAGCATGTTGCGGTTCGCGCGCAGCTCGCGCTCGATGCTGCGCTCCTCGGTAATGTCACGGGTGACGCCCGCAAGGCCGATGACGATACCGTCGCGGTCGCGCAGCGGCACTTTCGAGGTGCGGAACCAGTGCTCCTTGTCGCCCTGCTGCAGCGGCTCGATCTTGTTGATCAGCGCTTCGCCGCTGCGCATCAGCGCCTGCTCCTCGGCAAACAAGACTTCGGCGCGGCGCTGGGTGGCGATGTGGAAATCCGTGGCGCCCACCATCGCTTCCGGAGAAGTGAAATGATGATGCTCGGCGACATTGCGGTTGACGACGACGAAGACGCTGTCGCGGTTCTTCACATATTGGAAATCCGGCGTCTGCGTCAGCGCTGCGGTCAAGAGATCGCGGTCCAGTGCCATATGCTCGAACTGCAGGAGCAGCGCACCGGCAACGACGATCGCGCCGAAATTCAGCACGACAGCAGGCACGCCCACCAACTGCAACGCCATGGCGCTGATCTGCGCCGGCAGGACCAGCATCGTCGCCAGCAGCGTGACGGAAACCAGCGCGCCGAGAATGAACGTATCGGCAAGCCTCGCCTTGCGGCGCTTCTGCAGCACCCGCAGCGTCAGCGACACCGCACCGACGCAGGCAATGCTGATCATTCCGTCAAGCGCGCCGGCGCCACCCATCTGCAGGCGGAAGGCGACGGCCAGCGGGATCGTCAGAATGGCGGAAGGCGCGCCGCCGAACAGCGCGGAGATGGCGACCAGCGAATAGCGCAGGTCGATGAAGACGCCATTGCTGAGCGGCACCGACATCATCATCGAAGCCATCGTCCCGGCGCCCATCACCGCGCCGAAGGCAAGCTTCGTCTGCAGGTCGGTCATCAGCCGGAATCGGAAATAGATGTGAGCCCAGATCGAGATCACAAGTGCAACGATGGCAAGATTGCCGATCAGTATTTGCCAGGTTGTATTCATGCAGTACTAATGAACCCAGACGCGCCAATCCCCGCATTTGTAAGGCTTTTTCCTTTAAGCGGGTTTAATTGAATGGAGATTGCGCAAGAAAATCCTGCGCCGGATTTGAGCGTTTGCACCAGCGTCGTTCCAATCGGACACATCCACAAACCGATCACCTTCGTATCAAAGTCTGTAAAGCGCGATGCGAGGATTGAATGGCCGTGCACATTGGGATGTGGTTTGAACCATCTCTGGAATCGAGATTTTGGTGGCGTCTTGTGTTGTCGGCGATCTACCTGACCGTCGGCATCCTTCACATGCTGCTACCGGGTCCGTTTCTCAGGATCATGCCGGCTTTGGTGCCGTTTCCGACTGCTGTTGTCTTCATCACCGGCGCATGCGAGGTGGCGGCCGCGGCCGGGCTGCTTTCCTCGCCCTTTCGCGCCGCCGCAGGGATTGGGCTCGCCGCCTATGCGGTCTGCGTCTATCCCGCCAACATCAAGCATGCGATCGACGGATTGTCGGCGGTCGACGCCAGTACCTATGCCTGGCTCTATCATGTACCGCGGCTGGCCTTTCAACCGGTTTTTGTCTGGTGGGCGCTCTATGCCGGCGGCGTCATCGACTGGCCGTTCCCGCAAGCCCGTTAGCCGGCCGGCGGAGCGCATCCGCCGGCCTGTTCATGGCAAGCCGCCTGAGCCAGCGCGCCGTCAGCTTGCCGCCCGCATCTCCGGCAGTGGCTTGACGTTCTGGTTCATGCGGAACAGGTTTTCCGGGTCGTAGTGCCGCTTGATCTCGGCCAGCCGCCGGTAATTCTTGCCATAGGCCTTCTCCACCCGGTCCGCCTCGTCCTCGGGCATGAAGTTGATATAGGCCGTGCCGATCGCATGCGGCTTGGTGGCTTCGAACAGCCCTCGCGCCCAGGCAATGCCTTTCTGATCCATGGCTTTGTCGCGCCAGCGCCCATGGACGTTCATGACGAAATGCGAGCTGCGCTGCGGGAAAGCCGTCGCCTCGCCGGCGATCCGGCCGGCGGCACCTCCGACATGGCCGACGAAGATTTCGCATTCCGGCCCTGGCAGCTTGCGCACTGCATCGAGCAGCACGGCAATCGCCTGGTCGGAGAGCGCCGCGAAATCCTGGCTCTTCCAGTAGTTTCGGGCGCCGGGCGTCAGCAGCGGGTCGAAGGCCTGCTGCCAGGCGGCGAAGGGCACCGGCCCCACGACATCGGCGATCGGCTTGCCGATCCCGCGAAGCTCCGCCGTTGCTGCCTGTCCAGCGGTGAGATCACCGCAATAGCACATGGCGAGCACCAGGACTTCCTTGCCGTGCCATTCGGCGGGCAGGAAGGGCAGGGGCGGCGCCTGGCGCATCACCGCCCAGCAGGTCAGCTCGTCCGGCGCCTTCTCAAGTGCTGCTCGATACTGCTTCAGCACCATCTCGGCATCGGCAAAGGGATGAACGACGAGGCCCGCGAGCACATTGCCGGGCAGATCGTGCAGGCGGAATTCGAAGGAGGTCACGACGCCGAAATTGCCGCCGCCACCGCGCAGCGCCCAGAAGAGATCGGGATCTTCCTTCTCGCTGACCCGCCTCAGCCTGCCGTCAGCGGTGACGACATCCATCGAGATCAGGTTGTCGAGCGTCAGCCCGAATTTGCGCGTCGTCCAGCCGAAGCCGCCGCCGAGCGTCAGGCCGGCGATGCCCGTCGTCGAGTTGATGCCGGTCGGCAGAACCATGCCGAAAGCCTGCGTTTCCGCATCGACATCGGCAAGCGTTGCACCGGGCTCCACCCGCATGCGCCGCGTCGCCGGATCGACCCAGACGGACCGCATCGCCGAAAGATCGATCATCACGCCGCCCTCGCAGACGGCATTGCCGGCAATGTTGTGGCCGCCGCCGCGCACCGCGAGCAGCAGGTGATTGTCATGGGCGAAGCGGACAGCCTTGATGACGTCGCTGGCGCCGGCGCAGCGCACGATCATCCCCGGCTTGCGGTCGATCATCGCGTTCCAGATCGTCCGGGCTTCGTCGTAGTCGCTATCCGCCTTGGTGATCAGCCGTCCGCGCAACCCCGCCGCAAGGGCCTCGATCGCATCGGCGCGCATGACTTTATGGCCCTTCTGCAGGGTCGTGAGGTTCATATCATCCATGATGGTCCTCCCTACGATGGGAGCCCCCGTCCCATCGGGGCGGCATTTTGCGCCTGCGCAACCGCATCCACAAGCTATTGCTAATAAATGTATCCGGGGATGGAAAGCGGGCGGCACCTTGCCCGCGATGCGGGATTTAAACCGGACCCGCCATTTCTGGCGGGCTTGCCCTCCGTGTCATTCCCACTATGCTGCCGCGCAGAAACTGGGAGGAACCATATGATCCTGCATTGCGTATTTCTGCGGCTGAAGGCCGCCATGACCGGCGAAGAGAAGCAGGCACTGTTCGGCTCGGTCGTTGCGCTGCAGCAGGTCATTCCGGGGATCATCGACATCAAGCATGGCCCGAACGTCTCGCCCGAGGGGCTGCATGGCGGCTTCGTCGAAGGCTTCGTGGTCACCTTCGAGAGCCCGGAAGCGCGTGACGCCTATCTCATCCACCCTGAACATGTCGCGGTCGGCGAGAAGATCGTCGAATCCGTTGATGGCGGCCTCGGCGGCCTCCTGGTCTTCGACCTCAACGTCTGAGGAAAAGGCCGCGGATCGCTCCGCGACCGTCCGTACTCAGCTCGACTTTGCCATCGCCGCGGCGATCTGGTCGACATTGTAGCGGAACATCTTCTCATAGGTCGGCGCCGGTCCCTTGGCGTCCGAGAGCGATTCCACATAGAGCTCGCCGCCGGGTTTTGCGCCGGTTGCCTTTGCCACCTGCTTGACGAGGCGCGGGTCGTTCGAGTTTTCGAAGAAGTAGGTCTTCACGTTCTCGGCCTTGATCTGCTCGATCAGCTTGGCGACGTCGGCAGCCGAGGCTTCGCTCTCGGTGGAAACGCCGAGCGGAGCCAGGAAGCTCACCTGATATTCGCGGCCGAAATAGCCGAAGGCGTCGTGGCTGGTCAGCACCTTGCGGCGATCGTCGGCGACTTTGTCGAATTTCGAATGCGCATAGGCATCGAGTTCGTCGAGCTTCTTCGTGTAGCGGTCAGCATTGGTCTTGAAGGCGGCGGCATCGGCCGGATCGGCAGCCGAGAGCGCCTTCTCGATATTCACCACCCAGACCTTGACGTTGACGGGGCTGTTCCAGACATGCGGATCGGTCACGGTCTTGCCGTCCTCTTCCATCGTCCGCGTGTTGATGCCTTCGGAAGCTGTGACCGGCGTTCCCTTGTAGCCGGAAGCGGTGATCAGCCGGTCCATCCAGCCTTCCAGGCCTTCGCCGCTGACGAAGGTCACCTGCGCTGCCTTCAGGTGCTTGGCGTCGGCAGGCGAGGGCTCGAATTCATGGGGGTCGCCGTTCGGGCCGACGAGGCTGGTGACGCTGACATGATCGCCGCCGACCTGCTTGACGACATCGGCAAGCACGGTGAAGGAGGCGACGACCTTGAGTGTCTCGGCAGAAGCCGGGATCACCGAGGCGGCAAGCAGCGCCGGCAGGGCGGCGGATAGAAGCAGGGTACGCGATAGCATGGTCAGTCTCCTTGGATTCAGCCCTTGAGATGGGGGCGGGGGAAGAGGCGCCGGGCGATGCCCGATGGCGCAAAGAGGATCGAAAGCGCGTAGAGGCTCGCCGCCGTCATGATGATCGTCGGTCCGGAGGCGAGCTCGAGATGGTAGGAGGCGATCAGGCCGAGATAGCCGGACGCCGTGGCGCTGAGGACGGAGATCACCATCATCTGCGGCAGGCTGCGCGACCAGAGCTGGGCGATTGCGGCCGGCAGCATCATCAGCCCGACGGCCATCAGCGTGCCGAGCGCCTGGAAGCTGGCGACGAGGTTCAGCACCACGAGCAGCAGGAACAGGAAGTGATAGACCGGCCCGCGCCCGCCGACGGCGCGCAGATAGCCGGGATCGAAGCACTCGGTGACCAGCGGCCGGTAGATCACGGCAAGCGCCAGCAGCGTCAGCGAGGTGATCGTGCCGATCTGCAGGAGTGCCGGCGTATCGATCGCCAGGATCGTGCCGAACAGCACATGCAGCAGGTCGATATTCGAGCCGCGCAGCGAAACGATGAGAACACCGAGCGCCAGCGACGCGAGATAGAAGCTGGCAAAGCTCGCATCCTCCTGCAGCACGGTCATGCGGCTGACGACGCCCGAAAGCAGCGCCACCGACAGCCCGGCCACCAGCCCGCCGATCCCCATCGCCGTCAGCGACAGGGAGCCCGCGACGAGATAGCCGATCGCGGCCCCCGGCAGCACCGCATGGCTCATCGCATCGCCCATCAGGCTCATGCGCCGCAGCATCAGGAAGACGCCGATCGGACCGGATCCGAGCCCGAGGCAGAGGCAGGCGACGAGCGCCCGGCGCATGAAGCCGTAGTCCGCGAAGGGTGCGAGAAAGATATCGTAGGCGGTCATGCGGCGGGCTCGCAGATGGCGGCTTCCTCGTCCCAGCGCTCGGCCATCGCCCGCGCCGTCATCAGGTTCGCCGCCGACATCACTTCGGCTGTCGGCCCCCAGCCGATCAGCTCGCGGGCGATCAGCATCGTCTCGGGAAAATGCGCCCGCACCTGTTCGAAATCGTGCAGCACGGCAATCACCGTGCGCCCGTCGCCATGCCAGCGGGCGACGATATCGAGAAGGTCGCGCGTGGTGCGCGCATCGATGGCGGTAAAAGGCTCGTCGAGCAGGATCACCCGGGCATCCTGAAGAAGCAGCCGCGCAAACAGCACCCGCTGGAACTGCCCGGCCGAGAGCGAGCCGATATGCCTGTTGTCGAAACCATCGAGCCCGACCGCCGAAAGCGCCTCCAGCGCCTTCAGCCGATCGGCCTCCGAGACACGCCCGAACGCACCCGCCTGCCGCCATGCGCCGAGCATCACCGTATCGAGAACCGAGATCGGAAACCGCCGGTTTATATCGGCCGCCTGCGGCAGATAGCCGAAATCAAGCCGCGCCAGCCGGTGTCGGATCATCCCGGCCGCCGGTCTCAGCTCTCCCACCAGCGCCTTCAAAAGCGTCGACTTCCCCGCCCCATTCGGCCCCGCAATCGCCGTGAGACTGCCCTCGCGGATGCTGCCGGAGACATGATGCACCGCTGGATGCCGGTCATAAGTAACGGTGACATTCTCAAGCTCGATCAGGGGAACACTCACGGCAACACCGCCGCCCAATAGATCGCCAGCCAGAGAGAGGCGATCAGCAACAACACGAAACCGGCGCGCGCAAAGGCGGATTGCCGGAGCAGATTGGGGAAGGGGTGAGGCATCGCAGGCTTTCTAAAATGTAATAACATTACTGTTATGTTGTAACGTTTATGGCAAAAGCGGGGCGGGTGCAAGCGTTCTACGGGATGCTATTTGTTGCGCATTTTTTGTTATCGCTTAGAATGCCGCCAAAGGAGCCCACCCATGAATGTGTCGATCGGAAAACGCTGGGAAGATTTCGTAGAGAAGGTCGTTGAGGACGGAAGGTATGGCTCAGCGAGCGAGGTCGTGCGCGAGGGACTTAGACTGGTGGAGGAGCGCGAGGCCAAGCTGGCGAGCTTGCGGCAAACGCTGGACGCGTCTATCGCCGCAGGTGGAGACGTAAGCGATGACGAGTTAGGCGCCGCGCTTGAAGCACGCCTTGTGGCCTTGAGAGGCAAGTAAGATAGGTGGCCCGGCTCCGCTATCTGCAAAGCGCCAAGGCCGACATACTCTCGATCCTCGATTACGTCGAGCAGCAGGCGGGATGGCGAAGCGCTGAAAACCTAGTCTCCGCTTTGCGCCAGAGATGTAGGGACTTGGCAAATCTGCCGGGTCATATGGGCCGTCCTCGGCCCGAGCTTGGGAAAGATATCCGAAGCGCTACACTGGGCAACTACGTCATCTTCTTTCGTTATGTCGGTGACGTGTTGGAGGTGATCGACATCCTCGAAGGTCATCGCGATATCGATCACTTCTTCTTAGGTGAATGACGGCGAACCTCGGTCCGCCGCCCCAATCCTCAAAGCTGCTCGATCATCGCAGCTGCACCCGAAACCGTTGCCTGGCCCGGGCTTTCCTCGACGTTGAGCGACTTCACGACACCGTCTTCGACAAGCATCGAGTAGCGCTTGGAGCGGACACCGAGGCCGCCGGCGGAGAGGTCGGCTTCGAGGCCGAGCGCCTTGGTGAAGCCGGCGTCCCAGTCGGCCAGGAAGTGGATCTTGCCGGCGCCGCCGGACTGCTGTGCCCAGGCGCTCATCACGTGCCAGTCGTTGACGGCGACGACGGCGATGTCATCGACGCCCTTGCCGAGAATGGTGTCGCGGTTTTCGAGATAGCCCGGCAGGTGGTTCAGCGTGCAGGTGGGCGTGAAGGCGCCGGGAACGGCGAAGAGCACGACGCGCTTGCCCTTGAACAACTGCTCGGTCGAGATCTCGACCGGGCCGTCGGCGGTCTTTTCCTTGAAGGTGGCGGCCGGAAGCTTGTCGCCGATTGCGATGCTCATGAAACTCTCCTCGTTGAGATGATGAAGCGGCAGATGCCGCAGGGTCGGTGGGGACTATAGGAGCCGGTCACTCAAAGGCAAGCGGTGTCTCCATGGCGCGGCCGCCGTCGATGACGAGCGCATGCCAGGTCTTGCCCTTGAGCGCATAGTTGCGCGGCAATTTGCCGATCGCGACCGAGGTCGAGAAGGTCTTGCCGTCGCGCTTGCTCATCAGCTGCTTGGTGAAGACATAGCCGTTCGGCCCGGTGACGATCACCTGCGGCGCCGTGTCGCCGCCGCCGGGAAGGGCGATCTCCAGCCACAGCTCCTTCATGTCGGCGGACATCTTGTGCGACACCACCTGGAAGCCGGAAGAGGCCTCTTCGGGAAGGGCTTTCTCCGCCTGTTCCAGCAGCGCCTCTTCCTCCGGGCGCGACTGCTTTGCGTCCGAAAGCGGCAGCTCGAAGGCCGCCTGGAAGGGCACGCAGAGTTCCTTGCAGATGCCGATGAAGGCCGTCGCCTTGATCGCGCCGGGCGCCCCGTCGCCGTCCGCCTTGAAGGTCAGCGGCAATACGACCGGGGCGTCGTAGCCGATGTCGTCGACCTTGCCGTCATTGATATGCTTCGGCACCGGATAGCGGATATCCTTCAGCGCCACGCCGCTTTCGGGCGCCACTGTGATCTGCGGCGGAATACCACTGCTGCCGGGCTCGCGCCAATAGGTGATCCAGCCGGGTTTCGGCTCGATCTGCAGCCCGCCATGGATCGTTCCGTCGCGCTCCGGCGGCAGCGCGATCAGCCGCATCCGGCCGCCCTCGTTATCGACCCAGTCGCTCATTTCCGCCTGCGCGGCGGCAGCCAGGCTGAGGAGGGCTGCGGCAGAAAGACCGAGGCCGCGGATGATCCGGCGCGTAAAAGAAATAATCTTCATGGAACAAAGGTTTATCGAAAAGTGCTACAGGCTGCCATATGAGGAGTGATTCTAATTCTTCATTTTCGGTTGATTGATTTGTGACATTGCCCCATGTTTCCTGTGTCGGGGCCTTTTCACGCGGTCTGGCAGCAGGAGGAATTATGTCCTTATCGACGCTGAAGAACAGACGGGAACGCGGCTTTTTCGACGGGCAGTTCCTGATTGCCATGCCCGGCATGGAAGACAGGAATTTTGCGCGCACGGTGGTCTACATCTGCGCGCATTCCGATGCCGGGGCCATGGGCTTCGTCATCAACCGCCCGCAGAGCCTGACCTTTACCGACGTCCTGCTGCATCTCGAAATGATCAAGGACAGCGATTCCATCGTTCTTCCCGATCACGCCCGCGACTTCCCGATCCAGACCGGCGGCCCGGTCGAGAGCGGCCGCGGCTTCGTGCTGCATTCCGATGATTATCTGAGCGATTCCAGCATCCCCGTCAGCGATGATATCTGCCTGACGGCGACGCTCGATATCGTCCGCGCCATCTCCAAGGGCGGCGGTCCCAAGCGCGCCACCATGCTGCTCGGCTATTCCTCCTGGGGTGCCGGCCAGCTGGAAACTGAAGTCGGCAACAATGGCTGGCTGACCTGCGCGGCCAACGAAGCGCTGATCTTCGATCGCAGCCTCGATGACAAATATGAGCGGGCTCTGGCGGGCATGGGCGTCACTGCGGCGATGCTCTCTGCCGAAGCTGGCCACGCCTGACTTTCTTCGGAACGAATTCAGATAGCTGACGTTAGTCCTTCCGCAAGCCAGGGCAAGCTCGCCCCCGGCGCGATAGGAGGCATCTGATATGGGTAGCACCAGCGACAAGATTTCCGGCAAGACCAACGAGATTGCAGGCAAGGCCAAGCAGGCTGCCGGCAAGGTGACCGGCGACCGCAGCATGCAGGCCAAGGGCGCAGTCCAGGAAGGCAAGGGCAAGGCCCAGGTCGCGGCAGGCAAGGCCAAGGACAAGCTGAAGGACGCCGTCGACCGGATGTAAGCATCCTTCCATTTCCATGACACATGCCTGTTGCGCAGCGGCGCGGCAGGCATTTTTCGTCCGTTCGTGCCGGGGTGCTTCCATGAGACTTTTCGCCTGCGACAACTGTGATCAGGTCGTCCATTTCGACAATCGCCAATGCGTGCGCTGCAATCACCGCCTGGGCTTCCTGCCCGAGGATCTGGCGATGCACGCGCTGGAGCCGCGCGATGACGTGGCCTGGCAGCTGGTCGCGAGGCCGCAGAGGGCGGTGCGCTTCTGCGCCAATGCCGCTCTCGATATCTGCAACTGGCTGACCTCGGCCGATGATCCCAATCCCTTCTGCATCGCCTGCCGGCATAACCGGCTGGTGCCCAATACCAACACGCAGGACGGCATCGACCGCTGGCGCCGCATCAGCCAGGCGCAGCGCCATCTCTTCTATTCGCTGCTGCGCTGGCACTTGCCGCATCCCGACCGCGAGGAGGATCCGCAGGGCGGGCTGGTCTTCGACTTCCTGGAGGATGTGGTGCAGAACGACGGCAACGTCGTGCCCGCCATGACCGGCCACGAGGAGGGGCTGATTGCCATCCGCGCCGCCGAAGCCGACGACGTGACGCGCGAGCTGGCGCGCAGCGCCATGGACGAACCCTACCGCACGCTTCTCGGCCACTTCCGCCACGAGACCGGGCATTTCATCTGGAACAAGCTGGTGCGTGACCGCAATGGCTTCGATGCCTTCCGCGCCGTCTTCGGCGACGAGCGCCAGGATTATGGCGTCGCCCTACAAAACCACTATGCCAATGGCGCGCCGCTCGGCTGGCAGGAGAGCTTCATCAGCGCCTATGCCGCCTCTCATCCCTGGGAGGATTTCGCCGAGTGCTTCGCGCACTACCTGCATATCGTCGACACGCTGGAGACGGCGCGCGCCTTTGGCATCGCCATCGATCCGCGCGGTCACGAGGAGATGGCGGCGGAAGTCGATTTTCAGCCTTACAGAGCCAAGGATGCCGAACAGCTCGCCAGCGCCTGGATCCCGCTCAGCGTCGCCATCAATGCCATCCAGCGCAGCATGGGCCAGCCGGATTCCTATCCCTTCGTGCTCTCGCCGCCCGTCATCACCAAGCTCGACTATGTGCACGCCCTGATCCAGGGCGCCAATATGGAATGGCAGCGCGCGGCCGCCTGATCAGGCAGGCGTCTTCAGGAGGCCGCTGGCGAGCTGCTTGAACGCTTCGACGGCCTTCGCGAAGACCTCGGCGGAATCCTTTTCCGCAGCGATCCACAGTGCCGCATTCAGCGCCGCGCCGTTATAGAGGCGGGCGGCAGCTTCCGCATCGACGGGTTTGACCGTGCCTTCATTGATCAGCGCCTGGATCGTCGCCGCCGTCGTCGTCAGGCAGGCGTTCTGGCTCGGCCATTGCGAGGGATCGCCGAGAACGGCGGGACCGTCGAGCAGCATGATGCGCTGGATCTCCGGCTCGAGCGCCATCTCGATATAGGCGATGCCTTCGGCCAGGAAGCCCTCCCAGCGGGTCGGTGCCTGTTTCTGCGCAGCGCACATCCGCACCAGCATTTCCGCATCGATCTGGTCGATCACCGCCTGCAGCAGACCCTTTTTGTCGCCGAAATTATGATAGAGCGCGCCGCGCGTCAGCCCGGCCTCGGCGGTAAAATCGTCCATCGAGGATGCGGCATAACCCTTTGTCGCAAAAGCCTTCCGGCCCGCCTGGATAAGCTTGGCCCGGGTCTCTTCCATCATTTCAGCGCGGCGTTTTCCAACCACGGCTCTCTCCTGAAATCGAACATACGCCCCGTATGCATATTGACATACGAGACGTATGCAAACATATACGCATACGGAGCGTATATCAAAATCGCTGCCACTTGTTAAGCGCGGACCTCACCACAGATCACGGTGCAAGGCCGGGCAGGCGCGTGTCTGCCCGCGGGGTCCGCTTTGTCATCAGGAGTTAGATATGACCAAACGCGAAGCAATCTTTCCGGCTGACCGCCACGCCCTCTACACCGCGCACCGCTATTCCGCGGCGGTGTGTTCAGGAGACCTGCTGTTCGTCTCCGGCCAGGTCGGCAGCCGCGCCGACGGTTCCCCGGAGCCGGATTATGAGCGCCAGGTGAAACTCGCCTTCGAAAACCTCAACGCCGTGCTGAAAGCTGCAGGCGCCACGTTCGAGGACGTCATCGACGTGACCAGCTTCCATACCGATCCGGAAAACCAGTTCGAGACGTTCATGGCGATCCGCGAGACCTTTCTCGGCGAAGCGCCTTACCCCACCTGGACCGCGGTCGGCGTCAACTGGCTGGCGGGCTTCGATTTCGAGATCAAGGTGATCGCGCGGGTGCCGCAGGCCTGAATGCACAAAAGCAAAAGACCCGGCCTTGCGCCGGGTCTTTCTTTCACTGTGAGACAAGTAGTCTCAGAAATCACGTTCGAGGCGCACGAAGCCTTCGACGTAATGCGAGTCGTCGGTGCCCGGGAAGTCGTGGTTCTCGGCCACGTAGGTTGCCGCCGTATGCAGGGTGAGGTCGTCGACGATCTTGTAGTCGAGCGTCACGCCGCCGCGCCACATGCTGCCGCCGTGATATTCGTCGTCGGCTTCGCGGATCCGGCCGCTATATTGCGCTTCCGGTGTGATGGTGAACTTGTCGTTGATCTTCAGCGCATATTGCGCGATCACCGACCATTCGCTGGCCTGGTAGTAGGTATTGGGTCCGCTCGAATAGATGCCGGCAAGTTCGAAGACGCCGGGGCCGATTTCCGCGCCCATGCGCGCCGTCACGGAACCGTCCTGCATGGCGGCGTCGTAGCCGCCATAGACCTGCCAGGTAAAGACGCCTGCCTTGCCGCCGATCATCGCGTCGATGCCGAGACCGCTCTCGGCTCCGTCGAAGTCTGCAGGCAGTTCATCGAGCGACAGGCCGGCATTGAAGCTGTCGCTGTCATATTCGTAGCGGATCGCATTCCATTTGGTGTCGTTGCCGGTCATCAGATCGGATTCACCGGAAAAGTCGTTGTCCCACCAGCTGGCGAAGCGGCCGGCGCGGATGCCGGCAAGCTCCAGATAGGCTTCGTCGATGATCGTATTGTCCGTGCCATAGGCGGCAGCATTCGACCAGCCGACAAACTCGGTGGTACGCGTGGCGGGGCCCCCGCCGCCATAATAGTTGGATTCGAGAACGATGCGGCTGGTCAGCGGCCCGTATTCGGTGTCGCTCTTGGCATCGACGCTCACATGGGCGCGGGTGTGGCTTTCCCAGTCCTCGCCGCCGGCGCCACCCGGCCCGTTGTTCTCGTAGCCGTCCCCAAAGCCATAGCCGACTTCGAAGCGCAAATAGCCGCCGATCTTCAGGCAGGTCTCGGTGCCCGGTATGTAGAAGTAGCCTGTTCCGTACGCGTCGCAGACGCGGACATATTCCACGGGTTCCGGCTCGGCAGCGACGATGGCGTCGGCAGCCTGGGCGCCGGATACTGCTGCGAATGCAGCAGCGGAGCCGAGAAGAAGGCTCTTGATGTTCATGCTTGTCTCCGTTTCAGAGCCCACCTTGCGGTTGGCTCGCATGTGGCGCGAGGCGTGCGGTGCCGCGAGGGGGACGCCGGAGAGGGAACGCGCCGATTGGCAACGGAAACAGTAAGCTCGCTGGGAGCCGGTTTCGTCAATTATATGCTAAACGCACATGTATAAAAAAGTGGCAAAGCGCCTCAAACGTGACGCCTTTGTCACATCGTTCTGTCGCAATTTGCAATCAGAAGGTAGTGTTTCGCGGGAAAATTCCCGCGAAAAGATATTCTCGGCTCAAGCCCGCTTCGTCAGCGGAAAGCGTTCCTTCAGCAGCCGCAGAACCGATTCCGACGGCATCGGCGGGCCGAAGAGGTAGCTCTGGCCGTAGCTGCAGCCCATCTTCGCCAGCTCGATCGCATCCTCGTTGGATTCGATCCCCTCGGCCACCACCTTCATGTCGAGTTCGCGGGCCATGTTGATGACCGAGCGCAGGATGGTCGCCTTCTTGTCGCTGTCGTCGCGCACCAGCGCCTTGTCGAGCTTGATCGTGTCGAACGGGAAGCGGGTGAGATAGGAGAGGGAGGAATAGCCGGTGCCGAAGTCGTCGAGCGCCAGACCGAGACCGGCTTCCTTGAGCTTCTGCAGCACCAGTCGCGCCTGTTCCGGGTTCTCCATCACCATCGATTCCGTCAGCTCCAGCTTCAGGCGCGAGGGTTCGCAATGCGTCTTGGCGAGCACCGAGCGCACGTCGTCATAGAGCTCGTTGTTGAGCAGCTGGACGCTGGATAGATTGATCGAAACGAAGATCGGCAATTCGCCGGTCTGGTTCTGCCAGCCCATCAGGTCGTTGGTCGCCTGCTCGAGCGCGAAGAGGCCGAGCGGGCCGATAATGTCGGAAGCCTCGGCGATCGGGATGAATTCCGACGGCGGGATATTGCCGCGCTTCGGATGTTCCCAGCGCATCAGCGCCTCGAAACCGGCGATCTCGACATTCTCCAGCCCGGCGATCGGCTGGTAGACCATCGACAGTTCCTTGCGCTCGATGGCGCGGCGCAGGTCGGATTCCAGCTGCAGCCGGTCGGCGCCGAAATCGCGGAAGGCGGGGCGGAACGGCTCGACGCGATTGCCGCCGGCGCGCTTTGCACGGTACATCGCAAGCTCGGCATCGCTCAGCATGCCCGATGCGTTTTCCTGCTGATCCACCCAGGAGGCGAGGCCGATCGAAGCGGTCAGGATGATCTCGCGGTTCGAGAAGTTGATCGGCACCATGATCGCCTTGCTGATCGCATCGGCAAAATCGGCAATCTTCGCCGGGTCGCGTTCCGAGACCAGGATCAGGCCGAACTGGTCGCCGGCAAGGCGCGCCAGCGTATCCTGCTGCTTCAAGAGGCGGCGAAGGCGGCGGGTCAGCGCGATCAGGATGTTGTCGCCGGCAGCAACGCCGAGTGCATCGTTGACCAGCTTGTAGCGGTCGATATCGATCACCATTACCGTCGGCCGCAGTGTCTCGCCGGAAGGCGCCAGCGCCAGAACGGATTGCAGGCGGTCGAGGAAGAGCTGGCGGTTCGGCAGGCCGGTCAGGTTGTCGTGCAGCGCGTCATGGAGCAGCCGCTCGACGGAGTTCTTCTGTTCCGTCACATCGACGATCGTGCCGACGCAGCGGATGATCTCGCCGTTGGAGCCGAGCACCGGCCGGGCACGGATCAGCAGCCAATGGAAATGGCCGTCCTCGGCGCGGATGCGGAATTCGTGGTTCAGACGCCCGCGGCGATGCTCGAGCAGAACGTCGAGCGTGGCACGGAAGCGGTCGCGATCGTCAGGATGCAGCCGCGGCAGCCAGTTGCGCGCCGCGCCATGCATGCTGCCCGGCGAGAGCCCGAGCTTGACGGAAACGTCGGGGATGGTGACGACGCGGTCGCGCGCCACGTCCCAGTCCCAGACCATGTCGCCGGAGCCGGTGAGTGCGAGAGACTGCCGCTCCAGATCGGAGAACAGACCCTGCTGGAACGCGCCGCCTGCAAAGGCGTGCTGCATGACGGTGAAGCCGATCAGCAGCACGATGAGGACGAGGCCGCCACCGAGCGCCGGCTGGATGATGTCGTTGTCGAGCCGGCCGGTGATGGTCAGCCACGCCCCGAAGATCCAGACCAGGATCAGCGCCCAGGCAGGCACGAGCAGGATCGCGCGGTCATAGCGGTTCAGGCCGAGATAGACGATCAGCACCAGGCCCATCGTCGCCGTCAGCGCGAAGGACAGGCGGGCGATACCGGCGGCGATCGACGGATCGTAGATCGCCACGCCGAAGAGCAGGGCGAGCCCCAGCACCCAGGCAAGCGTCGCGTAGCCGAGATGTGTGTGCCACCGGTTGAGGTTCAGATAGGTGAACAGGAAGATCACGAAACTCGAGGCGAGCGCCACTTCCGCGCAGGCGCGCCATATTCGCTGGTCCGCCGAAGCGATGCTGATCAGCTTGCCGAGGAAGCCGAAGTCGACGCAGATATAGCCGAGCACCGCCCAGGCCAGCGCCGCCGTCGCCGGCAGCATCGAGGTTCCCTTGACGACGAACAGGATCGTCAGGAACACCGCCAGCAGACCGGCAATGCCGAGCACGATGCCGCGATAGAGCGTGAAGGCGTTGATCGTATCCTTGTAGGCGTCGGGTTCCCAGAGATAGATCTGCGGCAGATCGGGGCTGGTGAGCTCGGCGACGAAGGTGATGACGGCGCCCGGGTTCAGCGTGATGCGGAAGACGTCGGCCTCGTCGCTCGGCTGCCGGTCGAGCGCAAAGCCTTCGCTCGGCGTGATTGCCATGATGCGCTGCGAGCCGAGATCCGGCCAGAAAAGCTTGGAATTGACGAGGCGGAAATGCGGGGCGACGATGACGCGCTCCAGCTGCTCTTCCGAAACGTTGGCAAGTGCGAATACCGCCCAGTCGCCCTGGTGGTTGTCGGAGCTGGCACGTACCTCAATACGGCGCCGGATACCGTCGGCACCGGCCGCGGTGGAAACCTGGAAGGCCTCGCCCTGGTTGGCATAGATTTCGGTAGTCTTGGTCAGGTCGAGCGCCGTGTCGTCACGCGAAATCTTGACCGGTTCAGCCGCATGCGCGGTGCCTGCAGCCAGCGCAAGCACCGACAGGAAGAGGGCTGCGATCACCGCGATCAATCGGCCGGACGGTGATGTGTGCAGCATGCGGTTCGTGGTCATCGGCTGTCGGTTTTCCTGCCTGTATCCGCGTCGGTGGCCAGCAGTGAAAACATCACATGGTCATGCCACTGACCGTTTATTTTCAAGTATCCGCGCAGATAGCCTTCCCGCTGAAACCCGGCTTTTTCAAGCAGGCGAATGCTCCGTGCGTTGTCTGGAATACAGGCTGCTTCGATACGGTGCAACTCAAGCCCTGCGAAGATATAGGGTATAACCAACTGAAGTGCGGCGAACATATGGCCCTGACCGGCGTGCTTCTCGCCCATCCAGTAGCCGATCATGCAGCTCTGTGCCGCCCCGCGGCGGATATAGCCGATGGTGATGCCGCCGAGTAGTTCCATCTCGGGCTTGGAAAACAGGAAGAGCGGGATCGCCTGTCCGGAAGCATATTCCTGCTTGCCGCGAATGACGCGGGCGCGGAAGGCGCCTTCCGTCAGTTCGTCACGCCGCCATGTCGGCTCCCAGGGTTCCAGGAACCGGCGGCTGTCCGAGCGCAGCCTGTGCCACTGGTTGAAGTCCTGATAGCGGGGCAGCCGCAGCGCATAGCGGCTGTTTTCCAGCTCGACTGCTTCCGGCTGCCGCGACAGGAACCGAAAAACCGATTTGGGCATCGATCACTCCCGGCGGGCTGAAAGCGGTCTAGCGGCTTGCTTGCTTGGACTGCGGCACCGTGGCGGAAAGCGATGCGGCGATGTCTTCCATCGGGGCAAGCTGCTCCAGCGGGCCGATCGCCGAAAGCGTCGGAACGGTATCGAAGAACAGCCGGCCGGCGAGGTCGGTGAGGCGCTCGACGGTGATGCCTTCGAGGCGTTCCATCATCTCCTGGTTGGAGATCGGGCGGCCGTAAAGCATCATCTGGCGGGCGATCTGACCGGCGCGGGCGGCCGGGCTTTCCTGGCCCATCAACAGCTGGGCGCGGATCTGGGCGCGGGCGCGCTCGATTTCCTTCTGCTCGATCGAGGAGGCCGACTTGTGCAGCTCGTCGATGATGACGGGCACCAGTTCCGGCAGGTTCTCGCCGCCGGTCGCGGCATGGATGCCGAAGATGCCGGTATCGGAAAAGCCCCAGTGGAAGGCATAGATCGAGTAGCAGAGGCCGCGGATTTCGCGCACTTCCTGGAACAGGCGGGAGGACATGCCGCCGCCGAGGATATTGGCGAGAATCTGCGAACAGTAGAAGTCGCGGGCGTGATAGGCCTTGCCCTCGAAGCCGAGCAGAATCTGCGCGTCCATCAGGTCGCGCGTCTCGCGCACGTTGCCGCCGATATAGCGGGCGGGCTCCATGACGGGCGGGGCGCTCGGCGAGGTCGGCAGGCTGGCGAAGCGCTGCTCCACCATCTTCACGAATTCGTCGTGCTTTACGGCACCGGCCGCGACGACGAACATGCGGTCCGTCGTATAGTTGCGGCTGAGATAGGTGCGGATCTGCTGCGGCGAGAAGGAGACGACGGTCTCCGGCGTGCCGAGGATCGGCCGGCCGAGCGTCTGGTCGCGATAGGCGGTCTCCGAGAACTTGTCGAAGACCACGTCGTCGGGCGTGTCGTTGGCGGCGTTGATTTCCTGCAGGATGACCTGCTTTTCGCGCTCCAGCTCATCTTCCTCGAAAGCCGATTCCGTCAGGATGTCGGCGAGGATATCGATAGCGAGCGGCACGTGATCCTTGAGGACACGGGCGTAATAGGAGGTGGTTTCGGTCGATGTCGCGGCGTTCACTTCGCCGCCGACATCCTCAATTTCTTCGGCGATATCGCGCGCCGAGCGGCGTGCGGTTCCCTTGAAAGCCATGTGTTCGAGCAGGTGGGCGATGCCATGCTCGTCTTCCGTCTCGTTGCGCGAACCTGATTTGATCCAGACCCCGAGCGCGGCACTTTCAAGGTGCGGCATGGTCTGGGTCACTACTGTCAGCCCGGATTTGAGCCGGGTGCACTCAACTGTCATTGGCTATCTTTCTGCGCCTGCCGAATTACGTCCGGGCATGCTTGCCGATAAAGCTTTCAACGGCCTTAAGTTCCGGATCGATGACTTGGAAGCGCTCCTCCTTAAGCATCAGATCAGCAAGCCACGTCGGGAGCGCCGGGTCAATACCGGAGGCGGATTTTACGGCCGCCGGGAACTTAGCCGGGTGTGCTGTTGCCAGCGTCACCATCGGCGTGTTCGGCTTCTCGTGCTTGGCCGCAACGAAGACGCCGATCGCCGAATGCGGATCGAGCAGATAGCCGGTTTCGGCATGCGTCTGCTTGATCGTCTGGGCCACCTGCTTTTCGCTGGCGCGGCCGGCGCGGAAGTCCTTCTTGATGGCGGCAAGCGCCTTCGAGGAGATCTCGAAACCGTTCGACTGCTTCAGGCTGTCCATTGCGTGGCGCACCTTCGAGGCGTCGCGGTCATAGGCTTCGAACAGCAGGCGTTCGAAGTTCGACGAGATCTGGATATCCATCGACGGAGAGGTGGTCGCCTTGACCTCCTTCATGTCGTAGCGGCCGGTCTTCATCGTCCGCGCCAGGATGTCGTTTTCGTTGGTGGCGATGACCAGCTTGCCGATTGGCAGACCCATCTTCTTGGCGGCGTAACCGGCAAAGATATCCCCGAAATTCCCCGTCGGTACGGTGAACGAGATCTTCCGGTCCGGACCGCCGAGCGCGACCGCGGTCGTGAAGTAATAGACGATCTGGGCCATGATGCGCGCCCAGTTGATCGAGTTGACGCCGGACAGCTTCACCTTGTCGCGGAAGGCGCCGTCGTTGAACATCGCCTTCACGAGGTTCTGGCAGTCGTCGAAATTGCCGTTGACGGCGAGCGCGTGAACGTTCGGCGAGGTCGAGGTCGTCATCTGGCGCTGCTGCACCGGCGAGACCTTGCCATGCGGGAAGAGGATGAAGATGTCGGTGCGCTCGCGTCCGGCAAAGGCGTCGATCGCCGCACCGCCGGTATCGCCCGACGTGGCGCCGACGATCGTCGCGCGCTCGCCGCGCTTCTCCAGCGCATAGTCCATCAGGCGTGCGAGCAGCTGCATCGCCACGTCCTTGAAAGCGAGCGTCGTGCCGTGGAAGAGCTCGATCACGAAGCTGTTCGGGCCGGTCTGCACCAGCGGCGCGATTGCCGGGTGGCGGAAGGTGCCGTAGGCCTCGTCGATCATGGCGCGGAACGTGTCGGCCGGAATTTCGCCATTGGTGAAGGGCGAGAGAATCGTGAACGCGATCTCCTGATAGCTCTTGCCGCGCAGCGCCCGGATGTCCTTCTTGGAGAAGTGCGGCCATTCACGCGGAACATAGAGACCGCCGTCGCGGGCAAGACCCGTCAGAAGCGCATCGCAAAAGCCGAGGGAAGGGGCTTCGCCGCGGGTCGAGATATAGTCCACGTTCTTCATCCTTGACGTTATGGCCGGAGGAAATCCGGAGAAGGAAAGCAAGCCCCCGGAATGATGCGGGCTGAAATGTGCATCAAAACGGTGCTTACCCAATCGATTTTTCTTTGCGCCGCTGATATAGACCATCGCAAACTGTGACGAAAGGCCTTGCAAACGCGACTTCGGGCCTGCCAAAAAACTTTGTAAGAGGGTGGAATAATCGTGTTCGGCAAAGTCTCGCGTCTCATCGTTTCCGCATCGTTGGCCGCTCTTCTCGCAAGCTGCAATTCCCTTGGAATGGGCGGCGACAGCAAGCCGGCAGAGACCCCGGCGCAGCCGAGCGGCAATGCCCAGATCATGCCGATGGCGCCGCAGAACCCGTCTTCCAACGACCCCTCGATCGGCACCGCCACCAACGCTTCCGGCAATGTCCAGCGCGTCGTTCAGGGTGCCTGCCCACAGATTTACATGCGTGATCAGGACGCGATCTTCCGCACCTATGCCAGGGGCGGCAAGAAGCCTGTCGTCAACAGCGCCGCCGGCCAGCAGGATACGCAGCCGACTGACCAGATCGTCTATCAGGCCTCCTTCGCCGATTACACGCGCCAGTGCACGCTGAACGACCAGAACCTGACGATGACCATCGTCGCGCAGATTCGCGTGCTCGCCGGTCCGGCCGGCGGTTCTGGCACTGTGTCGCTGCCGATCCGCATCAGCGCCGTCGATAGCCAGGGTGCGATCAACAGCGAAACCGTGCCCTTCACCGCGCAGATCCCGCCTGGCCAGACCTCGACGCAGGTTCTCTTCCGCCACGACGGCTTCAAGCTGCCGGTCGGCTCGGGCGCGCTGGTGCGCGTCAATATCGGCTTCGATCAGGGCAACGCCCCTAAGACCAAGAAGAAAGCCAAGAGCTCGTAAAGCGCCGCTTGTTTCGGCCCTCCCGTCATGCTTCTGTCATGGCGGGAGAGATTAGATCGTGAAAATCGGCATCGTTCTCAATCCGGCGTCCGGAAGGCGGGGCAGGCGGCTGTTCTGGTCCGCGTTGCGGCGTGCGCTCGAGGCACGCTCGGCCGATATCAGCCTGCGTGAGACCAAGGGTTTCGGCGATGCCGAAAGGCATGGACGCGAGCTCGCCGAAGATGGTTGCGACCTGGTGCTCGCCGTCGGCGGCGATGGCACGGTCGGCGAGGTCGCGGGCGGCATCCTGCGCTCGCATCGCCCGGGCGCCGTCTTCTCCTTTATCCCGACAGGCACCGGCTGCGATTTCGCCCGCAATTTCAAGATCCCGCGTGAACCCGCCAGGATCGCCGAGCATCTTGTCACCGCGCCGGTCCGGTCCGTCGATGCCGGTTTGCTCACCTGCGAGACCGAAGACGGCCTGACCTGCACCCGGCACTTCATCAATATCGCGAGCTTCGGCGTCTCCGGCGAGATCGTGCGCGCCGTCAACGAGGCGCGCCGCGGCCGCAAGCTGCCGGGGCGGATGGTGTTCTTCTACCACAGCCTCCGGGAGATCCTGCGCTACAAGCCGCTCAGCATCCGCCTGCGCCTCGATGGCGAGGATGTCTATGACGGCCCGGTCACCGCTGTCGCGATCGCCAACGGCGCCTGGTTCGGCGGCGGCATGAAGGTGGCTCCGGAGGCGGATGTTGCCGATGGCGTCTTCGATGTGGTGATCATCAAGGGGGCGGCGCGGCTCAAGGTGCTGACGCTGATGAACAGCATCTATAGCGGCCGTCACGTGAAAAGCCTGCTGGTCAGCACCCACCGGGCCCGGCTTGTCGAGGTCTGGCCGGCCGGTGAGGCGGCATCCATCGACAGCGATGGCGAGGCGCCGGGCCATATCCCGGCGCGTTTCGAGGTGCTGCCCGGGGCAGTCAACCTCCTCGTCTGATCAGAGCACGCCTTCCCATTCGGAAAGTGCTGCAACGACCCCCGGCAGATCGCTCATCCGCGAAATTACCGTTTCGGCGCCGGCATCGGTCAGATGGTCGGCATGCGAGGGATAGCTGTGCGAAGCGCCGGTAAAGCCGATGACCCGCATGCCCGCGCTGCGTGCCGCATGGACGCCGTGGATCGAATCCTCGACGACGACGGTGCGCGACGGGGAAACGCCGAGCTTCTCCGCGCCATGCAGGAAGATATCCGGCTTCGGCTTGACGCGATCCGGTCCAAGATCCTTGGCCGAGAAGATATGCGGCGCAAACAGCGGCTTGAGGCCGACCTTGCCGAGCATCATGTCGAGACGGTGGGAGCTGGAATTGGAGCAGATGCAGCGCTTCAGCGGCAGCTTCGAAACCGCAGCCTCGACACCGGCGATCGCCTGCACTTCGCTTTCGAGCTTCAGGTCGAGCAGCTTCTCGGACTTGTCGAGCAGCGAGGCTGAAAGCGGAATGCTCGCTTCCTTCTCGACCTGCAGCAGGATGTTCTTCCAGGTCATGCCGGCAAAACGCTCGGCCATTTCCTCGGGGCTGATAGGATAACCGGCTTCAGTCAGAAGCCCGGACTCGACTTGCGCCGCAATGATTTCGGAATCGACCAGAACGCCGTCGCAGTCGAAGATAATAAGGTCGAAGCCTTGCATATTCTTCCAGCCTTGTTTGGGGACGCCGCCGTTTACACGATGGAACGGAAAATCTCAACGGGCAGGGCGGCATGGCTGCGATGCGCGCTGTGGGCGGCTGTGTTTAGTCCGCCGGAAACAGCTGCAGAAACTGCCGCTCGCCTTCCGGGGAGAAGATCACCGAGCGGCTTTCCGCCGTTCGCCGCGCCCAGCCCTTGTCGAAGAAACTCGAAAGCAGCGCCTTGCCGAGGCTGCCAGCCAGATGCGCGCGCCGCTCGCTCCAGTCGAGGCAGGAGCGGCAGAGCGGCCGCCGCGACGATTTCAGGCCGTGCAGGTCGATGCCGATGCACTTGAAGCGGTCTTCGCCCTGCTCGGTCACCACCAAGCCGTCGCCGATGGCATTGATGGCGCCCGAGGCGATCAGGCTGTCCAGCATCCGCACGCCATAGTCGCCCGCCAGATGATCGTAGCAGATGCGCGCCTTGCGCAGCGCCGGTTCCTTCGGTCCCGGCTGATGGCGCAGATGCCCGCGCCCGGCCGCAAAGCCCATGATGCTTTCCAGCAGTTTGCCCACCGCGTCGTCGGCCAGCGCGAAATAGCGATGCCGCCCCTGCTTGCGCTGCGCTAGCAGGCCACCGGCTTCGAGCTTGGAAAGATGCGTGCTCGCCGTCTGCAGCGTGATGCCGCCGGCTGCGGCAAGCTCCGTCGCCGTCAGCGCCTTGCCGCCCATCAGCGCCGTCAGCATGTTGGCGCGGGCGGGATCGCCGATGAGCGAGCCGATCTGTGCGATGTCTGGTCCTTCTTTCATACTTCGATCGTAACCGAAGCATGCCGGTGCCGCAACATGGCAAAACTCTTCTCACAACAACAGGAGAAAGACATGCTCACCTGCTTCATCCGCTACGAGATCGACCCGTTCAAGAAGGAGGCCTTCGCCGAATATGCCCGCAACTGGGGCCAGGCCATCCCGAGGAACGGCGCCGATCTTATCGGCTATTTCGCCCCGCATGAGGGCTCGCTGACGACGGCTTACGGCGTCTACAATATCGAGAGCCTGGCCGCCTACGAGGCCTATCGTGCCAGGCTCGCCGCCGATCCTCTCGGCCGCGAGAACTACGAATTTGCCAAACGCGAGCGCTTCATCCTGAAGGAAGACCGCATCTTCCTGAAGAATGTCTCCGCTCCCCATGCCGAGCTGGTGCTGCCATGATCGCCGTCATCTTCGAAGTCGTGCCCTTCATGGGCGAGCGCCACAAGTATCTCGATCTCGCCGGGGAGCTGCGCGGCGAACTCGAGAGCATGGATGGCTTCATCTCCATCGAGCGCTTCGAGAGCCTGACCATGCGCGGCAAGATCCTCTCGCTGTCCTTCTGGCGCGACGAGGAGGCGGTCAAGAACTGGCGCAACCGCGAGGCCCACCGCAACGCCCAGGCCGCGGGCCGCAACGGCGTCTTCGCCGACTACCGCCTGCGCATCGGCCATATCGTGCGCGACTACGGCATGTTCGAACGGGACGAGGCGCCCGAGGACAGCCGCAAGGTTCACGATGCGGCAGGCGCCTGAAGCCGATATCAACGAGGGCGTGCCGGCGGCTCTGCCGGCATTCCATTACTGGTAGAATAGAACTTGGATATCACTATCATCTAAAGTATATAAAGTACTATTTTACTGTCACGAAGCCGTGAAAGCGCTTCCATGCTTACGGTATATTATCGAATTTCCCGCATAACGGATTTATATTTTAGATCCGAGGCATATTCTCAATGCGTGTTTTTCGTCCCTTTCTCAAGGACCGGCGCGGCAATTTCGGCGTGATGACAGCAATTCTCATGGTGCCGCTCCTGGGTGCCGCAGGCATCGCCGTCGACTATAGCAACGAAAGCGAAATGCACACCGAGCTGATGGAAGCCGCGGATGCCGCCGCCCTCGGCGCGATCGCTCCCGATACTGCCGGGTACAAGGCCGTCCAGGCCATGACCGGCGATGGCGAGATCACTGTGGCCGAGGCGGACGCCAGGGACATGTTCATGGCGCAGCGCTCCAGCGGCCTCAGCCAGTCGCTCTCCGACCTGCCGCTCAACGTCACGATCAAGGTCGCGAAGGCAAGCGGCGTCGTCACCTCGACCGTCAATTTCAGTGTCGATGCGCCGACCACCTTCATGAAGGTGCTGGGCGTCGACACTATGACGGTCGCAGGCACCGCCACGGCGACGAGCGGCGGCATGTCGAGCGCCAGCTACACGGATTTCTACCTGCTGCTCGACAACACGCCCTCGATGGGTATCGGCGCGACACAGGCCGATATCGACGCACTGGTGAAGGCGACGGCCAATTCCCCGGATGCCGCCGGCCGCAACTGTGCCTTCGCCTGCCACATGGTCTGGGGCAGCGGCGTCGAAAACACCGACAGCGACTACATCATCGCCCGCGCTAACGACATCACGCTGCGCATCGACGTGGTCACCGATGCCGTCAAGGGCCTGATGGACGATGCCGCCGAGGAAACGCAGCCGAACCAGTACCGCTTCGCCGCCTATACGTTCGGCTCCGCAGCCTCCGAAACCGCGCCCTATTACAGCATCTCGCGTATCGCCAGCCTGACCGGCGACCTCTCGACGATGCGCAACGCCATCGGCCAGATCAGCCTGATGACGACGCAGCACCACCAGTTCAACGAGGATGCACTGACGAGCTTCGATACGGCGCTGACCAGCATCGGCAAGGAGATCAAGACCGATGGCGGCACCGGCGCCAGCACCGGCGACCGCCAGGAAGTCGTCTTCTTCGTCACCGACGGCATGGGCGACAGCCGCAAGGACAGCTGCACCGGCGGCTCCTGGTGGTCCAACCCCGACCGCTGCCTGCAGCCGATCGACCCGAAACTCTGTTCGGCGCTGAAGGACCGCGGCATCAAGGTCGCGGTGCTCTACACAACCTACCTGCCGATCCCCACGGATCCGATCTGGAACCAGGCGATCAACCCCGTCTTCGCCAAGAATATCGGCCCCAATCTGAAAGCCTGCGCCACCGAAGGCCTGTTCTTCGAGGTGAAGCCGACCGATGACATGGCCGCCTCGATGTCGGCCTTGTTCAGCAAGGCGGCGAGTGCCACGAGCGGCCTCAGGCTGACGAATTGAGGGGAGGCGGGCCGGGTGCCCGCCTTCTTCGTTTTATGCGTGTATCTTTTGAATAATTTCCCGAAATCGTTCACCGCTTCAGGCTTTGGTAACCAAACTGGGTAACCATAACGATCAGTAAAAAGCGTAAGTGTATGAGCGAGTATCATAATGGCGTCTGTCTTTCCGCTTGCCGATCTGAAGGCCTCCGCAAAATCGGATTCCTGGATCGACACGATCATCAAGGGTGATTGTGTCGCTGCCCTCGAGGCCCTGCCGACCAATTCCGTCGATGTGATTTTCGCCGACCCGCCGTATAACCTCCAGCTCGGCGGCACGCTGCACCGTCCCGACCAGTCGCTGGTCGATGCCGTCGACGATGAGTGGGATCAGTTCGCCTCCTTCGAAGCCTATGATGCCTTCACGCGCGCCTGGCTGCTCGCCTGCCGCCGCGTCCTGAAGCCGACGGGCACGATCTGGGTCATCGGCTCCTATCACAACATCTTCCGCGTCGGCGCCACGCTGCAGGATCTCAATTTCTGGATTCTCAACGACATCGTATGGCGCAAGACCAACCCGATGCCGAACTTCAAGGGCCGCCGTTTCCAGAACGCCCATGAAACGATGATCTGGGCGAGCCCGGATGCCAAGGCCAAGGGCTATACCTTCAATTACGATGCGATGAAGGCTGCCAATGACGACGTGCAGATGCGCTCGGACTGGCTGTTCCCGATCTGCAGCGGCGGCGAACGCCTGAAGGGCGACGACGGCAAGAAGGTCCACCCGACCCAGAAGCCGGAAGCGCTGCTGGCTCGCGTCATCATGGCCTCGTCGAAGCCCGGCGACGTGATCCTCGATCCGTTCTTCGGCTCGGGCACCACGGGTGCCGTTGCCAAGCGCCTCGGCCGCCACTTCGTCGGCATCGAGCGCGAGCAGGATTATATCGATGCGGCATCCGCCCGCATCGCCGCCGTCGAGCCGCTCGGCAAGGCTGAACTGACTGTCATGACCGGCAAGAAGCAGGAAGTGCGCGTTGCCTTCAACGTTCTCGTCGAAAGTGGTCTGATCAAGCCCGGCCAGGTGCTGCACGACGCCCGCCGCCGCTATAGCGCGATCGTCCGCGCTGACGGCACCGTGGCCTCCGGCGGTGACGCCGGCTCCATTCATCGCCTTGGCGCTAAGGTCCAGGGTCTTGATGCATGCAACGGATGGACCTTCTGGCATTACGAAGACGGGCAGACCCTGCGCCCGATCGACGATCTCCGGTCCGTCATCCGCAGTGATCTGGCAAAGGCGGAATAGCGTAAGCCTTTACCGGTCGAGACTACCTTCTTCCGGTTTTTGTACCTCCAGTTACGGAAGAAGGCCCATGGCGCCCGGGGATCAACACCCCGGGCGTCTTCTTTTTCGGCTTATCGCTGCAGCAGTGCCCGACGCTCCTCGTCGTCGTCCCGCTGGCGGCCGCCGATGGCGGCCGAGACGCTGGCGATGAAGGCGCCGACGAGCAGCGACATCGCGCCGATGAGGGCAACGCCCGACGCCGTCTTGCGCGCCGTATCGGCCGCCTTCTGCGCCGCTGCCTTGGCGTCGTCGATGCGCTTCAGAACGCCATCGACACGAGTTTTCGCATCGGCTTCCGAAAGCCCGGTCCGCGTAGCGACCACCTGGTCGAGATAGGCGCGGTCGTCAGCCGAAATTTCGCCTTGTGCCGCACCATTGATCAGCACGCGGGAGATCTCGGCGCTGACGGCTTCATTGCTCTGGTTCTGCGGCGCGCTGCGGCCATCGGCCGGGCGCAGCAGGGCATCCGTGAAGTAGGAGGTCGAGAAGCCGCCGGTACTGTCCGAGTTCGAGGTGGCCGCCGCTGCTCCGGCACCGCCTGCCGCGGCCGTGGCGCCGACCGCGGTCGCTGTCGCGCTGGCTCCGGCACTGGCAAGAGACGATATCGCGGAGCCGAGCAGACCGACGACGATGAGCGTTGCCAGTGCCCAGGCAAGGAAGCCATGCGCCGTATCGCGGAAAAACACCTCGTAGGTGTGAACGCCGACCCATTTGGATCTCAGGCGGCCGGTAATGTAGCCGCCAAGCGCCGACGATGCCCATTGCACGACGATCAGCCAGACGGCCGCCGTCGCACCGATGGTCGCCAGCGAACTGCTGCCACCGGCAAATGGCGAAATCATCGTCAGCCCCAGTCCGGAGCCGATCAGCATGAAGATCAGGGTGATCGCCGTGGCGGCCAGCGTGCCCGCAAGGATCGGTCCCCAGCTGACGGCCGAGGACGACGATTCCTGCGGAGCGCCGGTGACGGCGCTCGATAGGGGTTGCGACATCTTGATCCCCCTAGTGCCAGAACAGAAGGATGATCAGGATCAGCGGAATCGGAACCCCGAGAAACCAAAGCAATATACCTCTACCCATCCTAGTCCTCCTGCCGGCCATGCCGGGCTGCTGATTGATGCATGCCGCAATCTGTGCGGCTGGGATCAAAACAGCGGGAAACCGAGAATGTTCCTGAAGTCTTTGAGTTGGTTGCAACATTTGCAGGGATTGTTGCAGAAAGGGCGGCAGCGGTGCCGCCCTGCCGGTTAGAAGGCCTGGTAGTCGGTGACCTGCACGTGGGTCACATGGCCGTCCTCGTCGAAGGTGATCGTCTCCTCGCCCTCGCGGATCAGCGGCTTGCCGGTGCCGCTATGCGTGGCCCGGACGGACCACACCGCGCGCCCAGCGCGGGGCGACACTTTTTCGACCAGCGTATCGATTGCCGTCTGGTCCGGGTAATCGTCGAAATACTTGCGGAAGGCCGCCATGATCTCGTCGCGCCCGGCAAGACTGCCGACACCGTTGGAGACGTAGGTCGCATCCTCCGCGAAGTAATTCTCGATGGTTTCGAAATCCAGCGCGTTGATGGCGCCGTGGAAGAGCTTGATCTCTTCGACAGGATCGAACGCCATGATCAGACCCTCACGCCGAGTGCGGTCAGATCGGCGCGCAGCTTGTCGGCGCCGGTGAAATGCACCGCCTGCCATCCAGCCTGTTTGGCGCCGTCGACATTGGCGACGGTATCGTCGATGAACACGGTGGTTGCCGGATCGAGGCCGAAGCTGTTCGCATGCGTCTCGTAGATCGCCACATCCGGCTTGATCAGCTTCACATCGCCCGAGACGGTGACGCCGCGCGTCTTCGTCAGGAAGGGGTAACGCACCTGCGCTTCGCGAAAGGTGTCGGAGGCGAAGTTAGTCAGCATCGTCACGTCATGCCCGCCCGCGATCAGCTCTTCCATCACGGCGACGCTGTCCTCATAGGCATGCGGCACCATCTCGTGCCAGTATTTGCGGAAATGGCGGATCTGCTCTTCACGCTCGGGATGCGCCTCGATCAGCAGCGCTTCAGCCTCTTCCCAGGTGCGGCCGCGGTCCTGCTCGATGTTCCAGTCATGGGTGCAGACATTGTCGAAAAACCACTTGCGTTCTCCGGCATCGGGGATCAGCCGCTGGTAGGGCAGGCTGGGATCATAGTGGATGAGCACTTTGCCGATATCGAAGACAATATGATTGATGGGCATCTATCGTTCCTTGGCTGATTTGAACGCGAGAGGAATAGCCGCTGCGATCGCTTTTTTCATGATGGTCGGCAGCGCCTGGGCTTCAAGATTTGTAACCGGCTCCCACCATCCGTCATTGATTTCAATGGGATCGGCAATGGCGACGCGATAGATCGACAGCCTCAGCTCGAAATGCGTGAAGACATGGGTGACCGTTCCGGACGCCTGCCAGTCGGCGGCGAAAGGTGCCGCATCCGTCCCGGTCGCCCCGTCGATCCGCGCCGTCCATCCTGTCGTCGGCACTTCCGTCATGCCGCCGAGCAGGCCGCTCTCGATGCGCCGCCGCAGCAGGATCTCGCCTTCCGCGGTCACCGCGATGAAGGCCGCCCCTGATCGCACCGGCTTGTCCTTCTTCGCCGCCTTCACCGGAAATTTCTCGGGATCGTGCAGTCTCAGCGCCTCGCACGCATCCCTGAACGGACAGAGCGAACAGGCCGGCCGCTTCGGCGTACAGATCGTCGCCCCGAGATCCATCATCGCCTGCGCGAAATCGCCCGGCCGGTCTGCCGGCGTCAGCAGCGCCACCTTCTGCTTCATCAGCGGCTTGCCGGCGGGAAGGGGGGGGGCGATAGCATAGAGGCGGGCGATCACCCGCTCGACATTGCCATCCATCACCGCCGCCTGCCGGTTGAAGGCAATGGCAGCGACGGCCGCCGCCGTATAGTCGCCGATGCCGGGCAGCGATTTCAGGCCCTCCTCGGTATCGGGAAAGATGCCTGCATGACCGGCCGCGACAGCCTCGGCGCATTTCTTCAGGTTGCGGGCGCGGGCGTAGTATCCAAGCCCCGCCCAGGCCGCCATCACGTCCTCGCTCGGCGCCGCAGCCAGATCCTTCACGGTCGGCCAGCGCGCCAGGAAATTGGCGAAGTAGGGTTTTACCGCCTGCACCGTCGTCTGCTGCAGCATCACTTCGGAGAGCCAGACGCGATAGGGATCGGCCTTGATGCCGCGCGCCGCCATCGGCGGCGAGACGCGCCAGGGCAGGTCGCGGTGGTGCCGGTCGTACCAGTCGAGCAGGGCTTTTGCGCTTGGCGCGATGAGTGTCGTGGAAGTCATCATTTACCGGAGTGCGGGGAGTGGCCTATAATTGGCGAAGCATTGCCGCCCGATCAAGGCAGCAACGCCAATTGGCGGCGGCATCAGAAGGTTTCGATGAGTTATCCACGCAAAGGTGAAAAGCAGATCTCCGAGCTGGCAAACGGGCTGATCGATCCGGTGCTCGCCAAGCGCGCCGGTATCAATACCGCGCTGCTCGGTTCATGGGACGAAATCGCCGGCGAGGACTTTGCCGATTGCACCCGCCCCGAAAAGATCGCCTGGGCCCGAGGCAGCGAAGACGGCACCTACAAGCCCGGCGTTCTGACGATCGCCTGCGAAGGCGCACGCGCCCTGTTCCTCACCCACGCGCAAGGCGAACTCATCCAGCGCATCAACAGCTTCTTCGGCTTCTCCGCCGTCCACCAGATCCGCATCGTCCAGAAACCCGTCTCGCAAGCCTCCAAACGCTCCCGCACCCCGCCACCGCTGAAAGGTGAGGCAGCCCGCAAGCTCGAAGGCATGATGGAAGGCATCGAGGGCGACAAGCTGCGCGAGGCGGTGAAGCGGCTGGGCACGGCGGTGCTGGGGAAACGTCGGTAAAGCCTTAGCTTTCCCACGGATTGATGATCGGCAACCCGGCCGCCTCGAAAGGCGCCACGTCCCGCGTCGCGACGGTAAAGCCGCGTATTCTGGCGATTGCCGCAATCTGGCCATCGGCCATGGAGATGACGCGGCCTGCGCTGCGTGCTCTTCCAATCAGCGGCGCAAATTCCCTTGCTGCCGGTTCATCGAAGGGCAATATCCGATCCTCGAACAAGCGCGCCATCAACTCCACAAGCTTCTGATGAAGTCCTGCCTTTCGCCGGCCATCGGGAAGAACCTCGATACCGGACAGCAATTCGGCAAGATTGACCGACGTGAGATAAAGCGTTTCCGCCGCTTGATCGTCCAGCCAGGCGAGCACCTTCGGATCAGCATCGGGCTTCATCGGCTCCGAAATCACGTTGGTGTCGAGAATGATCATTCGAAGTCCGCGGCATCGACAGGTGTCTGATCGCGTTCGAAGCTAAGATCCGCATCGCCGATCTCCTTGGCGAAGGCGGCCAATTCCGAACCGATCTTCAGCCGCCCGGATGGCCTGACGGCCTCTTCGAGAATACTGCGAATTTCGGCCTCGGTACTTCGGCCATTCTTCGCCGCCCGCTGCTTCAATGCGCGGTGCGTTTCTCCGGGCAGGTTACGAACCACAATAGCGGACATCTGAGCCTCCATATCGCACCCATGATATCATTTTACTATAAATGATATCAACGCCAATTTTCTCGACCAATCGCGCTAGATGAAGAACAATTCATCCTATAGCCTTTGCAAGGTCACAATTCTTTGAAGAAAGTTGGCCAAGCGTGCCTTGTTCGCGGCCATTGGCCGTTATATCGCACATGCAGCCGCCACTTTTGTTTATGGGGAACCCATGCAGCTTTCTGAAATGCAACTGACGAAGCGCCAGCTCATGAGCGGTGTCGCCGCAGCGACCGCGACGCTCGCGCTCTCCACCGTGGCCCATGCAGCGGTTGAAATGCCGCAGCCGGAAGGCGATGTCGATATGGAAGCGGTGCTGAAGCCCGGCGAGCTGCCGGAAATGGCGCTCGGTCCTGAGGACGCCAAGGTCAAGATCGTCGAATACATGTCGATGACCTGCCCGCATTGCGCCCACTTCCACAACACCACCTTCGACGAGATCAAGAAGAAGTATGTCGAAACGGGCAAGGTCCGTTTCATCATCCGCGAGTTCCCCTTCGATCCGGCCGCCGCCGCCGCTTTCATGCTGGCGCGCTGCAACGCCTCCGACCCGACGAAGCTCAGCACGCCGGAACAGTATTTCCCGATGGTTTCGATGCTGTTCAAGCAGCAGGAAACCTGGGCTGCCGCCGACGATCGCCGCGCCGCACTTCTGCAGATGTCCAAACTCGCTGGATTTAGTGAGGATAGCTTTACGAAGTGCTTGACGAACCAGAAGCTTCTGGATGAAGTGAACGCGACCCGGGAAAGGGGCTCCAAGGAGTTCGGCGTCAACGCCACGCCGACTTTCCTGATCAACGGCAAGCGTTACGCTGGGGACATGACGGTTGACTCCATGTCGGCACTTATCGACAGCCTGCTCTGAACCGTACCGTTTTGATCTGACGGGCGGCGGCGAAAGCCGCGCGCCCGTCTTTTACTCTGCGCCTTCCCTTCTCCCTAGCGGGGAGAAGGTGCCCGAAGGGCGGATGAGGGGGCCACGGAGCGCAAGCTTCAAGGTGTCCTTCCTGCCTCCTTACACGGTCCGTCGATTGGAGACGGCCGCATGAAGTTCAACAAGCTCCGCCTTGTCGGCTTCAAATCCTTCGTAGAACCGACTGAATTCATCATCGAGCGCGGCCTGACGGGCGTTGTCGGGCCGAATGGCTGCGGCAAGTCCAATCTGGTGGAAGCGCTCCGCTGGGTGATGGGCGAGAATTCCTACAAGAACATGCGCGCATCCGGCATGGATGACGTCATCTTCTCGGGCTCGGGAAACCGCCCGGCGCGCAACACCGCCGAGGTCGCCCTCTACCTCGACAATGGCGAGCGCACCGCGCCTGCCGCCTTCAACGACAGCGACGAAATCCAGGTCACCCGCCGCATCGAGCGCGAGCAGGGCTCGATCTATCGCATCAACGGCAAGGAAAGCCGCGCCAAGGATGTGCAGCTGCTGTTTGCCGATGCTTCGACCGGCGCCCGCTCGCCGTCGATGGTCGGGCAGGGGCGCATCGGCGAGCTGATCTCGGCGAAACCGCAGGCCCGCCGCCAGCTGCTCGAAGAAGCGGCAGGCATTTCCGGCCTCCATTCTCGCCGCCACGAAGCCGAGCTTCGCCTGCGCGCCGCCGAAAGCAATCTCGAGCGCCTCGACGACGTCACCTCGCAGCTGGAAAGCCAGATCGAGAGCCTGAAGCGCCAAGCCCGCCAGGCAAACCGCTTCAAGACCCTGTCCGCCGATATCCGCGCCCGCGAGGCGATGCTGCTGCATATCCGCTGGGTGCAGGCCAAGGAAGCCGAAGCCGAGGCCGACAGCGCGCTGAACCAGGCCACCGTCGTCGTCGCCGAGAAGGCGCAGACTCAGATGGAAGCTGCGAAGTCTCAGGGCATCGCCAGCCTCAAGCTGCCAGAACTGCGTGATGCCGAGGCACGCGCTGCCGCCGCCCTGCAGCGCCTGCAGATCGCCAAGACGCAGCTGGAAGAGGACGCCAACCGCATCCTGCGCCGGCGCGACGAGCTGACCCGCCGCCTGACGCAGCTTGCCGAAGACATCCGCCGCGAAGAGCGGCTGGTCTCCGACAATGCCGAAATCCTCGCGCGCCTCGATGCCGAAGAGGCCGATATCACCGAGATCCTCGCAGACTCCGGCCGCCACGCCGATGAGCTTCGCGAAGCCTTCGAGGAAGCCGCCGCCAAACTCTCGGACAGCGAGCGCATCTTCACCGCGCTGACCGCCGAGCGCGCCGAAGCCGCTGCCGGCCGCAACCAGCTGGAACGCGCCATCCGCGATCTCGCCGATCGCAAGATGCGCCTTGAGCGCCAGATGGACGAGGCAAACCGCGAACTCTCCGCCATCGAGGAAAAGGTCTCGGCCCTTCCCGATCCCGAGGAGAAGCGCGCGATGGTCGAGGCGGGCGAGATCGCCGTCGCCGAAGCCGAAGCCGCGATCCAGGCGGTCGAACAGGCGCTTTCCGAAGCCCGCCGCACCGAGGCGCTCTCGCGTGCCCCGGTCGATGAGGCCCGCGCCAAGCTGAATGGTCTGGAGACGGAAGCCCGCACCATCCAGCGCATGCTGGCTGCCGGTGCCGCCGCAGGCGAGTTTCCGCCGGTTGCCGAAGAGTTGCGCGTCGATCGCGGCTTCGAGACGGCGCTTGGTGCGGCACTCGGCGACGATCTGGAATCGCCGCTTGATCCGAAGGCGCCGGCCCACTGGTCCGAAAACGGCGATGGCGCCGCCGACCCGGCATTGCCGGCCGGCACAACGCCTCTCCTCAACCATGTTCGTGCCCCCGCCGCCCTGACGCGCCGCCTGAAGCAGATCGGCCTCGCAGCCGAAGCCGATGCCCGTCGCCTCGTGCGCGACCTGAAACCCGGCCAGCGCCTAGTCACCAAGGAAGGCGCCGTCTATCGCTGGGATGGCCACGTCACCGGCGCCGATGCGCCGAGCGCCGCCGCCCTCCGCCTTGCCCAGAAGAACCGCCTTGCGGAACTGGAAAGCGAAGTCTCGCTCGCCCGCGATGTTCTCACCGAAGCCGAGGAGCGGCTTGCCGCTGCCGCCGAAGGCATTCGCGGCGAGGAGCGCCGTCTCAACGACGCCCGCGACATGAGCCGCCTGTCGGCCCGTCATCTCGCCGAAGCGCGTGATGCGCTTGCCGCCGCCGAGCGCGCTTCGGGCGATCTCGTGCGCCGCCGCGATGTCGTTGCCGAGGCCGTCAGCCAGCTGCAGTCGCAGCAGGAAGACCTCTCGATCCAGGAAGAGAATGCCCGCATCGAGCTGGAAGACGCGCCCGATCTGACGGCGATCGACGAGCGGCTGCGCCTGCAGCAGGTCGAGGTCGCGACCGATCGTGGCCTTGCTGCCGAAGCCCGCGCCCGCCACGAAAGCCTGAACCGCGAAAACGATGCCCGCCAGCGCCGCATCGTGGCGATCGGCCAGGAGCGCGAAACCTGGCGGCAGCGCGCCGCCAGCGCCGAAGACCATATCGCGACCCTGCGCGACCGCGAGGAAGAAGCCCGCGACGAAGCCGCCGAGCTGGAAATGGCGCCGGATGAATTCGACGACAAGCGCCGGGCGCTGCTGAGCGAGCTGCAGAAGGCCGACGAATCCCGCCGCAACGCCGCCGATCTGCTTGCCGCAGCCGAGCTCGTCCAGCGCGATGCCGATCACAAGGCCGCGACCGCTCTCTCCGAACTCGCCGAAAGCCGCGAGCGCCGTGGCCGCGCCGAAGAGCGTCTCGTTTCCGCCCGCGAAAAGCGGCAGGAGAGCGAAGGCCGCATCCGCGAGGCGCTGAACGTCGCCCCGCACGAAGCCTTCCGCCTCACCGGCCTTCAGCCGATGCAGGCAATCCCGGATCCGCGCGAAGTCGAACGCGATCTGGAGCGCCTGAAGATGGAGCGCGAGCGTCTCGGTGCCGTCAACCTGCGCGCCGAGGAAGAGCAGAAGGAGCTCAGCGAAAAGCTCGAAGCGCTGATCAAGGAGCGCGACGACGTCATCGACGCCATCCGCAAGCTGCGCGGCGCCATCCAGAGCCTGAACCGCGAAGGCCGTGAGCGCCTGATCGCCGCTTTCGACGTGGTCAACGGCCAGTTCCAGCGCCTCTTCACCCACCTTTTCGGCGGCGGCACCGCCGAGCTGCAGCTGATCGAATCCGACGATCCCCTCGAAGCCGGCCTCGAAATCCTGGCGCGACCGCCGGGCAAGAAGCCACAGACCATGACGCTGCTCTCCGGCGGCGAGCAGGCGCTGACCGCCATGGCGCTGATCTTTGCGGTATTTCTCACCAACCCGGCGCCGATCTGCGTGCTGGACGAAGTGGACGCGCCGCTCGACGATCACAATGTCGAGCGCTATTGCAACCTGATGGACGAGATGGCCGCTTCGACGGAAACGCGATTCGTGATCATCACTCACAATCCGATCACCATGGCCCGCATGAATCGCCTATTTGGTGTGACGATGGCAGAGCAGGGCGTCTCACAGCTTGTATCCGTCGACCTTCAGACGGCCGAACGCCTGCGCGAAACCGCTTGAAAACAATAGCTTTTCAAGAAAACCCCAAAAAAGTACGGGTCTGGCGGAAACCTTAACCCAATTGGGTGATGCTTTCAGCTTGCTTTTGCATTAGAAGTTGTCCTAGCGAATAAAGAGATTGCTGAAAAGTGAGCTCCGTCGCGCATGTTGGATACTGCTAGACGGTCCGGGACGAGGGCAAAAACCGGGCTTGATGGCATAGGTGGACCCCCCGTCCAGTTTTCCTGGCTGGACGGAAATAAGGCTTTGCGGGACCGTTGTTGCAGTCCCGCAAAGCTTTTTTTATGCGCTTCCCTCATTAAAACGGTTTGATGTCCCGCATTCATTGTGCGGTGCAACATTTTGCCGTATTTGTCGATTTTCATTTCCGGACCAAGGGATTAAGGTGGTCCCGGAGAATGAGACGGGGGGAAGATGTCCAAGCTGGTCTATACGTTCGGAAACGGGCAGGCGGAAGGCCGTGCGCGCGACCGGGACGTTCTGGGAGGCAAGGGCGCCAATCTTGCCGAAATGTGCGCGCTGGGACTTCCCGTCCCGCCCGGCCTGACGATCGTCGCCGATGCCTGCACCACCTATTACAAGAATGGCCGTACGCTCGAAGATGCGCTGAAGGAGCAGATCCGCAGCGGCCTCGAAGGCATCGAGAAGGCGACCGGCCGCCGCTTCGGCGATACCGCCCATCCGCTTCTCCTCTCCGTCCGCTCCGGCGCCCGCGTCTCGATGCCGGGCATGATGGATACGGTGCTCAATCTCGGCCTCAACGACGAGACGGTGCAGGCGCTCGGCCACGATGCCGGCGACGCGCGCTTTGCCTGGGATAGCTACCGCCGCTTCATCCAGATGTATGCCGATGTCGTCATGGGCCTCGATAACGAGGTCTTCGAGGAAATCCTCGAGGACGAGAAGGCAAGGCTCGGCCACGAATATGATACCGAGCTGACTGCCGCCGAATGGCAGCATATCGTCACGCTCTACAAGGATATCATCGAAGAAGAGCTCGGCGAAGCCTTCCCGCAGGAGCCGGAAGTCCAGCTCTGGGGCGCCGTCGGCGCCGTTTTCGCCAGCTGGATGAGCGCGCGCGCCGTCACCTACCGCATGCTCCACAATATTCCGGAAGTCTGGGGCACGGCGATCAACATCCAGGCGATGGTCTTCGGCAATCTCGGCAATGCCTCGGCAACGGGCGTCGCCTTCACCCGCAATCCCTCGACCGGCGAAAAGTCCTTCTATGGCGAGTTCCTGGTCAATGCCCAGGGCGAGGATGTCGTCGCCGGCATCCGTACGCCGCAGAGCATCACGGAGGAGGGGCGGCTGAATTCCGGTTCGGAGCGCCCGTCGCTCGAGAAGCTGATGCCGGAGGCCTTTGCAGAGCTCACCCGCATCTGCTCCGAGCTCGAAGCGCATTACCGCGACATGCAGGACATCGAGTTCACCATCGAGCGCGGCAAGCTCTGGATGCTGCAGACCCGCTCCGGCAAGCGCTCCACCCGCGCCGCCATGCGGATCGCCGTCGATATGGTCGATGAGCGGCTGATCACCGAGGAGGAAGCGGTGCTGCGCATCGAGCCTTCGACGCTCGACCAGCTTCTGCACCCGACCATCGATCCGCGCGTCCAGCGCCAGGTGATCGGGAGCGGCCTTCCGGCGTCTCCGGGAGCGGCGACCGGCGCCATCGTCTTCACCGCCGAAGAGGCGGTTGCGGCGGAGGAGGAGGGGCGCAAGGTCATCTTGCTGCGCGTCGAAACCAGCCCGGAAGATATCCACGGGATGCACGCCGCCGAAGGCATTCTCACCACCCGCGGCGGCATGACCAGCCATGCGGCCGTCGTCGCCCGCGGCATGGGCATCCCTTGCGTCGTCGGCGCCGGCACCATGCGTATCGATCTGCGCAACGAGCGCCTGATCGGCGTCGGCGTGACGCTGAAGAAGGGCGACATCATCACCATCGATGGCTCCGCCGGCCAGGTGCTGAAGGGCGAAGTACCGATGATCCAGCCGGAACTCTCCGGCGATTTCGGCCGCATCATGGGCTGGGCGGATCGCGTGCGCCGCATGACCGTGCGCACCAATGCCGATACGCCGGCCGATGCCCGCGCCGCCCGTTCCTTCGGTGCCGAAGGTATCGGCCTTTGCCGCACCGAGCATATGTTCTTCGAGGGCGACCGCATCCATGTGATGCGCGAGATGATCCTGGCGGAAGACGAAAAGGGCCGCCGCGCCTCGCTCGACAAGCTGCTGCCGATGCAGCGGCTGGATTTCACCAGCCTGTTCAACGTCATGCACGGCCTGCCGGTCACCATCCGCCTGCTCGATCCGCCGCTCCACGAATTCCTGCCGAAGTCGGATGAGGAAATCGCCGATGTCGCGGCGGCCATGGGCATGGAGCCTCATGCCCTGCGCCAGCGCGTCGATGCGCTGCACGAGTTCAACCCGATGCTCGGCCATCGCGGCTGCCGCCTGGCGATCTCCTATCCCGAAATCGTCGAGATGCAGGCCCGCGCCATCTTCGAGGCGGCTGTCGCCGCCGCCCACGAAACCGGTGCCGCCGTCGTTCCCGAGATCATGGTGCCGCTGGTCGGCCTGCGCTCTGAGCTCGATTACGTCAAGGAACGCATCGATACGATCGCCAAGGCGGTCATGGCCGAAGCCGACATGAAGATCGATTATCTCGTCGGAACGATGATCGAGCTGCCGCGCGCGGCCCTGCGCGCGCATACGATCGCCGAAGCTGCCGAATTCTTCTCCTTCGGCACCAACGACTTGACGCAGACCACCTTCGGCATCTCGCGCGACGACGCCTCGGCCTTCATCCCCACCTACCAGCGCAAGGGCATCATCGAGCATGACCCCTTCATCTCACTGGATTTCGATGGTGTCGGCGAATTGATCAGCATTGCCGCCGAGCGCGGCAGACGCACCCGCAACGACATGAAGCTCGGCATTTGCGGTGAACATGGCGGTGATCCCGCCTCGATCCATTTCTGCGAAAGGATCGGCCTCGACTACGTTTCCTGCTCGCCCTTCCGCGTGCCGATCGCACGGCTGGCGGCAGCGCAGGCCGCCATCAACGGCGGCCATTGAAGCAGGTCAATTCTAGCGGCGGTAATAGTAGCGCGGGTAGTAACGCGGCCCGGCCATGAAGTCGTCGAAGTTCTCGTCGGCCTGGATGCGGAAGGCGCGGGCATCGGCGCGGCGGTCGAGATCGATGCGCTGCAGGCAGGTGGCGAAACCGTTGGTGCCCGGCTTGAAACCGTAGCTCAGGCACTGCCGCTCATCGGCCGCGCGCCGCTCTTCAGGCGTCATCGTCTGGCAGGCCGAAAGGCCAATCGCCAGGGCAGCGAGCGTGAGCGATAGGGCGGAAAGACGCATGGTACAGTCTCCGGTGCGTGAAGCGGTCGTCCGGACATGAGGCAATTTGCCAGCCCGCGTCAACACTACATCAACAGCCAGAGACAACGCGGCTGCGGTCAGATTCGTTCCAGCACTTCGATGAAGGCATCGGCAAAGCGCACCAGATGGACGGTATCCTCGTCGGGCGCCTGCATCCGGATCTCGACGCCATCGCGGTCGAGCACGGCCAGCACCACCCGCATGTCGTCGCTCGATGTCGGAACCCGCAGCACCGCGATCCGGCGGCAGTCCTCGATCAGGCCGGCTGCAGGCAGGTCGAAAAGGAACTCTCCGCCAGCCTTTCCGGCAGCGGTGCGCACGGCTTCGCAGAAACCCGCTTCGCCGCCATTATAGCCTTCCAGCGAGAGCTCCAGTTCAAGAAGCTCCATCGGCAGGAAGGGTTCGGATGAATCGACGGCACCGAGCGCCGGCGATTGCTGTCTTTCGGTCATTTCCGGTGAAAGCATGGCTCTTCTCCTGAAACGCGCATGCTTTTGCCTGAAGCATGCTTCAAACCTCCCGGCCGCATGAAAGCCCGCCAGAATGGCCATTTTACGGCATATCAGATGTCGCTCATAAAGACCATCTCCGCCTTTCGGTGGATTGGCGGCGCTGACGAGAGACAACAGTTTCAAAAACTAGGCGAATCTTGCCATAAACAAGGTGTGGGTGCTTCGCGTGTCCGCGACGGGCGTGTGCCCGCGTATAACCGGTAAGTTTGATGGCCATCCGTTTCGACCGCCCCGTTTCCAGTTCGGCCCGCTTCGCGCGGCGCTTCGGGGCGTTTGCGCTGGTCCTCTGGGTTGCCGTGCTCGCCGCCCATCGCTTCGGCGGCCTCGCCACGCCCTACATGGTGCTGCTCGTTCTCGTCGCGACCGGATGTGCTGCGCTCGCCGTGCTGTTGGCGCTCGTCGGCCTGAGAAGCCTGTGGCTGACAGGCGCCGAAGGCGGCCTCGACGCGCTGAAGGCGCTCATCTTTGCCGCGGCACCATTGGCTTTCGGCGGCCTCGCCGTCGAGCGCTACTTCACCCTGCCTGAGATCTATGATGTCTCCACTGACCTCGTCTCGGCGCCGGAATGGCTTTCCCAGCCGCATGCCGACCAGATCTGGATGAAGCGCAGCCCCGAAGTAACCGGCGCCGACCGCGAAAAGCAGCTGGAAGCCTATCCCGAACTGACGGGCCGCCGCTACGAAGGCGCCATCGACCGCGTTCTCGAAGCGGTCAAGAAAGTCGCCCGCCAGAACGGCATCGTCATCACCAAGACCAGCGATGCCAGTGATCCCGGCCGCGATCTCGAAGACGTGCCCGCCAAGCCGCCGGCACCCGGCACCGGTGATGCCGTGGCCGAAGCGCCCGATCAGGTGCCGGTGCCGACCCCGCGCCCCTATGACGACGATGTTGCCAAGCTGATCCGCGGCGCCAATGGCGTCACCCTGCAGGGCGAGGACAAGACCCTCATTCTCGGCCTGCGCTTCGATGTCATCATCCGCCTGCGCGAAGAGGCCGAAACCACCTTCGTCGATATCCGCGTCGCCTCGCGCTACGGCCCGCACGATCTCGGCTTCAGCGCCACTCTCGCCGATCAGTTCCTGGAAGCGCTGGATTCCGAGCTCCTCGGCATCGCCGGTTAATCCGGCATCAGCCAGCCGATATAGCGCACGATCAGCCCGGTCAGCGGACTGCCGATCTCCACATGGAAGCGGAAGCGCCCATCGCGCTCCTCCTCGAATGTCTCTCCGTCCGGTGCGAGAAACAGCGGTAGAGTTACGCCGAATATCTGCCATCCCCGGATCACCAGGCGCATCCGCCCGCTCTCGGGCACGAGCGCGATATAGACACGGACTGGCCCGAACTGTTCCGCCAGCAGATGCACATGCCGCCCGGTGCCCTCAAGCTGGCGGCTCAAGAACCGCCGCCCGCCGAAATCGCGCACCCAGGTCTCCCGCCCGTCTTCGACCGAGAAGGTGACGCTGACGGGGATATCCTCCGCCGCCTTGGGAAAGCCGATCACCGCAGCCACCATCGAGGCAAGCAAACCCTTGCCCCGCTCCACCCGCGCCCGGCCGGACACGCGGTATTCGCCACCGCTGACGGAATGCATCGCCGCGACTGCCGGCGGCAATGCAGCCCAGGCATCGCCCAGCACCCGCCGATAAAGCGGCAGGTCGCGATCGCCAGCGCGATGCCGCCGGATCCCGGTCCGGATCGCGAGCGGCCGGAATGCCGCTTCGAATGCCGATAGCGGCACTTCACCGATCGCCGGTCGCGCCCCGGAGGCCGGCCGCTGGCCACCCGCAAGCGCCCGCAGCAGCGCCGCTGCGCCGGTCGCCGGAATGAAAGGCCCGTCATCGCCCTCGGCGATCAGATACCAATCGGCTCGATAGTCCCCACCATCGAGCCCCTTGCCCTCGACCGATACGAACATGCCGCCGCGATGCTCGCCAAAGGCAAGACGGCGGCTCGCGGCATGGATGAGCGCGGCAAACGGCGAAAGCGACGGCAGCAGCCCGAAACGCACCATCCGCGCCGCCAGCCGCAGCAGCGATTGCAGCCAGCGCGGCTCCGTTCCCGCGCCGGTGAACGCCGTCTTCAGCCCCGGAAAGCGCATCGGCAGCAGCGCAAGATCCGGCGCATCGGCCAAGAGGAAATCCCGCGCACTCAGCGGCACGGCCCCGGGCGGCGCGATCACCATCCGCCTGAAATCGACAAGGCCGACGCCATCCAGCGCCCGCCCATCTTTGGTCACCTGCACCGGCTTCCCGGCATAGCTCGCAATCGCCTTGATGACATTGAGCCCGATCCCGGCGCGCGGGGAGGGCGCAATGCCCGCACTGACGCCGGTCACCTCACTGAAATCAGCGGCAAGCACTTCCGCCGCCGCAAAGGAGAGCGCCGGAAAGCTGCTGAGCCCCGACAGCACGAAGACGCCGCTTTGGCTCGCCGCCGCATCGAGAGCGCCGATCCCGGCAACGAAAGCCCGGCTGTCGGCCAGATCGAGATAGGCGATGCCGAGCGCGATCGCCGCTTCCGCCACGCGGTAACGATCCTCCCCCATCGCCTGAAACGGGCCGGAAGCATCGACGATGACCGATGGCATCAGCATCTTCAATTGCGGCATCAGATCCGCATCGCGATCGAACCGCGCGCCCTCAGCCTGACCGCCGAGTTCCGCCGCAAATGCGCGTGCTTTCTCAAGCGACCGGCCGCCGATGATTAGCCGAAAGCGCGGATCGTCTTTCAGCAGCCGCGCCAGCCGGCTGCCGAAGGTGCCGTAACCGCCGATGATGAGCACGCGAAGCCCGCTGCTTGTCATCCCAGGAAACGGCTCCTCACCTCGGGCGTCGGCACGAAACAGCTGCTGCTGCGCCCGGCAATCCGCAGCCGGTTGCGGGCGACGAATTCGTAGAGCCGGTCGGCAAGCGCCCGCGGCAGCAGGCGGAAGACGGTGACGAGCGACCAGGGAAAGCCGAGCCCGGCAATCATCCGGATCGAGCCGTCGGATTTGAAATGCGCGATGCCCCTGTCGATGAAGATGTTGGTCTCGTAGTCGCGGCTGTCGAGCCCATAGTGCCGGTAAAGCGCCTCGCCGAGCGGCGATTGCGCCGTCAGAAACCGGTAGCGCCGGGATTTGTCGTGCTTCAGCGCAAACTTCACCCAGCCGGAGCAGAAGATGCATTCGCCGTCGAAGATGATCAGCGGCTGATCATCGGGAAAGGCGGGAACGCCGGCATCGCTGCGAAAGCTGTAAGCATCCCTTTGCCCGCTCATTTGACCACCCAGTAATCTCCCATCAGCGACGGCGGGCCGTTGGTCTCCACCTTGCCGCGCTCGACGAGATCCTCGATATGCGCCAGCACCGAAAGTGCCGCCGCCCCATGCAGCCGCGGATCGGTATCGCGGTAGATCGCCTTCACCATGTCGGCGATCTTCCGGTCTCCCGTCTTGATCCGCTCCAGCACCGCCCGCTCGCGCATCCGCCGGTGCGTCTTCAGCGCTCTCAGAAAGGTCAGCGGGTGTTTCACCGGGCCGCCGTGGCCGGGCAACAGCAGATGGTCGCGCCGGGCAATCAGCTTGTCGAGCGAAGCCATGTAATCGGCCATAGAACCATCCGGCGGCGCGACGATCGAGGTCGCCCAGGCCATGACGTGATCGCCGGACAACAGGATGTCGCTACCCTCGAGAGCAAAAGCCAGGTGATTGGCCGCATGCCCGGGCGTCGCGATCGCCCTGAGAGCAAAGCCGTCACCTTCGATCACGTCGCCGTCGGCGAGCGGAATATCCGGCATGAAACCCATGTCGGAACTCTCCGAGAAGGGATTGACCTCTCCCGCATGAAGCGGCCGCGAGGCCCGGTGCGGCCCTTCGCCGGCGGTCGGCGCGCCGGTCGCCGCCTTCAGCCGCGCTGCAAGCGGCGAGTGGTCGCGATGCGTATGGGTGATCAGAATATGCGAGACGCGCCGTTGGCCCAGTGCAGCCATCAGCGCCTCGAAATGCGCATCATTCTCCGGCCCCGGATCGACCACGGCAACGGTATCTCCGGCGCCGACGATATAGCTGTTGGTGCCGTGAAAGGTGAAAGGGCTCGGATTGTTGGCCGTCAGCCGCTGGATGCCGGGCGCAACGGCAACGGGCGTGCCATAGGCCGGGTCGAAACTCAGATCGAATCGCGGGCTCGGCATGATCTACTTGTATTCGATCTCGATGAAGGACATCGGCTGATCGCCGGCATTGACGACATTATGCTCGGTACCAGCCTCGCGCCGGTAGGCGGCACCCTTGGCGATATCCACCCGGCGGCTTTCCGCCCCTTCCTCGATCAGAAAGGCGCAATCCGTCATCGGCACCACGACATAGCCGTATCCATGCGTATGCACCCCGGTATCGGCCCCCGGCTCGAAATCCCAGCGGGTGATGCGAACCACGGCATCGTCAAGCAGCAGCGTCGCAAGGGCAGGCGGGCGGGCACGGTACTGGCTCATGGCAACTCCGGCAGGCATTCGTATATCGCCCGAAGACCTACCACGCCTGCCGCCCGCGCGCACAGAAATATGCTGGCCCGCCGAACTTAGTGATTGTGACGCGCCACCACCTTTGCTAATCAGGCCTCGCTTCGGCAAAAGCGGTTTTCCGCAAAAGCTCTGGTGGGGCGTCGCCAAGCGGTAAGGCACCGGTTTTTGGTACCGGCATTCCCAGGTTCGAATCCTGGCGCCCCAGCCACTATCTCTTCAGCGTCTTCGCATAAGATTCCAGCACCGCGTTCATGCGCGTCTGGTAGCCTTTGCCGAGCGCTTTGTAAGCATCGAGCACCGATTTCTTGACGCGGATCGTTACCGGTTGCGTGCGATCCGGTCCGGCGAGCTCCGCCTTCTCCCAAAAGGCATCATCCAGCTCCGGAATGTCGCTGAAGTCGATATCCTCGTCGGGCATCGCAGCCAGTTCTTCAGCGCTCAGTTCTTTTTTGTATTTCGTCGCCATATCGTTTCCTTTCGGACCGGCTTGCCGCCCGCGCGGAGATCAGGCGCGTGACGCCGTTCCGGTCGGTATGCACCACCGTCAGCACGGTAAGCTCGCCGACCTTGCCGATGCTGATGTCCCGGACTTCGCCATAGTCAAAGCGCCGATCCCGGACGGTAAAGACGAAGCCATCGAAAATCCGGCAGGCGGTGTCGAAGCTGACGCCGTGCTTTTCGATATTCAGCCGGTTCTTCTCATCGTCCCATTCAAACATGCCTAAAGAATGTTATGACAATTTGTATGTACAGGCAATCCGATGCCACAAACGAAAACAGGCGGCCTCTCGGCCGCCTGCATCAAACCCGATCGCTGATCCCGATCAGCCTGCCGGCTGGGCCGGGGCCAGGAATTCGGCGCAGTAGGACTTGCCGCTTTCGCCGGGCATGTCGTTGACCGTGCGGATGCTGCGGATCGTGTAGTCGGAATTGGTGGTGATTTCGGCCTGGCAGCGCAGATACATGGTGCGGGCCGGCGCCGTCTGCTTGCCGCGCTTGCCGTTGTCGCCTTCGGCATATTTCGCCGGAACGCGCACGGTCTTGTAGCCGCCCTTCCAGGTGTAGACGACGGAGGAGCCGTTTTCGGCGTCGCTCAGCGGCGGGCCGTAGGCAGCAAAGAACTTTCCGGCCGACTGGCCGTTCCAGCGTGCGGAAACGGGATCGCCGGCAGAAGGAATGGTCGTGCAGCCGGCAAGCGCAATAGCGAGCCCGGCCGCGGCAAAGGTGCGGAGTTTCATATGTATCGTCCCTGAATTGTCGCGCATTCGACGGCGGGAATCGCTATGTCCGAGCGGTTTCCGCTTGTCCCGGAAAGCGCTTTAGCGCGGAACCCGGCAAAAGAAAATTGCCCTTCATTCGCATTTGCGAAATTTGCGGCCGGTGTGGCTTTTTGTTGCAGTTCAGGCCGTCCCAAGCGGCCATTCGCGAGCCTCAAAAAAATGCGTCAGTTTTTTGAAATTTGGCGCTTGCGCAATAAGATGGGCCGTTCTATAGAGGCGCCGCTGGTCACGGAGTGTAGCGCAGTCTGGTAGCGCACCACGTTCGGGACGTGGGGGTCGCAAGTTCGAATCTTGCCACTCCGACCAGCCGAAAACCCCGCTTCGGCGGGGTTTTTTCTTTTATGGCTTTGCGAGTGCATCCTCATGGACATGGACGGCGAGAAGACGGTCGAGACGATCAGCGAGCGGGCCTGTATCGACAGCAACGGTCTGCCGGTCAGGCTCTATGAGCGCCGCCACGTGATCCTCAGCCAGACCGCCGCCGGGCCGCGCCGTTATGTCGGCGCCCGCTTCTGGTGCACCGCCGAAGGCGATGCCGTCCGGCTGATCGACAGCTCGATGTTCGAAATGGTCGAAAGCGGCGAGATCCTCGTCGCCATGGAATAGGCCGCGCTGCGGCTCGTACCACTCCAAAATCGTCTATTTTCCCGGAATCTGGACAGTTCTATCGGGGCTGTGATCCAGCAGGCAGTCTCCAGCGTATCTAAAAGCGCTGCAAACGCGGCCCCTTGCTTAGCCTTTCGTCTCAAAAGCAAAAGGGTTAGTGGACTCTAATTTAATTTCTCTTCACAAAGGCATCTGCGAGTCGAAGGGGGAGGGGTTCGCAGCGTGTAATGCCGGAATGGGGAATGAAGTGCCGGGTAGGGAAAGCAAGCGCTCAGCGCATGTCAGATTGAGCGATGTCGCTAAGAAGGTGGGCGTCAGTCCCATCACCATCTCCCGGGCACTGCGCAATCCGGAGATCGTTTCCGAAGATCTGCGTCAGCTCATCCTGCGCACCGTCGATGAGATGGGTTATGTCCCCAACCTCGCGGCCCGCGCGCTCGCCAGCCGTCACAGCGGCGTCGTCGGCGTCATTACGCCGGCCCTCCATCAGCACTCCTTTACCGATATCATGAGCGGCATCGAGGATCGCCTGCGGGCGACGGACCTGCGCGTCCAATATGCCAATACGCTCTATGATCCCGACCAGGAAATGAACCAACTGAAATCCTTCCTGGCGCAGAAGCCGGCCGGTATCATCGTTGCCGGTGCGGAATATTACGATGCGCTGGCGCCGCTTTTGAGCGCCGCTGCCTGCCCCGTTGCCCATATCGTCGATTCCAGCCAGAGGGCCGAGGGCCTGGTCGCCGCCGTCGATCACTATGCGGCGGGTGCTGCCGCCACCCGCATGCTGCTGTCGAAGAACTACCGCCGTATCGCTTTCGTCGGCTGCCGCCGCGATACCCGCCCGCGCCGCCGTTTCGATGGATATGCCGATGTCATGCGCGAAGCCGGCTGTTTCGACGAGGCGCTGGTCGCAAGCCAGGTGGGTGCAATCGGCATCGGCGCCGGACGCGAGCTCTTCAGCAAGCTGGTGGAGGTCGCGCCGGATGTCGACGCGGTCTTCTGCCAGAGCGACGACCTCGCCGTCGGCGCGCTTCTCGAATGCTGGACGCGCGGCCTGCGCGTCCCCGAGGATATCGGCATCTGCGGCTTCAACGATCTCGACTACGCGATCCATTGCGAACCGGCGCTGACGACGGTCAGCATCCCGCGCTACGATATCGGCCACCGCGTCGCCGATATGCTGCTGAAGGCTGTCCGCGAGGAAGAGCCGTACGAAGCCCATGTCGATTTCGGCTTCAAGATCGTCGAGCGCGGCTCCACACGCTAGACGCAATGTCCATAACGCCGCCAGAAACCTGCCGCGAAATCGCTTGCGAATCGCATAAGTGCGTGCTTATGTGTTTGCATGATAGAGAACGATTTCTTCCGGGCTTTGGCAGACCCGACCCGACGCGCGATCTTTGAAAAGCTGGCGGCAGGCAGCATGAACGCCAGCGCCTTGCGCGAGGGCATGGAGATCAGCCAGCCGGCGATGTCGCAGCACCTCGCGGTTCTGCGCAGCGCAAAGCTCGTCAGGGAAGAGCGGCAGGGGCGTTTCGTGATCTACGAAGTCGATCCCGACGGGCTGGCTCTCATCGCCCAGTGGCTGGCGAAATACCGCGCCTACTGGCCAGACCGTATCGCAGCACTCAAAGTCTTGCTGAAGGACATGGATCAATGAGCGAAGCGCAGGTGAGCGAGCAGCAGAGCGGCATCGAGCTGGAGTTCGACCTCGGCGATCCGCCGCAAAAGGTCTGGCGTGCCGTCACCATTCCCGAACTTCGGGAAAGGTGGTTGCCGAAGGAAGCCTTGGCCGATCCCGATGCGATATCGGTCACCCCCGGTGAGCAGGTTCGCTACAGGCTGCGCGACGACACCCCGCCTTTCCTTGAAAGCACCGTGACCTTCACGCTCAAGCCTAACGCCGATGGCGGCACCTGCCTGCGGATCGTCCACGAGCTGACGGACGCGAGGCTCGAAATGGCCAGAGCGCCGGCAAACAGCAACAGCCCGCTCCTCATGCTCGCCGCCTGACGGCGAGCCTTCCCCTCAAAATCTGAAAGCCTGGAGGTCGCCGATGCGCGAAGCGATGCAACTCGTCCCTATGGTGGTGGAACAGTCCAGCCGCGGGGAGCGGTCCTTTGATATCTATTCCCGGCTGCTGCGCGAGCGGATCATCTTCCTCAATGGCGAGGTTAACGATACCGTCTCGGCGCTCGTCTGCGCGCAACTGCTATTTCTGGAAGCGGAAAACCCCAGAAAGCCGATCCATCTCTATATCAATTCGCCGGGCGGCGTCGTGACCAGCGGCCTCGCAATGTACGACACCATGCATTACATCCGCGCCCCCGTGCATACGCTGTGCATGGGCACCGCCCGCTCGATGGGCTCGTTCCTGCTGATGTCCGGCCAGCCGGGCGAGCGCACGGCGCTTCCCAATGCCAGCATCCACATTCACCAGCCGCTGGGCGGATTCCAGGGGCAGGCTTCGGACATGCTGATCCATGCGGAGGAAATGCAGAAGACCAAGCACCGCATGACACGGCTCTACGCCGAACATTGCGGACGTTCCTACGAAGACTTCGAGCGCGCGATGGATCGCGACCGCTTCATGACGGCGGAGGAGGCGCTGGAATGGGGTCTTATCGACCGCATCCTGAAGGTTCGGGAAGACACGGGCGAACTATAGGCCGCGCTTCAGAAATCTCATGTCTGAGAAACGCTCTCGATGACCGGCCAAGATAATGGCCGGTCATCGCAGGTCTTATCCGTTCCGGAATGCCGCTCAGATATCGCTGGCGGCGTTCTTCCAGAGATCGGCGGCTTCTGCGGCGGTCATCCGCTGCACATGCGCTTCGTCACGGCGGCTGGCGAAGAGTTCGCTTGCCATGATCTGCTCGGCCAGATCGGCCGGCAGCGAGAGAATGACGCGGGCGTCACCGCCGTGCAGGCCGCTGACGTCGCTGCGCTTGCCGCTCACCATGCCGCCGGCAACCGTGTTGTTGGTTTCCGGATCGATCAGGATGAAGGAGCCCGATGCGCGGTTCTGCTCATAGGGGTCGAAGATCGCCGTTTCGTCGAATACCAGGCGGACCTTGCCGATGGCGTTCATGTATAGCCGGTCGGCCGGAGCCCAGGCGCCGGACTTCAGTTCCAGCTGCGCGATCGGCTGCACCTGGACGCGCTGGCGGCGGCTGCCGCTCTTCAGCCAGTAGCGCTTGCCGGCTTCGATGCCTTCGGGCTGCAGCGCCACGATCTGGGCGTCGAAGTTGATGCCGGTCTGCGGCTGTGCGTCGATCGAGACGATCATGTCGCCGCGGGCAACATCCACCTGACGGTCGAGAACCAGCGTGATCGCATCGCCGGTCACGGCCGCGTTGCGCACGAGGTCGAAGGTGACGATCTTGGAGACGTTGGCGACCATGCCCGACGGCAGGATCATGACACTGTCACCCGGCTTGACCGAACCCCCGGCAACCGTGCCCTGATAGCCGCGGAAGCTTTCGCCCGGGCGCGACACGCGCTGGACCGAAAGGCGGAAGCCGGTCGACTGTCCCGAGCGCACGCTGGCGAGCTCCAGCGTCTCGACCAGCGTCGGGCCGTTATACCAGGGCATTGCTGCCTGGCCGGAATAGACGACGTTTTCGCCCTTCAGCGCCGACATCGGGATCGCGGTGATCTGCTTGACGCCGAGCGACAGCGCGAATTCCTTGAATTCGTGGGTGATCTTGTCGAAGCCGGCGCGATCGTAATTCGTCAGGTCGATCTTGTTGACGGCCAGCACGAACTGCTTGATGCCCATCAGCGAAGCGATCGTCGCGTGGCGGCGCGTCTGCTCGAGAATGCCGGCGCGGGCATCGACCAGCAGAATGGCGAGATCGGCGGTCGAGGCGCCGGTCGCCATGTTGCGGGTGTACTGCTCGTGGCCGGGCGTATCGGCAACGATGAACGAGCGCTTGTCGGTCGAGAAATAGCGATAGGCGACATCGATGGTGATGCCCTGTTCGCGCTCGGCCTGCAGGCCGTCGAGCAGCAGGGCGAAGTCGGGCAGGCCGAGATCGTTCTGCTTGCCGGTGGAATCGCGCTGCAGCGTCGCGGCCTGGTCTTCCTTGACTGCCTTGGTATCCCAGAGCAGGCGGCCGATCAGCGTCGACTTGCCGTCATCGACGGAACCGCAGGTGATGAGGCGCAACGGCCGCGTGTCGCGCAGGGCCGCAACGGGCTCGGCTGCGGGCTGGGCAACGGCGTTGGCGAGGTTTGCTGCGGTCATCTCAGAAATATCCTTCACGCTTCTTCTTTTCCATGGAGCCGGACTGGTCACGGTCGATGGCGCGGCCCTGGCGCTCGGAAACCGTAGCGATTTCCAGCTCCGCGATGATCTCTTCAAGACTGGTGGCATTCGAGCGGATGGCGCCCGTCAGCGGGAAGCAGCCGAGCGTGCGGAAGCGGATGTAATCCTCCTGCTTCGTTTCGCCGGGCAATAGTTCCAGACGCGGATCGGTCGCATCGATCATCATGCCGTCGCGCTCGACGAAGGGGCGCTTCGCCGCGAAATAGAGCGGCACGATCGGGATGTTCTCGGCCTGGATGTAGCGCCAGATATCGACCTCGGTCCAGTTCGACAGCGGGAAGGCGCGAACGCTTTCGCCCTGGCGGATCTGACCGTTATAGATGTTCCAGAGCTCCGGGCGCTGGTTGCGCGGATCCCAGCGATGGTCGGGCGTGCGGAACGAGTAGATGCGTTCCTTGGCGCGGCTGGCTTCCTCGTCGCGGCGCGCGCCGCCGAAGGCAGCGTCGAACTTGCCGGCGTCGAGCGCATTACGCAGCGCTTCGGTCTTCATGATGTCGGTATAGCGGGCCGAGCCGTAGGTGAACGGCGTGATGTTTTCGGCCGCACCGCGCGGATTGATATGCTCGATCAGGTCGAGATCATATTCCTTCACGATCTTGTCGCGGAAGGTGATCATCTCGGCGAACTTCCAGCCGGTATTGACATGCAGCAGCGGGAAGGGGACGCGGCCCGGATAGAACGCCTTGCGCGCCAGATGCAGCAGGACGGAACTATCCTTGCCGATCGAGTAAAGCATGACCGGGCGTTCGAATTCGGCGGCGACCTCACGGAAGATGTGGATCGCTTCGTTCTCAAGTGCCTTCAGGTGCGGATCGAGCGGCGGCTTGCTGCTCTGGGGATTGCTGAGTTCCGTATCCTTGCGGGTATCGGGCATTTCCTACTCCAGACTTCTCAATTCGTGTGCAGAGATGTCTCTGCGTGATTTGCTTCGTGGCCTCACCGGCGTTGCACCGTGCGGCCCGAAAGGGCCGGATGAGGGGGCTCCGGGCGTTGCCCTCGCTTACTGAGCAGCCGGGATCGCCGACGCCTCTTCAGCAACATGCAACCCGCATTCGCGCTTTTCGTCCTGTTCCCACCACCAGCGGCCTGCGCGCTCGGGCTCGCCGGGCTTGATGGCACGGGTGCAGGGCTCGCAGCCGATCGAGGGATAGCCGCGCGCATGCAGCGGGTTCACCGGCACGCTGTTGTCGGCGACATAGGCCTTGATCACGTCGATATCCCAGTCGGCCAGCGGGTTGACCTTCAGCAGATGGCGTTCGGCGTCATATTCGGCAAAGGGCGTGTCGGCGCGATTGTTGGACTGGCCGCGGCGCAGACCGGTGATCCAGATGGTTGCCCCATTGAGTGCGCGCGCAAGCGGCTTCAGCTTGCGCACGCCACAACAGGCATGCCTGGCTTCGACGCTTTCGTAGAAACCGTTCAGGCCATACTTCGCCGCATAGGCGTCGATATCGGCCTGTTCGGGCTCGTAGCGAGAAATCTTGATGTCGTACTGGCTCTCGGTCTCGTCGATCAGCGCCAGCGTCTCGGGAAAGAGCCGTCCGGTCTGCAGCGTCACGACGTCGATGGGCAGACGGTGATTGCCGATCTCGGCGGTGATCACCTGGTCTTCGATGCCGAGCGACGTCGTGAAGACGGCGCGGCCGCCGAGACCGGCGACAAAGGCCAGCCTTCCGGCAAGGTCGAGAGACGCGAGCTTGGCATTCAGCGCCTCGGCCTCTTCGATTGTATGGATAACAGTCATGGCAATCCTGTCCTCGATGTTGGCCGGAGTATCGCAGCTGGAGGAGGGATCGGACAGAAAAAGGGATTTCGAAAGCAGCATGAGCAGGAGCAAATATCTCTCCGAAGCTGCCGCAATGAAGAAAAGCAGCCGCCCCGGCGATGAAAACCGGCGGGCAGCGCTAATGTCTAGTGATTTAGTAGAGTTACACGCCGCCTGTCAATTCGAAATCTGAAGTGATGCGCCGAAAGATGCGGAAGACGCAATTTTGACGTAGAATTAAGCCCATTGGCCAAGCTTGAAAAACAGGGCCAAAATGCTTGTATCTCAAGGCTTTTGCCGGCACGTTCAAATTCCGTTCATGCTGGCTGTGCCATAGGGGATAAAGCAAAGCTTGAAGTGCGGCGGGGCTCATGGGCCGCTGGTGTGTGTGACGGTCTAAAATGATTACGCAGAAGGCAAAATATGCGCTCCGTGCGCTCACGGTTTTGGCGGAAGCCGATGCCGACGAACCGGTGATGATCTCGGATATTGCTGCACAGCAGAAGATCCCGAAGAAATTCCTGGAGCAGATCCTTCTCGACCTCAAGCATCAGGGCATCGTCGTCAGCCGCCGCGGCAAGGCAGGCGGCTATCTGCTGCTGAAGCCCGCCGACATGATCACCTTCGGTGAAATCCTGCGCATCATCGACGGCCCCATCGCGCCGCTTCCCTGCCTGTCGATCACCGCCTACCGCAAATGCGATGATTGCGACGGCGAACAGAACTGCGAAATCCGCCACGTCTTCGCCAAGGTCGCCGACGCCACCCGCAAGGTGCTGTTCTCGACGACGATCGCCGACGCTGTCGCCCCCGCCAAGGGCGCTGTCGTGACGCGGATGCTCGCCTAGCCTGCCACTTCTTCCTTCTCGATCGCCCGCCGCGCCCGGATGGCTGCGGCGATGAAGACGCGCGACAGGCCGTGATAGAGCGGCTCGCGCGACAGGATGCGCGACGTTACGTAGCCGATCATCGAGACGGCCATGATCGGGATGACGGCCTGGTGGTCTCCGGTCATTTCCAGAATGATGACGAAGGCGGTCATCGGCGCCTGCACCACGCCCGAGAAATAACCGGCCATGCCGAGGATGGCGGCGAGTGCGACACTGGTGCCGAGCAGCGAGCCGACCGTGCTGCCGAAACCGGCGCCGACGGCAAGCGATGGCGCGAAGATGCCGCCCGGAATCCCCGAGATCATCGACAGGAAGCTGGCCGCCAGTTTCTCGACGAAGAACATGAGCGGCAGTGCGTGACCTTCCACGGCGCCGCGCGCCTGCTCATAGCCGGTGCCGAAGGTCGTGCCGCCGGAGAGGATGCCGATCACGGCTATGGCGAGACCGCAGATGCCGGCGAGCGCCAGCATGCGCCTCAGCGGCTGCGGTTGGGCCCAGCGGCGGATCTTCTGGCCGAAATGCAGGGCAAAGCCGCTGAAGGCAGCGCCGAGCGCCCCGCCGCCGATGCCGCAGACGAGAACGAGGCCCCAGTCTCGCAATTGCGTCGGGGCCGCGGCGGCTTCGCCGAAATAGTTGTAGCTTCCCGCAAGCCCGAGCGCCGCAAGGCCGGAGAGGATGACGGCGGTGAGCACCAGCCCGTTCGCCCGTGACTCATAGGTGCGGCTCATCTCCTCGATGGCAAAGACGATACCGGCAAGCGGCGTGTTGAAGGCTGCCGCGATGCCCGCCGCCGATCCCGCCAGGATCAGTCCGCGCGCCTGCGCCATGCCGCCGAACCGGGCGACCGCCAGCATGATCGACGCGCCAACCTGCACCGTCGGCCCTTCGCGGCCGATCGAGGCGCCCGAGAACAGCCCGAGCACCGTCAGCACGATCTTGCCGAAGGCGATCCGGAGCGACAAGAGCCGCGTCCGGTCCTCCTCGTCGCGCAGATGCCGGGCGGCGATCGCCTGCGGAATGCCGCTGCCCTGCGAATTCGGAAACAGCGTCGCCGCCAGATAGGCTGACAGCATGAAGACGAAGGGTGTCAGGACGAGCGGCAGCAGGAAGGCCCATTCGCTCGAGGATGTCAGTCCGGTAAAGGCCTTCTGCGCCAGATCGGCGAGCTTGGCAAAGCCGACGCTGATCACCCCGATCGCTAGCGCCCCGCACCAGAAGACCAGCCGCGGCCGCCAAAGCGAGAAGGATCCCCAGATGACGCGGGAACGGCGGAGCAGCTTGGAATTGCGATGGGAGGAGGGCATGGGGAACTCTGGCACGTGATGGGGGCATCTCCTTCTAGTCCCAATCGGCGGCAAAGATCACCCCTTGTTTCAACATTTGGTGAAATACCTTCCCAAGCCTGTTCGCCGCGCCACTTGCCCCTTGCCGCAACAGGGTAGGGAGACGTGACATGCGCATATCCATGATCAGGAAATCGATCGCCGCCGCAGCACTAGCCGCAGTCTTCGCAACAGGCGCCGCAGCCCATCACGGCTGGTCCTGGGCGGAGGCCGAGCAGATGGAGCTGACGGGCACGATCCAGCAGATTTCGATGGGCGGCCCGCATCCGTCGCTCGACGTTGCCGCGTCCGATGGCGTCTGGCGGGTCGAGCTCGGCAATCCGCGCCAGACGGAACGCTCCGGCTTCGTCGAGGGCTCGGCGAAGAACGGCGACGCGATCGTCGCACTCGGCAACCGCTCGCAGGACGCCGGCGAGAAGCGCATGAAGGCGGTGCGCATCACCGTCTCAGGCAAGCGCTACGACATCTATCCCGAACGCATCCAGACGAACTGACGGATGACCGCAGACCTCTTCGAATGGATCGCCGCAGCGCCGCCGGCCGCCGCCCTCAGGCGCTCGGCACTGCTCTACATCGTCGTCAACGCCGCCCACATCCTGTCGATCGGCCTGCTGATCGGCGCCATCCTGCCGCTCGATCTCAGGCTCATGGGCTGGTTCCAGTCGGTGCCGCTCGCCGTCATCGGCCCCTTCCTCTCCACCGCCGCCGCCACCGGCCTCGTGCTCGCCATCCTCACCGGCGCACTCCTCTTCAGCGTCCGCCCGGCCGAATATGCGGAGAACCCCGCCTTCCTCGCCAAGCTTTCGATCATCGCCCTCGGCATCCTCAACGCCATCCTCATCCATACAGGGAAGGGTTGGCGCCACACGCTCGCCGACGAGATCGCACCACGCCGCATCCGATACGCCGCCGGCATCTCCTTCTGCGCCTGGATTGCGAGTCTCCTGGCGGGACGATGGATCGGTTTCCTCTAGTTGATTCTGAACTTGAAGTTCGGCATGGAATTTTCCGTATCGGCGCGATATGATATACATATATGATATCACTGAGTTCCAGGCATGCGCGCATTGATCGATATCGGCGAGGCCGAGCTTAAGGCACTGGATGAGATTGCCCGGGAAGAGAAAGTCTCGCGCGCATCGCTGATCCGTGAGGCCGTCGATGATTTCCTGAAACGCCGCGACCGGCTGAAGGATGAGGAAGCCTTCGGCCTCTGGGGCGATCAGGCGGTCGATGGCTTGGCCTATCAGGAAAAGCTCCGCAGCGAATGGTGAAGGCGCTCTTCGACACCAATATCCTGATCGACTACCTGAACGCCGTGCCCAAGGCGCGCGATGAACTGCTGCGCTACCAGCAGCGCTCGATCAGCATCATCACCTGGATGGAAGTGCTGATTGGCGCCAGACCGGAGCACTCCGCCGCCACCCGCGGCTTCCTCAACGGCTTCGATGTCATCGCGCTCGACGGCAGCATCGCCGAAAGCGCCGTGCGTCTCAGGCAGGAACATCGCATCAAGCTGCCCGACGCGATCATCTGGGCCTCCGCGGAGGTTCACGCAATGCTGCTCGTCACCCGCAACACCAAGGATTTTCCCGCGGGTGATCCCGGCATACGGATACCCTATCGGCGCTAGCGCCGGTCTTGCCAGGAAATCACTTTGAGAGCATCATGCATCGCAATTGCAACGCATGGAGCGCCCCATGAAAACCGCAACCCTGCCATCCCTTCGCGTCGATCCCGAACTGCGCGCTGCCGCCGAGAGCGTGCTGAAGGAAGGGGAAAGCCTTTCCGCCTTTATGGAGGACTCGCTGCGGCGTCAGGTTCAGTTTCGTAAGACTCAGGCGGAGTTCATTGCGCGGGGGCTGTTTTCACGCGAGGAGTCGAAGCGTACCGGTATCTATCACGATGCTGACGACGTTCACGCGAGACTCAAGGCGAAGCTCGATGCGGCGGTGGCCAAAGACAAGCAATGACATACCGTCTGCGCTATTCCGATCACGCACTCGAAGACATAGACCGGCTTTATGATTACCTGCTCGTCCACGACCGTGAGATCGCAAGACGGGCCTATGAGGCGATCATAAAGGCAGCGGAAATTCTGCGCGAGTTCCCCTTCACAGGGCGCAAGCTCTCAAACGAAGATAGTCTTCTTCGCGAGCTTCTCGTTCCCTTTGGCTCGTCGGGCTATGTCATGCTCTTCGAAATCGAAGACAGCCAGACGGTGACGATCCTCGCCATCCGCCACCAACGCGAAGACGACTACCACTAACTCTCCCGCTTACCGGTCGCTCACCGCCCAGCGCGGGTTCACCCACGGCTCCTGGTTCGACCGCGGCAGCGGCTGCTTGCCGAGGATATGATCCGCAGCCTTCTCCCCGGTCATGATCGACGGGCCGTTGAGGTTGCCGTAGGTCACATGCGGGAAGATCGAGCTATCGGCGACGCGCAGGTTATCGACGCCGATGACGCGGGTTTCCGGGTCGACAACGGCCATCGGGTCGTTGCTAGCGCCCATCTTGCAGGTGCCGCAAGGGTGGTAGGCGCTTTCTAGGTGCTCGCGCAGGAAGGCGTCGATCTCGTCGTCGCTCTGTACCTTCTCGCCCGGCTGGATCTCCGGTCCGCGATACTGGTCGAAGGCCTGCTGGCCGAAGATCTCGCGGGTGAGGCGCACGCAATGGCGGAACTTCTCCCAATCCTCCGGGTGGCTCATGTAGTTGAAGCGGATGACCGGGTCGGCCTTCGGGTCGGACGAGCGTAGCGTGACATTGCCGCGCGACTTCGAGAGATTGTAGCCGACATGCACCTGGAAGCCGTGGCTCTTGGCCGCCGCCTTGCCGTCATAGCTGATGGCCACCGGCAGGAAGTGATACTGGATATCCGGCTGCTTGATCCCCGGCGCCGAGCGCAGGAAGGCGCAGGCCTCGAACTGGTTGGACGTGCCCAGGCCCGACTTGGTGAACATCCACTGCGCACCGGCGACCCCCTGCCAGAACCACGGCAGCCAGGAATAGAGCGATACCGGCTTGGTCGAGACCTGCTGGAAATAGAATTCCATATGGTCCTGCAGATTGGCGCCGACGCCCGGCCGGTCGGCCTTCACCTCGATGCCCATCTCCTGCAGATGCGCGCCCGGGCCGATGCCGGAGAGCATCAAGAGCTTCGGCGAATTGAAGGAGGATGCAGAGACGATCACCTCGCGGTTCGCCTTGATGACCTCGACGCTGTTGCCGCGCTCGATCTCGACGCCAACGGCCCGGCCGTTCTCGATGACCACCTTGCGGGCGAGACCATAGACGATCGAGACGTTCGGCCGCTTCAGCGCCGGCTTCAGATAGGCCGATGCCGCAGACCAGCGGCGGCCGCCGAAGATCGTCTGCTCCATCAGTCCGAAGCCTTCCTGCTTCGAGCCGTTGTAATCCTCCGTCGTCTCGAAGCCCGCCTGCTTGCCGGCCTCGACAAAGGCCTGGAACAGCGGGTTGCGGAAGACGCCGCGCTGCACATGCAGCGGCCCGTCGGTGCCGCGCCAGCCCTCTTCGCCGCCATGGCTGTGTTCCATGCGCTTGAAATAGGGGAGCACGTCTGAATAGGCCCAGCCCTGCGCGCCGAGCTCTTCCCAGCGGTTATAATCCTCGGCGTGGCCGCGGACATAGACCATGCCGTTGATCGACGACGAGCCGCCGATCACCTTACCGCGCGGCGCGGTGATCTGCCGGTTGTTCAGATTGGGCTCGGGCTCGGAGAGATAGCCCCAGTTATAGCGCTTCATGCTCATCGGCCAGGCAAGCGCTGCCGGCATCTGGATGAACGGCCCGAAATCCGATCCACCGGCCTCGATGACGATGACGGTATTCTTGCCGTCTTCGGAGAGACGATAGGCAAGGGCGGAGCCCGCCGAGCCGGAGCCGATGATGACGAAATCTGCTTGCATGGGTCTCTCTTCTAGGTTCGTCCGGGCGGCCCCCTCATCCGGCTGCCGCCACCTTCTCCCCGAGGGGAGAAGGGATGTGCCGCGCGGCCCCGTGTTCCCTTCTCCCCTCGGGGAGAAGGTGCCCGAAGGGCGGATGAGGGGGCTGCACGGCAAAGCGGAAGAGGGGTTCTCTTGTCTCAAAGTCTCAATAAGGCGCCTGCACCGGCCCCATGCCGACATAGACGGTCTTCAGTTCGGAATAGTGTTCCAGCGCCGCTGCCGAGTTTTCGCGGCCGAAGCCGGATTGCTTGGAGCCGCCGAAGGGGATCTCGACCGGGCAGAGATTGTAGGTGTTGATCCACAACGTGCCGGCTTCCAGCAGATCGACGACGCGGTGGGCGCGGGTCATGTCGGCGGTGAAGACGCCACCCGAGAGGCCGAATTCGGTGGCATTGGCCCGCCCGATCACCTCGGCCTCGTCGTCGAAATCGAGCACACACATGACAGGCCCGAAGATCTCCTCGCGGGCGATGGTCATTTCGTCGGTGACGTCGGCAAACACGGTCGGCTGCACGTAATAGCCTTCGCCCGCCACGTTGTTGGGAATGCCGCCGCCGGTCAGCAGCGTCGCGCCCTCGGCCTTGCCCTTATCGATATACTCGAGAACCTTCTGGCGCTGCGCCCAGGAAACCATCGGGCCGATCTGCGTTGCCTCGTCCATCGGGTCGCCGATCACCATCGCCTCGGTGCGGCTCTTCAGCCGCTTCAGGAATTCGCCCTTGATCTTCTTCTGCACGAAGACGCGCGTGCCGTTCGAGCAGACCTGTCCGGTCGAATAGAAATTGCCGAGCATCGCGCCGCCGATGGCGCTGTCGATGTCGGCGTCGTCGAAGACAACAAGCGGCGACTTGCCGCCGAGCTCCATCGTCACATGCTTCAGATGGCTGGCGGCCGCTGCCGCGACGCGGCGGCCCGTCGGCACCGATCCCGTCAGCGAAACCTTGGCGACGTCAGGATGATTGACGAGCAGCGGCCCGGTCTCGCGATCGCCCTGGATGACGTTGTAGAGCCCCTTCGGCAGGCCGGCCTCATGCAGGATCTCGGCGATGGCAAGCGCGCCGAGCGGCGTGTTTTCAGACGGTTTGAAGACCATGGCGTTGCCGGCGATCAGGGCAGGCGCGCCCTTCCAGCAGGCGATCTGCTGCGGATAGTTCCAGGCGCCGATGCCGACGCAGACGCCGAGCGGCACGCGCTTGGTGTAGGCAAAGTCGCCGCCGAGCGGGATGTAGGAGCCGTTCAGCGCCGTCGCCGCGATGCCGCCGAAGAATTCGAAGCTGTCGGCGCCCGAGGTCGGGTCGGCGACGATGGTTTCCTGGATCGGCTTGCCGGTGTCGAGCGTCTCGAGTTCGGAGAGTTCGCGGTTACGCTCGCGCATGATCTCGGCCGCCCGCTTCAGGATGCGGCCGCGCGCCGTCGGGCTCATCGCCGCCCATTCCGGCTGGGCGCGCTTGGCCGCCGCGATCGCTTTCTCGACGATCGCGGGCGTTGCCGCATGCAGCCGGGCGATCACTTCGCCGGTTGCCGGATAGATGCTCTCGATCACGCTGCCCGCGTCATCCTCGACATACTCGCCGTCGATGAAATGCGATGCTTTCGGCTGGGCTTTCATGGTCAATTATCCTTGGATGGCTTGTGTTCGTCGTCCCTTCTCCCCTCGGGGAGAAGGTGGCCCATAGGGCCGGATGAGGGGGCGGCACGGGTGGCGGTCGCCAGAAGCGCGTTCACATAATCCTCCGTCAGCCCGATCGAAGCCTCGATACTGATCGGTGCCGATTTCAGACTTTGGCGGATATAGAGCCCGTCGATCATCGCCGCAGCGCCCTCGGCGATGCGTTCTGCGGCATCGGCGGGGCAAAGCGCTTTCAGGTTGGCGAGCAGGTTGGAGCGCAGGCGGCGCGCGTAGATGACGAGGAAGCGGCGGGTCTCTTCCGAGCTCTGAGCCTCGGCATAAAACGCCAGCCAGGCGGCGATCGTCTCCGGCGCGAACTGGTCGGCCTGGAAGCTGACGCGGATGACGGCGGAGAGTTTTTCGCGCGGCGTAGGCGCCGCCTTCAGCGCTGTCACCGCGTCGTCGCGCAACTGGCGTAGAAGCGAGCGCACCGTCTCGATCAGCAGCTGTTCCTTGCTGCCGAAATAGTGGTGCGCAAGCGCGGGGGACACACCGGCCTTACGGGCGATTTCGGACATGGTGACGGTCAGCGAGCCGTGATCGCCGATCACCCGCAGTGCAGCATCCACAAGCGCCTTGCGGCGCACCGGCTCCATTCCGACCTTCGGCATGACGTCCAACTTTTCTCGAAGTTGCGGTCATCTTATTTTTGATTGACTGACCAATCAATAAAAATCTTGCGAAGGCTTGATGAAGGTCAAGTCTTTCCGGATGGGGATCGTGCAACATATCTCCCGCTCACAGGAGGTGTGTCATGGCAAGCGTCTTGGGAATGCCGTCTTCGTCCCTGCATTCGAAATGGATCTGGTTCGCCGGTCTCGGCGTGCTGCTGATGATCTGCGGCGTCATCGCCTTCGCAAACATCTTCGTCGCCACCGTCGCTTCGGTCTATTATGTCGGCATGCTGATGCTGGCGGGCGGCATCGTCTATCTCGCCCATGCCTTTCAGGTGCGGGGCTGGGATCACATCCTCTTCTGGGTGCTGAGCGGTCTTCTCTATGTCTTGGCCGGGCTCTTCGCCTTCATGAACCCGATCCTGGCGTCCGCGGCGCTGACGCTGTTTCTCGCCGTGGCGCTGGTTATCGCCGGCGTCTTCCGCGTCTGGGTCGGCCGGCGCATGAAGCCGGCCAAGGGTTGGGGCTGGATCGTCGCGAGCGGCGTGGTCACCGCGCTCGCAGGTTTCGTCATCGCGCTCGGCTGGCCGGTCAACAGCCTCTGGATCCTCGGTCTCTTTCTCGCCGCCGACCTCCTGCTGCAGGGCTCCACCATGCTCGCTTTCGGCCTCGCGCTACGCCGCAGTTTATGACCGTAATCCACAGGCACGATCACGGATTATTTCTTTTTTTGACAAGCATATGACGTGAGACTAAAATTCAGGAATACCAAGGCACCGGCGATGGACCGCCGGACAACACGCCAAGAATGGTCATGCGTCCCCCGTTGGGCAGGTTCTGCCCGGCAAAACGAAGGGAGGAATTTCATGCCGATGGTCACAGTCTCGATCTCACCGGTACAGGCAGCAGGCATTCGCGATGCCGTCGATAGCGGCGGTTATGCATCGAGCAGCGAAGTGGTCCGCGAGGCGCTCCGCCTCTGGGATGCGGCCCGCAAGCTCGGCGAATACAAGGACGACATTCTCGATGGCGAAAGCCATGCCAGGAGCGGCCGCTGCGTGGCCGACATGTTCGCCGATCATGAAGCGGTGCGCCGCCGCTCGGCCTAGTCAAGCGCTTGATAAAATAAGAAAAATCTGAATTGCTTTGCGGGCGCCTCGGGCGCCTGCAGCTTTCACAAAAGTTTCACATTGGGGAAAGGGTTCGTTGACCCTTCTCCTCCATCTTCGCTGCGAAATAGAAGACTTCACAGTGGAGAATGGCATGTCTCTGACTGCCGCCGTCGCGCCCGGCGTCGTTCGTCGCTATGCCAGCGATCAGATCGTGACGCTTGCTAAGCTCGTCGTAGAAAACGCCTTCCAGCCGATCGTCGAAGCCGGAACCGGAACGGTATTCGGCTATGAATCGCTCATGCGCGGGCAGGAGCGCATCGGCTTCGATTCCCCGGTCGAAATCCTCGACGAGGCCTATCGCTCCAATCAGCTTCTTCCGCTCGAGCAGATGGTCGCCAGCCGCGCGCTGGCGAAGTTCGCGACGCTCGGCAACTACGCGACATCGACGCTCTTCCTCAATCTCGACGTCCGCCTGATCCCGCATGGCGACCGGCTGATCGAGAACCTGCTGCAGCAGCTGAAGGCCGCCAACCTGCCGCCGTCTTCGGTCTGCTTCGAATTTTCCGAGCGCTTCGACAATACCAGCGTGCCGGAATTCGAGGCGCTGGTCTCCAAGCTGCGCCGCACCGGCTTCAAGCTGGCGATCGACGATTTCGGCGTCGGCCATGGCGAGATGAAGCTGCTCTGCGACTATGCGGTCGACTATCTGAAGATCGACCGGCACTTCGTCGCCGATATCGATACCAAGCCGCGCAAGCGCCATCTGCTGAAGAACATCGTCAACATCGCCCATGTTCTCGGCACCCGTGTCATCGCCGAGGGCATCGAGACCGAGGCCGAGTTCCTGGCCTGCCGCGAATATGGCGTCGATCTCGTCCAGGGCTGGTTCATCGCCCGCCCGACCACGCATATTTCCGAGCTCGTCCCGGCCTTTCCGCATCTGCAGGAACTCGGGCAGAACAAGCGCAACACCCAGTCGCTGGACGAAATCCTGATCCGCAAGCAGATCGAGCTGCTGCCGACGGTGTTCGAGAACGACAGCATCGATACGGTGTTCGAGCTCTTCCGCCGCAATCCGCGGCAGGGCTTCTTCCCGGTGCTGAATGCCAATGGCGAGCCGCGCGGCATCATCCACGAACATCACCTGAAGCAATACATCTACCACCCCTTCGGCCGCGATCTGCTGAAGAACAAGATCTACGAGCGGCCGATCTCCGAATTCGTCGAGATCGCCCCGATCGTCAGCCTCGACAGCGATGCCGAGCGGTTGATGTCGATCTTCGCCAATATGGAAGGCAGCAACTGCCTGATCCTGACGGATAACATGCGCTATGCTGGCGTCGTCTCCGCCGCAGCGCTGATCAAGGTCATCAACGAAAAGCAGCTGAAGATCGCCCAGGACCAGAACCCGCTGACGGGCCTGCCGGGCAATCATGCGATCCGCGATTTCATGCGCCAGTCCGGCCGCGACGGCGATGGCGTTCGCCACTTCTGCTATTGCGACTTCGACAATTTCAAGCCGTTCAACGATGCCTACGGCTTCCATCTCGGCGACCACGCGATCTCGCTGTTTGCCGCGCTGATGCGCCGCTACTTCTTCGCCGAGCGCCATTTCCTCGGCCATGTCGGCGGCGACGATTTCTTCATCGGCGTCGTTGGCTGGACGCAGGCCGAACTCAGCGAAATCCTCGACCGCCTGATCAGCGATTTCCACGAGGATGTGCTGGTGCTCTATTCCGATCATGACCGCGCCAAGGGCAGCATCCGCGGCCACGACCGCTCCGGCGCCGAAGCGCTGTTCCCGCTGATGCGCTGCTCGATCGGCGTTCTCGAGCTGCCGGACGGCCTCGTCATCGACGATATCAACCGCGTCGGCACCGAGATCGCTCACGTCAAGGCGGCGGCCAAGGAAAGCCTCGACGGTCTCGTCTTCCATCTCCTGGGCGAGGCGAATTGACGCCTTTGCTACTTCTCGCCTTTTCAAGCATCCGGCGCTGAATTATCTCCTGTGCTTTCGGAATGAGGAGACCGGATATGCCCCTGCCGTCGACCATGCGTTTCGTCGATCTGCCAAGCTTCGGCGCGCCCGATACGATGAAGATCGCAAACGGACCGCTGCCGGTTCCGGGCGAGGGCCAGATCCTGGTGAAGACAGAAGCCGTCGGCGTCAACCGCCCCGACGTCGCGCAGCGCCAGGGCGCCTATCCGCCGCCGAAGGACGCCAGCCCCATTCTCGGCCTCGAACTCTCCGGCGAAGTCGTAGCGATCGGCCCCGGCGTCACCGGCTACGCGATCGGTGACAAGGTCTGTGGCCTCGCCAATGGCGGCGCCTATGCCGAATATTGCCTGCTGCCGGCAGGCCAGGCGCTGCCTTTCCCGAAGGGCTACGATGCCGTCAAGGCCGCCGCGCTGCCGGAAACCTTCTTCACCGTCTGGGCTAATCTCTTCCAGATGGCCGGATTGACCGAAGGCGAGAGCGTGCTGATCCACGGCGGCTCCAGCGGCATCGGCACCACGGCGATCCAGCTCGCCAAGGCTTTTGGCGCTACCGTTTACGCGACCGCCGGTTCGGCCGACAAATGCGACGCCTGCGTCAAGCTCGGCGCGGCGAAAGCGATCAACTACAAGACGGAGGATTTCGCCGAGGTCATCAAGGCGGAAACCGCGGGGCAGGGCGTAGACGTCGTGCTCGACATGATCGGTGCCGCGTATTTCGAGAAGAACATCGCCTCGCTCGCCAAGGACGGCTGCCTGTCGATCATCGCCTTCCTCGGCGGTTCGATGGCCGAAAAGGTCAATCTGACGCCGATCATGGTCAAGCGGCTGACGGTGACCGGCTCGACCATGCGCCCGCGCACCGCCGAAGAAAAACGCGCCATCCGCGACGATCTCCTCTCGCAGGTCTGGCCGCTGCTCGAGGCGGAAAGCGTCTCACCCGTCATCGACAAGGTCTACGCCTTCGAAGACGTCGTCGAAGCCCACCGCCGCATGGAAACCAGCGCCCATATCGGCAAGATCATGCTGAAGCTCTGAGCTTCCCGCTCCCACCGCCGCCGCCTCAAGCCCTCTTGTTCCGCAGCGACAGCGCCGCAACCACCGTGACGATCCCCGGCAGAGCCATGGCCGCATAGAGCCAGTGCGCCGCCGAGATATTCCCCTCGACCCCACCGGGATGCACCAGCCCGGTGCTGTTGGCGATGACCCCGGCAATCGCGGCGCCGAAGGCGCTGCCGAGCGACTGCACGGTGGAGATCGCCGCCGATGCCTTGTCCTGCTCGGAATTCTGCACCAGCTGCAGCACCTTGGTGACGAGATGCGCCCAGCCGAGCCCGACGCCGAAGCCCATCATCAGCATGGCGAAGGCCGCCGGCGCGAGGATCAGGATATCGGCCGAATGGTTTTCCCGTGCCAGAAGCAGCGCGAGCGCCGCCGTCGACAGCGCCTCGATCACGCATCCGGCGATAATCGCCTTGATGGCTGCGGGTCCGCGCAGGTTGCCGCTGAAAAAGGCGGCAAATGTCCAGCCGAGCGCCACCAGCGCCGTCAGGTAGCCGGAGATCAGCGGTGTGACGCCATGCAGGACCTGCAGGAAATAGGGGATGTAGATATCGCTGGTCAGCACCACGAGCAGCGTGAACATGGTGAGATAGACGCGGGCGACCGGCTTGGCGAGCGTCACCGCCCCCGTCGGCAGCAGCCGCGTCCTGCCCTGCCGCTCGATCACCAGCATCAGCGCGATCGCGATCACCGAGAGCCCCACGAGCAGCGCCTTGCCGCCCGCATGCTCCAGCGTTCCGGCGATGCTAACGAGAAGCACGGCGCCGATCAGCAGCATGATCTGCAGGAAGGGTATCTTGCTCTCCGCCCGGTCATCCCGGGCCTTCGGCAGCAGCCAGGGTGCAAGCACGGCCATCAGCACGCCGAGCGGCACGAGAATGATGAAGGCATGCCGCCAGTTGCTGCCATCGGCAAACAAACCGCCGGCGCTGGGGCCAAGCAGCGTCGCAATGCCCCAGATCGCCGCATAGAGCGTCGAGGCCTTGGGCCAGAGATGTTCGGGAAAGGCAAAGCGCACGAAGGCATAGGCAAGCGCCGCCAGAATACCGGCGCCGAAACCCTGCACCGCGCGCCCCGCAAGCACCACTTCCATGGCGGGCGCCGCCGCGCAGATCAGGCTGCCGCCGCCGAAGAGCACTGCGCCGAACACATAGGCGATCCGAAGACCCATGCCGCGCGGCCGCATGGCGACCGAGATCGACCCGAGAACCGCCGCCGCGACATAGAGCGTCGTCACCCAGGAGAGCAGCGGCAATCCGCCGATATCACGCACGATCGACGGCGCGATCGTCGCCATGATGTAGCTCTCGACGGCATAGAGCGTCACGCCGCCGCCGAGCATCAACGTTGCCGGTAGCAGGGCTGGGGTGAAGAGCTGGAAGACGGAGGATTTCGGGGCGACGCCCTGATCGATGCTGGTCATGCCTGTATGCCTTGATGTTTTCCCTGACGGATATTATTTTCCAATTTATAAGTTGGAAAATTGCATGCTTGTGTTATTAAAACAAGTGTGAACTTGGAAAAATAAATGCGCCAATCGCCTGCCAACCGTATCCTGCTTCTGCTGAAGACCGAAGGCCCGCAATTGGGCGCCGATGTCGGCGGCCATCTCGGCATCTCTGCGGAGGCTGCCCGCCAGCAGCTGACGAAGCTCGCCGAAGAGGGCCTTGCCGAACCGGTGACGGAGCAGGGCGCCGGCCGCGGCCGCCCGAAGCAGCTCTGGCAGCTGACCGCCGCAGGCCACCAGACGTTCCCCGACGGCCATGCCGAACTCACCGCCGGTCTGCTCTCGATCATCACTGCCGAGCTCGGCCCCGCCGCTCTCGACGCCGTCATCTCCGCCCGTGAAACGGAAACCCTTGCCCGCTACCAGCAGGACGTCTCGGCCTCCGCCCTTTCCGAGCGCGTCAAACAGCTCGCCGCCATCAGAAGCCGCGAGGGCTACATGGCCGATTGCTGGCAGGAGGAGGACGGCTCCTTCATGCTCGTCGAAAACCATTGCCCGATCTGCGCCGTCGCGAGCGTCTGCGCCGGCTTTTGCCGCTCGGAGATCGAGACCTTCCGCAGCGTGCTTGGCGCTGATGTCGAGCGCTCCGAACACATCCTGCTCGGCGCCCGCCGCTGCGCCTACCGGATCAGCGCCTAGGCAGGGCTCAGCTGCCGCTTGCTGCTTTCCAGAAACAGCAGGAAGCCGATTGCGCCCAGACCGGCGAAGGCTGCGATCTGCGCCGTTCCCGAATAATCCGTCAGCGTCGTGCCGATCGCAAAGATCGTCGCCGCCACGCCGTTGCTGATGAAGACGCTGACCGAGATCAGCGAACTGCCGAGCCCCGGCCGGTCTGCGATCAGGTCCTGCAGATAGGTGATGGGAACGCTGAGGATCGCCGCCGCCCCGCAGGCATTGATCCCCACCAGCGCATAGATGTGCCACGGCGCGGAGGCAAAGCCCGCAAGCGTCAGGTAGAGGCAGTAGATCAGGCTGCCGACGGCGAGGATATGCACGTTGCGGAAGCGCTTCTGCAGCGTCCCCCACATCATCATGAACGGCATTTCCAGAAAGGCCGTCAGCCCCGCCATGAAGCCGACATCGACGACGGTGCCTCCCGCCGGATGGGTGATGATCAGCGGCGACAGCATGGTGTTCAGCCGCTGCAATCCGAGCAGCAGCGACATGGCGATGATCCGCTTCAGGATATAGGGCTGCAGGATGCGCTTCAGCGACGGCAGGAAACCCGGCGCCTCCGAGAGCGGCCCGGAAGATTTCGGCGTCTTCCCGGCAAAGAAGAAATAAAGAAGGAAGCAGGTGAGGCTCGCCGCCCCGGCAATCCCATAGGCCGGCGTCATCGACTGCGCGGTCGCCAGATAAAGCCCGATCACCCCCGGCGCCAGCGCCCAAGATCCCGAGTAAAGCGCCCGCACCGTCGACGAGATCGACCCCGCCAAACCCCGGTCCATCCGGTTGGTCGTGGCGCGGATGCTGGCAAAAAGGATCGAGTAGGTCGAGTTGCTCATCGGGATCAGCAGAAGCACGCAGAGAACGAAGACCGGCGCCGTGTGAAAGATGAAGACCGAGCCGAAGCCGACCATGCCGCAGACCGAAAGCATCAGCACCAGCGGCCGCCTGTCGGCCATCCGGTCCGACCATATCCCGAGCGTCAGGCTGGTCGCGACATTCGCAAGCGCCGAGAAGAACACCAGAGCCGAATAGGCACGATCGCTCATGCCGAGCTCGTTGATGCCGATGATCGACTGATAGGGCAGCGTCGAGGCATAAGTGAAGGCCAGCGCAACCAGCGTGATCGCCGGAATGCGGATTTTCGGTTCGCGGATGATGACGGAGAAGGCAGATGGCATGGATGTGATTCCCGATGCGCTAGCTGTAGTCCCGCGAGGCGCGATCGGAAAACGATAGTTTGTGATGGGGATGTCAATTCGTGTGATGCAGTGCGACGGCGCGTGATTGCCGACTCGCGAAAGCGACGCTACTTTTGCGCGCACTCATCAAGCGGAGCCTTCATGCCCAGGATAACGCGGCATCTGATCGACCGGGGAGACGGGGCAACCGTCGAGCTCATCCAGGCGCAACCGGCAAATCCGGTGCCGAAAGGCGCGCTGCTTTTCGTCCACGGCAATCAGGGCGGCAGCCTGATCGGCGCCAGCGAAGCCGCCGATTCCGGCATGCTCGCCCGCTTCTCGTCGAGACTGGATATCACGGCGGCCGCCGTCTCCCAGCCGGGCTTCGGCGCGTCGGACGGCCCGCCCGATTTCTGCGGCCCGAAGACCCAGCAGGCAATCATTGCCGCCCTGTCATTTCTCCGCCAGCAACCCACCGTCGATCCACATCGCATCGTGCTCTACGGCCACAGCCGCGGTGCCGTCGCATCGGCCCTGGCCGCAGCCCAAGTCGATGATCTGCGGGCCATCATCCTCTCCGGCGGCGTCTATGATTTGAAAGCCGCTTTTGACACCGCATGGCCGGGTCTGCGTCAGGCGATCGAGCGCGAAGCCGGCCTATCGGAAGACGCCTTCCGCGCCCGCTCGGCGCTCCATCACGCCCGCAAATTCCAGGCGGAAACATTGCTGCTGCACGGAAGGCATGACGACCGCGCCTCCGTTGCACAGGCCGAGATGTTCTCCGAGGCGCTGTCAGACGCGGGTGTTCCGGTCGAGCTCCGCATCTTCGATTGCGGCCACAACATCCCGTCGGATCATTCGCGAGATGTCCTGCGCGCCTTCCTGGGGCAGGTGTTCAATCCCGTCGCCACGCTGCACTAAGATCAAATCCCCACCCGCCCGAATGCCGGGATCTTCACGCCCGGATTGGCGATGTCGATGCCGGCGACCAGCCCCATGAAATGCACCTCGAAGCCGCTGCGGGCACCGGCGGCAAAGCCGATCAGGCCGTAGAGCGTCGCATGCATGTCGCGTCCATCGGGGTCGATCTCGAAGAAACTGCCATCGGTCAGAAAATCGCGCCCGACGGCGTCGGGCGGCAGGACGGTGCCGACTTCAGGCACGGTGCGCAGCACATGGGCGACGAAGCTGTTGGAGTTCGGTCCCGGATAGATCCGGTAGTCACCCGTCGCCGCATAGGGATAGGACTGGATCGCCGCCTCGACCTTGGGGATCAGCGCCTGCGCCTCGGGCCCCTTCAGCGCCCGCACGATATGCGGCGTGTTCGAATACCAGTAGGCATCCGGCTGATAGTTGTTGCGGCGGATCGGCGAGCCCCAGCCGACCTTGTCATAGCGGTTATAGGCAGTATCGCCCGCACCCTTGGTGACGATCCAGGAATGGCTGGCAACGGCACCCTTCATCCCGCCCGTCGAGGCGGAGAGAATATAGATCGCCGCCTCGCCATCGGCATCTGGTTTCGGGAGTACCCCCGCCGACGTCCACTTCGCCTCGCGCCAGCTCTGCGGCCGCTCCTTCAGCGCCCACCACCCCGCAGCCGCGATCGCCGGCAGCAGATAGATGACCGCGATTGCCAGAAACAGCCTCTTGAAAAACCGCATGAACGCCAAAGCCCCTCAACCAGCGCCGATAGGATGATATTCCCGACCATGATGGCGCAATTGCGCCCGTCATGGGGCATCGGGCGGGCGTTTGATTTCGGTGAGGTTCAGCGGATATCGCCGCGCGCTGTAGACCCGCAGGATCCAGATGATGCCGCCGCGCTGTGTATAGGGAATGATGAAGCCGTAGCGGGGCTCGATCAGCTCGCGAATGTCAGGCATGGCGGTCGGGCGCCCTGCATCCGGATGGTCGGTCAGCTTGCGGATGCAGCGGGAAAGGCCGGCCGCAACGCTTCTGTGTCCTTGCGGGCTGCGTGGGCCAAGCCACTGCTTGAGGTCGTCGAGATCTGCGAGCGCTTGGCGGCTGAAGCGAAGCTCCATGCCGGGAAATCAGCGGACGGGACGAAGGGCCGGGCGCGGAAGCTCGCGTTCCGTGCCCCAGCTGTCGAGCCACTTCAGGACGTCGTCTCCGTCATGGCCGCCATCGCCGATGCCATCAAGAGCCTCCTGCATGTCCTGCTGCCAGCGTGCCGTGTTGGCGATATAGCTCTCCACCGCCTCGGTCACGAGTTCGGCCTGCGAACGGCCGGTGCTGGCTGCAAGCGAGGCGACCTTGCTCTCCAGCTCTTCCGGCAGTTCGACGGCAATCCGGTGTTGTGGTTTCGGCATCGGAAATTCCTTGTTGCAGGGACGCTACCACAGCGCCGGGCCTCTTGCAGCATGGTTTTGACTGAGCGGTTGGCAAGGCTCCGGCAAATGGCTATTGCTCTCGAAACACCAGCCGCAGGAATCCCCCATGTCCAATCCCGTCACCGTCGAAGTCACCCGTGGTTCGCTCGTCGAAAGCCGTCATCGCGGCATGGTGGTCGCCGTCGATGGGGACGGCAAGGTGGTCTTTTCGCTGGGGGATGCAGATGCGGCGGTGTTTCCGCGCTCGGCCTGCAAGGCGATGCAGGCGCTGCCGCTGGTGGAGAGCGGTGCGGCGGATGCCTATGGCTTCGGCAACAGCGAATTGTCGCTCGCCTGCTCCTCGCATTACGGCGAGGATGCGCATGTCGAGCTCGCCGCCTCGATGCTGGCGCGCGCCGGGCGTGACGAGAGCGCGCTCGAATGCGGCACGCACTGGTCGGGAAACCAGGCAGTGCTGATCCATCAGGCCCGCACCATCGACAAGCCGAACGCGCTTCACAACAATTGCTCCGGCAAGCATTCCGGTTTCGTCTGCACCTGCGTCCATCAGGGCATCGATACCAAGGGCTATGTCGGCTACGACCATCCGCTGCAGCGGGAAATCCGCGGCACGATGGAAAGCCTGACGGGCGCCGTGCTCGCCCATGACAATTGCGGGGTCGACGGCTGCGCCATCCCGACCTATGCCGTACCGCTGAGGCGCCTGGCGCATGGCTTTGCCAAGATGACGACCGGCAACGGCCTCGAGCCGCTGCGCGCCCGCGCCTCGAAGCGGCTGATGGAAGCCTGTATGGCCGAGCCCTTCTATGTCTCCGGCACCGGCGGCACCTGCACGGCGCTGATGCAGATCGCCCCCGGCAAGATCTTTGCCAAGACCGGTGCCGAAGGCGTCTTCTGCGCCACGCTTCCGGAGCAGGGGATTGCCGTCGCACTGAAATGCGAAGACGGCACGACGCGCGCCGCCGAAGCCATGGTTGCCGCCACGCTCGCCCGCTTTTTCGAAAGGGGCGGCGAAACGCATGCGGCATTGATGGCGCTCGCCACCCGTCCGATCCACAATCGCAATGGCGCAGTGGTGGGCGAGGTGCGCGCCACGGCTGCGTTTTCCTAACGACCCGTGCCGTTGCGGCACATAAGCTTTACAAAAATCAGCAAACACTAATATGGATTAAACCAATTCCGGCGGCTGCGCGTGCGGCCGCCGGAATTTGTCCTACAATGGCGCGAGGTTCCACTCCTTCTATGCCATGAGGGCAGGATATGTTTGCAGGCCGCTATCTCTGGTGGATGCTGATCGCAGTCGCGGTCTTCCTGTTCTTTTCGATGTGTTTCGATTACGTCACCTGGGCGATCGTCGCCATGTCCGGCTGCGCCGAAGTGGCCGGGTCCTGCGGGCCGATCGTGCTCACCATGTCGGGCGCGATGAAGCCGGCCGGCATGGGGCTCGCGAGCCTGATCATGGTGGTCTGCACCGTGGCGCGGCTGCGCTATCTCAAGGCCGGATGGGCCTGGGCCGCGGTGGCGCTGCTCTGGTTCTATGCCTCGGCGGGTTTCCCGGGCATTCTCGCGGCCGGCTGGACCGGCATGCTGCGGCCGGAAATGGTCGCCGAAAGCCTGCCTGCGGCGTTCCTGTTCATCAATGTCCTCTGCGCCTATCTGGCAATCCCGTTCGAGGAAGGGCGCACCGTGCCTTTCGGCGAATGGCTCTGGCTCAAGGGGCTGCTCTGGTTCTGTGCCGCCTATGGCGCGCTGACGGCACTGGCGCAAACACCGGGTTTCGCCGCCGCGCCCGCCCGCGTGATCGGCATGCCCTGGATCGCATCCTCGATCGCCGGACTGCAGGCGCCGCTGGAAAATGCCCTTGATCTCGGAACCGGCAGCATGGTGCCCGCCTATACGGTGCTCGGCCTCTTCGCCGCCGGCCTGGCCGCAACGCTGCTGCCGCAGGATCTGGCGCTGTTGCGTGAGCGCCTGATCGAACCCTTCATGCCACGAGGATCGCGCCGTTGAGCACCCGGTAGGGAGAAAGCCGCGCCTCCGCAATCCCCTCCGGCACGATCAGCCCGGAAACCTCACTGACGCCGAGAACCGGGCAGGGCGAGGCGAGATCGAGCTTCTCCCCGGTCAGCAGCACATAGGTCTCGACCGAACAGCAGGCGATATGCCGCTTGATCGCCGCCTCCTCGAAATCTCCCGTCGACAGCCCGTGGACCGGGTGCGCGGCGGTAACGCCGAGGAAGAAGATATCGGGCCTCAGCTGCGAGATCGCGCTCATCGCGGCCGCACCCGTCGCCACCATCGAATGCTTGTATAGCCGCCCGCCGGTCAGGATCACCTCGGCGGTCGGATGATGCTCCAGTTCGGCCGCGATCGTCGGGCTGTGGGTGGCGACGGTGAAAGCGATGTCGCGCGGCAGCCGCCGGGCGATCTCCGCCGTCGTCGTGCCGCCGTCGAGAAAGATCAGCTGCCCGGCCTTCACCATCCCGGCCGCCAGCGCACCCAGCCGCTGCTTGGCATCTGACGCGACGGCGCGGCGCGCGGAAAAATCCGGCAGATCCGGCGAGAGCGGAAGCGCCCCGCCATGCACACGCTTCAGCAAGCCCTCGGCCGCCATCTCCCGGAGGTCGCGGCGGATCGTATCCTCTGACAGCGAGAAGTCTTCGGCAACGCGCTTGGCCACCACCTGGCCGTCGCGGCGCAGAATGTCGAGGATCAGGGATTTGCGTTGTGTGGTCAGCATGGTCCTGCACGGAAATTTACGATACTTCACGATATTGCCCGAAATGACTCGACAAGCAAGCAATTTCGCGCATTATCGTGAGATCTCGTGCATGAGGCCGGGAGTTGTGGAGTTTTGATCATGTTGATTTTGATTGCCGGTCCCTACCGGTCTGGCACGGGTGACGACCCGGCAAAGATGGCTGCCAACCTGAAGCGGCTGGAAGAGCCGTCCTACACGCTGTTCCGGGCAGGCCATGTGCCGATGATCGGCGAATGGGTGGCGCTGCCGGTCTGGAATGCCGCGGGCGGCCAGATGATCGGCGACGCCCTGCACGAGGAAATCTTCTACCCCGTCGCCCACCGCCTGCTGGAACTCTGCGAGGGCGTGCTGCGCCTGCCGGGTGACTCCAAGGGCGCCGACAACGACGTCCGCATCGCCCGCGAACGTGGCATCCCGGTCTGGCACCGGCTCGAGGATGTGCCGGGGTGTGCGGTGGCGGCGTAAGGGCTCGCACAGCTCCCTCATCTCTGTGCCCTTAGGGCTATGCCCACGGGATGTTACAAAGATGAGGGAGGGTCGGGGCTGCGTCCGATTTCCTCATGGCAGCCGCTCCGCCGCCACGCTATACATCTCCCCAAAACAGGGAGACGATCATGCTGACATTGTATTTCGCCCAGGGAACATGCGCGCTCGCGAGCCTGATCGCGCTGGAGGAGGCGGGTCTCGCCTATGAGCCGAAGAAGCTCAGCATCAAGGACAACGAGCAGCGTGCGGCCGACTATCTGGCGATCAATCCGAAGGGCCGCGTCCCCGCGCTGGTCACCGATCGCGGCGTGTTGACGGAAACGATCGCCATCCTCGCCTATATCGCCCAGACCGTGCCGCAGGCAAAGCTCGCGCCGCTCGATGATCCCTTCGAATTCGCCCGTCTGCAGGCCTTCAACAGCTACCTCTCCTCCACCGTCCATGTGAACCACGCCCATAGCCGCCGCGGCGCCCGCTGGGCCAATGATCCCGCCGCGATCGCCGACATGAGCGCCAAGGTGCCGCAGACCATGGGCGAGAGTTTTGAGATGATCGAGAACAAGATGTTCGCCGGCCCCTGGGTCATGGGCGAGCAGTATACCGTGGCCGACGGCTACCTCTTCACCATGACCAAGTGGCTCCCCGGCGACGGCGTCGACATGGCCCGCTTTCCGAAGGTTTCCGCGCACTACGCCCGCATGCTGGACCGCCCGGCCGTCAAGGCGGCGCTGGCGAAAGACCAGGCCTAGGCCCGGTAGGTCGCCGCCAGCTTCTTCGGCGCCCGGAACAGCCAGGCATTGACGAGCCGCCCGCGCAGCTCGTCATCGCCGATCGCCGCCGCCCTGACCGGCAGCGACGGCCAGCCCTTGTAATGATCCGTCTGGAAATAGATCTCCGGCGCCATCTCGATCAGCTGCTCCTTGTCCGGAATGGCGATCGACAGCACCAGCGTCTCGTTGTTCTTCACCGAAACAAACGCCTTGCCGCCAACCTTCAGCGCCGGATTGCCATAGGTCGTGCTCTGCTCGACACCGGGCAGCCCGGCTTCCTCGGCAAGCCGGATCAGGCGGGTGAAGATGCTGTCCATTGTTTCGGGCATTGGGTTCGGCTTCTTCCTCATTTCGGCGTGGAAGACTCTATCACGGTACATGCATCTCCGGACCGATAACTTGGCGACCGCGGCCCCCTCATCCGACCCTTCGGGCCACCTTCTCCCCGCTGGGGAGAAGGGAACTCGAGAGCTCCTCTTGCGCCAACGTTCCCCTCTCCCCACCGGGGAGAGGGTAGGGTGAGGGGGCTCCGGGTGAGAGCGCCACCTTGTCAACTCACGCGCACCGCGCCAGCCGCGCCACCTCAAACCGCGTCGGCTTCGGCTTCGGAAAACCCAGCGGCAAATCGGCGATCTCCCGTTGCGACATCGCCGCGATCTCGCAATGCGCCAGCGGATCATCAGGCACCACCGGCGCAGAAACCAGTTCATTCCAGAAAAACTTCAGAAGCGACATGACAATCCTCGCTTTCTTCGCAAAACGGAACGGCAACGCGGTAGCGCTCAACGCCACCCGTGCAGAAGGTTCCGATCGATCTTGATGCCTGAAATATCGCGCTCCCCACACTCGTTTTCAATTGAGATTACGCGGCGCCCACTATAGAAAACCTATATGCGAAACCTGAACTCCGTCCATCTGAACGGCCTGCGGGCGCTGGAAGCGGTTGGCCGTCTCGGTTCGCTGCAGCTGGCGGCCGATGAGCTCGGTGTCTCGGTCGGCGCGGTCAGCCAGCAGGTCATCAAGGCCGAGGCGCAGCTGGAGCGGGCGATCTTCGAGCGTACGCCGAAGGGCATGGTGGTCACCGAAGCCGGCGCGGCGGTTCTGGCGGCGCTGAGCGAAGGCATGGCCCGTCTCTCGGAAGCCGTGTCGATGGCGCAGAAGAAGGACGAGACGACGCTGACGATTTCGGTGGCGCCGGTCTTTGCGGCGCGCTGGCTGGTCTACCGGCTCGATCGCTTTGCCGAGCATTTCCCCGATATCAATCTGCGCATCGATGCCACGACCAGGCTCGTCAATCCGGCGGCCTCGGATGTCGATCTCGGCATTCGCGTCGGCAGCGGCCAGTGGCCGGGCGTCAGGGCGGAGCTGCTGTTGCAGCAGGAGGTCTTTCCGGTCTGCGCGCCACGCGTCGCCGAAGGTCTCCGGGAGCCGCGCGATATCCTGAAACTCCCCGCCATCATCGATGGCAAGGCAATGTTTTCATGGGAAGTCTGGATGCGCGAGGCCGGCCTTTCCGGCTCGACGCTGACGACGCGGCATGTGTTCAACGACGCCTCGCTCTGCCTCGATGCGGCGATCGCCGGGCAGGGGGTGATGCTCGCCTGGCAGACGCTGGCGGGCTATTCGCTGCAGGCCGGCCAGCTCGTGGCGCCCTTCGGCATCCGCGCCAGAACCGGCTTCGGCCATTATTTCATCACCGCGGAAGGCACGCGCGAGCCGAAGAAGGTCCGGGCGTTCAAGGAGTGGATCCGTTTCGAGATGAAGGAAACGGAAGCGCTGTTTGCCTGATCAGCTGGGCTCGGCGGCGCGGCCTGCCTGCATCTTCAGGTAAGCCGGGCGCGACTGGCAGCGCTTGATCCAGGCGTCGATATGCGGCCGTGCCGTAAACAGCGCTTCTTCCGTCTGCGCGTAACGCAGCACTTCCGCGATGTTGAGGTCGGCGGCGGTGAAGCGGTCGGTGGCGATCCATTCGTTCTTCGACAGATGCTGCTCCAGCACGTCGAGCGGCCGCTTCAGCTGGCGGGTGGCAACTGCGATCACCGACTTGCCGCCTTCGGTATTCTCAAGCTCGTTGTCATAGGTCTTGACGATCTGGATCGTCTGCACCTCGACTTCCGATGTTGCCCAGATCGACCACATGTTGATCAGCGCCTCTTCCTGCAGCGTCCTCGGCGCCAGTGCCCCGCCATGTTTCTTGGCGAGATACTGGGTGATCGCCAGCGACTCGTGCATGACGAACCCGTCGTCTTCGATGCTCGGGATCATCGCCATCGGATTGACGTCGAGGAACTCGGGCGAGCGTGTGTGCAGCGGCGCGCCGGCGGCAGCCGGATCGGCGATCCGGAAGACCTGCAGAACCGGGACATATTCGAACGGAATGCCGAGCTCCTCGGCCATCCAGTAGACGCGCGAGGCGCGGGAGCGGTAAACGCCGTAGATCTTCAGCATGTCGGTATCCCCTCTGGTTTCGCGCGGACCCTATAAACGCCGCTGCCTGCGGAAAAGTGGCTGTGGCTGATGGACCGATGAAAGCTTTTGATATGTCGTCAGATGATGCGGTTTCGCTCGATCTGCAGATGCGGAAAGGCCTCGGCGCCCGCCTTCGCAAGCTCGCCGGTCTGCCTCTTCTCCCAGGCATAGCCGAAGACCGCGCCGTCCTTCATCGCCTCGAAGACATTGTCTGCAATGATCGCCGTTCCCGCCCCGTCGGCAACCGAAACGGCGCAGCCGACGGCCGATTGCCGGATGACGTTTCCGGTGACCACGAGATTGCGCAGATAGGGGCCCCAGCCAAGCTGCAGCGCCCAGTAAGGCGCGCCCTCGATGACGTTGCCGGAGATCACCGTATCTGCTTCCGCGGCAATGCCGGTGCCGAAGGCGACGTCGGGCTTATAGGGGCCGTCGAGCTTGAGATTACGCACGACATTGCCGGTTATGCTGACGAGACGGCCGCCCTCGTTGAAATTGGCAATCGAGATGCCGTTGGCCGCGCCATCGACGAGATTGCCTGACACCACAGCGCCCTGAAACGCAAACTCGACATAGATCGCCGTCTCGCCGGAGCGCAGGCATTGATTGGCGCTGATCTGCACGTTGTCGCCGGAATTGGCGCGGATGGCGGTGAAGGCGCAGTCGGAAATGTGGTTGTTGGCAACCATCACGCCGCCGGCGCGGAACACGTTGATGCCATTGCCGTTTTCACCGGTTCCGCCGTCATCGGCGCGAATGCGGGTGATGCGGTTTCCGGTGACGACGCTGTTGTCCTCGCCCTTGTCCCAGCGGTGGATCAGGATGCCGCCATTGCCGCAGTCGCTCACGGTGTTGCCGTCGATCGTCAGCCCCGCCGAATTGACGGCGAAGATCCCCGCCTGGCCGGAGCCGGAAAAGCGCGAGCGCTCCACCCGCCCGGCGCAGCGTTCCAGCCGCAGGCCATGCTTGCCGCCGCCGCGGATCTCGCAATTGTCGATCGAGAGCGCGCTGATCCCCGTCAGTTGCAGAAGCCCGCCGTTCAGATCCTCCGCCGTGCCGCCGCCGCTTTCGATCGTGATGCCAGAAAGCTCGATCCGCCGCGCCCCTTCGTCAGAGTTCAGCGGCCCGGTATGGACGATGCGCGACGCGCCGGGAACGCCGGTGATCCTTGTGCGGTCGGGCAGCACGAGATTGGTCGCCTTGTAGGTTCCGGGCGGCAGGTAAAGCGGCGTATCGCTGCCGGCCGCCGTGTCGATCATCGCCTGCAGGTCGCTCTTCTTCATGCTGGAGGCATCGAGCGCGCCGCGCAGCGCCGGCGGCTTGCTGGCAGAATGGGCAGGGCGCGCAAAGGGGAGGGCCGCCGCCGTAGCAAGCAGTGCAAGTATAGCCCGGCGTTCAACCATGCGGCATCCTCTGGTTGCTATGGAACACATAGCTATTTCGGAACAAATGGATGTTTGTTTTTGGCACGAAAACCTTGCCTGTCAGTAACCGCAGGGCGCAAACGCAAACTCTTGTAGATGATTATTTGGCGCCCTTTCACCTTTCCATTTAAGCAAGCCGAAGGGAATGCGCATTAGCCTATTCGCAATTTCTATTGTCACTTTTACAGCGTACGGCCTGGGCCGGTTGGGAGCGTCGTCATGAACGAAATGAGTGCCAAACAATGGCAGTCTGACGGCGATCTTGCAGAAGAAACCAAGCGTCTCGTTGTCGCCACCGAAGCGATGATGGCCGCCAACGCCCATCAGTCCGACGGCATCGAGAACGTCCGCCTCAAGGCGATCGTCCACGCGCTTCCCGATTTCCTCTACGTCAAGGATCGTGACAGCCGCTTCGTCTTCGCCAATGCCGTCGTCGCCCGCAGCCACAATTTCGAGAATGCCGCCGATATTGCCGGCAAGCGCGATTTCGATCTCTTCGAATTCGAGATGGCGCGGCGCTATTTCGATATCGAGCAGGAGATCATGTCGACGGGCGTTCCGGCGCTCGACATGGAAGAGATCATCCCGATGCCCGGCCGCAAGCCGATGTGCCGGCTGACCTCGAAGATCCCGCTGCGCAACGATCGCGGCGAGGTGGTCGGCCTCATCGGCGTCTCCAGAGACATTACCGAGCGCAAGCGCCAGGAAGACCTGCGCCGCGGCCAGTCGGCCCTCCTCGAAATGATCGCCCGCAACGAACCGCTGGAAATGATCCTCGAGGCGCTCGTTCTGCTCATCGAGGCCGAGCTCGATGGCGTCACCGGTTCCGTCCTGCTGCTCGACCGCGACGGCACCCGGCTTCATCATGGCGCCGCCCCGAACATGCCGAGCGCCTATAGCCGGATGATCGATGGCATCCCGATCGGCCCCAAGGTCGGTTCCTGCGGCACCGCCGCCTGGCGCGGCAAGACGGTCATCGTCTCGGATGTGCTCTCCGACCCGCTCTGGGAAGATTTCCGCGGCGTCGCCGCCGAATTCGGCTTCCGCTCCTGCTGGTCGGCGCCGGTCCTGACCTCGCAGAACAACGTGCTCGGCACCTTCGCGCTCTATTCCGATACGGTGCGCGAACCCAGTGAGCACGAGCGCGAAATGGTGGCCGTCGCCACCCATATCGCTGGCATCGCCATCGAGCGCAAACGCGTCGACGACCGCATCTATTTCATGGCCCATCACGACGACCTGACGGGCCTGCCGAACCGCGCCTTCCTGAAGGAGCGCATGGCAAAAACCCTGTTCCAGGCCGGCCGAAACAACCGCAAGGTCACAGTCGCCTATATCGACCTCGACAATTTCAAGGACATCAACGACAGCCACGGCCATGCCGCGGGCGACGAGGTTCTGAAGGAGATTGCCGCACGCATGGTCAATTGCGTGCGCGCTTCCGACATGGTCGTCCGTCTCGGCGGCGATGAGTTCCTCGTCGTCCTCGTCCACCAGTCCAGCCACGATGCCGGCATCCAGCGCCGCCTTCGCGAGCTGCAGAAGGCGCTGACCCGGCCGGTTATCCTCGATGGAACGGAATTCCCCGTCACCAGCAGCATCGGCGTTGCCGCCTTTCCCGCGGGCGGCAACACGCCGGAAGAGCTGATCGCCAATGCCGATCAGGCCATGTACCGGGCCAAGGAACTCGGCCGCAACAGGCTGCAATATCACAATCGCCAGCGCGACTACTGCGTCGATATCCCGCTGACCGAGGAAGAGGAACTGCGCCAGGCGATCGTCGCCGATCACCTTTGCCTGCATTACCAGCCGCAGGTCGCCGTCGTCTCCGGCCGCCTGACCGGCCTGGAGGCTCTGGTGCGCTGGAACCATCCGCAACGCGGCATGATCCCGCCCGGCAATTTCATCCCGCTTGCCGAAGAGAGCGGCCTCATCATCCCGCTCGGTCTCTGGGTGCTGAACGAAGCCTGCCGCCAGGCGCGCGAATGGCAGGATCGCGGCCTGAAGCCCGTGACCGTCGCCGTCAACGTGTCCGCCAAGCAATTCGCCGATCCGGATTTCGCCGGCCACGTCCACGAAGCGCTGGAGCGTCACCGCCTCGATCCGCGCTGGCTGGAGCTGGAGCTCACCGAAAGCACCGTCATGCAGGACGTCGACAAGGCGATCGGCATCATGGGCCGCCTGCACCGGCTCGGCGTGCGCCTGTCGATCGACGATTTCGGCGCCGGCTATTCCAGCCTCGCGGCGCTGAAGACCTTCCCCTTCGACCGGCTGAAGATGGACCGCTCGCTGGTCGAGGCGCTCCCCGGCGACAAGACCGCCGTTGCCATCGCCTCGGCCGTCATCTCGCTCGCCCAGACCCTGCAGCTCACCGTCGTCGCCGAAGGCGTCGAGAGCGACGCCCAGCTGGAATTCCTGCGCTGGGCAAAATGCGAGGAGGCCCAGGGCTTCCGCTTTGCCAAGCCGCTGCCGCCGGGCGACGTGGTGCGCATGTTCAAGTAGCCGGCGGCGCAATTTCCGCCCGCTACTGGCGCTTCGCGGCGATGCCGCTATCTTCCCTCGGATGATGCGACCCGACGCCCTGCTTTATCCCGCCCCCGAAGGGCTCTTCTGCCCGGAGGGCGGGTTCTATATCGATCCTGTCAGGCCGGTCGACCGGGCGCTGGTCACCCACGGACATTCCGATCACGCGCGCGCCGGCCATCGCCATGTGCTGGCAACGCGCCAGACGCTCGATATCATGCGGCTGCGCTACGGCGAGGATTTCGCCGGCAGCGAACAGGCCGCCGCTTTCGGCGAGGAAATCTCCGTCAACGGCGTCAAGGTGAGCTTTCATCCGGCCGGCCACGTCCTCGGCTCGGCACAGATCGCGGTCGAGAAGAACGGCACCCGCATCGTCGCTTCCGGCGACTACAAGCGCCGGCCGGACCCGACCTGCGCCGCCTACGAACCTGTCCCCTGCGACGTCTTCATCACCGAGGCGACCTTCGGCCTGCCGGTCTTCCACCACCCGGACCCGATGGACGAGATCGGCAAGGTCTTCTCGTCGCTGCGCCAGTTTCCCGAGCGCACCCACCTGATCGGCGCCTATGCGCTCGGCAAGGCCCAGCGCATCATCCGCCTGCTGCGCGATGCCGGTTACGACAAGCCGATCTATATCCACGGCGCCATGGAGCGGCTCTGCGATTACTATCAGGGGCAGGGGATCGATCTCGGAGAGTTGCTGCCCGCCACTGTCGAAGGCCGCGACAAATCCGCCTTCAAGGGCGCCATCGTCGTCGGCCCGTCATCGGCCTTCGCCGACCGCTGGGCGCGCCGCTTCAACGAACCGCTCCCCGCCTTCGCCTCCGGCTGGATGATGGTGCGCCAGCGCGCCAAGCAGAACGGCGTCGAACTGCCGCTGGTCATCTCCGACCATTGCGACTGGCCGGAACTGACCGAAACGATCACCGAGCTGCACCCAGCGGAAGTCTGGGTCACCCACGGCCGCGAGGAGGCGCTGGTGCGCTGGTGCGAGCTGCAGGGCGTGAAGGCCAAGCCGCTGCATCTGGTGGGTTATGAGGATGAGGGGGATTGATGGAGCTCATGTCCGTCGGCCATCGTGCCCCGCCAGCCCCCCTCTGCCCTGCCGGGCATCTCCCCCACAGGTGGGGAGATTGGCTGGGCGCACCCGCTCGCTCCAACGTTAGTTGTTTGGCGATGCCATGGCCGCGAGTCGATCTCCCCCCTTGTGGGGGAGATGTCCGGCAGGACAGAGGGGGGTACCCCACCCAGAGTTCAGGCGGCCCCCACCGATGAAACCCTTCGCCGACCTCCTCGACCGTCTCGTCCTCACCCCCTCGCGAAACGGCAAGCTCAAGCTGCTCACCGACTATTTCCGCGACACGCCGGACCCGGATCGCGGCTACGGCCTTGCCGCCATCGCCGGCACGCTCGAAGTCCGCAACGTCAAGCCCGCCATGCTGCGCGAGCTGGTGCTTGAGCGCATGGACGAGGTGCTGTTCCGCTATTCCTACGACTATGTCGGCGATCTCGCCGAGACCATCTCGCTCGTCTGGGACAATGAAAAGGACATCGAGCGTTCGGCGCTTGCCCAGCCCCGCCTCGGCGAAGTCGTCACCCGCATGAATGCGCTGGGGCGCACCGAAGTTCGCAGCTATGTCCGCGATCTCCTCGACCGGCTGGATTCTTCCGGCCGCTTCGCCTTCATCAAGCTCGCCACCGGGGCGCTGCGCATCGGCGTCTCGGCCCGCCTCGCCAAGCAGGCGCTGGCCGATCTCGGGGCGAAGGATGTCACCGAAATCGAGACGCTCTGGCACGGCCTGGAGCCTCCCTACGAATCGCTGTTCGCATGGCTGGAAGGCAAGGGCGGCAAGCCGGTGTTGGCAACGCCGGCGATCTTCCACTCCGTCATGCTCGCCAATCCCGTCGAGGAGGGCGACCTCGCCAATCTCGATCCGAGAGACTATGCCGCCGAGTGGAAATGGGATGGCATCCGCGTCCAGCTCTCTCGCTCCGGCGACACCCGAAAAATCTATTCCCGCTCCGGCGACGACATCTCCGGCGCTTTCCCCGATGTCCTTGATGCAATCAGCTTCAACGGCGTCGTCGACGGCGAATTGTTGGTCGGCGGCACGGCCCGCTCCAACAGCCCGACCCGCACCTTCTCCGACCTGCAGCAGCGCCTGAACCGAAAGACGGTGACCGGCAAGATGCTCGAGGAATACCCCGCCTTCATCCGCGCCTACGACCTGCTCTTCGACGGCGAGGAGGATGTGCGCGGCACTGTCTACACCGAGCGCCGCGACCGCCTCTCGGAGATTATCGAACAAGCGCCGCACGACCGCTTCGACCTCTCGCCGCTCGTCGATTTCTCCACCTGGGAAGAACTCGACGGCCTGCGCTCCACGCCCCCCGATCCGGTTATCGAAGGCGTGATGATCAAGCGCAGGGACAGCGTCTACCAGGCGGGCCGCATGAAGGGGCCGTGGTTCAAGTGGAAGCGTAACCCCTATAATGTCGATGCCGTCCTGATGTATGCGCAGCGCGGCCATGGCAAACGCTCCAGCTACTATTCCGATTTCACCTTCGGCGTCTGGGCCGAGATGCCGGATGGAGAACAGCTGGTGCCCGTCGGCAAGGCCTATTTCGGCTTCACCGATCAGGAGCTCGAAGTGCTCGACAAGTTCGTGCGCAACAACACGACCGAGCGTTTCGGCCCGGTCCGCGCCGTGCGCGCCGACAAGGAGTTCGGCTTCGTCGTCGAGGTCGCCTTCGAGGGAATCAACCGCTCGACCCGGCATAAATCCGGCGTGGCGATGCGCTTCCCGCGCATCTCGCGTCTGAGGCCCGACAAGCCGAGCTACGAGGCCGACCGGCTGGAAACGCTGGTCGCCATGATCGACGCCAGGGCGGCGGAATGACGCGCCTGCGCAAAATGCCGCAGGGTCACATTTTCAACACAATGTGTATTGGTTGTCATTGCATTTGCAGGCACATTTTAGCGGCCGGGTACATAGAGTGCTGAACAATGACCGATGACCAGAATGCCTTCTTCCGTCAGCGCCGCTCGGTTCTTGCGGGCATTGCCGGAAGCCTGCTGCTGCCGGGCATGGCCCGCGCTTTCGACGTTCCCGCAAAGCCGAAGCTGATCTCCCACGACTACGCCAAGGTTCGCAGCCATTTCCGCACCAAGCTGCTGCAGAAGGGCCCGGCGCCGGACAAGTACGAAACCCTCGTGGCACCCGCTGATGGCGACCAGATCTTCTACCGCTCGGGGGCGGGGAGCGAGCTGGAACTGCGCGCCTGGGTCAGCAAATATACCCGCACCCGCCAGCCCAAACCCGCCGTCCTCTTCCTGCATGGCGGCAATGCCATGGGCATGGGCCATTGGGTGCTGATGAAGCCCTATATGGATGCCGGTTTCGTGGTGATGATGCCGTCGCTGCGCGGCGAAAACGGCCAGATGGGCAATTTCTCCGGCTTCTACGACGAAGTCGACGACGTGCTCTCCGCCGCCGACCGCATGGCGCATCTGCCGGGTGTCGATCAGAATCGCCTGTTCATCGCCGGCCACAGCATCGGCGGCACGCTGACCATGCTGGCGGCGATGTCGACCCACAAGTTCCGCGCCGCAGCCCCGATCTCCGGCAATCCGGACGCTTTCCGCTTCTTCAACCGCTACCCGCAGGATATCCGCTTCGACGACAGCAACGAGCGGGAATTCGAGGTCCGTACCGCGCTCTGCTACGCCGAAAGCTTCAAATGCCCGGTCCGCGTCGTCCACGGCACGGAAGAGGAGCATTTCAACGACCGCGCCGACCTGCTCGCGCGCCGCGCCCGCCGCGCCAACATTCGCATCGAAACCGATACGGTCGCCGGCAACCACACCTCGGCACTCCCCGCCGAGATCGCCCAGAGCATCCACTTCTTCCAGGGCGTGGCGGCGTAAAAACCGCCCCCGACACCAGCTTCACGCCAGCCGCAAATGCCATCCTTCCGGCAGATATGTTTCTCTGCCGATTTCGATAAGGGTGGATTTATGGAATTCTTGCGCCGGGTGCTGCCTCTTGCCGGGCTTGCTGTTGCTGGCTTGTCTCTTGCCGGTTGCAACGTGCTGATCCCCGATACCGGCGCCACCGATCCCGCCCGTTTCGTCCAGGAGACTGCGCCGGTCTTCTATCAGCCGGGCACCAATCCCAATCGCGTGCGCCCGATCGATGCGCCCGTACCGCAGAGACCCGGCGTTCCCGCGACGATCTACAATCAGAGCTACGGCATTCCCGGCCGCACCTTGGGCGCCACCGATCCGGGCGTTACCTACGGGATCCCGAGTGCTGCATCCAGCCGGACCTATGGCCTGCCGGTCAGCAATCCCGTCAGTGTCGCCATGTATGCCGAAAAGCAGGATGGCGATTTCCGGCTGCCGGCCATTCCCGTCAGCCGCGTCAGTTCCGAGTACCTGCGCCAGGAAGTCGATTATCCGAGCAACGAAAAGCCCGGCACGATCGTTGTGGATACCCGGACCAAGCACCTCTATCTCATCGAGCCCAATGGCAAGGCGATGCGCTACGGCGTCGGTCTCGGCCGCGAGGGCTATGCCTGGTCGGGCCGTGGCGTGATCCAGTGGAAGCAGAAATGGCCGCGCTGGACGCCGCCCGACGAAATGGTCCAGCGCCAGCCCGACGTGCGCTCCTTCTCCGCCGAGAACGGCGGCATGAATCCCGGCCTCGGCAATCCGCTCGGCGCCCGCGCCATGTATATTTTCCATGACGGCAAGGACACGCTCTACCGCATCCACGGCACGCCCGAATGGCAGTCGATCGGCAAGGCGACCTCGTCCGGCTGTGTACGCATGCTGAACCAGGATGTCGTCGATCTCTACGACCGGGTTTCCGCCAAGGCTGAGATCGTGGTGATGTAGCAGCGCAACAGCGCCACCGATATCGTGCGCTCACTGCCGGACAAGACTTCGTGAAGCTATGGTTTATTTAGCTGGGGCCGATAGATTTCAAAGAGACGTTCATTGCGTCGAATGAATCAAACGGGGACCGGCCTGCCGTTACGGGCCGGTTCCGCGTCAGAAGGAAGTCCCTCCCAGGCCATGAGCTTCGAAAAACCTCTTTCCCGCCGCAGCTTTCTGTCTTTCTCGGCATTGACCGCGGCCTCCGCGCTCGCCGGCTGCGCTTCCACATCCAGTGCCCCGGGCGTCCAGCCCGTAGCCTTCCGCGTTCCGCGGCTCTTCCAGACGACGCCGGCCCCCACCGATGCCGAACTGGAAGTCATGTATGGTCCGATCGAAGACGGCGGCTTCCTGATCCCCGCCGTTCCCTACCAGCAGATCGATCCGCGCTTCTACCGCCAGCAGGTCATCGACCCCACCGGCCAGGCGCCGGGGACAATCGTCGTCGATACGCCTTCTCGCTTCCTCTATCTCGTCCAGCCGGGCGGCACGGCGATGCGCTACGGCGTCGGCATCGGCCGCGAAGGCTTTGCCTGGTCCGGCAATGGCGTGATCCAGTGGAAGCAGAAATGGCCGCGCTGGAAGCCACCGAATGAGATGGTCGCCCGCCAGCCGGAGCTCACCAAATACTCGATCGCCAATGGCGGCATGGAGCCGGGCCTGAAAAACCCGCTGGGCGCGCGTGCGCTCTACATCTTCTCCAATGGCGAAGACACGCTCTACCGTCTGCACGGCAATCCGGAATGGCGCTCGATCGGCAAGGCCGTCTCGTCCGGCTGCGTCCGCCTGCTGAACCAGGACATCATCGACCTCTACGACCGCGTGCCGCAGAAGACCCCGATCGTCGTCTGGCAGTAAGCAGTTGCGGTCGCGTCAGCGACGGCGAGCGCCCGAAGCGCAAGCGAAGGGCAGGCCACATAAGAAAGCACTCCAAGCCCGCTTGGGGTGCTTTTCATTTATATCCTCAAGCGCCCAGCTGCGCCTCGATCGCCGCCTTGTCGATCACCGACCAGACCGCGCGCACCTTCCCGTCCTCGAAGCGGTAGAAGACATTCTCCGCAAAGACGATGCGCCTGCCATTCACCGGCAGTCCCATGAACTCCCCCACTGGGGCGCAATCGAAGGCGAGCCGTGCCGCGATATGCGGCGGGTCGGAGATCAGGAGGTCGATGGTGAAGCGCAGGTCGGGGATTTCCCGGTAATCCTTCTCCAGCATGGCGCGATACCCGGAAAGCCCAAGCGGCCGGCCGTTATGTTCCGCGTCGGGATGGACGAAGCGCCCGAGCTGCGCCCAGTCCTGCGCGTTCAGGCAATCGATATAGCCGCGGTAGAGAGCCGCCAGCTGTTCTTTCGTCTCGCTCACGCTTTTCTCCTCAGGACTGTGCCGATCTCCAGGGGTTAATCCGAAAGAAGTATCGAGGTTCCCATCTTCTTCGGCAAAGCTTGGCGAATGCAGCCGGCAGAGAAGGTTGCAAGTCGATCCACCGTCCCGTCATGGTTATATTTAGTTTCAAAAAGTATAGCCATTTTCATATCAACAAAGAAATGCCGCATTGCAGCACAATCTTTTCGGCGCTGCTCAATACTTGCCGTCCTGGCAAGCTCTCGTCCGCGACTGACTGAAGAACACTCTGGTCTTCCGAAAGAAAAGGATAGTTGAATGCACGGCATGTCTGTCTCCTCGTCGAATGATCTTGAAGCCGTCGCCCGCAAGGGTGGCAAGCTGCGCCGCATGGCGGTGCGCATCCCGACCTATCTCGCCGATATCAGGGAAAACCCGGCCTGGCTGCCGATGTTTCTTTTGGCGCGCACCATCCCCGGCCGCCGCGCCCATTGGCTGACCGCCAGGCGCGTCAACGACGGACCGCAGGTGCTGCCGTCGCTGTTTGCAGGCGTCGAGGTGGATGATGTCGTGGATAGCCTTAAGGGAGAGGGGCTGTTTTCAGGGCTTGTCCTGCCCGGCCATATCCACCGCGAGATCGCCGGTTTTGCCGCGGATACGCCGTGCTTCGGCAATTTCGACCGCCGCCTGGAGTTCCGGGCATCGGAGCATCGCGAGGCCGAGAAGCGCTTTGGCCGCGCGCTCCTGAGCGGCCACCATTTCGAGCGCGCGCTGGATTGCGATGCCGTGCTCGCCGTGCAGAAGGATCCGCTGCTATCTGCGGTCGCCCGGCGTTATCTCGGCGCGCAGGCGCAGCTCATCACCACCCGCATCTGGTGGAGCTTCCCGACCGCAGCCAGCGAAGCAGACCGCAGCCTTGCCTCGCTCGACAAGTATCACTTCGATCTCGACGACTGGCGGATGCTGAAATTCTTCTTCTATCTCGTCGATGTCGACGAGGACACCGGTCCGCATATCTATGTCAGGGGCAGCCACAAACGGCGCCGGATGAAGCACCAGCTGACATTGCTCGTCGGCCACCCGGCCGATGAGATCCTCGATTATTACGGCAGTGACAGCGCGGTGACGCTGACCGGCAAGGCCGGACAGGGCTTCGTCGAAGATCCGTTCGGTTTCCACATGGGCACGGTGCCGAAAACAGCGCCGCGGCTGATGATGGAAGTCGGCTTCGGCGTCTCGAAGCCGTCCCGGCGCCGTTTCCACGGCGAGCCGGTGATCCGCTGAAAAGCCTTGCTGGCGCTCAGGCGAGCGCCTGCATGTAGCGCATGCCGGTGACCGGGCGCGCCGTGAAATCCATGTACTGGTAGAAGCGGTGCGCCTGGATATTGCCGGTCGCGGCGCTGACCGAGAGGTAGTCGCAACCGGCGGTCTTCGCCGTCTCGCGGGCGCGGTTGACGAGATGCTGGCCGATGCCATGGCCGCGATGGCCGTCGCGGACGAAGAGATGGTGCAGATCCATGCCGCGTTTGCCTTCCTGGGCGCGGTAGAGCGGGCAGAGGATGGCGTAGCCGATCAGCCCGTCATCGGTTTCGGCAACCAGCGCGGTGATCCATGGAACCGGGCCGAACAGATCGCGCTCCAGCTGCTCCGGCGTCGAGGCGGCCGCATCGCCGTGATGCACGGCAAGCAGAGCAATCATCTCGTTGAGTTCGGGCAAATCGCGCGGCTTTGCCGTGCGGATCGTCACCACGGGCGGCCGTATCAATGAGATTTCGCTGTCTTCGATTTCAATCATGGCCTTCGCGTCCTTTTCTATTTCTGCCGTCAGGACGCTGCCGATACAACAAAGCCGCCTGACGGCGGCTTGTTGACAATATGATCTGTCGAGCCGCCCCTTACAGGTACAGCCAAAAATACGTGCTGGTGATGTGCGCGTTCTTGATCATGAAGCGATAGATTCTCCAGATCGCGGATTTTGTCAATGGCACTTTCGGTGCTGGTCGGTACGGCCTTCATTGCTTTGGCTACCGGACAGGTAAATTTTCCTTTTCGATGAGCCGTTGCTGCTTCCATCGCTTACTGTCACGATATTGCTATGAAGAATATCCTGATCGTTGACGGTGCTCGAAATGCCACTTTCAGTGTGTTCCAAGCCAATGAGCAGGAATACGCCATCATCTTTCCGAGCGGGCAAGACATGGAGCTGATCGAAGATCTGATCGCACGGATCGGTGATGATGAAGCCGGCCGGCTGCTGGCACCGATTTGGGAGCGGCCTATCCTCAAGCGAGAGGCAATGGGAATCCATGGGACGCTGTTCTTCGACAATGAGACCACCCAGCGAATAATGCCGGCATCAAAGCGCGAGGTTGATTGGGACGATGCTTCGATCAACCAGGCGCAAAGGCTTCTGTTCTCTCAACACCGCTGAGCGCGCCAAACAGCTTTGAGCCGCGTTTCGACATGCTATTCATCCTAACAAAACACATAGATCAGCCCGGCGATCGCCGCGATGCAGATGAGAGCGAGTGTGCCGCGTTCGATCCGGCCGCTCATCGCGGCCACCATGCGGCGAGCGAGGAGAGGCTGAAAATCAGGGCGACGGCGAGGGTGATTGCGCACCAGCCGAGCGCCCGGCGGACGGATTGCGGCAGGCGCCGCATCGCCGGTTCGATTTGTGCCGGAGCGGCGGATGCCACCGCTTCGGCCTTCACTTCCTGCTGTTCATCCCCGGAATTCTCCATCGGGAAACCTCGCATCGCCGCTCGGTGTTAGCCGTTGCATCCCCATGAAAACGCGCCGGCAAGGATGGTACACTGCCGGTGCCGGTCTGGCTTTTGCATTTGACATGTCGGCGTTGGAAATCGGCGTCAGCGTTCGGACACTTCGCAGCGCCCATCCGCGCAGCCATCGCCGCCGCCCGCGCTCTCGCCCGCATCCTTCACCGGCGCCGCCAGCGCCATGGCGATCCGGGCGCCGACGGCCATGTCGTCTTCGACGCCGAAGGCGTGGTAGAGGATGGTGCCGTCGCGGCCGATGAGGACGGAGGAGGGGGTGCCGCGCAGGCCGTAGCGGCGCATGGTGACGGGAATGTCCGAATGTCCGTCGGCCTGATCGACGCCGATCGGCGAGGTTAGCCGGTATTCGTGGATGAAGGCCTTCAGCGTCACCGGCGTCATCGCCTCATGGTGCTCGAAGACGGTGTGGAGGCCGATGACCTGCAGGTCGGTATGGCCGAACAGCCGCTCGATGCGGCGCACCTGCGGCAGGCTATCGGATACGCAGCCCGGGCAGAGAAGCTGGAAGCTGTGGAGATAGATCACCCGTCCGCGCAAGCCTTCGAGGGTCAGTGGCGTCCTGGTGTTGAACCATTGGCTGACGGCGAGTTCCGGCGCGGCAATAGCGGTTTCGTTCGGCATTGCTGAAATCCTTTCGTGAGCCGGCCCGCCCCGGCGCAGTTGCAAACGGCGCATGCGGGGGAGTAAGTCTGGGCGGCTTTCTCTTTTCCATTTGCCTGGAGAGAGGAACATGCCGGTCCGCCGATGGCAGTTGGCGGACCGGCGCCGTCCTTACTTGGCGGGCATGACCTTGCCGGGCAGGCTGAGATTGCCCGAGGCGACCTTGAAGACATTGTCGACGCAAAGCAGCGGCGAGTGCAGGTTGCCGTTGATCTTCAGACCAGCCGTCACGCCGTCATAGGATGCGCCCTTGATGCCGCCGATCAAGGACAGCGGTATGGTGACGTCGACGGTATCGCCCTTCAGCGCCGTCGGATATTCCGGGCTGTCGATCAGAAGCGGCACGCCCGGCCAGGTGGCCGGCAGCTTCGGCTTGCTGCCTTCAGGGATATCGCTGACCTTCAGTCCGCCGGCGCAGGCCTTGTCCTCGTTCAGCACCACCCAATGCGGATGCCAGACGGAGCGGTTCTTCTTGCCATAGGCGGCATCGTCGAAATCCGGATGGAAGGTAACGGCGAGCGCGACGATCCCCTTGTCCTTCTCGAAGCCGATATCGCCGCTGTTGAGCGAGGTCGGCCAGACATAGGCATAGACGCCGGATCCCTCGAATTTCCCCGTCGCCGCGGGCTTCTCACTGCCGGCCTCGCCGCGCACGCGGGTCGAGAAGGTGGCGCTATCGCTGGTCGTGGTGATCCGCGTCTCGATGATGTCGAACGCCGCCTTCACCTTGTCGTCCGGCTTGGCTTCGACGGAGTGGGCTGCAGTGAAATTCGGCGCAAGCGCCAGCGTTCCGGCGAACAGCGCGCCGGTCAATATAGGCCTGAACATGGTTGGTTCCTTTCCTGTTCCTGTTTGCCTGGAGAGCCTGCCTATCCCTTTTGAAAGGCGTCCCAGGTGGCAGCCCGGGTTGCCGGATCGGCAGTTTCATGTTCGCGGCAATCGACGCGGAAATCGCGTTGGCCGAAGGCCGCATTCACGAAGTCGCAATGATGCGGCCTGGCCGCGTCATCGTGCTGGTAGGGGCGGAAATAGCGGCAGGTGGCGCACATGCGCTGCACCGGTATCGCCTCGGCCTCCTGGAGATGCCGGATCATCTTGACGATCGACATCAGCAAATCTTCCTGTTCACCGGCGGGAAGCGCCCGCGCCGCCGCTGCCGCCGATCCCTCGGCTGCATTCGCCTCGGCCAGGATCGCGCGTCCCGCAGCGCTCACCACCACGGCCGCCGCGCGCTTGTCGCCCGCTGCCGCTGCCTTTTCCGCATAGCCCTTGCGCTCCAGCGCCGCGATCGAATCCGTCGCCGTCGGCTGCGAGACGCCGAGATGGACGGCGATCTCCTTGACCCGCACCGGCCGGTCGCGCCCGGCGAGATAATCGAGGATCGCAAGCTGCGTCGGCTTCAGGCCGGTCGCTTCGGCGCGTGTCCAGTCGTCGCTGCGCATGGCGGCTGCCAGGCGCGCCAGGCCTTCGCTGATGCGGTGTGAGATCGGGGTCGGGTCTGAGGGCGTTTCCATGATGCTTATATATAGGACTCCTATATAAATTCAAGATGGACCTGCGGCAGCTTGGCTCTTTCGTGAAAGGGAATACATATGATAGGGTACCCCCCTATATTAAATCGAGAGCAGACATGTCCCACACCCAGCACCAGAAAAAGAAGCTGATCGCCCGCATCAGCCGCCTCAAGGGCCAGCTCGAGGCTGTCGAGCGCGCGCTGGAGGCCGAGCGCCCCTGTGGCGATATCCTGCAGCTGCTGGCCTCGATCCGCGGCGCATTGAACGGGCTGACCGGCGAGGTGCTGGACGATCACCTGCATGAACACGTTCTCCACGCCGCCGACGAGAAGGCGCGGGCAGAGGCGGTGGAAGAGATTTCGGAAGTGCTGCGGACCTATATCCGCTGACGAGTTGAGGACTGCGCAATGACTGCGAACACGCTTGAACATGATCACGTCTTCCTGGGCGCCGATCACGACCGCAACGAACGCCGCATCTGGCTGGTGATCGCGCTGACGGCGGTGATGATGGTCGTCGAGATCGGGGCAGGGACCTATTACGGCTCGATGGCGCTGGTCGCCGATGGCTGGCACATGTCCACCCATGCAAGCGCGCTGCTGATCTCGGCCTGCGCCTATCTTTATGCCCGCAAGCAGGCCCATAACCCGCGCTTCACCTTTGGCACCGGCAAGCTCGGCGATCTCGCCGGTTTCGCGAGCGCCATCATCCTGGCGCTGATCGCGCTGCTGATGGCCTGGGAGAGCTTCCTGCGCATCACCCATCCCGTGCCGATCAGCTTTGCCCAGGCGATCGGCGTTGCCGTCGCCGGTCTTGCCGTCAATCTCGCCAGCGCCTGGCTGCTGCGCGGCGAGAGCCATCATCACGGCCATGCTAGTGGCCACGGTCACAGCCATGGCCACGATCGCGGTCACGGTCACCACCACCACGGGGATCACGCCCATCACGGCCCCGGAAATCACGGCCACGGCGCCGACAACAACATGCGCGCCGCCTATATCCATGTCATCGCCGATGCGCTGACCTCGGTGCTCGCTATTGCCGCACTTGCCTTCGGCAGCGTCTATGGCTGGCTGTGGCTCGATCCGCTGATGGGCATCGTCGGCGGCGTCATCATCGCCCAGTGGTCCTACGGCTTGATGAAATCCTCCGGCCGCGTGCTGCTCGATGCGATGGAAGAGAACGAGGATCTGCCCGGCGAAATCCGCCAGGCGATTGAAACCGGCGGCGACCGCATCACCGACCTGCACGTCTGGCAGGTCGGCCCCGGCCACCACGCGGCGATTGTCGCCCTCGTCAGCGCCGATCCGCAGGCGCCCGAAGTCTACAAGGGCAAGCTCGAGGCACTCGGCGAATTGTCGCATGTGACGGTGGAGGTCAGCCGCGCAAGGGCTGCAGCCTGAGCTCTTTTCTGTAAGCGGCGACATCGCGCCACAATCGCTCCTTAATTCTGTCCTCCGGTGATTCTGCCGGAGGATTTCATGCCCATTGCCCTGACCCGCCGGAGCCTGATGATAGGCTCTGCGCTTCTCTATCCTGCCGTCATGCTGGTGCCGGGAGCGCGGGCCGATGACGATGACGTCGACCAGCAGCTGGCGGCACTCGAAAAGCGCACGGGTGGGCGCCTCGGCGTCTCGGTCATGGATACCGGCACCAATGTCAGCTTCTCCAATCGCGAGACCGAGCGCTTCCCGCTGCTGAGTACTTTCAAGGTCCTGGCCTCCGGCATGGTGCTCGCCCGGGTTGACAAGGGCGAGGAAAATCTCGAACGCCGCGTCACCTACGATCAGGACAAGATCGTCACCTATTCGCCGGAAACCGAAAAGCATATCGGCGCCGAAGGCATGACCGTCGGCGAGCTCTGCAAGGCGGCGATTACGCTGAGCGACAACACCGCCGGCAACCTGCTGCTCGAAAGTCTCGGCGGCCCGGAAGAGCTGACCAAATGGCTGCGCTCGATCGGCGACACCTCGACCCGCCTCGACCGTATCGAGACCGCGCTCAACGAGGGCAAGAAGGACGACCCGCGCGACACGACGACGCCGGATGCGATGCTGGATACGCTCGGCAATCTCACCATTGGCTCGGTGCTGTCGGAGCCCTCGCGCACGCAGCTGATCGACTGGATGGTGGCGAATACCACGGGCGCCGCCCGCCTGCGCGCTGGGCTGCCGGAGGAGTGGAAGATCGGTGACAAGACCGGCACCGGCAATAACGGCTCGGCCGCCGATATCGCCGTCCTCTGGCCGGAGGAAAGCGGCTCGCCGATCCTCGTCGCCACCTATATCGCCGAGGCGACGGCGCCGGTTTCCGAGCTCAATCAAGTCTTTGCCGAAGTCGCCAAGATCGCCGCCGGCATGCTGCAATGATCAATTCCATCAAAGCGATACGACGGAGATGTGAATCTCCGCCGTATCGACTTGAATCGGATTATGAAGGGGCGTCGGGCTGTGCCGATCGGCCCGGGACCGGTCAGCCCGAAGTGGTCTGATTGTCGGATGCTGTCTGCGGCACGTCTGCCGTCGCCTGGCTGCTCTTGCCGTCGTCGTCGATGCCGGTAAGCTGCTTCTTGATCGCATCGGCGATCTGCTTTTCGATCGCCGCCCGCGCGTCCGGATCCATCGCCTTGAGGCTCTCTTCGCTGAGGCCCATCTGGTCGAGAATGCTTTTGCGGATCTTCTCCGCCGGCGTCATGTTGGCGTAGTCCTGGAATTCCTGGAGCAGCGCATCGTGCTTCTGCTTGGCCTCGACATCGGCGTCCGTCTCTTGCGCGATCGTCGTATCCGATGCCGTCTGCATCGACCACATCACGCTGGAGATCGAAGGCGCCGTATAGCTCGGCGCCATCCCGCCGCCGACTTCACGCGCAGAGCTCTCGGCCTGCATCGGCGTGTTCTGCTGTTGCTGCTTGGCGCGCTGGTCGCCGGAAAGATTGTAGGGATTGAAAAGGCTTAGAACACTGCCGTTGATTTCCATGAAAAGGACTCCCTCAAAGATTGAGCAGACCATCGGCGCGGAAACATGCGCGAAGCTGGATTTGCTTATTTAAGGTTGTGCTGAAAAGGTGGATGGGTAGCGTCTGCTGACAGCGGGTGAGGGGTGTGGTATATCCCTTTTACGGAAAGGATATCCCATGGCTCTCTACGTCAAGGATGAGGAAGTCGGGCGGCTTGTCGAGCGGCTGGCGAAGGCCCGGCGGCAGACCAAGACCGAAGTGTTGCGGCAGGTCCTGCAGAAGGAAATCGAGCGAGAGGGCATCAAGCCTTCGCTTGTCGAAAAGGGCATGGAGTTCGCCCGCAAGCTCAGAGCGAAAGGCGACCCCGCAGCCCGCCAGCCTGCCGGCAAGGCCTTCATCGATAGCCTCTACGAGGACTGATGATGTTTGTCGACGCATCGGCCCTGACCGCCATTCTGACATCCGAGGCGGATGGCCCAGACTTGCTCGCCCGCCTGCAATCGGGCAATCGCCGCCTCACGTCGCCGCTCGCCGTCTGGGAAACGGCGATCGCCGTCGCCCGCATCCTCGGCCTCAAGGTGGCGGACGCCCACCAGGCAGTCGAAGACTTCCTGCAGCTCGCCGCAATCGAGGTCATCGCCGTTCCGGCAGAAACCCGCCACGCCGCCATCACCGCCTACGCCCGCTTCGGCAAATCACGCCACCCGGCCGCCCTCAACTTCGGCGACTGCTTCGCCTACGCCTGCGCCCGTGAACAGCGCATGCCGCTGCTCTACAAGGGGGATGACTTCGCGCAGACGGACATTGAGGCTGTGCCCCGACTAATGAGCTGACGTCAGAGCCCGGAGCCCCCTCATCCGCCCTTCGGGCACCTTCTCCCCGCGGGGGAGAAGGGGATTTTGATGCGAGGGGCTGCCGCCGAGTTCCCTTCTCCTCAGCGGGGAGAAGGTGGCCCGAAGGGCCGGATGAGGGGGCTCCAGGTACCGCGTTCCCTCATGCCTGTGACATCCCGTGGACGCAGCCCTAAGGGCACAGGGATGAGGGCGTCAGTGGAGCGCGGCCAGCTTAAGGGGCCTAGCAGCAAAGCCACCCCATCAAGGCAACGTATACCCAATCACATAATCCCCCGGCTTGGTCCCTACCGACCCATGCCCGCCGGCAACCATCACCACATACTGCTTGTTGTCAGAGGTCGTATAGGTCATCGGCGTTGCCTGCCCACCGGCAGGCAGCCGGGCCTGCCAGAGTTGCGCCCCGCTGGTCACGTCATATGCGCGCAGATAGTTGTCGACGGCGGCACCCAGGAAGGCCACGCCGCCCTTGGTCATCATCGGGCCGCCGATGCCGGGGACGCCGACCTTGAAGGGCAGCGGCAGCGGCGTCATGTCGTGGACGGTACCGTTCTTGTGCATATAGGCGATCTTGCCGGTGCGCAGGTCGACGCCGGCGATATAGCCCCATGGCGGCGCCTGGCAGGGAATGCCGAGCGGTCCGAGGAATGGTCCCATGAACACGCCGTAGGGCGCGCCGTCATTGCGGTTGAGGCCCTGTTCGCTGCCCTTCTCGTCCTGGCCGCGCGGCGGGATATCGGCGGCGGGCACGAGCCTTGAGGTGAAGGCGAGATAAGTCGGCATGCCGAACATGATCTGCCGTTCGGGATCCACAGCGACGGATCCCCAGTTGAACGTCCCGAAATTGCCGGGATAGACGATCGTGCCCTGAAGCGACGGCGGCGTGTAGCGGCCCTCGTATTTGTAGCGGTGGAACTCGATGCGGCAAGCGAGCTGATCGAACAGCGAGACGCCCCACATGTTCTTTTCCTGCAGCGGATCGGGCGAGAAGGTGAGATCCGAGATCGGCTGCGTCGGCGCCGTCTTGTCCTCCGGAATGGCGCCTGATGGAGCCGGGATTTCCTTGAAGGGAATGATCGCCTCGCCGGTGCGCCGGTCGAGCACATAGATATCGCCCTGCTTGGTGGGCGCCACCAGCGCCGGCACGACGGAGCCGTCAGGCTTGGTCATGTCGAAGAGCACCGGCTGGGCCGGAACGTCCATGTCCCAGAGATCGTGGTGGACGAACTGCTGCACCCATTTCAGCTGGCCGCTGTTGATGTCGAGCGCCACCACCGAGGAGGAGAACTTCTCGACATTGGCGCTGCGGTTCATCCCGAGCTGGTCGGGCACCTGGTTGCCGAGCGGGATATAGACCATGCCGAGGCCTTCATCGACCGAGAGCACCGACCAGCTGTTCGGCGAATTGGTCGTGTAGGTCTGCCCCTGCGGCAGCGGCGTCGTCACATCTGGATTGCCGGAATCCCAGTTCCAGAGCAGCGCGCCGGTATTGATGTCGAAGGCGCGGATGACGCCGGACTGTTCCTGCGTCGAATAATTGTCGTTGACGGCCCCGCCGATGATCAGCTTGCCCGCAACGGCAACCGGCGGCGAGGTCGAATAGTAGTAACCGGCCGGATTGTATTTCATGCCGGTCTCGAGATGCAGCGTGCCCTTGTCGGCAAAGCTCTCGCAGACCTTCCCGTCCGCCGCATCGAGCGCGATCAGCCGGGCATCGGAGGTCGGCAGGTAGACGCGGTCGACGCAGGGCTGGCCGGCCGCCGTCGCCGTATCGTGGTAATAGGTGACGCCGCGGCAGGTCTGGTGCTGCCGGTCCGGGTTCATGCCGGAATTGGCGTCGAACTTCCATTTCTCCTTGCCGGTCTTGGCATCGAGTGCGATCGCCCAGTTATGCGGCGTGCAGAGATAGAGCGTGTCGTTCACCTTCAGCGGCGTCACCTGATAGGTGGTCTCGCCGACATCGTCGGGCCGCTTGACGTCGCCGGTCTGGTAGCGCCAGACCTCCTTCAGGTCCTTGACGTTTGTGGCATTGATCTGGTCGAGCGGCGAATAGCGCTGGCCGAAAGGCGTGCGCCCATACTGATGCCACTCGCCATCCGGTACATCGCCGCCGAAGGGCGGGGCGGCCGCGACCACATCCTTCGGCAGGTCGCCCGCCAGATCATGCGGATCCGTCGTCATCGAGTAGCCGGCAACCAGAATGGCGATGATGACGGGAACGCCAAGCGGCCAGGGATTGGCGCTGTAGACCGCGCCGGTCGGGCTCGCAAAACCGAGCGGCCGCCGGATCCACGGCGTCAGCAGCCAGAGACCGAGTAGGATGATCAGCCCGCCGCGCGGCCCGAGCTGCCACCAGTCGAAGCCGACTTCCCAGACGGCCCAGATCAGCGCCGCGACGACGAGTGCCGCATAGACCCAGAGCGCCACCGCCTTGCGCATGAGGAGCAGCACGGCGGTGATGATGAACATCAACCCGGCGAACAGATAGAAGATGCTGCCGCCGAGCAGCACGAGCCACAGCCCGCCGCCGCCAAGCGCCAGTCCGATGAGGATAAAAAGGACGGAGGTTATGGCAATCGCCATGAAAGGATCTCCCGCTGAAACCCGCCTCCGGGGGCGGAGCGCGGGCAGGGTTTCCCGGGTGCCGGGATGGAATTGCGAAAAGGCCCGCGGCAAGGGCTGGAGGCTGCCACCGCAAGCATTCTCAAGCACATAGAGCGAGACTTCTGCCTTTCAACCGCCACAATTGCCGCAACCTGCGCAGGGCAGCCATGCGCTGGATACGGGCCGAAACGGCGGTCGGCGCTAATGCCGCATTGAGCTTTGAGGGCGATGCCGCTATCAACCCTTCCGCGCCTTCAGGGCAGGGGTCACATGAAATATCTTGGTCGCAGATTCGAGCAGTGGGCTGTGCGCATTCTATGCGCCATCGCGCTCGTGTCCGTCGGCTTTGCCCATCAGCTGCCGGTCTCGGCGGCCGAGCTCTCCGGCCCTGCCGATTATTCCGCCTATGCCCTGCCGGATGGAACCCTGCCGACGCTCTGCGTTACCGTCACCGACGATAGCGGCAAGAGCCAGCATGGCGCCGATCACAATCACGGCTGCGAAGCCTGCCGCATCAGCGCCGCGGCGATGCTGCCGTCTCCGGCCGATGTGTCGGGTGCGCCGCTCGGATATGCCGTTTCAGAAGCGGTGCCATTGCGCGCCGCCGTCTTCCACCGCGATCCGTTCCCGCCGAATACAGGGCCGCGAGCGCCCCCTGCAGATCCGCTGACTGCCTGAACCCGCGCCCCGGCCATCCGGCTTGGCGGCGTGCTTCGCTTTCGGCTGCGTCTCGGGCGCTGCCACGGATCTGGAATTCCCTCATGTCTTCAATCACCTCCGCCGAGCCGGTGGAGAGCGCCGCGTCGGGCGTCTCGCTCTACCGCGCCATCTGGCGCTGGCACTTCTTCGCCGGCCTGCTCGCCGTGCCCTTCATGCTCAATCTGGCAATCACTGGCTCGCTCTATCTCTTCAAGGACGAGATCAACAACAGCCTCTTCGCCTATCGCTACGACGTCGCCGCGTCGGGCCAGCCGCTCAGCCCCCAGGCCATCGCCGATATCGCCGCCTCGGCCGTCCCCGGCTCCGTCGCCACCACCTACAGGGACCCGGCGACGCCGGAGCGCTCGGCGATCGTCACGGTCTCAGGCGAGGGCGGTCCGACGCTGGTTTTCGTCAATCCCTATGATGGCAAGGTGCTCGACACGGTCGCCTCGGCCGACGAGTTCAACACCGTCGTCAAGCACATCCACAGCCTTGCCTATTTCGGCGATTTCGCCAACCGCCTGGTGGAGATCGCCGGCGGCTTTGCCATGGTGCTTGTCGTCACCGGCATCTATCTCTGGTGGCCGCGCCGCCAGACGGGCGGTGTCGTCAGCGTTCGCGGCACGCCTGACAGACGCGTCTTCTGGCGCGACTTGCATGCCGTCACCGGCGCCTTTGCCGGTCTTCTCATCCTGTTTCTGGCGGTCACCGGCATGCCCTGGTCGGGCTATTGGGGCGCCAATGTGCAATCCTTCCTCGGCAGCCACGGCATGGGCTATCCGGCGCAGCTCTGGGACGACGTGCCGAAATCGGCGAAGGTGACGGACGATATCCTGCCGAAGGTCGGCTGGACCGTCGAGAAGGCGCCGGTGCCACTCTCAGATATCGCCGCCGCCCAGTCTAAGCCGCCGATCGGGCTCGACAAGGCCGTCGAGATCGCCAAAGCGGCAGGCGTCACCCCAGGCTTCGACATGGCGATCCCGTCAACCGTATCAGGCGTCTATACCGCGGCGATCTTCCCGGACGATCTCTCCCGCGAGCGCACGCTGCATATCGACCAATATTCCGGCAAGCCGCTGGTCGATATCAGCTTCGGCGCCTATCCCTTCCTCGGCAAGGCGATCGAATGGGGCATCAATGTCCACCAGGGGCAGGAATGGGGCCGGTTCAACCAGTTCCTGATGCTGGCGACCTGCCTCGCGATCATTCTCTCCTGCGTCACCGCCGTCGTCATGTGGTGGAAGCGCCGCCCGCTGGGGCGCGTCGGGGTGCCGCCGCTGCCGCCGCAGCGCTCGGTCTATATCGGCCTCTGGGTGATCGCGCTCGCCTTCTCGCTGGCTTTCCCGCTGACGGGCCTCGCGATCCTTGCGATGATCGCCTTCGACCAGCTCGTCATCCGCTTCGTGCCGCCGCTGCGGCGCGCGTTTTCGTGAGGGAGACGACGATGAAAACCGTCCCGATCCTGATCGCCGCCGCCCTCTCGATGGCAGCACCGATCACCGCCCATGCCGAGACCATGCAGATGCCCGACGGCATGACGATGGACATGCCGATGCATCAACCGCCGTCCGGCGATCCGCAGCAGCTGATTTCGGATGTGCTGAAGACGATGTTCGAAACCCCGGCCAAACCGCTTGCCATCGGCCCGGTCACGGTCCAGGGCGGCTGGGCGATCGCCGGCTGGCAACAGGACGGCCGCGGCGGCCGCATCCTGCTGCAGAACGGGGAACACGGCTGGCGTCCGCTGCTCTGCAGCGGCGATGCAATCCGCGAGGCGGCCGGCCTCGAAAAAAGCGGCGTTCCCGAAGCAGAGGCAAAGGCACTCGCGGACGCTCTCAAGAATGCGGAGGCTGGCGCCGATCCAAAGGCCCTGCAAGCCTTCGCCAGCTTCGAGGGCACGGTGACGCTCGGTGCCGCGACCGCCTCAGCCGCCCATGCCGGCCACGAAGGCCACGGCAAGTAGCCTTGGTCGGTGGACTACTTCCCTTCTCCCCGTCGGGGGTCCGAAGGACGGGTCGAGACCGTCGGCTCGACCCCGGTGGGTAGGGTGAAAGGGGCTCCGGCCGAGACCGAACAGATCGTCGGTTTTGTCCGCCTCAAGTCCCGCAAAACGTCTGCAGCACCCGCTCTTCCAGCCTCGGCGGATCCATATAGGCCGCAAATGCCGGCTGATCCTGATACGGATTGGCCAGCACCTTCACCAGCGCCTCAAACAGCGAGAAATCGCCGTCTTCCATGGCGGCGTTGATCGCCTGCTCGATCCGGTGATTGCGCGGAATGAAGGCCGGGTTGACCGCAAGCATCGCCTCACTCCGGGCCTCTGCCGATTGTGGATCGCGAACGATCCGCTCGCGCCAGCGCACCAGCCAGCCCATCGCCTCGCCGATGCCATCGAATGTCGAGAGAAATTCGCCCTCGGCCGCATCGTCACCCGCGAGCTTCGAAAGCCGCCGGAAGGCCAGCGTGAAATCCGCCTGTCCGGCCTGCATGGCCGCCAGCAGCGCCTGGATCAGGTCGAGATCGCCATCCTCTTCGGACGCAAGCCCGATCTTCCTGCGCATGCCGTCAAGCCAATGGGCCTGGAAGCGCTCGCCATAGCCCTTGATGACCGTATTGGCGAGATCGACCGCCTTGTCCTGATCCTCGTCGAAGAGCGGGATCAGCGTCTCGCCGAGCCGCGCCAGGTTCCACTGGCCGATGCCGGGCTGGTTGGCATAGGCATAGCGCCCCTGCTGGTCGATCGAGGAGAATACGGTGCCGGGATCATAGGCATCCATGAAGGCGCAGGGGCCGAAATCGATCGTCTCGCCGGAGATCGTCATGTTATCGGTATTCATCACGCCATGGATGAAGCCGACATGCAGCCACCGGGCAATAAGCGCCGCCTGCCGCTCGGCAATGGCTTCGTAGAGCGCGAGATAGCGGTTTTCGGCGCCCGAAATCTCCGGGTAATGCCGCTCGATCACATGATCGGCGAGCGCCATGACGCCATCGGTATCGCCGCGCGCTGCAAAGAACTGGAAGGTGCCGACGCGGATATGGCTGGCCGCCACGCGGGTAAACACCGCGCCCGGCAGCACCCGCTCGCGATAGACGGGCTCGCCGGTCGAGACGGCGGCGAGCGCCCGTGTCGCGGGAATGCCGAGCGCATACATCGCCTCGCTGACGATATATTCGCGCAGAACCGGCCCGAGTGCGGCGCGCCCGTCACCCCGCCTGGAAAACGGCGTCTGCCCGGCGCCCTTCAGCTGGATGTCGCGGCGCTTGCCGTTCCGGTCGATCACCTCGCCAAGCAGGATCGCCCGCCCGTCGCCGAGCTGCGGGTTGAACTGGCCGAACTGATGTCCGGAATAGGCCATCGCCAGCGGATCGGCGCCATCAGGCACGAGATTACCCGAAAACATCGCCGCGCCATCAAGCTTCAGCCGCTCGACATCGAGCCCGAGCTCGGCCGCCAGCTCCTCGTTCAGCTTGATCAGCCAGGGTTCCGCCACCTGCGACGGCGTCTGGCGCGCAAAGAAATGCGCCGGCAGCCGGGCATAGCTGTTGTCAAACGGAAATACGGCGGCGCGAGGCGCGTTCTGTGACGGTGCTGAGCTCATGCCTCAATAGGTAGGGCCGGGGTGGAGGAGGCGCAAGCCGCTTCCGGCGCTACGCCGGCACATAAGTCAGCCGCACCACATCTCCGACGATCCGCTCATGGGCGGCGAGCCTCAGCGGCGGGCGCGGCCCGGCAAAGAAGGGCCGCCCCTCGCCAAGCACGACCGGATGCGTATAGAGCCGGTACTCGTCGATCAGCCCGCTATCGGCCAGGCTATGCGCCAGCACCGGCCCGGCAACCGTGATCTCCCCCTCACGCTCCGCCTTCAGCCCGGCAATCACCGCCTCGACATTGTCGCGGACAAGCACCGCATTCGGCCCGACCTCCGTCAGCGACCGCGACACCACCCATTTCGGCAGCTTCCGCCAGGCTGCGGCAAAGGCCCGGTGCTCATCGCCCCAGCCCTCCTGATCCTCGTCCCAATAGCGCATCAGCCCATACATCGTTCGCCCGTAGACGGTGGCGCTCAGCTCCTGCGTCCGCTTCACCCAATGGCTGAACAAGGGCTCCGGCGACATCCGGTCATGATCCACATAGCCGTCGATCGACTGGTTCATCTCAAACACAAGCTTCGCCATGCAAGAAAACCTCCACCAGGGGTTGGAGTGTAGCGGGAAAGTGAGGTGGGGGGAATGCGGCGGCGATTACGCTACCCTCCTGCGCCCACCCAAGTAGCCATTCGGTTACATCATGCCAGCATTTCCTAAAATGCATGCCTTTGCCACATTTGCGGGCGTATACACGTCGTTATCCCCCGTGTGGCATCATGCCATTTCACATCTGCGGCCCTGTCGTCATCAATGGCTTCGCCGCGTCATTGCGAGTGATCCCTGCTGATGCCGGATCAGATATTCCACCCCGTTCGCACCGAGCGGGCCGCCCCGAATTTTCGCACGATCGCGCTGATCGTCGCGAGTGCCATGCTGATGGAAAACGTCGATGCCACGGTGCTGGCGACGGCGTTGCCGACCATGGCGCGCGATTTCGGCGTCGATGCGCCGTCGATGAGCATCGCGCTCACTTCCTATCTGCTCAGCCTGGCGATCTTCATCCCCGCAAGCGGCCGCATGGCGGATCGCTTCGGCTCGCGCACCGTGTTCCGTTCGGCGATCGCCGTCTTCGTCGCCGGGTCGATTGCCTGTGCGCTGGCGCCGAACCTCTTCCTGCTCGTCGTCGCCCGGCTGATCCAGGGCGTCGGCGGCGCCATGATGATGCCGGTCGGCCGTCTGGTGCTGATGCGCAGCGTCGCCCGCAAGGATATGGTCAATGCCATGTCCTGGCTGCTGATTCCGGCGCTGATCGGCCCGATCATCGGCCCGCCGCTCGGCGGCTTCATCGTCACCTATCTCGACTGGCGCTGGATTTTCTACATCAACGTGCCGATCGGCATCGTCGGTTTCATCCTCGTGTCGATCTTCATCGACGAGGTGAAGGGCAAGGCGATCGGCCCGTTCGATACCGTCGGCTTCATCTTTTCCGGCATTTCGCTGGGATCGCTGCTGTTCGGCTTCGAAATGTCGAGCCGAGAGGGCGAGGCCTCGGCCGCCGTCTTCCTGATCGCCATCGGCCTGCTCTTCGGCATCTGTTATCTGCGCCACGCCCGCAAGCATCCGGCGCCGATCATGGATTTCTCGCTGATGAAGGTGCCGACCTTCGGCACCTCGGTCATCGCCGGGTCGCTGACACGCATCACCCAGGGCGCGCAGCCCTTCCTGCTGCCGCTGCTCTTCCAGGTCGGTTTCGGCATGTCGGCGGCAACCGCCGGCCAGATCGTCATCGCCACCGCCATCGGCTCGATGGCGATGAAGCCGCTCTCCGGCCCGGTCTTCCGCCGCCTCGGCTTCCGCAACAGCCTGATCATCAACGGCCTGCTCGGCACGCTCGGCTACGGCCTCTGCGCCGCCTTCAGCCCGGAATGGCCGGTCAGCGTCATGTTCGCGGTGCTGACGCTGAGCGCCTTCTTCCTGTCGTTCCAGTTCATGGCCTACAACACCATCGCCTATGACGAGATCAGCCACGAGCGCATGAGCTCGGCCACCAGCTTCTACACCACCTTCCAGCAGCTGATGCTGTCGCTCGGCATCTGCATCGGCGCCTTGGCGCTGCACGGTTCGATGACGATTTCAGGCAGCGAGCAGCCGAAGCTCCACGATTTCTCCACCGCCTTCATCGTCGTCACTATCATCTCGCTCGCCGCCACCATCTGGAACCTGCGCTTCGCCCCGAACGCCGGCTCCGAAATCAGCGGCCACCGGCGCAAGGATGCCGTGGCGAGCGCCGAGCACTAGACGGGGACACCGCAAAAGCGGCACAGACAAGTGCCGCCTTATTGCGTATAGGGTGATCCAAGATCACCTCAACGCACATCCGCCCATGCTCAGACCGACCAAGACCCAGATAGACGCCGAGATCGTCGACCGTGCCGCCGCGCTGTTTGCCCGGCATGATTTCGAGCACACCTCGCTGCAGCAGATCGCCGATGCGGTCGGCTATTCCAAGGCGGGACTGCTGCACCACTTCCCGAGCAAGAAGGCGCTCTACGACGCCGTGATCAGCGCCCTGCGCGCGCATATCGAGGCGATGGCGGCCGGGGTCAGGTCGCTGCCGGTCGGCATCGAGCGCGACCGGGCGCTGGTCGAGGCCTCCATCGATTTCGCCTTCGAACGTCCCGGTATTTCGGCGCTCAGCAACCGCATCGCTGTCGACCCGGATCCAGACAATGCGGAACTGACGGCAATCGGCCTCATCATGTACGAAGCGCTTGGCATCGACCTGGCGAACCTCGAGATGGACAGGCTGGTGCGCGTCACCAGCGCCTTTGCCGGGCTTGGCATCACCGCCGCGATTGCCGAGAAGAACAAGCTTTCGAAGGAATGGCGCGGCATGATTGCCGCTGCCGCCATGGATGCGCTCGGCCATTAAGATACCCGGGCCGCTGACGGCCCGGGCGGGTTTCTTTCAGGATTGCACCGCTTACCAGCGCGGCCTCGGCCTGTGCCGGTGGTTCCAGTCCTTGCGGTCGTCCTTGGCCGCCTGCGAGATCGCATAGGCGCCGACCGCGCCGGCGGCAACGCCGACAGCCACGGCCGCCGCCGCCTCATCGGATTTCCGCCGGTTCTCGGCATAGACGTTTCGCGTGCAGCGCTCGTGCTGCCACGATCCGGGGCGGGCACCGGCATCGGCGCAGGTCATATACGCGCTGTCCATCGACTGCTGTGCCGATTGGCATCCTGAGATCAGGAGCGTTGCGGCAAGCGTCAGCATCACGGTCGTTTTCATCTGCATTTCTTGTCCTTTCAGGCATGCGTCATCGGCTGCGCGGGCTGCGCATGATGGCGTCGGGGTGAGGGAGGAGGTGGTTGGCTAGAGGAGGTGCGGGATGATGTAGATTGCTTCCAGGACCTCGTAGATCGCACCGATCAGCAGGGCGAGGATGACGGCGGCATAGAGCCGGACTGTCGAGACGGTTCCCGCCTTGTAGGCTTCCCAGCTCGAGCTCAGCCGGTAGTGATCGAACCTGAGAAACGTCCGGCCGTGGACATAGGCGGCAAAGCCCGCCAGCACATAGGCCTGCCCCTCGATGAAGAGCGTGAGCGAATGCGGGATCAGCATCGCCGGATGCGGGCCGATCGGCGCGAACATGATGCCCCAGAGAATGCCGCGCTGGAGCACGGCAAGAATGCCGATGAACGGAATGATCAGCGACGGCAGCGTCGTCATGAACACTGCAACTGCCAGGTTGACGGCGAAGGTCAGCGCGATCGCCAGCAGGATGCTCCTGCTCGCATAGGCATCCGCCACCGATTTCAGAATGCCGGGCTTCAGATAGGCCTGGTCGATATCGGGCTTGAAGAAGCCCTGCAGTTCGGGCGCCAGCAGGGTCAGCGCCATGGCGCAGAGGAAGAGGCCGTAGAAGCCGGCGTTCAGCAGCAGATAGGCCCGCCTGTGCCGCCGGATGATCGCGATGGGTTCGCTGAGAAGTCTCATGATGTGTTCCAGACATGTGAAAGGTCAAAGGCTCGCCGTCACCCGACCGCCGCGCTCAGCGGCAATCGGGTTTTCAACCGAATCGGTAAATATTCGACCATATCGGTCTATTTTTGGAAAGGCTCGCTGTCAACTATCCGGCGGGGAGGGCGCTTGAGACGTCAAAAAGCCCGGGCACAGCGCACCCGGACCTCCAATTCACTACTCACTACTCACTACTCGCTATTCGCTCATTCACACGTCGACCGCCGCCCATGCGGCCCGATGCCGATGTCGCGCAGCAGATGGCTGTCGACGGCTTCGAAGGGCATCATGCCGGCGTCGGCGCATTGGCGGGCCTTGCTTTTGGTCTTCGGCCAGATTGGATGATGCGTCATCATCCGTATCAGCCGTCTCGGGGTCAGTTTCTTTCTCAGGCTGGTCATCGCTTTCTCCCTCAAGCGCTCATTGCCTGCGGCAGGCAGGCTTCGCAGATTGCTGCGACATGGCGGTGGTCGGTGCCGCAGCAGCCGCCGAGCACCCGTAAATGCGGCAGGGCGGCGATCAGCTGCCGGTAGCGGCGGCCGAGATCTGCGGGGTCGCCCGCATCCAGCACCTCGCTCTCGTCGAGCTCGGCATGGCTCATCATCGAGGCATTGGCGCGGATGCCGGCGATCCGCTTCACCCAGGCGCCGCCTTGCGCCAGCACCGTGTCGAAATGCGCCGGGTGGGCGCAGTTGATCATGTAATAGGCCGGCGCGCCGCCCGTCGCCGCATCGGTCGTCTCGATCGCTTCCTCGATGCTGCGGCCGGTCACCAGCCGCCCGTCGGTTTCGACGGTAAACGAGATCGCGCAGGGCATGCCGTGGGCGCGGGCGGCCCGCGCAATGCCGATTGCCTCGTCGATATTGGTGAGCGTGAAGGCGCTGACCATGTCGGCCTCGGTCCCGGCAAAGGTGGCGATCTGCTCGCCGTGATAATCCTCGGCCTCCGCGGCATTCATCGCGCCCGCCTTGTAGCCGTCGCCGCGCGGGCCGATGGCCCCGCCGAGCACGATCGGCATGCCGCGCCGCTCATAGCTTTGCCGCAAACCCGAAATCAGCTCGATTGCCGCCTCGTTGGCCGCCTTCAGCTTGTCGGGCGAATAGCCGAGCCGCGCGCCCCAATCGGCATTGGCCCGCCATGTGGCGCTGTCGAGCACGAAGCCGGTGCCGTGGCGCTTGGCGATATCGAGATAGCGCCGGTAATAGTCCCTCAGCCTGCGCCGCCCCTCTTCGGAGGCCAGCAGCGTGAAGGCTGCAAAGTGCGGCAGCTCGACGCCCTCGTGGAAGATCAGCACCGTCTCCATCCCGCCATCGGAGATGAAGGTACCGCTGCCGAGCTGCGGCAGTTTCCGTCTGTATTGTGCCATTTCAAAAGCCCGCCCCTACACAGGCCGGTGTCACCTCTACTTGGTGCCGGCAATAGAGTTCTCGCGCTTAATTGCATGGCAAACTAGGCGACTTGCGGTATACTTCGGATCGGTCGCCGACATTGCCTATTGAAATCATGATCTTGCTCGCGTTTTCCGATTGCCGGGTTGCGATCAGTAAAACGTTTCGGCAACTGAAAACTGTACCGGCGGTACAGGAGGGCGCATGAAAAAGGGCATCGAAACGAGGACGCGCATCCTCGATGTCGCCGAAGCTGCCGTGCTCCAGAAGGGTTTCGGCGGCACGTCGATCGAGGAGCTGATCGCCGAAACAGGCATCACCAAGAGCGGTTTCTTCTACCATTTCCGGGACAAGAACGAGCTCGCCAAGGCGCTGCTCAACCGCTACATCGAAAATGACGAGCGCATCTATGACGAGATCTTCAGCCGCGCCCGCGACCTGACGGACGATCCGCTGCAGGCGTTCCTGCTCGGCCTCAAGCTGCTTTCCGAACTGCTGGCCGATCTGCCGAACGGCCATCCCGGCTGCCTCGTCGCCACCGTCTGCTACTACGAGCGCATCTTCGACCGCGAGATCCAGGAGACCAACCGCAACGCCGTGCTCGCCTGGCGCCGCCGCTTCGGGCGGATGTTCGAGGAGATCATGGCGGTCTACAGGCCGCGCGAACCGCTGGAGGTCGATCAGCTCGCCGATATGGTCTCCACCGTTCTCGAAGGCGGCATCGTGCTGTCGCGGGCGCTGAAGGAGCCGAACAGCCTCGCCGAGCAGATCCTCGTGCTGCGCTCGCTGATCAAGCTGCTGTTCCAGCCGCAGGCCGGCGCGGTCACGACGTTCCGGCAATAAAAGCAATTGCTAAGCAATGCATTGACAGGGCGCGGACCGGCAGCCATGGATGCCTCCCGTCCTGGAGCCCCCTATGCTGATTTCCGAAGCGCTTGCCCTTGGTTCCGCCATCTGCATGGCCCTGAGCTCGATGTTCATCAACGAGCTGAACGGCCGGGTGCCGCTGATGCGCCTTGCCCGCTGGCAGATCACCGCCGCCTTCCTGATGACGGCGCTTGCAGCGACGGCGCTCCGCGGCTGGGCAACGCTCGGCACCTGGCAGTTCTCGGCGCTCGCAGGCTCCGGTCTGTTCGGCATCGTGCTCGCCAGCACCACCTATTTCGCGGCGATCTATGCGGCCGGCCCGCGCGTGACGGCGCTGCTCTTCTCGCTCGCATCGCCCTTCGCGCTCGCCATGGGCTATGTCGTCTTCGGGGAAACCATCAGCGCCATGCAGGGCGCCGGCGTCGCCCTCATTCTCTGCGGCATCGTCATTGCCATCGGCGTGCGCCGCCGCCGCCCGGCGCCGATGATCCCGCTTGCCGATGGCGAGCCGATCGAGGCGCCCGCGCCGCAGGAAAGCCCGTCGCTGAAAGGTATCGCGCTCGGCGTCATCACCGCCTTCGGCCAGGCCGTCGGCAGCCTTCTCGCCCGCCCGGCAATGGCCGCCGGTGTTGAACCCTTCGCCGCCATGGCCGTCCGCTCCGGCCTTGCCGTCATCTTCTTCTGGGCGCTGCTTTTGCTGCCCGCCATCCGCCGTCAGACCGGAGAGGTCCAAAGGCAGGATTTCCCGCTCGCCGTCATCTCCGCCTTCTTCGGCACCGCGCTCGGCATGTCGCTGCTGATGGGCGCGCTGAAGACCGGCAGCGTCGGCATCGTCTCGACGCTCTCTTCCATGACCCCGATCGTCATCCTGCCGATGGTGTGGCTGAGAAGCGGAAAGATGCCGCAGCCCTATGCCTGGGCCGGTGCTGCCATGGCGATCGCCGGAACGGCGCTCGTCAGCCTCGGCTGACCGGCCGCTCACGAATCCGGTATCAGCGGATCCTGCACCAGAAAGAATTCCGGCACCGGCGTCACGTCGGTCACGAAGAAGCCGAAGCTCGCCTTCGTCTTCGGGTCGGCATGGCCCTGATCGAAGCGCAGGCGGTCGAAGCTCTCGAACTGGTTCTGGAAATGCGAGAACCGGTCGGAGGAGATGAAATCGGGATTGGGATTGGTCTGGCCGAAGGACAGGCCGTCGTAGAAGTCGCTGGGCTTGCCGCGGATTTCCTCCAGCTCGAATTCAAAACCGATCCAGGCGAGCTTGCTCTCGTTCACCGTCACCATGCGCAGGTGCATGGAGTTCTGCCGCAGCGTGTCGAGCGTGGCCGGGTTGGCGGCGCGGATGATCAGCGTCACCGGATCGGCAGAGGTCATTGCCTCGGTGATCTCGATCGGATCGTCCCGCGTGCCGCTGCCTGAAATAGCCAGGATATGGAAGCCGCCGAGCTCGTCGGAAAAGGAGAAGTCGCCGGCATACCAGCGGCCGTCGTCGGCCGGACCGGCGCTGACGAGCGCCAGTGAAAGCAGCGCAGTCAGGATCCGCCAGTGACGCCCCATCGCTCTCTCCTGAGGCGATTATCGCATTGCCGCGGCAAATCTCAAAATCGTCATGAGGCAGAACCGTTCGCCGCCGGCGGCGGCTTGGCGGCGCGGCGTGAGGCAGCTAGCAAGGGCAGGGGGATGGGGAGCCGCCGATGAGCCTGGAGATCGCAATTCTGCTGTTTGCCGCGGGCATTGCCGGCGGCGTCATCAACGCGCTGGCAGGCGGCGCGACGCTGCTCACCTTTCCCGCCATGCTGGCCTCCGGCCTGCTGCCGGTGACCGCCAACGCCTCCAATGCCGTCGCCATCGTCCCCGGCCATCTGCTGGCGGTGCTCGCCGATCACCGCAAGCTGCAGCCGCTCGATCTCAAACTCGGCCTCTCGGTGCTGATCTGCCTCGTCGGCGGCATTCTCGGCGCCCTGCTGCTGCTGGCGCTGCCGGAGCGGCTCTTCGTGCTGCCGGTACCGGCGCTGATCGGCGCTGCGACGCTGCTCTTCCTGTTCTCGCCGCAGATCGCCGCCTGGGCGGAGCGCCGCCGCGGCGGCAGCGAGCCGTCGCAGCTTGCCGGTTCCTCGGTGCTGGCGCTCGCCTCGGTCTATGGCGGCTTCTTCGGCGCCGGTCTCGGCGTCATCCTGACGGCGGTTCTGGCGATCGGCGACCCCGACGACATCCGCCGCGTCAAGGCGCTAAAGAACCTGCTGGCTACCGCCGTCAGCATCGCCGCCGTGACGATCTTCATCTTTGAGGGCGCCGTCAGCTGGCCGCAGACACTGGTCATGCTCTCAGGCGCTCTGTTCGGCGGCTATCTCGGCGGCTACCTCGTCCGCATCCTTCCCGCCACCATCGTCCGCTGGTTCGTCATCGTCACCGGCGCGGTGATGGCGGTGGTCTATGCGGTCAAGTATTGGCTCTGAAGGCGGTCGCCCTCAGCCCTTCGTGCCGTGGAAGACGAGATCGACATAGTCGAGCAGGAAGATCGTCGTGCGCCCCGCCTGCAGCGGTCCCATGTCGACCGGGCTGACGACGCGCCTGACAATCGGCACCATGATGCCATCGAAGGAGCGGTAGTCGTAGCAATAATGATTGGCCGGTCCGCCGCCGAGAACGTCGACCGAATAGTCGAGCCGCCGCAGCAGGTGGTCGGGGCCGAAATAGAGCGTCTGCGTCGCGGTATGAACCGGGATGTCGCCGGGATAGCTGACCTCGAGCTTGCGCCAGGTCTCGCCCGCTTCGGCATGCGTGCCGAGATCGCGAAAGCGCATGCCGGGTTCGGCAAAGGTGAAGGGCACCGTCAGGTAGTTCCGAAGCGCATAGCCGATGAAATAGGTGAGGTGCAGCGCATGCCAGGGCTCCTCGCGCGGCACCTGCTTCAGCGCCTCGCGCGGCGCATCGAGCGCTGCCGTCACCGTACCGTCCGGCCGCTCGCTCCAGGACCGGTCCGGCGTATAGACGCAGAGCTCGTCGGGCGCGCCGATCCCCTGGATGACGACGCGCTGGCTGCGCAGGTCGATGGCGCAATGCGGCCGCAGGTGCCGCGGAAAGCCCTTCATTTCCAGAACGATGCCGGAAAAATTGAGATCGAGCTCGGCCGAGCTCAGCCGGTTCCAGCGCTCCAGTCCGCCATGGGCGTCGATGATGGCCTGTAGAAATTCCTGCATGACAGTCCTCGTGATTATTGATTGCGATCGCAATCATTTGACTTTGATTGCAAATGCAATTAAAAATCCGGCCTGTCAATAGGCGGGGGAATGCAGATGGTCAGGGTGTCCAGGGAACAGGCAGCGGCAAACCGCGAAACGCTGGTGGATGCCGCCGGCCGTCTGTTCCGCGTCAGGGGTGTCGATGGCGTCGGCGTTGCCGAAGTCGCCAAGGAGGCGGGGCTCACCCACGGCGCGCTCTATGCGCATTTCCCGTCCAAGGAGATGCTGGCCGCCGAAGCGCTGAAATCCGGCATGCAGAAGAGCCTGAGCGACGTGAAGGCTTCCGCGGGCGACGCGCAGCCGACGCTTGGCGGCTATCTCGATTTCCTCCTGTCGCGGCACATGCGCGACGCGATGGAGGAGGGCTGCCCGATGACCGCTTCCGGCAGCGAGATCGCCCGCGGCAGTGCCGAGGTTAGCCGCTCCTTCGCCGAAGGGTTCGAAAACATGGTGGCGGCGCTCGCCGCCGCCGCGCCGCCGCAGATGGCCGACGACGAGCGCCGTGCGCTGGCGATCACCGCGATCGCCGCCGAACTCGGCGCCATCGTCATCTCCCGCGGCATCCTGAAATCCGACCCCGCGCTTGCCGATGGCGTGCTCGAAACCGTCCGCGCCAGGCTCGGCGATGTCCTCGGCGCCTGAGCCGCATTGACACCGGCCACAATCTTTATTAGGCCATGCTTATGCCGGTTCGCTGGCCGTAAGCGTTTGACGTCAAGCAACGCACTTATCGATCCTTTGCCGGTCGGAGTGCGTTTTTTTGTGCCCGCCGCCAAGGAATAGCCAGGAGGATATCATGGCTTTCCGCATGACCCGCGATCCCGAGCAGCGCCGTCTGCTGCTTTTGGCCGCCATTCTGTTCATTTCCTATCTCTGCGTCGCAGTCGCCCTGCCTGTCGTTCCCGTTCATGTCACGGCGACGCTTGGCCTCGGCAATGGCTGGGCCGGTTTCGGCGTCGGCGTCGCCTTTCTCGCCACCATCCTCAGCCGCGGTTATGCCGGGGCGCTCGCCGATAAAGAGGGTGGCAAACGCGCCGTTCAGCGCGGCCTCGGGCTTTATGTGATCGGCGCGCTGGTCTCGCTTGTCTCCGGGCTGGCGCATGGTTCGCCCGTCCTCTCCTTCGCGGTGCTGGTCGCCGGACGCCTGCTGATCGGCCTCGGCGAAAGCATGGTCGCCGTCGGCGTCATCTCCTGGGGGATCGGCATCGTCGGGCCGCAGAATTCCGGCCGGGTGCTGGCGCTGGTGGGGGCGGCGATCTACGGCGCGCTCGCCGTCGGCGGGCCGGTCGGCCTGCTGCTCCTCGACCGCTTCGGCTTCACCGGCACCATGGCGGCAAGCGCCATCCTGCCGCTGCTCGGGCTTCTGGCGATCCGCCCGATCCCGGCCGTCGCCGTGCATGCGGCCGCAAGCCGCCCGCCGCTCTGGAGCGTCATCGGCCGCATCTGGCCGCATGGCCTCGTCGTCTGCCTGCAGGGCATCGGCTTTGCGGCGATCGGCTCGTTCTTCACGCTCTATTTCCGCGATCAGCACTGGGCCTATGCCGGTCTCGGGCTGACGGCCTTCGGCACCGGCTTCGTGCTGGTGCGCATCCTCTTCGGCCACCTGCCGGATCGCTTCGGCGGGCTGACGGTCGCCGTCGTCTCGATGGCGGTGGAAGCGGTCGGCCAGATGCTGATCTGGAGTGCCGGCAGTCCCGACCTCGCGCTTCTCGGCGCCTTCATGACCGGCCTCGGCTGCTCGATGATCTTCCCGGCCATGGGCCGCGAGGTCGTCCACCTCGTCGCCCCGCATCTGCGCGGCACCGCACTCGGCGGCTTCTCGGCCTTCCAGGATCTCGCCTACGGGCTCACCGGCCCGCTCGCCGGGCTCCTGGCCGACCGAGCCGGCTACAGCGCCGTCTTCCTCACCGGCAGCCTCACCGCCGGCTGCGGCTTCATCATCGCCGTCCTCCTGCGCAGCAGGCAGGCGGCGACTGCCGCGTCCTGAGAGAAGCGGCCGCCCGCGTTCTCGCGTGGGCGGCTCTCGTTCGCCATCATGGCGGGCAATTTACGCCACACGTTTACCGTAACGTACTTCCTTTTACGCCAAGGCGTCGCTCAACCTCCCGGCTATCTCGAAGGGGGTCCCGCGATGCGACGTTTGCCGTTTCTCCTTGCCGCCGCTGCCATCAGCCTTGCGCCAGCACACGTCTGGGCTCTCACCGCGCAGGAGCTCCGTGACCGCTCGGTCGAGCGCCGCGCCGTCGAGGCGGTCATCTGGGGCATGCCCGCCGTCAATGCCGACCTGATGCTGCAGGAAATGCTGTCGAAGACGAAGGCCAAGGTGAACGAGGTCGTCTACTGGTCGCGGCCGGTGAACTGGCAGAACCAGACCCTGACGCCCAATCCGGATTCGATCTACCTCATGTCCTTCTGGAACGTGAAGGACGGGCCGCTGGTTATCGACGTCCCGCCGGCCGAGGGCGGATCCTTCGCGGGTAATATCGTCAATGCCTGGCAGATGCCGCTGGAAGACGCCGGCCCCGAAGGCGACGACAAGGGCAAGGGCGGCAAATACGTGATCCTGCCACCCGGCTATACCGGCGTAACGCCACCCGGCTACATCGTCCTGAAATCCGATACGTTCAGCGGCTTTGCCCTGCTGCGCTCCAATCTGAAGAGCCATGCCGATGCCGATATCGAAAAGTCGGTGGCCTATGGCAAGCGCCTGAAGATCTATCCGCTGAAACAGGCGGCCAATCCGCCACCCACCCGATTTACCGATGCCTTCGGCACCCTGTTCGATGCGACGATCCGCTATGATGCGAGCTTCTTCGTCAATCTCGACCGCATCGTCCAGACCGAGCCGTGGCTCGACCGTGACCGCGCGATGATCGATCCGCTGAAGACGATCGGCATCGAGAAGGGCAAGCCCTTCACGCCTGAGCCATCGGAGAAGAAGATCCTCGATACCGCGGCCGAAGAGGCCCACGCGCTCCTTTCCGCCCGCTATGACGAGGGCTTTCCGCCAATCAACGAAGGCATCCGCTGGTTCCCGGCCGCCATGGCCGAAATGGTCAAGGCCGCCCAGGGCGGCTACGCCGATCCGGATAGCTATCCCGTCGATGTCCGGGGCGTCACCTATACGCTCGGCTTCACCGGCATCAAGCGCATCGGTACGGCGCAATTCTACCTGATGGCCAACAAGGACAAGGACGGAAACGCCTTCGACGGCGGCGAGACCTACCGTCTCGTCGTGCCGGCGGATGCGCCCGTCAAGCAATACTGGTCGGTCACCGCCTATGATCGCGAGACCCACGCCCTTATCCGCAACATGGACAAGGCAAGCGTCGCCTCGATCACGCCCGGAGTGCAGAAAGCCGCCGACGGCTCCGTCGAGGTCTTCTTCGGCGCAAAGGCTCCGGCAGGCAAGGAAGCGAACTGGGTGCCCGTCGATCCGCAGCGGAAGTTCGAGCTGCTGTTTCGCCTCTACGGCCCGGAAAAGCCGCTCTTCGACAAGAGCTGGAAACTCCCCGATGTCGAGAAGATGCCATAGCCGCAAAGCCTTCCCATCAGCTCAAGAACGGAGATCAACGTGATGCGCAGCATTTGCAGGCCTCTCTTGCTAACCGGTGCCATCCTCTGGCTCGGCGCCATCCAGGCACCAGCCATCGCGGCTGAGGCTTCACCCTACAAGTTTTCGAAGGGCTATCCGGCCGCCGAGGCCAGTACAAAAGCCCGTGACGATGCCGACCTGCAGCGCGCCATCACCGCCTACCGCTTCTGGTATCCGACGGTGTCAGTGGAAGGCATCTTCAACGGCAACCGGCAGGCCGGGCTGAAGGACAACGAGGCGGTCGGAGCCGCGGCCGCAGGCCCGAGACAGGTAGGCTTCACCCTCAATTCCGACACACCCTATGGCTCGGCGACCCTCGATGTCGCCAAGGAGCCGATGGTGATCGAGCTGCCGCCCGGCGGCTATATCGGTCTCGCCAACGATCACAATCAGAGCTGGATCCTCGATATGGGCATCCCGGGCCCGGATGGCGGCAAGGGCGGAAAGCACCTGATCGCCGGCCCCGATTACAAGGGCGCGATCCCGGACGGCTATTTCGCCGGCCATTCCGCCACCAACAAGGTGTTGATGGCCGTCCGCGCCCTGCCTGTCGGCGGCGATCAGCAGAAGGCGCTGGACGCCCTGCATGCCATCAAGATCTACCCGCTCTCCACTGCCGCCGATCCGAAGCCGATGAAGATCGTCGATACCACCAATACGGATATGGACAGCACCTCGCTCGCCTGGGAGGACAATATCAAGTTCTGGGAAGTGCTCGATCGCGTCATCCAGGAGGAGCCGCAGGTTACCAAGTTCGAGCCGATGTACGGCCTGCTCGCCACGGTCGGCATCGAGAAGGGCAAGACCTTCAAGCCCGACGCGCGCATGAAGGCGATATTGGAACGGGCGGCACGCCAGGGGCGCGACCAATTGCTGGTTTCGGCCTTCGACAGCAACCGTCCCGATCGCTTCGCCTGGCCGGATCGCAAATGGGAATGGGTAGGGCTCGTGCCCGATACCGCACAGTTCGAGACCACCGCCGGCATCGATCTCGAAGCGCGAGACCGCTGGTTCGCGCAGGCGATCGTGACCTCGCCCGCCATGTTCCGCCGCAGCGCCGGCGCCGGTTCGCTCTATTGGCTCGGCGTGCGCGACCGCAAGGGCGCCTATCTCGATGGCGGCAAGACCTACAAGCTCTCCATTCCCCAGCCTGTTCCGGCCAAGCTCTTCTGGTCGGTGACCGCCTATGATGCGCAGACCCGCTCGGAGGTGCAGACGGACCAGAACAAGGCCGCGCTCCGCTCGCTCTTCGAACTGAAGGACGTCAAGCCATCGGGCAGCGTCGATCTCTATTTCGGCCCCAAGGCGCCGAAAAACAGCGAGGGCCGCTGGATCAAGACCGTGCCCGGCCGCGGCTGGTTCGCCTATATCCGCATCTACGGCCCCGATGGCCCGGCCTTCGAGGGCAGCTGGAAACCGGCGGATTTCGAACAGGTGAAATAGCAGGGCTGCGGGGTCAGCCCGGCCCCGCGTCCTCCAGCGCCGCCGCCATCTCCACAAGCTTGCGCACCGTGTTGATATTGCGCGAGGTTCCGGCCTTCAGCGCCGAGAGCTTCAGCTTCGATTTGCCGGAGCCAATGGGATAGTGGACATAGATCTCCCGGCCGGAAAACACTGCCTCCTCGCCATCCGGCGCGCTGATCTTGTCGAGCGCGTCTTTCGGTGCCGCTTCCGGCAGGAAATGCACCAGCACGAAACTCGGCTTGGCATCGGGGAAGGGGGCGTTTCCGGCGATCGCCTCCATCTCCCTTCGGCTGCGGATCATCACGCCCGGTTTCTTGCCGAGCTTCTCCCCCAGTGCCTCGTCGAGCTTCTCGCCTGCCGTTTTCTCGCTGTCAGCGGAGCGGAAGACGACGTTGCCGCTCTGGATATAGGTCTTGGCATCCTCGAACCCGAGCGCATCACAGATCGCCTTCAGTTCCGCCATCGGCAAGGCGCCTGTGCCGCCGACATTGATGGCGCGGATGAGGGCGATGTAAACGGGCATGGGTGGTGTCCTCCATCTTGAACGCTGCGGCCAGCCGGCCCCCCTCTGCCCTGCCGGGCATCTCCCCCACAGGTGGGGAGATTGGCTGGGCTTAGCCGCTCGCCCGACCAGCAACAGTGGAGCACGCCGTGACGTTAATTAAAGCGCGGGGAGCCAACCACAAGCCGATCTCCCCCCTTGTGGGGGAGATGCCCGGCAGGGCAGAGGGGGTGAACCCCACGCCCACCAACGTCCCTACATCTTCCCCGCAACCTTGATCGCAAACGCATATTCGAACGCAATCTCCTCCAGCCGCTGGAAGCGCCCGGATGCTCCGCCATGCCCGGCATCCATATTCGTCTTCAACAGGATCGGCGCCTCGCCCGTCGTCTTCTCGCGCAGCTTCGCCACCCATTTCGCCGGTTCCCAATAGGTCACGCGCGGGTCGGTCAGGCCGCCGAGCGCGAGCAGCGGCGGATAGGCCTTGGCGCCGACATTGTCGTAGGGCGAGTAGGCGGCGATCTGTTCGTATTCTTCCCGGCTCTCGATCGGGTTGCCCCATTCGGGCCATTCCGGCGGGGTCAGCGGCAGGGTGTCGTCGAGCATGGTGTTGAGCACATCGACGAAGGGAACGGCGGCGATGATGCCGGCGAATTTTTCTGGCGCCATGTTGGCGATCGCCCCCATCAGCATGCCGCCGGCCGATCCGCCCTCGGCGATGATACCAGCGTAGGAGGTGAACTTCTGCTGATTCAAATAGTCAGCCGCGGCGATGAAGTCCTTGAACGTATTGGTCTTGAATTCCATCTTGCCGTTTTCGTACCAGGCAAAACCCTTGTCCTTGCCGCCGCGGATATGGGCGATGGCATAGACGAAGCCGCGGTCGGCGAGCGACAGGCAGTTGGTGTTGAACCCGGCCGGAATGGTGATGCCGTAGGCGCCGTACCCATAGAGCAGGCAGGGGGCCGAACCGTCGAGCGCGGTGTCCTTGCGGTAGAGCAGGGTGACCGGCACGGTCTCGCCGTCCCAGGCAGGCGCGAAGACACGGCGGGTGACGTAATCGTCGGGGTTATGGCCGGACGGCACTTCCTGCGTCTTCAAGAGCGTCCGCTCGCGCGTCACCATGTTGTAGTCGTAGAGCTGGGAGGGCGTCGTCATCGATGAATAGGAGAAGCGGATGACGTCGGTGTCGTATTCGGCAGCACCCGAGAGACCCAGCGAATAGGCCTCCTCGGCAAAGGCGATCGCATGTTCCTCGCCCGTCTTCCGGTCGCGGATCATGATCTGCGGCAGGCCGTCCTTGCGCTCCAGCCACAGCAAATGGCGGGCAAAGGCCATGTGGTTGATGATCAGCGTGCCCGGCTTGTGCGGCACGATCTCGCGCCAGTTTGCCTTATCAGGTGCCTTGACCGGCGCCTCGACGATCTTGAAATCCTTGGCATCGCCGTCATTGGTCAGGATGTAGAAGACGTCGCCGCCCTCCGTCAGCGTATATTCGATGCCTTCCTCGCGCTCGGCGACAATCTTCGGCTCGGCGGTCAGATCCTTGGTCGAGAGCAGCCGGTATTCCGAGGTCTCGTGGTCGTGGATGTCAATATAGATGAAATCGTCGAGCAGCGAGCCGCCGACGCCCATGAAGAAGCCCGGATCCTTTTCCTCGTAGACCAGCCGGTCCTCGCTCTGCGGCGTGCCGAGAATATGGTGGAACACCTTCGAGGGGCGGTGGTTTTCGTCGAGCGCCGAGTAGAAGAAGCTCTTGCCATCGGGCGCCCAGACGCCGCCGCCGCCGGTATTCTCGATCACATCTGCGAGATCTTCGCCGGTCGCGAGATCGCGAACCTTCAACGTGAAGAATTCCGAGCCCTTGTCGTCATAGCCCCAGATGCCGCGGCTGTGATCGGTGGAATGGTCGAGGCCGCCGAGGCGGAAATAGCTCTTGCCGGAGGCTTCCTTGTCGCCGTCGAGCAGCACGGCGCGGATCGTCTCGTCCTTGGTGTCACCGTCGCGCGGGATGCGGAAATAGTGCGGCTGTTCGCCGCCGGTGACGAAGAACGTGCCATAGGCGAAACCGCCGTCCTTCATCGGCACCGAGCTGTCGTCTTCCTTGATGCGGCCGCGCATCTCGGAAAACAGCACCTTCTGCAGCGGCTTGGTGTCTTCCATCGCCGCGTTCATATAGGTGTTTTCGGCTTCCAGATGCTTGCGGATCTCGGGATCGAGGATCGAGGGATCCTTGAACATCGCCTGCCAGTTATCGGCGCGCAGCCAGGCGTAATCGTCTGTCCTGGTAATGCCGTGGCGCGTATCGGAAAGCGGCTTTTTGGCGGCGGCGGGCGGGTTCGGCAGGTTCTTGAAAACGGACAAATGAAAAGCTCCGGATCGGTATTGCGGTGGGGAAGAGATAGAGGTGCTGCGGGATGCAATCAAGCGCCGCGCAAGCATCGGTGGATAAGCTCCTGCTAAATCGAAGTCTTCCTCACGTTGCCTTGATGTCACCACATTGTTTAAGAAAGTCCGCTACCATCGCGCGGGACCTGCGCTTGGCCAGACGGAGATGACGGGGGCGTCTGGCGGAGACTGGTTCCGGATTGAGCAGATAGAGGGATTATTCCTAAATGCCGAAATGCCTGGTCCTGTCCGTATCGCTTCTCAGCCTTGCCTCGTCCGCCTTCGCCGTCGATCCCGCCATCAAGAAGCAGCTTGAAAAGCTCGATCCCGCGACCCGCCTCGAACAGAGCTGCGATACCGAGGCGATGAGCCGCATCAACAGCGACAAGACCGGCTTCAAGCCGGACAAGGTGATCGCCTACACCTTCAAGGACCCGGTCCCCAGCGACGACCGCCTCGTCGCCCCCGGCGCCGTCTTCCGCAGCAAGGGCGATTGGTACCATCTCTCCTATACCTGCATCACCGGTCCGCAGCACATCAATGTCCGCGAGCTCGAATACCAGATCGGCGAAAAAGTGCCGAAGGATACCTGGACCAAATATTACCTCTACGATTGAGGCAATCGGCCTATCGGCCTGATATCACGGGTCATGCAAGCTTCGGCGGCACCTTGCCCTGATCGATGATCGCCATGTCGGCGATCTCCCTGAGCGTCGTCGCCGCGTAGCGCGCCAAAAGCTCTTTCTCGGCCGCCGCATGCGCCATCTGCAGCACCGAATTCGAGGCGCGCTCGACAGGGCAGGAGGGGTGATCGCGCGAAAGCGGCGCCGGCAGGATCGCTCCCTCGTTCAGCGCCCGCTGCACATCCAGCACCGTCACCTCATCCAGCGTCCGCACGAGCTTCCAGCCGCCGCCGCGCCCGCCTTCCGATGCCACGATCCCATGTTCGCGCAGCGCTCCCAGCGTCCGGCGCACGACGACGGGATTGGTGTTCAGCATCTGGCTGATCCGTTCCGACGTCTCCCTGCCGCCGAGCAGGCCCATATGCACCAGCACATGCAGCATCCGGGAAAGCCGGCCATCGGTCTTCATCGCGAACCTTTCCGCAACAATTATTGTTACGCTATCTTGACGGCGCCGCCTATCTGTAACAGATATTGTTACGGATAAAAGGAGCACCCATGCTGCGCCGCCAGTTTCTACTCGCCGCACCGGCCTTGGTTATCTCAGTTTCCGGCGCCAAGGCAACAAATCAGGAGCCCATCATGAATGAGACAGTCATCGAGACGAGAACGATCAGGACGGGTATCCTGGAGGCGGGCTCCGGGCCGCTCGTGCTGCTCTGCCACGGCTTTCCGGAAACCAGACAAGCCTGGCGCCATCAGGTCGCCGCCCTCGCTAGGGCTGGCTATCGCGTCGTGGCGCCGGATATGCGTGGCTACGGCAAGACGGCGGCGCCCGAACGCGTCGATCAATACACCGTCTTCCACGCCGTCGGCGATCTCATCGCGCTGATGGATGCGCTCGGCGAGGAGAAGGCGGTGATCGCCGGTCACGACTGGGGCGCGACGATCGCCTGGCAGGCCGCCCTCCTGCGGCCCGACAGGTTCAAGGCCGTCATTGCGCTGAGCGTGCCGATGATGGGCCTGCCGCCGGTGCCGCCCTCGAAGATCTTTCCGCAGAATGACGAGGCGCTGTTCTACACGCTCTATTTCCAGGAGCCGGGTCTTGCCGAAGCGGAGTTCGCGCGCGACCCTGCGCTGACGCTGCGCAGGATCCTTCATGCGGCAAGCGGCGAGGCGGGTCCGAGAAAGCCCGGCGATACCACGCCCAATCCATTCTCGATGGTCAGCCGCAGCACCGGCCTGCTCGCCGCGCTGCCGGATCCCGCGGAGCTTCCCGCCTGGCTGCCCTCAGCCGATTTCGAAAGACTGGTTTCGGATTTCAAGGCGTCGGGCTTCACCGGCGGCCTCAACTATTACCGCAATCTCGACCGCAACTGGCAACTCCAGCAGGCCAATGCCGGCCAGCGCGTCGCGATCCCCGCGCTGTTCATGACCGGCGAACGAGACCCCGGCCTCGCCATCCCCGGCATGGCCGAAATCATCGCCGCCATGCCCGCGCTGGTGCCGCAGCTCCGCGGCTCTCACATCCTCCCCGGCGCCGGTCACTGGCTGCAGCAGGAACGCCCCGCCGAGGTGTCGGAGCGGATGATCGCCTTCCTCAAGCAGCTGGATGCCTGAATCTCAGGGAGAGGCGGGCGGCAGCAGGAACAGCGTCAGCCCGAAGACCGAATAGACGGCGAGCGCCAGCACGCCCACATACCAGGCGCCGCGTCCGCCATTCGAAAGCAGGCTCGCCGCCATCGTCGAGATGAAGATCATGGCGACGGCGCCCGGCCAGAATTCCAGCGACATCGGCTCGGGACCGATGAAATAGCTGAGGATGACGAGGACGGGGGCGACGAAGAGGGCGATCTGCGAGGCGCTGCCGAGCGCGATGCCGACGCTGAGATCGAGCCGGTTGGCGCGCGCCGCGGAAAAGGCCGCCGCCATCTCGGCGGCAGCGCCGACCAGCGCCACGACGATGAAGCCGACAAAGGCCGGGCTCATGCCCATGCTCTCGGCCGCCGCCTGCACCGAGCCGACGAAGACCTCGCTGATCAGCGCCACGAACAGCGTCACGACGACAAGCACGGTGATGCTGGTCGAAAGCCGCCAGCCGCCATGCTCCTCCGCCGCTTCGCCGACGCTGGCGAAAAGCTCGCGATGGGTCTTCAGCGAAAACAGCATGCCCATCGCATAGACGGCAATCAGGATGATCGCGAGACCAAGGCTGAGCTGATGCAGCGTCTCCGGCTTCTGCCCGTTATTGCCGATCAGCGACGGCACGAGCACGGCGACGGTCGCCAGAAACAACAGGCAGGCCTGGAACCGGGCGCTGACGCGATTGAACTCCTGCACATGATGCTTCAATCCACCGAGCAGGAACGAGCCGCCGAGCATGAACAGCGTATTGGTGACGATCGCGCCGGCAATCGACGCCTTGACCAGTAGATATTCGCCCGCCTGCAATGCGGCGAGCGCGATCACCAGTTCGGTGAGATTGCCGAGGGTCGCGTTCAGCAGCCCGCCGACCGCGTCACCCGTGCGCGCCGAAACCGCCTCCGTCGCCCGGCTCAGAAGTGCGGCCAGCGGCACGATCGCCAGCACCGAGAGTATGAAGAGCAGCGTATGCGCCTCGGGTGCAGCCATCTCCGTCAGGATCACCACCGGCACGAAGACGAGGAGGGCGAGCAGCGGCATGCCGCGCAGCTCGGCGATCGCGGCAGCCAGGATGCCCGAGGGCCGCGAATGTCCGCCCGTCTGCTGAACGTTCTGCACAGCCGCCTCCGCCATATTTCGAAACGTCCCACGCTACGGCGCAGGCGGCCTTCATGCATTGACCGCGATCAAGCCTCGCGATGCCGGTGGCGGATTTTCAATCTTTGCAGGGCAGGGTGATTGATCCTCTTCAATGCAGCCTCCGGCAGAGCTGCTATCGTGAAGCGAACGCCGCTCCATGCGGGCCGCATCCATCCCGGGAGGCACAGTGTTCGCCAAGCTTCTCCTCGCGACGGCGCTGATTGCCGCCACGGTCGCCATCCAGGCAATCTTCATGGCTGCCGGCCTCAGGGTCTTCCGGCGCATCGACCCGCATTATCTGACCCGCCACGCCACTTTGGCGACCGTCGTCTGGGTCAGCTACCTGCTGGTGCCGATCATCCTCGACATCTGCCTCTGGGCGCTGGTCTATTATCTCATCGGCGCGCTGCCGAGCTTCGAGGATGCCGTCTATTTCTCCACCACCACCTTCACCACCGTCGGCTACGGCGACATCGTCCTCGGCCAGGACTGGCGCCAGGTCTCGGTCTTCGAAGCGGTCAACGGCTGGATCATCTTCGGCTGGGCCACAGCCCTGATCATGGCCATCATTCAGCGGCTCTATTTCCAGGAGGATGGAGAAAAGGGCAGGGGGTGACTGCCCCTTTTCTCCTGTCCGGGAAGAACGGGTTCCTACCTATCCACCAGCACCGAGCATTTCGCATGCCGCACCACGCGGTCGGCGGTGGCGCCGATGAAATAGTTCGAGAAATCAGGGATATGCGAGGCGACGATGATCAGGTCGGCGCCGTGGGTTTCGGCGGCCACCAGAATGCCGTTGGCAGGCGGGCCGCGGCCGATCTCGATGCTGGCGGGGATGCCGGTCTTCAGCCGCAGGGTTTCCAGCCGCGCCCGGCCGTCCTTCATGGCGTTCTCGACGAGTTCGGCCGGAAGGTCGATCGCCACATAGGTCGGCACGTCCTCGACGACATTCAGCAGAATGATCTCGCCGCCTTCGTCGAGCAGCGTCGCCGCCTTGCGCAGCGATTTCTCGCCGCGGTCGATACTGCCGATTTCGATGGGAACGAGGATTTTCTTGTACATGATCTGCTCCGGTATGAACTGCATCCACTCTACCGGAGGATAGATAAGGCGCTTTGATACGGATCAAGCGGCGGCGCCCGCCGCGTCAACAGATGCTGAACGATTTATCCGCAAAAACCCGCCTTCTGCGAACAATCGGAATGCGCCATATAGGATGCAAGTACAGCGGCCGAGGGGACCATGAGATCATGAACCGGCGAACATTCCTCGAGCTTGCCACAGGCGGCGCCTTCGCCGCCACCGCCGGTACACCTTCGCAACTGATGGCGGGAGAGAGACCGATGACATCTGAGACTTCCTACGCGCTGACGCGCCCTGCCCATGTCGGCCATTCGCATCTGGTCGTGAAGGATCTGGCGGCCGTTTCCGGCTTCTACCAGTCGATGCTCGGCCTGAAGGTGATCGAAAAGACCGCGAGCGGCGAGGTGCTCGGCGTCGCCGACCTGCCGCTTCTGACGCTGACGACCAACAGCAACGCGCAGACCGCGCCGCGCAACGCCGCCGGCCTGTTCCACACCGCCTTCCTGATGCCTGACCGAACCGAGCTTGCCCGCTGGCTGCGCCATGCCGCGCATAACAATGTCGTGCTCGACGGCGCGTCCGACCATCTCGTCAGCGAGGCGATCTACCTCTCCGACCCCGAAGGCAACGGCATCGAGATCTATGCCGACCGCCCGCACGACGTCTGGAAATTCCATCAGGACGGCCAGGTGGAAATGGCCACCAACCGCCTCGACCTCCAGGCGCTCTATGAGAGCGCCCCTGATGATCGCTGGAACGGCATGGCCGATGGCACGGCGATCGGCCATATCCATCTGCAGGTCGGCAACATACCCGAAGCCGACGCCTTCTACCGCGACGTCCTCGGCCTGAAGATCATGGCCCGCTATCCCGGCGCCAGCTTCTTCGCCACCGGCGGCTACCACCACCACGTCGCCGCCAACATCTGGAACAGCCGCGGCGCCGGCACTCGCAGCGACAGCATGACCGGCCTTGCCGACTACTCGCTGCACTTCAACGACAAAACCGCCCTCGACACCGCCAAGACCGCTCTCGACAAGCTCGAGATCAAGACCGAAGCCCGCGACGGCGGCGTGTTCCTGAGGGACCCCTGGGGGATCGGCCTGACGCTGACGGCGTGAGCGCCTCGCACCTTGCCTTCAGAACTGAAGGGTCCGGCGCAGGATCGAGATCGTCTCGGCAACCGGCGGACCCTTGATCGGCGGCGGGTCTTTGCGCTCGCAGAACTCGCGCCAGACGAAAAGCGTCAGCTCCGCGCCATCGGTCGGCGTCTCCCCCGGCCCATCCGCGAAGCACTCGAGCACCCGGTAGCGCGCGTCGCTCCAGAAGAGCTCCTCGACCCAGCCATAGATCGGGATGGCATGAAAATGGATCGGATAGCCCGGCGAATGCCCGTAGCGGCCGATATAGACCCGCTCGGCGCCGAGGACATCGCTCAACGCTCGCTGCACCTTGGCAAAAACCATCCCCATCGCACTTAGCGCGTCGGCGGATAGGTCGCTCAGACTGTTCGTATCGGCAGTCGAACTGATCATCAGATAGCCAGGCAAGGCCGAATTGATCCGGTGGTTGACGCTCCAATCGGAAGTCCCGCCGATGAGATAGTCTGAAGGGATGGGGCTGGTCATGCCTGAGCTTAGCAGGCTGTCCGTCCAGACTGAAAGCCCATCCTGACACACCTGATCCGTTGCAATTGCCGCCGATACCGCTAGCTTCCCCTTGTACCGCGCGTCTTTCGCGGTGCCGAGACGAGGAGGATGCGGGCCATGTGCCGGAATATCAAACCGCTGTTCAATTTCGATCCGCCGGCAACGGAGGCGGAGATCCATGATGCGGCGCTGCAATTCGTGCGCAAGCTGAGCGGCAGCAACAAGCCCTCGAAGCGCAACGAGGCGGCTTTCGAGCATGCTGTCCAGTCGATCGCCAGATGCGCCGCCGAATTGCTGGAGTCGCTGGAAACCTCGCAGCCGCCGCGCGACCGCGAGGAAGAAGCCGCCAAGGCGAAAGCGCGCTCGGCGCTGCGTTTCGCCTGAGGAAAGCAATGCGCCGCAAAGATCGTTCCGGGCACTGCCAAAACGCAGCATAACCATGCTTGAACGGATGCTAACGGAAGGCTAGGGATCGGCTGACACTCCTCATGCAGCAAGACCCTCTCTGATGTTTCCCTTCTCCGAAGCCGATCCTGTCAATCATTCCAGCCCCGTGCCTGAAAGCTCGGAGGTGGTCATCGTCGGCGGCGGGGTGATCGGCGTCAGCACCGCGCTCTTCCTGGCGGCGCGCAACATCCAGGTCACGCTTCTGGAAAAGGGCCGCATCGCCGCCGAGCAGTCGTCGCGCAACTGGGGCTGGATCCGCAAGCAGGGGCGCGATCCAGACGAGTTGCCGATCGTCATCGAAGCCTGCCGTCTGTGGCAGCAGCTTGCGGACGAATGCGGCGAGGATATCGGCCTCCGGCAGACCGGCGTCACCTATCTGGCCCGCACCGACAAGGACATGGCGAAGTTCGCGAAATTCATGCAGATCGCCGCCGCCCATGATGTCGATACCCGCCTTCTCGATGGCGCCGAGGTCGCCTCAAGGATCGGCGGCATGGCGCGCCGCTATGCCGGCGCGATGACGACGCCGTCGGACATGCGGGCCGAACCCTGGCTCGCCGTTCCGGCGCTGGCGCGGCTTGCGGCCCGCAAGGGTGTCAGGATCATCGAAAACTGCGCCGTCAGGGCGCTCGATACCGCTGGCGGCCGCATCACCGGCGTCTGGACCGAAAGCGGCAGAATTTCCACATCGACGGTATTGGTTGCAGGCGGCGCCTGGTCGTCGCTGTTCCTGAGGAAACACGGCGTCTCGATCCCGCAGCTCAGCGTCCGCGCCACGGTGGCCGCGACGGAACCGCTGCCGGAATTTCATGCAGGCGCGGCGATCGAGGACGACATCGCCTTCCGGCGCAGGCAGGATGGCGGCTATACGCTGGCGCCGGGCGGCAGCAATCTGCTCTTCGTCGGCCCCGATGCCTTCCGCAACGCCACCAGATATCTCCCGGCGCTGCTCGACCATCCGTTCGGCACGCGCTATCTCCCGGCCGCCCCCGCGGGCTTTCCCGACAGCTGGTCGACGCCGCGCGACTGGGCGCCCGACAGCAAGAGCCCCTTCGAGCGCATGCGCGTCCTCAATCCGGCACCCGGAGCGTCCGATCTTGCCTTGATCAGGCGCGGCTTCACCACGCTTTTCCCGCAATTCAAAGACTTGCGCCTGAAGACGAGATGGGCAGGGATGATCGATGCAATGCCCGACGTCGTGCCTGTCGTCGATCGCGTCAGCGCCATCGGCGGCCTCTTCGTCGCCACCGGCATGAGCGGCCACGGCTTCGGCATCGGCCCGGGCATCGGCCGCGTCATGTCCGATCTGATCCAGGGCAACGACACCGGCCACAGGCTCGACCGCTTCCGCTTCGCGCGCTTCTCCGACGGCAGCCCGATAAGGCTTGGCCCGGCAATCTGATCAGAGCTCCATGACCATCTCGTGCCAGGCCATGCCGCCGTGATCGGAGGCGGACGGTCTGGTGTAGCGATAGCCCATCCTGGCATAGAGCGGCACATGCGTCTCCTTGCACATCAGGTGGATGGTCTTCTTGCCCATCGCCTTCATCCGCGCGATGAAATGCTGCATCAGAAGCTTCGAATAGCCCTTGCCCTGTTCGGCGGGGTCGACGACCACGGACATGATGACGGCGTTGGGCGCCGCGGGATCATGCCCGACCAGCTCCTTGAACGCCTCGTCCGACATGACGACCTCGAAGGCGCAGCCGCTATTGATGAAACCGGCGATCTTGCCGTCCGCTTCGAGAATGACGAAGCCCTCGGGATAGAGCGCGATCCGCGTCGCGATCTTCTCCAGCGTCGCGGCCTCGTCGCCCTCATAGGCCGACGTTTCGATCTCGAAGCATCGCGCTGCATCGGCAGGGGTGGGCTGGCGGAAGGAGATTTCAGTGGGCATCGCGGCATCCATGTTTGACTGCCGCAGCCCTATCATGCGCGGATCGCCCCGTCAGCCTATTCCGCCGCCACGGCCATGGCCCGCGTATCGTTCCGGTAGAATTTCGGCGCCCGGCCGGTGACGCGCTTGAAGGCGTTGGAGAAGGCGCTTTCGGAGGTGTAGCCGAGCGTGCGGGCGAGCGTCGCCACCTGCACGTCGTCTTCGCGCAGCGAGCGCTCGGCAAGCCGCATGCGCCATTCCGTCAGATAGGCGAGCGGGGCGATGCCGGCGACCTGCTTGAAATAGACGGCGAAGGTGGTGCGCGACATGGCGGCGGCGGCCGCGAGTTCTTCCAGCTGCCAGGCGCGGCCGGGCTCGGCATGCATCAGCCGAAGCGCCGGCGCGATGCGGCGGTCGCTGACGGCGCGCAGCAGGCCGGCGGAGAGCGAACCGGCATGATCGAGATGGGCGCGCAGCAGCTGCACGAACAGCAGTTGCGCCAGCTGCGCCGAGGCGACCGAACCGCCCGGCAGATCCGCCGTCTGTTCCGAAACGATCTGCGCCACCACCCATTGCAGCACGGCCGCCTGCGGCGACCCGGCCTTCGCATGGATGAAGGGCGGCATGACGTCGGTCAGCAGCGCGCCGCGCTCCGGATCGAGTCCGGCATGGCCGCCCATGACCTCGACGTCAGTCTCTTCGGTGATCTGCTTGACGCGGCCCTCGAAGGTGGCAAACAGCGGCTTTGCCTCGACCGGCGTGAGCGACAGATCGGTCGAGAGAACGAAATCGCGGGTGGTGACAAGGAAGGTATCGCCGGCTTCCAGCCGCACCGGCCCGGCACCGCCCTCGACATCCAGCCAGCAGCTGCCCTTCAGCAGCGCATAGAACTTGATCTGCTGCGGCCGAAACTGCAGCGACCAGGCGCCGCCGATCTTGAAGCCGCCGGAGATGACGGATTGCGCATTGGTGAGCGTCAGCAGGTCGGAAAAGGGATCGTTCGACATTCTCGAATTTTCGCGCATGTAATCGGAATTTACAAGTATTTGAAATTCGGCCGTCCGGGCGCAGTCTCCAGGCGCAATCACGAATGGAGAATGCATCATGAGCCTCAAGAAGCGCAAACTCGGCAGCCAGGGTCTGGAAGTCTCGGAAATCGGCCTCGGCTGCATGCCGATGAGCCAGTCCTATGGCCCGGCCGATCAGGACGAGGCGATCCGCGCGCTGCACCGGTCGATCGATCTCGGCTGCACCTTCTTCGACACCGCCGAAGTCTACGGACCGCACACCAACGAAGACCTGCTCGGCCGCGCCTTCAAGGGCCGTCGCAGCGAGGTGACCATCGCCACCAAGTTCGGCTTCAAGATCGTCGACGGCAAGCAGGTGCCCGGCGAAGTGACCAGCCATCCAGATAATATCCGCAAGGCGGTCGACGGTTCGCTGAAGCGGCTGCAGATCGATCATATCGATCTCCTCTACCAGCACCGCGTCGACCGCACCGTGCCGATCGAGGATGTGGCGGGCACCGTTGGCGAGCTCGTGAAAGAAGGCAAGGTCAAGTATTTCGGCCTCTCGGAAGCCGGTATCGCCAATATCCGCAAGGCCCACGCGGTCTTCCCGGTGACGGCGCTGCAGAGCGAATATTCGCTGTGGGAGCGCAATCTCGAACCGGAGATCATCCCGGTGCTGCGCGAACTCGGCATCGGCCTGGTGCCCTTCTCGCCGCTCGGCCGCGGTTTTCTCACCGGCAAGGTGATGCGCGCCGAGGAATATCCGGAAAACGATCACCGCCATAACGACCCGCGCTACCAGGGCGAAAACTTCGACGAAAACGTCAAGGCCGCCGAAGTGGTCCACGCGATCGCCCGCGACAAGCGGGCGACCCCGGCGCAGATCGCGCTCGCCTGGCTGCTGCACAAGGGCGACGACGTCGTGCCGATCCCCGGCACCAAGCGCCAGAATTACCTTGAGGAAAATGTCGGCGCCGCCGCCATCGCGCTCACCGCCGCCGACATGAAGAGCCTCGACGCCGCGCTGGCACCGGAGAAGGTCTCCGGCGACCGCTACGCCTCCTGGATCATGCCGACGGTCGACCGCTAACGGAAAGGCCGGGCGCTGCGGGTTCGTCGCAGCGCTCGGCAAACAGCGTGTCGATCAGGTAGTCGACCAGCACCCGAACCTTCGGCGACAGGTGCCGGTTCGACGGCCAGATCACATGGAACTGGCCGGGGCCATCGATATGCTCGCCGAGCACGCTGCGCAGCGTCCCATCGGCAAGCGGCCGCCGCGCCAGAAAATCCGGCATGCAGCCGATGCCGAGACCGGCAAGCACGGCGCCGCGCAGCGCCTCCATATTGTTGCAGGTCATCAGGCCGGGTGGCGCCAGGGCCGCGCCGCCTGCCTCCATCAGCGGCCAGTCCTGGATCTTGCCGCTGTTTGGAAAGCGGAAGCGGATAGCGAGATGACCTGCCAGATCCTGCGGCGTCTCCGGCATGCCGTGCTTTTCGAGATAGGCTGGTGCGGCGCAGAGCAGCATCTGGAATGGCCTGAGCGCCCGCGACATCAGCCTCGAATCCTGCAAGTCGCCGCTGCGGATCGCCACGTCGACGCCTTCGTCGATCAGATCGACGATCCGGTCGTTGAAATCGAGATCGAGCTCGACTTCGGGATAGCGGCGGATGAATTCCGGCAGCACCGGCAGCAGCAGATGGTAGCTGACCAGCGGCGCGCTGAGCCGCAAGCGGCCGCGCGGCGTCGCCACCGCTGCCGCGAGCGAGGCCTGTGCATCCTCGAGATCGTCGAGCACGCGGCGGCAGCGCTCGTGGAACAGGCGGCCTTCCTCCGTCAGCCGGATGCTGCGCGTCGAGCGCTGGAAGAGGCGCACGCCAAGCTGCTTCTCCAGTGTCGTCACCGCCTTGCCGACTGCGGATGCCGAAAGGCCGAGCACGCGGCCTGCGGCAACGAAACTGCCGAGATCGGCGGTTCTGACAAAGGCCGAAAGCCCGCTCAGCTGATCCATCTCATTTCATCCATTCGAGCGAATCTTTCCATTATGCCAGGAGAGATAGCGCGCTTATCGCATGATTGAAGCGAATTTATCCTGTTTGTGTTGCCGCCGATAGACCTCCCACCTCGGCGGCACGCCCTCTCTTTCGAACAGGCGGAAACCTCATGACCAAACCTGACATGTCCAAGCGGATTCTGGCGCTCGCCGGCATCTGCTCTGCGGCGGCGGCAATGCCGCTCACCTTCACCGGCCCGGCGGTGGCGCTTCCGGCCATCGCCCATTCGCTCGGCGGCAGCCCGATCGCGCTGAACTGGGTGACCAATGCCTTCATGCTGACCTTCGGCAGCAGCCTGATGGCGGCGGGCACGCTGGCCGACACCTATGGCCGCAAGCGGCTGTTCCTCAGCGGGCTCACGGCCTTCCTGATCTTCTCCGTCATGCTCGCCTTCGCCCCCGATATCCTCTGGTTCGATATCCTGCGGGCGCTGCAGGGGCTGGGGGCAGCCGCGACCTTCTCGAGCGGCATGGCCGCATTGGCGCAGGAATTCGAGGGTAATGCGCGGATGCGGGCCTTCAGCATCGTCGGCGCCAGCTTCGGCGTCGGCCTCGCTTTCGGGCCGATCGCTTCCGGGCTGATGGCAGAGAGTTTCGGCTGGCGGTCGATCTTTGCGCTGGTCGCGGCCCTCGGCCTGATTGCCTTCGTGCTCGGCGCAAACTTCCTGCATGAAACCCGCGATCCCGATGCCGCCGGTCTCGACTGGCCGGGCGCCGCAAGCTTCACCCTGGCGCTGGCACTCCTGACCTACGGCGTGCTCCTGGCGCCGGAGCAGGGCTGGACCAGTGCGCCGGTTGCCGCGCTGCTTGCAGGTGCCGCAGCGCTTCTCGTCGCCTTCTGGCGGATCGAACGCAGCGTTCCCCGCCCGATGCTCGACCTCTCGCTGTTCCGCTATCCGCGCTTCGTCGGCGTGCAGCTGCTGGCGGCCGCACCCGCCTATGCCTTCGTGGTGCTGCTGATCCTGCTGCCGGTGCGCTTCGTCGGCATCGACGGCATGAGCGAGGTTCAGGCCGGTCAGATGATGGTCGCGCTGTCCGGGCCGCTGCTGGTGCTGCCCGTCGTCGCGGGCATGCTGACCCGCTGGTTCTCGGCAGCGGTCATCTGCAGCGGCGGCCTGCTGATTTCGGCGGGCGGTCTGTTCTGGCTGTCGGCGACGCCGTCCTCCGGTCCGGCGCTGCTGATCGCGCCGCTGATGATGATCGGCACCGGCATCAGCCTGCCCTAGGGCCTGATGGACGGGCTCGCCGTCAGCGTCGTGCCGAAGGAGCGGGCGGGCATGGCGACCGGCATCTTCAGCACCACGCGCGTTGCCGGCGAAGGCGTGGCGTTGGCTGTGGTCAGCGCCGTGCTCTCGGCCCTGATCGGCACGAGGCTCAGCGGTGATGGCGCCGCGGCCGCAGCGCAGCGGCTGGTGACCGGCGATCTTCGGGCCGCTGGCGCATTGATCCCCGGCATGACCGGCGAGGCGCTGGCCGCAACCTATGCCCAGGCCTTCAGCTCGCTGTTGGTGCTGCTTGCAGGCGTCACGGTCTTCACTGCGGTCATCGTCATCGCCTTCCTCGGCCGCCGGCCGGCGGAGACGGCAGAGGCCGCCTGCGCCAGCCCTGCGGAATAGGGCTCACGCCGCCTGCACCCGGCGCAGGCCGATGCTGGCGGCGATGGCGAGTTCGGCCAGTGCTGCGGCAAGCAGGATCGAGAGAAAGACTTCCCGGCCGAGATGGACGAGCACCCATCCGCCCACAGCCGGGAAGCCGAAGATGCCGACGAAATAGGACATCACGAACCAGGTCAGCGCCGCATGGCGATAAAGCGGCTCGGTGTTGTTGACGGCCCAGGTCTGGATCACCGAATAGACGAGACCGTAGCCGATGCCGGTCAGGATCGCCGAGACGATCTGGAAGGCCGGATGAAGGCCGACGCCGAACATGGCGGCAACGCCGAGGCACATCGAGGTCAGCAGAGCCGAGGCAAGCTGCGCCTGCGGCAGGGTCGCCAGGAAGCGGGCAAGCAGCAGCCGCGCGGCAACGACGGTGACGGCATAGACGGCGAAGAAGGTTGCGGCCGTGGCACCCGTGCCCGCCACCAGCGATGACTGGAAGGTCAGCAGGCCGGAGAAGACGCAGGCGCCGAGCGCCACCATCAGGATCGGCCGGATCGAGGCGCTGCGGGCAATGACGCCGATATCCCGAACCCAGGGGCGCAGTGCCGATACGCGCGCTCCGCCCGGCGCCATCGAGCCGAAGATCCAGAGTAGCAGCGACGCGGCAAGGCAGGCAGCGCCGACCAGCATGAAGGTCGCCTCGACCGAGAGACCGGCCTCGCTCAGCACCAGGTTGAGAATGACCGGACCGCCGCCGATACCGGCCATCTGGAAAGCGCCGAAGCGGGTGAACCAGAAGCCGCGATCGGCATCGGTGACGCGCTCGGAGAGCGCCATCGGCGCGCCGATATAAAACATTCCCCAGCCGAGCCCGATCAGGAAGCCGGAGACGAGCGGCAGGCCGAGGCCACCGCCCGCGGCAAAGGCGAGCAGCAGGAAGCCGAGCGCCACGGCGGCGCTCGCGATCGCGCTCATCCGCGCCGCATCGATCCGCCCCGAAAGCCAGCCGACCAGCGGCACGCCGGTAAAGGTCCCGGCCATGGCGGCGGCGAGCGTCAGCCCGGTATCGACATCGCTGCCGCCATGGGCGCGGTAATAGGCCGAAAACAGGAAGGTGGCGCCGTAGCCTGCCGCAGCAAGCATGGTGCCGGTGAAGAGAAAGGGTGCAGCAGACGGGCGCATGGGCATTTCCGGAGAGCGGTTGAAAGTGGTCCGATAAAAGTGAATAATCGAAGATATATCCAGAGCCACTTTGAGCCAGCCATGCAAGCCACTTCACCCCGCAAGACCAATGCCCCGAAGACCAGCGCCCGCACCCTGCGCCGCGAAAGCGCGGCCGCCGGCTTCCTGCCGGATATCGATCCGTCCTCCTCCGTTCCCGTGGTGCGCCAGCTTTATCTGCAGCTGCGCGACGGCATCGTCGCGGGCGTGCTGCAGCCGGATCACCGGCTGCCCTCGACGCGGACGGCATCATCGGAATGGTCGCTGTCGCGCGGGCTGATCGCCGAGGCCTATGAGATGCTGATCGCCGAGGGCTATGCGGAAGGGCGGCACGGCTCCGGCACCTATGTCGCCGCCGGCCTGCCGCCGATGCCATCAGGAAGCACCGGCACGCGCGAGGCGGCCGACAACAGCGCACGCCGCGGCATATCGACGGCAGCGCGGCTGGCGATGCGCACCGATCTTGCGCCGCCCGCACAGGTGGCCTTCGCCACCGGCCGGGTGATCCATGACGAGCGTACCGCCGGGCTCCTGAAGCGGCTCGCCCATCGCCATATCGATTATGCCAGCGACCGTTACCGCGATCCGCAGGGCGAGCTTTCGCTGCGCCAGGCGGTGGCAGCCCATCTTGCGGCCTCGCGCGGGGTGCGCTGCGATCCCAGCCAGATCTTCATCACTTCAGGCACGCAACAGGCGCTGGATTTCGCCATCCGCGTGCTCGTATCGCCCGGCGAAACCGTGATGATCGAGGATCCCTGCTACCCGCCGGCGCGGCTCGCCTTCCTGCTGAACGGTGCCGCGATAACCGGCCTGCCTGTCGACGGCGAAGGCCTGATCACCGGGCATCTGTCGCTCTACGACGGCCCGTCACCGGCGGCGATCTACGTCACGCCGTCACATCAATATCCTTCAGGTTCCGCCTTGCCGCTGGCCCGCCGGCTGGAGCTGCTTTCCTTCGCGCAGGCCCGCGGCAGCTGGATCATCGAGGATGATTACGACAGCGAATTCCGCTACGAGGGCCATCCGATCGCCTCGCTGCAGGGCCTCGATGCGACGCGCCGCGTCATCTATGCCGGCACTTTCAGCAAGGCGCTGCTGCCGGGCTTCCGTGTCGGCTATCTGATCGTCCCAGACGATCTCGTCGCCGCCTTCCGCGCCGTGCGCCCGATCATCGACCGCTTCCCGGCACCGCTGCACCAGCTCGTCGTCGCCGATTTCCTGAATGAGGGCTATTTCCCCGCCCATCTGCGCCGCCTGCGCGAAAGCCACCGCGCGGCCCGCGACAATCTCGCTCTCCTGTTGAAGGACCGGCTCTCCGAACACCTGATCGCCCCCGTCCCCGAACAGGGCATCCATTACACCGTCCGAAGCACGGGTACATGGACGGATGACCGGACGCTCGCCGAAGCGGCGCTGAAGGGCGGCGTGGTCGTCATCCCGGTCTCGCCGATGCATGTCTCCGCCTCCAGCGAGCCGTGCCTGCTGCTCGGCTTCTCCGGTTTGACGGCTGCCGAGGCGGATGTGGCGACCGCGCGGCTGGCGAAGGTGTTTGCGAGCGTCGCAAAATAGCGCGCAAAACGAAACAGGCGTTGACCGAAGCCAACGCCTGCATCGCGCATCCGCAGGGAGTTTTCACTCTGGAACCAGGGCGGATGCACTACTGGGATATTACTGGATGACCTGGACCACCTTGCGGGTCTGCGGCTCGACGATGACGCGCTCCTGGCCCATCACCACATAGCCGTATTTGGGGTTCTCAGGCACCGGCGTCACCACGACATCGGCGGGCAGGGCCGCCCCCACCTGGACCGGCTGCTGCACCACGACGGTCTGCTGCGGAACCGGAGCCTGCTGGACATAGGTGACGACTTCGCGCGGCGGCGGATCGATGACGCCGCCGGCAATGCCGCCGACCACAGCACCGACGCCGGCGCCGACAGGACCGCCGACGATGGCGCCCGTGGCTGCACCGCCGACCATGCCGGTGACGGCGCCGTCGGCATAGGCGGAAGCTGCGAAACACGTCATTGCTGCTGCGATAAGAACTGTTTTCATGACCAAATCTCCTTCTGTCTGGTGGGGTGGGAAAAGCCGCGGCGGCGAGTTTGTTCCGCATATCGGACTTTGGTCGGATAGGGCGCGGCGGCGGCCGGTAGAGGCGGCAGAGGTAGGACTTCGGTCCGATACCGGCACGTTTCGAAAGCCCTATCTCATCAGCAGACCTTGTGCGCGCTGGCGACCATCTATCGCACGACGAGGTTCGAGGGTTCGCCGTCGTCGCGCGTGGCGAACCCTCCTTTGATCTACCGAATGAAGGAGACGCGGATGGACAGGCTGGCACGCATCGCCGAACTCTCGGGCGAGATCAGATCGCGGCGCCTCTTCTGCGAATTCATCGAATCCGGCGGCCGGGTGATCGCATCGGAAAGCGACGGCGGCCCGTGGAAGGACGTGACCGCCGCAACCGTTGCCCGCGAGTGCCGGCGCATCGAGGCGCTGGAGCGCACGCGGCGCAGGCTGATGCCGAAGGAGCCGGCGCGTCACGACCGGGGCCGTTGAGGCGCCGGACCACGTCCTGCCGCATAGGCTGTCCACCGTCTTTCGTGGTCTCCACGCAACACCTTCGATCGCGCAGAAACCGCTGCGGAACCGAATCCGCCGCTTTGCGTTTCCGTGGCGAAGCAATGGGGTTTCCGGGGACAGATCGACATGGGCATAGCCAACGGCATCCGCAAACAGGCAAGGAAGATCGCGATCGGTGGCTCGCACAAGAGCGCCTGGGCCGAGACGCTTTCGGCAGCCACCGAACAGATGCCGCAGGCGCCGGTTCGCCGGGTCGAGAAGGACGGTCTCGATATTTCGATGGCCTGGGCGATCATCGGCATTTTCGGCATTCTCGGGCTGGCCGCCGTCTATCAGATGTCGCTGATCCTGATACCGCTGACACTGGCGATCGTCGTCGGCATGATCCTCGGCATGCTCGCCGAGAAGCTGTCGCGCATGGGCGTGCCGCGCATCACCAATGCGGTGATACTGTCGAGCTCCGTCGCGCTGGTCATCTTCCTGGTCTCCAATGCGTTGGCAGGCCCCGTGACGACGCTTCTCAATGAAGGGCCGGCCTTCATCGAGAAGACCACCGACCGGCTGATGCCCTATCTCGAAAAGATCCGCTGGCTGCACATCACCCCCGAGACCTTCCAGAGCGGCCCGATGTCGGCCGACAAGCTGCTCGAAAACACCGGCAACGTCTTGCATCTCGTCACCGCCAACCTGACGCCGGCGCTGGTGCAGGGGCTGATCTTCTTTGCCGCGCTGCTGCTCTTCCTGATCGGCCGGGTCAATCTTCGCAAGACGATCATCATGACCTTCCGCGAGCGGCCGCAGCGCCTCGCCGCAATCCGCGTCATCAGCTCGGTCGAGCAGGTGCTTGGCTTCTATTTCGCCACGGCGTCGATCATCTATGCCGGGCTCGGCGTGATCATGACGCTGATCGCCTGGGCAGGCGGGCTCTCGGCGCCGGTGCTCTGGGGCTTCTTCGCCTTTCTCTCGAGCTTCATTCCCTATCTCGGCATCACCATGATGACCTTCGCGGTCGCCGTCGCCGGTATTCTCACCCATGATGGCATCGTCATCGGCCTGCTGCCGGCCGCCTGCTTCTTCGTCGTCCACCTCTTGATGGAAAACCTGATCTTCCCGGCCGTCATGGGCCGCCGCCTGGAGATCAATCCCTTCGTCGTCTTCCTCGCCATCATCTTCTGGACCTGGATGTGGGGTGCGGTCGGCGCCATGCTGGCGCTGCCGCTGTCGCTGATCGTCATGACCATCGTCGACGAGCTGTTCCTCGAAGAGCGCGTCCAGCCGCAGCTGCCGAAGTGAGGTGACCATGGCCGATGGCGTCGAATTCAACCCTGAAAGGCAGGACGCGTTGCGCAGCGGCGCCAGCCCCTGGGGGCGCGGCGCCCGCGGCCCGGCCTACGAGCCGCTGACGCAAAGCTACAAGACCGACGCACTGGTTATCGGCGGCGGGATCACCGGTGCGCTCGCCGCCGAACACCTGACGGCCCGCGGCCTCTCGGTGATCGTCATAGACAAGGAAGAGCCGGGCCTCGGCTCGACCGCCGCCAGCACCGCCATGCTGCAATGGGAGATCGACAGCACGCTGACAGAGCTCGAGCATTATTACGGCTTCGAGCGGGCGGCGGGCATGTACAGGCGCAGCGCCGCCGCCGTCTCCGGCCTTGCCAAGCTGATCGCCGCCCATGCGCTGCCCTGCGGTTTCCAACCGCGGCAGACACTCTATCTCGCCCAGAACCACGAGGGCGCCCGCGATCTGTTCGAGGAGCGACAGCTGCGCCGCCGCGCCGGTCTGCCGGGCGTCTATCTCGAACATTGCGACCTCTTCACCCAGTTCGAGCTCGATCGCGATGCCGGCATCCTGTCGCCCGGTTCGGCCGAGGCCGATCCGCTGCTGCTCGCCTGGGGCCTGCTCGAGATCGCCATCGCACGCGGCGCCATGCCGGTACGCGCCACCGTGAAGCGGCTGCACAGCGAGGGCGGCAAGGTCACCGCCGAGCTCGACGGTCCCTTCGTCATCGAAGCCGATACCGCCGTGCTCGCCACCGGCTATTCGATGCCCGAGATCGACATGCCGAAGCTGCACAAGGTGAGCTCCAGCTTCGCGATCGCCACCGTGCCGCAGGATCCGGCAACGCTCTGGCGCGACCGGGCGCTGATCTGGGAGGACGCCCATCCCTATCTCTACCTGCGCACCACCCCCGACCACCGGATCATCGCCGGCGGCGAGGACGACGCCACCGTCGACCCCGACCTGCGCGATGCCGAGCTCGCCGGCAAGGCGATGATCATCCGCGACAAGCTGCAGCGCCTCTGGCCGCAAGCCAACACCAAAATCGCCACCGCCTGGTGCGGCACCTTCGGCGAAACCGCCGACGGCCTGCCCCTGATCGGCCCGGTCCCGCGCCTGCCCAACGTCTACGCCGCCTACGGCTACGGCGGCAACGGCATCACCTTCTCCTTCCTCGCCGCCCAGATGATCGGGGCGATGGTGGCAGGCGTTCATCGCGACTGGTTTGACGATTACGCGCTGGATCGCGACGGGCCGGGGTTCCGGAGCTTTCGGGCTGGGGAGTATGGGGTGGAGACGGTGTTGCGGTAGTTCTTCGCGTGGCGCTTCACCCGGGGCCACCCCCCTCTGCCCTGCCGGGCTACCGGCGTCGAGCCACGTGTCTCTCCGCGCTCTTCGAGCCCCCCACAAGGGGGAGATCGGCAAGGGGTGATCGCTCGCCCGGCTATTTTGGCGGACCACACCCAGCATTTGTAGGGGGCGGCGGGCCACCCAAAACTCCCTCATTCCTGTGCTTGTCACAGGAATCCAGCCACCGCGCGTCTGCGCGGTGAATGACTCATACCGATATGAAGAAGTCTCCCGCGCCCCAAGACTGGGGCGCACTGGATTCCTGTGACAAGCACAGGAATGAGGGAGGTTGGGGCGGCGCGCCCAGCCAATCTCCCCCCTTGTGGGGGGCTCGAAGAGCGCGGAGAGACACGTGGCTCGACGCCGGCAGCCCGGCAGGGCAGAGGGGGGTGCCTCAGGGCACAAAACCCTCAATTCGTCGTCTGATCATCCCCCAGATCCTAAGCATCCTGCAACCTGACAAACTCCACCCCGCGAGCCTTCAGATCGACGATCGCCTTGGCAACCCCGGCACCCGCCGCATGCGTCGGCTGGTTGATATGCGAGATCAAAACATCACCATCCCTGGCCGAGCTGATGCGTTTCTCGGTCACCGCAGCCCCGAGCAGCGATCCACCATCGCCATTCACCGAATAACCGGCGATCTTATAGCCCATGGCGCGGATCTGGGCGATTGCCGGAAGGTCGTATTTCGCCGTCGAGCCGCGGAACCAGTGGGGAGCGACAATCCCCGCCGCCAGCATCGCATCGGCGCCGCCCTGGACCTCCTGATGCACCGCCTCGGGCGAACCGGCCGCCGCAATGCCATAGATCAGCGCCGGCTTGTCGACCGCCGGAATATGGTTCTGCCCGTGGTTCTCAAGTTCGAACAAATCGGGGTTCTTCAGGAACACTGCCAGCGCCTCCGGATTGCGCTTCAGCCAGCGCGCCGTGACGAAGATCGTCGCCGGGATGCGCTCGGACACCAGCGTCGAAATGATCCGCTCATCGGCCTTGCCCATGCAGGCATCGAAGGTCAGCGCCACGCGCGGACGGCCGGGAATACCCGAGCGCACCACATGCAGCTCCGGCTCCACCAGCTTCGGCCCCTTCACCTTCGGCGCCGGCTTCGCGGCAGCGGGAGCGGCAGGCGCCGGAGCGGGAGGCTCCGCCGCAGAAGCAGCGGAAAGCGAGGCTGCAAGCAGCGCGGAAGCAAGAACAATACGGATCATGGGAGACGAGTTTCTATAATTTCGATGAAGGAATTCTATTCCGGCAGGCGAGGGATCGCGATGCGTCCTGATGCCGCTCATGAGAATGGGCTGTCTGATCTCAGCGGGGAGCCTTGGCGGGCAGCTCGTCTCCATCCTCGACCGGCAGCGAGGGCAGGCCGTCGAGAATGGCGAGCGCCGTCTCGGCATCGCCGCGATCGGCCCTCTCTTTAAGCGATCGCACAGCCCGGCGATGTCCGATGCCTTCGGCAATGAAGGAAAGCAGGATCTGGTTGATCGACACTTTCTCCTCCTCGGCAGCCGCGCGCGCCTGGTCCATCAGGTAGTTGGGAACCCGTAGCGGAAACTGTGTCATTGCCTCGTCCTTTCTTCGATCAGCCGCGCCGCATAATCGCGCGCACTCACTGCTGTGATTCCCAATCCTGCAAGTGCAGGATGGCGAAAATGCCGGTCGTCGGTAACGATGATGCCCGCTCCCGCGGCTAGCGCGCATTCGACCACGAGATCGTCCTTGGGATCATCGAGAAACGGCCGGTAGCGGAACCAGGGCGAGACCAGAACGGCTTTCGAGCAAAGCGCATCCAGAATGATCCCGACCTGTTCCGGCGTCGCGATCGGTGGATCACCCAGCAATCCCGGCCGCCCGAGCACGTCTTCATATTCCATGACCAAAGATGCCGAGAGCGCAAATCCGATCTCGCCGCGCAACATAGCGCGCAGAATGAAACCTGAAGCGCCTTCGCGCGACCGAATTCCTCTGACGACGACGTTCGAGTCCGCGACGATCATGTCAGAAGAATAATATCATATGCGATATCATTCAAGCTCTGCCCAAGCGCGAAGTTCTACCACCTAACACCTTGGTACCGGTTGCGCCGATACCCATTCGATGCCAGCATTGGCACCAACAGAAACGGGTGTGCGCAATGACCGAGTTCAACGGGATCCGCTGGGCTTATGACAAATACGAGTTGATCGCTGACGGCATCGTTCATGGTGTCGGGCTGGCGCTGGCGCTGGTCGGCGCCACGGTGCTGATCTTCTATGCCACCGTATGGAGTTCGCATGGCGAGCTGGCCGCGGCCTGGGTCTATGGCATCGGGCTCGTCATGACGATCGGCATTTCCTTCACCTACAATGCCTGGCCGGTTTCGCGCACCAAATGGTTCCTGCGGCGGCTCGATCATTCCTCGATCTTCATCCTGATCGCCGCAACCTACACGCCCTTCCTGGAGCGCGGGTCGGATGATCCGCTGCTGTTTTCGATGCTGATCGGCATCTGGGTCGTGGCGATCGTCGGCATTCTGCTGAAATGCGTCTTTCCCGGGCGCTACGACAAGCTGGCGATCCTGCTCTATCTCGCTATGGGCTGGAGCGGCGTGCTGGTCGCCGAGCCCGTCGCCTCGCGCATTCCCTTCGCCTCGATGCTGCTGATCGTCATCGGCGGCCTCATCTATTCGGCGGGCGTCATCTTCCATGTCTGGGAGAAGCTGCGCTTCCAGAACGCCATCTGGCACGGCTTCGTCGTCGCCGCCGCCGCCGTGCATTACTCGGCGGTGCTGACCTGCTTCAGCATGAGCGCGCTCTAGTCAGCGGCAGTGCGGCGGTCCCGAGAGCGTCTTGACGAGATGCGCGACGACGGGATCGTAGAGCTTCGCATCGGCCTTCGGATAATCCAGCACGAAATAGCCGCCGGCACCCTGGCAGAGCGACACCGCGCGCACATAGAGAATGCGGTCCTTGCGCGTGCCGGAATAGCTGGCCCAGCCCTTGGCCGATTTGTCGTAGGAGATCGCCCAGCCGGCATCCTTGTCGGATTGCTTGCGCTTGGCGGTATCGGCGGCGAAATTCTCTTCGGTGAGATTGGCGCCGAAGACCAGAAGCTTCGCCTTGCCGTCCTTCGATTGCAGCGTCATGCCGTCGCCATTGTCGGCCGCGCTGACGGTGGCGAAATCGCCCGGCAAGTCGATGACATAGCCGAAGCGCGGATTGGCATAGGGCTTCCAGTCGGCGGCCAGCGCAGGCGAGGCGGCAAGAAGCAGCAGCAGAGCAAGGGACAGGCGCATCGGATCCTCCGGTCAGGCGCCGGAAACTAGCGCAAACCGCGCCGCCGGTCGCGGCAAATCTATCGGGTTTACATCGCCTGGGCGCCAGCGTATCGCTGCCCTATATTTTGCCGAAATGGAAGAAGACATGACCGACGCCGTCACCATCCGCGACGCCACCGAAGCCGACCTTGCCGCGATCCGCGATATCTACAACCACGCCGTCGAGCACACGACGGCGATCTGGAACGAGACCGTCGTCGATCTCGACAACCGGGTCGAGTGGTTCAGGGCGCGGCAGGCGAGGGGCTTTCCGGTTCTGGTCGCCGAGCGCAATGGCGCCATCGCCGGCTACGCCTCCTATGGCGACTGGCGCGCCTTCGACGGCTTCCGCCACACGGTCGAGCATTCCGTCTATGTCGAGAAGGATAATCAGGGCGCCGGTATCGGCAAGCTGCTGATGCAGGCGCTGATCAAGCGCGCCGGCGAAAACGGCATCCATGTCATGATCGCCGGCATCGAGGCCAACAATGCGGCGTCGATCGCCCTTCACGAAAAGCTCGGCTTCCGCAATGGCGGCACCTTCTTCGAAGTCGGCAAGAAGTTCGGCCGCTGGCTGGACCTGACCTTCATGGAACTGAGGGTACCGAATTGACCCTCGTCGTCCTCACAGGCGCCTCGGGCGCAGGCAAGACCGCGATCTCCGATCTGATCGCCGCCGAGCATGGCGCGGACATCGACATCCGCTTCTTCGATTCGATCGGCGTGCCGCCCGTCGAGGAAATGAACGCGCTGTTCGGCTCGCCGGCCGGCTGGCAGCAGGCGATGACGGCTGAATGGATGGCGCGGCTCGCCGGAACCATGCAGCCCGGCCGCCCCGTCCTGTTCGAGGGCCAGATGCGCATCGGCTTCGTCGTCGATGCCGCCGCCGCCATGGGCCTTGCCTGCCACATCATCCTCGTCGATTGCGACGACGCGACCCGGCGCCACCGCCTGACCTCCGATCGCAACCAGCCCGAACTCGCCAATGACGACATGATGAACTGGGCAGCCTTCCTGCGCCGCGAGGCCACAAATGCGGGCTGCGAAATCCTCGATACGTCGAACCTGCCGATCGCCGAGGCCGCGGCGATCGTTCTCCAGCGCTTGCGCGGCAGCTGAGCTTTTACCGTCCCGCCTCGAACACCATCGCATGCCCGTTGATGCAGTAGCGCAGCCCTGTCGGCGGTGGTCCGTCGGGGAAGACGTGGCCGAGATGGGCGTCGCAATTGGCGCAGCGGATCTCGGTGCGCACCATGCCATAGGTGGTGTCGCGGTGCTCGGTGATCGCCTCGGGCGATACGGCCTCGAAATAGCTCGGCCAGCCGCACCCGGCATCGAATTTGGTATCGGAGCGGAACAGCGGCTCGTTGCAGCAGACGCAGCTGTAGAGCCCCGTCTCGAAACTATCCCAATAAGGCCCGGTAAAGGCCCGCTCGGTGCCGTGATGGCGGGTGATGCGGTATTGCTCGGGTGTCAGCTGAGCTTTCCACTCGTCATCGGTCCTGTGAAACTTCGCAATGTCGATATCGGGCATGGGGGCTTGCTCCTTCGGCGCCAAAGAAGACAGATTTTCCGACGCCGCGAATGTGGAGCGGAAATTGGGCGGTATCAAGAGTGATGCGTCTATAGCCTGAAAGCTTTAGTCCGTTTTGCCGGTTTGCGGGCGTTGGCGCTTCTCCGGTATTCTCGTCTGAACGGGGAGTGCCAGGGGGGACTTCGACGTGCTGACTATCCTCGCTTTCGCAGTCTACGCCGCCATCTCGGCCGCCTGTTTTCTGATCACCTTTCTGGAGGGCTGGGCGGAGCATGATCGCTATACGCCCTCCCGAATTGCCGGTCTTGCCGCCTGCATCGTCTGGCCGCTGATCCTCCTCGCGCCATTGGTGCATGCCGCGCTCGGCCCGCGCTTTGCCTGTGCACCCATCCCGAAAAGGCTTGAGGCCCGGCGCCGATTGACCTAGGTCTTGGAAACGCATCCGGTTTTCCGGATTTCCGAGGGGTTTCCATCAAGGAGAGCATATGGCCGGTGTCACGGGTCTGACATTTCTTGCCCTGTGCCTGCCGTTCATCGGCGCCCTTGCCGCACCCTTTGCCGTCAGGTTGTTCGGCGCCAATGCCGCCTGGCTTCTGGCGCTGTTCCCGCTGCTCTCTTTCCTGCATTTCCTCGGCTTCCTGCCGGAGATCGCTGCCGGTGAAGTCGCGACCGGCGGCTATGTCTGGGTGCCCAGCTACAATCTCAGCTTCTCCTGGTTTCTCGATGGCCTGTCGCTCACCTTCGCGCTGCTGATCACCGGCATCGGTACGCTGATCGTGCTCTATGCCGGGGGCTACCTGAAGGGGCACCGGGATCACGGCCGCTTCTTCTCCTTCATCTTCCTGTTCATGGGCTCGATGCTGGGGCTGGTCGTGTCCGACAGTTTCCTGATGCTCTTCATCTTCTGGGAGCTGACCTCGATCACCTCCTTCCTGCTGATCGGCTTCGACCACGAGCGCGAGGCGGCGCGAAGGGCAGCCCTGCAGGCGCTCGTCGTCACCGGCGGCGGCGGGCTCTGCCTGCTCGCCGGCCTGCTGTTCATCTGGAACATAACGGGCGTCACCCAGCTGTCGCTGATCATGGAAGCGGGCGATCTGATGCGCGAGAGCCCGTTCTATCTGGCCACACTGCTCCTCGTCCTCGGCGGCGCCTTCACCAAGTCGGCGCAGTTTCCGTTTCACTTCTGGCTGCCGAACGCCATGGAAGCGCCGACGCCGGTTTCGGCCTATCTGCATTCGGCAACCATGGTGAAGGCAGGCGTCTATCTGCTCTTGCGCCTGCATCCGCTGCTCGGCGAAACGCCCGCCTGGGAAATCCTGCTGCCCTTCTTCGGCGGCATGACGCTGGCAACCGGTGCCGCGCTCGCCATCCGCCAGACCGATCTGAAGCTGAAGCTCGCCTATACGACCGTCTCCTCGCTCGGCCTGCTGGTGCTGCTCACCGGCTTCGGCTCGGAATATGCCATCGAGGCGGCGGTGCTCTATCTCGTCGCCCATTCGCTCTTCAAGGGCGCGCTCTTCATGGTCGCGGGCATTCTCGATCATGAGACCGGCACGCGCGATATCACCCGGCTGAGCGGCCTTGCCGCCGCCATGCCGCTGACCTGCGCCGCCGCCCTTGCCGCCGCCTTCTCGATGGCCGGCCTGCCGCCCTTCTTCGGCTTCTTAGCCAAGGAGGAGATCTATGCGGCGCTGGCGATCGGCGACCTGCGCTCGATCGTCTTCACATCGGTCGCCGTCTTCGGCAACGCGCTGATGTTCGCGATCGCCTTCGCCGTCGGCCTGAAGCCTTTCATCGGTAAACGCTCGCAAACCCCGAAGCCGCCGCATGAGGCGCCCGTTCTCCTGTGGATCGGCCCGGCTCTGCTCGCATTGCTCGGCTTCGTCGCCGCCATCTTCTCCGCCTCCGCCCACCGCTATATCTCGACGCCGATGGCCTCGGCCGTCGAGCACAGGCCGGTCGAGATCACCATTTCGCTGATGCCGCATGTCGGCGTGCCGCTGCTGCTGTCGGTGCTGACCATCGCGCTCGGCATCGCCATCTATTTCCAGCTCGACCGCAGCCGCCGTCTCGCCGATGCCTTCTTCCGCGCTGCCGGTCCCGGCCCGGATACGGGTTTCGACATCTTCATCTCCGGCCTCGTGCGCCTGGCGCACCGCGTCACCGGCATCCTGCAGCCCGGGCGTCTGGAAATCTATGTGACGGCGACCTTCATCCTGCTTGCCGCCATCCTGCTCGTGCCGCTCTATCTCTATGGCGAACTGCCCACCGGCATCGCCTGGCCGGATCATGTCCGGTTGCATGAATGGGCGGTGCTGTTGCTGGCGGTGATCGGCCTTGCCGCCGTGCTGACCGCCCGCGACCGGCTGACGGCGATTGCCGCGCTCGGCATCCAGGGCCTCTCGGTCGCACTGATCTTCCTGATGTTCGGCGCCCCGGATCTCGCCTTCACGCAGTTCATGGTCGAGACGCTCGCGGTCGTCATTCTCGCCCTCGTCATGACGCGGCTGCGCCTTTCGCCCACCGACCGGCGCCCGCGCGGTCAGCGGCTCCTCGATGCCACGATCGCGCTCGCCTGCGGCCTCGGCCTAACGCTGCTCCTGCTCCGCGCCACCTCCGGCCGCTTCGACACGGCGCTCTCGGATTTCTTCAACACCTATTCGAAGACCATCGCCCACGGCACCAATGTGGTGAACGTCATCATCGTCGACTTCCGCGGCACCGACACGCTGGGCGAAATCGCCGTCGTCGCCATCGCCGCCCTGGCCATCATCGCCCTCATCCGCATGCGCGCCGGCAGCGAACGCAAACTGGCGCCGCCGGATCCGAAACAACCGGGGAGGGGGACGTGATGGTGGCTCAAGCTTTTCCCTTCTCCCCTCGGGGAGAAGGTGGCCCGAAGGGCCGGATGAGGGGGCCGCACGGCAAAACCGTTACAACCCCTCCTGACCACTTCGAGCCAGCAGCCCCCTCATCCGCCCTGCCGGGCACCTACCGGGGTCGAGCCGCCGGTCTCGCCCCGTCCTTCGGACCCCCGTTGGGGAGAAGGGAAGAAAAGAGGGAAGCCCGCCCATGAACACGCTGATCTTCCGCACCATCGCCCCGTTCCTCACGGCCCTGATGCTGCTTTTTTCGGTCTTCATCCTGCTGCGCGGCCATAACGAGCCGGGCGGCGGCTTCATCGGCGGGTTGATCGCGGCCTCGGCGCTCGCGATCTACGGCATCGCCAATGGCGTTCCCGCCGTGCGCCGCGCCATCCGGTTCCACCCGCTCGCCATCGCCGGAACAGGGCTCTTAATGTCGTCGGTTGCCGGCCTGATTTCCATCTTCGCCGGCGTGCCCTTCATGACCGGGCTCTGGATCTATCCTGTGATCCTCGGCGTCGAGGTGCCGCTCTCTTCGGTGATGCTGTTCGATTTCGGCGTCTATTTCGTCGTGCTCGGCGCCATCACCGCCATTGCCCTGACGCTTGAGGAAAGGGAGGTGGAATGATGGAGCCGTTGCTTGCCATTCTCTCCGGGCTGTTCTTCACCGCCGCCATCTATCTGATGCTGTCGAAATTCTCGATCCGCATCATGCTGGGGATCGCCATCCTCGGAAACGGCGTCAACCTGCTGCTGTTCACCGCTGGCCGCCTGACCCGCGAAGTGCCGCCGATCATCCCCGCCGGTCTCGACACGCTGCCGCAGGGCGCTGCCAATCCGCTGCCGCAGGCCCTGATCCTGACGGCGATCGTCATCTCCTTCTCTTTCCTCGCCTTCCTGCTGGTGCTGACCTACCGCGCCTACCAGGACATCGGCACCGACAATACCGACGAGATGCGGCTTGCCGAGCCGCGTGACGAGCCGGTTCCGCCGGTGGGGTATTGATGATGGGGGTTGTGTGCATCGAAGTCCCTCTCTGCCCTGCCGGGCATCTCCCCCACAAGGGGGGAGAAGACTCGTGGCGGGCTCACCACTCCCTTATCAAGCAGGGCGGCGGCTTCACGCTTCCGGATGACTGCCGGGCGAGCGGACGCGCCCAGCGTTTCTCCCCCCTCGTGGGGGAGATGCCCGGCAGGGCAGAGAGGGCCTTTTTCCAGGCCACAACGCCGCGAGAGGCGCGCTGATGGCGACGCCCACCACTGCAATCGACCTCTCCACCGCCATGCTCACCGCCCCCGTTCCGGCGGGCCACTGGCTGGTCATCCTCCCTGTCGCGCTCTGCATCGTCCTCGGCGCCCTGCTGCTGACGCTGCGCGCCCATGTCCGCCTCCACGCCCCGATCGCCGTCACCGGCCTCGCGGCCCTCGTCGTTATCGACGCGCTGCTGCTGCAGAAGGTCATCGCCGAAGGGCCGGTCACCATGGTCATGGGCCGCTGGCTGCCGCCCTTCGGCATTGCCTTCACCGCCGATCTCTTTGGGGCGCTGATGGCGCTTGCGGCCGCGATCGCAGCACTGGCTGGCAGCCTCTATGCGCTTGCCGATACCGATGCCGGGCATCGCCGTTTCGGCTTCTTCCCGCTGCTGCTTCTCCTGATGGCCGGTGTCAGCGGCGCCTTCCTCACGGGAGACGTCTTCAATCTCTATGTCTGGTTCGAGGTGCTCTTGATCTCGTCCTTCGGCCTGCTGATCCTCGGCTCCGAGCGCCGGCAGATCGACGGCGCGATGAAATATGCGGTGCTGAACCTGATCGCCACGACGCTGTTCCTGACGGCCGTCGGCTATCTCTACGCCATCTTCGGCACGCTCAACATGGCCGACGTGGCGCAGAAGGCGGCAGGTCTTCGCGACAGCGCGCCGCTGGTGACGCTCGCCGCTCTCTTCCTCTTCGCCTTCGCCATGAAGGCCGCCGCCTTCCCGGTGAATTTCTGGCTACCCGCCTCCTATCACACACCGCGCATCGTCGTTTCAGCGCTGTTCGCCGGTCTGCTCACCAAGGTCGGCATCTACGCGCTGATCCGCGTCATGGTCATGCTGATGCCGGTCGAGCGTGAGGAGCTCAGCCTGCTGATCGCCGTGCTCGGCGCCGCAACGACGCTCGCCGGTGCGCTCGGCGCGCTGGCGCAGACCGATATCCGCCGCCTGCTCGGCTATGTCGTGATTTCAGGCATCGGCAACATGCTGGTCGGCATATCGATCGGCACACCGGGCGGCGTCAGCGGCGCGATCTTCTATGCGCTGCATTCGATCGTGCTGATGGTGGCGCTCTATTTCGCCGCCGGCATTGCCGGGCGTCTTGGCGGCAGCTTCTCGTTGGCGTCGCTCGGCGGCCTTTACCGGGCGCGCGGTTGGTTTGCCGCCGTCTCACTCATCCTGTTCTTTGCCGCCTCCGGCCTGCCGCCGTTTTCCGGCTTCTGGCCGAAGCTGATGCTGGTCAAGGCCTCGCTCGATGTCGGCGCCTGGTGGCTGGCGGCATCGCTGCTGGTCGGTGGCTTCCTCACCACCATCTGCTTCGGCCGCGTCTTCCTGCTCGCCTATTGGCGCCCGGCCGGCGAGGCGGCCGCACCCGCCGCAATCGGCTGGACCATGACCGTGCCGCTGCTGCTCCTGACCGCGCTCGTCGTCGCCTTCGGCATCCTGCCGGAACAGCTCCTGTCGCTGACGCAATCGGCGGCCGAAAGCCTCGCCGATCCCTCCGCCTATATCCACTCCGTCTTCCCCGGAGGCGTGCCATGATCGCCTTCCTCTTCAATCTGCTGCTCGCCATCGCCTGGGCCGCCGTCTCCGGCAGTGCCTCGCCGCACAATCTGCTGCTCGGCTTCGTGCTCGGCGCCATCGCGCTCGAGATTGTGCGCCAGTCGATCGGCCGCGGCGCCTATGTCTTCCGCGCCGGCCGCATCCTGTCTCTGGCACTGCTCTTCCTGAAGGAGCTGGCGCTCTCGGCCTGGACGGTGGCGCTCACCGTCCTCAAGCCGCGGATGGATATCAAGCCCGGCATCTTCGCCTTTCCGCTCACCGTCGACCGCGATTTCGAGATCACGCTGCTCGCCAATCTCATCACGCTGACGCCTGGCACGCTTTCCGTCGATGTCAGCGACGACCGCCGCACGCTCTATGTCCACGCGCTCGACTGCTCCAACCCGCAGGCCGCCCGCAAGGCGATCGCCGAGGGCTTCGAGCGCAAGATCATGGAGGCCTTCCGTTGATGGAACCGTCAGCCATCGTCGCGCTCGCCGCCAATATCGCGCTCGCCGTCCTCGGCCTTGCCCTGCTCTTGACCGCCTGGCGCATCATCGCCGGGCCGACGCTATCGGACCGGGTTGTCGGCCTGGATATGCTGACCGGCATCGCCATCGGCTTCATCGCCGTCGTCGCGGTCAAGACCGGCTTCACGCTCTATATCGACATCGCCATCTCGCTCGGCCTCGTCGGTTTCCTGGCCACCGTCGCCTTCGCCCGCTTCGTGCTGTCGCGCGGCGAGCAGCAGGCGCCGTCCGCTGTCAAAAAGTCCAAGCCCAAGGGCAAGCCGAAGCGCAAGACCGCCAAGCCGGGGAGGGCTGGCTGATGGAATATGCGATCGCGATCCTCGTCTCGCTTCTGATGCTCGGCGGCGCCTTTTTTGCGCTCGCTGCGGCGATCGGCGTGCTGCGTCTGCCCGATCTCTATTCGCGCATGCACGCGGCGTCCAAGGCTGGCACAGTCGGTTCCGGACTGCTGCTTCTGGCGGCCGGCACCTATTCCGGGGAATTTGCAATCTTTGCGCGAGCGCTAGCCGGCATCGTCTTCCTTCTACTGACCGCTCCGGTTGCCGCGCACCTCCTGGCGAAGGCCGCGCATGCGACCGGGCACAGATTGTGGGACGGTTCCGTACGTGATGAGATGCGCAAACGATGAGAGTATAAAATACAGGGCGTTAAGCAGTTTTACGCAAATTTTGCCTTCGCTTATGGACTAAAGTCGGGTGCTTGCTTGCAAAATCTTAATGTGCGTCGATTTTTTACGTAGAAATCACGCAAATAAGAATTGGACTTTCGGTAAAACGATGATAATTGAATTGCAAGTAGAGTTCTGATTTCGAATTAGAATCGTTTCGCTTTTCCATCCTTAACATTGATATCCAATGTCTAATTAGGGCTGCGGTCGAAGAGTGCGACGGTATGATTCGGATTCAGGCAGTATTGGGACAGAATTCGGCGGCAAGAATCTAGGGGTGGATTCGCGTTTTAGGACATGCTGCCTTAGGCTGGACTTCTGCTGTTAGCCTCTACGAAGGCGATCTTTTTGCTTCTCGAAGCATAGATCATCCATGCATGCGAACAGGAGAAACAAAATATGACGGATACCGCGACCGGCACTGGGCCGGAATTGCTGGTAGAGCTGACGGCCGATATCGTAGCGGCCTATGTCAGCAATCATGTAGTCCCGGTCACCGACTTGGCCAATCTGATTTCCGACGTGCATTCCGCCCTTAGCAACACGTCCGTGCCTCAACCCGCCGCAGCGATCGTAGAAAAGCAGAAGCCTGCTGTTTCTGTCCGCAAGTCCGTTCAGGACGAGCAGATCACCTGCCTGGAATGCGGTGGCAACTTCAAGTCCCTGAAGCGCCACCTGATGACCCATCACAGCCTTTCGCCGGAAGAATACCGCGAAAAGTGGGATCTTCCCGCCGACTATCCGATGGTCGCTCCCGCCTATGCCGAAGCGCGCTCGCGCCTCGCCAAGGAAATGGGTCTCGGCCAGCGCCGCAAGCGCGGCCGCGGCTGATATCAGCGCGCTGTCGATGCCAAGAGCCGGGCTCCCGCCCGGCTTTTTTCGTTTCCGGATGCCGTTATGCCGCGAGCGCCGCTTCGGCCGGCCGCCGCCCGCGCAGCAGGCAGAGCATGACGATGGCCGAGAGCGAGCAGAACAGGCAGAGCGACAGCACCGCGCCATTGCCGTAATTGCTCATCAGCCAGATGAGAACCGGCGGCGAGGCGGCTGAAATCCAGTTGAGCGGCAGAGCGATCCGCGACAACGCCCTGGCAAATTCGCCCTTGTCGTAAAACACCAGCGGGATCGTCGAGCGTGCCACGGCGAGAGCGCCGCTGCTCGTGCCGTAGAGCACCAGGAAGACGCCGACCGCGACCGGTGAACCCTGCACCGCAAGTAGGATCGCCAGCGACAGGCACAGCATCGCCGACGAGCCGATGCCGATCGCCACCCCATCCCATTTGTTGTCGGCGACGAAATTCACGCCGCGCGCCGCGATCTGGATGATGCCGAGCGCCGAGCCGAAGGTCAGCGCCTGCGCCGCACTGAGGCCTTCGCCTTTCAAGAGCTCGATCAGCACCGAGCTGAAACCATAGGTGATGAAGGCATTGAAGACGATGGCCGCCACGATCAGCGCGAAAGTCCGGTCATGGCTGCGCGCCGCAACTGGCGCCGCCGCCACGCCTGAAGGGGCCGCTTCGATGCGTCTGCGCGGCAGGCCGAAGACATAGAGCGGCAGGCAGACGAAAGCCATGACAAGCGCATATACCTCGCAGGCGCCGCGCCAGCCGATCTCGGCCTGCAGAAACGAGGTGAGCGGCCAGAAGATCGTGCTCGACAGGCCCGTCACCAGCATCAGCGTGCCGATCGCCCGCGCCGCCTTGCGCCCGGCAATCTCGTTGAGCAGGATATGCGCCGGCGTCGTCAGGCTGGCACTGCCCGCGGCGCCGATGATCAGCCATCCCAGGAAATAGCCGGCCGGCGAATGCGCCAGCGACAGGAGAAGAAGCCCGGCCGCCGACCCGGCCGTCCCGGCAATCATCACGGGCCGCGCCCCAAGGCTCGCAAACACCCGCGACAACAACGGCGAACACGCTCCCATCACCACGTAGAAAACCGTCGTCCCGGCAAAGACTTCAGGCATCCCGATCTGAAGATCCGCCGCCATCTGCGGCGCGGCGACAGCCGGAAACCCGACCGCGCCCCAGCCGATCAGCTGGGCGATGGAGAGAACGGCGAGGGGAAGGAGAATACTGGTCTCGATATGGTCTTCGGTCATCAATGGTGTCCGGTCTGCAATTGCAAATCATTAGCAAGTGAAGTGTATCGGTTTGATGACAAGGGTGGGGAGGGGGGAGGGAGAGGTGAGAGATGAGAGATGAGAGATGAGAGATGAGAGATCTATATCTCGGGTCCTTGTGGCGATGTTCCGCATGGCTGTGCCTGATGGAGTCGATAGCTCGTGCGCGTCTCGCCCGCAGACCCATCACCCGGAGCCCCCTCATCCGCCCTGCCGGGCACCTTCTCCCCGCTGGGGAGAAGGGGAGGCCACAATCGCGGCGTTGCTCATAGACAGGCAGAGGAGGGCCAACGCAGTCTTCCCTTCTCCCCCAGGGGAGAAGGTGCCGGCAGGCGGATGAGGGGGCCTCGCGCTCCAAGCTCCACGATGGGGCCAAGCGTTCCAAGCTCTGCGATCCAGCAACCTCACCCACCCCGCGCATACCGCGCCGGAGGCACCCCCGCATAGCGCGCGAAGGCGACGCTGAACGTGCTCGCCGAGCCATAGCCGACGCGCTCCGCCACCTCGTCCATCCCCATCTCCCGCCTGCGCAGCAGCTGTTTGGCCAGCGCCATCCGCCAGGCGAGCAGATACTCCATCGGCGCCACGCCGACCACGCGCTGGAAGCGGGCGAAGAAGGCGGAGCGCGAGAGCGCTGCTTCCGCCGCAAGATCGGCCACCGTCCAGGGATGGGCCGGGCGCGCATGCAGCGCGTGGAGGGCGGCCGCCAGGCGCTCGTCGGCAAGGCCGCGGCTGAGGCCGGGGGCATCCGTCGTTTCCGTGCCGGAGCGCAGGGCCTCGATCAGCAACACTTCCAAGAGCCGCTCCAGCACCAGTTCGCGGGCTGGGCGCTTTGCGCGGGTTTCCTCGCCGACCAGCTGCATCAGCGTCGCCAGCCGCGGCTCGCCGCGAACGATGACGACTTCGGGCAACAGCGACACCAGCAGCGCCGCATCCGGCGCGCCGAAGCTGCAATGGCCGATCCGCATGCGCAGATCCGCCGGCCCTTCCAGACGCCCGGCGCGAAAGCGGCCGTCGCTCAGCTGTGCCGGGATCGTATCCGGCAGATCGGCTGTTCCCTCGATACTCTCGTTCACCAGCTCGCGCATCGCCGGCACCAGCACGAAGTCACCGGCTTCCAGGATGAACGGCGGATCGCCCCCGAATCTGACGCGGCAGGCGCCTTCGAGGATGGCGCAATAGAACGGCTCCCCCGTCGCCTCGCGGTGAATGCGCCAGGCGCCGGCGCATTCCACCAGCTTGGAAAAGCGCGCCGCCGGCTGCAGCAGGGTGACGATTTCGGCAAGCGGATCGATGGTCATGATCAGGACTAACGCTAAAGAAATGGAGACTTCAGCCTATAGTAAGTCTTGATCACGGTCACTAGCATCACGGCATTCCTTTTCACATGGAGATGTCTATGCCTACGATTTTGATCACCGGTTGCTCGTCCGGCTTCGGCCTGGAGACCGCGAAACTCTTTCTCGAACGCGGCTGGGACGTCATCGCGACGATGCGCACGCCCGCTGCCAGCCTGCTCCCGGCGTCCGATCGCCTGCGCGTCCTGGCGCTCGATGTCACCGATCCCGCAAGCGTCGCGGCGGCGGTTGCCAGTGCCGGTCCGGCCGACGTGCTGGTCAACAATGCCGGCTTCGGCGCCCCGGCGCCGATCGAACTGACCGACCCCGAAACGGCACAGTCGCTGTTCCAGACCAATGTGATCGGCACGCTGGCGATGATCCAGGCGGTGCTGCCGCAGATGCGCCGGCGCCGGGCGGGCGTCATCGTCAACGTCACCTCGACGGTGACGGTCAAGACGCTGCCGGTCATCGGCGTCTACCGCGCGAGCAAGGCGGCGGTGAACGCGCTGAGCGAATCCCTCGCCGTCGAAGTCGCGCCCTTCGGTGTGCGCGTCCACATCGTCCTGCCCGGCCGCTCGCCCGAAACCCGCTTCGGCCAGAACGCCCGCCCGCATCTGCGCGGCGCCGATGATCCCGATTACGCGCCGCTGCTCCAGCAATTCGTGAAAAGCGTGCAGGAGGATACCGGCCCGGTGACCCATGCGCCGGATGTCGCGCAAGCCATCTGGCGCGCCGCCACCGATCCCGCGGCACCACTGCGCATTCCCGGCGGTGCTGATGCGGAGATCTGGATGGCCGAAGCGGGGTTTTAAGTTGACCGATTGAGCGTCTCACCCACGGCCCCCTCATCCGCCCTACGGGCACCTTCTCTCCCCGCTGGGGAGAAGGGGACTCGCGGCCTGCTCCGATTTTTCCTTCTCCCCTCGGGGAGAAGGTGCCCGTAGGGCGGATGAGGGGGCTCCACACTCGAGTCCTGCCGCGACCGAAGTGAATAGGAAAATAATCCACAATCCATTTCAACAAGTTAAGCCGCAACCAACCCAAAATCCACCAATCCTCTCCCACCCCACTCTTCCCGCCCCATCATTCTTCAGCTACGGTATATGAATTAATTCCTATTACCCAGGAGTTTTCAAATGCCGCTCAATCAAATCCCTTTACCCCGCCACCGTCTCGAAACCGCGCTTCGTCCGCTGATCGACGACGAGCCGCCGGCGCCGCCTCCGCCGCCGCGCCCGCCATCGGTCTCGCTCCCCATCCGCACCGTCTGCCGCATCGCCCAGAAGATCACCGCCGAGATGGTGATGATCACAGGCAGCCGCATGCTGGAGCGGCGCGACCGTCGCCGCATGCTCTGCCATGTCCGCCAGATCGCCATGTATGCCTGCCACACCGCGCTGCAGCTCACGCAACAGGACATCGCCGGCGGCTTCGGGCGGCACCGGTCGACGGTGGCGCATGCCTGCATGGTCGTCGAGCAGCGCCGCGATGATGCCGCTTTCGACGATTTCGTCTCGGCGATCGAGCGCACCGTCGTCTCGGTCTTCCGCTTTCCGGAGGTCTCGGCCCATGAGTGACGCTGCCAATAACAAGGCGATGCTGAAGCTCCTGCGCTTCCTGTCCGGGGGCGAGGCGAAGGTGGAGGGGCAGGGGACGCCGGTACCGGTGATCCACCGTGCCGGCAGCCGCCACGCGCTTCCGGCCGCAGTGCTTGCCGAGGCGATCTCCCGCGGCCTCGTCACCGAGACCCAATCCCGCCTCAGTCTCGCACCGCCTGCACGCGCCTATCTGCGGCGCGCGCTCGCCGCCCGCGAGGAGGCCTTCCTCGAACAGCATGGCGAGATCGCCACGGCGGTCCGCGATATCGACGGCAGGCGTGAGACCCTGCGCGTCAACGAGGCGGAATCGCCGCTCGCAGCGCTCGCCCGTCTGAAGGACAAGGGCGGCGAACCCTTCCTGCCCGCCGAGGCGCTGGCCGCCGGAGAGCGTCTGCATGCCGATTTCACCCGCGCCCAGCTGCAGCCCCGCGTCACCGCCTCCTGGCAGCCGCGCCTTTCCGGCCGCACCAGAGGCGAGCGCGGCGGCATGGCCGATCTCGCCGACAGCGCCATCGCTGCCCGCATCGCCGTCAACCGCGCCATCGAGGCGATGGGACCGGAGCTCGCGGGCGCAGCCCTCGATATCTGCTGCTTCATGAAGGGCCTGGAAACCGTGGAGCGCGAACGCCAATGGCCGGTCCGCTCCGCCAAACTGATGCTCCGCACCGCCCTCCTGGCGCTCGCCCGTCACTATAACCCGCCGCGGCGCAGCGCGCGGATGCAGCATTGGGGCGAGGAGGGGTACAGGCCGGGGATGGAAAACCTCTGCCGTCAGGGCTGATAGCGGCTGCTCCTCAAGCGATGGCGGATGCTTCCGGAAATCTTGCGTCCGCCCTCTTTCACAGCCGCCATGCAAGGCTTACATGTTCGAATGACCATCACCGGACCCACCCGCCTTGCATAAGTTAAATCTTAGCAACACTGGATATTCCTCTCGCGCGGCCTCTTGCGCCGGGGGGCACTGTCGGTTTAAGCCGGTTCGTCACTGCCCGGGCGTCTGCCCGGCCACGTAAGCGTTAACGTCACTCAACGCGTATGATCGAACGGCTCTGCGGCTTCGATCTGCGCGACTGTGTCCTGCGGATCGAGCTTTATGAGCCCCTGAAGGACAAGATGGATACCAACGCCAAGGATATTTCCGCCCCCGAAATCGAACGTGTCAGGCATGAGCTGCGCCGCCGTTCGCTGGTCGCCGAGAGCGTCACCGACATCACGCCCGGCATGCGCCGCGTCGTGCTCACCGGCGAAGACCTCGCCGATTTCGTCAGCCTCGCCCCGGATGACCATATCAAGGTCATCGTATCAGGCGCCAACGGAGAGGAAGAGCGCCGCGACTATACTCCGCGCCGCTATGACAACGCCGCCCGCAGCCTGACCATCGATTTCGCCCTGCACGAGGCCGGTCCGGTCACCCAATGGGCGATCGATGCGAAACCCGGCACCACGCTCGAAATCGGCGGCCCGCGCGGCTCGGCTGTCATCTCCGACAAGGTCAGGCGCTGGCTGCTGGTCGGCGATGAAACCGCGCTTCCGGCGATCGGCCGGCGCGTCGAGGAAAGCGGTGAGGGCACCGTTATCACCTTGCTCGGCGCCGTCGCCGGGCCGCAGGAGCAGCAGAGCTTCGAAACGGCGGCTGACCTCACCACCCGCTGGATCCACCGCCCGCTCGATGCCGCGACGGATGCCGCACCGCTGATCGCCGCGCTGAGCGGCATCGACATCGCCCCGCAGACCCTCGTCTGGGTCGCCGCCGAGGCCTCCGTCGTGCGCGCCATCCGCGCCTATCTCACCGAAGAGCGCGGCTATCCGCTCGGCTGGATCAAGGCCTCCGGCTATTGGGTGAAAGGCAAGGCCGATACGACGGAAAAGTTCGGCTAGGACACCGGCTGAGGGGCGGGCGCCACGCTCGCCCCTGCCGCATTTCCGGGCCAATCGGCCCTAGGGTGCCAGGTTGCCGGTCAGGAATTCGCCGAGCGATTTCGCTTCCGCCGAAAGCCGCGGCCGCCCTTTCACTAGCGCCAGTTCCGATGCCGGTTGCGGCTCGAAGCCATCGGCGGCCGAAAGCGGCCGGTGCTCCGGCAGCACCGCATCCGATGGCAGCAGGCTGATGCCGAGACCGGAGGCGACGGCTGCCTGCACGCCCATCAGCCCCTGGCTGGTATAGGCGATCCGCCAGCGCCGTCCGCTGCGCTCGATGGCGCGGATTGCCCGCTCGCGGTAGATGCAGCCGACCGGGAAGACCGCCAGCGGCACCGGATCGCTCTCCGCCGCCCGCGTTTCACCCTCCACCCAGATCAGCTCTTCCCTCCAGCTTGCAAGTGCTGCGCCATCGCCCGGTTCCCGCTTGATCAGTGCCAGATCGATCTCGCCGGCTTCCAGCTGCCGGCGCAGCTCCGTGCTCCAGCCGCTCACCGTATCGAGCCGGATATGCGGGGAGGCGGCCGAAAAGCCCGAGAGCAGCCCGATCAGCCGCCGCCCGGCAAAATCCTCGGGCACGCCGAGCCGCACCGTGCGCGGCGCCGCCGGCCTGCGCATCGCCTCGGCCGCTTCCTCGGCGGTCGCAAGCAGCCGCCGGGCATAGCTGAGCAGCAGCTCGCCCGCCTCCGTCGTCTGCACCCCGCCCGTCGTGTCGCGCAACAGCAGCGCATGGCCGATATTGGTCTCCAGCTTCTTCACCTGCTGGCTGACGGTCGATTGCGTCAGATGCACCCGCTCGGCCGCCCGGGTGAAGCCGCCGGTATCGACGACGGCGGCGAAGGTCTTGAGGAGATCGAGATCGAAACCGTAGCTCATTTGATTTTTCACTGAGAGAAATTTTCTTATTTAATTTCTCAATGGCACCGGCCTTTGTCAATCTGCCCTGACACAAGGAGACGACGGATATGACCCTTCCCGGAAACCGCCCGAGCTGGCTGACCTTCGATTGCTACGGAACGCTCATTCAATGGGACGAGGGCCTGCTCGCCGCCATGGACAGGATCCTGTCGGCGAAAGGCGGCGATATCGACCAGACCGCCTTCATCGCCACCTACGACCGCCATGAACACGCGCTGGAGGAGGAGCGTCCGCACCGCTCGTTCAGGGAGGTCAGCGCCATCGCGCTGGAGCGGGCGATGGGCGAATTCGGCCTTGATTTCACCCCTGACGATGCCGAAATCCTGACCTCCTCGATCGGCAGGATGCCGCCATTCCCCGAAGTGGTGGAGACGCTGCGGCGTTTGAAAGCAGCGGGCTTCCGCCTCGCCATCATCTCCAACACCGACGATGCGATCATTGCAGGCAATGTCGCCCAGCTCGGCGGCCATGTCGACCGCGTCATCACCGCCGAGCAGGCCGGCGCCTACAAGCCCACCACCCAGATCTTCCATCATGCCTGGAAAGAACTCGGCATCGGCATGAATGATCTCGTCCATATATGCGCAAGCCCGCATCTTGACCTTGCGGCCGCCCGCAGATTGGGCTTTCGTACGGTCTGGGTCGATCGCGGCACCGGGCGCAAGCCGCTCAGCGATTACAGCGCCGATGCGGTCGTTCCCGATCTCGAAAAGGTACCCGGCGTGCTCGCTGCCGCCGGCTGGATGTAACCACTGCTGCGGAGGCAACCATGGCTCACGAACTGAACATCACCAAGGGCGGGCCTGCCCTCCTGCGCAATGTCTCGCTCGATACCGAGGAAATCTGGAAGGCGCGCGCCGATCTCGCCGCCTGCCTCAGGATGGCGGCGAAACTCGGCCTGGAGGAGGGGATCTGCAACCATTTCTCCGCCGTCGTCCCCGGCCATCCCGATCTCTTCATCGTCAACCGCCTCGGCTGGGCCTTCCAGGAGGCGACGGCCTCGTCGCTGCTGATCTGCGATTTCGACGGCAATGTCGTCGCCGGTGACGGCGTGCCGGAGGCGACCGCCTTCTATATCCACGCCCGCCTGCACAAGATGTCGCCCCGCGTCGGCGCCGCCTTCCATACCCATATGCCGAATGCCACGGCGCTCAGCATGGTCGAGGGCGAGCCGCTGGTCTGGGCTGGCCAGACCGCGCTGAAATTCTACGGCCGCGTCGCCGTCGACGAGAATTACAACGGCCTGGCGCTCGACGAACGCGAAGGCGACCGCATCGCCGCCGTCCTCGGCGGCAACGACATCCTGTTCATGAAAAGCCACGGCGTCATGGTCTGCGCTCCCAATATCGCCGAGGCCTGGGACGATCTCTACTACCTCGAACGCGCCGCCGAAGTGCAGCTCAAAGCCATGAGCACCGGCCGCCGCCTCCTGCCGGTTCCGGCCGAGGTTGCGGCCGCTGCGGCACGGCAGATGCGCGAAGGGGATCCGGAGAGTGCGCGCATGCACCTGGAGAGTGTCAGGCGGGTGCTGGACCGGGAGGGGTCTGGCTATCGGGATTGAGGGGGAGAGAGCTCGCTATCCGGCGTCGTTGCAGAAACTCTTCGGAGTTCGGTCGAAGGCTCTGTGATAGAAAGGTCGTGGGTCTTGACCGTCTCACGGAAGTTCTGCATTTTGAAGATAGCGCTACGTAGGGTGCACCGGCAGTTGAGCCGACTGGGCAACGCCCGCCTACAATTTCAAAGGTAGCGCCTATGCCGAATCTCGAAAACCTCAAGAAGCAAGCCAAGCAGTATCTGCGGTGGCATCGCGAGCGGTATTATCCGGTCGCGGCCCATATCCGCGCTGCTTTGCCACGATTTCAACATCTCGACGATAATCAGATATTGGAATCCAGTTTCAAGCTCAAAGACGCGCAAGACCTTGTCGCGCGTCAATTGGGATTCGAAGGGTGGCTGGCGCTCAGGTCAGGAGCCCATATGGACAATCCCCATATGAACAATCAGAGCAAACAGACCGCATCCCACCCGGTTCTCAGTTCCGTCTCCGCGCAACTCTTCGTTTCCGACATCAGAGCGTCGTGCGAATTCTTCACCGGCAAACTCGGCTTCGCGCTCGACTTTGTCTACGGCGACCCTCCATTCTACGGGCAGGTTGTTCGTGACAACGCCCGCCTCGCTCTGAGGCTCGTTTGCGAGCCTGTGTTCGTCGGCGACATCCGGCAACGCGAACATCTGCTCTCCGGCTCGATCACGGTCGACACAGCCAGTGAGATCAAGCGGCTCTTTCTGGATTTTCAGGCTGCCGGAGTGGATTTTCACCAGACGCTCAAGAAGGAGCCCTGGGGTGCTCGAAATTTCATTGTCAGGGACCCGGACGAAAATCTCATCCTGTTTGCCGGTCCGGCCGACTGAATATATCTCGAATCTATGGGCGCATAGCCGTTCGCGCTCCCCTCCGCCCTGTGCTTGGGCAGGCTGCCACTTCCCTCATTCCTGTGCCCGTCACAGGAATCCAGTCAGCCCAGGTCCTTGGGCTGAAAAGACTCTTCCGCTGCGGACGCGACCGGACAGCGTAGCGCTGTGGCGACAGCCGTCGGCGCCCCTCACCTCCGCGTCACCCCGCATCAGTTGATAATCTCGGCCCGTTCGTCGGAAAGCAGCACGGCCAGCCGTTCTCTCCACGCCTGCAGGGCTTCAGGCGTCAATCGGGTCCAGTGCGTGATTTCGCCGATGACCTTGAGCGGTGCGCGGCTGCGGTAGGACCGGGTCGGGTTTCCGGGGAATTTCTTGTCGGTCACATTCGGGTCGTTCTCGAATGGCCCTGTCGGTTCCACAGCGTAGACATGCGGAATGCTGCCGCCTTTGATGAGTTCGGCGGCAATTTCGGCGGCAAGCCCGGCGCCGTCCACAAGGCTTGTGAAATAGATGTGGTTCATGACGACATCAGGATGGTAATTCGACCTGTACCCCGCGGTGAGCAGATCACCCGCGCGCAAAGTTGCGACTGTGCCATGAAAGAAAGGCCCCTCGTCGAGCACGTCCGTCATCGCAATCCTCCCTCGTTTGTTCCTGTCTTTCTAGTCGGCGAGCCAAGCCGTGCCAACGTCCCCTCTGGCCGAGCCTCCACCTTTCACATTGCCTCCGTGGAAGCCCCCGTCATATCCTGATATCCTGTTGCAGCATCGAACTGTTAGGGAATCCGGATGGACACCCCTCCGATCATTGTCGACTACGCTCAGATCATCCAGACCTCGCTTGCCCCGGTTTTCCTGCTTGCCGGCACCGCGGCCTTTGTCGGGATCTACGTCACCCGCCTGGGGCGCGTCTCGGACAGGCTGAACGAGGTGACGGACACCCACCTGCCGCGCGAAAACCGCTCGCGCCAGCTCGTCTATCTGCGCAGCCGCACCCTGATCCTTGAGGCGGCCGTCATCCTTGGCGTTTTCGCGGGTATCTGCACCTGTTGCGCAATCCTTAATCTTCTCTCGGGCGCGCTTGCCGTGCGTCTCAGGCCAGAAAATCTGGTGTGGTTCTTCGGCGGCGCCATCGTTTCGCTGATGGCCTCGCTGGCCGCCTTCCTGCTCGAGCTCCTCGTTTCCGGCCACAGCATGCTGCGGCAGATCAAGATGGATCGCGATCAGGGCGGCTGAGCGCGCCGCTACCCTCATCTGTTCGGCGCAGGGGAATTGTGGCATAACTCGTCCATGGCGATACATGTCTTGGCGGTCCATCGTGACACGGTCGGGACGGAAGAGGGGCCGGGCGGTTCGCTTGCTGCCGCCTATTCCGTGGGCGTCTTCTGCTGGCTGCTGTCGGCGGGCGTCTATATCGCCGCCAAATGGGTCTCCCCCGAGATGCCGCCCTGGGCGCTGTGCTTCTGGCGGGTGCTGATCGCCTGGGCGATCCTGATGCCGATCGTCTACCGGCATTGCCCCGCCATGATCGCGCTGGCGCGGGCTCGCGGCCCGGAGCTGCTCGTCATTGGCGGCATCGGGCTGGCGATCTGCCAGGGCCTGATCTTCGTCGGCCTCGAACATGCCGATGCCACGACCGCCGGCATCATCATCGCGCTGATCCCGATCATCACCATGATCCTTGCCCGTTTCATCCTGGCCGAGCCGATGGGGCGCTGGCAGGTGATCGGCTCGATCCTCGCCTTTCTCGGGATCCTGGTCATCATCGTCAAGGGTAACCCGGCGGCACTCCTGCGGCTCGACCTCAATCCCGGCGAGCTGTGGATCGTCGCCGGCGCCTTCTGTTTCAGCCTCTATACGGTGCTGCTGCGCCGGGCGAAATTCGATCTGAACCGCCTGGCGCTCCTGGTTCTGCTGCTTGGCGCCGCGGTCGCCACGGCGCTGCCCTTCTACCTCTTCGAGCTTGCCTCCGACGAGCGCTCGGCGCTCAATGCCAGCGGCCTTGTGGCACTCGGCTACGTGGCGATCCCGGGCGGCGCGATCATGTACTACCTCTTCAACCGCAGCATCGAGGCGCTCGGCGCGGCGCGGGCCGGCGTGCTGCTCTACATCCAGACGATCTTCATCGCCGTGCTCGCCTACCTCATCCTCGGCGAGCAGCTGCAGCGCTATCATCTCGAAGGCGCAGCCCTCATCGTCGCCGGCCTGCTTCTCATCATCCTGCTGAAGTCGAAGGCCGGAGCGGAAGCGACGAAGGCCTGACGCGGACTGTCGGGATTGCGGCGAGCCCTTGGCAGACAATTTGCTTTCCAGGTGTATTCTCGTGGCGAGCAACATGATGGAAGGTCAAAGATGCCCGAGCAGAGTGAAGAACCGTGGGGCGTATTCAGCCTGACCGCAGCCTCGAATTTCGCCTTGCGTTGCGCCGAGCTCTCCAGGCAGGACGGTCATCCAACAGAGCCGCTGTGTGATATCATGACGACACTCATGACCGAGCTATGGGACCGCAACTTCAGCCAATCTGAAATTCGCGATGCCTTTGCCGCGGCTGTCGGTCACCTTCCTCGATATGCGGCAGGAGAAGAGCGTCGAAGCAGCGTTTCCAGCGAGCCGTTTACGCATTTCTGATCGAGAGCAATGCCCACTCAACGCCTAACGCCGCCGAGGCCGCATCGCCGCCGAGCGGTTGCTCCCGGAAAAGAGCCACATCCCTAGCTAGGTTGAGGTCCAGTGAGAGTCGGCGATGCTTCCTCATAATCCTCGCTAAACCGGCCTCGCGACAGAAACAGTTCAAGAACGTGCTGCGCCACAGGCTTGATCCGTTCAGCGCATCCCGACCGAATATACTCTGCCTCGCTCTGGAACTGCAGCGTATCCTTTGTGATGCCTTCCAGCATACGCCCCAGCGCATTCACCGCCTGTTCTTCCTCGGCCGAGAAGGCACTGTTCGGCCACACGAGCAGCTGCCCATCGTCCCAGCAGTCATAAAACCCCAGGAAGTATTCGTTGTAATTTACCGCAATGAGCCCTTCGTTCCCCCGAGCAAGAACTTCGACAGCTTCGATAACCCGATTTCGCCACCTTTGTTCAACGACGCGATCTGAGACTTCCTCATCCATAGCGGCCCTCTTCAAGCCAATTCCAGGCGGAGATTAGTGGTTTTTGTGGCGGCTGTAATGACCGCTCCTAGCGGAGGCGGCCAAAGCCTGACGCATGCCCATTTCACTTCGTCGCCTTGGTGCGCGCCGTCAGCTTGTTGCCGTCGGGATCGCGGAGATAGGCGACGAAGGCGCCGTTCGGGCGTTCCGTGGGTGGGGTCTCGATTGCCGTGCCGCCATGCGCGGCACCGGCGGCATGCCAGGCGAGAACGTGGGCCTGGCTTGCGGCACCCATGCCGATCGTTCCGCCATTGGCGGCGGTCGCCGGCTTGCCGTCGATCGGTGTGGTGATCATCAGCCGGCCGCCCTCATGGTCATAGATCAGCCTGCCTCGCGCATCCATCTCGCCGGGCTTGCCGCCCAGGGCGGTGAAGGTGGCGTCATAGAAGCGGCGCGACCGCTCCAGGTCGTTGCTGCCGATCATAACGTGGGTGAACATGTTTCATCTCCATAAGCGGGGTTATTCCGGGCTAGCCTAACCGCAGAGATGCGCAGCCGGAAAGCCAAATCAAGGTGGACCTTGCTTTCGCAGCTTTGCGGCACATGTGGCCGTTAGTAGGGAGCGGCATCACGGGCGGCAATCACAACGAGACACAGCTTTAGCGCCACCGCGCCAAAAGCGCAGCCGCCGATCAGCATGCCGAGGATGGGGTAGAACCGCAATCCAAGGGTCCATCCTATCAGCCAGGTGAACGTCACGCCGACGAGGACTTGACCGGCAATCAGCGATGCCGGCGACCCGCGTCCTTGCATTAGAAAGAACACCACCACGGATAATGGAACGCCGACAAAGACTGCGATCGCGCTTTTCCACGCCGGGCCACCACCGATCTTTCCACCGAGTGTTCCGCCAACTAACATGGCAAGAAAGACCGCGGCCGAAATGCGCAATAACTCGAGAAACAGCATGGGCGACCTCCCTGATCGCGTGGGTGCTACCGATGTTCGTGTGCAACTCAGGATATGGTGACACGATTAAGATTCCGCCATGCGCGGCAACACCGGCATGCCAGCCGGGAACATAGTCTTGGCTTGCGGCGCCGACACTGACCGTCCGCAACAGTCGCCGGCCCGCTGTCGAGAAGGAAGCGGTATGATGGAGGATCACGCTTGCCGATCTACGACGAAAAACCGACGATGAGAAGGCGCGCTGGTATTCCAGCGGTGCACGGTTTTACGTGGAGGGACGGCCGCGTTATCCGGCTGCGCTGATAGCCGCAGCCGCAGCCGTCGCGGGGTGGCGGCCGCACAGTCGTATTCTGGAAATCGGCAGCGGCCCGGGCACCGCCACGCAGGATTTCGCCGCGCTCGGCGGCCGCTTTACCTGCGTCGAGCCGAATGCCGATTTCGTGGCGATTGCGCGTGAAACCCTCGCCCCTTTTCCGGATGTCTCCTTCCAGACGAGCACGCTGGAGCAGGCCGATCTCCCGGTCCAGTTCGATATCGTTCTTGCCGCATCCTCCTTTCACTGGATCGATCAGCAAAGAGGCGTCCGGCGCATTGGCGAAGTGCTGGCGCCGGGTGGATTTGCCGTGCTGCTGTGGAACAAGGAGCCCCAGCCGGTGGCCGGGCAGGCCGAGGCAGTGGAGGAGGCCTTCAGGCGCTCCGGCTATAAGCAGCCGATTGCGAGGCAATCGCGGGACGATGTCGCCGCGGTGTTCCGCGGTCTTGCCAGGCCCTTGCAGGCAGAGGCTTTCGAAGAGAGGCTCTTCTGCCATGTCGAGCTTGCCGAAGACTACGGCATCGAGCGCTTCGTCGCCCTGCATCGCAGCCTCTCACCCTTCCTGGCGCTCGCCCCGGAACGGCAGGAACGTGTCCCGAGGCACTGACAGAGAATCTTCGCGCGCTTCTCGGCCCGGTCATCCCCACGACCCGCATATCGGCCGCCCACATCTTCCAGAAGGCGGAGCGCTGAGGCAAACCGCGGTGCGCGCGAATTCAACCCGATAAAATACTTAAAATTGCAATTCCGGTCTAAGACCTGCGTTAAGCGATTTGTGGCTGAATGGGGCTCTGTGGAGGGTCGTCCGCATGCAGGCAAGGCGTTCAAGGGTCATCGTACTAAGCGTCGTGCTGGCAACCGTCGGCGCGCTTATCCCTCTCGCGGTCATGGGCTATGCCTCCTGGAAGCTGGCGATCAACAAGGAGCTCCGGGTTCTCGACGAAGCCGGCAACGACGCGATCGCCCGCGCGCGCTTCACCTTTGCCGATGCCCGCAAGGCGCTGGTCGATATGGAGGCCTCCGGCGCCGCTCGCTGCTCCCCCGCCCATCTGGCGCTGATGCGCACGCTGACGATCAATACGCCCTCCGTCGAGGAGATCGGTTATTTCGACAACGGCAAACTCAAATGCACATCCTGGGGCCTGACCGAAGGCGATATCGGCAAGGCTCGCGTCGATTACGTGACGCCTGATGGCGTGGAAGTCACGCTTCGCATCCAGCCGGCCGTGACGCACGCCAAGCCGATGGTCGCCCTGCATCTGGGAAGCCACAATGTGCTGGTGACGCCGTCCCGCTTTGTCGATGTCGGCCTGCCGCCGGATGTCTCGCTGGCACTCACGAATTCCACCGGGCTGTTGATCGATGGCAAGAACAGCCCCGATGTGGCCTTCGCGCGCCGCCACCTCGAACAAAAGGCCGATGGCATCGACGGCAGCGACATGTTCGCCACCGTTGCCGATGGCGGCCTTGCCGCCGTGGTCACCGAGCCCGTCACCAAGGTCTATTCGCGGCTGCGCGGCGAGCTGCTTCTGCTGCTCCCGGCCGGCCTGTTCATCGCTGCCTTCATCGTCGGCATCGTCGTCTACTTTTCGCGCCGCCGGCTCTCGCCGCGCGGCGAGCTCGAGATCGGCATCCACAAGCGCGAATTCCTCGTGCATTACCAGCCGATCGTCGAGCTTTCGACCGGCGTCTGCGTCGGCGCCGAGGCGCTGGTGCGTTGGAAATGGCCGAGCGGCACGATGGTGCGCCCGGACCTCTTCATCCCGCTCGCCGAGGAAACCGGCCTGATCACCGCGATCACCGATCAGGTCGTCGATGGCGTCATCAGCGATCTCGGGCGCACGCTGGAGCAGGACCGGTCGCTGCACGTCGCGATCAACATCTCCGCCGATGACATCAAGACCGGCCGCTTCCTCGACATGGTGTCGCTGAAACTCAAGAAAACCGGCATCCGCAACGAGCAGATCTGGTTCGAGGCCACCGAGCGGGGGTTCATCGATATCGATGCGGCCCGCATCAGCCTCGATCGCGCCAGAGAGGCCGGCCATTCCGTCGCGATCGATGATTTCGGCACCGGCTATTCCAGCCTGCAATATCTCCAGGGGCTGCCGATGGACGCCTTGAAGATCGACAAGTCCTTTGTCGACACGATCGGCAAGGGCACCGCAACGAGCGCCGTCACCTCCCATATCATCGAGATGGCAAAGGAGCTTGGGCTGTTCACCGTCGCCGAGGGCGTGGAAACCGAGGAGCAGGCGAGCTACCTGCGCGAACACGGGGTGACCTTCGGGCAGGGATGGCTGTTTTCGAAGCCGCTGACGGCGGCCGATTTCATCAAGTTTCACGCGGCATCAGTGGCACGATACGGCCGCGCCGCCGAGGTCATCCGCGTCGCCGCCTGAGTGCCCTGCAATTAGCTATCCGTCTCGTCCGCCTTCGAGGCGTTGAACAGGTTCTTCAGCGCACTGGTCTTGGTCTTCTGCGCCTTGCTGAGCTTCAGGGCGCGGTTGGCGGCCTTGGCCTGTTCCAGCATCATCTCGATCTGGATCTGCTGGATCTCCGTCAGCCGCTCCCATTGCCGGTTCAGGAGGTGGTCGACCTTTTCGTGCAGGTGGCGGATTTCCAGTTCGGCCTTGAGGTTGACCTTGTAGTCGTTGAGCGCCCGCAGCCGGTCCTTCGATTCCTGGCGGCGCTGGCTCATCATGATGATCGGCGCCTGCAGCGCGGCGATGGTCGAGAGGATGAGGTTCAGCAGAATGAAGGGATAGGCGTCGAAGGCCCGCTGCTCGCCCATCAGGGCGTTGATGCCCATCCAGACGGCGAGGAACAGGCAGAAGGAGATGATGAAGGTCCAGCTGCCGCCGAAGGTGGCGACGACATCGGCAACGCGGTCGCCGATCGAGCGGCGCTCCTCGTAATCCTCTTCGATGTTTTCGGCCAGCGTATCGTGGCTTCTGAGGCTTTCGACGACCTCGTCCTCAAGGTTGGACAGTTCGCCGCGCTCGTCGCGCAGCAGCTCGGCGATGTACTGGCCGCGATAGTCGTCGACGACCTTTCGGTTGATATAGTCGTCCGAGCGCAGGCCGGGATGCTTCTGGCGCATGAAATCGGCAAGGGCAGGGCGCAGGTCGTCGAAATGGATGGCGTCCTTCTTCTTCAGCGCCGCACCGGTGATCGCATCGACGAGGCGCACCGACTTCGCCTTGGCCTGCGCCAGGCTGTCGCTGTAGTCCTTCATCTCGACGGTGGCGGCCTCGCCATGCCCGGCATCGAAATCCACGATCCCGCCTGCGAATTCAAGGGGCTTTTCTTCTGCCATCCGACGATCCTCTGTGCCGTTTTTCTGCGCTCTAAACATCAAATCGAACAGGATTGTGACACTATCCGGCGATCCCTGCGAGGCCATTTGCCGCCCCTGCGGCGCTGCCGCATGACACCGGCGATGGCAGCTTCTTGGGGCCGCGATTAACGGCATCAAAAGCTTTTCGCGGTAAGGGAAAGTCATGACTACGAGTGGACTTCGAAACCTGCTTTCGCTGGCCGTTCTGCTTCTGATGGTGCTGCTGCCTTTCGCTGCCGCATCGGCTGGCGAAGCGGAGCCATCAGGGATTCCAAGCTCCTGCTGGGCCCCCGCAAACCTCTCGGAAGACGTCGCCGCCGTCATCAGCGACGAGAAGCGATGGTCCTGCGATACCCGCGAATTCTCGCTCGATGCCGAGCGCGTCCTGCTGCGCTTCGAGATCGCCCCCGGCGAGCCGCTTCCCCGCTATTTTCTCTCACGCCGCGCAGCGCTTCAAGCCGTCCATCTCCTCGCGATCGACCGCGATGGCGCGATCCGTCAGGACACCATCGCCGCAGCCGCCCTCCGGAGTTCCATGGCCGGCGGCTATTTCAAGGCGCACCTGCCTGAGGTCACGGCCGAGACCCGGCAGATCGTCGCCGCCATCGACCTGCCGAGCCACAAGATGACGCTGGAGCGCGCCTATCTCGCCCCGGTCGACGCCGCCGGCGATGTCAGCGACATGCGCTTCGCGCTGCTTCTGGCGGGGCTCGCGGGCATGCTGGTCATGCCGCTGATCTTCAACGCCGCCTTCTACCGGGCGCTGCGCGAAACCTTCGTTCTCTGGCACACGGCGCTCACCTTCTCGCTGCTGGCAACCATTCTCGTCACATCCGGTCTCTCGGTCCTGCTCTTCGATCCGCCGGCGATGACGCTGAGCTGGATGACGACGGTGATCTTCGGCATGACGGTCGCCTCGGGGGCGATGTTCACCTACAGCTTCGTCGAGCCCGGCCTGATGCATCCGCTGCTCAGGCGCGTGCTGCCCTGGTGCGCCGCCTGGGCGATCTTCCTGAGCGTTTTCCACGCGGCCTTCCCCTTCGTCGCCCGCCCCATCCAGTCCAGCGCCTATACGGCCGCCTTCGCCCCGGTCCTTGCCATCTTCATGCTGTCGATGATCGATGCCTGGCGCCGCGGAAGCCGCGCTGCACGCTACCAGGCGATCGGCTATGCGCCGATGGTCGCGGTCGGCCTGATCCGGCTGGTAACGGGTCTCGTTCCTTGGCTGCACAGCACCGATGCGGCGCTGCTCTTCTATGCCGGCTGCGTCTGCGAAGTCGTCTTCACCACGCTCGGCGTTGCCGAACGCTTCGTCACCATGAAGCGCGAGCGCGACCGCGCCCGCAACGAAGCCGAGCTGCTCGAACGCCTCTCCGAAACCGATGCGCTCACCGCCCTCCTGAACCGCCGCGCCATCGAGCGCCAGTTCGAAGAGCTGCGCGCCGAAGGTTTCTGCGCACTCGCCGTCATCGACATCGATCATTTCAAGGCGATCAACGACGTCAACGGCCACAGCACCGGCGACGAGGTGCTGAAAGCCGTGGCCCGCGCCCTCCAGCCCGGCCCGCACGCCCGCGCCTACCGCCTCGGCGGCGAGGAATTCGTCCTCCTGCTGCGCGGCGAGGATGCCGAAACCCAGGCCGAGCTCCGCCGCCAGGTCATCCCCGCCATCGTCGCCCACACCGTCCCCGGCCTCGGCCGCCCGGTCACCGCCAGCATGGGCCTCACCGCGCTCGCCGGCTGCGAGGATTTCGCGGCGATCTACGAGCGGGCGGACAAGCTGCTCTATGAGGCCAAGAGCGCTGGGCGGAATCGGACGCGTGGCGGGTGCGTGGGGGCGGCTGTGGGGCAGGGGTTTGCGACGGAGCGGGCGAGGAGCGCGTAGGGGGCAGCAGCTTCTTTTGGTTGAGCTTCGTGATCGCTTCACTTGGTAAAGTGGCAGTGTTGCTCTAGTATCTCGCTGAGTTGCAAGACCAATCCAGCGGGCATCAAATGAGCGCACGACTATCGGATGCCATCAGGCTCGGAGACGCGGCTGCGGCGATATTGAGAAAGACTCTGACTTTCCCAGATCAAGGGTTCGGAGAACATGCCGACCTGAGGGAGGGCAACCACATCGGTGTTGAGCCGATGCTTTTGGCGCTCTCCATGGAATTGGCACTGAAAGCGTGGTTCGTATTTGACTACGACGATCCTAAAGTTGCCAAGTCACACAACCTTATAAAGCTGTTTGAAAGCCTGAAGCCGGAGAGCCAAGAAAAGCTCGACGCGGAGTTCAAAACGTCAGTCGCCCCGTATCATCCAAACATCCTCTTCGTGGACTACGGCATTCGTCATCTTCTGTATCAGTACAAGGATGCTTTCATCGACTGGCGGTATCTTCATGAGCGAGGCAAGAATACAAGCTTTGACCAAAGTGCGTTTCAAGCGACGCTCGAAATGGTTCTCCGCGAATTCAGAAAGAGATATCACGTTGAGCCGGTGCCGCGGCTTCAGCCCCCAACGTAAGCAAAGCTCAATAGCGGGGCGATCGCGTTTTGGAGCCCGGCCATGTGACCATTCGCGCGTGGCGGGAATTTGGTGAACAACGATAAAAGGCTTGCGAGATTGTCTGCGCAGGCAAGTCACCATGCCATCATTCGAAGATCCGCTTGATTATTTTCTCCGCAAATTCATCAGCGGCTGGCGCAGCAGAGGGCTTGTTGCAAACGCTCTTCTGACAGTGGTTTTCGTGCTTGTTCTCTCGGCCTGTCTCGCCATCTCCGCGTTGGAGATCAGACAGATGTTCGTCGGCGACGGCCGGCCGAGCGACGTGATACGCCGGCTGCCGTGAAAGACGCCGGATGAGCAAGCTCAACATCTACCGCGCCGTCGTGCTCATTGGTCTGGCAGTGATCTTTTACCTCTGGCATCTGGCGATTCCCTGGATTGTGGGCTCGTGGGCTTTGGCTCTGTTGGCCGCGCTGTTCAGAATGCTGAATCTGCCGGATACCGGGGCTGGGCGTCACAGTTTTCGTGGGACAGGCGATGCCTGCCTTTCGGCATGGCTCGGCGTCTGGAACGGCTTCTATGTCTGGAAAGATCTCGATGAAGACTATTGGGCTAGGCAGAAGGCAGAGGCTGCCGCCGAAGACGCCTCAAAACGAGATGCCCTCGCGGCGGAGGTCCGTAACGTCGATGATAATTAGATACGGTCAGTACTGCGGCGCGATAGCACTGATCATCGCAATGTGTTTCGCATCGTATTACAGTCTTAGCCCGATCTCCGATCGGGAATTATATTCTTTCTATATCTTCATTTTCTGGCTTCTTTGGTTAGTGTCGGCATTGATGTGGCGACGCAGGCTGTCGATTATTGCCGCCGTCTTGCCGGGTCTGTTCTTTGCTGCATATGGCCATTTCGGGCTCGGCTATTGGCTACTTCAGCGTGGTTTTGTGGAGATGCGCGCTCCTTTTGACGAATATGAGCAGAACTGCCGCAAGCACACGTTTATTGCTGAAGGGCATCGGATCGAATTCTGTGAGCGCATGCACAATGGGGGCGGGTTCTTAGATATTTGGCGGGATGAAGGAAGCATGCGGTGGGCGTCTGACTTCGAACAATCGCAGACTTTCCGCTCGGCACTGGAGTTTCACGCGAAATATTCCCCGGACAGCGCCATTTACACTATAGGCGAAATTCTATCGGACCTGTCTCGAGTGAGAACAACCTCCGCAGATCTCGGGATGGGGTTCCATATCGTCAGCTTCGACCCGGGCTTCTAAAGCCGAACACTTCTCCATGGCCCCAAACCACCTGCACCCCTGCCGGTTGGCGAGCAAGCGCCGCAGCCCCAAAATCAAACAGTTTTCCCCAATGCCACCAACAGCTTAAACCCATCCTTATCCAAGATTATCCAAATCACAGGATGTAGCGCTTGATGCCGCTGCAATCCGGAACGTACGCCAGGTTGTGGATTTTGTCCTCAGAGGGGTAACAACCTCGAAAGGAAGAGATCATGACAATGCGTTACACGCTCTGCATCCTGCCTTTCGTCGTCATCGCAAGCGGTTGCGTGGCGACGGATCAGAACAGGCACCGCGGGTGTGACGGCAATCGCTTCGTCACATCGGAACAGCATCGCAATCATCGTACTCAAGGTTGCCAGGCCGGCGGCTTCTTCAGCGATTCCCGCACCGACCAGGGAAGCGACAGGAAGGGCGGCCCCCCGCCTCGCACGGCACCGGCTGCCGTTGCTCCACCGCCGCCACCGCCCCCGCCGCCGCTCGACGTGTCCGTTCTTTGAGACACGCCGGCGCCGAGCCTGTCCACCGCCCCATCAGGGGCGGTGTCCTTGCAGAAGGTCAGCCAATGGCTGCCTACCACGGCAACACCCCATTATGGTTGAAATACCCAGCCGTCGGCCCGTCTTCGCCGACGGTGGCGAGCTTGACTGCCACTTCGGCGGCCTGTTCTACCGTGCGGTAGCCGCTATTGCCGTTCATCTCGGTCGCGGTATAGCCGGGGTCGGCGGCGTTGACCTTGATGCCGAAGGGTTCGGCGGCCTTGGCGATCGAGACGGTGGCGGCGTTCAGCGCCGATTTCGAGCTGTTGTAGCCGAGCGCGTTGATGGCGTAGAACTCGTTGCCGGGATCCAGCAGCGACTGGATCGAGCCGAGCTCGCTGCTCATCATCACGATCCGCCCGGCTTTCGAAGCCTTGAGGAGCGGCATGAAGGCCTGGGTCACGCGGATCGGGCCGAAGACATTGACCTCGTAGACCCTCTTGGTGATCTCGATCGGCTCTTCCAGCGGCGAGATGCCGAAGCCCTCGGCAATCCCGGCATTGTTGACGAGCACGTCGAGCGTGCCGGTCTCCTTGGCCAGTGCCTCGGCGGCCGAGACGGCGCTGCTGTCGTCGGTAACGTCGAGTTCCAGCCAATGGGCGTCGAGGCCCTGTGCCCTGAGTTTGGCGGCGGCCGCTTCGCCGCGGCCCCGGTCGCGGGCGCCGAGAAAGACGCGGTATCCTTCCGCCGCCAGCCGCCGGGCGATTTCGAAACCGATGCCCTTGTTGGCGCCGGTCACCACTGCAGTCTTCGTATGGGTCATGTTCGCACTCCGTTTGTGGAGCAACAGAGATCGTGTCGATCGCCCCTCCGGCGTGAGCCCTAAAGTCCCGGCTTCTTGCCTATTCCTCCTGACGTGTGATGCGCGCCCGCTGCGCGCCTTGTCTTGCGTCCGGCCGCCATGTCACCATATGTTCATGATGGATGTGATGGACGAATTGCGCGATCGCGCGCTGAAACACGCAGACGGCCGCCTGACGCAGACGCCGGTGCCGCGGGTGACGATCACCCGGGATTCGGCGCGCACCCCGATGATCGCAGGCATCTACGAGCCGATGCTCTGCCTCGTGCTGCAGGGCTCGAAATGCGCCATCATCGGCGACAGGGCGCTGCATTATGACCGCGCCAGCTATTTCGTCGCCAGCATCGAGGTGCCCGGCGCCTGCCAGATCGTCGAGGCAGCCCCCGATCATCCCTATCTGGCGCTGGCGCTGACGCTGGATATCGCCGTGGTCAGCGACATCATCCTGACGATGCCCGATCTGCCGCCGCCTGCCGATGGCCCGGGCTTCGGCATCAGCCCGGTGACGCCGGAGCTTGCCGATGCCTGGCTGCGGCTGGTGAAACTGTTCGACAAGCCGGCCGACATTCCGGTCATGGCGCCGATGCTGGAGCGCGAGATCATCTATCGGCTGTTGCAGGGGCCGTATGGGCCGGCGCTGCGCCAGCTCGTCGTCAGCGACAGCCGCCTCTGCCAGATCCGCCGCGCCATCGGCCATATCCGCGAGAATTTCGACAAGACAATCACCGTCGAAATGCTCGCCTGCATCGCCGGCATGAGCCCGTCGGTCTTTCACAAGCACTTCAAGGACGTGACGGCGATGAGCCCGATCCAGTACCAGAAGAAGCTGAGGCTCCACGAAGCCCGCCGCCGCCTGCTCGCCGATCCCGGCGATACGGCCCGCGTGGCATTCTCGGTGGGCTACGAAAGCGCCACCCAGTTCAGCCGCGAATATGCCCGCCAGTTCGGCCGGTCACCGGCGCGCGATGCGGGGAGGCTGCGGGGGCGCGGGGCGGACGCAAGCGAGCTGATCGAAAGCTGACGCTTCAGGCCGCAGCCCGCACCCGTGCCTCTTCCCTGATCCTGTTGACCATCGAGCGCAGGCCGTTGGAGCGCTGCGCCGAAAGGTTCTCGACCAGGCCGATCTTCGAGAAGGTTTCGAAGGCGTCGAGCGATGCGATTTCGGAGGCGGTCTTGCCGGAATAGGTGGCGAGGACGATGGCGACGAGGCCGCGCACGATATGGGCGTCGGAATCACCCTCGAAGGTCATGACCGGATTGTCGGCATTGCCGTCCGTATGGGTCACCAGCCACACCTGGCTGGCGCAGCCCATCACCTTGTTCTCCGAGGTCTTCTTGTCGTCTGCAAGATCGGGCAGCGCCTTGCCGAGTTCTATGACATAGCGGTAGCGGTCTTCCCAGTCGTCGAGGAAGGAGAAGTCGTCGATGATTTCGTCAAGCGATGCCATGGGAGCGCGGGCCTTTCCGTGATGCCCTGCATATAGGTGAAGTGGCCGCCGTTTTGAACCATTAAAAAGAAAACGCCGTGAAGGATGGGCATCCTCACGGCGCAGCAAAATGCTGAAATAAACAGGGCAGGCACGTCAGGCACGGGGCGTTCCCTCTGGGGAAGACCGGTGTGCAAGCTTGGTTGCGGGCCGGAGCCCGCGGAATTGGTCAGGAAACCGGGCGCGGCTTCGGGGTCGGGATGACGGCCGGAACGGTTCCGGTGACGACCGCGTCGGAGGCGGACGCATCATCGACCGGCGGGCGGTACGGCATCGGCTGGTTCAGCGCGGCGGTCTTTTCTTCCTTTGCGGAAGGGGCGAGCGCTGCGGCAGGCGCCAGGGTGGCGAGCGGGGCGACGGCCTTTGCCGCTTCGGCGATCTTGGCGGACGGCTTGTCCTTCTCGTCGCCGGAAAGCTGGCTGTCGATCAGCTGGTAAGCGACGCGGGCGCCTTCGCGGGCCCGGTAGCCGAGCGCGGTCAGCGTTTCGCCGCCTTTGCTGCAGACTTCCGGCTTCTCGCCGCACATGCCGGTAATATAGTCATAGGCGCCGCTGACGGCGGTAAAGGCGTCGGAGAACTGGACCTGGGGGTCGTTGGCGAGGCGCGTCGAGCTTTCCGAGCTGAAAAGCGGCAAGAGCACCAGCACAAGTCCGAACCAGAAGCTTCCTTTGATCAGTAGTCTCATTGTCGTTGCCCATCCTGTTTTCCCGTCCGGTCTTGTTGCCGAATCAGGGTCCGTTTCCGGTGTGCTTTCACCCTAGCGCGGAAGTGCGAATGCCACTTTTCGAAACTCCGTGGCATTTGCGGCAAATTTAATTCGAATTTTAAATAAAGGCCGTTGGACCGTATTTCAGTCAAATTGTAGCCATCGGCGTTAAGCATGGCGGGACCTGCCGCCTGTAATTGCAGGGAATCTCAATGGCGGGCTCGCCGCAAAAGTTAACGCGAAGCTGAAATGCGAGCGAAATCCATCGCTTACCCCCTATTAACCACAAAAAACAAAGGAGCTTCCGGATGGTCCAAAATGGGACTTTTGCCGCCTTCCGGCTGTGGAGGCGGCCTTTGCCTTATCCTTTCTTTAAGCGGCCAGGGCCTATTGTCCGGTCTTGTTAAAGAGCCTTTTCGGGCGGGTATTGCGTGCGAGTATTGAGTGACATCGGCAACCGGGCAGCAGCCCTCGTGGACCGGGCGGCGGCCAGCTGGCTTTCCCGCACGGGAAGCGGCGAGGCCGTGGCTGAACGCGAACTTGCCATCCTGCGCCGCCTCGCTCTCCTGTCTTCGGGTGCGCTGATTGCGGCGCCTGCCGGCCTCTCCTTTATAACCAGCCCTGCTGTGGCGCTGCCTGCCGGCGTCGCCACCGTCTGCGCCGCCTTCCTGTTTTCGGCCGTCGGCAGCATCGCACTGTCGCGCCAGACGCAGGCGACGGTTTCGGTTGCCTCGCAGCCGGCCGAAGACTTCTTCCTGGAAAACAGCGCCGGCCTCGTGCTCTTCCTCGATGCGCAGGGCAACGTCACCGCGTCGGGCGGCCGCGATATCAGCGACTATCTGGCCTGGATGCGCGAGCCCAAGGGCCGCGGCTTCATCGAGCAGGTGCATGTCTCCGACCGCATCCTCTTCCTGCAGGCGCTCGATCAGCTGCGCCAGGGCGATGAGTCCGTCAGCGTCGATCTCAGGCTCGACCGTCCCGGCGTCTCGCGGGATCTGCGCCAGTTCGCCTATCTGCGCATGGATATGACCGCGCGCCGCGATGGCGAGGGTCAGCTTGCGGCCGTCATTGCCCAGCTGCGCGATGTCTCGGTCGAGCAGCAGCTGCGCATGGATGCGCAGAGCCGCGCCGCCGATGCCGAATCGGCGAATGACGCGAAATCCCGCTTCCTCGCTGCCGTCAGCCACGAACTGCGCACGCCGCTGAACGCCATTCTCGGTTTCTCGGATATCCTGCTCGGCGAGTATTTCGGCAAGTTCGAAAACGAGCGCCAGCGCGAATATGTCGGCCTGGTGCGCGATTCCGGCGCCCATCTGCTGTCGGTCGTCAATACGATGCTCGACATGAGCAAGATCGAGGCCGGCCGCTACGAACTGATGCTCGAGCCCTTCGATATCGGCGCCTCGATCCGCTCCTGCGAGGCGATGCTGGCGCTGCAGGCCAAGAGCAAGGGCGTGACGTTGACGAGCCGCATCCAGCGCGATCTCGACGAGGTCGTTGCCGATCAGCGCGCCATCCAGCAGATTCTCATCAATCTCGTCGGCAATGCCGTGAAGTTCACGGAGCAGGGCGGGGCGGTCACTGTCGACGCGTCGGTGCGCGCAGGCGTGCTGCAGCTCAGCGTCAGCGATACCGGCATCGGCATTCCCACCGACAAGCTCGCCATGCTTGGCCAGCCGTTCATGCAGATCCAGAACGATTATACCCGCCAATATGAAGGCACGGGCCTCGGCCTGTCGCTGGTCAAGGGGCTGGTGGCGCTGCATGGCGGCCACTTTGCGCTGGCCAGCGCGCCGGGCGAGGGCACCATCATCACCATATCGATCGCGGCGGATGGTTCCGGCGCCTCTGCCGCCGATGCGGCACGGGAGACGGCCGTCGAGTTTCCGCCGCGCCTGAAGACTGCGGCAGCACCGGCTGCCGGTTTGGAAGAGGGGCTGTTCGATGGCCGCGCGCAAGCGAAAATCGCCTAAGGGGAAGAGGGGCCGGCAGCAGCCGGGTCTGCTTCTCACGGGGGCAGCCGCCTTGGGCGGCGTTGGCATGACGGGCGCTTCGATGCTCGGCGGCGTCGTTGCGCGCAATCCGTCGGTCGCGGGCGGCACCGTCGCCTTCGTCGTCATCTTCTCCTTCGTTGCCGCCAATGCGCTCTGGTATCAGCCGGGCAACCACCCGCATCCCTTCTTCCGCACCCGCGATCTGACCTCGCCCTTCTCGATCGGCCGTCCGTCGATAGAGGAGCCGCATCCGGGCGACGTCACCACCTTCAAGATCGAGCGCCCGGGCGAAGAGGGCGATGCCTCGACCACCAACGCCACGCCGCCCGCCAATGCGGCCACGGGGCAGCAGCCGAATCAGCTGGTCATGGATATCCAGAAGGAGCTGATCCGCCGCGGCCTCTATAACGGCACCGCAGACGGCGTCATCGGTCCGCGCACCAGCGCCGCCATCCTGTTCTTCGAGGAAACCGTCGGTATGCCGCAGAGCGGCGATGCGACGCCGGATGTGCTGGCCGCCCTGAAGACCGATTCCATCGGCCCCTCGACCATCCCCGCCGAAAAGCCGCGCGAGGACGTCACCTCCCAGGCCTCGGCGGAAGACCCGGTCGCCGCCGCAATCCGCAGCGCCGAAAAGCAGGTGAAGACCGCACCCGCCGCCCCCAAGCAGGTCACCTCCGGCGAGCTCACCAGCGTCGACCTGGTCCTGAAGATCCAGAAGGGCCTCGCCAACATGGCCTACGCCAATGTCGGCGTCGACGGCGTCGCCGGCGAACAGACCCGCGCCGCCATCCGCCACTTCCAGAAGCACTATAATCTGCCCGAGAATGGCGAGCCGAACGAAGCGGTGCTGAGGAAGCTCAAGGAAATCGGCGCGATTTAGCGCTGAGTCGGAATTCACTCGAAAATTGCATGAACAGCTGCATGGCACGCCTTTGGCGGTATTCGCGCTCGCGTTTCGGTACATATGCGTTCCGCAAATAATGACAGATTGTCGCAGATGACTTGCGCGGGTAGGCGGCGGCAATACTTCGCAAATGGATGATATGACTGTCTAAAGCGCTGTAAACGCGGGAAAAGCTGAGAAAGCTTTGCAATCAGCCGTTTCAGACTGCGACCTCTATTAGGGATCCGTGTATTACGCTCACAAAAATATGATATAAGTACTGGGTGAGCTTGGTGCTATTCATCCAAGTGCGACCGGGGGGCCAGTGAGGAGCATAACACTGTGACCTATATGTCACTTTCCCGCACCTGAAAGACGCCACGCGGATGGTTTCTTTCTCTCGTCGCCACGCAGCGGGCCATCAGCCGAGTTCCTCGAACGGAACGAAGCCATTGCCCGCCAGGATCAATCAAATGTTGCGTGAACCTTCTTACGGTGGCCTGGCCGAGCAGGATGGCGCTGAGCGCGCCATGTATCGCTCGATCGCTTCGTTGACCGATCTCAATAATCCCCGGCTCTACAAGGCCCTGCACGATCATTTTGCGGCGGTCTATCCCGTATCTGCCAAAACAGGCGCATCCGAGTTTCATCTCGGCGGCGGCCAGACGTTCCGCCTGCACCGCGGGCTGAACGACTTGAGCTTCGAGATCACCTACTCGGATATTTCGCGTTTTGCGGCGGTCACCCGTTCGCTCAACTCTCGGACGAAGAAATATGCGAAGGACGGTCTGCAGTGGAGCACGTCGCGCGTCGCATCACCCCGTCAGCTGCTGGCACTCCCTCGGCCGCTCGACGAGCCGCGGGCGCCGGAAGACGTGCTGATGTCGATCTTCCATCTCGATCTCAACGATTCGGCCGAGACCGAGCGTCGAATCACGACCTGCATTGCAGCGCTCTATCCGTCCGGCCCGCGGCTCGGTGGCGGCCAGCAGAGCAATGATGCACAGGCGACGATGTCGAACCTCGCCGACTGGCTCTCCTTCCAGGACGTCCGCCAGATCCTCCAGGTGGACGATGCCGGCCATGCGGCGACCATGCTGATCTCGATGATGTTCGGCGGCTTCGCATCGCGCATGAGCGCCGGTGAAGGCCTGCCGGATCGCGCTTCTCTCATTGGATATATGAAGAGCTGCATCCAGCTCTTCGTGCGCGGCTGCCGCCGCCACGATGCCTGATATGCCGGATCCGGCCGCCATCGTGCGGCCGGCTCGCTGCCATCATCCGGCCCGCATTGCGATAAGCCGGAATTCCTACTTCACTCCGTAAAGCCGTGCCGCTAGCGCTTTGCTTTCCTTAATTTTTTCTTAACGTGCTCGCGAGGTTATACACAGAAGAGCCGCCCCGGATGGCCACAATGTGGTAAAAATACAACGAGAAAAACTTCCGGGATAATTTTGGTACGAATACGTTTATTAAATAATTGACGACTCCGGGGCCTCCTGTTCATATCCAGCCCGTGACCGAAGCAAATGTTCGGAAACGCATGGCGGACTGAAATTTCAGGGGACCGCATCCATCGCGCTAAGCAAAGAGCCAACCTTGGGGTTGGCCTCTGGAACGGAGACAGAAAATGAACATCAAGAGCCTCCTTCTCGGCTCCGCTGCTGCCCTCGCAGTAGTATCCGGTGCACAGGCTGCCGACGCTATCGTCGCCGCCGAACCGGAAGCAGTAGAATACGTCAAGGTTTGCGACGCCTACGGCACTGGCTACTTCTACATCCCGGGCACGGAAACCTGCCTCAAGATCGGCGGCTACCTCCGCTTCGACGTCGGCTTCGGCGCTGGCGATCCTTACGACGGCAACAATCAGGACGACTGGGCTGCCCACACCCGTTCGCACGTAACCTTCACCGCTAAGAGCGACACCGAATACGGCACGCTCACCAGCGGTATCGTCCTCGAAACCAACTACCGCGGCACCAGCACCGGCGGCAGCGATGCAGTCAGCCCGACGGTTGGCAACTCCACGACCCTCGGCGGCGCTGGCAACGGCACGGCAATCGACGAAGCGTTCATCAGCATTGCTGGTGTAACGGTTGGTAAATTCGCTAACTGGTGGGATAACGACTTCTCCGGCGAAACGGACGTCCTCGCTACCCTCCATGGCACGACCAAGCCGAACGCAATCCGTTATCAGTATGACGGCGGCAGCTTCTACGCTGGTATCGCAGCTGAAGAACTCGTTCAGACCGACGCTCCTCCGTCCGGTAACGGCGGCAGCGACGCTGGTATCGACGGTGCAGTTGGCGGCAAGTTCGACGCCTTCACCTGGGAAGTTCTCGGTTCTTACGACACGCAGGCCCAGGAAGGCGCAGTTCGCGTCAAGCTCGGCGCCGACGTTGGTCCGGGCACGTTTGAAATCGCTGGCATCTACTCCAGCGGCTACAACAACTACTACGACGCTGGTAAGTGGTCTGTTGCTGCTCAGTACGCCCTCAAGGCAACTGACAAGCTGACCATCACCCCCGGCGCTCAGTACATCGACGACATCCAGACGGGTGGCGCTCTTGGCGACAGCTTCGACGGTGGCCATGAATGGCGCGCTGGTCTGACGCTCAACTACAAGATCGTTGAGAACCTCTCGACCGAGCTGACGGCAACCTACGTCAACGACAAGTTCGACGATGGCCGTCCGGATGCAAGCTACACGGAAGGTTTCTTCCGTCTGCAGCGTGACTTCTAATCATACGCTGACAACCGATTAGATTGACCTCCAAATCGGTTTCGAAAGGAGAGCCCGGGTTCCCAACCGGGCTCTTCTTGTTTTTACTGGATGAGTTGCCGTTGAGGGCAGGGGCCGCAGCGGCTGCCTTAAGGCAGCAGGCCGTTGGCGAAGATCTTCAGGCTGGAGCGCAGATAGGCCTTGGTGCGCTTGGCGCGCACGTCGAGATCGGCGCCCGTTCGGTCGATGCTGAGGCTGCCGAAGACGATGCCGATCAGCATCGTGGCCGCCGCATCCGCATCGATGGCGATGATCTTGCCGCTTTCGCTCAGTGTCCGCAGCCAGCTTGCAAGTTCGGCGCGCGCCGCATCGAAATCCTGCCGCAGCTGCGGCACATATTCGGTCGCTTCCCAGGCAACTTCGATCAGGAAATACTGGCGCATGTTGGCCGGGCTCGGCGCATCGTCGGCGTCGACATAGAAGACCTGACCGAGGAGCACATCGAGAGCGGCGTCGGCCTCAGGGAAGTGGAAGATCGAACCACTGCGCGCCTTGATCGCCGCAGACAGCAGGTCGCCCTTGGCCTCGTAGAAATCATAGAAGGTGCGCTTCGAGATACCGCAGCGGGCGGCGATGATATCGACCGTCGTATTGGCATAGCCGAGTTCGATGAAGACGTCGGTACCGGACTCGATGATATCAGCCTGGCGCTGATCCAGGTCTATGCTCTTCGGGCGTCCGCGCGGGCGCTTCAGTTTTTCTTCGGTGTTCGAGCTCACAATTCCCCTGCGCGCACATCTGTTATTTTATCCCTGCGGCACTGATACATGAAGAGGCGCGGCGGGTACAGCGCCTCAATGTCGCGAACATGTTACAGCCTCACGACATGCTGGCGGAAAAATATCGCAGGCCGGAATGCCTGATACCGCCGCCTACAACCTAAGTCTAAGTCCCCGTAATTTTTGCAACTTGTTAACCATAATGCCTGACGCTCCGCTAATGTACCGGGGGAGCTTTGTCATGCAGGCAATGAGGGCGGTCGATGTATCTGAAGAGGGGAATGCGCAGCCGGAGGACCCGGCGTTGCGGCATATCCTGTCGAAGCTGGCCGAGGAGGCGTCGACGCTCGGCATCGACCTCGTCGATATCGCCGGTGCCATCCAGGACATGGCGGCGATGTCCGCCCGCCATGCCAATGCCTTCGACGACGTGACGCGCACGGCGCTCTCGATTGCCGAAACCAACCGGGCGGTTGCCGTGTCGCTGCGCGAGACAGACCAGACCGCCGCCGATGCCCGCCACATGCTGAAGGAATCGGCCGGGCGGCTCTCGGGGTCGGTTGAGGAGATCGGCCATATGCTGCGCTCCTCCGAGGAGATCAGCGCCGAGATCAGCACGTTTGCCCGCTCGCTCTCCGATGTCGATACCGTCGCCGGCGAGATCGGCACCATCGCCCGCCAGACCAACCTGCTTGCCCTCAATGCGGCGATCGAGGCGGCGCGCGCCGGTGAGGCAGGCAAGGGCTTTGCCGTCGTCGCCTCCGAGATCCGCGCCCTCTCGCTGCAGACCTCCAAGGCGACCGGCCTGATCCAGGAAACGCTCGATCAGCTGCGCGCCAAGATCGGCAGGCTCTCGGTCGCCGGCAGCGGCGCGCGCGATAGTGCCGCCAGCGTCAAGGAGAAGTCGCAGGCCATGCACGGCGCCTTCCACAGCATGGAGCAGGTGATCACCCAGATCCTCGACAGCTCCTCGGTCATGGCCAACACGACCGAAGCGGTCGATCGCCAATGCGCCGGCTTCGTCGCCGCGCTCGGCGAAATGTCGGCCGAGGTGCTGGAATCGAACGGCAAGCTGCAGCACGCCGCCAAGCGCGTCGATAGCGTCGTCGGCCTGTCGGAAAAGCTGGTGCAGCTGACGGCCAGCGCCGGTGTCGAAACCGCCGACAGCCGCTGGATCGCCCGCGCCCAATCGGTCGCCGCCGACATCGCGGCCGCCTTCGAGCGGGCGCTGTCATCCGGCCAGATCCGCCTGGAAGCGCTCTTCGATCGAAACTATCGGCCGATCCCCGGCACCGATCCGGTGCAGCTGATGGCAGGTTTTACCGAACTCACCGACCGTCTTCTGCCGCCGATCCAGGAGCCGGTCGCCACTTCTGACGAGCGCATCGCCTTCTGCGCCGCGATCGACGAGAACGGCTACCTGCCGACCCATAACCGCAAGTTCTCCGAGCCGCAGCGCCCCGGCGACACCGCCTGGAACACCGCCAACTGCCGCAACCGCCGCATCTTCAACGATCGCGTCGGCCTCTCGGCAGGCAGAAGCACCGCACCCTTCCTGGTGCAGACCTACCGGCGCGACATGGGCGGCGGCAATTTCGTGATGATGAAGGACATCTCCGCCCCGATCACCGTCCGCGGACGGCATTGGGGCGGGCTGAGGCTGGCGGTCAAGGTCTAGCGTAACCGCCGCCTGTTGCCCTATACGAAGCATATGAGACTCCGCACCGACATCTTCGTTTCCGCCCTGCTGCGCCGGGTCTTCGCCATGGGCGATTTCGCCGCCGTGGAGAAGAAAGGCGCGGAAGAGGCGGGCGCGGTCTTCATCCGCCAGCATTTCCGCGACGGGCTGAAGACGCTCTATGGCCCGGCGCCGCAGAGTTTCTTCGATGAGGAGGAGAGTGCCGGACGGCTGTTCGAGATCCGCCTCGACCGGCAGGAGCCGGATGCTGTGCGCGAACTGCTGGAGCGCGAGCGCAGGTTCGATCCCGATCTCTGGATTGTCGAACTGGAAACGGCAGATGCGGCATCGCTGCTGCCGCTGGCGGTAGAGAAGAAGAACCCGCTCTAGCTCAAATCAGCGGCGGCCGACGGTCTTCAGGTCGCGGGCCGGCGGTATCAGTCGTGCTGTGCGGGAGATCGTGCCGACGGCAGGCGCGGCAGGGTTTTCGCCTTCTTCCGGCTTGTAGGTATAGCTGTCGGCGCGCCGCCAGGCTTCCACCCGCTCATGGCATTCTTCCGGATCGAGCGCATCGAGCACCATCCAGGCGCGGGTCACGCTGTGCTGCGGCTCGGCGAGATGCGGATAGAGCTTCTCCAAGACGAAGACAGCATCGAGAAAGCCCATGCCGAGGCTGACGAGCGTGGTGGCCAGCTGCTGGCCGGAGAGATCGAGCATGATGCGCTCGGCCAGCCAGCGGCTGGCGGACAGCGCATCGGCAAGCGTGCTGGCAAAGTGACTCGCCTCGCGCGAGCGGGCAAAGCGCACCAGCAGCGCTTCCTGGATGTCTGAGATCGTCCTGAGGCCCAGCCGGTCGTCGTCATCGCGGCCGAGGTGATTGGCAAGACCGCGGATCTTCTGGCGCATCGCCTCTTCATTGGCGAGGCGCTCGGCAAAGTCAGGATCGACGGCCGGCGGTTCCGTTGCGACGGGCGCAAAGACCGGCGCCGGTGCCGCGGCCAGCTGTTCCTCGATGGCCGGAAGCGGCAGGTCGGCGGGCGAGGGGCGGACGGTCGCCTGGCGCAGCGCCACCAGCGCATCGATCACTTTCGGCGAAAGATTGTCGCGGCTGACGATGGCGCGGATATGGGCGGTGCCCTGCGTGCGGGCGATCATGATCAGCGTATCGTCGCTGACCGCCTGCGAAGCCGTTAGAAACGGTGCGGCAACGGCGATCGGCAGGTTGCCGATGAAGAGAGCCACGGCCTGCGGAATGACCGGGCATTGCGAGAGCGCGGCGACGGCCTGGCGGCGGGCTTCGTCGGAAGAGGCCTGGAACAGCGGAGTAAAGAGCTCGGCGAACTGGCGCAGCTCGGATCGCGTCGGATGCGCCAATCCCTCGAAGCTGCTCACGGTTGCCATCAACACCACGTCCTTCTTGCGGCTGGCCATAGGCCCTTCTAGGTCTCTAAACCGGTCACGCACAAAGAATACCCCGGAAACGCCGATACTGAGGGATCGAATGTGCCGGCGGCTGGACGGAGGCCGGGCTCAGACGAATATGAACAAATCCTACACCGGCAGGGTTAATGCTTGCTGAAGATTTTAATCAAATGCGCAGCAATGATACACGCAGAACGTGTTCAGCTGTGGATCGCGCACAAAAAGAAAGCGCCCCGCAGATACGAGGCGCCACCGTCTTTCCGGATCGCTCCGGCCTGGAGATGAATGTCAGAGTCCCTTGTGGGCACGCAGAGCCAAAAGCAGCTTTTCGCCGTCGTTATGGCCGGCCTGATAGAGGTCGAGCGCAGCCGAAGCTGCAAACTGGGCCTCGGGGCTTTTGATATCCAGACGCTTTTCCGAGCACCACGCATCGAGCGCGCCGCGCAGCACATCCAGGTCTTCAGGAGAGAATGTCGGGTTCATGAATAAAGACATTTTCTGCCCTCCGTATCTACGGCAAGAGCATGGGTTGTCTCTCAAGCGGTCATCGCCATAAAACTTTTGACCGATGCGCCGACCATACGCCTATTCACCTGAACTGCAATTGATATTTCGGTGACGCAAATCGGCAACACATCCTTATGACGTAAAGTTGATCGGCTGTACTTGGTCAAGCCTATGAATTCATAAGTCTTTCCTAATTAAATCTGACTTATTGCCGATTGAAACTAAAAGCCAGCTCGCAGCGTTTATTGAACAGCCCTACAACAGGGCTGAAATATTAGGAGACTGTTAACTATCGTATGTCTCAATTCGGACAGGAACGGCGCGGTTCGATGCTTCGGCCGTAAAGATTCCACATCACGGTATTCAAACAGGTGCCGTGAGAAAGGCGCGAATGACCTCGGTTCCGGTTTCCGGCATTGCAGGACGCGCTGGCCCGCACAGGCGGGCAGGGTGAAATCCGCTTTGCTTCATCCGTCTCGGGCAGTGCATGGAGACGAGAATGGCCACTATAGTCGCATTGGCTGACAGGCGCTCGCAACAGCCGCGCCGAAAAGACCGGGAGCCCGTCGAGGCTCAGATATTGCTGTTCACCGGCGTTCGCTACGAGCGTCTCGTGGAGAGCCCGAAGCGCCGCGCCCCGTCGCGCGCATCGCGTGTAAAGACCAAGTAGGCGTCAATTGTCCGAACCGTAGGTCTCGCAGCCTGCCTCGGTGAGAAAATTCTTGGCTGCGTCATCGAAGCTCGCCTGCGGCGCAAGAGTGCGCAGCACCGCATAGCCCTCATTATGCGTCATCTCCACCAGGATGGTCTGCTGCAGATCCTGCGGCAGTGATTTGCGCAGCTCCGTTAGCTTGATCGGGCTTGCCGCCAGCACATCGAGCGCCCCACCCACCGACGTCCTGTCATTCATGCTGAACACCTCGTTCGAGGCGCCGTCATAAACGGCGATCGACCAGAAGGGCACGCTGCCCTTGGCGGTGAAGCGCACCGGCCCGTCCTCGAGATCGAAGGAGCACACGGCGGTGCGCACGAAGGGATCGCTGTTGGAAAGCCCGGCATCGTCGTAATTCGACGACAGCAGATAGAAATTGTTCGGATCGCCCTCGGCAATCACCCGCGTCTCGGCATCCTTGCCGGTGAAATGTGGCAGCGCCAGAATAATGATCAGGTGCAGCAAGGCGGCGCCGAACAGGCCGGTGATGATGGCAAAGACGATCCTAAGCATTGCCGCACCCGGTCTTCTCGAGCTTCGGCATGGAAAGATCGATAACCCCGGAACTGCCCGCCGTCGGCGTATCGAACAGCGTCAGCACCAGCCGGAAGGTGCCCGCGGCCGGCAGCGCCAGCCAGTTGCCCGGCCGGGCATTGGCCGAAACGTCGATCACGAAGCTGCTGTCGGGCTGGCGCAGCACCGTCCAGGAATTCAGCGCGCCCGGCAGGCCGGGGCGCACGGAAGCCGGGTTGCCGCCATTGTCGGACGTATAGAGCGTCCACAACCGCGCTGCCGGCGTCTGCCCGCTGATCCGGTAGCTGCAGCCCGCATTCAGCCGCTCCCCGCCATCATCGACGCTCGCCGTAAAGGTCAGCCCCTCGGCACTGCCGTAAAGCAGCTTGCCCGCCCGCGCCCGGTGCGATTTCGCATAAGGATCGGCATCGGCCGTCTGCAACTCCGGAAACGCCTCCCAGGCCCCGAGCTTGATGGCGCCAAACCCCTGCGTCACATCGAGCGCATACCGCGAAACCATGATCCCGCCGCCGAAAGCGACGATCAGCGTGATCGCGATAAATAGCGGAAATCGAAACACTGCATGCCCTTGAGATCAAATCAGGTGAAAGGGTTAGCACTGATTCTGGCGGGGTGGAATGGTGGTGTGCTTTTTGCCGCCCGGGTAGAGGCTCTCCGCCGCGCGTCCGCGCCGTGAATGACTCCTTTGAACGGGCTGGGTAAGCGTCTCGTACCGCCGTGTTCTCTGGCAAGGGCCCATACTCGCGACGTCCCGCGCCCCAATCGCCAATGCGACGAACCACCGCCACCGACCACCCGCCCCACCCATCAAAATCCGGCAAAGGCTTGCTTTTTCTTCGGTTTTGCCCTCTCTTTGCCGCCAATCGAAGGGGATTTCCGGGCGGGATGCGCCGGAGGAGCGCAGGACAGGCAGATCATGGTATCCGAAGCGCCGCCGTTCTGGTGGACGAAAGCCGATTGGCGGGCCTGGACGCTGTCGCCCTTTTCGCTGATCTACGGACAGGTCGCCGGTTATCGCATGAAGCATGCGCGCCGTGCCTCGGTGCCCATTCCCGTCATCTGCATCGGCAATTTCACCGTCGGCGGTGCCGGCAAGACGCCGACGGCGCTGTCGATCGCCCGGGCTGCCAAGGCAAAGGGACTGAAGCCCGGATTTCTGAGCCGTGGTTATGGCGGCTCGCTCGATGTCACGACGGTCGTCGATCCCGCCCATCACCGCGCCATGGCCGTCGGCGACGAGCCGCTGCTGCTTGCCCGCGAGGCGCTGACCGTGATTTCCCGCCGCCGCGTCGAGGGCGCCGAGCGTCTCGTCAAGGAAGGCGCCGACCTGATCATCATGGATGACGGTTTCCAGAGCGCCAGATTGGCGCTCGACTATGCGTTGCTGGTCATCGATACGACACGCGGCCTCGGCAATGGCCATACGGTACCGGGCGGCCCGGTGCGCGCGCCGATCCCGGTGCAGATGCGTTATGCGACGGCGCTCCTCAAGGTCGGCAACGGCAATGCTGCGGACGCCATCGTCCGCATGGCCGCCCGCGCTGCAAAACCCTATTTCACGGCGTCGCTCAAGACGGTCGGCATGAACGAGCTTTCCGGCCGCCGCGTGCTCGCCTTCGCCGGTATCGCCGATCCCACAAAGTTCTTCCGCACGGTGGAATCGCTCGGCGCCGAGATCGCCGCCACCCGCTCCTTCGGGGACCACGAGCATCTGAGCGATGACGAGATCGCCGATCTCATTGCCGTTGCCGAACGCGAACAGCTGCAGATCGTCACCACCTCGAAGGACTTCGTCCGCCTTGCCGGCCATCACGGCCGGGCGCAGGAGCTTGCCGAAAAGTCGAAGGTGATCGACGTCGAAATGGCCTTCGAGGACCCGCAGGCGCCCGGCCTGATCATCGACCGGGCGATCGAGGCCTGCCGTGCCCGCAGGCTGAAAGAGCAGTCCGGCCTATAGCGCCAGCCGTTTGCGGATGTCGGCAAGCCCGGATGCCGCGCGGCCATCGGCGTCGAAATTGCTGTCGTCGAGCCAGGCTTCCAGAGCGGCCCGGTGCGCCGGCCATTCGTCTTTGAGGATACTGTGCCAGGCGATATCGCGCTGATAGCCCTTGGCGATCGAAGCATTGCGCCAGATGCCCTCGAACACGAAGCCATAGCGCAGCGCCGCCTTGCGCGAGGCTTCGTTGAGCGCGGCGCAGCGCCAGACGAGCCGCTCATAGCCGAGATCGTCGAAGGCGTGGCGCATCAGGAGGACGATCGCCTCGGTTGCCGCGCGTGTGCGCTGCAGCTCCGGTGAAAACCAGATGCTGCCGATCTCGATCGAGGAATCCGCCGGATAGACATCGCAGAGCGACAGCCATCCCGCAGGCTTTCCGGCGCCGAGTGGTTCGACGGACCAGAACGGCTGGTCGGCCCGCCCGGCGAGTTCCGCGACGAAGGCGGTGAACAGGCCGAGGCTCTCGAATGGACCATAGCGCAGATAGCCGAAGCTCTCGGGGGAGGCGGCGGCAAGCGGCCAGAGCGGCTCGGCATGCGCCGGTGTCAGCGGATCGAGCCTGACCGAACGCCCGCGATGGACGATCCGCTCGGGAAAGGGGCGTGGCGAATGGACGATCGGGCGGCCGAAGTCACGCATCAGGGAAAGTCAGCGCTTCTGCACCGGCAGCACGCCTGCGCGCTTGTCGGCCTCGAAGGAGGCGATGACGTCGGCATAGGGCTCCTGGCGGGCGACGCTCCAGTAGCGCAGCTCGTCGAGCGGGATATGCTTGCCGGTCATGGCGCAGACGACGTAGGAGCCCGGCGACAGGATCTGGAAATCGGCGTCGAGATAGCGGATTTTCGCCTCGCGGTTTCCGTGACCTTCAAACAAGTTCATCCTGCTCCATTCCTGCGGCTCTGATCGTCCTGCCATAGCGCGCGGCACGGGCGATTGCCAGTATTTTTCGGCTTGCTGCCGTCAGCTCCGGCCGAACAGCCGCTCGATGTCGGAAAGCTTGAGCTCGATATAGGTCGGCCGGCCGTGATTGCACTGGCCCGAACCCGGCGTCACTTCCATCTGTCTCAAAAGCGCGTTCATCTCCTCCGGCCGCATGCGCCGGCCGGAGCGCACCGAGCCGTGGCAGGCCATGGTCGCCGCCACATATTCGAGTTTCTGCGACAGGCCCGACGCCGTATCCCATTCGGCGATCTCGTCGGCGAGCTGGCGGATCAGGCCGGTGGCATCGACCTCGCCGAGCATGGCCGGCGTTTCGCGCACGGCAATGGCGCCCGGCCCGAAGCGCTCGATCGCAAGCCCGAGCTCGCCGAGCCCTTCGGCATGCACCATCAGCCGGTCGCAATCCTCTTCCGGCAGGTCGACGATCTCCGGGATCAGAAGCACCTGCGAGGGCAGCCGCTTGGAATGCAGCGCTTTGCGCATTTCTTCGAAGACCAGCCGCTCATGCGCCGCATGCTGGTCGACGATGACAAGACCGTCCTCCGTCTGCGCCACGATATAGTTCTCGTGCAGCTGCGCGCGGGCAGCCCCCAGCGGAAAGCGGTGCGGCGCCTCTTCGCGCGGCGCAGCTGCCGGCTGCTGCCAGCTCTGCGGCTGCGGTTCGGAACGCGCCGTCGGCGTCACCAGCCCGTCGAACGATGCCTGCGGCCGCTCGGCAAAGCCGCTATTGGCAGCCTGATAGGGGCGGGACGGCGAGGTCTCCGGCGACCATGGCGCCTGCGCCGGGCGCTGATAGGCATTCGGCTGGAAGCCCGGGCGGAACGAGCGCAGCATGCCGTCGGCACCGGTCGTGGCGGCGCGGCTGCCGTCGCGGGCGAGCGCCTCGCGCACCGCGCCGATGATCAGCCCGCGGATCAGCCCGGGATCGCGGAAGCGCACATCCGATTTCGCCGGATGCACGTTGACGTCGACAAGCGCCGGATCGAGTTTGAAGGAGAGCACCGCGACCGGATAGCGTCCGGCCGGGATCGTCTCGGCATAGGCGCCGCGGATTGCCGAGAGGATCAGTTTGTCCTGCACCGGGCGGCCGTTGACGAAGGCATATTGGTGGCCGGAATTGCCGCGGTTGAAGGTCGGCACCCCGGCATAGCCCGTCAGGCTCACATCCTCGCGCTCGGCATCGATCTCGATCGCATTGTCGCGGAAATCCTTGCCGAGGATCTGCGCCATGCGCGCCAGATGGTCGTCGCCGGTCGCCGGAAATTCCAGCGTGCTGCGGTCCGTGCCGGAGAGCACGAAGCGCACGCCCGGAAAGGCGATCGCCATCCGCTTGACGATTTCGGTGATCGCCGCCGCTTCCGCCTTTTCGGTCTTCAGGAATTTCAGCCGCGCCGGTGTCGCGAAGAACAGGTCGCGCACCTCGACGATCGTGCCGGGGTTCAAGGCCGAAGGTCTCAGATGCAGGAACTTGCCGCCGGAGACGGCGATCTCGCTGCCGCCGGCGCTATCCTTGCGGCGGCTCGAAATGCTGAGCTTGGCGACCGAACCGATCGAGGGCAAGGCCTCGCCGCGGAAACCGAGCGTGCGGATATCGTCGAGTGTTTCTGAAATTTTCGAGGTGCAGTGACGTTTTACCGCAAGCTCGAGATCGGCGGCATCCATGCCCGAGCCATTGTCGCTGACGCGCAGCAGGCCCTTGCCGCCGCCCGATGTGGCGATCTCGATGCGCGTCGCGCCCGCGTCCAGGGCGTTTTCGATCAGCTCTTTCGCCGCACTCGCCGGGCGTTCGATGACTTCGCCGGCGGCGATCTGGTTGATGAGCGTTTCTGAAAGCTGTCTGATGGCCATGCGCCATTTTCGTGGATTCGCAGGCCCGATGGAAGGGTGAAAAAGCCGGTCTCCAAAGCCGCGTCTCAGACCCCAAGATTTGGGTAGATTAATGTTAAGCGACCGTTAGGAGAAAGCTGGCATTTTGGACGCATACCACCAAATAGTGCTGTTAAATCGGATAGATGTGGGATTTTGAGGAATGAGTGCCGGCTTTGAAGAGACGGACGCATCATCCGTGAGCGGGGAGCTGCCGGCCGAGCCCGATCTCCAGTCGTCGCTTTTCGATGCCGTCTCCGATGGCCTCGCCGCCGCCCTCATCGTCTATAACAAGAACGACCAGATGATCTTCGCGAGCCGTCAGGTTCTCGATTTCTTTCCGATTTCGCCGTCCATGCTGAAGCCCGGCACGCGCCTGCGCGATTTCCTGGGCGCCGTCTTCGATACCGGCGTGCGCCAGCAATATGCCGCCAAGCAGCCGGGTGGCGTGCTCGGCCGCGAGGACTGGCTGTCGCAGAAGATCGCCTCGCATTGGCGCGAGCGCTTCGAGATCGTCGAGCGGCACGGCCCGGATCGCTGGATCCGCCTCGTCAAGCGCCGTCTGCCGAGCGGCTATTGCGTGTCGATGATCTGCAACATCTCCGAGGAGCGCAAGCGCGAGGAGCAGTGGCGCGCCGATCTGGAGCGCGTGCAGCTGACCGAGGATATTCTCGACAACCTGCCGTTCCCGCTCTTCGTCAAGGACCGCAATCTCAATTACGTCGCGGTCAACATCGCCTTCTGCGAGAAATATCAGACGACGCCGGACGAAGTGCTCGGCCGCAAGAGCGGCGACCTGTTCTCCGCCGATATCGCCAAGCGCTTCGAGGAAAGCGACCGCCACGTTCTAGAAACCGGCGAGATGTCGATCTCCCGCCAGCGCCAAGTCTCGCGTGACGGTGCCGAGCGCGACATCGTCAGCCGCAAGCACCGCATCGGCAAGCCAGGCCGCTATTTCCTGGTTTCCACCATGCAGGACCTGCCGCGCGATGGCGCCGATCTCGACGAGTTCGACCGCGCCACCTCGGTGACCGCCTCCAGCCACCAGTCCTATCGCCGCGCCTATGTGCCGCTGAACGGCGATGCGCAGCGCCGCGAGCCGGCGGCAATGGAAGCGATCGTCCCGGAGAATTTCTCCGGCCGCAAGATTTTGGTCGTCACCGGCGATCTCGCCGCCGAGACCGCGGCGCTGCGCACGCTCGCCAAATACGGCTTCGAAGCCTGCGCCGTGCGCGGTGAGGACGAGCAGGAGCATTTCCTCGAAATCGCCTCCTCGGCCGGTATCGATCTCGACCTGATCATCATCGACAACCAGATGGGCATGCGTTGCCTGGAGCTTTCCGGACAGCACGGCATTCCGGCGCTCGTCATGGACGGTTTCCAGCTGGCCAACGAGCTGACCTTCCAGGTCGCCCGCCACTTCAACCGCAACAACCGCACGAGCAACGAGCCGGAAGCCGATTGGGAGATCTCGACATCGGCAGATAGCGACGCGCTGCAGGTTCTGGTCGCCGAAGACAACGACATCAACCAGATCGTCTTCTCGCAGATCCTCGAAGGCCTCGGCTATCGCTACATGATCGCCTCCAGCGGCGACGAGGCGGTGCGTCTGTGGACCGAGCACAAGCCGCAGATCGTGCTGATGGATATCTCGCTTCCCGGTCTCAACGGTTTCGAGGCCGCCCGCATGATCCGCGGCATCGAAGAGGGCGGCAGCGTCAGGACGCCGATCATCGGCGTACTCACCCAGGCCTTCGAGCGCGACCATGCCGAATGCGCAAAAGCCGGCATGGATGATGTCATCATGAAGCCTGTCAGCCCGGATATACTGGAGACAATCTTCCAGAAGCATCTGAAGCGCGAAGAGATGCGCGCGGTCTGCTGATCGAAACTCTGGTCAACTCCCCAGATTTTGGGGCGCCAACAATCCCAAACATCGCTTTTCCACTATCGGTTTATTAAGACTTGGCCGCCATTCTCCCCGGAGGGAGTGAAATCTCAGGTCAAAATATGAAACCGGTGGACGTACCTTTTATGCCCGTGAGCCAGAATGAGCTCCAGGCCATGGCCTATACCGATCCGTTGACCGGACTCGGTAATCGCCATCGTATGCGCGACCGGGTCACCCAGATTTCGGCCGAGCGCGCCAACGATCCGGCGCCGTTCACCATCGGCATCGCCAATCTCGATTCCTTCAAGCCTATCAATGACCTGTTCGGATCCGCCGCCGGCGATGAGATCCTCTGCCAGGTCGCTCACCGCCTGAAGGCCTGCATCCCCGACGGCGCGCTCGTCACCCGCCACGACGGCGATGAATTCGCCTTCGTCCTGCCGCTGATCTTCGAGCGTGCGAGTGCGGAAAAATTCGGCCAGATGATCCGCGAAGTGCTGTCGGCACCCTATGATCTCGGCGACCGGAACGTGCGCCTCTCTGCATCCTTCGGTTTTGCAATCTATCCGTTTGCCGGCGAGGAGTTCGACGAGCTCCTGAAGAGCGCCGAGACCGCGCTCTACCGTTCCAAGCGCCGCGGCCGCAGCCAGATCACCGTCTATTCGCGCGAGATCGCGCAGGAGATGAAACGGGCGACGCAGCTGGAGCAGGCGCTCAGAAACGCCATCATCTCGGATGCGATCGATGTGCACTTCCAGCCGATCGTTTCGCTCGCCAACAATCAGGTCGTCGGTTTCGAGGCGCTCGCCCGCTGGAACGATCCGGATCTCGGCTTCGTCTCGCCGGGCGTCTTCGTACCGCTTGCCGAGGAGCGCGGCTTTATTGACGCGCTATCTGAAACGTTGCTGCGCAAGGCTGCGGAGGCCGCACTTTCCTGGCCGCGCGAGCTTTTCCTTTCCTTCAACCTGTCCTCGGCGCAGCTGATGGACCCCGGCACCAGCGCCAACGTGCTTTCCATTCTCGGCCGTGTCGGTTTCGATCCGCACCGCCTGGAGCTGGAGATCACCGAAACCGCAGTGATGAGCTCGGCCGACACGGCGCACCGCATCATCTCCGATCTGCGCCAGGCCGGCGTTCGCGTTTCGCTCGATGATTTCGGCACCGGCCAGTCGAGCCTCGGGCGCCTGCGCGACTTCATCTTCGACAAGGTGAAGATCGACCGCGCCTTCGTCTCGCGCATCAACAATGACCGTGCCTCCGAGCATATCATCAAGGCGATCCTGACGATGTGCGAAGGCCTCGATCTCGAAGTCGTCGCCGAAGGCATCGAGGATTATTCCGAGGCCGTGAAGCTCCGGGCGCTCGGCTGCGGCATGGGCCAGGGCTACCATTTCGGCAAGCCGGCAGACAGCATCGCCACCTTGCGCTTCCTGCACGAGAATTATGACTCGGCAGGCGCCGACCGCATCCCTGCATAAGCCGCATCGAGGCTACTCCACGGCGTCATCAGACATTTCTATTTTAGCGCCGCTGCGCCATGATCTCCGCTTGCTTCGGCGCGAAAAGCGAGTGTCTCATGACGTCATCCAAAGACCCCTTGTTACAGCCCTTTCAGCTCAAGCACCTGACGCTGAAGAACCGCGTCATGTCGACGGCGCATGAGCCGGCCTATTCCGAAGACGGCATGCCGACCGATCGCTACCGCCTCTATCACCGGGAGAAGGCCAAGGGCGGCATCGCGCTGACGATGACCGCGGGCTCTGCCGTCGTCTCGGCCGACTCTCCGCCCGCCTTCGGCAATCTCCACGCCTATCGCGACGAGATCGTGCCGTGGCTGAAGAAGCTCGCCGACGACTGTCATGAATACGGCACCGCCGTGATGATCCAGCTCACCCATCTCGGCCGCCGCACCGGCTGGAACAAGGGCGACTGGCTGCCCGTTCTGGCGCCGTCGCCGATTCGCGAGCCCGCCCACCGCGCCTTCCCGAAGGAAGCCGAGGAGTGGGATATCGAGCGCATCATCGCCGATTACGTCTCCGCCTCGCAGCGCATGAAGGAAGCCGGGCTCGATGGCATCGAGTTCGAGGCCTACGGCCACCTGATGGACGGCTTCTGGTCTCCGGCCACCAACCGCCGCGACGACGAATTCGGCGGCTCGCTCGAAAACCGCATGCGCTTCTCGCTGATGGTCACCGATGCGGTGCGCAAGGCCGTCGGCCCCGATTTCATCGTCGGCATCCGCATGGTGGCGGACGAGGATTGGGAGAAGGGTTTTTCACGCGAAGAAGGGATCGAGATCGCCCGCCGCCTCGTCGCGTCCGGCGGCGTCGATTTCCTGAACATCATCCGCGGCCATATCGATCACGATGCCGATCTCAACAACGTCATCCCGATCCAGGGCATGGCCGCGTCGCCGCATCTGGATTTCGCCGGCGAGGTCAGGGCCGCGACCCGCTTCCCGGTGTTCCACGCCGCCCGCATCGCCGATATCGCCACCGCCCGCCATGCGATCGCCGAAGGCAAGCTGGATATGGTCGGCATGACCCGCGCCCACATCGCCGATCCGCATATCGTCCGCAAGGTGATGGCGGGCGAGGAGGCGCGCATCCGCCCCTGTGTCGGCGCCACTTACTGTCTCGACCGCATCTATGAAGGCGGCGAGGCGCTGTGCATCCACAATGCCGCAACCGGCCGCGAGGCCGAGATGCCGCATGAGATCGAGAAGGCTGCGGCCAAAAGAAAGGCCGTCGTCATCGGCGCCGGTCCCGCGGGGCTGGAGGCGGCCCGCGTGCTCGCCGAGCGCGGCCACACCGTCGATGTTCTCGAAGCGACCGGCAAGGCCGGCGGCCAGATCAACCTGCTCACCCGCAATCCGCGCCGCAAGGAAATGATCGGCATCATCGACTGGCGGCTGGAAGAGCTCGAGCGCCTCGGCGTCACCATCCATTACGATGTCTACGCCGGTACCGATGAAGTCCTGGAATTTGCCCCGGACCTCGTCGTGGTCGCCACGGGCGGCATCGCCCAGTCGCCGGAACTGGAGGCGGGCGAGGAGCTCGTCACCTCGTCCTGGGATATCCTCGCCGGTGCCGTAAAGCCCGAGAGTTCGGTCCTGCTCTTCGACGACAATGGCGGCCATCAGGGCATGTCGGCCGCCGAGGTCATCGCCAATGGCGGCGCCGATCTGGAGCTCGTCTCGCCCGAACGCTTCTTCGCCCCCGAAATGGGCGGCATGAACCATGTGCCCTATGCCCGGGCCTTCGCCGAGAAGGACGTCCGCGTCACCATCAACACCCGGCTGAAATCGGTCCGCCGCGATGGCAACGGCCTGATCGCCGTCCTCGGCTCGGATTATGCCGGCGCGGTGACCCGTGAGCGTCGTGTCGCCCAGGTCGTCGTCGAGCACGGCACCATGGCCAATGCTGATCTCTATCTGGAGCTGAAGCCGCTGTCGCGAAACCTGGGGGCGGTCGACTACGCATCGCTCATCGCCCGCAAGCAGCCTATCCCGGTGAAGAACGCCGAGGCCGCCTTCGACCTGATCCGCATCGGCGACGCCGTCTCCAGCCGCAATGTCCATGCGGCGATCTACGACGCGCTGCGCTTCTGTTCGCTGCTCTAAAAACAAGAATGGCGGCGCCCCGAAGGGCGCCGCCATCTACGCTATACTCCCGTGCGGTTTCCCGCCCGGTATTACTTGGTGGTGGTCGAGCCGGTTGCCGTCGAGTCGGTCGGCATCGTGCCACCCGTTGCGGCCGGAGCCTTTTCGGCGGCCTGCATCTGCAGGGTCTTGAATTCCGGCGCGGCCTTCAGGCTGTCGGCCGTTTCCGTGGTCGTCAGCTTGACGCTGCCGTCCTGGGTGTTCTGGGCAACGGTGATCTTTTCCATCGGCACGGCCACGTTCTTCTGGCCGATACCAAGGAAGCCGCCGACACCGACCACTGCAGCAACGAGGCCGCCATCCTTCTTCATGATCAGGTCGGTGACGTTACCGATGCTTTCGTTCTGACCGGTATAGACCGACTGGCCGATATAGGTGTTGGCGCTGACCTGATCTGCACCCTGTTCGGTGAGATAGGTGCCGCCACCGGCCTGTGCGGTGTCAGTGGACGCTGCGGGCGCCGGAGCCTGGGCTGCGTCACCGGCCGGAGCCGTCGCATCAGGCATCTTCGGTGCCGTCGCATCGGCCGGAGCCGACTGGGTAGCGCCCGGGGTCGCGGGCTGCGGAGCACTCTGCGAGAATGCCATCGGTGCGAAAGCCGTGGCAAACAGGGCGCCAGCAGCAACGGTCGTCAGGAGTTTGCGTGTCATTTCGAACCTACCTTTGTGTTCCCTAGTGTGATCTCTGGCGCGGCTGCCGCTTCTGTTCGGGCGTCTCTGCCGTGCCGGTTCGAAAGGGAAAATGGGTGGGTAGGCTATTGGTTCCTCTCAAAAATCTCTAAAATTTCGCGATTTTTCGGGAACATTTATCGCATCGGCTGCAGAATTCTGCCGCCGGAATAGAAAAAGGGCACTCTCGCCGGGAGTGCCCTTCGTCAACGTTTCTGACCCGTTTCAGATCACGAAGGCAGGGTCGAAGACGCCCTTGACGGCAACGCCGAGTTCCAGAAGCGCACCGGCCTGCGGCTGCGTGGAGCGGGCCGTCTCGTCGAGACCTTCCCAAGCGGTCGTCACTGCCAGCCGGTCCGCATCCTTGCCGATGAAGGCAGGGCAGGAGGGCTGGGCGGCCGGCACCTTGTAGCGTGCGATCCGCAATCCGTCCGGGCTGTAGCGGTCGACCACACCGGCGCCCCAGCGGGCGTTCCAGATATAGCCATCGGCATCGCAGACCGAGCCGTCGATGCCACCCGGATCTTCCATGCTGTCTACCATGACGATCGGCTCGCCGGAGGGCAGGCCGGTCTGCGGATCGACCATCACCCGCATCAGGCGGCTGATCCGCGTATCGGTGTAATAGCCGATCGTGCCGTCGGGCGAGAAGCAGATCGAGTTCGGAATGCTGATCCCGGCAAAGATCTTGGTGACCTTGCCGCCGGAGGCGACGTGATAGATCGAGCCCGCCTGGTTTTCGGCGCGCTTGCTCATCGTGCCGATCCACAGAGCGCCCGACGGATGCGTGCGCCCGTCATTGGAGCGGTTCTCTGGCATGTCGTTTTCCAGCGCCGCATAGAAAGTGAGCTTGCCGTCGGCGACATCGCGCACGAACAGTCCTTCTTCGGTGGCGAGCAGCTGCCGCTTGCTGTCGATCCGCGCCAGAACGCTCGCCATCATCGGCAGCGCGTGCACCTTCTTCGCGCCGCTCGACAGCGTCAGTTCATGCAGTTCCTTGCCGAGGATATTGAACCACCAGACGGTATCGGTCGCCGGATCATAGGTCGGGCCTTCGCCAAGTACGGAATTGGTGTCGCAAAGTGTTTTGCCTTCAAACTCATAAATAGCGGTCATAATGCCTATGCTCCTACGGCTGCGTCATAGGCTAAAATGGTCGCCTTGGCGCGCTCGGCAACCTCTGCGGCAGTCATTCCCGGCTTGTAGATGCTGGTGCCGAGGCCGAAGGCCTTGATGCCGGCATCGGTGTATTCGGAGAAGTTCTTGTCGGAAACGCCGCCGACGGCGGCAATCACGAGCTCCGGCGGCAGGATGGCGCGGATCGCATTGATGCCGGACGGGCCGAGCACGCTTGCCGGGAAAAACTTCAGGCCGGTGGCGCCGGCACGCGCTGCGGCAAGCGCTTCCGTCGGCGTGAAGACGCCGGGCATCGATACCATGTCATAGCCGCGGGCGCGGATGATGACGTCGGGTTCGACATTCGGCGTGACCAGCAGCTTGCCGCCGGCATTGTGCATGTTGTCGACCGCTTCGACCGTCAGCACCGTGCCGCCGCCGATCAGCACGTCGGCCGGCGCCATCTTCGCGGCGATCTCGATAGACTTGAAGGGCTCCGGCGAGTTCAGCGGTATCTCGATCGCCTGCAGGCCGTTTTCGATCAGCGCGCCGACGACGCCAGCGGTCTCTTCCGGCTTGATACCGCGCAGGATGGCGATCAGCGGGCGCTTCATGGAGGGGAAAGGAATACGGTTCATGGCTTTAACTTTCTTATTTTGACCAGATAGCGGCAGCAGCGGCCGAGAGGCCGCGAAGAACGGCCGTATCGGCATCTATCGTCGTGAATTTAAGAGACAGGGATTTGAAGGCGGTTTCGTAAAGCGTCTGCAGGCGGCCGGAAGCGACGAGCGCGATCGGCGTATCGTTGGCGGCATCGGACAGCGCCCCGGCGATTTCGAGCCCGATCAGCGTGCCCGAAATCTTCGCCTGTGCCGCAGCCGGCGTCACGCCATGCAGCAGCTGGCCGGAGCGGGCGGTGAAGAGCAGGTTCGTCGCCATCGCCGGCTGGCGGAAGGCGGCGGTGACGGAAGCCTTGAAGGCGGAGTTGTCGGCCGGCGACTGGTCGGCGCCGGCAACGGCATGCGACAGGATCGTATGCTTGGTGATCGCGTCGAAAAGCTCGCCGGTCATGAAGGTCGAGAAACCGATGACCTCGCCATCCTGCACATGCACCCACTTGGAATGCGTGCCGGGCATGCAGACCGCCTGCGCGCCGCTGCTCTCCGCGCCGAGTGCGCCGAGCAGCTGGGTCTCCTCGCCGCGGATGACGTCGGGCGAAGCCTTGTCGCGCTGGGCGAGGCCCGGAAGAATGCGGATATCGCGGCTCTGGCCGGGAACGGAGACGGCGCCCGTCAGGATCGACGAGAGCGATGCCGGCACGTCGGTGTAACCGGCTTCGATCCAGCCCTGCTTGGCGCCGACCATGCCGCAGGCGATGACCGGCAGATCGGCCGGTGCCGAGACCTTGTCGAGATGTGCGGCAAGCACTTCGGCAAAGCCTGTCTTCGCCGCCACCGTCATGCCCTCGCTGCCGCGGCTTTCGCCGAGCACGCTGCCATCGTCGGCGATCAGCCAGAGCCGGAAGCTGCTGGTACCCCAGTCAACCGCGACATATGCGGGTTTTGCCATCAGAAAATGCCTCCATCGACAATCATGGACTGCGCGGTCACTGCCGCCGCGCAATCGGATGCAAGAAATAGACAGGGACCGACGATCGCATCGGCGTTCAGCACCCTTTTCAGGCACTGCCGCTCGACGGTCTTGGCGATCCCTTCCTCGGTGAGCCAGAGCTTCATCTGCCGCTCGGTGACGATCATGCCGGGCAGGATGCAGTTGACGCGGATATTGTCGGGCCCGAGCTTGCCCGCCATGCTCTTCGTCAGGCCGATCACGGCGGCCTTGGCGGTGGAATAGGCTGGGAAATCGGGCATATTCAGCAGATAGGCGATCGACGACATGTTGATGATCGCCCCGCCGCCTGCTTCGCGCATCGAGGGCGCGACGGCCTGGGCAGTGAAGAACACATGGCGCAGATTGGTCGCCTGGTTGTTGTCCCAGTATTCAGGCGTCACCTTATCGAAATCGTGCCGGTCGTCGCGCGCTGCATTGTTGACGAGAACCGTGATCGGCCCGGACTGCGCCACCACCGCGTCGACGGTCTGGCGGATCGACTCGATGTCGCGAAGATCGGCCTTGAAGAAATGTACGGGATGCTCGCTGTCGCGCGAAAGCCGCAGGGAAAGCGCGCGGCTCTCGTCCTCGGCGATATCGATGAAAGAAACCTTGGCGCCCTGACGCGCGAAGCCCTCGACGATTGCCGCGCCGATGCCCGATCCGCCGCCGGTCACCAGAACCGTGCGATCCCTGAATTCCGGAAACTGTGCCGATACGCCCGTCACCGCATTCCTCCCGAGGTTCCATTATTTGGAACTTAATTTGACTATGTGGAATTATCGATTTACGCTGGCCTCTCTGTCAAGACCGCAGGCGGTCACAACGGTAGGCGATCGATGGCTCCGCGAAAAGGCACGGAAGGCGAAAACGACACCGGAACCCTCGGCAAGCTGATGGTTCTGCTCGATCTGGTGACCCATGCCGAAAGGCCGCTCCGCTTCACGGACATTTTGGCGCAGGCGGGCCAGCCGCGCGGCACGCTGCACCGCCAGCTCGGGCATCTGGTGGAGGAGGGGCTGCTGGAGCTCGATGCCGACGGCCGCTATTCGCCGGGACTGCGCCTGCTCGATCTCGCCGCCCGCAGCTGGGCGAAGAACGAATTCCGCCTGATCGCCGAGCCGCATCTGCGCGCCCTGCAGGCGATGAGCGGCGAGACCGTCCATCTCGGCGTGCTGCGCGGTACCTCGATCATCTATCTCGACAAGGTGGAAGGCCAGCAATCCGTCCGTATGTATTCGCAGATCGGCAATGCCTCGCCGGTCTATTGCACCGGCGTCGGCAAGGCGGCTCTTTCCGTGCTCCCGGACGCCACCGTTGCCGCGCTTGCGGCCGCCATCCCGTTCCAGCGCTTCACCGAACACACGCTGGCTTCACCCGAAAGCCTGCTCGCCGAGCTTTCCGATATTCGCAGGGAGGGCTGCGCCTTCGACCGGGAGGAGCACGAGCAGGGCATCCGCTGCGTCGCCGCGCCGATCTGGACGGCCGATCACAGTCTGGTTGGCGGCGTTTCGATCACCGGCCCCGCCTACCGGCTGACGATGGAGCGGCTTGCCGAATGGGCCGGCCCCGTCCGCGCGGCGGCCGAAAGCATCATGGAAGGCATGCGCATCCGTCTCGGTCCGCGCCGGTAACGCGGGCGTGATGGCTTCATCGGGTGGACGCAAAAGAAGAGCATGCTTATGATGAGGACCATATTGAGATTTGGTGGCGAATCACACCAACTGCGATAACTCGCAAAAGAGATACAAGCTTCGACCGGCCGTGCATTTTAAGGCCGGGAGACCATATTTTTTCAATAGGTTTAGCAATTTAGCAGCGCAGTTGATCTGAACCGCAAGCTCGGGAAGATGAAGAATAGATGGCCTTGTCTCAAGCATCCGATCAGACGGATGAATACGTCCAGGAGATAGCGGGTCTAAAGACCCAGTTCGATATCTTCCGTTTCATGAAGCGCGTGACGGATGCTTTCGGCAGCCGCGCCTTCATGGTCCTCAACCTGCCGCCGATTACCTCCTTCGAACTGCAGAGCACGACCGTCATTACCAGCTGGCCGGCCGAACTTCTGTCGCTCTACGATCAGGAAGGGCTGATGATGAACAGCCCGGTTCTGCGCCGCCTGCGCACCTCGTCTCTGCCCTTCTTCCATGACACCTCGAAGGGCTGGGTCCGCGACGACGGCAAGTCGGCGATGGTGGCTGGGCTTTTCGAGCGTTTCCGCATGGTGCGCTGCGCCTATTTCCCGACGCACGAGCCGTCGGGCCTGCGCGGCGCCGTTTCCTTTGCCGGAGATCGCGAGCCCTACACGCCGGAAGAGATGCGCAATCTCTCCTATATCGCCATCCACGTCTTCGACCGGCTGGCCGAGATCCGCAATCTCGACAACCGGCTGACCGATACGCTCACCGATCGCGAAGTCGATTGCCTGAACTGGACGGCTGCCGGCAAGACCAGCGCCGAAATCGCCGATATCCTCGGTCTCTCCGAGCATACGGTGAACCACTATCTGAACCGCGCGACGAAGAAGCTCGATACCGTCAACCGCACCCAGGCGGTCGCCAAGGCGCTGCGCATCGGCCTGATCAAGTAAGCTGCCGAAAAAATCGGCAGCGCGTCTCAAAGATGTGCAGCCGGATCAGCCGCTGTCCTTTTCCCGGGCATCGCCCCAATCCGCACGGCGGGCCCATTTGAAGGCGGCGCCGTCTCTCTTCGAATAAATCTGTTCGGCCGCGCTGCCATCCTCGCGGCAGAGTTTCAGCCGGATGACGCTACCCGAACCCTGCGGCGGCGCAATGACGCGTGCCTCGGGCAGAGGCGAGGGGACGCGGCTGGCGGCGATGAAAATATACTTCTCGTCTTCCCACGGGACATCGGCATCCTTGACCAGCCGGTGGATTTTCGAGCGGGCGACGCGGCGCGAGAAGTGGCACCAGTCGGGCGCCACGATCGGACAGTCCTTGGCATGCGGGCAGGGCGCCACGATATGCGCGCCCTTCGACAGCAGCACGTCGCGGGCCGCCAGAATCCGCTCCCATCCCGCCGGCGTCCCCGGCTCGATGATCAGCAGCGTATCCGATGTCAGCGTCCACAGCTTGCCGATCGACGCGGCGATCTGATGCGGCTCGATCTCGTCCAGCACATAGGCGAGGGTGACGAGATCGGCCGGCGCGATGTCAGGCAAAGCCTTGATAAGATTGCCATCCAGCCAGGTGGAGGCAACTTCCAGACCTTCGGAAAGGCTTTTCCCGGTCTGCCGGATCGCCTCGCTTGCCTCCACCATCGTCGCCTGCTCGATATCGGGCCAGCAGTCGGCGGCCGCCCAGAGTGCCGAGCCCGGACCGGCGCCGACATCGATGAGTTGGCGCGGCTCGAAGCCGGGCCGCACCTCGGCGATCATCTCCATCGCCGCGCGGATCGCCGCATAGGTGGCGGGCAGCCGTGCGGCGAGATAGGCCTGCGCCGCCAGCTGGTCGCTGATATGGAAGCTGCCGTCGCGAAGTTCCTGGCGGTAGCGGCTGGAAAGGCGCGCCGAGGCGCGCTTCAGCGCATCCAGCGGCTGGCCCTCCAGCATCGCTTCCACCCGTTCGCGCAATTGTCTCGGCAGTTCCATCGTCGTCGTCCGTTTCGGTTCCGCTGGCCATACAGCCGTGTACCGGTAAAGCCAAGCGCGGCACTTGGCATGCACCTTGCTTCTTATTTGGCAGAGGTCCAGAGGGGACTTTGAAAAGAGCGCCAAAAATGGCGCCGTTTCGGCCAGCCGCCGTCCAGCATTGTCGATGCGTTTCCTCATGCATCCGGTCGCTGGCGGCGGCTGTTGCTTTTTTGTGACGGCAGGTTCGGGATGATCGCCGCCCCCCAATTATTAGTGTGCTTTAGGCTCTGGTCATTTTGGGCCATTGCGCTAGGTGGGTCTGATCGCTTTGGTTTTCGGGGAGACCGTTGCGGCCATCTAGGCGAAAGCCTGGCGGACCAGATGGCCGCAACGGAATTCGATTGCGCGATTTCCGTTTCCCTCAATGATGATTTCGTTTGGCGAAGGCGCAGCCCTCCACTATCTACGTGTCACAAAGATACGCGTGAGGAATGCATGACTGAGGTCACCAAGGAACAGGTTCTCGAAACGCTGAAGACCGTGCGCGGTCCCGATCTCGAACATAATATTGTCGAGCTCGGCATGGTGTCGGATGTCTTCATCTCCGACGGCAAGGTCTATTTCTCGATCACCGTGCCTGCCGAACGGGCAAAGGAGCTTGAGCCGCTGCGCCAGGCCGCCGAGCGCGTCATCAAGGAAATGCCGGGCGTCAAGGGCGCGCTGGTGGCGCTGACGGCGGACAAGAAGGCCGCCTCGGCATCTGCTCCCGCCGCCCGTCCGGCTGCCGCACCGCATGCCGGCCACGATCACCACGGCCACTCGCATTCTCATGCCCCGCAGACCCAGCAGCCGCGCTCCGGCAAGATCGGCGTCCCCGGCATCGGCGCCATCATCGCCGTCGCTTCGGGCAAGGGCGGCGTCGGCAAGTCGACCACCGCCGTCAATCTGGCGCTCGGCCTTCTCGCCAACGGCCTGAAGGTCGGCATCCTCGACGCCGATATCTACGGCCCGTCCATGCCGCGCCTCCTGAAGATCTCCGGCCGCCCGACGCAGATCGATGGCCGCATCATCAACCCGATGGAAAATTACGGCCTGAAGGTCATGTCGATGGGCTTCCTCGTCGATGAGGAGACCGCGATGATCTGGCGTGGCCCGATGGTCCAGTCGGCGCTGATGCAGATGCTGCGCGAAGTCGCCTGGGGCGATCTCGACGTTCTCGTCGTCGACATGCCGCCCGGCACCGGCGACGCGCAGCTGACCATGGCCCAGCAGGTACCGCTCGCCGGCGCCGTCATCGTCTCGACGCCACAGGACCTGGCGCTGATCGACGCCCGCAAGGGCCTCAACATGTTCCGCAAGGTGGAAGTCCCTGTTCTCGGCATCGTCGAGAACATGAGCTACTTCATCGCTCCCGATACCGGCACCCGCTACGACATCTTCGGTCATGGCGGCGCCCGCAAGGAAGCCGAGCGCATCGGCGTGCCCTTCCTCGGCGAAGTGCCGCTGACCATGAACATCCGCGAAGCCTCGGATGCCGGCACCCCGCTCGTCGCCTCCGAGCCGAACGGCATCGTCGCCGGTATCTATAAGGAGATCGCCGCGAAGGTCTGGGCGGAAGTCGGCGGCCAGCCGCAGCGCGCTGCCCCGGCCATTGTCTTCGAATAGGACAGACGCGGTTTCGTGAGCGCGCGCCGCATACCCCAAATTGCGGGGGAAATGTGGTGAAACCGCGCAGTTCACGTAACACGTCTTGATTATTTCACCGCTTTCCGTCATATGCCCCGCCGTCGCCATGAGGGCGGCTTCTGCAGATGCTCGATGACGGCCGCCTTTTGCCCCAGGGTTCCCGGCCAGCCTGCATGTTCGGAGTTGACTTGTCGGTTGAAGGATTGGTGACTGCGATGCGGTTGAGCACAATGCGCATCCGGCAAATGGCCGGACGCAGCCGGAGTGGTATGAACTTTTTTTATCCGTTTCCGTTAGGCTACAGGGCAGGCGCTGCCATATCGGCGGCCGCGTAATGGAAGGGCGTGCGATGATGGCGATCATGGCAAGGCGCGAACGCGGCTGGAGACCGGCCCGTTGATCACCGCCTATTGCTCCAATTGCAAATCCGTCGAGATTGGCGATCTGTCGCAGACCGCCGCATTTCCGGATGACGTCGTCTGGATCGACATGGTCGAGCCGACGCGCGAGGAAGAGCTCTACGTCGAAAAAGTGATCGGCATCGAAGTGCCGACCCGCGACGACCTCAAGGATATCGAACCGTCGGCCCGTCTCTATACCGAGGACGACGCCGTGTTCATGACCGCCTCGCTCGTCTGGCAGGCCGATACATCCTCTCCGACGCTGACCGATGTCGCCTTCATCCTGGCCGGCAACAAGCTGATCACTATCCGCTACGCCCACCCGAAATCCTTCAAGCTGTTCATCGCCGCCCTGCACCGCGTGCCCGAGCAGTGGCGCAACGGCGCTTCCCTGCTTGCCAAGCTGCTCGAGACCATCGTCGACCGCACCGCCGAGATCCTCGAGCTTTCGGTCTCCCGCATCGATATCCTCTCGACCCATGTCTTCGGCGATCGCGCCAAGAAGGTCCGCAAGCCGTCGAACTATCTGGAAGAGAAGCTCCGCGACATCGCCGCCCATCACCGGCTGGTCAGCAAGGTGCGCGACAGCCTCGCGTCGCTGTCGCGTCTGTCGAGCTTCTTCTATGCGCTGCCGGCCGTGCAGCAGGACCAGGCCACCAAGGAACTCTGCCGCACCGTGTCGCGCGATATCCAGTCGCTGAACGAGCACGCATCCTTCATTGCCGGCAATATCACCTTCCTGCTCGATGCTTCGCTCGGCCTGATCAACATCGAACAGAACTCGATCATCAAGATCTTCTCGATCGCATCGGTGGTGTTCTTGCCGCCGACGCTTGTCGCATCCATCTATGGTATGAATTTTGAATTCATGCCGGAATTGCATTTCGCGGCGGGCTATCCCTATTCGCTGGCCCTGATGGTCATCTCCGCCGTCATTCCGTTTTTCTTTTTCCGCTGGAAAGGCTGGCTCTGAGGAGCCTGTTTGTTACTTCATGTCCGACGAAAGTCATTCGCACGACAGCAACATGACGCCGCGCAAGCTCTTCTATCTTGCGCTCGGCTCCGTTGGCGTCGTCTATGGAGATATCGGTACCAGCCCGCTTTACGCCTTCCGCGAAGCGCTGAAGCCGGTGGCCCAGGACGGTCTCACCCGCTTTGAAGTCATCAGCCTCATTTCGCTGATGATCTGGGCGCTGACCATCATCGTCACCATCAAATACGTGCTGCTGCTGCTGCGCGCCGACAACGAAGGCGAAGGCGGCACGCTGTCGCTGCTCGCCTTGCTGATGAAGACGGCCAACGGCCACACCGCGATCCTCGTCGCCCTCGGCCTGACGGGCGCCGCACTCTTCCTCGGCGACGCGATGATCACGCCGGCGCTGTCGGTTCTGTCGGCGGTCGAAGGTATCAAGCTCGTGGCGCCGAATGCCTCGCCCTATATCGTGCCGATCTCGGTGGCGATCCTCGTCGGCCTCTTCGCCTTCCAGTCGCGCGGAACCGGCACGATGGCCCGCTTCTTCGGCCCGATTACCGCGCTGTGGTTCATCGTCATGGCCGTCGTCGGCCTGTCGCATATCTCCGACGACTACGGCATTCTCGCCGCCTTCAATCCCTATTATGCCGTCAGCTTCCTGCTGAACGAAGGCTTCTACGGCATCGTCGTGCTCGGCGCCGTGTTCCTGACGATCACCGGTGCCGAAGCGCTTTACGCCGACCTCGGCCATTTCGGCCGCCGTCCGATCCAGTGGGCCTGGTTCGCGCTGGTCTTCCCGGCGCTGACGCTGAACTATCTCGGCCAGGGCGCGCTCGTGCTCGGCAATCCGGAGGCGATGTGCGATCCCTTCTATCTGATGTTCCCGAAATGGGCGCTGCCCTTCGGCGTTGTGCTCGCCACCTGCGCCACCATCATCGCCAGCCAGGCCGTCATCACCGGCGCCTTCTCGCTGGTGCGCCAGGCGATCAACCTTGGCTTCCTGCCGCGCATGGAAATCCTCTTCACCTCGGAAACCAATACCGGGCAGATCTTCCTGCCGTCGGTCAACGCCATCCTCTTCCTCGGCGTGATGTTCCTGGTGATCACCTTCAAGACCTCGGATGCGCTGGCAACGGCCTATGGCATCTCGGTTACCGGCGCGATGGTCGTCACCACCATCATGGCCTTCGAGTTCGTCCGCACCCGCTGGAACTGGTCGATCCTGGTTGCCTCGATCGTGCTTCTGCCGCTGCTGGCGCTGGAGCTGATCTTCCTCGGCGCCAACCTGCTCAAGATCCATGACGGCGGTTACATTCCGATCCTGATCGCCAGCGCCTTCATCGTCATCATGTGGACCTGGCGCCGCGGCACCGGTATTCTCACCGAGAAGACCCGCCACACCGATATTCCGCTGGCATCCTTCGTCAGCTCGATCGAGCGCAAGAGCGATCACTCGCCGGCCCATGTTCCGGGCACCGCGATCTTCCTGACCAGCGATCCGGAATCGGCACCCGCTGCACTGCTTCACAATCTCAAGCACAACCACGTCCTGCACGACAAGAACGTCATCCTGACGATCCGCACCGTCAACAAGCCGCGTGTTCCGAGCGTCGACCGCTACAAGGTCGAGCCGATTTCCGAGCGCTTCTCGCGCGTCGAGCTGCAGTTCGGCTTCATGGAAACCCAGAACGTCTCGCAGGCGCTGGCCACTCTGCGCAAGACCGGGCTGAAGTTCGATATCATGTCGACCTCCTTCTATCTCGGCCGCCGCAAGCTGGTGCCGGATGCGAAGTCGGGCATGCCTTACTGGCAGGACCGTCTCTATATCGCGCTCGCCAACGCGGCCGCCAATCCGTCGGACTATTTCCGCCTGCCGGCCAACCGCGTGGTCGAGCTCGGATCGCACGTCATCATCTGACGCGACGCAAAGACATCTTTCAAAGCCCGGCCATCGCGCCGGGCTTTTTGCGTTTCGCTATATGAAAAAATGCTCATGGGAGATTCTGGGACGGCAAATTAACCAACCATCAAGGTTAATGAGAGATTTTCGATACAAAGTTCATGCGTCCCGTGTTCCCGGAGTCTGGCGTTGCGTCGAAAGAGCGTTTCCCTCGGCAAGCTGCGTATTGTGCCCAAAAACTGGGTCTCACCCGCCATCTTCGGCATCTGCGGGTGGCTCGCATTCCCTTCCATCGTCTCGCATGCGGATCTCGCCGCCATGCTCGCCGGCCTCGACGAGAGCCGCGAGAACTGGCGCATGGTCATGACCAATTCGCCGGCCGGCTCCATCCACCAGGCCGAACTCACCTTCGCAGACCCGATCGTGACGGGCACGGTCGCCGCCGGTGCCGGTATGGTTCTGCCCGATGGCCGCAAGGTCGCCTTCGTCGCCGAAGGGAAGGGGCATGAGGACACGACCGATGAAGAGCGCGTCAACCGCAGCCTGAAGAAGGGCCGCATCGTCGCCGTCGAAAAGATGCAGCCGCCGAAGGATTTCACCGCCGGCTCCATTCTCCAGCGCACCCGGCTGCTCTTCCAGCCGACCTTCAACCTCAAGGACAAGTCGGCCTTCGTGAAGCCGAAGATCAAGGGCAAGGAAATCGAGATCGCCACGGCCTTCTATAAGAAGGAGCCGATCAAGCCGGAAACCGTGGTGCCGACCTTCCTTGCCGATCTCGTCAACAACGACAAGCCGGATGTGCTGGCAACGGCCTATGCCCCGGCAGCACCCGACTATTCCCGCCAATCGCCCTTCGATTCGATTCTTGCCGACAAGGGCGCCAATGACGGCCGCTTCGTGCCGCAGATCGGCGCCAGGGATCATGCCTGGGCCGCAAGCGTTCTTCCGCCAACGGTGTTTTCCGCCGCCGAGCAGCAATGTCTCGCGTCTGGCATCTATTTCGAGGCCCGCGGAGAATCCGTGAAGGGGCAGGCAGCCGTTGCCCAGGTCATCCTCAACCGCGTTCGCAACCCGGCCTATCCGAAAACCATCTGCGGCGTCGTCTATCAGAACGAAGACTGGCGCAACCGCTGCCAGTTCTCCTTTGCCTGCGACAACATCAAGGATCGCGTGAACTCGCAATATCACTGGCGCATGGCCCGCGAAGTGGCGATGGCGGTGACGGCCGGCAAGATCTGGCTGCCGCAGGTCGGCTCCGCCACGCATTATCATGCGGTCTATGTCCGCCCGAAATGGGCCAAGACCATGGAGAAGGTCGGCCGCATCGGCCTGCACGTCTTCTACCGCACCTATGGCGGCGGCTGGAGCTGAGCGCCGCTAATCTGTGGATTCTCTGCAGCTTCCACCGGCTATAAAGCTGATTCTCCCGCTCGAATTTTGCCAAGCGGCCGAGATTGAGATCAAGTGCCTGATATAAAACGATTATTTTATGTCCGGGCACGGGCGCCCTATGCCTTGACTATACCAATCCCTAAAACTATGTTGCGCGCGACTTCAGAACGGGCCGAAAGGTTCTATATTCCATGTCTCTGACGTCCGCGGGACCGGGGTAGCGGGATTGCGGATAGGGATGTAGGAGGAGGAACCATGTCGGATGACCGGGAAGAAAGTCTGGACAGGCGCCGCACGCAGCTGGGAGCAGAGCTCAAGGCAAAGCGTGTAGAGGCGAGAGAGGAACAGGCGAGCGAGGCCCGCGCCGAGGAAAGCCGTAAAGGCTATGCCCAGGCGATGAAGCTTTCGAGCGAATTCATCTCCGCTATCATTGTCGGCGCGCTTCTGGGCTATCTCCTCGACCGTTTTGTCGGCACGGCGCCTTGGGGTTTGATTATTCTTCTGCTTCTCGGATTTTGTGCCGGTGTTTTGAATGTTCTCCGTGCCGCAGGCAAGGTTGCAAAACCGGAGCCTGGAAACGGAAACGGCAGCAAATAGGGCAGGGCGCGCCAGCGCCTCGTTCATTATGAATGATCCCGCGCCCGCGGGCCAAAGAAGAGAGAACAAGCGGTGTCTAACGATCCGACCCATCAGTTCCTGATCCAGAAGATTGTGCCGATCGAAGTCGGCGGGATTGATTTCTCGTTCACCAACGCTTCGCTCTTTATGGTCGCTTCGGCTGCCGTTGCTGCAGGCTTCCTGTATTTCTCGACCTCGAACCGCGCGATCGTTCCCGGCCGCTCGCAGTCGGTCGCTGAAATGTCTTATGAATTCATCGCCTCGATGCTGAAGGAAGGCGCGGGCACCAAGGGAATGAAGTTCTTCCCGCTGGTCTTCTCGCTCTTCATGTTCGTGCTGACTGCAAACCTGCTTGGCATGTTCCCGTACTTCTTCACCATCACCAGCCAGATCATCGTCACCTTTGCCCTGGCGCTGCTCGTCATCGGCACGGTTTTGGTCTACGGCTTCTATAAGCACGGCTTCCACTTCCTGAATGTGTTTGTCCCGCAAGGCGTTCCCGGCATTCTCCTGCCGCTGGTCGTGGCGATCGAAATCATTTCGTTCCTGTCCCGTCCGATTTCGCTCTCGGTTCGTCTCTTCGCAAACATGCTCGCCGGTCACATTACGCTCAAGGTGTTCGCAGGCTTCGTCGCCTCGCTCGGAGCCCTTGGCGCGCTCGGCATCGGCGGTGCCATTCTTCCTCTCATCATGACCGTCGCCCTGACCGGTCTCGAGTTCCTCGTCGCCTTCCTCCAGGCTTACGTCTTCGCGGTACTGACTTGCATGTACCTCAACGACGCGATCCACCCTGGCGGGCACTAAGGATAACGACATCGACGTCAAAGGGCGTCAGTCATTCGCCGCAACAACCATTTCAAAGGAGTTCAACATGGAAGCGGAAGCAGCAAAGTTCATCGGTGCAGGTCTGGCTTGCTTTGGTATGGCCGGTACGGCTCTCGGCCTCGGCAACATCTTCGGCAGCTACCTGTCCGGCGCTCTGCGCAACCCGTCTGCCGCTGACAGCCAGTTCGGCCGTCTGGTTTTCGGCTTCGCCGTTACGGAAGCTCTGGGCATCTTCTCGCTGCTCGTCGCTCTCCTCCTGCTCTTCGCCGTTTAATTTCGGTGGATTGAGGGATCACGGCCTGCAGACCGCAAGCCGTGATCCTTTGCATTTGCAGTACACCTGGAGGTGAGCATGTTTTTTGTGACCCCGGCCTATGCTGAAGAGGCTCCGGCGGGAACGGCAGAAACGGGTGCAGCCACTGGTACGGATCCGCACGCCGCTCCGGCTGCTGGCGAGGTCCATACCGAAACCGGCGTTGCCGGTGGCGAGCATCATGGCGGCGTTTTCCCGCCGTTCGATTCGTCGACCTACGCATCCCAGCTTCTCTGGCTGGTGATTACGTTCGCTGTTTTCTTCGTGCTCATGCAAAAGGTCATCGCACCGCGCATCGGCGGCATCCTCGAGCAGCGCCATAACCGGCTCGCTCAGGACCTGGACGAGGCAGCACGCCTCAAGTCCGAAGCCGACGCCGCAGTCGCAACCTATGAAGGCGAACTCGCCGCAGCCCGCGCCAAGGCCAATCAGATCGGCTCCGCCGCTCGTGACGCCGCCAAGGTCAAGGCCGAAGCCGACCGCCGCGCTGTCGAAGCCAGCCTTGCTGAAAAGCTGAAGGCTGCCGAAGGCCGCATCGCCGATATCAAGGCGAAGGCATTCGCAGACGTCGGCACGATCGCTGAAGAAACGGCAACCGCCGTCGTCGAACAGCTGATCGGCGGCACCGCTGCCAAGACCGACGTTGCCGCTGCCGTTGCAGCCGCCAAGAAGGAGGCTTGATCGATGGCACTTGACGCAACATTCTTTGCGATGATCGGCCTGTTCCTCTTCCTGGGACTGGTTGTCTATCTCAAGGTTCCCGGCATGATGGCGAAGTCGCTGGACGACCGCGCCGATCAGATCCGCAACGAACTGGCGGAAGCCAAGCGCCTGCGTGAAGAGGCCCAGCATCTGCTGGCCGAATACCAGCGCAAGCGCAAGGAAGCCGAAGCCGAAGCTGCCAACATCGTCGCGGCTGCCGAGCGCGAAGCAGACATGCTGACCGCCGAAGCCAAGAAGAAGACGGAAGAGTTCGTTGCCAACCGCACGGCGCTTTCCGAGCAGAAGATCAAGCAGGCGGAAGCCGATGCGATGAAGGCCGTCCGCTCGGCCGCCGTCGACCTCGCGATCTCGGCAGCTGAAGCCGTTCTCGCCAAGAAGGCGGACGCCAAGGTCCAGACCGACCTCTTCAAGGCTGCCGTCGGCGAAGTGAAGACGCGCCTGAACTGAGGTTCGGACATTGAGTTTGAAAAGCCCCGCCATTGTGCGGGGCTTTTTGTTTTTGGGGTGGTGGTGGCTCGCAGCCTCGCAATCTACTGCGACAGTTGTTCACCGTGGGAGGGGCCCCTCATGCCGCGCAGCCAACGCAGACCGTCAATCGGATCACCGAGACCTCCCCAACCTCCCTCATTCCTGTGCTTGTCACAGGAATCCAGCCACGGCGCGTCTGCGCCTAGAATGACACGAGACGACTTCCAGCGCACCAATGAGTCTCTCGCGCCCCACGACTGGGGCGCACTGGATTCCTGTGACGAGCACAGGAATGAGGGAGGAGAAGTGGCGGCCTTGGAGCGAGGTGGCACATGAGGCAGCGTCTAGGGGCGGTCCATAGGGGACGTGTGAAACATCAAAGGCTGGCGCCCGCAGCCCCCTCATCCGGCCCTGTCGGGCCACCTTCTCCCCGAGGGGAGAAGGGAAGGAGGCGCAAGCTGTACGCCCTTTCCCCAGCCAAGGGCCGGAGGGTGTGTCGAGACGTTGCGGCAATTCCCTTCTCCCCAGCGGGGGGCCGAAGGACGGGTCGAGACCAGTGGCTCGACCCCGGTAGGTGCCCGCAGGGCGGATGAGGGGGCTCCGGTGCAACCGCATCGGGCGGAGCCGCCATCCCTCAATCCCGCAACATCTCCTCCGTCACCGCAACCACCCCGTCCTTCCGCAAAGGCCGGAACGTCATCCGGTGAAGCGGGCAGGGGCCATGCTGCTCGATGCCGGCGCGGTGCTGCGCCGTCCCATAACCAGCGTGGGCGGCGAAGCCGTAGTTGGGGAAGACGAGGTGGGCGCGGGTCATCATCCGGTCGCGGGTGACCTTGGCGACGATCGAGGCGGCGGCGATGGAGACGGAGCGGGCGTCGCCCTTGACCACCGCCTGCCCGGGGCAGTCGAGCCCCTGGGGCACGTCGAGGCCGTCGGTCAGCACATAGGCCGCCGGAATGGAGAGGCCGCAGATGGCCCGGCGCATGGCGTCGAGGCTCGCCTTGCGGATATCAGTATCGTCGATACGGGTGGCGCTGGACGAAGCGATGGAGACCGTCGCCGTTGCTAGGATTTGCACGAACAGCTCCTCGCGCTTGGCGGCCGATAGCTGCTTGGAATCGTTCAGTCCCTCGGGGATGCGCTTCGGATCGAGAATGACGGCAGCGGCAACGACCGGACCTGCGAGCGGCCCGCGTCCGGCCTCATCGGCACCGGCGACCGGCCAGTGACCCGCCTTGCGGGCCTTCAGCTCCAGCTTGAAATCCGGAGTGAGCGGGACGTCTTCGAAAAGCAGAGGAGAATCGGGTGGCGTGCGACGTTTCATGCGGCTGAACCTCGCACGCCAACCCGATTTCCTGCAAGCCCCCGGAACAGGGCGGCGGCCGGGGGCTAGGACCGCGAAGGGGCAGGGGACCCATCCGCGGCGTGCAGGCGGCCAGGGCGGCGGCTGCCTGCGGGTATTGCGTCATTGCCGGCGGCATACCCGCCGGCCGGTCGAAACGCTCCTCACGCGCCCGTGCCAGCGGGCGCAAAGTCTTCAAAGCAGCGACAGCTGCACGCCGCTGCCATCCGGCGGCACGAAGAGATCGTCGCGCAGCGGCATGCTGCGTCTGACCATGCCGAGCCGCTTGGTGGCCATCTCGAAGCGGCGGGAAATCTGCCAGGCATAGGGACCGGCACCCTTCATCCGCTTGCCGAACTCGGCGTCATAATCCTTGCCGCCGCGCATCGAGCGAACCAGCGACATGACGTGCCGGTAGCGGTCCGGATAATGCTGCAGCAGCCAGTCGCGGAAGAGCGGCGACACTTCGAGCGGCAGACGCAGCAGAACGTAACCCGCCTCGCGGGCGCCGGCCGCGTGGGCGGCGTCGAGAATGCGCTCCAGCTCGTGGTCGTTCAGCGCCGGGATGATGGGTGCGGCCATCACCGAGGTCGGGATACCGGCCTCGCTCAGCGCATGGATCGCCTCCAGCCGCCGTGGCGGGGTCGAAGCGCGCGGCTCCATGGTGCGGGCGAGCTTGCGGTCGAGCGTCGTCACCGAAAGCGAGGCGCGCACCAGCCCCTTGGCGGCCATGTCCTTCAGGATATCGATATCGCGCATGATCATCGCCGACTTGGTGACGATCGAAACCGGGTGGTTCGCCTTGTTCAGCACTTCGAGGATCTGCCGCATGATGCGCCATTCCTTCTCGATCGGCTGGTAGGGATCGGTATTGGTGCCGATGGCGATCACCCGCGGCTTGTAGCCGGGCTTGGCAAGCTCGCGTTCCAGAAGCTTGGCGGCATCGGGCTTGGCAAACAGCTTCGCCTCGAAATCGAGCCCGGCCGACAGCCCCATATAGGCGTGGCTCGGCCGCGCGAAGCAGTAGATGCAGCCATGCTCGCAGCCGCGATAGGGATTAATCGATCGGTCGAAGGGAATGTCGGGCGACTCGTTGCGGGTGATCGCCGTGCGTGGCTTCTCGATCTGCACTTCGGTGCGGAACGGCGGCAACTCTTCCAGCGTTTGCCAGTCGTCGTCGAACGTCTCGCGGCTCTGCGGCTCGAACCTGCCGCTCGGATTGAGCCCGGCGCCACGTCCGCGGCGGCGCTCGCCATCCACCCGCAGGCCGGATTGGGCGATCAGCGCTTCGGCAATATCTGCCGTGTTGGCAGGCGCGAATGCGGCCTGCCCTGCAAGGGACTGTTCGTTCATCGGATTCTCCCGCAGCGGAGGCGTTGCCTTCGCCCGTTCTTGATGATTAAATTCCTAATCAGAAAATGAGAACAATGCAAGAACAAAATGAGGAAAGTCGCGCTGGCAAAATTTTGTGCGGCGCATTATAAATAGGCAATGTTGACGGTTGTTCTGGAGTGCCAGGATCAGGAACCTGAGCTGGCGCAGACTTTATCAGTGCTGGTCGCGGGCGCGGTCGAAGGGCTTGTAAGTGATGTCGTGGTGCTCGATCACGGCTCGCGCGACGGCACCTCTCGGGTGGCGGATGCCGCCGGCTGCCGTTTCCATTCCCAGTGGGATATCAAGGACATATTGCGCTCTGCGCGGGGCGAGTGGCTGCTCTTCGTCGAGCCGGGTGCGCGCCCGCAGGCGGGCTGGATCGACGAGATCGCCGAATATGTGGCGCTGAACAAACTGCCCGCCCGCTTCACCGCCTCGCGCGCCTATCGCCGTCCGCTGCTGCAACGGGTCGGCCGGGCCTTGCCGCCGCTGGAGCTTGCCTATCTTGTCCCCAAGAAGCAGGCGATCGCCTCGGCAAAGAGCGGCATGCGGCTGGCGGAATTCCCGAAGGGGCAGAAGCTGCGCCAGCTGTCCAGTGAATTGATTCCTTCCTGGGTGGCGCGGGCCGCCAGATAGAATCAGCCGCCGCGCTTCAGGTGCTCGTCGAGCCGCGGCATGATTTCCACGAAATTGCAGGGCATGTGCCGGTAGTCGAGTTGCGCCTTCAGGATCCCGTCCCAGGCATCCTTGCAGGCGCCGGGCGAGCCGGGCAGCACGAAGATGAAGGTGGCGTTGGCAACACCGGCCGTGGCGCGCGACTGGATCGTCGAGGTGCCGATCTTGTCGTAGGAAATCCGGTGGAAGACTTCCGAGAAGCCGTCCATGCGCTTCTCGAACAGCGGCTCCAGCGCCTCCGGCGTCACATCACGGCCGGTAAAGCCGGTCCCACCGGTGGTGATGACGACGTCGATGCCGTCGGTCTCCGTCCAGGTCTTCACCCGCGCCGCGATCGCCTGCTTGTCGTCCCGCACGATGGCGCGGTCGACCAGTCTGTGGCCGGCCTCAACGATGCGGGCAGCGAGCGTGTCGCCCGATTTGTCATCCTGGAGCGTGCGGGTATCGGAGACGGTCAGCACGGCGATGCCGACGGGAATGAACGGCCGGTTCTCGTCTATGCCAGGCATGTCACTCTCCCGAAACAGTTTCCGTCGCCTGGAAATACCAGTCCGGCCGCTGGCTGTGAAGCTGTTGGGCGGCGGCCTCTGCCGCCTGCAGGGAAGGGAAGAGCCCGAAGCAGGTGGCGCCGGAGCCCGACATGCGCACCAGATTGGCGCCGCTCCCGGCAAGCAGAGCCGAAATCTCGGCAATCTCGGGCGTCAGGCTGCGCGCCGGCGGCTCGAGGTCGTTGCGGTTCACCTCGATCACCCGCATCCAGCCGCCGGGCGAAAGATCGAGCGGCCGGTTGTTCTTCTGCGCCAGCGCGCGAAAAATCTGCGGCGTCGACACGCCCTTCAGCGGATTGGCGAGCACCAGGAAGAGCCGCGGCAGCGCCACCCGCTCGATCTCCTCGCCGATCCCGCGCGCAATCAGCGGACGGCTTTCCAGGCACATCGGCACATCGGCGCCAAGCTGCAGCGCAAGCGCCGAAAGGATATCGGCGGGCACCCGCACGTTCCAGAAGCGCTGAAGCCCGCGCAGTGCCGCAGCCGCATCCGCCGAGCCGCCGCCGATCCCGGAGGCCACCGGCAGGTTCTTGTCGAGATGGATGGAAACTGCCGGCGCATGGCCGCCCCGGGCAAGCACGGCCTGGCGCAGAAGATCGCGCGCCTTGAGAACGAGATTGCTGCCGGGATCGCCACCAAGATCGGCGGCAAAACGCCCGCCGATGGTGAAGCCGTCGGCATCGGCGGCGGTGAAGCTCAGCCGGTCGCCGTGACTGGTGAAGGTCACCAGCATGTCGAGCAGATGATAGCCATCGTCTCTCTGGCCCGTCACATGCAGGGCCAGATTGATTTTCGCAGGCGCGTCTTCAGTCACCGTGAAACGGCGGCTCTCCGCATCCGGCATTCGCTATCAGGACTTCTTGTCGACAGGCGGCGGGGTCACCGGCGCCGGGTCCGGCTGCTTCTTGTCGGCAGACTTGGCCTCGTCGTTCTCCGGCTTCAGGCCGTTGGCGATCTTGTCCTTGATCTTCGGGATCTCGGCTTCCTCGGGCTGCGAGTTCAGCGCCCGGTTCCACTGATAGACGGCCTCGAGCTTGCGGCCGACATGCCAGTAGGCATCGCCGAGGTGATCGTTGATCGTCGCGTCGCCGGCCTTGATTTCGGCGGCCTTTTCGAGCTCGGCAACGGCATCGTCGAAGCGGTTGAGCCGGTAGTAGGCCCAGCCCAGCGAATCGATGATGTAGCCGTCGTCAGGTCTGAGATCGACGGCCTTCTTGATCATCGTCAGGCCTTCGTCGAGGTTCTTGTTCATGTCGATCCAGGAATAGCCCAGATAGTTCAGAACCTGCGGCTGGTCCGGATTGAGCTCCAGCGCCTTGCGGAAGTTCGGCTCGGCCTGATCCCACTTCTTCAGGCGCTCATAGGCAATGCCGCGCTGGAAGAACACGGTCCAGTCGGCGCGGCCCGGCAGGGAGCCGATCGCCTCGACAGCCTTGTCGTAATTCTCGGCCATGGCCGGATAGTCCTTGGCGTCGGAAAGGACGCTGCCATAGGCGAGGTAGCTGCGGATATCCTTCGGGTCGGAGGCGATCAGCTGCTGCAGATGCTTGCGGGCCTCTTCCACCTTGCCGCCCTGGGCGAGTGCCAGGCCGAGCTGCAGTTCGGAGATGCGGCGCATCGGCGAATCCGCCGGAACCTTCTGGTAGAATTCGATGGCGCGGTCCATCTGTTCCTGCTTCTCGGCAATGCCGCCGAGCAGGACGAGCGTATCGGCGCTGTCGGGGTCGAGCGCATTGGCGGTCTGCAGGTAGAGCGAGACGATGTCTTCGGCGCCATCCCGGTTCAGCGCGGCGCCGACGGAGAACAGCACGGCGGCCGCACCCTGCGCGGCATTCTCGACCTGCTGCTTCGGCTTCTCGCCGCTTTCGATGCTCTGGCGCAGCGCCTTCAGCGGTGCGTAGTTCGGCAGCAGGTTGTCGCCGACGGAGATTGCGTCCAGCGCCTTCTGCTTGTTGCCCTGCGATGCCTCCAGGCGGGCAAGCGCCATGATCGAGCGCATGAAGGTATCGGGCGCCGTGGCGCCGCCATCCTTGTCGAGCACGGCATCGTTCAGATGCTTGCGGGCAGAGGCGACATTGCCGTTGACGATGGCGATCGCGCCGGCATGGTAGTTCTGGAAAATGCGGAACCAGTCCGGTCCCTTCATCTTCTCGACCATCGCCAGGGCTTCCTTGCCGCGTCCGGCGCCGAGACGCGCCCAGGCCGACAGCAGGTCGTTCATCATCCGGTCGAGATCGTTCGGACCGTCATATTTCAGGATCGCTTCGGCGCCCTTGTAGTCGCCGCGGCCGACGGCATCCATCGAGCGTACGACCGTCGTTACGCGCTCGATGCTCGGGTCCAGTTTCAGCTCGTTGGCGTATTTGACGCCTTCCTTGAAATCGCCGCTGAGAAGCAGCGAGATCATCAGGCGCTGGCGGATCTCAGGATTGCCCGGCTCGATCTGCAGTGCCTTCTTGTAGAGCTCGATCGCCGTCTTGTAGTCGTGGTCGACATCAGCGGTGCGGGCAGCGAGGAAAGCGCCGGAGAAGGTGGAAACCGTATCCGGGTCGAACATCACGGTCTTGCTGGCATCGTCAGGCTTGGCCGCGTCTTCCGCATGCGCGCCGGTCAATGCGCCGAAGGAAAGAACGGCGGCAAGGGCTGCGCTCGAAAGAAGACGGATGGCAAATCTCTGCCGCATTAGAAAACCTCTCTTCAATGCAGCCGGCAAACCTCCGGCCGCGAAATCAGCTGCGATGACTGATTCACAACAGGATGGCTTTTTTGAAGCGGCCCTGCAACAAAATCAGCCCGCGATCAAAGACCTTTGATTAGTTCACGCGCTCGATGCAGAAGTCGATGACTTCCATCATGGCCGATTTCCAGGCCGTATCGGGAAGCGGCGCCAGAGCGTCGCGCGCGATCGTGCCATAGTGGACCGCCCGGGCGATCGTATCGTTCAGCGTGCCGTATTTGGTGATCAGGCCGAGGGCCTTTTCAAGGTTCGCATCGCTGCTGTTGCCGCCCTCGATCGCATCGCGCCAGAAGGCACGCTCTTCCTGCGTGCCGCGGCGGTAGGCGAGGATGACGGGAAGCGTGATCTTGCCTTCGCGGAAATCGTCGCCGACATTCTTGCCGAGATCGGCAGCCTTGCCGCCGTAATCCAGCGCATCGTCGACCAGCTGGAAGGCGAGGCCGAGATTCATGCCGTAGGACTTCATCGCGTTGCGGCCGGACTTGCCGGCATCGGCAACGATCGGGCCGACTTCGGCAGCAGCGGCAAACAGCGCCGCCGTCTTGGCGCGGATGACCGAGAGATAGTCGTCCTCGGTCGTTTCCATGTTCTTGGCGACCGAAAGCTGCAGCACTTCGCCCTCGGCGATGACGCAGGCAGCCGAAGACAGAACGTCGAGCGCATCGAGCGAGCCGACATCGACCATCATACGGAAGGCCTGGCCGAGCAGGAAGTCGCCGACGAGGACGCTGGCCTGGTTGCCCCAGATGGTGCGGGCCGTGGACTTGCCGCGGCGCAGATCGCTTTCATCGACCACGTCGTCATGCAGAAGCGTCGCCGTATGCATGAACTCGACCGAGGTCGCGAGCTTGATGTGGTTCTCGCCCTTGTAGCCGAACAGACAGGACGAGGCGAGCGTCAGCATCGGGCGCAGGCGCTTGCCGCCGGAGGAGATCAGGTGGTTGGCCACCTCCGGGATCATCTGCACGTCGGAACCGGCCTTCGAAAGGATAAGCTGGTTCACCCGCTCCATGTCCGCCTTTGTCAAATCGACCAGCGGCTTGACGGATGCCAGTTTGTTTTTGCTTTCTTCAAGCGGTATGACCACGCCCAACGACCCGGACTCCTGTTCACTCTTTGAATTTGACAATAGAAAGGGGCGGCAGAAGCGGCAAGGGGTGAATTGTCGCGTAGCGCAAATTTGAAACGGAATTGACCGCAAATGCATGAACTTATCCGTGCCAACGATCCCGTCCTGCTCTCGTTTGCGCAGAGCCTGTTAAAGGATGCCGGAATTCACTGCTTCGTAGCCGATCAGGGCATGAGCATTCTGGAGGGTTCGCTCGGCATGCTGCCGCGCCGCCTGCTTGTCGATGACGAGCGCGCCGTTCAGGCCCGCCGCATCCTCACCGATGCCGGTCTGGCGGACGAGCTGCGCGCGGAAAAGTGAGCCGATGACGAGCCCGGTTTCCGAAACGATCGATGCCTTCCACCGCGGCGGCTTCCACATCGTCCAGCCGAAGGGCCGGGGGCACCGCTCGGGCATGGATGCCATGCTGCTCGCGGCCCTGGTCGCCGATGGTAGGCCTGTCAGGGTTGCCGATCTCGGCGCCGGTGCCGGTGCGGCAGGTCTCGGCGTCGCCTCGCGGCTGCCGAAGGCTGAAGCAGTCCTCTTTGAACGCTCGGCGGAGATGGCGGATTATGCCCGCCGCAGCATCGCTCTGCCGGAAAATGCCCATATGGCCGGGCGCGTCTCCGTCGTCGAAGCCGATGTGACGCTGACTGCCAAGGCGCGCAACGATGCCGGCCTTTCCGACGAGGTTTTCCACCACGTCATCATGAACCCGCCCTTTAACGACGCTGGCGACCGCAAGACGCCGGATGCCCTTAAGGCGGAGGCGCATGCGATGACCGAGGGACTGTTCGAAAGCTGGATCCGCACCGCCGGCGCCATCATGATCCCCGGCGGCCAGCTGTCGCTGATCGCCCGTCCGGAATCGATCGCCGAGATCATCGCCGCCTGCGGCCGACGCTTCGGCGGCATCGAGATCACCGCCATCCATCCCCGCCAGGGCGAAAACGCGGTGCGCATCCTGCTGACGGCGATCAAGGGTTCGCGTGCGCGGCTGTCGCTGCGCGCACCGCTGATCATGCATGAAGAGGGGAGCCACAAGTTCTCCCCTCGCGTCGACGATTTCAACAATGGCCGCGCGGCCTATGAGCGGCTTTAGCCGATCACGAAGTCGAAGAGCAGCTTGATGTTCAGTCCGGCGATGACGATGGCGATCAGATAGGCGATCGCCGACAGCCAGCGGGGAGCGACGAGTTCGCCCATCTTCGCCTTGCTGGCGGTGAACATCACCAGCGGGAAGACGGCGAAGGACAGCTGCAGGCTGAGCACGACCTGCGTCAGGATCAGCAGTTCCGCCGTCCCCGCATCGCCGTACCAGATGGTGACGAAGGCGGCCGGGATGATGGCGATCGCCCGGGTGATCAGGCGGCGCACCCATGGCTGGACCTTCATCTTGATGAATCCCTCCATGACGATCTGGCCGGCAAGCGTTGCCGTCACCGTCGAATTCAGGCCGCAGCAGAGCAGTGCGATGCCGAACAGCGTCGGCGCGATGGCGAGGCCAAGCAGCGGCGCCAGCAGCGAATGCGCTTCGCCGAGCTCGACGATATTGGTTTGGCCGTTGGCGTTGAAGGCGGCTGCCGCCAGGATCAGGATCGAGGCGTTGATCAGCAGCGCGAAGCACAGCGCCACCGTCGAGTCGATCGTCGCAAAGGTCAGTGCCTCGCGCTTTTCCGGCAGCGTGTGGCCGAAGTCGCGCGTCTGCACGATGCCGGAATGCAGGTAGAGATTATGCGGCATCACGGTCGCGCCGAGAATGCCGAGCGCCAGGTAGAGCATTTCCGGATTGGTGACGATCTCCGTCGTCGGGAAGAAGCCCTTGAGAACCGCGCCCCATTGCGGATCGGCAAGCAGGATCTGCACGCCGAAGCAGAGCGCGATGACGCCGAGCAGGGTGATGATGAAGGCCTCGACCCAGCGGAAGCCCATCTTCTGCAGATAGAGGATGAGGAAGACGTCGAGCGCGGTGATCAGCACGCCGAGCTCCAGCGGCACGCCGAAGATCAGGTTGAGACCGATCGCCGTGCCGATCACCTCGGCGATATCGGTGGCGATGATGGCGATTTCCGCAAAGGCCCAGAGCGGAACGGAAACCCATTTCGGAAAGGCATCGCGGCAGGCCTGTGCCAGATCGCGGCCGGAACCGATCGCAAGGCGGGCGCAGAGAGACTGCAGCACGATCGCCATCAGGTTGGAAAGCAGCGCCACCGTCAGCAGCGCATAGCCGAATTTCGAACCGCCGGCGAGCGACGTCGCCCAGTTGCCCGGATCCATGTAGCCGACGGCGACCATGTAGCCGGGGCCGGCAAAGGCGGCGATCCTGCGGAGTTTCGATCCGTCGCGTCTCGTATTGACGCTGCGATAGACGTCGGAGAGCGAGGCTTCCTGGCGTTCATACCGCCAGCCGCCTTTTCTCTGCGGATTCAAAACATCCATGTCATTTCCACCTGTTGCTTATATTGGCACTATGACCGATTAGAATGATAATGCAAGTCATTCGCAACAAGAAAATGGAGTGTGCATTTTTCCGGTCGTTCTGAAGCGCTTTTCGGCGCTCTCCCATTGTGTTTGCCGTTGCGCTGCATACATGGATTGCGACGACGAAATGCGAAGAAGGATTTGAAATGGCCGGATTTTTGAGAAAGCTGATGCCGAGGCGCTTCCGCAAGGAAGGGGTGGTGATCCCCGTCGTCAGGCTGCAGGGCGCCATCATGAGCGGCGGCAACCAGTTCCGCCCGGCGCTGAATCTGGCCTCGGTCGCCCCGATGCTGGAAAAGGCTTTCTCCGCCAAGGATGCACCGGCTGTGGCGATCTCGATCAATTCGCCCGGTGGCTCGCCGGTCCAGTCGCGCCTGATCTTCACCCGTATCCGCGAGCTCGCGCGCGAAAAGCAGAAGAAGGTGCTCGTCTTCGTCGAGGATGTCGCCGCTTCCGGCGGCTACATGATCGCGCTCGCCGGTGACGAGATCATCGCCGATCCCACCTCGATCGTAGGCTCGATCGGCGTGGTCTCAGGCGGCTTTGGCTTTCCTGAACTCCTGAAGAAGATCGGCGTCGAGCGCCGCGTCTATACTGCCGGCGAAAACAAGGTGATCCTCGATCCCTTCCAGCCGGAAAAGGAAAAGGACATCGAGTACCTGAAGACCTTGCAGCTCGAAATCCACCAGGTCTTCATTTCGATGGTGCGCGAGCGCCGCGCCGGCAAGCTGAAGGATGACGAGACCGTCTTCTCCGGCCTCTTCTGGACCGGCACCCGCGGCCTCGAACTCGGCCTGATCGACGGCCTCGGCGACATGCGCCAGGAATTGAAGAAGCGCTACGGCCACAAGACGAAGCTGGAGCTCGTCACCGCCGCCCGCGGCCTCTTCGGCCGCCGCGTTCCCGGCATCTCCACCATGTCGCTCGAAGGTGCGGCATCAGGTCTTGCGGCGGGACTTGTCGAAACCGCCGAAGAAAAGGCATTGTGGAGCCGCTACGGGCTATAAGAAGGGGCGGAACGAGGGGAAATGGCGCAGATACTAACGATTGTCATTCTTGTTTGCGCCGGCTGGCTGCTCTATCGCCGCTTCATCTCCGAAGCCAAGCGCCTGCAGGAAAAATCCCAGCGCGCCGCAAGGGAACGCCAGACCGGCGCCGTCGGCACGCTGGTGAAGGACCCGGTGACGGGGGAGTATAGGGTCAAGCGGGAGGATGAGTAGGCGAAGAGCAACGCTCTAGCGCCGCTCCTTGACCCGGGCCGCCCAGTCCGAACCGGCATAGCCGATGCAGACGATCATGACCGACTTGTCGGCCTCGTCGATCTCAAAGCAGATGACCGCTTTTTCAGCCGCAGGCAGGACGCGAAGATCCGGCCTTACTTCGTATCGGCGTGAGGCCTTGTGCGGGAAGTCCGTCAATCCCTTCGTGGCCCGTTCGATCTCAGAGAGCTTGCGATTGGCAATCTCCGTTCCGGCATAATCCTCGATCAGCGTGAAAATCTTGATGAGATCATCGGTAGCGTCTGGGTGATAACGCAGACGATAGCGCTGACTCATCGGGCAGGCCGCGAAGCGAGGCGCTTTCGCACGCGCTCGAACAAGTCGTCATCTTCCATCTTGATCCATTGATCCCGCGGCAATTCCATCCGCCGCCGGATCTCGTCCGCCATCCCGGCAAGCGGATCATCATCGCCGCTCTCCGTCAGCCGCAGCCGGGCGAGGCCTTCGCCGATGACATCCGAGACGCTCGGAAAGCGCCCGGCTTCCACCAGTTCCTCGGCAAAGCGGAGGTCCTCATCCGACAGCGTCACTGTGGTCTTGACGTTCATGGCCTGTATCCGTTCGAAACCATTGCGATCATACGTTATCTATTGACCCTTGTCCCCCGCCGTGGCACCTGTCCCGGCAAAATAAGCAACGGTGAATTCCCATGTCTGCATCGATCCCCGACCATATGAATCCGAAGCGTTCCTTCCAGGCGCTGATCCTGACCCTGCATAATTACTGGGCGGACAAGGGTTGTGCGGTTCTGCAGCCTTACGACATGGAAGTCGGCGCCGGTACCTTCCACCCGGCAACCACGCTGCGCGCCCTTGGCCCGAAGCCGTGGAAGGCCGCCTATGTGCAGCCGTCGCGCCGCCCGTCCGACGGCCGCTACGGCGAAAACCCGAACCGCCTGCAGCACTACTACCAGTATCAGGTCATCCTGAAGCCGAACCCGCCGAACCTGCAGGAACTCTATCTCGGCTCGCTCGCCGCCATCGGCCTCGATCCGCTGCTGCATGACATCCGCTTCGTCGAGGACGACTGGGAAAGCCCGACGCTCGGCGCCTGGGGTCTCGGCTGGGAGTGCTGGTGCGACGGCATGGAAGTCTCGCAGTTCACCTATTTCCAGCAGGTCTGCGGCATCGAATGTGCGCCGGTTGCCGGCGAACTCACCTACGGCCTCGAGCGCCTCGCCATGTATGTCCAGGGCGTCGACAACGTCTACGACCTGAACTTCAACGGCCGCGAAGGCGACGAGAAGATCAGCTATGGCGAAGTCTTCCTGCAGGCCGAGCAGGAATATTCCCGCCACAACTTCGAATTCGCCAATACCGAGATGCTGCATCGCCATTTCATCGATGCCGAGAAGGAATGCCAGGCGCTGCTCGCCGCCGGTGCCCCCGGCGATGCCGACAACCAGCGCCTCCACAAATGCGTCTTCCCGGCCTACGACCAGTGCATCAAGGCGTCCCACGTCTTCAACCTGCTCGACGCCCGCGGCGTCATCTCGGTCACCGAACGCCAGGGCTACATCCTGCGCGTCCGCACGCTCGCCAAGGCTTGCGGCGAAGCGTTTTTGCTGACGGATGCGGGCGGGGTGAATTTGGCGAAAGACGCGGCCTGACGCGGGCTCTTTAGCCGCACCTATCCGAAGTTGCGCAATTCTTCGAGACACGATCTCTTGCTGACAGACATGTCAACAAGGTTCGGTGCTCGTTTTAATGCGCAATATTGCCCCGGTTGCCTCCCCTATAGTCCGCTTGCTCTCAAAGATCGTTATCCGGCTGGCGTCCATCCTGTTGTTGATGGCTTTGGCGGGCTGCAACAACTTCAATCAGGAATTCGTGGTCACGTCGGCCGACGCGCTCATCAAGATTGGCACCGATGGTGTCGCCGTGGCATCGGAGACGTTCGGTGTTCTGGTCAGGAAGCCGGACAACTACGGTGGCGTCTACGTTGATATCCCCGAGCTCTTTTCGAACACGGATGGCGCTCACTGGCGGGACTTTCAGTTTCTGGCTGCGCGACGAGATGGGGAGAGCGAATACGCTTCGATCGAAAATAGCTTGCAGGGCCACGCCGTCTATATCGGCAAAGAGCATTGCCGTAGTTGTCACCCTGATCTTCCGCCCGGGCCGCTGAAAATATCCATCGACTACAAGCTGGACCGCCTTGTTCATGACGAGGGCGATCACCAGGTTCTCGTGCTGCCCGCCTATATGGCGAGCGTGCATGATCAGAATGGCAGCAAATCGCTGACCTTCGAAGTGCCCCGCGGCGGAATCAAGCGCCCGTCCGCCGCATCGGCCTCCTACAACGTCACGCTGGACGATGAAGGCAAACTTGTTGTCTTCTTCCCGGAGCGTAAGAGCCGCCTCCCATCGCCTGACATCGAGATAGAATATCCGAAAGGCACGTTTGCGGCTGCTGTTTCCGGCAGCGTCGCGTGGTGGTGGGTTTCCGACCATCTTGTTGTCTTTGCGAGCGCGATCGGGCCTGCAATCTTCATCTTGGCGGTATTCGTGTTCTTCTGGATGCGCCACCGCCTGCAGCCGGGTATTCTTGGAAGGGAAGGTGAGCTCCTCGAAGAGGTCTCGCCGGGACTTGCTGCCTACATTCATTTCAACCGCGCACCACGCGCCAAGGAAGAGGGTATCATCGCTTCTCTTTGCCAGCTTGCCATCGTCGGCAAGCTACGTCTGTCGGCAATTGGTCGTGACGGTGAGGTCTGTGATCTTCCCAATGACGGGGAAGACGAACGTGACCGCAGGCCCAGGCCGCCGGCATCCCTGGAGACGGTCATGGCATGCGTCGAAGCTAAATGCGGCGAAAGCGTACGAACGCAATTGCGTCGCGTCATCGACGAAAGCGACGTAGCGTTTCGGCGGGCAACTGCAGAAGAGTATGAGGGTATTCGCAGCGAGTCTTTAATGCTGATCAAGATGGCATTGGCGCTGATTTTCGCTTCGGCGGCCTTGCTCGCTTACCTCGCAGGCGTGATCACGTTTTCGCTTTCGTTCTTTGCGCTGATCTTGGTGCCGCTTGCGGTCTTTGCTCTGGCGCGGCGCCCAGGCCCTTTTCTGGATATCGACCGCAACTGGAACCGCTTCAAGGCCTTGATGGGCGCGTTGGTGGTCATTCTGCTGACCATAGGCCTGGCACTGGGGCACATTACCGCTAATTCCGTGAGCTTAGACCAGCTCTTCTACTTCATGTTCATCTGTTTTGATGTGGCGGGCATGGTGTTTCTGCTGGTGACCTCCCATCGCCCTTCACCGCGTCAGAGGCGCATTGGCGACAGGCTTGGCGAACTGCGCTCCTACTTGAAAGGCGATACCGCAGGCCCGGAAATGTCTGCCGCGACCTACGAGCGTTACCTGCCTTTCGCCATCGCGCTCGGTGTCGAAACCAGATGGACCGCCCGCTTCAACGGGTGGCGGGAAGAGACCGGCATGGAAACCTATGCGCCCGAATGGCTTGTGCCGCAAAACCCTGTATAGAATTGCAACTGTCTCATGACTTTGCTTGGCTGAGCGGCTAGCGTATTGCTGAGCTGAATGGGAGCCGTTTTCATGTATATCATTCTCGCCGTCATCGTACTGATCGCCCTCTACGCCATCTTCATCTACAACGGCCTCGTCCGTGCCCGGCAGATGGCGGAAGAGGCCTGGTCGGGTATCGATGTGCAGCTGAAGCGGCGTGCGGATCTGATCCCGAACCTGATCGAGACGGTGAAGGGATATGCCACGCACGAAAAGACCACGCTGGAAGAGGTCGTGGCATTGCGCAACAAGGCGCAGGCGGTCCCTTCGGGCGACGTGGCCGGCAGGGCGCAGGCCGAAGGTCTGCTCGGCGCCGCACTCGGCCGGGTCATCGCGCTTGCCGAAGCCTATCCGGATCTGAAAGCGAACACCAATTTCGCCGAGCTGCAGAGCTCGCTGGAAACCATGGAAAGTGAAATCCAGATGGCCCGCCGTTATTATAACGGTGCTGCCCGCGATCTGAACGTCAAGGTCGAGAGCTTCCCGTCCAATCTGGTCGCCGGTCAGTTCGGTTTCCAGAAGAAGGAATATTTCGAGATCACCAACGAGGCGGATCGCGCCGTCCCGCAGGTCAAATTCTGACGTTTGTCTTTGCGCAAAAGCTGCTATGAGCAGGGCCGGTCACGGCAGCGCAATGGATGGAATACAGCGTAATGGGTACAGACAAGAAACTCACCATCATCCCGGTCAAGGCTCCGCTCGAAGGGCGCGCCGTGGCGCCGGGTTCGAAGTCGATCACCAACCGGGCGCTGCTGCTTGCCGGTCTCGCCAAGGGCACCAGCCGGCTGACCGGCGCGCTGAAGAGCGACGACACCCGCTATATGGCAGATGCCCTGCGCGCCATGGGCGTCAAGATCGACGAGCCCGATGACACGAGCTTCGTGGTGACGGGCAGCGGCAAGCTTCTGCCGCCGAAGGAGCCGCTGTTCCTCGGCAATGCCGGCACCGCAACCCGCTTCCTGACGGCCGCCGCCGCACTCGTCGATGGCACCGTCATCGTCGATGGCGACCAGCATATGCGCAAGCGCCCGATCGGCCCGCTCGTCGATGCGCTGCGCACGCTCGGCATCGATGCCAGCACCGAAACCGGCTGCCCGCCCGTCAAGATCAACGGCACCGGCACTTTCGACGCCACCCGCATCGAGATCGATGGCGGCCTTTCCAGCCAGTATGTCTCGGCCCTCCTGATGATGGCCGCCGGTGGCAGCAAGCCCGTCACCATCGAGCTGCTCGGCGAGGATATCGGCGCGCTCGGCTATATCGACCTGACGACGGCGGCGATGCGCGCGTTCGGCGCCAAGGTCGAAAAGACCAGCCCCGTCACCTGGCAGGTCGAACCAACAGGCTACACCGCCGTCGATTTCGTCATCGAGCCTGATGCCTCCGCCGCCACCTATTTCTGGGCGGCCGAAGTGCTGACCGGCGGAAAGATCGATCTCGGCGTGCCCAACGCTGCCTTCACCCAGCCGGATGCCAAGGCCTACGACGTCATCGCCAGGTTCCCGAACCTGCCTGCCGAAATCGACGGCTCGCAGATGCAGGATGCGGTGCCGACGCTCGCCGTCCTCGCTGCCTTCAACAACACGCCCGTCCGCTTCGTCGGCATTGCCAACCTGCGCGTCAAGGAATGCGATCGCATCCGCGCGCTGTCGACCGGCCTGACGCAGATCCGCGCAGATCTCGCCCGCGAGGAAGGCGACGACCTGATCGTCAATGCCGATCCTGATCTCGCCGGCCAGCATCTGCCGGCGTCGATTGATACTTTCGCCGATCACCGCATCGCCATGAGCTTTGCGCTGGCGGGCCTGAAGATCGACGGCATCACCATTCTGGATCCGGATTGCGTCGGCAAGACGGTTCCCGCCTATTGGCGCATGCTCGCAGCACTCGGCGTCACCTACGCCAACGAAAGTTGAGATAGCAAAGCGGCAGCTGCCGCGATCGGGGAGGGGTGGAATGATCCTGCGGTCTTTCGGTGTGTGCCTGGCGCTCTTCATGGCGTTGACGGTGCGCACGGCACTTGGCGCCGAGATCATCTCCTCCTTCAATTCCGATATCCGGCTTGAAAAGACCGGGGCGATGACGGTGGCCGAAACCATCACCGTCAATGCCGAGGGCAACCGCATCCGCCGCGGCATCTTCCGCGATTTCCCGCTGACCTTCACCGATGAGAACGGCCGCCTCCGCAGTGTCGATTTCGACGTCGTCTCGGTCACCCGCGACGGTCAGGACGAGCCCTGGAAGACGGAATCGATCACCGGCGGCATCCGCATCTATGCGGGCTCGGAAGACGTGATGCTCTCGCCCGGCCGCCATCAATATGTCTTCACCTACAAGACGAACCGGCAGATCCGTTATTTCTCCGATCATGACGAACTCTATTGGAACGTCACCGGCAATGGCTGGATCTTCCCGATCATGGCGGCGACGGCAACCGTCAATCTGCTCGAAGGTGTGACGGCCACCGACACCAATGTCTTCACCGGCCCGCTCGGCGCCAAGGACAGGAACGCCCGCGTCTCCGGCAGCAACACCCGCCCCGTCTTCTCGACCACGCAGCCGCTGAATGCGCAAGAGGGCCTGACGATCGCCGTCAAGTTCCCGAAGGGCGCCATCGATCCGCCGAGCTCATCCGATCAGAACATGTGGTGGTTGAAGGATAACCGTGATTATTTCATCGGCTTCGGCGGTCTCATCCTCGTCTTCCTCTATTACACCCGCTCCTGGCTGAAGGTCGGGCGCGATCCGGCCCGCGGCGTTGTCGTGCCGCGCTGGGATGCGCCCGACAATATCTCGCCGGCGCTCGTCAATTACATCGATAACAAGGGCTTCTCCGGCCAGGGCTGGACGGCGCTGTCGGCCACGGCGCTGAACCTTGCGGTGCGCGGCTTCGTCGTGCTCGAGGATCTCAAGCAGTCGATCGTCATCCGCCGCACCGACAAACCCAATGTCGGCCAGAAGTTCGAGGCGGGCGAGGCGAGCCTGCTGAATGCCGTCGGCAGCCGGGGATCTCTGACCATCGACAAGGCCAATGGCGAGCGGGTCAAATCCGTCGGCCAGAATTTCCGCTCCGCCATAGAGCGAGAGCATCGCGGCAAATATTACAACGCCAATACCGGCTATGTGATCGGCGGCGTGGTGCTCAGCGTCGCGGTGCTGATCATCCTCTTCGTCTTCGGCTCGCTGCAGCCGGATACGATCGCGCTGATGATCGTCCCGATCGCCGTCGTCGCCTTCCTCTCGCTCTTCGTCGCCGGTTTTGCCAAGTCGTTCAGGCGCGGCCATTCGCTCGGCGCGAAGATCATGTCGGTCGTGGCGATTGGCATTGCCGGCTTCATCGGCTTCTCCATCGTTTCGTCGCTTGCGCTCGCCCTGTTTTCGTCGCTGATGGAGTTTCACGAAACGCCGATGCTCTTTGCCGTCGGCGGCATCGTCTTCCTCAACATGCTCTACGTCTTCATCATGGGCGCGCCGACGATGCTCGGCGCCAAGATGATGGATGGCATCGATGGCCTCAGGCAGTATCTGACGCTCGCCGAAAAGGACCGCATGAACATGGCGGGCGCGCCGGAGATGTCGCCGCAGCATTTCGAGAAGCTCTTGCCCTATGCGGTGGCGCTCGGCGTCGAAAAGCCCTGGAGCCAGACCTTCGAAACCTGGCTGGCGGCCGCCGCAGCTGGCGCGGTCGCCTATAGCCCGGCCTGGTATTCCGGCAATTTCAACAGCGGCAGCTTCTCCGATCGCATCGGCGGCTTCTCCTCCTCGATGGCCTCCACCATCGCCTCGACGATACCAAGCCCACCGCCTTCGAGCTCCTCCTCCGGCTTCTCCGGCGGCGGCGGCTCATCCGGTGGCGGCGGAGGCGGCGGTGGCGGCGGGGGGTGGTAGTGGCCTGAAAGAGGGCGCTCTACCGTATGGCCCCCTCATCCGCCCTTCGGGCACCTTCTCCCCGAGGGGAGAAGGGGAGTTGCCGCAACGTCTCCGATCCCTTCTCCCCAGCGGGGAGAAGGTGGCCCGGCAGGGCCGGATGAGGGGGCTGCACGGCACATACGGGCCGATTAAGCTTCGCAACACTTGACCTTTCGCCTCCCGCCCCTTAACCGCCAAGCGGAAAACGGAAAGGGATCGCGCATGAAGGTTCTGTTGATCGGTTCGGGTGGCCGCGAGCACGCTCTCGCCTGGAAGCTGGCGCAGTCGCCGCTGCTGACGGAACTCTATGCCGCGCCGGGCAATCCCGGTATCGCCGAGCATGCCACGCTGGTTGCCGTCAACACCGAAGACCAGGATGCGGTGATCGCTTTCTGCCGCGAAAAGGCGATCGATTTCGTCGTCGTCGGTCCGGAAGCACCGCTCGTCGCCGGTCTTTCCGATACGCTGCGTGCTGCCGGTTTCAAGGTCTTCGGTCCGTCAGCCGCCGCTGCCCAGCTCGAGGGCTCCAAGGGTTTCACCAAGGATATCTGCGCCCGCTACGGCATCCCGACCGGCGCCTATCAGCGCTTCAACAATGCGCCGAAGGCCAAGGCCTATATCCGCGAGCAGGGCGCCCCGATCGTCGTCAAGGCCGATGGTCTGGCGGCCGGCAAGGGCGTCACCGTGGCGATGACCGTCGATGAGGCGCTCGCCGCCGTCGACGACTGTTTCGAAGGCGCATTCGGCGCTGCCGGTGCCGAAGTCGTAGTCGAGGCCTATCTCGATGGCGAGGAAGCAAGCTTCTTCTGCCTGTCCGATGGCAAGCATGCGCTGGCGCTCGCCACCGCCCAGGATCACAAGCGCGTCGGCGAGGGTGATACCGGCGTCAATACCGGCGGCATGGGCGCCTATTCCCCGGCGCCCGTCATGACGTCGGAAATGGTCGAGCGCACGATGAAGGAAATCATCGAGCCGACGATGCGCGGCATGGCCGAGAGCGGCTATCCGTTCCAGGGCGTCTTCTTCGCCGGTCTGATGATTACCGCCAAGGGCCCGGAGCTCATCGAATACAACGTCCGCTTTGGCGATCCGGAATGCCAGGTGCTGATGATGCGCCTGAAGAGCGATCTGCTGCCGCTGCTGCTTGCCTGCGCCGACGGCACGCTCGATCAGGTTTCCGCCGAATGGAGCGATGATCCGGCTCTCACCGTCGTCATGGCGTCCAAGGGCTATCCGGGCGCCTATGACAAGAACACGCCGATCGGCTCGCTGCCGGCGGCAGGCGAGGGGGCCAAGGTCTTCCACGCCGGTACGGCGCTGAAGGACGGCCAGCTGGTTGCCACTGGCGGCCGCGTGCTGAACGTCACGGCGACGGGCGAAAGCGTCAGCGATGCCAAGCGCCATGCCTATGCGCTGCTCGATCAGGTCGAGTGGGACAACGGTTTCTGCCGCCGCGATATCGGCTGGCGCGCGGTCGAGCGCGAAAAGGTGTAAGGCTGGCCCGAAATCGGGTCAGTTCGCTAAATTTTTACCCTTTCCCCTGACCGGATGGAAATAAAGACGCGCTATTCTCCTGTTCATAGTCAGACGGAGTAGCGTTCATGCGTCAGTTCATCCTCGGTGCGGCAATCGCCCTTATCGCCGGTTCGGCCATGGCATCGTCCATCGATGTCGTGCGTCCTTCCGCGCCGGAAGGCAATGGCAGCATCCTCAAGGAAACCTGCACCAGCTGCCCGCCGCTCGCCGTCTCCGAGCGCAAGAAGGATTACACGGTCCCGACGCTGGCGCCGGGCGCGCTGCAGGCGAGCGAACTGCGCGATATCGACGGCCAGAAGAAGCTCTACCGCACGGAAGGCTGGATGGGCGGCTCGCCCGTCGTCTTCGTCACCAAGGCGACGCCTGATGTCGTCCAGGCTTTCAACAAGACCGGAACGCCCGCAGATGGCATCGACCCGACCTCCACGACCTCGGTGATCGGCCTCGACGCCAAGCCGGCGATGGCAGGCATGGCGGCTCCGGCGGAACAAATCGCGCCGTTGGACATTTCTGATTTCAAGCTGCGTGATTGAGCAGCCACAAGTTCCCTGCCCCTGATCCGGTCAAGGTTTGATCGCTGGGGTCCGCTTAGCGCGGATTGAATGCGCTCCTGAGAGAAGCAGGGGCGCATTCTTTATTTTGATTGAATGATAAATTACTCATGCAACGCATGCGCTTATGCGAAAAAACGGGACTCATAATTGACCGTTCCCGGCCCCGATATCGTTAATTCATCGTTTAACCATTGACCATAATTCTAGCCACCGGAGGACCGGAGCGAGCATGATTGCGCTTGCTGAAAGTGCGTGGTGACACGCGCAAAGGACGGGAGTTTACCCGATCCGGTGTTTTTGCGAATTCACCACTTTCACGAGACAATTATGAAAAAGCTCAAGATTGCCCACCAGCTTTTCGCTCTTGTCGGTGTGCTCATGGCGGCCTTCGCCGTTGCCACCTATTTTCAGATCCGCACCACGTCCCAGTCGATCTATGACGACCGCTTCGATCTGCTGCGCACGCAGGTCGAAAGCGCCATTTCGGTGCTCAATACCTATTACGAGCGCGAACAGTCCGGCGAGATGACGCATGAGGCCGCCCAGGCCGAAGCCTTCAAGGTTCTCTCCAAGGTCAAGTTCGAGCCGGCCGGTTATGTCTTCGGCTTCGATTACGACGTCGTCCAGCGCTTCCATCCGAGCCCGGTCAATATCGGCAAGGACATGAGCGGCCAGGTCGACAAGCGCGGCACCCACTTCAGCCAGGAAATGGTCGACAAGGGCAAAGCAGGCGGCGGCCAGACCATCTACTTCTGGAACAAGCCCGGCCAGCCCGATAGCGACGTCTTCCTCAAGGGCGCCTATTCCAAGGCCTTCGCCCCCTGGCAGCTCGTCGTCGGCTGCGGTGTCTATTTCGATGACCTGCAGGCGCAGATCAACGCAACGATGTGGAAGGCCCTGATTGCCTGCGGCATCGTCTTCCTCGCCGGCATCGGCGCTGCCTTCTACTTCATCCGCGGCATTTCCAGCCCGCTCAAGGATGTGCATCAGGCTCTCGAAGCCGTTGCCGACGAGCGCGTCGATGCCGCGATCCCGCATACCGGTCTCAACAACGAAGTCGGCATGATGGCCCGCGCCACCCGCTCGCTGCAGGAGAAGGTGCGCGAACGCCACGCCATGTCTGAGCGCGAAGCCGCCCAGCAGATGGCGCTCGACAATGAGCGTGAAGCCAACCAGCGCGGTCAGCGCGACGAGGCCATGGCCCAGACGCGCGTCGTCACCACCATCGGCCAGGCGCTCGAACTGATCGCCCGCGGCGACCTGACGGTCCGCTGTGGCGATATCGGCCAGAAATACGCCGCACTCCGCGACAATTTCAACGATGCTCTCCAGCATCTCGAAGCTGCGATGGCCAAGGTCAGCGCCAAGGGCGGTGACATCGGTGTCGCCAAGGAAGAAATCCGCCTCGCCTCCAACGAGCTGTCGCAGCGCACCGAGCGTCAGGCCGCAAGCCTGGAAGAGACCTCGGCCGCTCTCGACGAGCTCACCGTCGCCGTTCGCCAGACGGCGGAAGGTGCGCACGAGGCCAGCCAGCGCGTTCGCGAAGTCAGCACCGAAGCCAGCCGCAGCGATGCAGTCGTCACCGAAGCGATCACCGCGATGAGTGGCATCGAAAAGTCTTCCGACGAAATCGGCAAGATCATCGGCGTCATCGATGAGATCGCTTTCCAGACCAACCTGCTCGCTCTCAACGCAGGTGTCGAAGCGGCGCGTGCCGGTGAATCCGGCAAGGGTTTTGCTGTTGTCGCCCAGGAAGTCCGCGAACTGGCTCAGCGCTCGGCCGCTGCCGCCAAGGAAATCAAGGATCAGATCGCCCGTTCCTCCAGCCAGGTCGACCACGGTGTCCGTCTGGTCGGTGAAGCAGGCGAGGCCCTGAAGCGCATCTCGGATCAGATCAAGTCGGCCAACGAAATCGTCGCCAAGATCGCCCACAGCGCGTCCGAACAGGACTCGACGCTGCGCTCGATCTCGTCCTCGATCAACCAGCTCGATGCGGCAACCCAGCAGAATGCGGCGATGGCGGAAGAAACCACCGCTTCGGCCGAAACGCTGGCTGCCGATACCGACGAGCTGCTCGGCCTGATCCGCGGCTTCCGCATCGGCAATGCGGCCCATGCCGCACCGGTAACGGCACGCCGCGCGGCCTGATTTCAGGCCGCCGAAGCATCCGAAATCCGCTGACCTGATATCACCGGGCATTTGCCCGGTGAGTCGAGTTAAGCTCATGATTTATAATGATTTTTCTGCGAGCGCCTACTGATTTTTAAGGATTTTTTAGCCGTTCGCATGCCATTGTCCACCTGCCGGCCGCTGCATGTTCTTGAGCAGCGGTTTAAGCGGTCGTCCAGACCTGCTGACACAGGCGGTATCACACCGCGCCGGAGTCCTTTTCGTCCTTTTCCGCTGCGGGGCATTATGAAAAAATTGCAGATTTCAAAACAACTGATTTTGCTGGTTACCGGCCTGATGCTCGCCTTTGCGATCGCCACCACGCTGCAGGTCCGGTCCTCGGTCAACGCGATCTATAAGGAGCGCTACGACATGCTCCGTTCGGAGGTCCAGTCGGCTGTCTCCGTTCTCAAGCAGTACCAGGCGAAGGTCGATTCCGGTGAGCTGAAGCTGGAAGACGCCCAGAAACAGGCCTACACCACGCTCAACGCCATGAAATACGATCCGGATGGCTATTTCTTCGGCTATAGCTACGACATCCAGATGATGTTCCACTACGACGCCTCGAAGGTCGGGCAGTTCAACAAGGGCCAGCCGGACAGCAAGGGCAAGCTTTACCGCGAAGAACTGGTCAAGCTCGGCCAGCAGGGCGGCGGCCTCGTCGAATATTACTCGACCGCCAAGCCCGGCCAGCCGGCCGGCGACTTCCGCAAGACCGCCTATGCACTCGCCTTCGACCCCTGGAAGGTCGTCGTCGTCACCGGCGTCTATATGGACGATCTCGACGCCCAGATCCGCGGCAAGGTCTTTGAGGCCCTGTCCGCCAGCCTGATCCTCTTCGTTCTGGCCGTCATCGCTGCCTATGTCGTCATCCGCGGCATTTCCGGCCCGCTCAAGGACGTGCACAAGACGCTGCAGGCCGTTGCCGATGAGAATGTCTCGGTTGTCATTCCGCATACCGGCATGAACAACGAGATCGGCATGATGGCCAAGGCCACGCAGTCGCTGCAGGAAAAGATCCGCGAGCGCCATGCGATGGCTGAGCGTGAAGCGGTTCAGGCCCTGGCGCTGGAAACCGAGCGCGAGACCAACCTGCGCGGTCAGCAGGACGAAGCCTCGGCCCAGGCCCGCGTCGTCTCCACGATCGGCGAAGCCCTCGAGCAGATCGCTCGCGGCGACCTGACCGTCCGTTGCGCCGATATCGGCCAGAAGTATGCAGCGCTCCGCCACAACTTCAACGATGCTCTCCAGCATCTCGAAGCGGCGATGGCCAAGGTCAGCGCCAAGGGCGGTGACATCGGCGTCGCCAAGGAAGAGATCCGCCGCGCCTCCAACGAACTGTCGCAGCGCACCGAGCGTCAGGCCGCAAGCCTGGAAGAAACCTCGGCCGCTCTCGACGAACTCACCGTCGCCGTTCGCCAGACCGCGGAAGGTGCACACGAGGCCAGCCAGCGCGTTCGCGAAGTCAGCACCGAAGCCTCGCGCAGCGATGCAGTCGTCACCGAAGCGATCACCGCGATGAGCGGCATCGAGAAGTCCTCGGAAGAGATCAGCAAGATCATCGGCGTCATCGACGAGATTGCCTTCCAGACCAACCTGCTCGCACTCAACGCAGGCGTCGAAGCAGCGCGTGCCGGTGAATCCGGCAAGGGCTTCGCCGTCGTCGCTCAGGAAGTCCGCGAACTGGCCCAGCGCTCGGCCGCTGCCGCCAAGGAGATCAAGGACCAGATCGCCCGTTCCTCCAGCCAGGTCGACCACGGCGTCCGTCTGGTCGGTGAAGCAGGCGAAGCCCTGAAGCGCATTTCGGATCAGATCAAGTCGGCCAACGAAATCGTCGCCAAGATCGCCCACAGCGCCTCCGAACAGGACACCACGCTGCGCTCGATCTCGTCCTCGATGAACCAGCTCGATGCGGCAACCCAGCAGAACGCGGCGATGGCGGAAGAAACCACCGCTTCGGCCGAAACGCTGGCTGCCGATACCGACGAACTGCTCGGCCTGATCCGCGGGTTCCGCATCGGCAATGCTGCCCATGCCGCCCCGGCCGTTCAGCACCGCCGCGCAGCCTGAGTTTTTATTACAGACATTTTCATCAAGACCAGCATTAGCGGCCGCCGGAGCAATCCGGCGGCCGTGTCATTTTGGAGAAGCGTCCGCAACCGGCAGTGCCGCAATCGTCTCGCGAAACCAGCGCTGCGCCGGATGGGCGTCGTTGCGCCGGTGCCAGGACATGACGAAGGGCACGGGCGCCAGCTCGACCGGCGGCTCCAGCAGCCGCAATTCGCTCTCCCGCCCGGATGCCTTCACGACACCCGCCATCAGCGTCGCGATCATGTCGGACTGCGCAACGAGGAGAGGGGCCGCATACATATGCGGCAGCGTCAGCGCCAGCCGGCGCTTGAGGCCGTGTTTCGCTAATGCCGTATCGACATGCCCGAACCGGTCGTTCTCCGGCGAGACCAGCAGATGCCCGAGCGTCAGGAACGTATCGAGATCGAGTGTCCCTTCGGCTGCCGGATGTCCCTTGCGCAGAATGCAGACGAAGCGCTCCTCGAACAGCGGCTGGCTGAGGATGCGCCCCGCCGCTGCCGAGGGCACGCCGATCGTCACATCCGCCGCGCCTGAATCGAGCATGTCGACGGCATCGTCGCGAGCGCTGAAATTACGGACCTGCAGCGTGATGCCGGGCGCGATCTCCTGTAATCGCCGGACGAGCTGCGGCAAGAGCACGAAGGCCGGGTGATCGGAGAGCCCGAGCGTGAAGGTGAGGCGGGCCGTCCCGGGCTCAAAGCTTTGCGTGAAGGACAGCGTCCTCTGGATCGCCGACAAAGCCTGCTGCAGCGGCCCCGCCAGATCCACCGCCCGCGGCGTCGGCTGCAATCCGTCCACGCCGCGCACGAAGAGTTCGTCCTGAAACAGCGCTCTCAGACGTGAAAGTGCGGCGCTCATCGCCGGCTGCGTCCGGCCGATGCGGATGCCTGCTTTGGTGACGCTGCGCTCCTGCATCAGCGCATCGAAGGCGACGAGCAGGTTAAGATCGATACCATGCAAATCCATGACGTGGATGAATGCATATATCGACTATCGATTTCAAGTATGCGCAGTACAGCCGTAACGTCTGGTCATCAACCGGTCCAACCAAGGAGACGACCATGCCATTCGCCAATTTCAAGGTTCCGCAGGGAACGATGAGCGCCGAGCAGAAGGAAGACCTCATCCACAAGACCACCGCCATCTTCGTCGGTTATTTCGGCGAAGGCGTGCGCCCCTACACGATGGTCCTCGTCGACGAAGTGGCCGACGGCGGCTATGGCCGCGCCGACGAAACGCTCACCATCGCCAAGATGCAGAAGGAGCGGTGATAGAGGCCGCAACGGCAGGCTGGCGGTCTTCTCCGCCAGCCGCCTTCGTCAGATCCAGAGATCGCTCTTTGCCGTGCGCTCGCCGCCTTCCTCGCCGGTGTTCAGCGTGCCGCGCGGCTCGATCAGCAGCATCTTCACCTCGGCTGCGGCATAGGGCTTATGCTTGATGCCCTTCGGCACGACATACATTTCGCCCGGCCCGATCGAGACGGCGCCGTCAGGCAGATCGATCCGCAGCACGCCCTCAAGCACCAGGAATGCCTCGTCGGTCGTCGGATGATCGTGCCAGATGAAATCGCCCTCGATGCGGACGATCTTGAACTGGTAGTCGTTCAGCTCCGCGATCACCCGCGGCTGCCACTGGTCGCTGAATTTCGAGAGTTTCTCGGCGAAATTGATAGCGCTATATGTCTTGGTCTCGGCCATTTTGATCTCCATCTTGCCGGGCAGTGGTAGATCAGGGCGGTGGCGCGGTCTTGAACGTTTGTGCCAGCGCCTATTGCGCCCAGTCGAAGCTCATCGTCTGCAAGTCCAGCCAGGCATTGCCGCCGCCGAAGTTGAATCCCCCCAGATATTCCTCGAACTCGATATAGTACGGGCTGATATCCGGGATGTTCTGCGCCGGGCGCATCGAGCCGCCGATATGGTCAGGAAGGTGATCGGCCGCCCAGGCATGCTCGCGGTAGTTCTCTTCCTCCACCTCGTCGCCCTCCCAGTAATAGAAGGCCTGGTATCCCGTCTCGGCCGCTGCCCATTCGTCCCGCGGCGCAATGCCGGCATTCGGGTCTTCGGCGCGCGGCGTGACGTCGAGAGCGCGGTTATAGAAGAGGTCGGCATGATCTGTGTCGCCGAGCATCTGCAGCAGACCGTAATTCTCGGTCTGATCGTCGAGATAGACGGCGGCAGCGCCGCGCGCCAGCCATTCGGGACGGCGGATGCGGTCGCGATACTTGTTCGGCCTCAGCCGCGGCGGCTGGCAGAAGGGCGCGTTGAACTCCGCTTCGGTGAGCAGGATCACCGCATGCGAGCGCCCGAGGAAATCGGCGATCCGGTAAAGCCGCGGATGGCTGAGCCGCTCGCTCATCCAGAAGGGATAGAGATCGCTGTCACTGGGTTCCTTCGCGTCGGCATCGGCGACCAGCGCCGCGATCTCGCCAACCCGTCCTTCGTCTTCGTCATGGGCGCTGCCGAAGAAGGAGAGGGCGACGATATCGGGCCCGAAGCCGCGGTATTCCGCAGGCAACAGCAGCGTGAACCCATGCTGCAGCGGATAGCCGGTATTGGCATCCAGCGGCCACTGCTCCTCGACGATCCCAGGCGGCAGGCCGAAACACCAGCCACCGCCACGCGGCCCTTCCTCGGAAACGGATTGCGGCAGGACTTCGATATTATATGCCTTCATGGCAGTCGTCCCGCCGTTGGGGTTAGCCGGAGATCTTCGAGAAGTCGGCAACCGTACCGGTCGCTTCGCGGATCAGCCGCAGCAGCGCCAGGCGGTTGGCGCGGATCGCGGCGTCTTCGTCGTTGACGAGCACGTCCTCGAAGAAGCGGTCGACGGGCGCGCGCAGCTTCGACAGCGCAGCCATCGCCGAGCGGAAATCCTCATTGACGATCGCAGCCGAAGCCTCGGCGGAGGCGTGGGCGACGGCCGCAAACAGCTCCTTCTCGGCATCGAGCTTCAAGAGCGGTTCGGAAACGCCGTCGGCAACGACAGTGCCCTTCTTCTCTTCGGCGGCGAGCAGCTGCGTGGCGCGCTTGGTGCCGGCCAGCAGGTTCTTGCCGTCCTCGGAGGTGATGAAGGCCGTCAGCGCCTCGACGCGGCGGGCGATCATCAGGAGATCGTCCGTCTCCGGCGTCAACACGGCGTCGATCAGGTCGTAGCGCGCGCCCTGATCGCGCAGATAGACCTTGAGGCGGTCGTGGAAGAACGACAGCAGGTCGAGCTGGCGGGAGAGGTCTGCGCCTTGCTCCGCCCTCGGTACGCCGGCCTTATCGGCGATGTCGTCATCGATCCGGCCCATATGGCTGACGATGCGCGGCAGCAGCGTCAGGCGGACATTGCGCTCCAGAATGATGCGGATGACGCCGAGCGCGGCGCGGCGCAGCGCAAACGGGTCCTTGGAGCCGGTCGGCTTTTCATCGACGGCCCAGAAACCGATCAGCGTGTCGAGCTTGTCGGCCAGTGCGACGCTGATGGCGATCTTGTCGTCAGGCACCCGGTCGGATGGACCCTGCGGCTTGTAGTGGTCCTCGATGGCCGTCGAAACGGCGGTATCTTCGCCCTGCAGCGCCGCGTACTTGCGGCCCATGACGCCCTGCAGTTCCGGGAATTCGCCGACGGCCTCGGTGCGCAGATCCGCCTTGGCAAGCACGACGGCCCGGTCGACCAGCTTGTGGTCGGCGCTAAGCGGGAAGGCGATCTTCGCAGCCATGGCCCGCATGCGCTGCACCCGCTCGCCCTGCGTGCCGAGCTTCGCCTGGAAGGTCACGTTCAGCGCATCGAGCTTCGCCATGCGCTGGTCGAGCGGCTTCTTCAGGTCGAGATCGAACGCCTTTGCCGAAGTTTCCAGCGTTTCGAGGTCCGGCAGGTTGCCTTGGTCGCGCTTCCAGAAATGCAGCGCGTCGGAAAGACGGGCGCGCACGACCTTGCCGTTGCCGTGGATGATTTCCTTGCCGCCATCGGTCGCCTGGATATTGGAAACCAGGATGAACTTGTTCGAAAGTGTCTCCTCACCCTGTTTGCGGGTGACGAAGCACTTCTGGTTGGTCTTGATCGTCAGGCGGATGATCTCGGAGGGGATCGACAGATAGTCTTCCTCGAAGGCGCCCATCAGCACCTGCGGCCATTCGACGAGACCGGAGACCTCTTCGAGCAGGCCTTCGTCCTCGACCAGTTCAAGGCCGCTGGCAAAAGCCAGATTGGCGGCGTCGGAGGCGATGATCTCCTTGCGGCGCTCGGCATCGAGAATGACCTTGGCCTTCTCCAGATTGGCCGCATAGTCGTCGAAGCGCTTGACGGTGATGGCATCAGGCGCATGGAAGCGGTGGCCGTAGGTGACGTTCGACGCGACGATGCCTTCGATCTCGAAGGGGATGACGGTCGTTTCCTCATGCTCGGTGCCGAAGGTGCAGACGATCGACTGCAGCGGGCGCACCCAGCGCAGCGAGCCGGGCTTGGCGGACGCCTTGCCCCAGCGCATCGGCTTCGGCCACGGGAAATCGCGGATGATGCCGGGCATCACGCCTGCAATGATCTCTTCCGCCGCCCGGCCGGCGCGCGAGATGACGGCAATGTAGAAATCGCCCTTCTTCGGATCGCTCTGAATCTGCGCTTCGGAAATGGAGGAAAGCCCGGCGCTGCGCAAAAACCCTTCGATCGCCTTTTCGTTGGCGTCAGTGCGCGGGCCCTTCTTCTCCTCGCGCACATCGGCGGAGCGCGCCGTCAGGCCGCGAATATCGAGCGTCAGGCGGCGCGGCGTCCAGTATTCGCGCGCACCCTCATAGGAAAGACCGGCTTCGACAAGCGCATCGGTAACGAGCTTCTTCAGGTCGCCGGCAGCCTTGCGCTGCAGACGGGCCGGAATTTCCTCGGAGCGGAGTTCTAGAAGCAGATCAGGCATGTCACTTTTCCTTGCGTCACCGGGTTCGGGACGGTCCAAAACGGTCGCCTCTGCTACCAAAGAATGCCGCATCTGCACAACCGCAAAAACGCCGCGTGGTGGGGAGGGGAGGGCATTTCGTCAGCCTTCTGCCGTTGGCCCCCTCATCCGGCTGCCGCCACCTTCTCCCCGCGGGGGAGAAGGGACATGCCGCGCCGCCTCCGTTCCCTTTTCCCCAGCGGGGAGAAGGTGGCCCGAAGGTTTCAGGTGCAACTCGTTGCACCTGGGATGAGGGGGCTCCGGGCGAAAACACTTGTGAACAGGCGGCACTCCCTTGTGGAAACCGTCCTCGGGCATTGCCTTGCCGTTTTTCGCCGCTATGGTCCCGCAACTTTCGTCAACGCTCAGGACATCCCATGGCCGCAGATCTTCGTTCGCTCTCCGCAGTCATCGCCTCGGAAATCAATGCCCGGCCGGATCAGGCCAAGGCGGCGATCGAGTTGCTGGATGAGGGCGCGACCGTTCCGTTCATCGCCCGCTACCGCAAGGAAGTCACCGGCGGTCTTGACGATACACAGCTCCGCGACCTCGCCGAGCGGCTGGTCTATCTGCGCGAACTCGAAGCGCGCCGCGACACCATCGTCGAATCCATCACCTCGCAGGGCAAGATGACCGACGAGCTGATGGGCAAGCTCTCGGGCGCCGCCACCAAGGCCGAGCTTGAAGACCTCTATCTGCCCTACAAGCCGAAGCGCCGCACCCGCGCCGAGATCGCCCGCGAACGCGGCCTTGGCCCGCTCGCCGAAGCCATCCTCGCCGACCGCTCGAAGGAACCCGCAACGCTCGCCGAGGCCTATATCACCGCCGACGTTCCAGACGTGAAGACGGCGCTCGAAGGCGCCCGTGATATCGTCGCCGAAGGCATCGCCGAAAATGCCGATCTGCTCGGCAAGCTGCGCGCCCATATGCGCAGCGCCGCCCTCTTGAAGGCCAAGGTCGTCGATGGCAAGCAGGCGGCCGGCGAGAAGTTTTCCGACTATTTCGACCATTCCGAACGCTGGGCGACGGCGCCGGGCCACCGTGCGCTCGCCATGCTGCGCGGCTGGAACGAGGAAGTGCTGACGCTGACGATCGAGGCCGATGCCGACACCGCATCGCCGAACAAGCCGGTCGAGCGGATGATCGCTAACGCCTACGAGATCGGTGCAAGCCGCCCCGGCGACCGCTGGCTGATGGACGTCGCCACCTGGACCTGGCGCGTCAAGCTTTCCATGTCGCTGTCGCTCGACCTGATGCGCGAGCTGCGCGAGCGCGCCGAGGAAGAGGCGATCCACGTCTTCGCCCGCAATCTCAAGGACTTGCTGCTCGCAGCTCCCGCCGGTTCGCGCGCCACGATGGGCCTCGATCCGGGCATCCGCACCGGCGTCAAGGTCGCCGTCGTCGATGGCACCGGCAAGGTCGTCGCCACTTCCACCGTCTATCCCTTCCAGCCGAGAAACGACGTGCGCGGTGCCCAGATCGAGCTCGCCTCGCTGATCCGCAAGCACAATGTCGAGCTGATCTCGATCGGCAACGGCACCGGCAGCCGCGAGACCGAAAAGCTGGTGGCCGACATGCTGGCCGAGCTTCCGGGCGCCAAGCCCACCAAGGTCATCGTCTCCGAAGCCGGCGCCTCCGTCTATTCGGCTTCGGCCACCGCCGCCGCCGAGTTCCCCGATCTCGACGTTTCGCTCCGCGGTGCCGTTTCCATCGCGCGCCGCCTGCAGGATCCGCTCGCCGAACTCGTCAAGATCGAGCCGAAGTCGATCGGCGTCGGCCAGTACCAGCACGATGTCGATCAGGGCAAGCTCTCCCGCTCGCTCGATGCCGTCGTCGAAGACGCCGTCAACGCCGTCGGTGTCGATCTGAACACGGCCTCGGCGCCGCTGCTATCACGCGTGTCCGGCCTCAGCCGCTCGATCGCCGATTCCATCGTCGTCCACCGCGATCAGAACGGCCCCTTCGAAAGCCGCAAGGACCTCCTGAAGGTCGCCCGTCTCGGCAATCGCACTTTCGAACAGGCCGCCGGCTTCCTGCGCATCCCGAACGGCAAGGAGCCGCTCGATGCCTCCTCCGTGCATCCGGAAGCCTATGGCGTCGCCAAGAAGATCGTTGCCGCCTGCGGCCGCGATCTGCGCTCGCTGATGGGCGACAGCGTGCTGCTGAAGGGCCTCGATCCGCGCAAGTTCATCGACGAGCAGTTCGGCCTGCCGACCGTCAAAGACATCATCGCCGAGCTCGACAAGCCCGGCCGCGACCCGCGCCCGAGCTTCAAGACCGCGACCTTCGCCGAAGGCATCAACGAGATCTCCGACCTGAAGCCCGGCATGACGCTGGAAGGCACCGTCACCAACGTCGCGGCCTTCGGCGCCTTCGTCGATATCGGCGTCCATCAGGATGGTCTGGTTCACGTCTCCCAGCTCGCCGACCGCTTCGTGAAGGATCCGCATGAGGTTGTCAAAGCCGGCGATGTCGTCAAGGTGCGCGTCGTCGAGGTCGATGCCAAGCGCAAGCGCATCGCTCTTTCGATGCGCAAGGACGATGCCGGCGCACCCCCGCCGCGGGGCGAGTCGCGGGCAAACAACGCGCCCCGGTCGCAGAATTCTTCACGCCCCGCACCGCCTAAACAGGAAAGTCAGGGCGCATTCGGCGCTGCCCTGGCCGAAGCGATGAAGCGAAAATAAGCACTTAGGACTAGCATTTGCAAAAATGTCACACTTTGGCAGCGTTGTTGCCGGAGTGCTAAACTGTGCGCTTGTCAGACGAAAGGGACGCATTAAGTTGATGTGACCGTCCTGTCACATTGCGAGGCCTTATCATGGCGTCGGGATTTCTATCGATTGTCCAGAAAATCATCCGCAAGGGTAATCTGAAGCTTACACTCGCCAACGGCGAGACACATACGGTCGGGGATGGCAGCGGCGATTTCGTCGCTGTCCGCATCGCCGACGAGGAGGCGGAAAAGCTGATCCGCCGCGACCCCACCCTCAAGCTTGGCGAAATGTATATGGATGGCCGGTTCATTCTTGAACACGGCAACATCTACGACTTCCTCGCCATGGTGAAGCAGAACACCACCAACGAGATATTCGATATCCCGATGGCGGCGCTCCTCATCGGCCGCATTGCCCTGCAGCAGCTGAAGAGCCGGCTTCCCGTCAATCACAACAAGCGCAACGTTGCCCATCATTACGATCTGTCGGAGCGTCTGTTCGAGCTGTTCCTCGATGAGGACTGGCAATATTCCTGCGCCTATTTCGATCCGCCGGGCATCAGCCTGGAAGAGGCGCAGGTCGCCAAGAAGCGCCATATCGCCGCCAAGATGCTGCTTGAGCCGAACCAGCGCGTGCTGGAAATCGGCTCCGGCTGGGGCGGCATGGGCCTCTATATCGCCGAGGCGACGCCGGGTCTCGACCATACCGGCATCACGCTCAGCGAAGAGCAGCTGAAGATCTCGCGCGACCGGGCCGAAAAGCGCGGCCTTGCCGATCGCGTCCGTTTCGAGTTGCAGGACTACCGGACGATGAAGGCGCAGCCCTTCGACCGCATCGTCTCGGTCGGCATGTTCGAACATGTCGGCATCGGCAATTTCCCTGGCTATTTCAAGAAGGTGCATGAATTGCTCGCCGATGACGGCGTCATGGTCCTGCACTCGATCGCCCGGCCGAAGCCGAGCTTCGCCACCAACGCCTTCATCGAGAAATATATCTTCCCGCAGGGCTATATTCCCTCGATCGGCGAAACCATCCCGGCGATCGAAAAGGCGGGGCTGCTGGTGCGCGACGTCGAGGTGCTGCCGCTGCACTATGCCTACACGCTGCGTGCCTGGCGCGAGCGTTTCGTGGCGCGCAAGGCCGAAGCCGTGGCCCTCTACGACGAGCGCTTCTTCCGCATGTGGGAATTCTATCTCGCCGGTTCCGAGATCGGCTTCCGCTGGGACGAGCTCTTCATCATGCAGATCCAGATCACCAAGAACCAGTATTCGACGCCCGATAACCGCAACTATATCCCGGCCGCCGAAACCAGGCTCAAGGAATTCGAGGCGGTCCGCCCGCCGCTCGAAAAGATCACGTTCTGACCATCAGGCGCGGCTTCAAGGCCGCGCTTTTGCATATTAAGGTGCAGTCATGGCCTATCCCGAGATCACCCTTGTGCGCCACGGCGAAACCGAGTGGAGCCTCTCCGGCCGCCACACCGGCCGCAGCGACATCCCGCTGACCGCAAAAGGCGAGGAAGCCGCCCGCGGCCTCGCGTCCCGCCTTGCCGGGATCACTCCCGCCGTCGTCTGGTCAAGCCCGTCAGGGCGCGCCCGCAACACCTGCGCCCTCTCGGGCTTCGGCGCCAGTGCCGCCATCAAGGACGACTTGGCCGAATGGGACTACGGCGACTACGAAGGCATCACCACCAAGGAGATCCTCAAGACCCGCCCCGGCTGGCAACTCTTCCGTGACGGCTGCCCCAACGGCGAAACCGCCGCCGCCACCGGCACCCGCGCCGACCGCATCATCGCTGAACTCCGCACCCTCAACGCCCCCGTCCTGATTTTCTCCAGCTCCCACTTCCTCCGCGTGCTGGCCGCCCGCTGGCTCGGCCTGCCGCCGGAGGGTGGCGAGAAGTTCGTGCTGGACACGACGAGTGTCAGCGTGCTCGGCTATGAGCATGATCTGACGGAGCCGGTGATCCGGCGCTGGAATGGGCGGTAGGGATTGCGCTAGGGATGTCGAGGCGGGCTGCGTTCTTGTGCCGAAAAGAGTCCTTTGCCACGCAGACGCGCGGCTGCTGTTTTCCTGTGGACATCCCGTGGGCGCAGACCTAAGGCCACAGGAATAAGGGAGTGTTGGGTGGGCGCCGCAGGGGGGGGTCACCTACGGGTGCCGGGCCCCAACCTCACTCCACACTCGCAACCTTCTGCGCCTCGAGCGGCGCGGCATCCTTCAGTTTCTCGCCGAGGTCCTTCAAGATCTTCGTGCTCTCCACCGAGAGCATCCGCGGGCGGACCAGCTGCGGGGTGCCGTCGGCGGGTTTGGCGGCGGCGGTCTTGGCGGCGTCCTTGGCGGAGGGCAGCGGGTTTTCGATGCCGGGGATCGGGCGCAGCACGACGCCCTGGTGGGCGTAGTCCATGGCGCGCTTGAAGGTCATGGCGGGCAGCGATCCCCCGGTCATGTTGTTGGTCGAGGTATAGTCGTCGTTGCCGAACCAGACGGCGGTCGTGTAGTTGCCGGTGAAGCCGACGAACCAGGCGTCGCGATAGGCCTGCGTGGTGCCGGTCTTGCCGGCGGTGACGATGCCGTTGTCGAGTGCGGCCTTGCGGGCGGTGCCGACATAGGGGATGCGGCTCAGCATCTGGTTCATCTCATCGTCGGCCTTTTCCGAGAGCACCCGCTTTGCCGGCGGCTCGTCGCGGTCGAAATCGTAGAGCACGTCGCCGTCGTAATCGAGGATCTGGGTGATGCCATGGCGGCGCGACTGGTAGCCGCCGGCCGGGAAGACGGCGTAGGCGGTCGCCTGGTCGAGAACCGTGACCTCAGATGTGCCGATCGGGATCGTCACGTCATCGCGCACCGGCGATTCGACGCCCATCGCTTTCGCCATGGCGCGGATCGGCTGGATGCCGAGCTTTTCCTTGGCGAGACGCACCGGAATGGTGTTGATCGACTGGGCGATCGCCGTCTCAAGCGTCACGCGTCCGGCATAGCGGTTTTCGTAATTGTGCGGGCTCCAGTTGCCCCAGGAGATCGGCGCGTCGATGATCGTCGTCTTCGGCGTCATGCCGCTCTCCATGGCCACCGAATAGGTATAGACCTTGAAGGACGAGCCCGGCTGGCGCAGCGCCTTTGTGGCGCGGTTGAACTGGCTTTCGCCGTAATCCCGGCCGCCGACCATGGCGCGCACGGCGCCGCCGTTTTCGATCATCACCATGGCGCCCTGCTTGGCGTGATAGCTCTCGCCATATTCGCGCAGCGACGTCTCGACCGAATCCTCGGCCGCCTGCTGGATGCCCATGTCGATGGTGGTGCGCACGACGAGCGAATGCTGGTGGAAGCGCGAAGCAAGCCGCTGCACTTCGTCGAAGGCCCAGTCGAGGAAGAAATCGGGCGCTTCCTGCTCGTTGCGGTCGATCGCGGTCGCCGGATTGCGCCGGGCGGCGATCACCTGGCCCTCGGTCATTAGCCCGCTCTGGACGAGATTGGTGAGAACCTCGTTGGCGCGGGCGCGCGCGGCCGGAAGATTGACATGCGGCGCATATTTCGCCGGCGCCTTGAAGAGACCGGCAAGCATGGCGCTTTCAGCCAGATTGACGTCGGTGATGCTCTTGCCGAAATAGAATTGCGAGGCTGCCGCCGCACCGAAGGTGCCGCCGCCCATATAGGCGCGGTCGAGATAGGTGGAGAGGATTTCCTTCTTCGAAAGATTGGCCTCCAGCCACAGCGCCAGGAAGGCTTCGGTGATCTTGCGGTCGATCGAGCGTTCGTTGGAAAGGAACAGGTTCTTTGCCAGCTGCTGCGTCAGCGTCGAGCCGCCCTGCACGACTTCGCCGGCCTGGGCATTGGTGACCAGCGCCCGGAACAGGCCGATGACATCGATGCCGAAATGGTCGAAGAAGCGGCGGTCTTCGGTGGCGAGCACCGACTTGATCAGGCTGTCGGGCAGCTCGTCGATCGGCACCGAGTTCTGGTGGATGACGCCGCGATGGCCGATGACATTGCCGTAGCGATCGGTGAAGGTGACGGCGAAATCGCCGCGATTGCGCCAGTCTTCCTTGGTCGCCTCGAAGGCGGGCTGGGCGAGTGCCAGCATCAGGACGGCGCCGACCGAGCCGAGCGTCAGGCCTTCGCCGCCAAGTTCGAAGACGATGCGCTTCCAGCCGCGAACGCGGAAGCGGCGGAAGAAGATGGTGATGTCTTCCCAGATTTCGGCAGAGCGGAAGCCGGCATTCCAGACCGTCGAATCGATCCAGGAATCGATCTTCAGCAGAAGATGTTTGCTCTTCTTCGGCTGCTTTTCCGGAGTTTCAGGATCCTGCACGTTGTTCTTCCCGCCCGATCGCGCTTGACGGCTGGCCCCCCAGGCGTCAGAGCAACAGCCTGATTTGGCATTGCGCTCTTCGATAAACGAAGCATGCTGAATGTTTGATTGATTTGCCCGACGATAACAAGAGACGCAGCCGGCCTCACGCGAATTTGCGGAACGGCTGTTGCAGAAACGAAATCACGACACGGGATGGCGCGCTGCTTCGGGCTCAGCGACGGGCTTCTTCCCTCGGCACCGGAACCTCGACGATGACGCTCTTGCGCAGGCCGCGGCCCTTCAGCTTGACCTGAAGCAGGGGTTTTGCGGCGTAGGTGCTCTTTACCTCGGCTTTAGAGGCAATCTGAACGGCGGCGTCTTGCTGCGCGGCACCTTCCGGCGCTGCCTCGGCTGCCTCATACCTGAGCGGCATGAACCTACGGGACAGCAGGACACCGGCGACGATGACGATCGTACCGATGACGGGAGTGGCGAAAAGCAGAAAGGTCATTTCTCGTCCAAATCTCCAAGGGTTCGCTGCGCCAATATATGTAGGCCGAAGCAGCCCGCAAAACAAACAACGCCGAAGATCACGCTGAGCGCGATGCTGTCCTTGGAGAGGCTGGATGCGACGATCATCGCACCGAGCGTGCCGAGGACCCCGGTCGCAAACAGGCTGCTTGCCAGCGAATTGAAGAAGTTCGCCTGGGAGATTACGCGCTCGCGGCTGGCGGGAGTCAACGTCTTCTTAGATGCGGCCATGGTTCGAAAATGACTTGGTTGGAATATCCAATCGATACACGTTTTGCATGTGATTGAAAAGAGAAAAACAACCTGTCGAGTTTTGAGAGAGGGGCGACTTCTGTTGCGACAGGGTGTATCTGGTCGCCGGAAAGGTGCGCTGAGTTCCGGCGCCACTGTTGCAGAAACGAAATGATGGAAGATACGCCCTTTTGGAAGCGCAAGACGCTGCCCGAGATGACCAAAGAGGAATGGGAGAGCATCTGCGACGGATGCGGGCTCTGTTGCCTCAACAAGCTCGAGGAATGGGACTCGGGCGATATCTATTTCACCTCGGTGGCCTGCAAGCTGCTGGATGGCGAAAGCTGTCGCTGTTCCAACTACGAGAAGCGTTGGGACTTCGTGCCCGACTGCGTGCAGCTGACCAAGGAAAACGTGCCTGAGATCGCCTGGCTGCCGCCGACCTGCGGCTACCGGCTGATCAACGAGGGCGAGGACCTCTACTGGTGGCACCCGCTGGTCTCCGGCGACCCCGAGACCGTGCACCAGGCCGGCATTTCCGCCCGCGGGCGGACGATCAGCGAGACGGAGATCGATCCTGAAGCGCTCGAGGACTATGTCGTCGACTGGCCGCTGACGGTGGGCAACGACGCGAAGGAGCGGCCGGAATAGACCGGCCGCAGAGGGACTTACTTCGTATATTTTTCCAGCGCGTCAATGAGCTTCAGCCCCGCTTCGGCGCGCGCCGTGTTCGGGTAGTTGCGGTTGGCGAGAACCGTCAGGGCGATGCCTGATTTGGGGGCCAGCACCACATAGGCGCCGAAGCCGCCGGTGGCACCGGTCTTGTTCATCAGCACGGATTTCTGTGGGGCGAGCGGTGTCTTCAGCGCTTTGACCGGCTGGCTTTCGAGGCTCATCTTGTTGGAATTGCCATCCATGAGCTGCTTTGCCTTGACCGGCCAGGGATACTGCTCCCAGACCATGTCCTGCGTGTAATAAGCGGTGGTGAAATAGCCGGTATGGGTCTGGCGGATGGCGGCGGCGAGATCGGGTGCCAGGCCACCTTGGTCGAGGTTGAGCGCCATCAGATGCGTCATGTCGCGGATCGTCGTTTTGACGCCATAGGCCTCGTCGTCGAGGACGCCGGGATTGACGCGGATCGGGCGGTTGTCCTTGGAATAGCCGAAGGCATAACGATCCTTGGCAGCGTCGGGCACGCTGATGAAGGTGCTCTTCAGACCGAGCGCCGGGAAGAGCTGTTTCTCGGCGGCTTCGCGATAGCTGCCGGCAAGGCGCTGGCCTGCGATGCGGCCGAGCAGGCCGATGCTGACATTCGAATAGGAGCGCATCGTGCCCGGCTTGTAGGGCGGCTTCCAGCTCTTCAGGTAGGCGGTCAGTTCGGCATCATTTGTGACTGCGTCGGGCACCTGCAGCGGCAGGCCGCCGGATGTGTGGGTGGCGAGATTGACGAGGGTGATCTTGTCGAAGGCGCTGCCCTTCAGCTCCGGCAGGTAGGTGGAGGCGGGGTCCTTGAGCGAGATCAGACCGCGCTCGGCAGCAAGCGCGGCGAGCGTCACGTTGAAGACCTTGCTGACCGAGCCGAGCTCGAAGATAGTCTCTGTGGTCACCGGCGTCTTCGCTTCGCGCGAGGCCTCGCCCGACACATAGAAAAATTGCTTGCCGCCGATCGAGACGCCGATCGCCATGCCCGGGATGTCATAGGTCTTGATGACAGGCTGGAAGGCGCGAGCGGCGATTTCCTGGAAGGCCTTTTCGGTCAGATCGGCGGCGTGAAGCGGGCTTGCGGAAAGGGAAAGCGCGATCAGGCAATGTCTCATCTTCATGGGCGGCTCCTTGCGATTCATCCGGATAAATCTCCGGTGCAGGCTCGATAGCGTGCGCCGATGCCCCGTCACAAACGATAAGAACTCGCGGGAGACCCTAGATAAATTTGGGCTTGGGGATCAGGGCCGGTGCAGAAGCGTCTTCAGGAACAGGCTGAGTTCGCGCTCGACATAATCGGCGACACGGCCCTCCGAGGTGAAGCCCCACCAGAGCAGCGAGCCCTGCCATTGCGACAGCATCAGGCGGGCGGAGGTTTCGGCGTCGGGGGTGGACGCGAGGCATTCGGAGAGGGCTGCGGTCAGCGCCTTGGCCCATGCCGCACCCCGGGAGCGCAAGACCGGATCGCGGAAATCTTCGCGCAGCACGAGGAGGCCCTGGGCATAGGCGGCGGGGTCTTCGCCGTAATCCTGGGAGAGGGCGGTGAGCAGGCCGACCGCGCCATCGGGGGTCTTGTCCGCAGCGGCGGAAACCTTTGCGGTCTCGGCATCCAGCCGGTCCCAGGCATGAAGGAGGGCGGCGCGCAGCATGCCGGCCTTGGTGCCGAAGCGCTGGACGAGGGTGGAGCCGGAGAGGCCGCTGACCTTTGCCACCGCGCCGAAGCTTGCGGCATCCGGCCCCTCGGCATGGATGAGGGCGAGAACCATCTCCAGAAGCTGCTCGTCCGGCAGAGTGCGGGTGCGCGGCATGAAATTTCCTCTTGCGTTCGCATCAATTATGAACGAACGTTCGTTTATATTCAATGGCCCGTCGCGAGGCGGGCGAAAATGCTTCTAGCGTGGAGGATCGGATTATGACAGCGGAGCTCAAGGGAAAGGTGGCACTGGTGGCGGGCGGCACGCGCGGCGCGGGACGCGGGATCGCGATCGAGCTCGGGGCAGCGGGGGCGAACGTCTATGTGACGGGCCGCTCGACGCGCGGCCAGCGCTCCGAATACGACCGGCCGGAGACGATCGAGGAGACCGCCGAGCTGGTGGAGGCTGCCGGCGGCCGGGCGATCGCGCTGAGGGTCGATCATCTCGTGCCCCAGGAGGTGGAGGCGCTGGTGGCGCGCATCCGCGGCGATCAGGGCAGGCTCGACATTCTCGTCAACGACATCTGGGGCGGCGAGCACCTGACCGAATGGGAAAAGCCTGTCTGGGAACATTCGCTGGAAAACGGCCTGAAAATGCTGCGGCTGGCGATCGACACGCATTTCATCACCGCCCGCTACGCCCTGCCGCTGCTGATCGAGCGGCCGGGTGGGCTGCTTGTCGAAATGACCGACGGCACGACGGAATACAACGCCACGCATTACCGGCTGAACCCCTATTACGACCTCGTCAAGACCGGCGTGACCCGCATGGCCTGGGCGCATGGCAAGGACCTGGAAAAGCACGGCTGCACGGCGGTTTCCATGACGCCCGGCTGGATGCGCTCGGAGATGATGCTGGAGATCTATGGGGTGACCGAGGAGACCTGGCGCATTTCGTCATCTCCGAGACGCCGCGCTTCGTCGGCCGGGCGGTGGCGGCGCTGGCGGGGGACGCGCAGATGGGGCGGTTCAACGGGCAGTCGCTCTCGAGCGGCGGGCTGGCGAAGGTCTATGGGTTCGACGATGTGGACGGGTCGAGGCCGGATTGCTGGCGGTATATGGACGAGGTGGTGGAGACGGGGAAGGAGGCGGATGCGGTGGGGTATCGGTGAGGGGAGCTCGTGATGGCGACGAGTGGCTTGATGGCACTTCCTCCTCCCTCATTCCTGTGCCCTTAGGGCTACGCCCACGGGATGTCACAGGAATCCAGTGCGCCCCAGTCCTGGGGCGCGGGAGAATATATTGAACGGGAGTGAGTCATTCGCCGCGCAGACGCGCGGCGGCTGGATTCCTGTGACAAGCACAGGAATGAGGGTGGGTATTAGGGGAGCCGGTAAGATCAGCGCACGCCTTGCGGATCGAGTAGCGGGACATCCGGAAAGGCGGCGAAATGCCGGGTATTGCGGGTGACCACCGATAGCTGGTGGACCTTCGCGGTTCCGGCGATCAGCGCGTCGGCCATGCCGGGATTGTGGCCGCTGGCGACGGCGGCGGCTTCCAGTGCGCCGGAGGCGAGGGCAACGGCGGGATCGATGGTCAGGACCCTGTCGCGAAATGTCGTTTCGAGCGACGAAAGCCAGGATTTGTAGCCCTCCGCCTTTGCCGTCGCGCCTCTGCCGATCAGCAGATGGATGCCTTTTTCAATTTCGTGAAGCGTGACGGCGGAGAGAAACAGCCGGTCGTGACGGTCCTGTTCGTCGAGCCAGCTGCCGAACGCGGCAGGCAGACCGGACCGGCCGGGCGAAAGCAGCGAGACCACATCGGTATCCAGCAGAAAGCCGCTCAAAGCTCGATGTCTCTCGACGGGCCGCGGTTTCGCTCGAAGACCGAATCGTCACCGGGAAATGTCTTCAGGAAAGCCGAAAAACTTGGCCGATCCTGCCGCATGGCGGCCTTGGCGGCTTCCGCCGCTTCGACGCTGACAAGCACGGCCGTCGGCTTGCCGTGCCGGGTGATGGTCACGAACTCGCCGTGCAGCGCCGCCTCGACATAATCGGAAAACCCGGCCTTGGCATCCTTCAGGCTCACGATCGTCATCTGCTGCTCCGAAGTGGTCATATGTGACCACTATAGGCGACGAGGCGGCGGCTCACAAGTCTTGGGCTTCCATGTGTTTGTGCAACCCCTTCGGCGCCACATTCAGCCAGGCCTTGCGCACCAGGTCGCGGGTCAGCGTGTCCTCGGCGAGGGTGTGGTAGAGGCGGGTGGAGCCGCGCAGGCCCCAGCCGCCGGGGACGGGGAGGGTTTCCTTCGGCGCGATTTCGAGGGTGAGTTTCTGCTGGTCGGGGGTGAGGCGGACGACGCAGTAATCCTGGTCGGGAAAGGTCAGAAAGATCTTGCTGCGCACGCGAAAATCGCGTGTGCCCATATGGGCGCTTTCGACCGCTTCCGGCAGTGAGAGCGCAAAGGCTGCAAGCTGTTCCCGGTCCATGGCGGATTATAGCATGGATGGGGTGGCGGACAAATGTCGGGGGCGGTTTTGGTACGGCCGGGCGCTTCTAAGCCGCCGCCTTCTTCTCGATGGCGGTGCGGTCGAGCGCGCGTTCGAGTGCGGTGATGCAGACCGGATCGTGGCTTTGGCCCGCACCCTCCCAGAGAATGGCGAGCGCCTTGGCGATCGGCATGGCGGCGCGGTAGGGGCGGTCGGCGGTCAGCGCATCGAAGACGTCGGCGGTGGAGACGATGCGGACTTCCATCGGGATATCGGCGGCGGTCAAGCCGCGCGGATAGCCCTTGCCATCAAGCCTTTCGTGATGGGCGCCGCCGATGACGGCGGCTTCGGAGAAGGCATGGATGCGCGACAGGATGAGCTCGGAAAATTCCGAATGGCGCTTCATCTGCTCCCATTCCTCGCCTTCGAGCTTGCCGGGCTTGTCGAGCACGGAATTGGAGACGCCGAGCTTGCCGATATCGTGGAGCAAGGCAGCACGCTTCAGGAAGCGTCGGCCCTCGGCATCGATGCCCATTTCCTCGGCGATCAGATCGGTAAACAGCGCGACACGATCGCTATGGCCCGATGTATAGGGGCTCTTGGCGTCGATCACCTTGGCGAAGGCGGCGGCGATATCGTCGAGATAGGCGTCGTCGGCCATGATCGCCTGCTGGCCGGGTTCGCTGCTCAGCACGACAGCCTCCAGCGCCTCAGAACGCAGGATTTCCCAGAAATCGGGGCGCGCGGCGACGCGGGCGAAGGCCGCCGTGAGATCGGGATCGAACCATGTGCCGGAGCGTTTGGCGATCTCGGCCTTCGACGCCTCCGGGCCGCCGCTCGCCTGAAAGATATCGGCGATCTGCGACAAGAGCGCGATGCGCGAGAACAGCGGGATTTCGGCCCCCGACAGGCCGATCGGCCGGCCGCCGCCATTCCAGTGTTCGTCGAGGCCGAGAATGCCGTTTGCCACCGCTTCGGAAAACCGCATCATCCGGGCGATCTCGGCGCCGCGCTGGCAGCGCGTCTGGATCAGGTCGGTGACGATCTCGCCGCCATTCTGCAGGATGTTGAGAATGCCGCGAAAGCGCTCGGCAAGGCCGGCCTGCATGCCGGTATGGCCGATGACGAAGCGCAGCACCTGGCCGAGACTGCCGTCGACCAGCTTGAAATCGCGCTTGAAGGCGAGATCATCGGCCAGATAGATCTCGCAGATGCGGGCGGCATTGCTGCTGCAGCCGAGGTCTTTCAGCAGCAGCGTGTAATAGAGATCCTGCAGCTCGCCATCCGGCAGGCCGAGCTCGCGGCCGATATGGGTGCCGATATAGCAGGCGCGGATGCAATGGCCGGGCGGCTGCCCCTCCGTGAGATCGAGCGCCTTGCTGAGCGCTTCGATGATTTCCGCAAGCCGGATCTGGATGCCGCTCATGATGTCCTGCCGTTCCTGGATGTGAGGAGTCTTGGGGCAGGGGTGGTTGCGGAAGGGTTCAGGGGATTGGTTAAGATGGGGGATTTTGGTTGAATTTCAACATATTAGAATGATGGAATGAAGCTTGTGCGGGATGGTGCGAGGAAGGGTAATTGCAGATTGTAGGAAAATAATCCTTGACGGCGTGACGGTGGTTTGGTAGGGTCATGGCATAGTCGGAAAGTTGCGGCTGGTGGCGCTGAGCGGTTGTTGTTTGGCGCGGAGAGCCACATCACGCTCCCTCATTCCTGTGCTTGTCGCGGGAATCCAGTGCACCCCAGTCCTGGGGTGCGGAATACCTTCTTATTAAGGGCATGAGTCGTTCACGGCGCGGACGCGCCGTGGCTGGATCCCTGTGACATCCCGTGGGCGCAGCCCTAAGGGCACAGGGATGAGGGGAGAACTGTGGCCTTGGCCCCCTCATCCGCCCTGCGGGCACCTTCTCCCCGCTGGGGAGAAGGGAAGACCTGAGTGCGGCTCGCGCACCCTGACCCCTCGCACTTTACGGCACCTCGCCGAAAGGACCCTCCATGAGCACTGGCGAATTCAGACCCGAGCTTTGCGGCTTATGGCCGGAGCGCCCTGCCTATGGCGGGGGGCTGCTGCTGGAGACCAAGTCGGAGGGGTTGCCGGGGGATGAGCTGCGGGTGTTGCTGAACCAGATGACGGCGGAGATGCGGGAGCAGTTTGCGGCTTTCGTCGAGCTGCGCAAGGGCGCCGAGATTGCGGCGCTGAGCGGTGACGAGGCGGCGGAGAAGTTGGCGCGGGCGGACCTGAAGGCGGCGGCCGATGCCATGGGGCTGATCGTCCGCACGCTTGAGAAGATCGACCAGCTGCAGCGCCAGCTCGCCCGCGACCGCGAGATGGAGATGGAAAGCCGCGAACAGGCCGAAGGCTATGCGGCGGCCAGGGGGCAGCTTCTTGCGATCATCGAACAGCGCGCCGAGGAGAAAGCGGCGCTGATCGTCGAGGTGCGGATCAGGGCATGGCAGGCGGAGGCGGGCGGACGTGACGGGATTTCCTTCACCGGGACGGACGATGCGGCCGCGATCGGCGCGCCAGAAGCGGCGGGCCGAGGCGGCGAAAGTGCGCTCGGCGATGGCGCAGGCGCTGTCGGCGGCGGGAGTGCTGCGGCAGGGGCTGGAGGCTCGTCGTGTCGCGGCGGACGGGACTACAGGTTCTGAAGAGCCTGCAAGTAGAATGAGTACGGATGGCGGCTCGGCTGATGCAATGCTTCCGGCAGACATAGGTTTGTCCGTCGTGTCCACCGGAGACGACAGCTCTACCGTTGCCATATCTGGCACAGTGAATGCTCCGGCCGCGATTGCTGCGGAGAGACTGCCTTTTCACGGCGTTGCCGGTGGCAGCGTCTCAGGCTCGGAGACCGCAGCAGCTCTCGCTCCCTTCCAACCAACTCCACCCGCTCACCCACCAACGGAGGTCTGGCCGATGCGGTTTGAGCCGGGGCTTTCGGCGCTTGAGAGGCTGGAGCGGATCGGCGGGCCGTTGCTGGAGGGATTTCCCGGGGCGCTCAGGGACTGGGCGCTGGCCGGGCGGCTGGAGCAGATGGCGCCTTATGGCGATTGGCGGACTTGGCTGCTGCTTGGCGGGCGCGGGTCCGGCAAGACGCGGGCGGGGGCGGAATGGGTGCATGGTCTGGCGAGCGCCGGGCAGCGTTCCGATCTCAGGATCGCGCTGGTGGCGGAGACGCTGGGGGATGCGCGCGAGGTGATGATCGACGGTATTTCCGGGATCTGCCGGATCGCGCGGCGCAACCGGCCGGACTTCGAGATTTCGCGCCGCAGGCTCGTCTGGCCGAATGGCGCGGTGGCGCAGGTGTTTTCCTCCGAGGATCCCGAGAGTTTGCGCGGGCCGCAGTTTCATCTCGCCTGGTGCGACGAGCTGGCGAAATGGAAGCATGGGCAGGAGACCTGGGACATGCTGCAATTTTCCCTGCGCCTCGGCACCGCGCCGCAGCAGCTGGTGACGACGACGCCGCGGCCGGTGCCGTTGCTGAAGGCGCTGATTGCCGATGAGGGCACGCGGCTGACGCGGATCAGCACGCTTGCCAACCGCGCCAATCTGGCGCCCGGCTTCATCGATGCGCTCTCGGCGCGCTATGGCGGCACGCGGCTGGGGCGGCAGGAACTCGATGGCGAGCTGATCGAGGATCGCGAGGACGGGCTGTGGAAGCGCGGCCAGATCGAGGCGCTGGTGACGCGGGTGACCGGTGCCCTGAGGCGTATCGTCGTGGCGGTCGATCCGCCGGCAGCGGCCGGCGCGCAATCCTGCTGCGGGATCGTCGTGGCGGGGATCGAGGTTTCCGGGCGCGCGGTGGTGCTGGCGGATTGCTCGGTCGAGGGCTTGAGCCCGGCGGGCTGGGCGGGGGCCGTGGTGCGCGCCTATCAGCGCTTCGGCGCCGACCGGGTGATCGCCGAGATCAACCAGGGCGGCGACATGGTTTCTGCCATGCTGAAGAGCATCGATGCGACGCTGCCGGTCTCGAGCGTGAGGGCGACGCGGGGGAAATTTCTGCGGGCCGAGCCGGTGGCGGCACTCTACGAGCAGGGACGCGTGGTCCATGCCGGGCGCTTCACGGCGCTGGAGGACCAGATGTGCGACTTCGGCCCGGACGGGCTCTCGAACGGCCGCTCGCCGGACCGGCTGGATGCGCTGGTCTGGGCGCTGACGGCACTGGTGCTGGATGGCGGCGGCGAGCCGCGGGTGAGAGGTATATGACGGTTCGCCGCTCGCCTTTTGCGCCTTGGCAGTTTATCGCTGCTTCGGCGGTTCTGCAGGGCGCGGTGCTTCGCGAACCGGGCGGACCTGGCGCCACTCGTTTTCCATCTGGTCGACGAGGTGCTGGGGAATGATGGGCTGCTGCTGGGTATCGGTCGTTTGCATCGGTCTCCTCTCCGGCTTGACGGCCAATCGGCTGTGCCGCGGCTTTTGAAAGCCTGTGGCGCTGCGGCGATGGGAAACGCATGACACAGCTTAAATACGCTGTAAATCAGGGGCTTAAACGCTTTAAACGATTGAAATTATTTTAATCGATTAAGGCCGGGACGATTTTCATGGTTATCCACATCGACCGCCGATACTTCTTCGATCAGGTGCGCGGCACGCTCTTCAAGGGCAGCCTGCAGCAACAGCAGGTGGAGGGCATCAATGCCATCCTCGACTATTGGGAGCGGCATCACGACCGCGCCGATCCGCGCTGGCTCGCCTATATCCTGGCGACCGCCTTTCACGAGACAGCCTATACAATGCAGCCGGTGCGCGAGACGTTGGCTGGTAGCGACGAGAAGGCGGTGGAGATCCTCGACCGTGCCTATGCGGCGGGCAAGCTTTCCTGGGTGAAGACGGTCTATTGGCTGCCCGACGAGGACGGCAAGAGCTGGCTGGGGCGCGGGCTGGTGCAGCTGACGCACAAGCGCAATTACGAGGCGATGAGCAGGCTGACGGGGATCGACCTGGTGGCCGATCCGGGCCGCGCGATGGACATGACGACGGCGGTGACGATCCTCGTGGAGGGGATGATCGCCGGCAGCTTTACGCCGCACAAGCTGGCGGATCACCTGAACGGCGGCAAGGACGACTGGGTGAACGCCAGGCGCATCGTCAACGGCACAGACCGGGCCGAAAAGCTGGCCGACTACGGCAGGCTCTTCGATGCGGCCTTGCGCCGCGCGCAGCCCCGGGGGTTCTGGCTGCGGTTGAAGGCCTGCGTTCGGCGTGTTATCGCGCGGCTCTCTTGAGACCGAGCAAGGAGTGCGCCCCGTGATCCGCCATATCGTTTTCTTCACCGTGCTGGAAGAAAATCGCGAGGCGGTGCGCAAGGGCCTGTCGCGGTTGACTGGCATTCCGCACGCGCTGACGCTGGAGATCGGCGAAAACCTGAAATCCGACCAGTGGGGCAACGCCGTCGACTTCATCGTCTACGGCGAGTTCGCTGACGAGGCGGCGCTGGCAGCCTACAAGGCGCATCCGGATTACGAGCTTTCGACCCGGACGGTGAAGCCGCTGCGCGAGACGCGGGTGGCGGCGGATTTCGACAGCGGGCTGGCGGTGAAGGTGCCGGTTGCTTGATCTTCCCTTCTCCCCGGCGGGGAGAAGGTGGCCCGGAGGGCCGGATGAGGAGGCCGCGTGCGCAAAGGACAGCCTTTCGCTTGCCGCTCAAGGCACGTTTCGCTGCGCTCATCGCCCCCTCATCTGCCCTGATGGGCATCTGACCGGGGTCGAGACACCTGTCTCGACCCGTCCTTCGGACCCCCGCTGGGGAGAAGGGGGAAGCGTCGGCGCGCTGACCTTTCAACAAGGGACATCATCATGAATATCTGGTCTTTCCTGCCGTGGGCGGGGCGTAGTGCCCCGTCCGAGAAGAAGGCGGCGGGGTCTTTGTTGTCGCTGGCGGCGCAGGGGCAGGCGAGCTGGACGGGGCGGTCCTATGCGGCGCTGTCACGCGAGGGGTTCATGAAGAACCCGGTGGCGCATCGCTGTGTCAGGCTGGTGTCGGAGGCGGCGGCGGCCGTGCCGTGGCTGGTCTATGAGGGCGAGCGGGAGCGGCCGGAGCATCCGGCCGCCGCACTGCTGCGCCAGCCGAACGGGCGGATGGGCGGGCCTGACTTTTTCGAGGCGCTCTATGGGCATCTGCTGCTGTCGGGCAATGCCTATGTCGAGCCGCTGATGGTCGGCGCGGCGCTGCGCGAACTGCATCTGCTTCGGCCCGACAGAGTGAGCGTCGTCGAGGGGCGGGACGGGTGGCCGGAGGCTTATGACTACAGGGCCGGCGGCTCGGTGAGGCGCTTTGCGGCGGAGGCCGACGGGATGGCGCTGTTGCATCTGAAGCTCTTTCATCCGCTCGACGATCATATGGGTTTTCCGCCGCTGGCGGCAGCGCAGGTGGCGCTCGATCTTTCCAATGCGGCGGCGACTTGGAACAAGGCCCTGCTCGACAATTCCGCCCGTCCCTCCGGCGCGCTGGTCTATCAGCCGAAAGAGGGTGGCAATCTCTCGCCCGATCAATATGAGCGGCTGCGCCAGGAGCTCGACGACGGCTATTCCGGGCCGATGCGCGCCGGGCGGCCGCTGCTGCTCGAGGGCGGGCTCGACTGGAAGGCGATGGGGCTTTCGCCGAAGGACATGGATTTCGTCGAGGCCCGCAATGGCGCGGCCCGCGACATCGCGCTCGCCTTCGGCGTGCCGCCGATGCTGCTCGGCATTCCCGGCGACAATACGTTTGCCAATTACCAGGAGGCGAACAGGGCTTTCTATCGCCTCACCGTGCTGCCGATGCTGACGCGGACGGCGGCCTCGCTTTCGGCCTGGCTCGGCGGGGCTTATGGCGAGGGACTGCGGCTGGAGCCGGATCTGGACAGGGTGGCCGGACTTTCCGCCGAGCGCGGGGAGCTCTGGGCGCGGGTGGGGGCGGCGGCGTTTCTGACCGATGAGGAGAAGCGGGAGGCGGTGGGGTATTGACCTCTAACGGTCGGCCTGTGAAGCCTATGGCGGTTTTGCAGGCTGGGGGGCGCTGTGGATTTCGGGGGCATCGAGGGGCTGAGCTATGTGCCTGGCTTTCTGGCCGCGCAGCAGGCGGACGAGGTCTGTCTTGCGGTCGATACCGGCGATTGGGACACGACGCTGAAGCGGCGGGTTCAGCATTTCGGGTATCGCTATGATTACCGGGCGCGGACGGTGGCCGATGATGCGCGGCTGGGGCCGTTGCCGGATTGGCTGGGGGGACTGGCGCGGCGGCTGGTCGGGGATGGGCACTTTGGGGCGCTGCCGGATCAGGTGATCGCCAATGAATATCTGCCGGGGCAGGGGATCAGTGCGCATGTCGATTGCGAGCCGTGCTTCGGCGGGACGATTGCGTCGCTGAGTTTGCTCTCGGCTTGCGAGATGGTGTTTCGTCATCGTGGCAGTGGTGAACGTCGCAGCGTGATGCTGGAGCCCGGGTCGCTGCTGGTGATGCAGGGGGCGGCGCGCTACGACTGGACGCATGAGATACCGGCGCGGGCTTCCGACATCGTCGATGGTGTGAGGCGGATGCGCAGCCGGCGGGTTTCGCTGACGTTCAGGACCGTGGTTCTAGAATAGGCGATTGAGGCTTGGCGGCGATTTTGTTATACGTCGTATTACAAAATGGAGATGCCGCCATGTCCAAGCCTGTTCTTTCCGATCCGATCGCGCTGCGCCTTCCTGAGGATATGCTCAGGGATATCGAGACGATCGCCAAGGCGACCGAGCGGACGCGCAGTTGGGTGATCGTGCGGGCGTTGAAATATTACCTGCAGCAGGAGGGCAACGACATCCTTCAGGTCCTGCAGGGTGAAAAGCAGATCGAGAACGGCGAGGCCGTCGATGCCGACGATCTGTTTGCTCGCCTGCTTGCCGATGCCAGGGATAACGCTGCTTGAAGCGGATCGTCCTTTCGGCCGATGCGGCGGGATATCTTGAGCGCGAGAAGGCTTACCTTATGAAGGCCAATCCTCGCGCGGCGACGACCTTGCGGCGTTTGCAGGCGGCCTTTCGAATGTTGGCGGCGCATCCGAACGCGGGTAGTCCCGTGTTGCCGCTCGCCGGGCGGCGGCGTTTCGTCGAGGCGCCCTATGTCATCGATTATCGTGTCGAGGCCGACGCGATCCTGATTTCGGCGATCCGCCACGGGCGCCAGCAGGGAACGGTTCTGGACATCGACGAAGACGATGATTTCGAGGTTCCCGGCGACAGCTAAGGCGCACCGTTGAATCAACCTCTCAAGCGCCTGACTCGATCTGAGAAGTCTCGGGCGTAAGCGATTCAAACAATTCGGGGAAATTGGGCCCGCCGGGGCGCGCGAGATGCGCCGGGCGGGTTTTGCCGCGTCTGTTTTGGCGCGTTGCTGCCGGGAATGGCGGACGTTTTACCCGGGAGGCCTTAACGATGGCTGACTTTTCCAATGATGGCGGGCTCTGGGCGAGCCGGGCGCTGGGGGCTTCGGCGGGGGCGGCGGTGTCGCTGATCTATCTCTTGCCGAAGAGCAGGCACGAGGCGGCGAGCCGGTTTTTCTCTGGGCTTTCCTGCGGGCTGATCTTCGGTGGTCGCACCGGGATCTGGCTGGCGGAGCGGCTGGGGATTGCCGACCGGCTCTCGGCCTCCGAGGTCATGCTGTCGGGTTCGGCCGCGGCGAGCCTCTGTGCCTGGTGGGGGCTTGGGGTTTTGGCGCGGGTGGCGAAGAGGTGGAAGTAGCGAATAGTTTGTAGCGAATAGCGAATAGTTTTTGGCGCTTGCCGATGAAGCTCGGTCGAGCGCAGTCGACGCTATTCGCTATTCCCTATTCGCGACCGCAATCCCCCGCCAGCCTTTCTCATTTCACAATCAGGAGCACCAACCATGGCCGCATCGCTCATGGGCGCGGAGACGCGCAAATTTGCCAATCTGGAGCTGCGCGGTGTCCGGCGCGACGGGACGTTTTCGGGTTATGCTAGCGTCTTCGGCGAGGTCGATCTCGGCAAGGATCAGGTGGAGCGCGGGGCGTTTCGCAAGTCCCTGTCGGAGCGCGGCGCGGAGGGGGTCAGGATGCTGTTTCAGCATGATCCGTCCGAGCCGATCGGCGCGTGGAAGACCATTCGCGAGGATGGGCGGGGGCTTTATGTCGAGGGCGTGCTTGCCGATGGCGTGGCGCGGGCCCGCGAGGTGCATCAGCTGATCAAGAGCGGGGCGCTCGACGGGTTGTCGATCGGCTTTCGGACCGTCAGGGCGCGGACGGATGCGAAGAGCGGTGTCAGGCGGATCATCGAGGCCGATCTCTGGGAGATCTCGGTGGTGACCTTCCCGATGCTGCCTTCGGCGCGCGTGCAGAACATCAAGAATGCGCGGTGGTTCCGCGACAAGGAGACCGAGCTCGTCCGCGCCATGCGCCGGGCGGCGCGGCAGATGCTGACCGAAACCTTCAGATAGGATCGACAAATGAGCGAGATGACTGCGAAGACGGCACCCGAGATCAAGGCGGTGCCGGAGACGATGACGGCTGCCTTCGACGATTTCATGGAAGCCTTCGAGGCCTTCAAGGAAACCAACGACCGGCGTCTCGGCGAGATCGAGGCGAAGTTCACCGACGATGTCGTGACCCGCGACAAGATGGACCGCATCAACCGCGCCATGGACGAGCAGAAGAAGGTGCTCGACCAGCTGGTGCTGAAGAAGGCGCGCCCGCCGCTCGGACGCTCCGGCGCTGGCGCGTCGGACAATGGCGAGCACAAGGCGGCTTTCGAGAACTATATCCGCCGCGGCGACGAGGCGGGGCTGCGCGAGATCGAGGCGAAGGCGATGTCATCGGGTACCGGTGCCGATGGTGGCTATCTGGTGCCGCCGGAGACCGATACCGAGATCGGGCGGCGTCTTTCGGTCGTCTCGCCGATCCGGTCGCTGGCGACGGTGCGGCAGGTGTCCGGCTCGGTGCTGAAGAAGCCGTTCTCGACCTCGGGAATGGCGTCCGGCTGGGTGGCGGAGACGGCGGCGCGGCCGCAGACGGGCAATGCCCAACTCGCCGAGCTCTCCTTCCCGACGATGGAGCTCTATGCGATGCCGGCGGCGACGCAGGCGCTGCTCGACGATGCCGCCGTCGATATCGAGGCCTGGATTTCGGGCGAGGTCGATACCGTCTTTGCCGAACAGGAGGGCACGGCCTTCGTCTCCGGCGACGGCACCAACAAGCCGAAAGGGTTTCTCGCCTATAGCGCGGTGGCCGAGGGCAGCTGGAGCTGGGGCAATCTCGGCTATATCCCGACCGGGGCGGCCGGCGCCTTTGCCGCGAGCGGCGCTTCGGATGTGCTTGTCGATGCCGTTTATGCGCTGAAGGCGGGGTACCGGCAGAACGCCAATTTCGTGATGAACCGGAAGACGCAGGCGGCGGTGCGCAAGCTGAAGGATGCCGACGGCCGCTACATCTGGCAGCCGCCGGCAGCGGCAGGCCAGGCGGCAACGCTGATGGGCTTCCCGGTCGCGGAAGCCGAGGACATGCCGGATATTGCGGCGGGTTCGCTGTCGATCGCCTTCGGGGACTTCCGGGCGGGGTATCTGGTGGTGGATCGCACCGGGGTGCGGGTGTTGCGGGATCCGTATTCGGCGAAGCCGTATGTGCTGTTCTACACGACCAAGAGGGTCGGCGGCGGGGTGCAGAATTTCGAGGCGATCAAGGTGGTGAAGTTTGGGGTGAGTTGAGGTGGGGTGAGTAGGGGGTAGTGAGTAGCGAATAGCGAATAGTTGGTTCGGGCGCGGTGGGTGTGGCCCCCTCATCCGCCCTGCCGGGCACCTTCTCCCCGAGGGGAGAAGGGACTTTGCCGCACTCTCTCTTTCCCTTCTCCCCAGCGGGGAGAAGGTGGCCCGAAGGGTCGGATGAGGGGGCTGCAGTCACTGACTTTAGATGGCTCACGGCTCGCTTCCCTCCACCGCCCTCATTCCTGTGCTTGTCACAGGAATCCAGGCCACCGCGCGTCTGCGCGGTGAATAACTCCTAAGCCAAAGAGGAAGAGTCTCCCGCACCCAAGGACTTGGGTGCGCTGGATCCCTGTGACGAGCACAGGGATGAGGGAGGTCTTGTTGGAACGCTCTCCACCCCATCCACATACCAAAAAGGAATTTCCGATGACCTATGCATTGATCACTCCGCCGTCGGCGGAGGCGCTGACGCTTGGGGAGGTGAAGGCGCATTTGCGGTTGGAAGGGGCGGAGGAGGATGCGTTGCTCCTCTCGCTGATCTCGGTGGCGCGGGAGCATCTGGAGCGGGTGGGCGGTCTTTGTCTGATGACGCAGGGATGGCGGCTCTATCTTGATTCAGTTCCTGAAGATGGGGTGATTCAGATTGCCAGGGGGCCGGTGCAAGCGATTGAAAGCGTGACGCTTTATGATGCGAGTGGCGAGGAGGTTTCCTGGCCGGTGGAGGGGCATGTGCTCGATCGTCAGGCCCGGCCGGCGCGGCTGCTGTTGAAGCGGGGCGAGGGTGTGGCGCGCGCTATCAACGGGGTCGAGATCGATTTTTCGGTGGGGTTCGGCGAGAGCGGGGCCGAGGTGCCGGATGTGCTGAAGCGGGCGATGCTGATGCATGTGGCGCAGATGTTCGCATTTCGCGGCGCTGTCGCAACGGCTGATCAGCCGGCGGGTATTCCTGACGGTTATGACCGGCTGATTGCACCGTTCCTGATGAGGCGGCTCTGATGCGGGCGGTGGTTCTCGATCCCGGTGCGCTGAGCGCGCGGCTGGTGCTGGAGCGGCCGGTCGAGCTGGCGGATGGGCAGGGCGGGGCGAGTGTCTCGTTCGAAGCGGTGGCTTCGCTCTGGGCGCGGATCGAGCCGCTCGGCGAGACCAGCGAGGAGCGGGCGGGGTCCGATCTGGTGACGCTGACGCACCGGATATGGGTGCGGTTTCGCACCGGCATCAGGAGCGGCATGCGGCTGCGCAAGGGGGAGCGAGTTTTCGTGATCCGCAGCCTGCGCGATCCCGATGAAGGCGGGCGCTATCTCGCCTGTCTCTGCGAGGAGGAGGGTCGATGACGGCGGTTCTGGCGGTGACGCTTGGCGATCTCGCAGCTTTTCTTTCCAGGGTTTCGCAGGAGCGGCGGAAGGAGGCTGCGGATGAGCGCGGCAAATGAGCTTTTGACGGCTGTCCATGCGCGGCTTTCCGGCGATGCCGGGCTTTCGGCGCTGATCGATGCCGATGGGGTGCGCGACCGGTTGATCGCCGGCAGGAAGGTGCCGTGCATCGTCATCGGCGAGATGACGAGCGGGGCGGTGATCCTTGGCGAGGCCGGGGAGGAGCATCTGTTTTCACTGGAGATCTGTGTCGAGGATGGCGGACGCAGGGTGGCGGGCGAGATCGCGGGGATCGTTGCGGGCTTGCTCGATGGCGTCGCGCTGGCGCTTGCCGGGCATCATCTGGTGACGCTGCAGCATCGGATAACGCGCTCGCGGCGCGAGGCGAAGACGAAAATGCATATGGCCGAGATGCGCTTCAGGGCAGTGACGGAACCGGCTCAGCCTGCCTGACCATGGTGGCGAGGCGGAAGATCAGGACGAGGGCGATGGCGGCGAGCACCAGGCAGATGCCGATCGTCAGGCCCGTGCCGCCGCGGTCGAGCGTCGCGGTGAAGACCACGGGTGCGACGGCGTTCGCAAGGTTCTGCGGGGTCGAGAGGCGGGCCGACTGCAGGCCGTATTCCTTCGCCGAGAAGAAGGTGAGCGGCAATAGCGCGCGCGCTACCGTCAGCACGCCGGTGCCGAAGCCGTACATCAGGATGAAGGCGACGAGGACGGGTGTGGAGCCCGGCGCCAGTAGCATCAGCAGGAAGCTTGCGGCCATCAGGGCGATGCCGGTGATCGATGTCAGGATCGGATTGCCGCGCTTGCCGAGCAGCATGTCGAGCCCGCGGGCGGAGATGGCGATGACGCCGCGCGCCGAGCCGAGCTGCAGGGCGAGCGCCGGAGAGGCGCCGGCCTGATGGAAGACCTCGATCAGCGACGGCGACAGGCCGAAGCTGATGAAGGTGCAGAGCGTCGTCGAGATCGCGAGCAGCAGGAAGGCCTTGCGGCGCTGCTCTTCGGTGAGATGGATCGGCGGGGTCTCGGCGGCGGCGCCCTGCGTGTGTTCGGCTGCGGGTTTCGGCAGCGCGAAGAGATGCAGCGGCAGGCAGATCAGAATATGGAGCGCCGCCGAAATGACGAAGGTGATGCGCCAGCCATAGGCATGCGTCAGCTCCGTCAGGATCGGCCAAAAGATCGTCGCCGACAGGCCGGTAAACAGCATGAGGATGGCGATGATGCGCTTGCCGTTCAGTCCCTCACGCTCGACGACGGCGGTATAGGCGGGCGCCGAAAGCCCGAGCGCGCCGGCAAGACCGATGACGGTCCAGGCGGCGGCATAGAGAACGATGCCGTTTGCTGCAGCGAGCAGCAGGAGGCCGATGGCAAAGCAGATCGACGAGGCGGCGAGCACGCGGGCGGCGCCATAGCGCGCCAGCCAGCGGCCGGTGGCGGGACCGGCAAGGGCGCTGACGACCATCATCAGGGTGAGCCCGGCGAAGGCGATCTCGTTGGCGATATCAAGATCGGGCGCGATGACGCGGCCCATGACGCCGAGCATGTCGAAGGTCGTGCCCCAGCCGATCAGCTGGGTGACGGCGAGAACGGCGATCGTCTGCGCCGAGCGGAGCGGGAGTTTTGGCATTGGTGCTGGAAGTGTTTTGGGTGCTGGAAATGGTGGTGGCTTAGCAGGTTTGGTGGGGTGGGGGAAGGTGGGTGCCTGGGGCGTGAGTTTAGGGGTTGCATGTCCTTTCGCTCCCTATCGAGAAGGTGTCCGAAGGGCGGATGAGGGGGCTGCAGGCACGGAGCTAGCGGGTTTCAAAAGACATGGAGTCTTCTCGCCGCGCAGACGCGCGGCGGCTGGATTCCTGTGACGGGCACAGGAATGAGGGAAGAGACCGGGGCGTCCACGGCGCTCCTATCATTGGCGGAAGGGGCAAAAACATGGTGGCGCAGAAGGGTAAGGATCTGCTGTTGAAGGTCCATAACGGGGCGGCGTTTGAGACGGTGGCGGGGCTCAGGTCGAAGCGGCTCGCCTTCAATGCGGAGACGGTGGATATCACCGATGCGGAGAGCGCCGGGCGCTGGCGGGAGTTGCTGGGTGGCGCGGGCGTGCAGCGGGCTTCGGTTTCGGGGGCGGGCATCTTCAAGGATGCGGCGTCGGACGGGCTGGTGCGGGCGGCGTTCTTCAATGGGGCGATCCTCAGCTGGCAGATTGCGGTGCCGGATTTCGGCACGGTGAGCGGTCCCTTCCAGGTGACGGCGCTCGAATATTCCGGCGCCCATGATGGCGAGGTGACCTTCGAGCTGGCGCTGGAATCGGCCGGTGCACTTCTCTTCGGGGCGCTCTGATGGGCGGCGCGGGCGCGAGGGCGAACCGCAGGCGCGGCGAGATCGAGGCCGTCGTCGATGGCGAAAGGCGCATTCTCTGCCTGACGCTCGGGGCGCTGGCCGAGCTCGAGACCGCATTTGCCGCCGATGACCTGACGGATCTTGCCGGGCGCTTTTCGGCCGGGCGGCTGAAGGCGGGCGACATGATCCGCATCATCGGCGCAGGACTGCGCGGCGGCGGCAATCTCTATTCGGATCAGGATGTCGCAGAAGCGAGCATCGAGGGCGGCATTGCCGGTTTCGCCGGTATCGTCGGCGACCTGCTGGTGGCGACATTCGCGGACCCTTCAGGGGCGGAAAAGACCTCCCTCCGCCCTCTGGAGCCGCAGCAGGCATAGGGGCCGGGCGCCCCGGCCCGTTCCCATGGGCCGGCGCACTACACACCGGCCTCTGCCTGCTGCGGCTTCCTCCCGAGACCTTCTGGGCGATGACGCCGGTGGAGCTGCATGCCGCCGCCGGCGGATTGGCGCCGCGCGCGCCGGGGCTTTCGCGGGCTGTGTTGGGCGAGATGATGGCGCGGTTTCCGGATGGGTGAGGTGATCTCCGCCCGTGCTATGCTCGTGGCATCGGATTCGGAGCGGCGATGGCGCAGTCGGACAGCATGTTTGCGAAGGGAATGGTCGTGTTTCCGTTCGGTGACTGGGACGAGCGGCCGGCTTCGCTGTTCGGCTGGTCCGAGGAGCGGCTGGCGACGCTTTCCGCCGAATTGGAGAAGGGCGAGAGCAGTGCCTTCATGATCGTCCAGGGCGGGCGCATGATCTATCGCTGGGGCGATATTGCCTTGAAGTCGAGCATTGCTTCGGTGCGCAAGAGCGTGGTCAACGTGCTCTACGGCATGCTGATCGCTGAAGGGCGGATCGATCCGCTGCAGACGTTGGCCGATTTCAACATCGACGACATGGCGCCGCTGACGGCCAGCGAGCGCAGCGCGACGGTGATGGATCTGCTGCGGGCGCGCTCCGGCGTCTATCTGCCGTCGGTCTACGATACGGCGAACGGCAGGCCTGACAGAGGCAGTCATCCGCCGGGGGCGCACTGGTTCTACAACAACTGGGATTTCAACGTGCTTGGCACGATCGTCGAGCGGGCGACCGGCGAGACCGTGCTGGATGCGCTGGCGTCGCGCGTGGCCCGGCCGCTGCGCATGCAGGATTGCGTTGCCGGCGACGGCTGGTTTCAGCATGGGCCGGAATCCATGCATCCGGTCTACAAGATCCAGCTCTCGGCGCGGGATCTGGCGCGGGTCGGGCTTCTCTATCTCCGGCATGGGCGCTGGGGCGCGACGCAGCTGGTGCCACAGAGCTGGGTGCGCGACAGCGTGCGCCCGCACTCAGCGGTTGGCGAGGGGTGGGCCTATGGACTGCTGTGGTGGATCACCGAGGCACACGCGCCCGGTGACGCGATGGCGGTGCATGTGCCGATCTACTACGCCAGCGGCTGGGGCGGCCAGTATCTGATCGTGCTGCCGGATCTCGATCTCGTGGTGGTCCACCGGTCGGCGACGGCGCTCAGGGTTGGTCCGGGCGTCAGCCATGTCAGGATGGGAGAGATCCTGCGGCTGGCGCTTTTGGCGATGCCGGACAAGAGCTGACACAGCCCACATATTCAGGAGACATCGATGGAAGACGATGACACCGGGCTCGCCGAGATGGCGGGGCAGGCCGATGAATTGCGCCGGGCGCTGGAGGATCTGGAGGGGCGGTCGCGCTCCTTCGGCTCGGCGCTGAGCGGCGCACTGAGGAGTGCCGTCAGCGGCGGCAAGGGGCTGGACGACGTGTTGCGCTTGCTTGGCAACCGGCTCGCCGACATCGCGCTTTCGGCGGGGATGAAGCCGCTCGAGGGGCTGATCGGCGGTGCGATGTCGGGGATCGCGGGCGGGATCGGCAAGGTTCTGCCCTTTGCCGATGGCGGCGTGGTTTCGGCGCCGAGCTATTTTCCGATGGGCGGCAATATCGGGCTGATGGGCGAGGCGGGCAGCGAGGCAATCCTGCCGCTGAGACGTGGGCCGGATGGGGCGCTTGGGGTTGCTGCCGCCGGTAACGGTGGCGGGCCGCAGATCGTTTTCAACGTCACGGCGACGGATGCGCAGAGCTTTCAGAAGAGCGAGGCGCAGATTTCGGCGATGCTGGCGCGCACGGCGATGCGCGGCCAGCGCAACCTGTGAGGCTGAGATGGCCGGTTTCCATGAGGTGCGGTTTCCGCTGCGGCTATCGCTATCGACGAGCGGCGGGCCGGTGCGGCGGACCGATATCGTCAATCTTTCCAACGGCCGCGAGAGCCGTAACAGCCGCTGGCGTAATGCCAGGCGCGCTTACGATGCGGGCTCGGGCATCCGCTCGATCGGCGATCTCTACGAGGTGTTGGAATTCTTCGAGGCACGCGGCGGCGAGCTTTACGGCTTCCGTTTTCGTGATCCGCTCGATTGCCGCTCCGGGCGGCCGGATCAGCCGGTGACGGCGCTGGATCAGGCGCTCGGGATCGGCGACGGAGCGAAGGCGGATTTCCAGCTGGCGAAAACTTATGGCGATGCGGGCGGCAGTAGCCTGCGCGTCATCGCCAAGCCGGTGGCCGGGACGGTGGTGGTTGCAGTCGATGGTGTGGTGAAAGCAGCTGGGACTTTTTCCTGCGATGTGGTGACCGGCGTTGTCAGTTTTGCGTCCGGGCATGTGCCGGCCGCGGGGGCGAGCGTGACGGCGGGTTTTGAGTTCGATGTTCCCGTGCGCTTCGCGACCGGGCGGATCGACGTCAACCTGACGGCCTTCAATGCCGGGCGCATTCCGGCCATTCCGCTGATGGAGATCCTGCCATGAGAGAGATCGATCCCGGGTTGAAGGCGCATCTCGACGGGGGTGCGACGACGGTTTGCCATGCCTGGCGGGTGACGCGCCGCGATGGGGTGGTGCTGGGTTTCACCGAGCATGATGGCGATCTCGTCTTTGCCGGGACGGACTTTCTGGCGGCGAGCGGCTTTTCCGCGAGCGGCACGGAGGAGGGCGCCGGTCTGCCTGCGGCGACCAGCGAGGTGATGGGGGGCTTTTCGAGCGAGGCGATCCGCGAGACCGATCTGCAGCGCGGGCTCTATGATGGGGCGCGGGTCGAAGTGTTCCTGGTCAACTGGGCGGCACCGGAACAGCATCTGCTGTTGAAGGTACAGGAGATCGGTGAGGTGACGCGCAGTGAGGGCGAATTCCGCGCCGAGCTGCGCAGCTTCGCCCACCGGCTGAACCAGCCGCAGGGGCGCCTCTATGGCCGCCGCTGCGATGCGGCGCTGGGTGATGCAAGATGCGGCGTCGATCTGGGGCAGGGCGCATTCCGGCGGCAGGGGATCGTGGCCGAGGTGATCGATGCGACGCGGATTGTCGTGTCGGGGCTTGCGCCTTTCGCCGACGGATTGTTTCGCTATGGCAGCCTTGAGTTCCTCGGCGGGCCAAGCGTGGGTGAGCGGCTGGATATCGAGGCGCATTCTTCGGCCGGTGCGGATGTCGAGGTGACGCTGTGGCTGCCATTGGCGCGGGCGCCCGACGTGGGCGATGCCGTGCGGATGACAGCGGGATGCGACAAGGGTTTTGTCACCTGCAGGACGACATTCGCCAACCAACGGAATTTCCGCGGCTTCCCGCATATGCCGGGCGCCGACTTTGCCTATACCTATGCGGATGGCGAGAGCATCCATGACGGAGGCGCGCTGTTCAGATGACTGCTATCCATGAGAGGGCGCTCGCCGCGGCCGAGGGCTGGATCGGCACGCCTTACCGGCACCAGGCTTCGGCCAGGGGGATCGGCTGCGATTGCTTGGGGCTGATCCGTGGCATCTGGCGGGAGCTCTACGGCCTTGAGCCGGAAATGCCGCCGCCCTATGCGCGGGACTGGGCCGAACGCAGTGGGCAGGATCGCTTGCTCGATGCCGCCCTCAGGCATTTCGGGGAGCCATTGTCCGCCGAGGCGATGCTGCCGGGCGACCTCATGCTGTTTCGCTGGCGGCCGGATGTGGCGGCCAAGCATGCCGGCATCTTTGCCGGAGAGAAAAGTTTCATCCATGCCTATGAGCAGGCGGCGGTGATCCGCTCCGCCTTGGTGCCGAGCTGGCGGCGGCGGGTAACGGCGGTATTCCGGTTCCCGGAGGTTGTGCCGAAACTTGAAAATTGAAGCGCATGCCTGTATGTTTCAGGAGCGGTGAGCGGAGTTCCAGCTCCGCCCACCGTTTGCTTATGTGTGGAATTGGACCCGGATGGCTATAGACCAGCCCGTCCGGGTTTTCCTCACACTAAGCGTGATACTGAGTGGCAAGAACCACATCGCATCACCTCCTTGATCGAGAGCAAGGCCCTTGCCGAGGCTGGAGAGGCCTATCCTCTCCAGTGCGCCGGCTGGTCTCGGCGCTTCTGCTTCTGCTCACGACTGCAGCAATCTAACGCAATCATTGCGGGAAAAAGCAAGTGCCGTGTGAACGGCGCTGGTGGCTCGCTGCGAGGTTTTCATGGCCACTCTCCTTCTGCAGGCGGCGGGTGCTGCGCTGGGCAGCGTTTTCGGGCCTGTCGGCGCAATTATCGGCCGGGCGGCGGGCGCGTTGGCGGGCAATGCGCTCGACCGCGCTCTGATCGGCGGCGGGCAGACGGTGCGCGGCTCGCGGCTTTCGACGGCACGCATTCCGGGTGCGGACGAGGGCACGTCGATCAACCGGGTCTATGGCGCGGTGCGGATCGGCGGGACGATGATCTGGGCGACGCGCTTCGAGGAGGAGGTGACGCGTGAGCGCACCGGCGGCAAGTCTTCCTCCGGGCCGACGGTCGAGAGTTTCCGCTATTTCGCGAATTTCGCCGTCGGGCTCTGCGAGGGGCCGATTGCCTGTGTCAGGCGCGTCTGGGCCGATGGCAAGGAGCTCGATCTGACGAAGATCGAGATGCGGGTTTACAGGGGTGATGCGACGCAGCTGCCCGATCCGCTGATCGAGGCGAAGCAGGGGGCGGGCATGGCGCCGGCCTATCGCGGGCTTGCCTATGCCGTCTTCGAGCGGCTGCCACTCGACAACTACGGCAACCGTATTCCGCTGCTTCAGTTCGAAGTGGTGCGGGCCGTCGGCGCGCTGGAAGAGCATGTGCGGGCGGTCTGCATCATTCCCGGTGCGACCGAGCATGGCTACCGGACGGTGGCGGTATCGGAGAAGACGGGGGCTGGGAGCGCCCGGGTGATTAACCGCAACAGCCTGCAGGGGCTGACGGACTGGGACGTCTCGATCGACGAGCTGATGGCGGTCTGCCCGAAGCTGGAGCGTGTGGCGCTTGTCGTCTCCTGGTTTGGCACCGACCTCAGGGCCGGCAATTGCCGGATCGTTCCGGGTGTCGAGGTTAGCGCGAGGAATGGCGAAAGCAGCCCGTGGTCTGTCTCCGGTGTATCGCGCAACGAGGCGTATCTCGTCAGTCGCCGCGACGGCGGGCCGGCCTATGGCGGTACGCCGGATGATGCGAGCGTCGTTTCGGCGATTGCCGATCTGAAGGCGAGGGGGCTGGAGGTCTATCTCTATCCTTTCGTGATGATGGATATTGCCGGCGGCAATGCGCTGCCCGATCCCTATGGGGGGACGGGGCAGGCGGCCTATCCCTGGCGCGGGCGAGTGACCTGCCATCCGGCGATCGGAGAGCCGGGATCGGTGGACCGGACGGCGGCGGCGCGGGCGCAGATCCAGGCCCTTCGAGGGGCGGCGCAGGCGGGGCATTTCAGCATTTCCGGCCAGCGGGTGAGCTACAACGGCAGCGAGGAGAGCTATCGGCGCTTCATCCTGCATTATGCGCAGCTGGCGAAGGCGGCGGGTGGTGTCTCGGGTTTCATCATCGGCTCAGAGATGAGGGGGCTGACTCAGGTGCGCGATGAGACGGGGGCTTTTCCGTTTGTCACTGCGCTGACGGCCTTGGCGGCGGATGTGAAAGCGTTGCTGCCGCAGGCGAAGCTGACCTATGCGGCCGATTGGAGCGAGTATTTCGGCTACCGGCCGGACGACGGCAGCGGCGACGTCTATTTTAATCTGGATCCGCTCTGGGCATCGAGCGCCATCGATGCCGTCGGGATCGATAATTACATGCCGCTCTCCGACTGGCGGGATGCGGATCTGGCGGGGGTAAATCCAGAGGGGATGCGGACGGCGGATGATCGTGATGGGCTGATCGCCGGTATCACCGCTGGCGAGGGCTTCGACTGGTACTATGCCGACGATGCGGCGCGGGCGAGCCGGACGCGGGTGCCCATCAGCGACGGGCTTGCGGGCAAGCATTGGGTCTATCGTTACAAGGATATCGAGGGCTGGTGGGCGAACCGGCATTGCGAGCGGATCGGTGGCGTCGAGAAGGCTGATGCGACGGCCTGGCAGGCGCGGATGAAGCCGGTGTGGTTCACCGAGCTCGGCTGCGCGGCGATCGACAAGGGCGGCAATCAGCCGAATGTGTTTGCCGATCCGAAATCGGCCGAAAGCGCGGTTCCCTGCTTCTCCAACCGCATGCGCTCCGACACGATGCAGCGGCGGTTTCTGGAGGCGCATCATCTCTGGTGGCAGGGTGATGAGGCGCCCGATGGCATGGTCGATCCGGGGCGCATCTTCGTCTGGTCATGGGATGCGCGGCCCTATCCGGCCTTTCCGCTGGATGGCGGCGTCTGGAGCGATGGCGGGAACTGGCGAACGGGCCACTGGCTGAATGGCAGGCTGGGGGCAGGAACGCTGGCGGATGTGATTGCGGCGGTGTTTCGCGATCACGGCTTCGAGGATTTCGATGTTTCGGAAGTGTCCGGCGACCTCACGGGTTATGTGCAGGGCGACATCACAACGGCGCGCGGGCTGGTCGAGCCACTGCTGGAGGCTTTCCAGATCGATGCGGTGGAAGACGGCGGCTTGCTGCGGTTCCGTTCGCGCGGCCGGGCGAGCTTGCCGGCGACGGAGGTTGCGGTGCTGGCCGATATCGAGGACCGGCCGCTGTGGCAGGAGACGCGCGGGCACGATAGCGACCATGCGGCCGAGGCCGTCATCACCTTCTACAATCCCGATCTCGGTTACGAACAGGCGGGTGTGCGATCGCACCGGGCGCAATCGGCGACGAGCCGGGTGCTGAAGAGCGATCTTTCGGCGGTGCTTGCGGAGGAGACGGCGCTGAATGCAGCCGAAGCGCTGCTGCGCGACAACCGGATCGGCAGGCGCTCGGTGCGCTTCTCGCTGGCGCCCGCTGAGCTCGGTTTTCAGCCGGGTGATGTCGTGACCTTCGCGGATGGGCCGGAGGGGCGCTTTCTGATCGGCTCGATCGAGGACGGTGCGGTGAGGCAGGTCGAGGCGCGCGAGTTCGCGCCATCGGCGGGTGCCGCGCCGCCAAGCGAGACTGGCGGCAAGAACGGCGCCGGCGATCCCTCAAGCCTGTTTGCACCGCTGGTGGAGTTGATGGATCTGCCGCGCTTTGCGGCGGGCGAGGCGGCGAGTTTTGCGCGAGCAGCGGTTTTTGCAAAGCCCTGGCGGATGATCGGGCTGTCCTCCTCGGTGAGCGAGGAGGGGTATCGCGGGCGGGCGCTGGCCGAGCGCCCGGCGCGGATCGGCACGCTTACGGCGCCGCTGACGTCGGGTGTCCGGGGGCGGTTCGACTGGTCGCAGGAGCTGGAGATCGATCTGCCGTTCGGCGCGCTGTCCTCGGCGGCGGCTGTGTCGGTGCTGAATGGCGAAAACCTGATCGCGGTGGCAGCCGACAACGGCGGCTGGGAGGTGATCGGGTTCCGGCAGGCGGAGGAGATCAGCGCCGGGCGCTGGCGGCTTGGTGGATTGCTGCGGGCGCTGGCGGGAACCGACGATGCGGTGGCGGCGGGTGCCGTTTCAGGGGCGTCCGTGGTGATGCTCGACGATGCCGTTGTGCCGCTTGGGCTTACGGCCGATGAGATGGGGCTGCGGCTCAACTGGATTGCCGAGGCAGCCGGTGTGAGCGGCAAGGCCGGTCCCTTCGCCTTCGAGGGCGGGCTGCGGGCGGAGACGCCGCTTTCTCCGGTTCATCTGAGGGCGGCGCGGGGCGAGGCGGGGGCGGTCGAGTTTTCGTGGATCCGGTGCGGCCGGGTCGATGCCGACAACTGGATCGCGGCGGATATTCCGCTCGATGAACCCTTCGAACGCTACCGGATCGAGGTGATGGCTGATGGGGTGGTGGTGCGGCAGGTGGAGATCGGCGTGCCGCGATGGACCTATCCGCTCACAGACGAGCTTGCCGACTTCGGCAGTGTGCAGAGCGCGCTGACGATACGGGTCAGGCAGATGGGGCAGCGGATGCCGCTCGGCATTCCGGCGGTCGCAACGATGACGATGTGATTTTCAACGAAAGGAATGGTCATGGGTGATTTGAAGGACTGGTATCATTCGAAGACGATCTGGGGTGCGCTGATTGCGATCGGCGCTTCCGTTCTGCACGCGGCGGGCATCGATATCGACGCCGGCGACCAGAGCCAGGTCGTCGATTCTCTCGTCAATATCGCCGGCGCCATCGGCGGGCTTCTGGCCGTCTATGGACGGCTGACGGCGAGTACGGCGATCCGCTGATCGAGCATTTCGGGAGGGCGGCGGCAGCGATATCAAGAGCTTCCGCCGCCTCGTCTTTTGGCTGTGAATATCGTTGCGGCAATACAGTCGAGAATTGTTCTAAACCACCGTCATTACAGTGCATTCATTTGCCATTCAGGTCACGTGAGTACATAGTCGGCCCAGGTTGGAATTACGTTGGAAGCATTGCACATGGCCTCTCCTCTGAGCGTCGTAGCCTTGGCCGCAGGGCTGGCTGTATCGGCGCCCTCACCGGACGACTCGCGCACGCTTGTGGTGCGCGTCGCTGGCGATTGCAGCGCCGCCGCGCAGCAGGTCGTCGAGCAGACGGGCGGCCAGCTTCTTTCCGTGCAGCCTTCGGGCGATTCATGCATCATCACCGTGCTCGTTCAGGGCAATGGCCAACGCCCCCGCAAGGTAACCGTCAAGGTTCCGATGTAGGCGGAATCGGCCTATAACGCACTGACTGAAACAAGGTGAAAGCGGACCGATGCGCATTCTGGTAGTCGAAGACGACGTCAATCTGAACCGTCAGCTGAGCGATACGCTGAAGGAAGCCGGCTATGTCGTCGATCAGGCCTTCGACGGCGAGGAGGGACACTTCCTCGGCGACACCGAACCCTATGACGCGATCATCCTCGACATCGGCCTCCCTGAGATGGACGGCGTGACCGTGCTCGAGAAGTGGCGCGGCGCGGGCCGTGGCATGCCGGTTCTGATCCTGACGGCGCGCGACCGCTGGAGCGACAAGGTCGCGGGCATCGATGCCGGCGCCGACGATTATGTAACCAAGCCTTTCCACGTCGAGGAAGTGCTGGCGCGCATCCGCGCGCTGATCCGCCGCGCTGCCGGTCATTCATCCTCCGAGATCGTCTGCGGTCCTGTCAGGCTCGATACCAAGACCTCCAAGGCTGTCGTCAACGGCGTGGCGCTGAAGCTGACCTCGCACGAATACCGGCTGCTCTCCTATCTCATGCATCATATGGGCGAGGTCGTTTCGCGCTCGGAGCTTGTCGAGCATATGTACGACCAGGATTTCGACCGTGACTCCAACACGATCGAAGTCTTCGTCGGGCGCCTGCGCAAGAAGATGGGCGTCGATCTGATCGAAACGGTGCGCGGTCTCGGATACCGCATTCAAGCGCCGGCCTGATGCGAATAAAATCGCTCACCGCACGCGTTCTGCTGCTGACGACCGTATGGTCGACGGTGGCGCTTGTGGTGATCGGCCTGCTGATCTCGACGCTCTATCGCCGCAGCGCCGAGCGCGGCTTTCAGGACCTGCTCCGCGCGCAGCTCTATAACGTCATCAATTCCGTCACCATCGGCGACCAGGGCGCGCTGGCCGGCAGCCCGCAGCTCGGCGACCTGCGTTTCGCGCAGCCGCGCACCGGCTGGTACTGGGTGGTGGAGCCGCTCGGGACCTATACGACGGCGCCGCTGGTTTCGCCCTCGCTGGGCTCGGCGACCATTCCCGTTCCCTCCGTTCTCGAAGCGCCCTTCGACAAGAATTACGAACGCTACTACCAGGTGACGGATGCCAGCGGGAACCGGGTGCAGGTGGCCGAGACCGAGGTGGTGCTCGATACCGACGGCCGCGCCGCGCGCGTTCGCGTCACCGGCAATGTCGAGGTCGTCGAATCCGACGTCAGCAACTTTTCCCATAGCCTCTACCTGGCGCTCGCCGGCTTCGGTGTCGGCAGTCTGATCGTCAATGCGCTCGCCATTCTCTTCGGCCTGAAACCGCTCGACAAGGCGCGTGCGGCGCTGGAGCGTATCCGCGCCGGCGAGAGCGAGCAGCTGAAGGGCGATTTCCCGCGCGAGATCCTGCCGCTGGCCAATGAGGTCAATGCGCTGATCGACAGCAACCGCCGCATCGTCGAGCGCGCCCGCATGCAGGTCGGCAATCTGGCGCATTCGCTGAAGACGCCGATTGCCGTGCTGCTGAACGAGGCGAGGGTGCTGGAGCGCTCGCATGGCGAGCTCGTCAAGAACCAGGCGGAAGCCATGCAGGGGCAGGTGCAATCCTATCTCAACCGCGCCCGCATTGCCGCGCAGCGCGAATCCGTGCTCGCGCGTACCGATGCCGAGCCGGCGCTGGAGCGGCTGGTGCGCGTCATGCGCCGCCTGAACGTCGACAAGGAATTCGAGCTTTCCGTCACCCAGCCGCATCTGGCCGTCGCCATGGAGCAGCAGGACCTCGAGGAGACGGTCGGCAACCTCCTGGAGAATGCGGCGCGCTTTGCCGTTCACAAGGTGAAGGTGAGCGCATCGGAAGCCGCCGAGGACGTGAAGGGTGCCGAGACCAGCGGCCGCAGGCACTGGGTCGAGCTCATCGTCGAGGACGATGGGCCGGGGCTGGAGCCCGATCAGATCAAGGAAGCGCTGAAACGCGGCAAGCGTCTCGACGAAAGCAAGCCCGGAACCGGGCTCGGTCTTTCGATCGTCACCGAGATCGCCAATGAATATCAGGGCCGCCTGGAGCTTTCCCGCGGTGCTGCCGGCGGGCTCAAAGCAAAGCTAATTTTGCCCGGTCTCACAAAGGATGTTGCGTGACCAATTGCTTGATGTCACAAAGACATAGGCAGTTGCATAGCATGCTTTGCCTTAAAGCCGACAAGTGCCTGTGCGCATCTGCCGGCATTGATTTGTTTCTTTCTGCTGGTTCGACCGAATGATATCACGCGCGAATGCCATGATCGTTTCCTCGCTTTTCGTTGCCGTTGCCCTGAGTGGCTGCACGACGACGAAGAGCGCCAGCTCGACCGGCGTTTTCTCCCGCAAGCCTTCGGCCTCGGCACAGTTCATCACCGCGCTTCAGGGCGGCATCGTCGGCCGTACCGGCATCGAACTCAGCGACAGCGACAAGCAGCGCGCGCTCGAAGCCGAATACCGGGCGCTGGAAGGGGCCGCCGTTGGCCAGCCGGTCGTCTGGAGTGGACGCAATGTCAGCGGCAAGGTTATCGCCGCAGCACCCTATCAGGTAGGCTCGCAGAACTGCCGCCAGTACACGCACACGCTGACCGTCGACGGCAAGGAGACCGTGGCGCGCGGTTCGGCCTGTCGCAACGATGATGGCAGCTGGTCGCCGCTTGGCTAGCCAATCGGTATTCAGCCCATGCCGGGCTGTAAATTGCGCTTCTCCACGCTTCCGGTGCTCACGTACCTTTAGTACGCTGCGCTCGCTCCGGGTCGTGGAAAATCACCATTTTCGGCTTAGCCTGCACTGAATGTCGTGTGTCGTAAGCCGCAGCGAATATTGCGGCGAAACGCCTCAAATCTTCGTCATTCCGGCTTTGCCAGTTGGAATGGCCGCGCGCTTCAAGTATTGGGGCCGTTATGCTTTTCTGGATTCTTGTTGCTGCAATGACGGCGGCTGTGGCCGCGCTGCTGCTTTACCCGCTCCTGCGCGGCGGAAAGACGCTCGACGACACGCGCGCAGGCGAGGCGGCGGTCTATCGCGACCAGCTGCGCGAACTCGACCGCGACCTCTCGGGCGGCCTGATCACCTCCGACGAAGCCGACTATGCGCGCGCCGAGATCGGCCGCCGCTTGATCGCCGTTTCGGCGACGGGTTCTGCCGCCGAGCCGAAGGCGGCGCGCCATCACCGTTTCAGCGAAGCCTTCATCCTCCTCTTGCTGCCGGCCATCGGGCTCTGTCTTTACGTTGCGATGGGTCGGCCCGGCCTGCCATCGCAACCGCTGCAGGCACGGCTCGAAAATCCCGGCAACGACATGGCGATCCTCGTCTCCAAGGCGGAGCGCCATCTGGCGCTCAACCCGGATGACGGCAAGGGCTGGGACGTGCTGGCGCCGATCTATTTCAATGCGATGCGCATCGCCGATGCCGAGAAGGCCTATCGCAATGCGATCCGCCTGCTTGGACCGAGCGCGATCCGCCTCGACGGCCTGGCGGAGTCGCTGATGGCCGGTTCCAACGGCATGGTGACGCCGGAGGTGCGCCAGACGCTGGAACAGTCACTCTCGATCGAGCCCGACAATCCGCGCGCCAAGTTCTACGTGGCGCTGAGCCTGGAACAAGCCGGACAGACCGAGCAGGCCAAGGCTGCCTTCGAGGCGATCGCCAAGGAATCGCCTGCCGATGCGCCGTGGCTGCCGCTGGTCAACGATCACATCGCCAAGAATGGCGGCGCGCCGATTGCCTCCAGCAAGGCACCGGGCGGGCCGACGCAGGAAGACGTGGCCGCGGCCCAGAATATGAGCCCGGCGGACCAGCAGCAGATGATCCGCGGCATGGTGGATAGCCTCGACGCCAAGCTGAAGGCCGATCCCAACAATTTCGAGGGCTGGGTGCGGCTCGTCCGCTCTTATGCCGTATTGAACGACAAGGATCGCGCGGCCGACGCGCTGAAACGCGGGCTCGCCGTGTTCCCGGCTGACGGCGATCAAGGCAAGCAGCTGCTCGCACTGGGGCGCGAGCTGGGTATTGCGACCGAGGGGGTAACGGAATGACGCGCAAGCAGAAGCGCCTGGCGGTAATCGGCGGCGGCATGGGCTTTATCATTGCCGCGGTGCTGCTCGTGATGTTCGCTTTCAGCCAGTCCGTCGCCTATTTCTACATGCCGGCAGACCTTGCGAAGACGCCGGTGGCGCCGGAGACGCGCATCCGTCTCGGCGGTCTCGTTGGCGAGGGCAGCGTCGTGCGCGGTGTCGGCTCGACCGTCGAATTCGCCGTGACCGACGGCGGCGGTCAGCCGGTGAAGGTGAAATATACCGGCATTCTTCCGGATCTCTTCCGTGAGGGGCAGGGCGTGGTGACCGAAGGCAAGTTCGAGGCATCGAGCCACGAATTCATTGCCGATACCGTGCTTGCCAAGCATGATGAGAAATACATGCCGAAGGAAGTGGCCGACCGGCTGAAATCCCAGGGGCTGTGGAAGGAAGGCGAGGGCGCGCAATGATCATCGAGATCGGCCATTACGCACTCGTGCTGGCGCTGGCGACGGCGATCATTCTCTCCGTGGTGCCGGTCATCGGCGCGCGCCGCCGCGACCAGGCGATGATGGATGTCGCGCCGCTCGGCTCGATCGTGCTCTTCGGCCTCGTCGCCTTCTCCTTCGGTGTGCTGACCTATGCGCATGTTGTCTCCGACTTCTCGGTCGAGAATGTCTGGGAGAACTCGCACTCGCTGGTGCCGCTGATCTACAAATATTCCGGCGTCTGGGGCAATCACGAGGGATCGATGATGCTCTGGCTGCTGATCCTGGCGCTTTTCAGCGCCATGGTGGCGCTGTTCGGGCGCAATCTGCCGGATACGCTGCGGGCCAATGTGCTGGCGGTGCAGGCCTGGGTCTCGGTTGCCTTCATCCTCTTCATCCTGCTGACCTCGAACCCCTTCGTGCGCCTTGATCCGGCGCCGGCTGAGGGGCGTGACCTGAACCCGGTGCTGCAGGATATCGGCCTCGCCATCCATCCGCCGCTTCTCTATCTCGGCTATGTCGGCTTCTCCGTCTGCTTCTCCTTCGCCGTCGCGGCGCTGATGGAAGGCCGGATCGATGCGGCCTGGGCGCGCTGGGTGCGCCCGTGGACGCTGGCCGCCTGGACCTTCCTGACGCTTGGCATCGCCATGGGCTCCTACTGGGCCTATTACGAGCTCGGCTGGGGCGGCTGGTGGTTCTGGGATCCGGTCGAGAACGCTTCGTTCATGCCATGGCTGGCGGGTACAGCGCTGCTGCATTCGGCACTCGTCATGGAAAAGCGCGAGGCGCTGAAGATCTGGACGGTGCTGCTCGCAATCCTGACCTTCTCGCTGTCGCTGATGGGCACCTTCCTGGTGCGCTCCGGCGTGCTGACCTCGGTCCACGCCTTTGCGAGCGACCCGAGCCGCGGCGTCTTCATCCTCTGCATCCTGATGATCTTCATCGGCGGCGCGCTGTCGCTCTTTGCCTTCCGTGCGCCGCTGCTTTCGGCAGGCGGTCTCTTCGCGCCGATCTCGCGCGAGGGCGCGCTGGTGCTGAACAACCTGATCCTGACGGTTGCCTGCGGCACGGTGCTGACGGGAACGCTCTATCCGTTGCTTCTGGAAACGCTGACCGGCGACAAGATCTCCGTCGGCCCGCCCTTCTTCAACATGACCTTCGGGCTGCTGATGATCCCGCTGCTGCTGGTGGTGCCCTTCGGGCCGCTGCTGGCCTGGAAGCGCGGCGATCTGCTCGGCGTGCTGCAGCGGCTCTATGTCGTCGCGGGCCTCGCTTTCGTGGCGGCGCTGGTCTTCTTCTATATCGAGCATGGCGGGCCGGTTCTTTCGGTTCTCGGCCTTGCTGCCGGTCTCTTCCTCGTCTTCGGGGCTGCGGCTGATCTCTGGTATCGCGCCGGTATCGGCAAGGTTGCGGCGAACGTCGCCTGGCGGAGATTGAAGGGTCTGCCGCGGTCGGCCTTCGGTACGGCGCTTGCGCATGCCGGTCTCGGCATCACCGTCCTCGGCATCGTCGCGGTCTCGACCTTTGCGACGGAACATGTGCTGGAGATGAAGCCCGGCGAGACCACGGATGCCGGCGGCTATTCGCTGCATTTCGATGGCATGCAGCCGGCGACCGGCCCCAACTACAAGGAAGACCGCGGTCATTTCAGCATTCGCCGCGGCGGCGTCGAAGTCGCCGATGTCTGGTCTGCAAAGCGCGTCTATGTCGCCCAGCAGATGCCGACGACGGAAGCGGGTATCCTGACCTTTGGGTTGAGCCAGCTCTATGTCTCGCTCGGTGATCCCACCAATGACGGCGGTATTGTCGTGCGCATCTGGTGGAAGCCGTTCATTCTCTGCATCTGGGGCGGGGCGTTGATCATGTCGATTGGTGGCTTCGTGTCGCTAAGCGACCGGCGTCTGCGCGTTGGTGCGCCGCGGCGCAAGGCGAAGCCCCTTGTGGCGATGGAGCCGGCGGAATGAGACGCTTTTGGTTTCTCGCTTCTCCCCAGCGGGGAGAAGATGCCCGAAGGGCAGATGAGGGGGATGAGCAGCGCAGCTGCGAGGCTGTCGAGCATCAGCGAGAAGCAACCGGCGGCACCCGTGGCCCCCTCATCCGTCCTGACGGACACCTTCTCCCCGAGGGGAGAAGGGGATTGTGGCGATCGCTGCGGCTCTTCCTTTTACTTGCCGCTTTCCTCTCACCACTCCCCGCCTTCGCCGTGAACCCCGACGAAGTGCTCCCCGATCCGGCGATGGAAAGCCGGGCGCGGACGTTGTCGGCGGAGTTGCGGTGCATGGTGTGCCAGAACCAGTCGATCGACGATTCCAATGCGGATCTGGCAAAGGATCTGCGCCTCTTGGTGCGTGAGCGCATCAAGGATGGCGACAGCGATGAGCAGGTGTTGAACTATATCGTCTCGCGTTATGGCGAGTTCGTGCTGTTGAAGCCGCGCTTCAGTATCCGCACGGTGATGCTCTGGGGCGCGCCCATCGTGCTGATCCTGGCAGGTGGCATTTCGCTCATCGTCTTCGCACGCCGCCGGACCGGCAAACCGACCGGCAGCCGTCTTACGGCAGACGAACAGGCCAAGCTCGACGAGTTGATGCGGACTGACCGCCAGGCCTGAGTCCTGCGGAAATCCGGCCCGTTGCGTGCGTTGCAGCCGAAAGCTGTAGCGCTCTCAACATTACAAATTTTTCATTGCCCAGACAGTTCGCAGTAAGGTCTCGCATCCTATATCTTCCTTCATCAGCCGATCCCGACCGGGGGCCGGACCGACTAAATGAAGAAGAGAAGGTGCCTATAATGTTCAAGACTCCCTCCCTTGCCACTGCGCTCAAGGCTTCGACCGTCGCAGGTCTCGCAGCCGCCGTGCTTGCCACTGGCGTGCCGCTTGAGATCACCCGTTCCTATGCCGAAGCCGTCAATGTTCAGGCGCCGCAGGTTCCGAGCTTTGCCAATGTCGTCGACGCCGTTTCGCCGGCCGTCGTTTCCGTCCGCGTCGAATCCCGCATCAAGCCGGCTTCCGACGACGGCAACGGTTTCTCCTTCGATTTCAACGGCCGCGGTTTTGACGACCTGCCGGACGATCACCCGCTGAAGCGCTTCTTCAAGCAGTTTGGCGAGCAGGGTCCGAACGGCGGTGACGGCCAGGATGGCCAGCAGCGTCCGCCGCGCCACTTCGGCGATCGCGGTCCGGGCGGCCCCGGTGGTCCTGGCGGCCCCGGCCGTCTGCGTCCCGTTGCCCAGGGCTCCGGTTTCTTCATCTCCGAAGACGGCTATATCGTCACCAACAACCACGTCGTTTCCGACGGCTCGGCTTTCGTTGCTGTCATGAACGACGGCACCGAGCTTGACGCCAAGCTGATCGGCAAGGATCCGCGCACCGACCTCGCCGTGCTGAAGGTCGACGGCAAGGGCAAGAAGTTCACCTACGTCAACTGGGCCGACGACAACAATGTCCGCGTCGGCGACTGGGTTGTCGCAGTCGGCAATCCGTTCGGCCTCGGCGGCACGGTGACCGCGGGTATCGTCTCCGCCCGCGGCCGCGACATCGGCTCCGGCCCGTATGATGACTACCTGCAGGTGGATGCCGCCGTGAACCGCGGCAACTCCGGTGGCCCGACCTTCAACCTCAACGGCCAGGTTGTCGGCATCAACACCGCGATCTTCTCGCCGTCGGGCGGCAGCGTCGGCATCGCCTTCGCCATTCCGGCCTCGACCGCCAAGGATGTCGTTGCCGACCTGATGAAGGACGGTACGGTTTCGCGCGGCTATCTCGGCGTGCAGATCCAGCCGGTGACCAAGGATATAGCCGACTCGCTCGGTCTTTCCGAAGCCAATGGCGCGCTCGTCGTATCCGCTCAGGACGGCACCCCTGGCCAGAAGGCCGGCATGAAGGCTGGTGACGTCGTCACCGCCGTCAATGGTGAGCCGGTCAAGGATGCCCGCGATCTCAGCCGCCGCATCGGCGCGATGCAGCCCGGCAAGAAGGTCGAAGTGTCGATCTGGCGCGATGGCAAGGCGCAGTCCCTCAACGTAGAGCTCGGCACGCTGCCGGCAGACCAGAAGGACGCTTCCAACGACGACAGCGACCAGCAGCAGGAGCCGCAGGCACCGGCTTCCGAGAAGGCGCTTGCCGATCTCGGTCTGACGGTTGGCCCGGCCGATGACGGCAAGGGCCTGGCGATCACCGGTATCGACCCGAATTCCGACGCTGCCGACAAGGGCATCAAGGAAGGCGAGACCATCACCTCGGTCAACAACCAGCAGGTTTCGAGCGCTGACGATGTCGTCAAGGTTCTGAACCAGGCGAAGAAGGACGGCCGCACCCGGGCGCTCTTCCAGATCCAGTCGAAGGACGGCAGCCGTTTCGTCGCCCTTCCGATCAACAGCCAAGGCTGATCCCCCACAGCCTTGACCGGCGCATCCCCATGATGCGCCAGAGAAGGGGAGCCGCGCTTCCAGCCCAGTGCGGCTCCCTTCCGTTCCATCCACAGGTGCCGCGATGACCCAAGCGCAACAGGAAGACGTATTGAGCCTTGCCGAAACAAAACCGGCAGGTAATGTCAGCCGCATGAAGATTCTCATCATCGAGGATGACCTCGAAGCTGCGGTATACCTGACGAAAGCCTTTCGCGAGGCCGGGATCGTCGTCGATCACGCAAGTGATGGCGAGAGCGGTCTCTTCATGGGCTCGGAAAATACCTACGACGTCATTGTCATCGACCGCATGCTGCCGCGCCGCGACGGCCTTTCCGTCATCAGCGAGCTGCGCCGCAAGGGCGTTCACACACCCGTTCTCATTCTTTCGGCTCTCGGCCAGGTCGATGACCGCGTGACCGGCCTGCGCGCCGGCGGCGACGACTATCTGCCGAAGCCCTATGCCTTCAGCGAGCTGCTCGCCCGCGTCGAGGTTCTCGGCCGCCGCAAGGGCACGCCGGAGCAGGACGTCGTCTACCGCGTCGGCGATCTCGAGCTCGACCGGCTTTCCCATGAAGTGCGCCGCGGCGGCAAGGAAATCCCGCTGCAGCCGCGCGAATTCCGCCTTCTCGAATACTTGATGAAGAATGCCGGTCAGGTCGTGACCCGGACCATGCTTCTCGAAAATGTCTGGGACTACCATTTCGATCCGCAGACCAACGTCATCGACGTGCATGTCTCGCGCCTGCGCTCGAAGATCGAGAAGGACTTCAGCCAGCCGCTGCTGAAGACGATCCGCGGGGCGGGCTACATGATCAAGGATGAGGGATGAACCGTTTCTGGTTTCTCTTCCGATCTACCGCAGTCCGCCTTTCGGCCCTTTACATTCTGCTTTTCGCCATCTGCGCCGCGACGCTCGTCATTTACGTGACGGCGATGTCGCAGCGTCTGCTGACGGGGCAGATCCGCGAGGCCGTGCAGCAGGAAGTCGATCAGGTCAAACGCGCCTATGACACCGGCGGCATCAACGCGCTCTTGCGCTCAATGGAGCGCCGCTCCCGCCAGCCAGGCGCCAATCTCTACATCATCGCCGGCCCTTCTGGCGACATCCTGGCGGGTAACGTAGCCTCGGTGCAGCCCGGTGTCTTCGAGGAGACGGGCTGGACCTCGGTTCCCTTCTTCTACCAGCGCTATGCCGAAAGCGGTCTCGACCGCAGGCATATGGCGATCGCCAATATCTTTGTGCTCGACAATGGCTTGCGCATTCTCGTCGGCCGTGACCTCGGCGAACCCGAGCGCTTCCGCGTGCTGGTGCGCCAGGCGCTGATGGTGGCGCTGGCGATCATGGGTCTCGGCGCGCTGATCATCTGGTTCGGCATCGGCCGCAACGCACTGAAACGCATCGACCGCATGTCGGCGGCGAGCAAGAAGATCATGGCCGGCGACCTCTCGCAGCGCCTGCCGGTCGGCGGTTCCGGTGATGAGTTCGACCGCCTTTCGGTGTCGCTGAACACCATGCTGGAGCGTATCGAGAAGCTGAACGAGGGCCTGCGGCAGGTTTCCGACAATATCGCCCATGACCTGAAGACGCCGCTGACGCGGCTGCGCAACAAGGCGGCCGACGCGGTCGATACCGATGACGGCGAGCAGCGCCGCGTGGCGCTCGAAGGGATCATTTCGGAATCCGACCAACTTATCCGGACGTTCAACGCGCTGCTGATGATCTCGCGCGTCGAGGCGGGATCGGTGGCTGCCGAGATGTCGACGGTGGAGATTTCGGCGATCGTTGCCGACAGCGCCGAGCTTTACGAGCCGGTGGCCGACGATGCCGGGCTGACGCTGACCTCGGATATCGAGCCCGGGATTTCCGTGCAGGGCAACCGCGAACTCATCGGCCAGGCGCTGTTCAACCTGATCGACAATGCGATCAAATATTCCGTCGATTGCGACGGCCACGGCCAGATCGCCATCAAGCTGGCGCGTCGGCAGGACGCCATTTGCCTCTCGGTGGCCGACAGTGGCGCCGGTGTGCCCGCGGACAAGCGCGAGGCGGTGGTCAAGCGTTTCGTGCGGCTGGACGAGAGCCGGTCGAAGCCGGGGACCGGGCTTGGCCTGTCGCTGGTGGAGGCCGTCATGGAACTGCATGGCGGTACGCTCGAGCTTTCCGACACCTATCCCGACAAGGAAGAAGGGCGTGGCCTGACGGTGACCATGCATTTTCCGGTCAAGCCCGCCTGAGTTTTCAGCACTGAAAGACGGTATTGGCTCCCGGCGTTTGCCGCTCTAGGTTAAGCGCATGCGAGACAACGCGAATCCGGCGCGTTGCAGCAGGGAGGCGGGATGCTGAAGAAGTCGACACATCTCTTGAAGGACGCTGGCGAGGTGGCGCTGAAGCCGCTGAACCAGGCCGAATTGAAGCTGGCGCTGAGCGATCTTGCGGAGATCGGCCGCGAAGAGCCCGCCGTTGCCGCGATGGTGAAATCCGGTGGGCCGCTGCTCGATTTCATAGCCGCCGCCTTCACCCTGTCTCCCTATCTGCGCGAGGTCGCCAATATCGACAATGCCGTTCTCGCCGCGGCGATCTCGGCACCGCTGGAACCTGAGATCGAAGGGCTGATCGAGGAGGCGCGCGCCTGCTGGAAACCTGTCGACGGCGCATTGCCGGCCGAATCCGCCGTCATGGCGAGGCTGCGGCAGATCAAGCGCAAGGTCGCCTTCCTGATCGCGCTTGCCGACCTCGCCCGGATCTTCGACGGCCGCCAGACGACGGCCTGGCTGAGCGCGCTCGCCGAGGCCTCGGTTGCCGCTGCGATCGACCATCTGCTGATGTCGGCGCATGAAGCCGGCAAGCTGGTCCTGAAGGATGTCGCCAAGCCGAGCGAGGGCTCCGGCCTGATCGTGCTCGGCATGGGCAAGCTTGGTGCGTCCGAGCTCAACTATTCCTCCGACATCGATCTGGTCGTCTTCTTCGACGAGCAGGCGGGCATCGTGCCCGATCCTGATGATGCGATCGAGATCTATCCGCGGCTGATGCGGCGGCTGGTGCGCATCCTGCAGGAACGGACGGCCGACGGCTATGTGTTCCGCACCGATCTTCGGCTGCGTCCCGATCCTGGTTCGACGCCGCTGGCGATCTCGGTCGATGCGGCGATGATCTACTATGAGGGCAGGGGACAGAACTGGGAGCGGGCGGCCTTCATCAAGGCGAAACCGGTTGCCGGTGATCTCGCTGCCGGTGAGGATTTCCTGCGCGGCCTTGTGCCCTTCGTCTTCCGCAAATATCTCGACTATGCGTCGATCGCCGATATCCATTCGATCAAGCGGCAGATCCATGCCCACAAGGGGCACGGGGCGATCGCGGTGAAGGGGCACAACGTCAAGCTCGGGCGCGGAGGCATCCGCGAGATCGAGTTCTTCGCGCAGACGCAGCAGCTGATCGCCGGGGGGCGGATGCCCGTGCTGCGCAGCCGCGGCACCGAGGAGACGCTTGCCGAACTCACCAAGGCGAAATGGATCGATACCGAGACCCGCGACGAACTGACGGATGCCTACTGGTTCTTGCGCGATGTCGAGCACCGCATCCAGATGGTGCGTGACGAGCAGACGCATCTGTTGCCGGAAACGGAAGCCGATCTGAAACGCATCGCTTTCATGATGGGCTTCAGCGATACGCCGAGCTTCTCCGAGAAGCTGGTGGAGGTGCTCAGGACGGTGGAGCGGCGCTATGCGCGGTTGTTCGAGCAGGAAAACAAGCTTTCGACCGATACCGGCAATCTTGTCTTCACCGGCCAGAACGACGATCCTGACACGCTGGAGACGCTGAAACGTCTCGGCTTCGAGCGCCCGTCCGACATTTCCCGCATCATCCGCACCTGGCACTACGGCCGATACCGGGCGACGCAATCGGTGGAGGCGCGCGAACGGCTGACGGAGCTGACGCCGGAGCTCTTGCGTGTCTTCGGCGAGAGCAAGCGGGCAGATGAGGCGCTGCTGCGCTTCGACAGCTTCATTTCCGGGCTGCCATCCGGGATCCAGCTGTTCTCGCTGCTCGGCAGCAATCCGGCGCTGTTGTCGTTGATCGTCAACATCATGTCCTCGGCGCCCAAGCTGGCGGAGGTCATTGCCGCCAAGCCGCATGTCTTCGACGGGATGCTCGATCCCGGCCTGATGGCGGAACTGCCGACGCGCGACTATCTCGGCGAGCGGCTGAAAGCATCGCTGGTGCAGGCCCGTTACTACGAGGAGCTTCTCGACCGGCTGCGCATCTTCGCCGCCGAGCAGCGTTTCCTGATCGGCATCCGGCTGCTGACCGGGGCGATCAATGGCGCCATGGCGGCGCGGGCCTTTACCCATCTTGCCGATCTGATCATCGAGGCGGCGCTGGACGGCGTGCTGAAGGAGATCGAGGCGGCGCATGGCCGTTTCCCGGGCGGCAGGGTTGCCGTTGCCGGCATGGGCAAGCTCGGCAGTTTCGAGCTGACGGCGGGCTCCGATATCGATCTCATCCTGCTCTACGATTACGACGATGAGGCTTCAGAATCCGATGGCGAGAAGCCGCTCGATGCGCTGCGCTATTTCACCCGTATCACCCAGCGCCTGATCGCCGCTTTCTCGGCGCCGACGGCGGAAGGCATTCTCTACGAAGTCGACATGCGGCTTCGCCCCTCCGGCAACAAGGGGCCGGTGGCGACGCGCATCAATTCCTTCGAAAAGTATCAGCGTGAGGAAGCCTGGACCTGGGAGCATATGGCGCTCAGCCGCGCCCGGCTGATCTGCGGCGATGCGAGCCTAACGGAAGCTGCGGAGCGGATCATTTCCGATGTCCTGTCTGCCAAGCGCGATACGGCCAAGGTCGCCCGCGATGTCGCCGAGATGCGCGATCTCATCGACAAGGAAAAGGCGCCGGAGAGCAGCTGGGATCTGAAGCTGATCCCCGGCGGCGTCATCGATATCGAGTTCATCGCGCAATATCTGGCGCTGGTGGCGCCGGCCAAGGCCTCGGTCGTCAAGGTCAACGGGATGAATACCGGCGAGGCGCTGAAGGCGCTCGGCGGCAAGCTGATGGCGCCTGCCGATCTCGACACCTGCCTCGAGGCATTCAATCTCTATACGGAGCTGTCGCAGCTGATCCGGCTCTGCATCGATGGTCTGTTCGATCCGAAGGAGGCGCCGTCTGGCCTCGTCGAGCTCGTCTGCCGCGCCGGCGATTGCCCTGACATCAAGACGCTGGAAGGCGAAGTGAAACGGCTGTCGAAGGCTGTGCGGAAGATCTTTCAGGTAACCGTTAAAGCTTAGCGGGCAGCATCCGGGATGCGGAAGGTGACGGCGGTGCCGACGCCTTCGCGGGAGCGGATGCGCATGTTGCCGCCATGCAGCGAGGTGAGCGAGCGCGAGATTGCCAGGCCAAGACCCGAGCCGCCCTTGCTCTTGGCATACTGGCTCTGGACCTGCTCGAAGGGCTGGCCGATCTTGGTCAGCGCCTTGCGCGGGATGCCGATGCCGGTATCGGCGATGGTGACGATCAGGCCCTTGGCGTCGCGGCGGGTGCGAAGCGCGATGCGGCCGCCGTCATTGGTGAACTTCACGGCATTGGAGAGCAGGTTCAGCAGGATCTGCTTCATGGCGCGGCGGTCTGCGGTCAGCGTCATGCCATCGCAGAGGCGCTGCTCGATGACGATGTTCTTCTCGGCAGCCGGAATGGCGGTGAAGCGCAGGCTCTCTTCGATGAGCGGGGCGAGATCGACGGTCTCGCGGTGCAGCTTCATGTGGCCGGCTTCGATCTTCGACATGTCGAGAATATCGGTGATGACGTTCAGCAGGTGCTGGCCGCTGTCGTGGATATCGCGGGCATATTCGTCGTATTTCAGCGAGCCGAGCGGGCCAAACATCTGGTTCTGCAGGATTTCCGAGAAACCGAGGATGGCGTTGAGCGGCGTGCGCAGCTCATGCGACATGTTGGCGAGGAATTCCGACTTCGCCTTGTTGGCGGCTTCGGCGCGTTCCTTCTCGACGAGGTAATTGGCGTTGGCGACCGACAGCTCGGCCTTCTGGTGTTCGAGCGTCTGGCGCGATGCCTTGAGGTCGCCGATGGTCGCGACGTGGCGGCGCTCGGAGTCGCGCAGGCGCTCCTGGTTGCGCTTCAAAAGCGTGATGTCGGTGCCGACCGAGACCATGCCGCCGTCGCGGGTGCGGCGCTCGTTGATCTGCAGCCAGCGCTCGTCGGCGAGCTGCACTTCGGCGGTGCGCGAGTGACCGGCGCCGTTCGGATCGACCATGCGGCGCTCGATGACCGGGCGGGCGGCTGCGGCATTGACGACGCTGCGCTCTGTGCCGGGAACCAGCACGCTGTCAGGGAGGCCGTAAGCCTGCTGGAAATGGACGTTGCACATGACCAGACGGTCGTTCTTGTCCCAGAGCACGAAGGCTTCGGAGGTGCACTCGATCGCGTCTGCGAGGCGCTGGTCGGCTTCGGCATAGCGCTGAGCCAGACGGTGCTGCTCGGTGACATCCATGGCGATGCCGATCATGTGCATGCGGCCCGAATTGCTGCGGATCATCTGGGCGCGGGCGCGCATCCAGACATAGTGACCGGCGGCATGACGCATGCGGAAAATCTGGTCGACCTGGCCGGAGGTGCCCTTGGCGATCGAGCGGGCGATCTCGTGCAGGCCGCCATCTTCAGGATGCATCAGGCGGGCAGCCTCGTTGAAGGACATGGTCTTGTCGGAAGCGGGCAGGCCGAGCATGTCGTACATCGACCGCGACCAGAAGAATTCACGGTTTTCGAAATCGAAATCCCAGAGGCCGCAGCGGCCGCGCGACAGTGCGGTTTCGACGCGCTGGTTGGATTCGACGAAAATGTCGTCGGCATCACGGGCGCGGCGGACCTGCATGTAATAGGCGTAGAGGATGACGAGCAGGATCGAGGAAATGCCCGCAAACAGCGTGACGTTGAGCGTCAGCTCCTCGCGCCAGAGCTTGCCGATCTGATCGAGCGAGGTGGCGGCGACGATATAGCCGCCCGCACCGCCGACGAGGCTGATCTCGGCATAATGGGGATCGCCGCTGATCGTCGTTTCGATGACGCCAGCACGGTCGCCGAAGCGGCGGATGGCAGAGACTTCGGGGAAGAAGTCGGCGACGTTGGAGCCGACATAGGAGACGCCCGCAGCCGATGCGGCAAAGACCTTGCCGCTGGCCTGGACGAGGAGAATGAACGAGCCGCTGTCGAGGCGGTCCTGCGGCAGGAACTTCGAAAGGCGGGCCTGCGCCTCGGCGGCGTTGCCGGCCTCGAAGAGCTGACCGGCATCGGTGAAGACGGCGGCGGCCGCAGCAGCAGAGAGCGACGTTGCGTGGCGGGCGGCTGCGCCCATCCGCGAATATTCCGACATCATCCCGAAGATGTGCGAGGCGGCAACGACGGAGAGAAAGGCGATGATCAGCGCCGGGATGGCGCGCTTGAGGATGGTTTCGACCTGCGGAAGACGCGGAGCGCCGGAGCGGCTGACAGCTGGACGGCTGCTCTGAGTGGCCCGAGACCAACCCCGCAACGCCCCGAAATCAACACGCAGCCGTCCCTCGGCCGCAGTTGCCCGCCGCACGTTCATCATCGCTATAACCTTGATCCCTCGTGTGATTCGCAGCGCCGCCGCTCGAACCTGACCCAATGAATCACTCCTGATTCGCCGTGTCCAGAGGCAAAGGTAAAAATCTGTTAACTATTTATAAGTGCTGATTTTTTGGGGATTCCGAAAAGGCTCCGCCGATAGCGGCGAAGCCTTTCGCTTGCAAATCACCCCTTGAGCGTACGCTCGACGATGTCGCGCACGTCGGACGAAAGACCGGCGGCGCGCTCGATCTCCATCAATGCCGCGCGGGCGAAATCGGCGCGGGCCGGCTCCAGGGAGCGCCACGACCGCATCGATGTCAGGATGCGGGCGGCAAGCTGCGGGTTGCGCTGGTCGATATCGAGGATCTCGCGGGCAAGGAAGCGGTAGCCTTCGCCATCGGCGCGGCCGAAGCCGGTCGGGTTGGTGAAGGCGAAGGTGCCGATCAGCGAGCGCACGCGGTTCGGATTGGTGCGCTTGAAAAGCGGGCTGTCCATCAGCTTCTTGACGCGGTCGAGCGTGCCGGCACCCGGGATCGTTGCCTGCACCGAGAACCACTTGTCGACGACGAGGGCGTTTTCGGAGAAGCGGTCGCGGAAGGCGGTCAGCGCGCTGATCGCTTCGGCGCTGTCGGGGAAGCGGTGCGCCAGCAGCGTCAGGGCATGCAGGAGCTCGGTCATGTTGTTGGCGGCGTCGAAGGCGGCCTTGGCACGAACCGGCGTGTTCTCCGCATAGGAGAGATAGGTGAGGGCGGCGTTGCGGAGCGCGCGGCGGCCGGCACTCTTGGCATCCGGGCTGAAGGCGCCCGGTGTCGTCATCGTTTCGAACAGCGTGGCGAAGATGGCAGCACCCTGATCGGCGATTTGCTTCATCACCGCCTGGCGGCCGGCATGAATCGCGTCGGGATCATTGTTGCCGCCGAGTTCGCGGGCGATATCGGCTTCGCTCGGAAGCGCCAGCGCCTGGGCGCGGAAGGCGGGCTCCAGCGCGTCGTCGGAGGCGGCTGCAAGCAGCGTGTCGACGAAGGTCTGTTCGCAGGCGACCGCCTTGCCGTCACGCGCATCGCGGGCGGCCTTGAGAAGGTTCGGCAGCGCCAGATCGGTCAGCGCCTGCCAGCGGGCGAAATGATCGGTCTCGTGGCGGGCAAGCAGCGCGAGATCGGCCGGTGCCTGATCGAAATGCAGGTTGATCGGCGCCGAGAAGCTGCGGTTGATCGAGATGACCGGGCGCGAGGCAATGCCGTGGAAGACGGCGGTCTGCGTGCGGCCGGTCAGGTGCAGGACCTCATCGGCATATTCCGCGCCGTCGACCGACTTCGGCTTGATCGCCTTGCCGCTTTCGGCAAACAGCGCCAGGCTGAGCGGGATATGCATCGGCTTCTTGTCGGCCTGGCCGGGTGTGGCCGGAACCATCTGCTCGAGCTGCAGCGTGAAGGTCTTGGCCTTGGCATCATAGGTGCCGGAAGCGGTAACCAGCGGCGTGCCGGCCTGATGATACCAGAGCGAGAACTGCGAGAGATCGCGGCCGCTCGCTTCCTCGAAGCACTTGACGAAATCCTCGATCGTGACGGCCTGGCCGTCATGACGATCGAAATAGAGGTCCATGCCCTTCTTGAAGGCCTTCTTGCCGAGCAGCGTCGCGATCATGCGCGTCACTTCGCTGCCCTTCTCATAGACCGTCGTCGTGTAGAAGTTGTTGATTTCGCGATACTTTGTCGGGCGTACCGGATGGGCGAGCGGGCCGCCATCCTCCGGGAACTGCTCGGACTTCAGATGGCGGACTTCGGCAATGCGCTTGACCGGGCGCGAGCGCTGGTCGGACGAGAACTCGTGGTCGCGATAAACCGTCAGGCCTTCCTTCAGGCAGAGCTGGAACCAATCGCGGCAGGTGATGCGGTTACCGGTCCAGTTGTGGAAATATTCATGCGCGATGATCGCCTCGATATTGGCGTAGTCGGCATCGGTCGCGGTCTCAGGATCGGCAAGGACGTATTTGTCGTTGAAGACGTTGAGGCCCTTGTTCTCCATCGCGCCCATGTTGAAGTCGGAGACGGCGACGACCATGAAGATGTCGAGGTCGTATTCGCGGCCGAATACCTCTTCGTCCCACTTCATCGAGCGCTTCAGGGCGTCCATGGCGTAGGCAGCGCGGGGCTCCTTGCCGTGCTCGACATAGATCTTCAGCGCCACTTCGCGGCCGCTCATCGTCGTGAACGTGTCTTCGATGACGCCGAGGTCGCCGGCGACCAGCGCAAAGAGGTAGCTCGGCTTCGGATGCGGATCGAACCAGGCGGCGAAATGCTTGCCTTCGCCGTAACCGGCGCCGCCGAGGAAGTTGCCGTTGGAGAGCAGCAGCGGGTTCTGCGCCTTGTCGGCGATGATGTTGACCGTATAGGGCGCCAGAACGTCAGGGCGGTCGGGGAAATAGGTGATGCGGCGGAAGCCCTCGGCCTCGCACTGGGTGCAGTAGATGCCGCCGGTGCGGTAGAGGCCCATCAGCTGGGTATTCTCGGAAGGATTGATGATCGTGGTGATCGTCAGTTCGAACGGTTCGCTCGCAGGGAGATCGCGGACCGTCAGACTGTCGGCCGTTGCGGTATATTGCTCCGCCGGCATTTCCATCTGATCGAACAGCAGGCTGGACAGGGAAAGCTCGTCGCCATCGAGGATGAGCGGCGTCTTCGGATCGACACCTTCGCGGCGATGGAAGATGAGCCGCGCCTCGACCTTCGTTTCCGTCGGGTCAAGCTCGAAGGTCAGGTCCACGCGCTCAAGGACGAAATCGGTGGGCCGGTAGTCTGCCAGATTAATGACCTGGCCTGTGTCTGTACGCATAAGTGTTCCCTGAAGACCTTTATCGATATGACCGAGACAGGGACGGAATCCCCGCCGTAAATTTTGGGGGCGATGATTACATTAAAGTCTGAACTAAACTTAAAGCAAAGACCATTGATCTTTCTTTTCCGCATGGCGTGCGGACTTTTCCTGGCACGTCCGCAAAATTCGCTTTTCTTCGGAAATTTTTCCCAACGGCTGATCTCTTTGGTTACGATGGTGCTGCACTTCGATGTGCCGCCGAGTCGGCGGCCTCCTCCCGCAAGCGAGCATTGGAAGACATGGAATCGGTACTGAGAAACCCGATGAGGGGGATCCTGATGAAGGTCTCGTCGGTGGTCGTGTTCCTGGGCATGCAGACCTTCATCAAGCTTGCGGGAACCGATGTCGCTCCAGGGCAGGTCACGTTCTACCGTTCCTTCTTCGCGCTCTTTCCGATCATGGCCTATCTTGCCTATCGCGGGCAGCTGAAGGCAGCCTTCTACACCGCCAATCCTATCGGCCATGTGAAGCGTGGCACGATCGGCATCGTTTCGATGGGTTTCGGCTTTTATGGCCTAATGCATCTGCCGCTGCCCGAGGCGATCGCGCTTGGATACGCGACGCCGCTGATCGCTGTCATCTTCGCGGCCGTCTTCCTGCGCGAGCGCGTGCGGCTCTATCGCTGGAGCGCGGTGTTCTTCGGCATCGTCGGTGTGGCGATCGTCTCCTGGCCGAAGCTGACGCTGTTTCGCGCCGGCGGCATCGAGGCCGAGCAGGCGCTCGGTGCCATCTGCGTGCTGATGTCGGCAGTGCTGGCCGGCATGGCGATGATCCAGGTGCGCAAGCTTGTGGAAGAGGAGAGGACGGCGACGATCGTACTCTACTTCTCGATGATCGCTTCGCTCTGCTCGCTGCTGACGCTGCCTTTCGGCTGGTATTCGCTCGACCTGGAGACGACGCTCTATCTCATCGTCGCCGGTTTTTGCGGCGGGGTGGCGCAGATCCTGCTGACCGAGAGCTATCGCCACGCCGATGTCTCCACCGTTGCCCCGTTCGAATACACATCGATCCTGCTTGGTGGCGTGATCGGCTATGTCGTCTTCGGCGATGTGCCAGGTGGGCACATGATGGTCGGTACGGCGATCGTCGTTGCTGCCGGCATCTACATCATCCACCGCGAGCACCAGCTCGGTCTGGAACGGCGCAACGCCCAGCGCGCCGGCGGTGGCTAGGCTTTCCGGTTGTTTTAGCTGTCGATTCGCGCTTTTGGCGGGAATGTACTGGCGAAATCTTGGGATACACATGACCCGCTGAATATGGTTGATGAAACTGACGAAGTTTCATTTATTCAAAGCCTTGCATATGCGAATGGCCACTGACGCCGGACGGAAATGTCCCTGAAGTGGTAGCTCCGGAAGCTGGCTTGCGAGCGGGGGCGCTTATGGCATTTTCGGCGGACGAACTGGCTCAGCATCCGAACTTCCTCGCCGCTATCCGCCTGCTCGCAGGCAACATGCGCGGCATGTTCGACGCTGCCCCGCGCCTGGCGCGGCTGCTTGCCTCCCACCAGCGCTGGCTCCTGACGCAGACCGCCTACGGCCTGAGCCTGCGGCATGACCTTTCCGACCCTTCATCCGGCTTTACCGCCGTGGCGCTGACGGGGTGCATCACCGAGCACAGGGTCGCCAGCCGCAACACCGTTCTCAATTACATCGAAGAATTGATCACCTACCGCTTCATCGCCCATACGCCGGGCGAGGAGCGCCGCCGTCCGCGGCATTTCGAGCCTGCCGATGTCAGCCATCAGGCGATGGCGGGGTGGTTTCTCTCGAACCTTGCAGCACTCGACGTTCTCGACGGCGGCAACCGCGCTGCCTGTTTTCAGGCGAACCCGGAGCTGATCCGCATCGCCCAGCCGATGGTTGCCGAAAACTGCCTGAAGGATTCCCGCTGGCGCGAGCCGCCGGAGCAGGTGGCACTCTTCATGTGGACCGAAGCCGGTGGCCTCGTCGTCGATCACCTCGTTTCAAAGATCGATCTGGAGACCTGCGAAGGCGAGCGCTATGACGCCGGCCGTATGGAGACGCGCAATCTGGCGGGCGATTTCATGATGTCGCGCACGCATCTGCAACGTCTGTTCGCCAAGGCGGTGCAGACGGGATGCCTCGGCTGGTACGACGAGCCGAAGAAGACGCAGCTTTGGATTTCGGGCGCATTCCTGAGGGAATATTGCGGCTGGCAGGCGATCAAGTTCGCCTATATCGACCAGGCATTCGAAGCCGCGAAGATGCAGATCGAGCGCGATCCGGTCAGGTTCGCGGTCTGCGCTTAAAGCGCGATCGCGGCGACGTCGGTCGCCTTGCGGTCCGTCTGCGTCGAGCAGAGCTCGCGCTCATATTCCTTCGCAGCACAGACGGCGGCGCGGATATGCTCGATCGTTTCGATATTGCGCAAAAGCGAGATGATGACGGCAGACATGCTTTACTCCATCCGCGCGCCCGGCTGGGCGGCGCGGTTACTCAATATTCCTGGAAATCGGCGAAGATCGCGGCCGGACGCGTCGTGCGGCCGGTGATGCCGGTGCCACGGGCGATCATCTGTTCGTTGGTCGCGAAGCCGAGACGGCTGTAGCCTTGCGTCGTGCGAACCGCGTCGCTCGCGAGGCGGAGGGTTTCAAACCCGCAGTGTATAGGACGAAAACGTGTGTTCATTGCCTTGGTTCCTGTCAGATTCCTCCCAAGACACGAGTATATATTGCAGCGCAGCATCGATTCTGCAATGCACCTAAATGAGACGCAGACATGCGTAAAGCGCATGGGTCGCTTCATAAAATCTTTAAGATTGGCTATTTTGTAATCAGATCGAGATCGCGCAGCTTCTGCTGAAACGCTAAAAGATCGTTCCAGGCCAAGCGCTTATTGACCGGCGCGGTCAACAGGTCCTGCGGATGCAATGTGGCGATTGCCGGAATCGTAAGCCCGCCGGCGCCGATTTCCTTCCACTGGCCGCGCAGACCGTGGATCGTGTCCGTTTCCCCGAAAAAGACGCGCGCGGCGAAATTTCCAAACAGCAGGATGGCTTTCGGCTCCGCGAGCGCGATCTGCCGCTCGATGAAGGGGCGGCAGATATCCATCTCGGCGGGAGACGGCACACGGTTGCCCGGCGGGCGCCAGGGAATGACCTGCGTCAGCAGGATGCCCGAGCGGTCGAGGCCGATCGCAGCCAGCATCTTGTCGAGAAGGGCGCCAGGACGCCCGGCGAAGGGTTGCCCCTCGCGGTCGTCTTCGGCGCTCGGGGCCGAGCCGATCACCATGATGCCGCTCGCCGCATCGCCGGTCGCAAAGATCGTCGAGCGGGCGCTGTGCTTCAGATTGCAGCCGTTGAAGGCTTCGAGCGCGATCTTCAATTCCGCAAGCGAGCGGGCGCTCTCGGCGGCAAAGCGCGCCTGCTGGACGGCTTCGCCATCGGGAATGGCGGGTTGCGGTCGCGCCGCCGGAGCGCTGGCGGCAGCCGGTACTACCTGGCGCTGGGGCGCCGTGACGCGGCTCTGCGGCTGCGTGTTTTGCTGCGGAGCCTGCTGAGGTGCCGCCGCGCGGCGCGCCGCTTTCATCGCCTCGAATTCGGCAAAGCGGTCGACCGCCTCTTCCTCCAGCAGCCACTCGACGCCCGCATCTGCATGGAAATGCAAAAGCGCGGCAAGTTCGGCCGGGGAGAGGTCGTTGGCGGAGATCATGCGGCAACCTTAACGGACGAGCGGCGGCAATGAAAGTGCAGCCGCCCGCCTAAGCGGCTATTGCACAGTCCATTGCGCGATGTCGTCGCGCTCGCCGATCAGCGCCAGGCCGTGGGCGATCGACAGCAGTTCGCCGCCTGTCTCGATCTTGTCCTGGTCGAAGCGCTCGGTGAAGATGCGGCGCACGGCGGGCACGAAGGACGTGCCGCCGGTGAGAAACACCTTGTCGATGCCATCGGCGCGCGTCTGCGTCTTTTCCAGCACCTCGTCGAGCGCGCCTTCGATGCGGGCGAGGTCTTCGCCGATCCAGCCTTCGAAATCGCTGCGCTTGATCGTGCGGTGACCGCTGCGGCCGAGCGGGCCGAAGTCGAATGCCGCTTCCTCGTTTGCCGACAGCGCCATCTTGGTGGCCGAGACCGCCTGATAGAGCGGGTAGCCCTCATCATGATCGACGAGATCGACGAAGAGCTCGAGCTTTTCCGGCTCAAGCGCGGTGCGCACCAGCTTCCTCAGGTCCTCGAACTCGCGTGAGGTCTTGAAGATCGACAGCTGGTTCCAGCGGCCGAAGCTCGAATAGTAGTTCGACGGCACCTCAAGGATCTTGTCGAAGCTCTTGAAATGACTCCCCTTGCCGATCTGCGGCGCGACGACATTGTCGATCATCCGGTAGTCGAAATGATCGCCGGCAATGCCGACACCCGAATGGCCGATCGGCTTTGCCGTCAGTTTGCCGGCGACGGTCTCGAAGCGGATCAGCGAATAGTCGGTGGTGCCGCCGCCGAAGTCGGCGACCAGAACGGTGGCATCGGCCTTCAGGTTCTGCGCGAAGTAGAAGGCGGCTGCGACCGGCTCGTAGACGTAATGCACTTCCGGGAAGCCGAAGCGCGACAGCGCCTCGTTGTAACGCTGGGTCGCGAGCGCCGGATCGGCGGTGGTGCCGGCGAAATGCACCGGGCGGCCGGCGACGATGCGGCTGACATCGGACGGCCAGTTGTCGCCGGCATAGGCGCGCAGGCGGCGGATGAAGACTTCCATCAGGTCTTCGAAGCTCTGGCGCTTGCCGAAGACGATCGTGCCCTGGAAGAGCGCGCTGGCGGCGAATGTCTTGATCGACTGCAGGAAGCGGCAATCGCCGGGATTGTCGATGAACTGACGGATTGCCGCCGCACCCGCCTCGACCTTCAAGGCCGATGCGCCGAGCTGCGGATCCTTCATGAACGACAGCGCCGTGCGCATGCTGTCGGCAGTGCCTGCCGCGCTGGTGAAGCTCATCGAATGTGTGGCATTGGCGCCATCCGCCATTGCCAGAACCGTATTGGTCGTGCCGAAATCAAGCCCGAGCGCCCGTGCCATGGCCGTGCTCCTTAAATCAGTAAAAATGCTTTGAACCGGGAAGAGATGACCCGGATGTGACAAAGGGCGGCAAATGCGCGCCCGCGAATTTTTGAGAGGGCGGGTGATCGCACAGGACGGAGGCGAAAGCAACCCGCCGGGATCAGTCGCCGCGGGTCTCCGCCGACATCTCCTGCAGCCAGCGCCGGAAGTTTTCCATCGCCGGGGTCACCGGCCGCGACTTCAGCCGCGTCAGCCAGTAGCTGCCCTTGGAAATATAGATGGGGAAGGGTTGCTCGATCTCGCCGGATGCCAGCTGGCGCGAGAACATCAGTGGCGGGGCGAGGGCAACGCCCGCACCCTGCATCGCCGCCTCGACCATCAGCACCGAGGAATCGAAGACCATGCCGAGGATCGGCGGTGCCGAGAGCCCGGCCTCCTCGAACCAGCTCGGCCATTCGTCGGAGCGGTAGGAGCGCAGCAGCGTCTGGCCCGCGACATCCTCCGGCGTCTTCAGCTGCCGGGCGATCGGTGGGATGCAGAGGACGGAGAGCGGCGCCTCGAACAGCGCTTCCGCTTCGATATCGTGCCAGGCGCCGTTGCCGAAGCGGATCGTATAGTCGAGGCCCTCGGCGGCGATATCGACACGGTTGTTGTTGGTCGAGAGGCGCAGGTCGATATAGGGGAAGCGGGTGCGGAAATCTGAAAGTCGCGGCAGCAGCCAGCCGACGGCGAGCGTTCCGACCGCGCCGATCTTCAGCACTTCGCGCAGCTGGCCGCCTTCGAAGCGCTCCAGCATGTCGGCCATCCGGTCGAAGGATTCGCGCAGCACCGGCAAGAGCGCCAGCCCCTCCTCGGTGATCATCAATCCGCGCGGCAGGCGGCGGAAGAGCGTGACGCCGAGCCGTTGCTCCAGAAGCTTCACCTGATGGCTGACAGCCGCCTGCGTCACGCAGAGCTCGATCGCCGCGCGAGTGAAGCTCAGATGCCGGGAAGCCGCCTCGAACGCCCGCAAGGCGTTCAGCGGCAGGTAGGGTCGAACCATGCTGTGGCCTAATTCAATTGATATCTGACCGGAGATAGCATCGCCGGATTGGCCACAGCAAGGCTCAGACCACCAAATGAAAAGGGCGCCGGAGAGGCGCCCTTTTGTCTTATTCGGCAGCGACCGCCCGTGCCTCGGGCTCGCCATCCTCGTTGGCCGGCGTGTCGTGCTTCTTCTTGCGGCTGAACAGCCGGCCGAGCCAGTTTTCGAAGCGGCCCATCTCGACGAAGATCACCGGTGTGATGAACAGCGTCAGCGCCTGCGAGACCAGAAGACCGCCGACAACGGCGATGCCGAGGGGCTGGCGCAGTTCCGAGCTGGCACCCGTGCCGAGCGCGATCGGCAGGGCGCCGAGCAGGGCGCAGAAGGTCGTCATCATGATCGGCCGGAAACGGCGGACGCAGGCTTCGTGGATCGCCTCCGAGGCCGACATCGATGTCGACCTCAGGTTTTCCAGCGCCACGTCGATCATCATGATCGCGTTCTTCTTGACGATGCCGATCAGCATCAACAGGCCGATGAGCGCGATGATCGACAGATCGAGGCCCATGACCTTCAGCGCCAGGAGTGCGCCGAGTGCCGCCGCCGGCAGGCCGGACAGGATCGTCAGCGGATGGATGAAGCTCTCGTAGAGAACGCCAAGCACCACATAGATCGTCAGGACCGCCGCCAGGATCAGGTAAGGCGTATTGCCCTGCGACTGCTGGAAGATCTGCGCCGTGCCGCCATAGCTGGTGAACACGTCGGTCGGCATGTTGATGTCCTTCTTGATCTGATCGATCGCCGCCGTAGCGTCGCCGAGAGATTCGCCACCCGGCAGGTTGAAGGACACGGTGGTCGAGACGAGCTGGCCGGTCTGGTTGATGGTGACGGGGCCGGTCGTGCGTTCCACATGCGCGAAGTTCGACAGCGGCACGAGCGTGCCGTTGGACGAGGCGACGTTGATCTCGGCGAGCTGCTGGTCGTCCCAGGGCTTGCCGGTATCATATTCGACGATGACGTCGTAGCTGTCGCCGGTCGACTGGATTTCGGCAGCGGTATAGCTGCTGAACGCTTCCTGCAGCGTTGTGCGCAGCAGGTCGTTGTTGATGCCGAAGGCGGCAGCCTTTTCGCTGTCGATGACGATATTCGCCTGCAGCGCGTTGTTCTGGGCGTCGGTGGTCACGTCGGTGAAGCGCGGATCCTGGCGCATCGTCGTCATGATCTTGTTGGCCCAGAGGTTGGTCGTGTCGGCGCTCAGCGCCTGGACGATCAGCTGATACTGGCTGGCCGTCTGGCGACCGCCGAAACGCAGGCTCTGGTTCGGGGTGACGAAGGCCTGCAGGCCGGGGATCTTGTTCAGCGCCGTGCGCAGTTCACGCAGGGTCTGATCGAGCGGCGGGCGCTTGTCCTTGTCCTTCATCTGCACGAAGATCGTGCCGTTGTTCAGTGGCTTCTGGGCGTTGCCGCCAACGGTCGACATGACGTGATCGACGGCCGGGTTGGCGCCGACGACGGCTGCGGCCTGCTTCTGCAGCGCTTCCATGGCCTGGTAGGAAATATCCTGGCGGGCCTGGGTCGAGACTTGCAGGCGGCCGATATCTTCCTGCGGGAAGAAGCTCGCGGGCAGCGTCATGAACAGATAGATGGTCAGGGCAATCGACGCAAAGAACACGCCGATAACCGTCATGTGGTGCCTCAGGCACCAACCGACCGCACGGTCGTAACCGCGCAGCGTCCGTTCGAAGCCGGCGTCGAAGAGACGCACGAAGAGCGGCGGGCGGCTGTGGCCCTCGCCAAGCCGCGAGCCGAGCATCGGCGTCACTGTCAGCGAGACGATCGCCGAGGAGACGATGGCGATGGCGACCACCATGCCGAACTCGTTGAAGACGCGCCCGACGACGCCGCCCATCAACAGGATCGGGATGAAGACCGCGATCAGCGAGACCGACATCGAGATGATCGTGTAGCTGACTTCGCCGGCACCCTTGATCGCCGCCTCGCGCACCGGCATGCCGTCTTCGACATGGCGCAGGATGTTTTCGAGCATGACGATCGCGTCGTCGACGACGAGCCCCACCGCGAGCGTCAACCCGAGCAGCGAGATGTTGTCGATGCTGTATCCCAGCACGTACATCATCCCGAAGGTCGAGATCAGCGACAGCGGAACGGCAAGGCCAGGAATGATCGTTGCCGTCATGTGGCCGGTGAACAGATAGATCACCAGAACGACGAGGCCGATGGTGAGGAGCAGCGTGAACTTGACGTCGGCGATAGCAGCGCGGATCGGCTGCGCGGCGTCGTTCATGATCACCGTTTTGACCGACGGCGGAATTTCCGCATGCAGCTGCGGCAGCTTGGCGTTGATCGCATCGACGACATCGACGGTATTGGCATCGGGCTGGCGCTGGATCGCCAGGATGATGCCGCGATTGCCGTCATACCAGCTGCCGGTATTCTGGTTCTCGACGCTGTCTTCCACCGTGGCGACGTCGCTCAGGTGGATTGCTGCGCCGTTCGGCGAAGCGATGACCAGCGAGCGGAACTGCTCGGCATTGGTGCGCTGCGTATTGGCGTTGATCGTCATCGTCTGCGATTTGTTCTGCAGCGTGCCGACCGGGTTCTGGTTGTTGGCGGCTGCGATCGCCTGGTTAACTGTATCGACGCCGATGCCGCGGGCCTGCAGCTTGCTGGGATCGACCTCGACGCGCACCGCATAGGTCTGCGCGCCGTAGACGGAAACTTCGGCGACGCCGGGGAGGGTGGAAAGCGACGGCGAAATGATGTCTTCGGCAATCTCGTCGAGCTTGCTGCGCGGCATCGTATCGCTCTGCACCGCCATCAGCATGATCGGCGCGTCGGCCGGGTTGGTCTTGCGGTAGCTCGGCGGGGTCGTCAGGTTGTCAGGGAGCTGGCGGGTGGCGTGGGAGATCGCCGCCTGGACGTCGGCCGCTGCCGCATCGATATCGCGGTTCAGATCGAACTGCAGGACGATGCTGGTATTGCCGAGCGAGCTCGAAGAGCTGATTTCGCTGATGCCGGGGATGGTTTCGAACTGCTTGATGAGCGGCGTGGCGACCGATGTCGCCATCGTCTGCGGCGAGGCGCCGGTCAGCTGGGCCGAAACGTTGATCGTCGGGAAGTCGACCTGGGGCAGGGCGGCGACCGGAATGAGCTGGTATCCCGCCAAGCCGGCGAGAACAACGCCGATCGCCAGAAGCGTCGTGGCGACCGGACGCTGGATGCAGAAATTCGGAATCATTCCTCAGTCCCCGCGCTAGCGTTGTCGGTTTGCTGCTGCATCGTGTCGGCGGCCGAAGCAACGTTCAGCGCCTTGTCGTCAAACTGTTCGTTGATCGCCTGCTTGTCTGTGAGCTGGCCCTGGCCCTCGATGACCACATGGTCGCCTGCCGAAAGACCGGCGGAGATCGCCGAGAAGCCGCCATTGGAGCGCGCGACGGTGACCGGCGTCAGCTGTGCCTTGCCGTCTTTGGCGACGAAAGTGAAGAAGCCGTTCGGACCGGGGCTGACGGCGACCGTCGGCACCACGACCTGCTGTTCCTTGTTCTCGAAATGCACGACGACATTGACCGACTGGCCGGGCCAGAGGGCGCCGGAGGCGTTCTCGAAGCGTGCCTTGACGACGATCGTGCCCGAAGCCTTGTCGACGGTGTTGTCGTAGAAGCTGACTGCGCCCTTGCGCACCTCGCCCTTGGAGGTGTCCGGCGCGGTGCTGACATCGACCGGGCCGTTGGCCAGCGCCGTTTTCAGCTCCTTGAGGTAGCGTTCCTGCAGATTGAACTGCACATAAACCGGATCGTATTTGGCGATCGTGACGATAGCCGAACCGGCATTGAGGAAGGCGCCGTTGCTGATTGCGACGTCGCCGAGGCGGCCGTCGAAGGGGGCGCGGATTTCGGTATGGTCGAGTGTCACCTGGTCGGCGGCGAGTGCGGCCTTGTCGGCCTCGACGGTGGCGGCCGCGCTGTCGCGGGTCGCCTTCGCCTGGTCGGCGCTTTCCTGGGTGCCGGCCTTCTGGTTGGCAAGGTCCTGGGCGCGGTTGTAGGCGATATCGGCACCGTTGAGGGTCGCCTGATCGCGTACGATCATCGCCTTATCCTTGTCGACGGCGGCCTTGGCCGACTTGTCGTCGAGCTTGGCGATCAGGTCGCCCGCCTTGACGGTCGCGCCGTCCTGGACGTTGATCTTGACGATCTGGCCCTGTTCCTGGGCAGCGATCGTCGTGTTGTCGTCAGCGACGGCCCAGCCCGAGGCGGTCACGTCGATCGGCAACGCCGTCTGGGCTGCTGCCACGGTCTTGACCACGGTCGGGCCATTTGTGCCGCGGCGATGTCCGCCACCGCCGCCCGACTTGTTGCCGGATTGACCGTCACCCTGGCCGGCCGTCTGGCCGTTTGCCGCAGCCTGCTGGTCGCCGCCTGCAGCACTGCCGTCTCCCTTGCCGCCGCCATGGGCGGGCTGTTTGATCAGTTTCGAAAGATAGGGAATCTGCTGTGCATAGGGAATGCGATTGCCGAACTGCCAGAGGCCGACTGCGGCAATTGCAACGACGCTGACTGTGATCCAGAATTTCTTCATGAGCGAGACCGGTTTTAAACAGAATGGGGCGAATTCTATGCTCTAACTGAGCCGCTTATTTTGCGGCGCAAAAAAGACATTATTCGCCGCTTACGATCACTAAGCGTTTATAACAGCTTAAATTTTCGTAATGAACATTCCGTAATATTAGTCCGTGACTAATATATACTGGGTCGCTACATCAGTCGACTACACTGAGCGGGCCGCTCCACCATCACAACGGATCAATGACCCCGTGATGTAACTTGCTGGTTCGCTGCACAAAAACGCCGCCGTCGCCGCAAACTCATCGACCTTCCCGTAGCGCCCAACTGGAATGCGCGCTTCCTTTTCCGAGCGGATTTCGTCCATCTTTTTGCCGGTGCGTCTTGCTGCCGCACCATCGAGTTCGTCGAGGCGGCCGGTCAGAATGCTGCCCGGCAGGAGCAGGTTGGTGGTGACGCCATGGCTGGCGATCTCGGAAGCCAGCGTCTTGCTCCAGCCGGCAAGGGCAGGGCGCAGCGTATTGGAGAGCGCCAGGTTGGCGATCGGCTCGATGACCCCGGAGGAGGCGACCGTCAGGATGCGGCCCCAGCCCTGCTGCTTCATGCCGGGAAGCAGGGCGTTGGTCAGCGTGATGACCCGCAGCACCATCGAGAAGAAATAGGTCTCGAGCTTCTCGGCGCTCATTTCCTCGGTCGTGCCGGGCGTCGGGCCGCCGGTATTGTTGACGAGGATATCGAGGCCGCCGAACTTCTCCTTGACCGCCGCCGTCACCGTCGCGACGAAGTTTTCGTCGCCGAGATCGGCCCAGATCCAGTCGGCCTTGCCGTTGCCCTCGGCATTGATCGCCTTGCAATTGGCTTCCAGCTGCTCGCCGCTGCGCCCGCAGAGCAGCACGTTTGCGCCCTCGCGCGCCAAAGCCACCGCGATCCCCTGGCCGAGGCCGCGGGATGAAGCCAGAACGAGTGCGCGTTTGCCCTTGATGCCGAGATCCATGATTTCCTCCTGATGTCGTGCTTCTGTATAAGGCGCCGCCAGTGGGAAAGGAAAGCGCAGAGAGACGCAAAATCGGCGTCGCATAATTGACGTAAACGTAAACGTTAAATAGGTTTATGAGCACGGAGGAAATCATTGTGCGAATTGGAGGATTGGCTGTCGCTTCCCGGCTCGACAATGCTTTCCGGTTTTGACAAGAGATTACCCCAGATGGGGAATGTGGCCGGACGAACGGCCGAGCGGAGACCTGACTGATATGACCGAGACGACTGAGCTTCCGGAACGCGAAAGCATGGAATTCGACGTGGTGATCGTCGGCGGTGGACCGGCCGGCCTGTCGGCCGCGATCCGCCTGAAGCAGGTCAATCCGGATCTTTCGGTCGTGGTGCTTGAGAAGGGTGCCGAAGTCGGCGCGCATATCCTTTCGGGCGCCGTCGTCGATCCCATCGGCATCGACCGCCTGCTGCCGGACTGGCGCTCGGAAAGCGACCATCCCTTCAAGACCGAAGTCAATGCCGATCACTTCCTGGTGCTCGGCCCCGCAGGCTCCATCCGTCTCCCTAACGCGCTGATGCCGCCGCTGATGAACAATCACGGCAATTACATCGTCTCGCTCGGCAACGTCTGTCGCTGGCTGGCGGGCCACGCCGAAGCGCTCGGTGTCGAGATCTATCCAGGCTTTGCCGCCACCGAAGTGCTCTACAACGACGAGGGCGCCGTCATCGGCGTTGCCACCGGCGACATGGGCATCGAGAAGAACGGCGAGCCCGGCCCGAACTTTACCCGCGGCATGGAGCTGCTGGGCAAGTATGTGCTGATCGGCGAAGGCGTGCGCGGCTCGCTCGCCAAGCAGCTCATTGCGAAGTTCGATCTGCAGAAGGATCGCGAGCCCCAGAAATTCGGCATCGGCATCAAGGAACTCTGGCAGGTCAAGCCGGAGAACCACAAGCAGGGCCTCGTGCAGCACTCCTTCGGTTGGCCGCTCGGCATGGCGGCGGGCGGAGGCTCGTTCCTCTATCACCTCGAAGACAACATGGTCGCCGTCGGCTTCGTCGTGCACCTGAACTACAAGAACCCCTATCTCTATCCCTTCGAGGAATTCCAGCGTTTCAAGACGCATCCTGCGATCCGCGGCACCTTCGAGGGCGGCAAGCGGCTGTCCTACGGTGCCCGCGCCATCACCGAGGGCGGCTACCAGTCGGTGCCGAAGCTGACCTTCCCGGGCGGGGCGCTGATCGGCTGCTCGGCCGGTTTCGTCAACGTTCCCCGCATCAAGGGCAGCCATAACGCCGTGCTGTCGGGCATGCTCGCCGCCGAGAAGATCGCCGATGCGATCGCTGCCGGCCGCGCCAATGACGAAGTCGCCGAGATCGAGAACGAATGGCGCAAGACCGCCATCGGCAAGGACCTGAAGAAGGTCCGCAACGTCAAGCCGCTCTGGTCGAAGTTCGGCACGCTTGTCGGCATCGGCCTCGGCGGGCTCGACATGTGGACCAATACGCTGTTCGGCTTCTCCTTCTTCGGCACGCTCGGCCACGGCAAGACCGACGCCGCCTCGCTGGAGCCGGCCTCGCAGCACAAGAAGATCGAATATCCGAAGCCGGATGGCGTGCTCACCTTTGACCGCCTCTCCTCGGTGTTCCTGTCGAACACCAACCACGAGGAAGACCAGCCTGTGCATCTGCAGGTCAAGGACATGGCCCTGCAGAAGTCATCCGAGCACGACATCTACGCCGGTCCCTCGACCCGCTACTGTCCGGCCGGCGTCTACGAATGGGTGGAGAAGGACGGCAAGGACACCTACGTCATCAACGCCCAGAACTGCGTCCACTGCAAGACCTGCGATATCAAGGACCCGAACCAGAACATCAACTGGGTCCCGCCCCAGGGCGGCGAGGGGCCGGTTTATCCGAATATGTGAGGTGGCTTAGTGCAGGTGAAACGGCATGGCGACGCCGAGTGTGCTCGCTATGCGGTGCAGCCGCTTGTCGCGAGTCCAGAGTGTGTGCCGTTGAGATAGAAGGGCCGAGGCGAGAAGATGGGCATCGATATAGCCGATGCCCGTGCCGAAGAGCTTGTTGCTACGGATCATGTGGCGAACTTCGGCGTCCTCCGCGACCGAAATGACCGGTAGATCCGCGAGCATCGTCATGATCGCGTCATATCGAGAAATATGCCCAAGCGACAATTCACCGATGACGAACGGGTGAATGATGACATTCTCCGACCGCAGTAACGCGTCCAGGTAGTCATCCGCAGCGCGAAAGTGATCGATCCAGATCGAGCTGTCGATAAGGATCATTCCGGCTCGACCGGACCAAACCGCCGTCTCGGCGGCGCCTCAATATTCGGTTCAGTGCCGCCCAGGTCGGCAAGGCGTCTTGCCGCTTCGCGTTGAACGAGCCCTTCGAGCGCCAGCCGGATGAGGGTGGGCGTCTCCGCCACGCCGGTATAGCGGCGTGCCTTCTCAAGCAGTTCATCGTCCAGCGTTATCGTGGTGCGCATTGTCGTCTCCTGATGCATCAAAAATAGCATCGGATGATGCATCATTCAATGATGCAGTCCCATATCCTCTTGTCCTAACTCAACTTCCACGGTCGCGCTTAGCAGTTCATTAACCATAATCTCATTAACTTCGGTTGCATCAACCGAACGTTAAGGACCTGTTTCGATGTCGATTTCCCGCCGCGGTTTCGTTTTGGGCGTTTCCGCACTTCTTGCCGGATGCGCGTCGAGCGGTCCTGATCATCGCGCCAACTATGCGGCCCTTCCGGCCGAGAAGTTTCCGCTTCCAGCCATGCCGCTCGACAAGGTTGATCCGGAACTGCGCCGTCAGGAAGTCTCCTACGTTTCGAGCTATGATATCGGCACCGTCGTCGTCGATACGCCCGCCCGCCGCCTCTATTACATCCTCGGCGATGGCAGGGCGATGCGCTATGGCGTCGGCGTCGGCCGCGAGGGGCTCGCCTTTGCCGGTGGCGCCTATGTCGGGCGCAAGGCGGAATGGCCGAGCTGGACGCCGACCGAAAACATGCAGCGCCGCGAAGAGCGCTACCGCAGGCTCGCCGGCGGCATGCCAGGTGGCCCGAACAATCCGCTCGGCGCTCGCGCCATGTATCTCTACCGTGGCGGCAACGACACCCATTTCCGCATCCACGGCACCAACCAGCCGCAGTCGATCGGCCTTGCGATGTCGAGCGGCTGCATCCGCATGCTCAACCACGATGTGATCGATCTCTACGATCGCGTCGCGCCCGGCGCCAAGGTCGTGGTGATGCAGGCTTGAATGCAAAAAGCCCGGCGTCCCAGCCGGGCTCTTCATTTGAGGAGTGACTAGCGGCGCCTGGCGGCAATGCCCGTCGAGAGCGCGACGCCAATGCCGGTGATGACGGCGGCGGCGATTTCAGCCATGCCGACGGGTTCACCGAGCAACATGCCGCCGCCGATCGTGGCGAGGACCGGCGTGAGTGCGGTGAAGGCCGCGGCCTGCGTGCCGCCGAGCGTCTTGACCGCGGTGCCATAGGCGACCATCGCCACCAATCCCGAAAGCACGCCCTGGCTCAGCACCTGCAGCCCGAGATCGGCAGCGCTTGCCTGTGCCAGCGAGGTGCCGAAGACGAGGGCAAGGACGGCGATCACCAAGAACGACCAGATGGCGACGAGGGCGCTTGCCTGCAGCGCCGTCAGGCCGCTGCGGCGGAAGGCGTGGGTATAGCTTGCCCAGAGCACGGCACCGGCAGGCAGCATGACGAAGCTCGTCCAGGGAAGCGATGCATCGGCGAGGCTTTCGATCAGCAGGATCAGTACGCCGCCGACAATCGCCGCAAGGCCGAGCTTGCGGGTGATGTCCGGCCGTTCGCCGAACAGCAGGATGCCGATAACGGCTGTTGCAAGCGGCATCGAGCCGCCGAGCAGGATGCCGGACGAGGCGGCAGGCGTAGAATGGATCGCCAGCGTCGTGACGAGGAAGAAGACGGCACCGGCACCCGCGACCATCAGCGCCAAGAGATGCAGCGGCAGGCCCTTCGGCAGCAACCCGGTTTTCAGCCAGACCGGTGCCAGCACGAGTGCTGGAATGCCGTAGCGGATGAGGCCGATATCGATCGAGCCGAGCGGCGTCGCCGCGCTATGGCGCGTCGCGAGGAACCAAGAGGCCCAGATAAGCACGGTCACCGTGCCGCCCGCATAGCCGGGAAGCAGGGACGGGGACTTGTCGTTGGTGAGGCTGATGCTGGCCATGGCTCTATCCTTTCCGTGGTCCGGATGATCTCTCCGGTTGGAAAGAAGATAGGCCGGAAGGCCCCGGCATGTCCTTGCTATCTATGGCAAGGAAATCATGATACTGGCAATTATCTGCCAAGATCATCTCTGAAAGTTATCGGATATGTCAAATCTCGATAAATTCGATATCGCCATCCTCAAGTGCCTTCAGGAGGATGCACGGGCCACCAATGTGGAGATCGCCGAGAAGGTGAACCTCTCGCCGTCGCCCTGTCTGCGCCGTATCCGCAACCTCGAAAAGTCGGGCGTCATCCGCGGCTACCGCGCCGATATCGACCGCAAGGAGGTCGGGCTTGGGCTCACCGTGTTCGTCGAGTTCAAGGTCGCGCATCACACCCGCGAGAATTCCGAGGCGCAGCAGGCCGCGCTTCTGGCAATCCCCGAAATCGTCTCCTGCTTCCTGATCTCGGGCACGGCCGATTTTCTGGCCGAGGTGGTGGTCGAGGATCTCGCCGCCTATGAGCGTCTCCTGACCGAAACGCTGCTGACCTTGCCCAATGTCAGCGACATCCGCTCGAACTTCGCGATCCGCAGCATGAAGACCCACGGCGCCCTGAAACTGCCTGAGAAAAAATAAGGTGAGAGTTTTTGTAAACTTTACTTGAAGTCTGCACGTCAATTCTGTAGCGGAATTTTGAAGCGGGACCCGCCTCCCGCAATTTTCAGCTGGGAGTTTGATGTGAGCCTGTTTCAGAACCCGATATCCCGCCGCAATTTCGGCCTTCTCCTCGGCGCTGCCGGTACTGCGCTGGTTGCCCGCCCGGCTTTTGCCGATGGCGCCGCCCGCACGATCGAGCACCGGCTCGGCTCCACGGAGATCAAAGGCAAGCCGCAGCGCGTCGTGGCGCTCGAATTCTCCTTCGTACAGTCTCTCGATGCGATCGGCGTCGTGCCCGTCGGCATCACCGACGACAACCAGCCGAAGCGCATCGAGCAGCTTCTCGGCAAGAAGATCGATTACAGCTCGGTCGGCACCCGTCTGGAGCCGAACCTCGAGCTTGTCAGCGCGCTGACGCCCGATCTCATCATCGCCGACGAAATCCGCCATTCGGCAATCTATGCGCAGCTCAGCGCCATCGCGCCCACCATCGTCCTGAACAGCTGGGAAGGCAGCTACCAGACGATCAAGGAAGGCGTCGTCACCATCGCCGATGCGCTGGGCGACAAAGCGAAGGGCGAGAAGGCGGTGGCCGATCACGAGGCGGTCGTCGCCTCGCTGGTCGCCAAGATCCCGGCCGGGGAAAAGCGCCGCTTCCTGCTCGCCGTCGCAACGCCCGATTCCATGAGCCTCCACACATCCTCGTCCTTTACCGGCTCCGTCTTCAAGGCGATGGGTCTGACGCCAGCGGTCGATTCTTCTGACGCGGTGGAAAGCGGGGCGGGCCTCGAGCGCCTGATCGCCGTCAATCCTGATGTGCTTCTGGTCGCGACCGATGCCGGTGGCACGGTGCTCGACCAGTGGAAGGGTAACAGCGCCTTCGCAAACATCTCGGCCGTCAAGGACAGCAACATCTTCGAGGTCGATCGCAACCAGTTCTCGCGTTTCCGCGGCCTGAAGACCGCCGAGATGATCGCCCGCGAAATCCTCGCCAAGGTCTACAAGGCCTGACAGCGGTGAGGGAAGCCGCGGCAGCACGAAGCGTGGAGGAGCGGCGGATGCAGCCGCTCGCGCTCGGCTGCCTGCTGCTTGCCGCGCTCGCGGTGGTCATCGTCGCGGCAATCTCCTTCGGCGTCTCGGAACTCCCGGTTTTCAGGGCACTCTCGCTTTTCGTCTCTCCCGATGGTTCGGCCGATAGCGCGCTTGTCTGGGATGTCCGCCTGCCGCGGGCGCTGCTCGCCGTCATGGTCGGCGCCAATCTGGCGGTCGCCGGCGTGCTGATCCAGACGCTGACCCGAAATCCGCTCGCCTCGCCGCAAACCTTCGGCATCAATGCCGGCGCCTCGCTGGTCATCGTCCTCTGCCTCATCGCGCTGCCGGAGCTGAAAGGCGCGGGCACCGTCTGGCCTGCATTTACCGGTGCGGCCGCCGTTGGCCTCGCCATGTGGGCGTTGTCGGTCTCGGGCGCCATGAACGACATGAAGCTGGCGCTCGCCGGCATTTCGATCCAGCTTGTGCTCGCCGCGCTCGTCCAGGCGATCCTGATCGCCAACAATGCGGCGCAGGATATCGTCTATTGGCTCGCCGGATCGATCAATGGCGCGCAATGGGACAAGGTCTGGATCGTCCTGCCATTCTCGATCCTCGGTGGCGGCACCGCGCTGCTGGCCGGCCGCCATTTCGGCGTGCTGGCGCTCGATGACACGACCGGCGTGTCGCTCGGCCAGAATGCGCGCCGCGTCGGCGGGCTGGCTGCGGCGCTGATCGTCGTGCTCGCCGGTTCCGCCGTTGCCGTCAGCGGGCCGATCGGTTTCATCGGCCTGCTTGTGCCGCATATCATCCGCAGGCTCGTCGGCGGCGATCAGGTGACCGTCATCGCGCTCAGCGCCATTGCCGGGCCGCTCTTGCTGAACGCTGCCGATCTTGCGGGCCGTATCGCTGCCTTCCCGTCGGAAATGCCCGTCGGCATCGTCACGGCACTGGTCGGCGCTCCGGCCTTCCTCCTGATCCTCTGGAGGCAGCGGGTCCGATGAGTGCGCTTGCCACAAGAAATACCCGGGCACTGACGGTCTGCCTCGCCATCGCCGTCCTGATCGCCGTTCTCGCCATCCTCGGCATGACGGTGGGCGCCGTCACCCTCAGCATCGCGCAGGTGCTCGATGGCATCGGCGGCGGCAAGAATGCCTTCATCGTCATGCAATACCGGGCGCCGCGCGTTGCCGTTTCCATCCTTGCGGGCGCGTCCTTCGGTCTCGCAGGCGTCTTCCTGCAGGGTGCCTTGCGCAATCCGCTGGCCTCGCCCGATGTCGTCGGCATCACCAAATGCGCCGGTCTCGGCGCCTTCCTGGCGGGCATGCTGACGCCACCGGCCTGGGCGATCTGGTCGATCCCGTCAGGTGTGGTTCTCGGTGCCGTCATCGGCGCCGGTCTGCTGCTCGTCATCGGCCGCGCCTTCGGCGGCGGCATTGCTGCGCTGGCGCTTGTCGGCGTGGCGCTCGGCATGCTGGCTCAGGCGCTGATGCAATATGTCATGGTGATCTTCCCGACTCGCGCCGACCAGTCGATGGTCTGGCTGGCGGGCAGCGTCTATGGCAGCTCTGCCGCCGATGTGTTGATCCTCAGCCTGTGGCTTGTCGCCTGTCTGCCGCTGATCCTGATCGCCGCCTCCAGGCTCGATGCCGGGGGCTTCGGCGACGATACGCTGATCAGCCTCGGCATGTCGCCGGGAGCCCTGCGCGGCGGCCTGATCGTCGTCGCCGTCCTGCTCTGCGCCGGTGCCGTCGCCAGCGTCGGCAGCATGGGCTTCCTCGGCCTGCTTGCGCCACATGCGGCAAGGCTGATGGTCGGCCCGCGTGCCCGCCATCTCGTGCCCGCCAGTGCGCTGATGGGCGCGCTCGCGCTCTCCGCCGCCGATCTGGCGGGGCGGCTCGTGGCGCTGCCGAATGAGATCCCGGCCGGCATCGTCGCCGCCGTCATCGGCGGTCCCTATCTGATTTTCCTGCTTATCAAGGAGACCGGCCGCCATGAGTAGTGCCGCGCAATCCCGCCTTGCCGGAGAAAAGCTGACGCTCGGCTACGCGGCCATCCGCGTGCTTGAGAATGTCGATGTCTCGATCCCCGACGGCAAGATCACCGCTCTGATCGGCGCAAACGGCAGCGGCAAGTCCACGCTGCTGAAGGCGCTCGGCCGCATCATCGAACCCGCTTCGGGAACGGTCTATCTCGACGGCAAGGAAATCTCGGCGATGCAGGGCAGGGCGATCGCCCAGGCTCTCGCGCTTCTGCCGCAGAGCCCTGTCTCGCCTGACGGCCTGACGGTGCGCCAGCTCTGCCGCTTCGGCCGCCATCCGCACAAGGGGCTGCTGTCGCGTACCTCAGCACATGACGAGGAGATCGTCGACGGGGCGCTTGCCGCCACCGGCCTTTCCGATCTCGCATCGCGCCCGCTCGACCGTCTCTCGGGCGGTCAGCGTCAGCGCGCCTGGATCGCCATGGCGCTGGCGCAGGAAACGCCGATTCTGCTGCTTGACGAGCCGACCACCTATCTCGATATCGCCCATCAGCTGGAAGTGCTGGAACTGCTGCGCGACCTGAACCGCAATCGCGGCCGCACCGTCGTCATGGTCGTCCACGACCTGAACCATGCGGCACAATATGCCGATCACATCATCGCCGTTGCCGATGGCGGCATCCACGCAGCGGGAAGCCCCGGCGCGTTGTTGACGCCGGAGCTTATCAAGGCGGTGTTCGGGGTGGATGCGGCGGTCGTGCCGCATCCGGTGGATGGCACGCCGCTCTGCCTGCCGATCGCTTCTAGAGAAGCGTCCCGGTGAGGATCATCAGGGCGACCGAGAAGTAGATCACCAGGCCGGTCACATCGACGAGCGTTGCCACGAACGGTGCCGATGCCGTTGCCGGATCGAGCTTCAGCCGCTGCAGCACGAAGGGCAGCATCGAGCCGGATACGGAACCGAAGGTGACGATGCCGATCAGCGCTGCAAATACCGTGATCCCGACCAGAACCCAGTGCGGGCCATAGTCGTAAAGCCCGGCGCTCTGCCAGAAGAACACGCGCAGCATGCCGACGAGGCCGAGGATGGCGCCTAGCACGACGCCGGTCGGCAGTTCGCGCAGCAGCACCTTCCACCAGTCGGAAAGCTTCAGCTCGCCGACGGCGAGCGCGCGGATGATCAGCGATGTCGCCTGCGAGCCGGAATTGCCGCCGGAGCTCATGATCAGCGGGATGAACAGCGTCAGCACGACGGCCTTCTCGAGCTCGCCCTCGAAATGCTGCATGGCGCTTGCCGTCAGCATCTCGCCGAGGAAGAGGGCACAGAGCCAGCCGGCGCGCTTGCGGATCATGCCGCCGAAGCTGATCTTCATATAGGGCTTGCCGAGGGCTTCCATGCCGCCGAAGCGCTGGGCGCCATCGGTCGTATCGGCAATCATCGTATCGATCACGTCGTCGACGGTGACGATGCCGAGGATCAGGCCGTGATCATCGACGACCGGCAGTGCCAGCAGGTCGTGCTTGCGGATCAGCCGTGCCACGTCCTCCTGCTTCATCAGCGGATCGGCGGCAACCGGTGTGCCCTTCTGGGCGACGGTCAGGATCGAGGCATCGGGCTCGCCGGTGATCAGGCGGCGCAGCGTCACGACATGCAGCAGCGCGCCGGAATTCTCATCCAGTACATAGATCGCATAGACCGTCTCGCGCGAACGCTCGACATGGCGCACATGGGCGAGCGTCTGCTCGACCGTCCAGTTGCCGGGCACGCTGACGAATTCGGTCGTCATGATGCTGCCTGCGGTGCGGGCCGGATAGCCCATCAGGTGCTGGATGGCGACGCGGACCGGCTCCTCCAGGCTGTTGAACAGCCGGGTGCGGGTATCGGTGTCGAGCTCTAGCAGAACGTCGGCGACACGGTCGTTCGACATGCCGTGCAGCAGGCGTGCGGCATCGGCGCGGTCTATCAGCGCCAGCACTGTGGAGGCGTTGCGCAGTTCCGGCCGGTCGAGAATGTTGACCGCGTATTCCTGCGGCATGCGCGACAGGATGCGTGAAACCTCGGCCGGGGCGAGTGCATTCAGCGACTCGACGCGCTCGGCGATGGTCGCAACTTTATTGTTGGTCATGAAAGCGCGCGCGGCATTGCCGGCCCGCAGGGGGAAGCGATTGATATTCATTAGCTCGCCTTTCCGTCGATCCGCCGTAGCGTCCGATCGGGCGAGCCCGGAGCATCCAGGTCAGCGCGAAAGGGCCGCGTACGGCAAAGGCAATCGACTGCTACTGTCGCTTGGCATCGTGATGATGGCTCCGTTGATATCCGCGTCCGGCGCAGCGCCGTCCGCGTCAGGAACAGGTGGTCCCGAACGCTAAAAAAGTCAACTGGGATATGTGCTTAATGGCAGAATGCCGCACCATCCGGCGCGGCATTCTTTGCGATTATGATTTACCGGATATTTCCGGACGAAAAGCCGATCAGAAACCTGCCAGGACGACCTTGCCCTTGGTCTTTCCGGTCTCGATCATCGCATGCGCCTTTTTCAGGTTCGCCGCGTTGATCGTGCCGACTGTGTCGGTCAGCGTCGTGCGGATCTTGCCGGCATCGACGAGTTCGGAAATCCTGTTGAGAAGCTTGTGCTGCTCGATCATGTCAGGCGTGCCGAAGATCGGCCGGGTGAACATCAGTTCCCAATGCACCGAGATCGCCTTGCGCTTGAAGGGCATGATGTCGAGCACTTTGGGATCGTCGATCAGCGCGAACCGGCCCTGCGGCGCGATCACCTCGACGATTTCGGCAAGATGCTGGTCGGTATTGGTGGTCGAGAAGACGAAGCCCGGCGCGCCGATGCCAAGGGCGGCCACCTGCGCGGCGATCGGCTTCGAATGGTCGATCACGTGATGCGCGCCGAGTTCCTTCACCCATTCCTGCGTTTCCGGACGCGAAGCGGTGGCGATGACTGTCAGCTCGGTGAGCGCGCGGGCGATCTGGATGGTGATCGAGCCGACGCCGCCGGCGCCGCCGATGACGAGCAGGGAGGGGGCGGCACCCGGCACGGCATCCTGCACCTTGAGACGATCGAACAGCGCTTCGTAGGCGGTGATCGAGGTCAGCAGCAGGGCGGCTGCAGCGGCAAAATCGAGCGTCTTCGGTTTGCGGCCGACGATGCGCTCATCGACGAGATGGAATTCGGCATTGGAGCCGGGGCGGGTGATCGAACCGGCATAGAAGACCTCGTCGCCCGGCTGGAACAGCGTTACATCGGGGCCGACGGCCTTGACGACACCCGCCGCATCCCAGCCGATGACCTTCAGCTCGCCGGAGGGCGGCGCGACATTGGCGCGGATCTTCACGTCGACAGGATTGACGGAGACGGCCTTGATCTCGACCAGCAGGTCATGCCCCGTGGCCTCGGGAACGGGCAGCTCGACATCGACGAGCGAGGTTTCTGCCGCGATCGGATGTGGGGTCTTGTAGGCGACGGCGCGCATGGGAAACTCCTGTGTTTGTTGCACAGTGGCTAGATGCGTCTTATGCTCTGTTAACGCAAGAATGCACAAATTCTGTACGTAGTACCCAAAAGGATACCGTCAAATGTCTCTGCCGCGCGCCAAGCTGACGAAGAACTTCCCCGGCTGCCCGGTGGAGGCGACGCTGAGCTTTCTCGATGGCAAGTGGAAAGGCGTGATCCTGTTCCATCTGATGGATGGCACGCTGCGCTTCAACGAGCTGCGCCGCAAGCTTCCGGCGGTGACGCAGCGCATGCTGACCAAGCAGCTGCGCGAGCTTGAGGATTGCGGCCTGATCTCGCGAAAGGTCTATCCGGTCGTGCCGCCGCGCGTCGAATATAAGATGACGCCGCTCGGTGAGACGCTGAAGCCGGTCATCCGGGCGCTGGCTGCCTGGGGCGACGAACATGTGTTCTGCCGCCCCGATGGCATGGAATTGCGCGAAGCTTCAGGCGCTCCGGCTGCGGCGCTCCAGGCGTAGCGACGCCGCGAAGACGAAGATACCGAGGAACGACAGGAAAGCGCCGACATAACCGGTCGAGGCGTAGCCGTAGCCCCAGGCGATGACGAGGCCGCCGAGCCAGGCGCCGAGCGCGTTGGCGATATTGAAGGCCGAGTGATTGGAAGCGGCCGCCAGCGTCTGCGCATCGGCGGCGACATCCATCAGGCGGGTCTGCAGGGCAGGGCCTGCCGCAAAGCCGCAGCCCGTCAGGAACACGCAGGCGGCGAGCATGACCGGATTGGCGGCCGTCAGCGAGAAGCAGCTGAGCACGACGATGTTGAAGATCAGCGATCCGCCGATCGTGCCCATCAGCGACTTGTCGGCGAGCCAGGAGCCGAGCACGTTGCCGACATTCATGCCGATGCCGAAGAGCACCATCATCACCGCCACCATGCTGGCCGGCAGCATCGCCACCTTCATCGTCGTATCGGCGATATAGCTGAACATCGCGAACATGCCGCCGTAGCCGACCGCGGCGATGGCAAGCGTCAGCAGCACCTGCGGGCGCTTGAAGGCGCCGAGTTCGCGCATGAAGCTTGCGCCTTCCTCCACCTGATCGCGCGGCACGTAGGTCCAGATCAGCGCCACGGTCACGAGGCCGATGACGCCGACGGTGGTGAAGGCGATGCGCCAGTCGAGCGACTGGCCGAAGAAAGTGGCAAGCGGGGTGCCGAGCAGCGTGGCGATCGTCAGGCCGAGCATGACGCGGCCGACGGCGCGCGCCCGCTTGTGAACCGGCACCATCGACGCGGCAACGATCGCCGCCACGCCGAAATAGGCGCCGTGCGGCAGGCCGGTGATAAAGCGCAGCAGCGTGAAGCTCTCGAAAGTCGGCGCCATGGCGCTCAGGATATTGCCGATGGCAAAGATGCCCATCAGCAGCAGAAGCAGCGAGCGCCGCGCCATCTTCGCCGCAAGCACGGCGATGACCGGCGCGCCGATGACGACGCCGAGCGCATAGGCGCTGATCACATAACCCGCCTGCGGCGTGGTGACCGAGAAGGTGCCTGCCACATTCGGCAGCAGGCCCATGATCGCGAATTCACCGGTACCGATGCCGAAGCCGCCGCAGGCAAGCGCCAGCTGAACCAGCGCAACCGCCATCGGCGAAGGCGCCTCCGCAACCGGTGCATCGAGGGAATCGTCTACGGCGATCTGGCTCACGGGAGCTCCTTGGGCATGTATCAAAAGCGGTTCACCGGAAGCGTTCGGCTCCGGTGTCGGCCTGTCTATGGCGGGAAGGGAGGTACGTGCCTCCATTTTGCATTCTATCCCTGATTGGCGGCAGAGCGTCGAGTGCATTTTTTGCAGTGCAGCGTCCTGTTATCGGCATACGTCCATTGCATTATTAGCATTTGCCAAGGCTTGCCGCCGCACTGCGCAAACTAGCTGCGCGCTTGAAATCGCCCATCGCAAAACCATCTCTAGCTGTGATTTGTAACTCGCCGTGGGGGCATGGATACCGCATGAAGCTTGTCGGTTTTTTTAACAAGGATGGCGGCACGTTCCGCACCACGGATATGGAAGCCTATGAGCGGCAGGCCGAGGCGACATTCCGCGAGGCTGGCCATGACTTCGAAGCCATCGTCTTTCCCGGCAAGGAGATCGTTCCGGCCATGGAACGCGCCGCCCGCCGCGACGATATCGACGGCATCGTTGCCGGTGGCGGCGACGGCACGATTTCGGCGGCTGCCTCGATCGCCTGGAAGAACGGCGTTGCGCTCGGCGTCATTCCTGCCGGCACGATGAACCTTTTCGCCCGCTCGCTGAAAGTGCCGCTCGATATCTGGCAGGCGCTGGATACGCTGGCCTTCGGCGAGGTCGATCACGTCGATATCGCCAGCGCCAACGGCCGCCCCTTCATCCACCAGTTCTCCGCCGGTCTTCACGCTCGCATGGTGCGCTACCGCAATTCCTACAGCTTCCGCTCCCGCCTCGGAAAGATGCGCGCCAGCACCCGCGCCGCCTTTGGCGTGGTGATGAACCCGCCCGAATTCGAGGTCGAGTTCGAAGCGCTGGGCGTCCGCGAGCGCCGCCGCGTCTCTGCGGTTTCGGTCTCCAACAATCCCTTCGGTGAAAACGCGCTGCTCTATGCCGACAACCTGCGCAGCGGCGAGCTCGGCTTCTATACTGCGAAGCCGCTGCGCCCGATGGGCGTCGCGAGGCTCGCCTTCGATATGCTGCGCGGCAAGGTCCGCGACAACGCCGACGTCATGGTCATGCATCCGGCCGAAGTGCATCTGCATTTCCCGAAGATGCGCGCCAAATCCAATTGCGTCATGGATGGCGAGTTGCTGCCGCTCGAGCGCGACATCCGCCTGCAGCTGCACCCGGAAGAACTCAAGGTTCTCGTCAGGCAGGGTCTCGCGGCGCAGAACGACGAGACGGAACGCCGGGAGCCTGCCGCCTAGGGCGTTTCCTGGTTATACTGAAGCATTCTGTTGGCTCAAACGGAGTCGAATGGTCGACCGGCTGGCGCGCGTCGTAGCCAGATCTACGGCCAAGCCAGCCGGTCGATCAGGCGGCCCGTTTCAGCCAACCCCCGGTGGCTTGCTTGCAAGCCAGCTAGGGCCGGGCATCTTTCCGCCAGGATCAAAGGCGATTGGCTCGACCGTACCTAGGGGTATGCCCTTCGCCAATCGCCTTTGCCCTGTCGAAAACCTGCTCCGGCAGAATGCTTCAATATAACCAGGAAACGCTCTAGATCCGCGGCAGATAGGTGCGGTAATCGAAATCCGATACCGTACGCAAATAGGCCAGCGCTTCCTTGTATTTCGTATCGCCGTAGAGCTTCTGATAGCGCTCGCCGAACACATCCTTGACAAAAGGCGATGCCCGGAAGGCCTCCACCGCCGTCAGGAAATCATGCGTCAGGCGCTCGGTATTCTCAGGCACATGCGAGGGCGTCGTCTCTTCGCCCGGATCAAGCTCGCCATCGAGACCGAGCAGCATGCCGCCGAGGATCGCCGCAAGCAGCAGATAGGGATTGGCGTCGGCTCCGGCGACGCGATGCTCGACGCGGGCCGCCGGGCCATTCATATCCGGGATGCGGATCGCCGTGCCGCGATGCCCATAACCCCAGGTGAGATCAACAGGCGCAAACGACCCCGGCTGAAAGCGGCGGTAGGAATTGGCGAAGGGCGCGAAGACCAGCTGCGCCTCGCGCATCGATTTCAGCATGCCCGCGGCGACTGACTTCAGCAACTTAGGCTCGCCGCCCCTGGCGTCCAGAATATTGCGGCCATCCTTGTCGATGATGCTCGCATGCACATGCAGGCCGGAGCCGGCATGGTCGGAATAGGGCTTGGCCATGCAGGTGGATTTCAGGCCGTGCCGCTTCGCCGCCTGCTCGGCCACGCGCTTCAGATAGATGCAGTCGTCTGCGGCCGCCAGTGCATCCGGCCGGTGCAGCAGGTTGATCTCGAACTGGCCCGGGCCGAATTCCGCCGTCGTCGCATCGGCAGGCAGTTCCATCGCGCTCGCATAGCCACGCACGGTCCTGAGATAGTCGTCGAGCGCATCCGTCGCGCTCATGTCGTAGAGCTGGTAGCCGTTCGGCTCGCCGCGATAGGTCAGCTTCTTCGGCGGGGAGGGGCGGCCGGTCTCCAGCCAGTCCTGTTCCACCACGTAGAATTCCAGCTCGGTGGCGACGACGGGCGTCAATCCGCGCTCGTCATAGCGCTTCAGCACCGAAGCCAGGATGGCGCGCGGATCCATGAAGCTCGGGCTGCCGTCGAATTCGTGCATTGTCGCCAGCACCTGCATGGAGCCCTCGGGCGCCCAGGGCAGCGGTGCCAGGCTGCGCCTGTCGGGGATGCAAAGGCCGTCGGGATCGCCGATCGTCAGCGACAGGCCGGTAATGTCGTCATTGTCGTCGCCCCAGATATCCAGCGACTGCGTCGAGGAGGGCAGGCGCACCTCGCCGGCCCAGACCTTCTTCTGTGCATCGAGCGGAATGCGCTTGCCGCGCAGGTCGCCGTTCATGCCGACAAGCATGATTTCGATCCAGGGCTCGTCAGTTGCAGCTTTGCCGTGCATCTTGTCAGCCGTCATGATCTTGAAAATCCCCTCTGAGCAGGCCAAGGTCGTAACCCATTGGGAAGATCCTTTCAATCTCTGCAGGTGTTTCGCAAATCATGTCCGATACTTACCAGCGCTCAAATCTCGCCGCCCTCGATGCCGCCCACCATCTTCACCCCTTCTCGGACATGAAAAAGCTCAACGCGGACGGCACGCGCATCATCGAGCGCGGCGAAGGCGTGCATATCTGGGATAATCAAGGCAAGAAATATCTGGATGGTTTCGCCGGCCTCTGGTGCGTCAATGTCGGCTATGGCCGCAAGGAGATCACCGATGTGGTCTCCCGGCAGATGAACGAGCTGCCCTATTACAACACCTTCTTCGGCACCACGAGCACGCCGACGACGCTGCTCGCCGAGAAGGTCACCGCCCATGCCGGAGAGCGCTTCAACCACGTCTTCTTCACCGGCTCCGGTTCGGAGGCCAACGACACCTGGTTCCGCATGGCGCGCGTCTATTGGAGCGCCGTCGGCAAGCCTTCGAAAAAGACGGTCATCGCCCGCCGGAACGGCTATCACGGCTCGACCGTCGCCGGTGCCAGCCTCGGCGGCATGAAATACATGCACGAGCAGGGCGACCTGCCGATCCCGGGGATCGTCCATATCGGCCAGCCCTACTGGTACGGCGAGGGCGGCGATCTCTCGCCCGCCGAATTCGGCCTGAAGGTCGCCCGCGAGCTGGAAGCGAAAATCGACGAGCTCGGCGAGGAGAATGTCGCCGCCTTCGTCGCCGAGCCGATCCAGGGTGCCGCCGGCGTCATCGTCCCGCCGGAAACCTACTGGCCGGAGATCGCCCGCATCTGCAAGGCGCGCAACATCCTGGTGGTCACCGATGAAGTGATCTGCGGTTTCGGCCGCCTCGGCGAATGGTTCGGCCACCAATATTACGGCGTCGAGTCCGACCTCTGCCCGATCGCCAAGGGCCTGTCTTCAGGCTACCTGCCGATCGGCGGCGTGCTGGTGTCCGACCGCGTCGCCGACGTGCTGATCAACGATGTCGGCGACTTCAACCACGGCTTCACCTATTCCGGCCACCCCGTCTGCGCCGCCGCCGCGCTTGAAAACCTGCGCATCATCGAAGACGAGAAACTGGTCGAGCGCGTCCGCGACGATATCGGCCCCTATTTCGCGAAAGCCTGGGGCGCGCTCGCCGATCACGACCTCGTCGGCGAAGCCGCAAGCGTCGGCCTGATGGCGGCCCTGCAGCTCACCGCCGACAAGAAGACCCGCACCCGCTTCGAAAAGCCCGACGCCATCGGCTCGCTGGTGCGCAACCACGCGCTCGCCAACGGCCTGGTACTGCGCGCCACCGCCGACCGCATGCTCGCCTCGCCGCCGCTGATCATCAGCCATGCGGAGGTGGATGAGATGGCGCGGATCACGAAGATCGCGCTGGATGCGGCGTGGAAGGAATTGCGGGGTTAGGGGGCAGGCGGCGCGATCAGCGCATAGCCGAACCGGTAGGTCTCGCCCTTGTGGGCATAGAAATAGGGAACGTCGATGGTCGAGATCTCAGGGATGGCACCCGCGAGATCCGGCCTCTGTTTCAGCCATTCCGTGGCCTTCGCCGACAGCCCGCTTTCACCCGCCGTGCCCATTGACCAGACGATCAGCAACGGATGTTCCTTCGATATCGCAATATCCGGCTTGAAGCCCGGATAATCGAGCGACACGACGGTAACGGGGTAGAGATCCTTGCGGAGGTTGCCCGCAAGGAGGCTTCCTTCCGCGACGATTGCTGAGGGATCGGCCTTCTGCCGTAGCGCTTCGGCAGCGCGCAGGAACGGCGTGTTCAGCCGCTCGTAATCACCGTTGAGGCTCGCCATCGCGACCCGGCCGAAGAGGATCGACGGGACGGCGATCATGATAATCGCGACGATCGGCATGAAGCGGCGCAACGCCTGGCCAGCGTCGATCTTCGATGCCTCGATCTTCAGCGCCAGATAGAGCGGCATCACGAAGAACAGCGGCACGAGCCACCGGTCCTTGACCTGCGAGGCGCCGCCGAAGAAGACCAGCATGAGAATGCCGAGCATCGAAAAGAGCATCATGCGTCCGAACAGTCGCGTCCATTCCGAGCTCCCCGAAAAGGCGGAGAGCAACGGCTTGCGGAAGACGATCGCGAAGACCACCACCGTGACGGCGCAAAAGCCGATGACTGCCAACAGCAGCGAGCCGATGCCGGTCAGAACCTGCAGAATGTAGCTCGCATGGTCGTTATCCGTCAGCTTCTCCAGGGTGCGAGCCGTGGCGAAGCCGAGATTGTCCTTGAGCCAGAACAGGTGCGGCGTGGCAATCGCAATGGTGACGAGTGCCGTCAGTCCAATGCGCCAGTCGAACACCCGCTTGCGCATCTGCTGATCGAAGAGAACGGCAAGCAGGGCGGAAATCGGCAGAAGCGCAAAATTGTACTTCGAGAGGAAGCCGAGGCCGATGCCGACACCGGTAATAAGATAGGCCAGCGTATCGCCCTTGTGCAGCGCGCGGATGAAGCCGTAGAGGAAGAGGCATCCGGAAAAGAACACGGCGACCGTATGTGTCAGGTCGCGCTGCATCTCGAACGCCACCTGCGGCAAGGTAATAAGCCCGAGCGTCGCCATAACCGCGAGCGCATCGTTCCGCAGCAATCGGCGCGCCGTCAGGCCGTAAAGCAGATAGGAAATGAAGAGCAGCGTGTTCTTCGTTGCCGCAAGCGCCAGCACGGAGACGCCGCTGAACGAGAAGATGGCATATTGCAGCCAGTTGTAGAACGGCGGCTGTGGCCCGTATCCAGCGGCCAGCCATTGTGACCGAAAGGATTGCTCCGCTTCGTCGAGGCCGAGCGTTGGCGGCATGGCGATGCGGACGATAACCTGCAGCACGAAATAGAAAGCCAGCAAGCCGAAGACCCAGCCGATCCCGCTTTTGCCGGCCTTGTTATCAGTGCTTTCCATTTTATTTGCGCCCAACCCAAGCGTAACCAAAGGCGAAAGTGTCGCCACTCTTGCCGAAATAATAGGGAAGCGCGAGCGTGCCTACACCCGTCACCTCGCCATTGTTATCCGTGATCCAGGTCGAAAACTCTGGCGGCATCGGCGCCTCTTTGCCCTCAGGTCCGCGCCAGATGAAGAGCAGCGAACCCTTCGTCAGCAGGTCGCTAGGCAGACCGGGATCAGGGAAGCCGGGCATCATGATCGGCGTGTCGGGGAAGACGAGCCTGAGGTTCCCGCCGACGTGGCGGTCGCCTGCGATGATCAGCCCCGGGCGCGGCTGGCCCTCGAGCACGCGGCCAAGACCGGCAAAGGGAATGTTCAGTTTGGTGTAGGAGCCTATATGCTCCCCGGCCACCACACGCACCGTGAGGATGGTGACCACGACCGCCATCAGGATCGGGACGGCGCGCAGGAAGCGGCGCAGCGGCAGGCCGAAATCGGCGCCGGATACTTCCAGCTTGCGGAAGATGTAGAGCGGCAGGATGAGCAGGAACGGGTCGAGCCAGCGTTCGCGGATGTGCGTCGTGCCGGTTACCAGGATCACGCCGACGATTGCGATCAGGCTGATGGCGATCATCCGCTCCATCAGCCGCGTCCAGCGGTCTCCGGCTTTGAGTGCGCGGATCAGGTCGCGCCGGAAGGATGCTGCGAAAATCACGATGGTCAGCGCCGAAAACGCGATGAGCGCAACGACGAACGAAAGCAGCCCTTCGCCGGCCGGGAAGATGTCGGTGGCCTCACGGCTATCGACCATCTTGCTGAGCGTCCCCGCCGTTGCCTGGTCGACATTGCCGTAGAGCCACAGCAGATGCGGCATGGCGATCGCGAGCGACACGGCAAGCGCCGGCAAGATCCGCCAGTCGAAGAGGCGCTGACGCCACTCGCGGTCGGGAATTGCGGCGGCGATCGCGATCAGCGGCATGAGCGCGAAATTATATTTCGAGATCACGGCAATGCCGGTGGCGATGCCGAGCAGCATGTAGCTGCCGAAACTCGGCTTTTCGAGCGTCCGGAAGAAGCCGAACAGGAAAAGCGAGGTAGCGCAGAGCAGGGCGACCGTATGCGTCAGGTCCTGCTGCGGCATGTAGGAGACCTGCGGCAGCGTCAGGAGCGCCAGCATCGAGGCCGCCTGCACGGAGCGGTCCTTCAGAACCTCGCGTCCTGCCAGCCCGTAGAAGACGTAGCAGAGAAACAGCAGAATGTTCTTGGGCACGGTCAGCGCCCAGATCGACGGTCCGACGACCGCGACGATTGCATATTGCAGCCAATTATAGAACGGCGCCTGCGGTCCGTACCCGGCGAGTAGATATTGCGAGTAGAAGATCTGCTCTGCCTCGTCGAGCTCCAACGAATGCGGAAGCGCGACGCGAAGGGCAATGTTCAGCAGAAAGTAGGCGGCAAGCAGAATGAGTGCGTTGCCGATCGATCTGCCGAACGATTGGACCGGGTGGATACCCGGCTGAGCCTTAACTCTGGCTTCCATCGAAGATCTGCCGGACGATGTAGTTCGGCGAGGCGTCGTCGCGGTAGTAGGTGCGGGCGATCATTTCGGCGAGGATGCCGGTGGTGATCAGCTGCACCGAGGACAGCAGGAAAACAACGCCGACCATCAGCATCGGGCGGGTGCCGATGTCATTGCCGAGAATGAATTTGTCGAAGAACAGATAAAGCAGGATCAGTGCCGCGATCGCGCCGAAACCGAGGCCGAGCGAACCGAAGAAGTGGCCGGGACGCGCCTTGTAGCGCATGAAGAACATCACCGACAGCAGGTCGAGGATCACGCGGAAGGTGCGCGAAATGCCGTATTTCGACACACCGTGCTGGCGCGCGTGATGCGTGACCGGCACTTCGCCGATCCGCGAGCTCGGGACCACGCCGGCAACCCAGGCCGGGATGAAACGGTGCATTTCGCCCATAAGCTTCACCTGCTTGATGATCGAGGCACGGTAAATTTTCAGGCTGCAGCCGTAGTCGTGCAGCTTCACGCCGGTGATGCGGCCGATCAGATAATTGGCGCACCAGGAGGGAATCTTGCGCAGCAGCAGCCCGTCCTGGCGGTTCTTGCGCCAGCCGACCAGCAGGTCGAGTTCGCGGCGCTCGAGTTCGGAGACCATCGAAGGAATGTCCTTCGGATCGTTCTGCAGGTCGCCGTCCATGGTGGCGATCAGGCGGCCGCGGGCCGTGTCGATACCGGCCTGCATGGCGGCCGTCTGGCCGAAATTGCGCTGCAGCTCGACGATGCGCAGCGTAAGCCCGGCGCGGCCGGCATATTTCTTGGCGTTGACGAGCGTCGCATCGGTGCTGCCGTCATCGACCAGGATCAGCTCCCAGCTGCTCGGATACTGGGCCATTGCCTCGCAGATACGCTCGACGAGCGGGCCGACGCTTTCTTCTTCGTTGAAGATCGGAACCACGAGCGAAAGCTCAAGCGGCGCTCCGGCATCATTTGCGCTCGAAAGCGACTCTGACATTGTCTGCAACTCTTATTGCTCCTAAAAGGCCGTTCATGGCCAAGCAGGCGGCCGTCGCCGCCCAAAGTCAGGATGCCTACTACATGAACTCTCCGGTTGGCGCTAGCCGACAATCCTGGTTCGCACGCAATCGCATGACGTTGCTCACCGTCGTGATCGTCGCAGCCTATGCACTCTTCATCGAATGGTTTTGGGGCTGGTCCGCCATCCTGGCGCAATGGGCAGCCGTCGGCGTCCTGCCGATCGTCATCGCGCTCGTTCTCCTGACCAGCACCTATTTCCTGCGCACCTGGCGCATCCTCGATTACTTCCCGCGCGAGACATCAGGCCAGTTCCGCACGCTGTTCCGCGTCACCCAGATCCATAACCTGCTCAACATCATGCTGCCCTTCCGCAGCGGCGAGACCAGCTTTCCGCTGTTGATGCGCACCGAGTTCGGCATTCCGCTGGCGCGCGGCACCTCGGCGCTTCTCGTCATGCGCCTGCTCGATCTTCATGCATTGCTTGCGGCAGCCGGAATCGGTTTGGCAAGCGAAGCGGGTAACGGCTTGATTGCATGGATAATCTGGGCCGCATTCCTGGTGCTCCCGGTCGCAGCCTTCATCGTCCGCAAACCGCTGCTGCGCTTCGGCTTCAAGCTGGCGCCGAAGAAGGCGCAGGGCTTTCTGGCCGAGATCGAGAATGGCCTGCCGGTCGATGGCATCGCCTTTGCGCGTGCATGGGCGATGACGGCGGTGAACTGGCTGGTGAAGGTTCTGGTCCTTGCCTGGGCTCTCAGCCTGATGGGCGTGCTGCCGCTGGCGGCAAGCTTCGGCGGCGCGCTCGGCGGCGAGCTCTCATCCGTTCTGCCGGTTCATGCACCGGGCGGTGTCGGCACCTATCCGGCCGGCATCACCGCCGGTGCCGTCGCTTTCGGCGCCTTGGGCGGGAAGGAAGCGCTGGCGGCACTGGCGCAGGCGAGCATCAATGCGCATCTGCTGATCATCGTCTCGGCCCTGACGGGGACGGCGATCTCACTGCCCTTCGGCCGCCGCCGTCAGCTCTGAGATCCGCTTCCTCAGGAAGTTCTGCTCCGGCTCCTGCTGGCAGAGCGACAGTGCACGCTCATAGGCCTCGATTGCCTCCGCGATCCGTCCGCGGCGGCGCAGGAAATCGGCGCGCGCCGAATGCGCCAGATGATAGCGCTCGAGATCGCCGGATTGCAGGATGCCGTCGATGATCGCCAGACCCTGTTCGAAACCCTCGGACATGGCGATCGCCACCGCCCGGTTCAGCGCCACGATGGGCGAGGGCTGGGCCGCCGCAAGCAGATCATAATAGCGGGCAATCTGCCGCCAGTTCGTGGCTTCGGGTGTTGCCGCTTTCGAGTGCTCGGCGGCGATCGCCGCCTGCACCGTATAGAGCCCGACCTCTTCGCCAGCCATCGCGCTTTGCAGTAACTGCAGCCCCTCGACGATCTTGCTGCGATCCCATGCGGAGCGGTCCTGCTCGTCGAGCAGCACCAGACGCCCGTCATCGCTCGAGCGCGCCAGCCACCGCGAATCCTGCAGCAGCATCAGCGACAACAGACCGTCGATATCCCTATGCGGCAGCAGCTCGCCGACCAGCCGCGCCAACCGGATCGCTTCGCCGCTCAAGCCGCTCCGCACGACGGCGCTGCCTGACGACGCCGAGTAGCCCTCGTTGAAGACCAGGTAGATGACGTGCAGCACCCGGTCCAGCCGCTCCGGCAGCTCGGGTTTCTCCGGCACCTCGTAGGGGATTTCGGCCGCGCGGATCCGGTTCTTCGCCCGCACGATCCGCTGCGCCACCGTCGGCGCCGGAACGAGGAAGGCATGCGCGATCTCTTCCGTCGTCAGGCCGCAGACTTCGCGCAGCGCCATTGCCACCTGCGCCTCGGCGGGAATGACGGGGTGACAGCAGGTGAAGATCAGCCGCAGCATGTCGTCGGCAATCGCGTCCATGTCGTCTGCCTCCTCTGTTGCGGGATAAAGGCTGTCTTCGATGTCCTGAAGGGACGCGTCGAAACGCGCCCGGCGGCGGATATGGTCGATCGCCCGGAAGCGCCCGGCCGAAACCAGCCAGGACACCGGATTGCCTGGAATGCCGTCGCGCGGCCAGGTTCGTGCCGCCTCGGCAAAGGCGTCGTGCAGCGCTTCCTCCGCCCGGTCGAAATCGCCGAGCAGACGGATCAGCGTCGCCAGAACCCGGCGCGACTGCGAGCGGTAGATGTCCTCGATGACCCTGTCCAAGTGCTACTCCGGCAATGTCAGAAGCCGCACCGGCCGGACCTCGACCGCTCCGAAACGCGCCGATGGGATGCGCGCGGCGATCTCTTTCGCCGCTTCATCGTCGGGCGCCTCGATGACGTAGAAGCCGGCAAGATGCTCCTTGGTCTCGGCGTAGGGGCCGTCGGTCGCCTGCAGCTGGTTGTCGCGCACCCGCAGCACCGTCGCCGTCTCCGGCGGCTGCAACGCATCGGCATGGATCATCGTCCCGTCGGCACGAAGCTCTTCGTCGAAACGGAAATGCGCGGCGACCAGCTGATGCCCTTCGGCCCGTGTCAACGTTCCGTCGCGGTCGGCGGAGTTGTAGATGAGGCAGAGATAGCGCATCGGCTCACACCCCATCTTCGATCGAATAGGCCGGCCGCACCTCGATCGAGGCATATTCGACGATCGGGAAGGCCGAGGCGATCTCGGCCGCTTGGCTGATGTCCCGGGCCTCGATCAGCACGAAGCCGCCGAGATGTTCCTTGATTTCCGCAAACGGCCCGTCGGTGGCGCTGAGCACGCCGTTCGTCACGCGCACCGTCACCGCGCTCTCCGGCTCGCGCAACGCCAGCGCCGTCAGCAGATGGCCGCTGTCGCGCCAGCGGTTGTCGCTGAGGATGCATTGCTCCGTCAGCCTGTCCCATTCGGCCTGGGTCACTTGCTTGCTCTTTTCGGTATCGAACCAGATCTGGCAGAGGAATTTCATCGTGCGGCCTCCTGCAGCTTGCTCTTGAAGTCATGGACCGGCCGGACTTCGATCGAGCCGTATTTCGCCAGCGGAATGCCGGCCGCGACCCGGATCGCATCGTTGAGATCCTTGGCTTCGATCAGGATGAAGCCGCCGAGCTGTTCCTTGGTCTCGGCGAAGGGACCGTCGGTCATCGCCATCTCGCCGTTGCGCACCTTCACGGTCACCGCTGCGCTCGGCGCCTGCAGCGCCTCGGCATGGATCATATGGCCGCTGACCTCCAGGTCGAGATCGTATCCGGCCGAATCCCGGTCGAGCGTCCTTTTCTCCTCGTCACTCATCCGTTCGAGCGCCGATGGCTCGAACCATACCTGGCATAGATATCGCATTGCGGCTTTCCTCCTGGCTGCCTCTCACAGCCCTTGGACGAAGAGACTAAGCGGAAATCGACAGGCACGGGAAAAATCTTTGTTGGACTTCCGCTGTCGAAAGCGCGGAGGCGCAAACGACCATGATCGTCGAAACCATTGGAGTGACGATCATGGGAATTCTGGAGATTGGAATTGCAAGCTGGGCAGCGCGCAAAAGACAGCCGGTCAGCGCCGACGAATATTATCAGATGCAGGGCTTCGATCTGCGCGGCCTGCTCGTGCGCCTGATGTTTGCTGTCGCGGTCTTCGCGGCCGTCATCTCCGGGCTCGAACTGTCGAGCCCCGCAGACAGCGGTCCGCAGGTGATTGCGGACCGCGATGTCAGGTAGGCTTACTGGAAGGCCGTTTCGAAGAAGCTGCGCAGCTTGCGCGAATGCAGCGCCTCTGGCGGCATGGCCGCCAGCTTCTGGATGGCGCGGATGCCGATCTGGAGATGCTGGTTGACCTGCGTCCGGTAGAAGGCCGTCGCCATGCCCGGCAGCTTCAGCTCGCCATGCAGCGGCTTGTCGGAAACGCAGAGCAGCGTGCCGTAGGGAACGCGGAAGCGGAAGCCGTTGGCAGCGATCGTCGCCGATTCCATATCGAGCGCGATGGCGCGCGCCTGCGACAGGCGCTTCACCGGGCCTGCCTGGTCACGCAGTTCCCAGTTGCGGTTGTCGATCGTGCCGACGGTGCCGGTGCGCATGATGCGCTTCAGCTCGAAGCCTTCATAGCCGGTGATCTCGGCAACGGCCGCTTCCAGCGCCACCTGCACTTCGGCGAGCGCCGGAATCGGCACCCAGACCGGCAGGTCGTCGTCGAGAACGTGGTCCTCGCGCATATAGGCATGCGCCAGCACATAGTCGCCGAGGCGCTGGCTGTTGCGCAGGCCGGCGCAGTGGCCGAGCATCAGCCAGGCATGCGGGCGCAACACCGCGACGTGGTCGGTGATCGTCTTGGCGTTGGAGGGGCCGACGCCGATATTGATCATGGTGATCCCGGCATGGCCCTTCTTCTTCAGGTGATAGGCCGGCATCTGCGGCAGGCGGCCGGGCGTCGCATCACCTTCCGGCGTGCTCGAGCCGGCATGAGTGATGATATTGCCGGGCTCGACGAAGGCCGTATAGCCATCGCCGCCATCGGCCATCAGCTTGCGGGCCCAGGTGCAGAACTCGTCGATATAGAACTGGTAGTTCGTAAACAGCACGAAGTTCTGGAAATGCTGCGCGCCTGTTGCCGTGTAGTGGGCGAGGCGGGCGAGCGAATAGTCGATGCGCTGTGCCGTGAAGGGCGCAAGCGGCGAGGGCTCGCCGGGCGGCGGAATATATTCGCCATTGGCGATCTCGTCGTCGGTCGTGTTCAGATCCGGCGTATCGAAGAGATCGCGCATCGGAATATCCATGAAGGCCGATGCGGAGGCCTCGACATGGGCGCCTTCGCCGAAAGCGAAATGCAGCGGGATCGGCGTCGAGGATTCGGAGACGACGACGGGAACGTTGTGGCTCTTCATCAGAAGCGCCAGCTGCTCTTTCAGGTAATGGCGAAACAGCTTCGGACGCGTCACGGTCGTCGTATAGACGCCGGGCGAGGTCACGTGGCCGTAGGAAAGACGGCTGTCGATATGGCCGAAGCTCGTCGTCTCGATGCTGACCTGCGGATAGAAGGCCCGGTGCCGCGCGGTGATCGGCGCGCCCTTGGCGATCGCCGTGAAGCTATCGATCAGGAAGGCCGTGTTGCGGTCGTAAAGCTCTGTCAGCGCGTCGACGGCCTTTGCCGGGTCGTCGAAGCTTTGCGGTTCAAAGGCTGGCGGAGAGGAAATATCGAGGGGTGCTAATGGAGAGATTCGTTTGCTCATGGCGCATTATAGGTTGCCATGTGCAACACGCAAGCGACGGCGGGCGGGCTCGCCCGCGCTACCTACTTGTGCTCGCCCGAGCAGAAGGGGCTGGATGATTCCAGGCAGGTATAGTTGGCGCCGAAATGCGACTGCGCGCCACCGCCGCCGCCATGCACGACCGCCGCCGAAAAGCTGATCGCAAACAGCGCCGCAAACAGCGTGATGATGGTGAAACGTCTTGCCAAGATTTGCACGTCCATATTCCCTAACCCATAAGCCCCTTCATCCTTGCCTCCCTTCTGACACAGGGCGGCTGAACGAGTGCTGAGATGCCGGTTCATATGGCGTTCAGGAATATTGGCGGGTTTTGGGGGAGGCATTGGGCGCGCTTGCCTTCGCCTTCATCCCTGTGTTTGTCACAGGAATGAACGAAGTGTGGTGCCCGCGGCCCCCTCATCCGGCCTTCCGGCCACCTTCTCCCCCAGGGGAGAAGGGAAAGTCGAGGATGCCGCTTGCGCCAACTTCCCCTCTCCCCAGCGGGGAGAGGGTAGGGTGAGGGGGCTCCGGCTCCGACGGGCCGTTCTAACTCCCGATCCAGAAGCGGCGAGGAAGAATAGCCCCTACAGCCGCGTCCAGGTCTGCGACTTGCAGAGAACCTTCAGAACGCAGCCCTTCATCTTCAGCGAACTGCCGGAGACGGTGCCGGAGCCGCTATAGGTCTTGTCGTTGGCGGGGTCCGTGATTTCGCCGGTATAGGTGCCGCCGGTGCCGGACAGAGTGCCGATCTTCTTGCCGGCGAACTTGCCGGTCTTCAGCGTCACGCAGAAGCCGCCGCTGCAGGGTGCGATCTCTGCGGTATCGCCGGCGACCGTCTTCCAGTTGCCGACGATCACTTCGTCGGCATGCGCGAGCCCTGCCGAAAGTGCCACTGCGCCTGCGAGAATAAGTGTGCGGATCATCCATTCCTCCCTGATGTCCAAAACGCCGGCGGAAAATAACTGACGCGAACGTAAAGGTAAATAAGATTGGGCCGCAAAAGCCCGGTTTTCCGGGGTTGCCGGCAGCCGATATTTCCGGTTTCCCGATTTGCCTGCTCGTTTCGTGGTGAACGAAGCGTTGATTTCGAAATCTGAATCTTTCGTAAAATTGTCTCGAAACTCCTTAATTTGCAGGCTTCGCGATGTTTAACAAAAACCCAAGTTTACCAAGCATTTGGACTTTGTTTGTCTCAAATTAATCATGCATTTTAGGCGTTTTTTGAAAGGCCTGGAGCATAGTGGAGCCATCAAACGAGCGGGGCAAACCCGCCGCACCGAAGGGACCGAAAGCTGCGATAGACGGCACGGCCCGGAAGGTAAAACAGGGCAAGTCGACAACAGGCTAAACAGGGATAAAACCGATGGCACGCTTTGAAATGCACAATGCTGAAATGGCCACCATGGGTGGCGACAAGAACGCCGACGTCTTCTGCGAAATGGGTCTGATGTATGCAACCGGCCGCGGCTGCGACGTCGATCTGGTCGCCGCGCACAAGTGGCTGAACATCGCCGCCATCAAGGGCAGCGACCGTGCCGCCGAACTGCGCGCCGATGTCGCCGCTTCGATGAACAAGATGCAGATCGTCGAGGCGCTCCGCGCGGCTCGCGAGTGGATGACCATCCACTAAGCTGCATCGAAAAATCAGACAAGAATAACAACCTCAAAAAGAGGGGGCTGGCGGGGCACTTTGGACGGGGCCGCAGCCAGGAGAACGAAACCGCGACCGGCAGAAACAAGGCCGGCGCGGTTTTTTCGTTTAGAGCGTGCGCAATACCTGCGGCAGCGACTGCTCGAAGAGCGCCATATCGGCTTCCGGCCCGACGCTGACGCGGATGCAGCGGTTGAGCGGCGCCACACCCGGCATGCGGATGAAGACGCCGTGCTGCATCAGCCCATCGACGATCGCCCGCGCATAGGTGCCGTCGCGCCCGGCATCTACAGCCACGAAATTGGTGGCCGAGGCAAGCGGCGAAAGCTGGTTCGCCCGGGCAATGTCGGAGATGCGTTCGCGCGCCGCCTGGATCTTGCCGACGACTTCGGCGAGATAGGCCTGGTCCTTCAGGGCGGCGAGAGCGCCGGCCGTCGCCAGCCGGTTCATGCCGAAATGGTTGCGGATCTTGTCGAAGGCCTGGGCGGTGCCCGGCGTCGAGATGACATAGCCGATGCGGGCGCCGGCGAGACCATAGGCCTTCGAGAAGGTGCGGGTGCGCACGATGTTCGGCAGGTCGATCAGCGAAGAAATCGACGGAAGCGAGCTTGCCGGTCCGGTCTCGCTATAGGCCTCGTCGAGAACCATCAGGCAGGTCTCGGGCAGGGCACGCGCGAAAGCGACGATCTTGTCGGCATCCCACCAGCTGCCCATCGGATTATCAGGATTGGCGAAATAGACGAGCGGTGCATTCTCGCGCTTCACCGCGTCGAGCAGCCCGTCCAGATCTTCCCGGTCGTTGACATAGGGAACGGTGACGAGGCGGCCGCCGAAGCCTGCGACATGGAAATTGAAGGTCGGATAGCCGCCGAGCGAGGTGACGACGGGCATGCCGGGCTCGATGACGAGGCGGACGATCTGGCCGAGCAGCTCGTCGATGCCGCCGCCGATGGCGATATTCGCCGGGGTGACACCGAGATGGGCGGCCAGTGCCTCGCGCAGCTCGAAATTCTCCGGATCGTTGTATTTCCAGATATCGCCGCCCGCAGCACGCATCGCCTCGAGCACGGAAGGCGCCGGGCCGAAGCCGTTTTCATTGGCGCCGATGCGGGCCGCGACCTTCAGGCCGCGCTGGCGCTCGATGGCCTCTGGGCCGACGAAGGGAACGGTGGAGGGCAGGGCGCTGACCAGCGGTGTGAAGCGCGAAAAGGCGGACATGGAAATGCGGGATCCCGAATAAGACAAAAGCGGCGCCAACAATAAGCGCCGCTCCCTTCATGGCAAGGAAGATTATTCCAGAATCCGGCCTATTGCATCGCCGTGATGCGTCCGCCGCGGCGCGCTTCCATGGCTTCGACATTACCGGCCATGAAGTCGGCGCGTACCACGCGGCGCAGCACTTCCGGATCGAGAACGTTGATGAAGCGGACGCCGATGCGTTCCTTGTTGCGATAGACCTCGGCGCAGCCGATGCGATAGGCGAGGCCGAGAATGTTGAGGTAATAGTGCTTGGGAAGACCTGCGGTCGAGGAGACCAGGAAGGTGGCGCCGCCGCGCGAGATATCGAGGATCTCCGCACTTCTGAGCGACATGCCGGTGAGACAGGGGCGCACGGCGATGATCCGCGCCGGGCGGTTCACCTGAAACTGCTCCCAGCGCTGGTCGTAGACCTCAGATTTCACAGTCGCAAGATGCGTTGCCCGATCCATGGACATCGTGCAGTCCTCCGTCTGGGCCAAGCTCATCCCGGCCCGTTATGGCAGAGCCTCACACGAATGTTTTGCGCATTCGTCAAAGACATCAAGACAATTTTAGTGATTATGAATTTTGTGCTTACGTGGCACAGCCTGTGCCGCGGCGGGATAGCGATCAGCCGAAGGCGCGCGCCGCCGCATAGCCGCCGGCAGCCGTTGCCGCCGTCACGAAGGTGCCCCAGGCCATATCCACCAAGCTCATCGTCACCGGCCAGTTCTTCAGCGTCGAAAGATTGGTGATGTCATAGGTGCCATAGGCGGCCAGTCCCAGAATGGCACCATAGGCAAGCGCGGTGCCGAGCGAGGCGGCATTGACCGCCGGAAGCACGGCGAGCACGACGACGGCGACGGCAAAGAACAGATAGAAGAGCGCGGCAATGCCGAAGGCCGGCTGTGGCAGCATCAGTTCGCCCAACTGGTCGCGATAGAAGGTGCGGGCGACGAGGCCGAGCCAGATCGCATCGAGCACCAGCAGCGTGGCGAACGAACCGGCATAGGCGACGAGGGCGGTCTTCATGGCGTCTCTCCTTTTGCTGGTCTCTACGCGCGGCTCACGAATTGGATTGCCTGCGTGAATCGATTTATGCGCCCGGCGCGCGAACTCTTTCAATTCCTGCACGTTTTGCCCTAGTCGATGAAGCGCTTTGCCGCTTCAGCAAACAATCAAGAGGAAAGACAGATGGCCGACATCAGAGTGCCTTGGGAATCTTGGGTTGTGGTCTGCGATGGCGCGAAGGCGCTGTTCATGCAGAATGCCGGTGACGCGCAGATCATGAATCTGCAGGTGCAGGAAACCCTGACGCAACCGAGCGCACCGACACGCGAACTCGGCACCGACAAGCCGGGCCGCTCCTATGCGCCCGACGGACTGAGCGGCAGTGCGATCGAGCAGACAGACTGGCAGGCACAGGCCGAAGCCGAGTTCCTGAAGCAGGTTGCTGCCAAGATGGACGATCTGGTGCACCGGAAGGATGCCCGCCGCATCGTCCTCGTCGCCCCGCCGCGTGCGCTGGGCACGCTGCGCCCGGTCTTGAGCGCCGACGCGCAGGCCGCAATTTCAGCCGAGGTCGCCAAGGACTACACCAACCTGCCGGTCGACCAGATCGAGCGGCATCTGGCAGCCTAACCGGATATCTCAAGGACATGTAATATGCGGGCAGCCGGGGCTGCCCGTATTTCGTTTAGGGGAAGTTATACGCCGGTTTCGAAGCTCAGGCGCAGGACATGGTGCAGGAATTCCGCGTTGATCAGCATGTTGAAGCTGATCGTCACCAGGTCGCCCTCGCGCTTGACGACGGTCGAGCCGATCTCGTCGTGGATGCCGAGGATTTCGAGGAAGAAGTGGTTGGGCATCTCCACCGAAGGGCTGACTTCCAGCACCGCGCCGCCAAGATTGATCGTGCGGATCAGGCAGCGCACCTGCGTGCCGGTGCTGAGATGGTGGCCTACGAAGATGATCTTGCCGGGCCGGTCCAGAGTGAAGTCTCGGTAGGATTGCTCCTGGTTGCCGTCATTGAGGTGCATCTGAAAGGCCATGTCAGCCTCCGCTGGTTGTATGATTGAAATGTAACACGCGAATGCTGATAAGTTCTGAAAAGCATTGGTAAATTTTGAGCCTTATGCGTGGCTGGCGGCAAAAAGCGCTTTGTTTCCGGTGGTTATGCCCCGCCGCGCGTGGTCATTATGGGTCATTCTTGACAGGAAAGCCGCTTTCCCACATACAGAAGGCGGTTCGAGGCACCGGCCGCTCGCGGATGAAAGTCCATGGTGAAGCCTCGTTTTTGATAGTCACGGCCATCCGGTGCATGCTGACTGACGGCAAGGCGAGCTCCCATTCACAGTCGATAATGGCATGCCTTCCGAAAGGCTGAACCTGTGACGACGACCTATCCATCCATCGACGAGCTGAAGGCTCAGGCAAAGCGCCTGCGCCAGGCCATGGAAGCCCGCGGCAGCGCGCTCTCCCATAGCGCCGCGCTCGAACTCATCGCCCAGCAATATGGCGCGCGTGACTGGAACACGCTCTCAGCGCTCGCCACCCGCCCGAATGCCGAGCCTATCTCGCTGCTCTCAGTCGGGGCGCAGGTGCGCGGCCGCTATCTGAACCAGCCCTTTTCGGGCCGGATCCTGGCGCTGGCGCAGACCAATGGCGGGCTGCACAAGATCACCATCCATTTCGACGAACCCGTCGATGTCGTGACCTTCGAGAGCTTCTCGGCCTTCCGCCAGCGCATCAACGCGCAGGTGGACGGCAACGGCATCTCGCCGCGCAAGACCTCGAACGGTCTGCCGCAGCTCGTCCTCGACATCTGATCATTCATTTCGATAGCCGGACTCCATCGATGAAACCCGTATCCGCAACCAATCCGTTTCTCACCGCGCCGCTGCCGAAGGTCTTTGCCCGCACGGCAGCACCGATCATTCTCATCACCACCATCAACGGCCTGTTTGCCGTGGTGGACGCCTACTTCCTCGGCGCCTATGTCGGCGCCGGGGCGCTTTCGGCCGTAACCCTGATCTTCCCCGGCCTGATGATGGTCGTGGCGTTGCAATCGCTCGTCTCCAACGGCATGGCGAGCATTCTCGCCCGCGAACTCGGCGCCGGTAACCGCGATGCGGCGCGCCGCACCTTCGCGGCCGCCCATGTCCTGGCGATCGCCGTCGTCCTCATCGTCAACATCATCTACTGGACCATCGGCTGGCGGATCGTCGGCAATGCGGCGGCAGGCGACATGCTCGTCGCCGAAAACGCCCGCACCTTCATGGGCATCATGGTCGGTGCCGCACCCGTCGCCTTTTTCCTGTCGCTCAATATCGATGCGCTGCGCAGCGAAGGCCGGATCGGCTTCATGACACTTGTCATGCTGGCGGCATCCGCCCTCAACATCGCCGCCAACTGGTTCTTCATGGCGATCCTGCATTGGGGTGTTGCCGGTTCGGCGCTCGGCTCGGTGCTGGCGCAGGCGATCTGCCTGATCGCGGTGCTCGCCTACCGCTGGCGCAACGCCGCGGCGCTGCGGCCGGCCACGCGCTTCCCGCTCTCGGACTGGAAGCCGATCCTGGCGCTCGGCGCGCCGATGAGCCTCGGCTTTATCGGCATCTCGCTCTGCTCGGCCGCCGTCATCTTCAACCTGTCGATCTGGGGCGAGGGGGATTATGTCGCGACCGTCGGCGCCTATGGCATCATCACCCGCGTCATGACCGTCGCCTACCTGCCGCTGCTCGGCCTCAACATCGCCTTCCAGACGATCGCGGGCAATAATTATGGAGCAGGGCTCCGCGAGCGCGTCGGCCGAAGCCTGCAGATCGCGCTGATCTCGGCACTCGTCTATTGCGCCGGCGTCGAACTGATCGTCGAGCTCTCGGCAACCCGACTCGGCCACATCTTCGTCGCCGATCCCGTCGTCATCGCCGAAGTATCCCGCATCCTGCCCTGGACGGTCGGCGCCTATTTCCTGTTCGGCCAGATGATCGTGCTGTCCGGCTATTTCCAGGCGATCGGCGATGCCAGACGTGCCGCGATCTTCGGCCTGTCGCGCGCCTATCTCTTCACCCTGCCTCTGACCTTCCTCCTGCCGCATGCCTTCGGCGAGATGGGCATCTGGATGGTCCCGGTCTTTGCCGAAGCCTGCATGTTCATGCTGGCCTTCGCGGTGCTGGCACGGAATGCGCGGCGGCTGGGGTGGCGGTATGGGTTGCTGCCGGTTTGAAGAGGGAGGTGGGCGAGGCACTGGAGCGCCAATACCCCCTGATCCCTGTGCTCGTCACAGGGATCCAGCCAGCCCAAGTCCTTGGGCTGGAAAGACTCTCTTCGCCGCGCAGACGCGCGTCGGCTGGATTCCTGTGACGAGCACAGGAATGAGGGAGGGTGTGGGAGACCTTGTGCCCTCAGTCCTTCTTGCCCGCCGTCGCCGCCGTATCGGCCTCCTTCAGCGCCTTGGCGCATTCCTCGCAGCAGACTTCGACGGTCGTGCCGCCGAGCTTGACGCTGATGGCGTCGTGGCCAAGTTCGCAGTCGCAGGCGGCGCATGTGGTCTTCTTCATCTTCCGGTCCTCCGTTGGTGATCCCGTTCGGGACAGGACCATAGAACCACCGGAGGCACCTGCCTCGCTGTCGAATTCTTTAGCGACTTATCGCGGCCGCAGCCGCGCCGCGCGCTGGAATTCGCCGGGTGTCTGGCCATAGGCCTGGCGGAAGGAGGAGGTGAAGTGGCTGTGGCTGGAAAAGCCGAGATCGAGCCCGAGAGCGGTCAGGTCGTCATACTTGCCGAGCAGATCGAGCGCCCGGGCAAGCCGCAGCCGCAGCTGGTAACGGTAGAGCGGTGTCGCCTCCACCTGCTGGAAGACCTGCGTCAGATAGACGGGCGAGACGCCGACTTCGGTGGCGATTTCCGCAAGCGTCCAGCGCCTTGCGAGATCGGAGGAGAGCACCAGCTTGGCGCGGTCGACGAGCTTCTGTCGCCCGGTAGTCGCCGCTGCCGCATGCGAGGTCCGTTCGCCGAGCGAGCGGCGCACGAGCGTCAGCGCCAGCGTTTCCGCCTCCAGCGTCTCGGCCGCGTTCTGGCGCAACCCGTGACGGAGGAGCGCGACGAGCGCCTGCGCCCGCGGATCGATCCGGCGGCGCTGGCGGCGGAAGCCGAAAAGCTCTCCCGCCTGGATCTGGTCGCGGGGCGCGAGTTCGGCAAGCAGAGCATCGTCGACGGAAAGATCGATGCAGGCATCGCCGCCATCGACGGGGTGGCTGATCTGGTAGCCCTGGCCGGCATTGAAGAACAGCATCTGGTTGGCTTCCGCCACCGTATCGTTGCGCCCGACATGGCGCATGAAGACGCCGCGATAGGGATAGACCAGGCTGGTCTTGTGGGCGCATTCCTCGCCGCTGCGATGACGGCATTCGCCATTGCAGACAACGTCGCGAATGGCGACGGTGTCCGTCTTCAAAAGCAGCGCTGTCGAAAATTGCGTCATCACATCGTCCGGAGATTGGAAAGGCACACTACCACAGTTCAGTCGCGGCAATAGACGTGCACGTCGCTTTCCGTCTGGTAGCGCGAAAGCCCGATATCCTTCAGCTGCGCATCGGAGAGTTCCATGACGGCATTGAGGTTGCGCCGCTCCCTGAGCTTGCGCGCCGTCCAGCGATAGAAGGAGAGGAGAATGGCCAGCAGGCGCGATTGCGCCATCTGCGGCAGGCGGCCGTCGCGGCCGGAAATGAGGGTGGTCGAGCCGTGCATGATATTGCTCCATCGGTGTTGTTTCGATGGAGGCAGTCAACCATGTGCACGGCCCGCCCGCTGTCAGATTATTTAGCGATCGAGCGGCAGATTATTTCAGCAGCCACTCGTGCTCCGGCGCATTGTAGAATTTCCAGACGCGCTTCGGGCCGGCCATGACGTTCAGGTAATAGAGGTCGTAGCCATGCGTGGCGGCGCAGGGGTGGTAGCCTTTCGGCACCAGCGTCACGTCGCCGTCTTCGAGCACCATCGCCTCGTCGAGCGACCGGTCGTCGGTATAGACGCGCTGGAAGCCGAAGCCCTGCGGCGGGTTGAGGCGGTGGTAATAGGTCTCTTCCAGGAAGCTCTCGTTCGGCAGATTGTCCTGGTCGTGCTTGTGCGGCGGATAGGAGGAGGTGTGTCCACCCGGCGTGATCACCTCGACGACGAGCAGCGAATGCGCCGATGCATCGTCCTCGGGCATGATGTTGTTGACGTAGCGGACATTGGTGCCCTTGCCGCGGGTCAGCGCCGGATGCGTGCCCGGCGGGATCGCCTTCGCCTCATAGGTGCCGCCGCCGGGTGCCGAGCAGACGGCGAGCTCGAGATCGGTCTCGGCCGTCACCGACCATGCCGATTCCATCGGGATATAGAGGGCGTGCGGCGCACCGTCGAACGGGCTCATGCGCTCGCCGAGCGTGCCGAAATCGCGGGTGCCCGACGATGCCTTGCCCTTGCCGCTGACCCAGACGAGGCAGACTTCGCGCTCGCCGGTTTCGCCGGACACGGTCTCGCCGGGTTTCAGCCGGTGCATGTCGAAACCGACATAGGTCCAGCCGGCGCTTTCAGGCGTCACATGCGTGACGCGGCCGCTCGTGCCGGAGGGTTTTACCTTGAGGTTTGGCATTGGTGTTTCTCCTCGATGTCTGTCGCGAATTTCCCCTCCCCAACCCCTCCCCACAAGGGGGAGGGGCTAACCCGCTGCACTCTCCCGTTCTGACGGATATGTCTCATCCGCGAGAACGGTTTTGGTGGCGAGGCGCTGCCGCAAGGTAAGTCCCTCCCCCTTGTGGGGAGGGGTTGGGGAGGGGTCTTTCTTTAACTTCAAGCCCCCTTCGGGAAACCTTCCGTCTCGACCGTGTAACCGGCCGCCGTCATCACCCGCATCAGTTCGGCATGGCCGATCTCGGCCATCTTCTGCGGCGGTGCCTTGCGCGGATCCTGCTCTGCCTCGACGACGAACCAGCCTTCGTAGCCGTGGTCGGCAAGACGCTGGACGATGGCGGCGAAATCGAGCGAGCCGTCGCCGGGAACCGTGAAGGCGCCGAGCGCCACCGCGTCGAGGAACGACTGCTTGCTGCGGTCGAGACCGTCGACGACAGGCTTCCGGATGTCCTTGACGTGAACGTGGTTGATGCGGGCGTGGTGATTGTTGATGGCGCGCAGCACGTCGCCGCCGGCAAACGCCAGATGCCCGGCATCGAGCAGCAGCGGAATGCCGGCGCCCGAATTCTTCATGAAGGCGTCGAGTTCCGGTTCGGTCTCGACGACGGCCGCCATGTGGTGGTGATAGGAGAGCGGCATGCCCTGATCGGCGCACCATTCGCCGAACTCGGTGACGCGGCGGCCATAGGCCTTCATCTCGTCGTCGGAAAGGCGCGGCTTGGTGGCGAGCGGCTTGGAACGGTCGCCCTGGATCGAGCGGCCGACTTCGCCATAGACGATGCAGGGCGCGTTGACGGCCTTGAACAGCTCGATCATCGGCGCGATGCGATCCTTGTTGGCCGCCAGCTCCTCGTTGACGAGCGTGCCGGAGAACCAGCCGCCGCAGAGCGTCACGTCGGCGGCGCGTAGGATCGGCAGCATCTCGCCGGGATTGTTCGGGAAGCGGCGGCCCTGTTCCATGCCGGTGAAGCCTGCGCTGCGCGACTGGCGCAGGCATTCTTCGAGGGACACGTCGTCGCTGAGCTCAGGAAGATCGTCGTTCCACCATGCGATGGGCGACATGCCGAGTTTGGCCTTCATTGCAAATTTCTCCTCGTCATTCTTTTAAATCGGTGAGCCCGGAGCCCCCTCATCCCCGGTGCAACACTTGCACCTGGCTACCGCCACCTTCTCCCCCGAGGGGAGAAGGGGATTTGCGGCGCGCTCCGGTTTTCCCTTCTCCCCTTGGGGAGAAGGTGCCCGTAGGGCGGATGAGGGGGCTCCGGGCTCTAATCTCTCAAATCAACCAGCCCGCTGCGCCGCACGGGCCTTCAGATAGGCCTCATGCGCCTTGTTGACCTCGCCGCGCGGGCTGACTTCGGGAACTGCGACATCCCACCAGTGGCCGCCGGCCTGCGTCGTGATCAGCGGATCGGTGTCGATGACGAAAACCGAAGTGCGGTCGTTCTTCTTCGAATCGGCGATCGCCTTTTCCAGCTCGGCAATCGAGGACACCTTGACGGCGACGGCGCCCATCGCTTCGGCATGGGCGCGGAAATCGATGTCCGGCATGACCTCGTGATAGGAGTCCTTCAGGAGATTGTTGAAGTTGGCGCCGCCGGTTGCCATCTGCAGGCGGTTGATGCAGCCGTAGCCGCGGTTATCCAGCAGCACGATGTTGACCTTCAGGCCCATCATGACGGAGGTCGCGAGCTCGGAATTCAGCATCATGTAGGAGCCGTCGCCGACGAGGACGAAGACCTCCTTCTCGGGATGCGCCAGCTTGGCGCCGAGACCGCCGGCGATCTCGTAGCCCATGCAGGAAAAGCCGTATTCCATGTGATAGCTGCCCGGCGCCGTTGCCGGCCACAGCTTGTGCATTTCGCCGGGAAGACCGCCCGCGGCGCAAAGGCCGATCGCCTTCTCGAGCTCGATCGAGCGCGTCACGGCGCCGATGACCTGCGCGTCGGAGGGGAGCGCTGCATTGGTGGAGGCCATCGCCTTGTTGGCGGCATCCATCCAGACGTTCTTTTCCTTTGTCGCCTTCTCGGCAAGTGCTGCCGGCGCCTTCCAGCCGGAAAGGCCCTTGGACAGCGCTTTCAGGCCTTCGCGGGCATCGGCCACCAGCGGCTGCGCGTCATGCTTGACGGCGTCGTAGGCGGCGATGTTGAGGCCGAGCATCTTCAGCTTGTCGTTCTTGAAGAGCGCCCAGGAGCCGGTGGTGAAATCCTGGCAACGGGTGCCGACGGCGATGATGAGATCGGTCTCTTCGGCCAGCGCATTGGCGGCAGAGGTGCCGGTCACGCCGACCGAGCCGAGCGCCAGCGGGTGGCGCTCGTCGATCGCCGACTTGCCGGCCTGGGTCAGCAGAACCGGAATACCATGCGCATCCGCAAAGGCCGCAAGCTCCTTGGTCGCCTGCGAATAAAGCACGCCGCCACCGGCGATGATGACGGGCTTTTCGGCCGTCTTGATCAGTGCGATCGCCGAAGCCAGCTCATCGGCATCCGGCTGCGGTCTGCGGGTAGACCAGACCTTCTCTTCGAACAGGCTTTCCGGATAGTCGAAGGCTTCCGCCTGGACGTCCTGGCAGAGCGACAGCGTCACCGGGCCGCAATCGAGCGGATCGGTCAGCACCTGCATGGCGCGCTTCAGCGCCGAGATGATCTGCTCCGGGCGGGTGATGCGGTCGAAATAGCGCGACACCGGGCGGAAGGCATCATTTGCCGAAACAGTGCCATCGCCGAAATCCTCGATCTGCTGCAGCACCGGATCCGGCGCGCGGTTGGCGAAGACGTCGCCGGGCAGGAAGAGAACGGGAATGCGGTTGACATGCGCCACACCGGCAGCCGTCACCATGTTCAGTGCGCCGGGGCCGATCGAGGTCGTGCACGCCATGAAACGCTGGCGGAAGCTCGCCTTGGAAAAGGCGATAGCGGCATGCGCCATGCCCTGTTCGTTATGGGCGCGATAGGTCGGCAATTCGCCGCGCACCTGATAGAGCGCTTCGCCCATGCCCGCCACGTTTCCATGGCCGAAGATCGCCCAGACACCGCCGAAGATCGGAACCTTCTTGCCGTCGATGACGGTCATCTGCTTCTTCAGGAAATGCGCAACAGCCTGCGCCATCGTCAAACGGATTGTCTTACCCATCGGGTCCTCCCGAACCTTCGCTCTGTCTCTTCCCCTCCCCAACCCCTCCCCACAGGGGGGAGGGGCTAACCCGTCGGGCTCTCCGCGCTTCATCGCAACGTCGCGTTCGCGAGAACGCTGGTTTGCGAAGCGAGGCGGTGCCTCAAGTTAAGTCCCTCCCCCTTGTGGGGAGGGGTTGGGGAGGGGCTAAATCCTCAAACTCTCAATTCAGCCCGCGCGTCTTCAGCCAGGCTTCCGTCAGCTGGCGGAAACGTCCCGCCATATCCGATATCGCGTCCTCGTCGCTCATCTTGCCGGACAGCCAGCCACGCGCGGCATCGGCAAAGATCGTCCGGCCGACGGCAAAGCCCTTGACCGACGGGGCGGCAAGCGTCGCCTCGAAGCCCTTGAGCAGTTCGTCCGCGGGCGCTTCCAGCCCAAGCAACACGATACCGCGGCACCATGGATCATTTTTGGCGATGACGGCGTCGATCTTCTTCCAGGCAGCGCTCGAAGCCTGCGGCTCGAGCTTCCACCAGTCGGGCTTGATGCCGAGCGCGTAGAGTTCTTCCATCGCCGTCGAGACCGTATCGTCGGTCAAGGGTGCGTTCTTACTGGCGATGATCTCGACCAGCAGCTCGCGGCCGACCTTGCGCGCGGCCTCGAACAGCGTGCGCAGTTTCTGCTGCTGCTCCGCCTTCAGTTCCGCCGGATCATCCGGGTGATAGAAGCACAGGCACTTGATGCAGTGGTTGAGCGGCCATTCGACCAGCTGCGAGCCGATATCCTGGCTGAATTCGAAGCGCAGCGGCTTGGAGCCCGGCAGTTCGACCGGGCGGCCGATCCAGGAGAAATTCTTGGTCGCGGCATCGAAGAAGGCATCGCGGCCGAAGCGCTCGTCGATCAGCATGCCGTAGCCGCTGCGGTTGTTGGCAACGCGGGCGGCGGCCTCGACGGCCAACCGCTTGAAGGCGACGATCTGCTTGTAGTCGACGCCGAGTTCGTCGCAGACGCTGGTCAGCTGCGAACGATGATCGATCGCCAGCGCCATGAGGAGCGGGATGTCGCCCTTGCGGGTCGACGCCCAGTGAATGTGGTTGATCGCCTCGTCCTTGCGCAGCGCACGGTGTTCGCTGCCCTTGGTCAGGAAGAAGTCGAGCTCGGCCCAGGTCGGATATTCGGGCGAGCAGAGCAGGCGGGAGACGGCAAAGGCGCCGCAGGCATTCGCCCAGGTGGCGCAGGTCTTCAGCGGCTCGTCCTTCAGCCAGCCGCGCAGGAAGCCGGACATGAAGGCATCACCGGCGCCGAGAACGTTGAACACCTCGATCGGGAAACCCTGGCCGACAATGCCGTCTTCCAGATTGTCGCTGATCGGGCCGTCATAGACGACGCAGCCCATGGCGCCGCGCTTCAGGACGATGGTCGCCGGCGAGACGCGGCGGATTTCCTTCAGCGCCGCAAGCACGTCATCGGCGCCGGACGCGATCAGGATCTCTTCTTCCGTGCCGACGATCAGATCGCAGTCCGGCAGCGTTTCCTTCATCTTCGAGGAGACGCGGTCGGACTTCACATAGCGTTCAAAGCCCTCGGCATGGCCAGCAAGGCCCCAGAGATTCGGGCGGTAGTCGATATCGAAGATCACCTTGCGGCCATTCGCCTTGGCGATACGGATTGCCTTGCGCTGTGCCGCTTCGGTATTCGGGCGGGAGAAATGCGTGCCGGAAACAAGAACGGCGCGCGACGACTTGATGAAGTCCTCGTCGACATCGCCTTCATCGAGCGCCATGTCGGCGCAGTCCGAGCGGTAGAAGATCATCGGCGAAACGCCTTCGGCCTCGACCGCCAGAAGCACGAGCGCCGTCAGCCGCTCCTTGTCCGTCGTGATGCCCTTGGTCTCGACGCCTTCGCGCGCCGACTGCTCGATGATGAAGCGGCCCATCTGCTCGTTGCCGACGCGGGTGATAAGGGCGGACTTCAAGCCGAGTCGCGCCGTGCCGATCGCGATATTCGCCGGGCAACCGCCGACGGACTTTGCGAAAGAGCCGATATCCTCAAGCCGCGTGCCGATCTGCTGGCCGTAAAGATCGACGGACGAGCGGCCGATGGTGATCACATCGAGAGCTGCCTCGGGCTCTGAACCCGGATTCGATTGTACCATAGTATCCTCCCGCTCATTTTTGTGCGGCGTCCAGCGCCTGCGAATTGGCAATAATGAAACAACGGTTCCGTCTTGTTGTCAATTCGGAATATTTATTCCATTTTGCTTTTCGCAGGCTTTTGGCTCTGCGTTTTGCGCCGTCGCTCCGCGATAGCGACCGGAAGCGCCATCGTCAGCGCCATCGAGGCCGAGAGCGAGCGGAAACCGGCGAAATCGGCCTCGGCAACCTCGAACCAGCAGGTGGCGCGCGATGCGAGCGGCGAAAAAGCCGAATCGGTAATGGCGATCACAGGCACGCCGCGATCCGCAAGCTCCTCCGCTTGCGAAAGGCTGTCGGCCGCATAGGGCGAGAAGCTGGCGGCGATCGCTGCATCCTTCGGCGTTGCGAACTGCACCATTTCCAGATCCACGCCATTCGGCGAGGCGACGATCTGATGCCGGATGCCGAGCTTCGAGAAGGCATAGGTCATATGCGCCGTCAGCGGATAGGAGCGGCGCTTGGCGATCAGATAGATAGTCTCGGCAGCGGCGAGAATATCGACCGCCTTGGTGAAGGTCTCGCTCTGCACCGTCGAGGCCATGCGGGCGATCGACTGGCTCGCTGCGCCAATGAACCCTGCCAGCAGATTGGCGTCGTCATCGTCGCCGCCGGATTGCTCCAGCGTTACCAGCCGTTCTTCGTAGCTCAGCGTGCGGTCGCGCAGGCGCTCGCGGAAAATGCTCTGCAGATCCGAAAAGCCCTCATAGCCGAGGTGATGCGCCAGTCGCACGAGCGTCGACGGCTGCACTTCCGAGGCGGCGGCAATGCTCGCCGTCGTGCCGAAGGCGATTTCATCCGGATTGCTGAGCGCGAAGGCCGCGACCTGCGCCAGGCGCTTCGGCATGCTCGCCTTGCGTTCGATGATGGTGCTGCGCAGGCTTTCGAAATCGCGGGGCACGCGCGTCAGCGTTTTTGCGTCTTCATCCATGCGAACAACCCAAGAAATGAAACATATATTCCATAATTTGCACCATAAATGATTTCTCCCGTCGATCCTAATTGTTTTTAATATACTGAATTTTCAGTATTTTAGACATTGTAGCGGGTCGAATGCCACAAATGTCGCAACATTAGCACCTTGTCAAAATGGTCTAAATATTCCAAAAATCGCCTCGCTTTCGGAGGAGGATACCCAAAATGAAGCCACTTGGCATAGGTCTTATCGGTACCGGCTACATGGGCAAGTGCCACGCGCTGGCCTGGAACGCGGTCAAGGCCGTCTTCGGCGATGTCGAGCGGCCGCGTCTTGTGCATCTGGCGGAAGCCAATCCCGAGCTGGCGAAATCCCGTGCCTCCGAATTCGGCTTCGAAAAGGCGACCGCCGACTGGAAGGCGCTGATCGCCGATCCCGAGGTCGATGTCGTCTCCGTTACGACCCCCAATCAGTTCCACGCCGAAATGGCGATTGCGGCTCTCGAGGCCGGCAAGCACGTCTGGTGCGAAAAGCCGATGGCGCCCGCCTATGCCGACGCGCAGCGCATGCTCGAGGTCGCCAGGCTATCCGGCAAGGTCGCGGTTCTCGGCTACAACTATATCCAGAATCCGATCATGCGTCACATCAAGGCGCTGATCGAGGAGGGCGCGATCGGCACCGTCAATCATATCCGCGTCGAGATGGACGAGGACTTCATGGCCGATGCCGATGTCTTCTTCTATTGGAAGAGCGAGCTTTCGGCCGGCTACGGTGCGCTCGACGACTTCGCCGTCCATCCGCTGTCGCTGCTCTGGTATCTGTTCGGCCATGTCGAGGCCGTCATTACAGATATGGTGAAACCCTATGCCGATCGCCCGCTGAAGGAAGGCGGCCGCCGCGCCGTGGAGAATCACGATGCCGCGAACGTCCTGATGCGTCTCGGCGGCGGTATTTCCGCCGTGCTGATGGCCAACCGCGCCGCCTGGGGCCGCAAGGGCCGCATTGCCCTGCAGATCTACGGCTCGAAGGGCTCGATCGCCTATGATCAGGAGCGGATGAACGAATTCGATCTCTATCAGGCGACGGGCCGCGGCACGGAGCAGGGTTACCGCAAGGTTCTCGCGGCCCCCGCCCATCAGCCCTATGACCACTTCATCCCGGCGCCCGGCCACGGCCTCGGCTTCAACGATCTGAAGATCATCGAATGCCGCGAGCTGATCCGCGCAATATCCGGTGAGCCGTCGTCCTTGGTCACATTTGAAGACGGTCTTAGGATAGAGAAGTCTGTTCACGCCATGGCACAGTCGTTCCACGAGCGCCGCTGGATCGAGATCTGAGACAGTCTCTTCCTGTTGACGGCGCAAGGGGCGGGGACTACCTCTCGCCTCAATAACAGATGCAGGGAGCGGGACCGTGACGGACAGACTGGTAATCATCGGCGCAGGGCAGGCAGGCTTCGCCATGGCGGCAAAGCTGCGCGCCCTGAAGGACACCCGCCCCATCACCATTCTCGGCGCCGAGGATGTCCTGCCCTACCAGCGCCCGCCGCTCTCCAAGAAATATCTCCTCGGCGAGATGAGCTTCGACCGCCTGCTGTTCCGCCCGGAGCAGTGGTACCCGGATAATAATGTCGAGATTCGCCTGTCGACCTGGGTCGAGCAGATCAAGCGCGACACGAAGCAGGTCGTGCTGCAGGACGGCTCGACAATAGACTATGGAACGCTGGCGCTGACGACCGGCTCGACGCCGCGCAAGCTGCCGGCTTCGATCGGCGGCGATCTCGAAGGCGTCTATGTCGCCCGCGACAAGCGCGATGCCGATCTGCTCGCCGGCGAAATGCGCCCGGGCCGCCGAGTCCTTATTATAGGCGGCGGCTATATCGGCCTCGAAGCGGCGGCCGTCGCCCGCCATCTCGGCCTCGAAGTCACCGTCATCGAAATGGCCGACCGAATCCTGCAGCGTGTCGCCGCCAAGGAAACGGCCGACATTATTCGTGTGATTCACGAAACCCACGACGTCGTCATCCGCGAAAAGACCGGCCTGAAACATCTGATCGGCAAGGACGGCCGCGTCACCGGCGCCGAACTCTCCGACGGATCGGTCATCGACATCGATTTCGCCATTGTCGGCATCGGCGTCGTCCCGAACGACCAGCTCGCCAAGGAAGCCGGCCTCGAAGTCGCCAACGGGATCATCGTCGACGAATTCGCCCGCACCTCCGATCCCTCCATATATGCGGCAGGCGATTGCGCCGTGCTCCCCTGGCAGGGCGGCCGCATCCGCCTCGAATCGGTGCAGAACGCCGTCGACCAGGCCGATGCCGCAGCCGCGGTCATTGCCGGGGGCAATACGCCCTATGATCCGAAGCCGTGGTTCTGGTCGGATCAGTATGACGTGAAGCTGCAGATCGCCGGCTTCAATCTCGGCTACGACCAGACGCTGCTGCGCCCCGGCGCCCGCGAAGGCGCTCATTCGATCTGGTATTTCAGGAACGGCCAGTTCATCGCCGTTGACGCGATCAACGACGCCAAGGCCTATGTGACGGGCAAGAAGATGCTGGAAACCGGAATCAACCCGGACAAGGCCGTTCTGGCCGACGCATCGGCAGATCTGAAGCAGCTGTTGGCATAAAGACCGCGAGACTGTTGATCTCGACTGTGAAAAGCCGAAAAACCGCTTGCTTCACCAGTCGAATGACTCTATCAGGCTCGCACCGGAGAGGTGGCCGAGTGGTCGAAGGCGCTCCCCTGCTAAGGGAGTATACCCGAGAGGGTATCGTGGGTTCGAATCCCATCTTCTCCGCCATCTACTTTCTTAAAATTCTCAAGTTTCGACGGTTTGCGCGTTGCGTTATTAGGCCAGCGATTGTTGGTGGCAGACACTATGCTCCACGATAGCGGATGAGCCGTGCCGGCGATCCTACATAGACACCATTCACCTCGGTGCTTTTTGTGACGACGGCACCAGCGCCGATCACGCAGCCGCTGGCAACATTCACTCCATCGAGAATAGTGGCTCCGGTTCCGATCCACACGTCGTCGCCAATACTTACCCCGAGACGAGACTCACCCTGTTGTTTGATAGGCGTCACCGGATCTTCAAAAATATGGTTGAATGGAACGATGGTGACGTGTGCTGCGATCCTCACGTTGTCGCCGATTGTCAGGCCGCCATGGCCGTATAGTATCGAATATGGATTGAGGCTGAAGCGATCGCCGATATCGATGCGGCCGCCATAAGCTTGAACCATCGCGCCTCTTTGGATCTTGGCGTCGTGCCCAAATGAAATCTGTCCCTTGCCCGCATCGATTACGACGCCTGCCCCGACGCGAGCGTTGCTGCCGAAAGATATCCGGCCGCGGGAGGTGAGTTGATGCCAGGTCGCTCGGATCCGTGAAATACCCATCGAGGCGACTATCGTCGCGCGCGTGGGCAGCCCGGTACGTTCGCCAGGCCGAGCTGCGTGTATTCGTTCCGCTTCCCGTAGCCATCGACGACGACCATTCGGCGATCGATCGAGTAAATCTGAACGTCCCTCATTCCGCGTGCTCGCGCCTGCCTGAGCGCCTCCCGCGGGCTGCATCCGCCGCGCCCATATCTGTCATCTCCGCGATCGCGATAGTATTCTCCACCGCGGTAGCTGTCCGAGCGTCCAATCTGGATGTCCAGTTCCTGTGAAACTGCTATCGACGGTAGAGCCGTTGCTCCGATTGACATCAGTGCAAAAGCTCCGACCCAAAAGCGCTGAATTCTCATCGTGCATCTCCAATGTTGAGCCATATTAGATGTTGCTATCATGCGCAGTATGAACGCCAGCAAAACAGGCGGACTTGTCCCATCAAACGGGTCGCGGAGCGCAAAGTTCAATTCCGCTGTTCCGGCTTCGCTGCTTTGCGACGAGGCGGTTTATCGATGGTCCGCACACGATGCTCAGTGTTTCGCGAGGCATCGGTCCGCGCCGTAGGCCCGCCTGGTTAATGGAATCGAATTCAGCGCGGTGCAGAATCAAAATCGGGAATCATCGGCGCCGGTCAGTGATTCACGGCGGCTCGACAAGCCGTGAACCGCTTCGCCGAAGCATCGCGACCTTCATAAGCAAATCACGAAAAGCCCCGAATCCGGCGGAAAACCGGTATCATTGCGGCACATATCGCCGGTTTCTCCACATGCTCTATAGCGCTAAACCCCTGCAAAACCGGGAGTTTCTTAACGAAGTATAAAGAAGCCGATGGGGCGTATGTCGATTTTGTGTCCTTTGAGCAACAGGGGTCTGTGAAGGCAGATGCAAACAGCACAAAGGTGGCAGTTGGTGATTGCGTGACGGACGCCGTCTTGTATTTTCAACCTCGGAAGCGAGGGCGGTTGATCGTCCGACTTCTTGAAACATGGGGATGGGGCAGGGAACGCTGCTCTAACGGCGAAAAATCCCAGACCCGATCGAAACTTTGAATTGGAGGTCACCAATGAC